>RCUH01000059.1_pt1 | contig 198752 bp, 186 predicted proteins | sample 2166191 | NCBI WGS metagenome assembly RCUH01 (sample SAMN09932848, study PRJNA488358) | compost metagenome | feature: garden; material: soil; isolation source: compost soil in an enriched community after 214 h of incubation | place: Germany: Experimental Botanical Garden Goettingen | collected...
GGCCAGCACTGCGCTGGCCAGGGCCAGCGCGATGACGTGGTTGCGGGGTGATGCAGACATCCGTGTCGCTCCTTGGATCAATGCCGGAAGTGGCGTACGCCGGTGAACACCATCGCCAGGCCGTGCTCGTCGGCGGCGGCGATCACCTCGCTGTCGCGCATCGAGCCACCGGGCTGGATCACTGCCTTGATGCCGGCGGCCGCGGCGGCATCGATGCCGTCGCGGAACGGGAAGAACGCGTCGGAGGCCATCACCGAGCCCTCCACGACCAGGTTCGCATCGGCGGCCTTGATGCCGGCGATGCGCGCCGAGTAGACGCGGCTCATCTGGCCGGCGCCGACACCGATGGTGCGGTTGTCGCGGGCGTAGACGATGGCGTTGGACTTGACGAACTTGGCCACGTTCCAGGCAAACAACAGGTCGGCGAACTGCTTGTCGGTGGGGGCCAGCTTGCTGACCACCTTCAACTCGGCGCGGGTCATGCCGCGGTTGTCCGAGGACTGCACCAGCAGGCCCGAGCCGATCCGCTTGGTGTCGTAGTTGTTGCGGCCCTCCCCATGCGGGATGCGCAGCACGCGCACGTTGGCCTTCTTCTGCGCGTATTCCAGCGCGGCCGGCTCGAAGTCCGGGGCGATCAGCACTTCGACGAACTGGCGGTCCAGGATCACCTGCGCGGTGGCCGCATCGAGCGGCTTGTTGAAGGCGATGATGCCGCCGAACGCGCTGGTCGGATCGGTGGCGTAGGCCAGCTCGTAGGCATCGCCGTTGCCGGCGCCCACGGCCACGCCGCACGGGTTGGCGTGCTTGACGATCACGCAGGCCGGCGCGTCGAACTGGCGAACGCACTCCCACGCTGCATCGGCATCGGCCAGGTTGTTGTAGCTCAGTTCCTTGCCCTGCAGCTGCTGGAAGGTGGCCAGGGTGCCCGGCACCGGGTACAGGTCGCGGTAGAACGCGCCGCTCTGGTGCGGGTTTTCGCCGTAGCGCAGGTCCATCACCTTCACGAAGCTGGAATTCATCTGCGCCGGGAATTCGCTGCGCACCGGCACCGCGGCATCGCTGGCGGCCACGGCGGAGAGGTAGTTGCTGATCGCCGCATCGTACTGGGCCACGCGGTTGAACGCGGCCACCGAGAACGCAAAGCGCTTGGCGGCCGACAGCTGCCCATCATGGGCGTCCAGCTCGGCCAGCAGCTCGGCGTACTGCGCCGGATCGGTGGCCACGGCCACGCGGGCGAAGTTCTTGGCCGCCGAGCGCAGCATCGCCGGGCCGCCGATGTCGATGTTCTCCACCGCATCGTCCAGCGTGCAGTCGGCCTTGGCGGTGACCGATTCGAACGGGTACAGGTTCAGCACCAGCAGGTCGATCGCACCGATGCCGTGTTCGGCCATCACCGCCTCGTCCAGCCCGGCGCGACCGAGCAGGCCGCCGTGCACCAGCGGATGCAGGGTCTTGACCCGGCCGTCCATCATTTCCGGGAAGCCGGTGACATCGGCCACGTCCTTGACCGCCAGGCCGGCGTCGCGGATCGCCTTGGCGGTGCCGCCGGTGGACAGCAGCTCCACGTTGCGCGCCGCCAGGGCGCGGGCCAGGTCGATCAGACCGGTTTTGTCGGAAACAGAGAGGAGGGCCCGGCGAACGGGCAACAGATCAGCAGTCATGGGGACAGGGCAATCGGCAGCGGAGCGGGGCCGATATTGTAGGCGGTGGGGCCCGGTGGCGGGTGCCGCCGGGCCGATATCGGCGGTGGCGGCCGGATCCGGCACAGCCGCCGGGCGCCGCAAGCTGCCGGCACTGGGGTAGGCTGCGCGCTCTGCCAGGGATTTGCAGGTCCGGATCGTGTCGACAGCAACAAGGAAGGTGGCGCTGCTTGCCAGCGTGGTGGTGTGGGCCGGTCTGGGCGCGACGGCGCAGGCACAGCAGGCGGGCGGCTCGCACGAGGAGGTACCGGTGCTGGAGGTGCGGCTCGCCGCGGCCGCGGCCCGGGATGCCAGCGACGCCGATGCCCCGGCCGATGCGCAGGGCGCCCGCAGCGGGGACCTTGCCGAGCAGGCCAGCGAGGCCTATGCGGCACAGGACTGGAGCACGGCGCGGCGCCGGATCGACGCGGCCATCGCCCTGGCCCCCGACCAGGCCCACCTGTATCGCCTGAAGGCGTTCATCGCTGCGGCCACCGACGACAACGCTGCAGTGCTGGCCGCCGCCGCGCAGGCCCTGCAGCGCGATCCCGACGATGCCGACAGCCTGCAGCTGCAGGGCACCGCCAAGGCCAAGGCCGGCGATGCGGCCGGGGCACTGGCCGACTATGCCGCTGCAGTGAAGGCCGGCGGGCATGGCAGCACGCTGTTCCGGAACTACCTGTACGTGCTCAACCAGCAGCACGACAACGCGCGCATGCTGGAGGTGTTTGCCGCCTACGAGCAGGCCTATCGCGCCGATCCGGACGGCACCGGGCAGCACGCGGACATCCCGTTCCACGCCGCGCAGGCGTATCACCACCTGGGCCAGCCACGCCGAGCGCTGGAACTGCTGGACCAGGCCATCGCGCAATCCCCGCAGGTGGCCGGCTACTACGGCAACCGTGCGCTGGCCCAGCACGCGCTGGGCCGTTCCAGCCAGGCCCTGGCTGACGATGGCCGGGCGATGCAGCTCGATCCCACCGAGCCCCTGTACCCCTACAACCGCGGCGTGACCCGGTTGGACATGGGCGATGCGGCCGGGGCACTGCAGGACTTCAAGGCGGCCCTGGCACTGGGCAAGGACGATGCCGATACCTGGCTCAACATCGGCGTGGTGCAGGAGCGGCTCGGGCGCACGCGTGAGGCGCTGGCCGCCTACGACCGCGCGCTGGCCCGGGAGCCGGGCAACGCCAAGGCGCTGACCAACCGGCTGTCGTTGCTGGGCAAGGCCGGCAAGGGCGATGCCGCTGCCGTGGCCACGCAGGCTGGCAGCCTGCCGGTCGAAAACCAGGCGCAACTGCTGTTCAACCAGGGCCAGGCGCAGACCCGGGCAGGGCAGTGGCAGGCGGCGGCGGATCTGTTCGCGCAGGCGCTGCGGCTGGATCCGGGCCTGGACACCGCCTGGCTCAACCTGGGGGTGGCGCAGGCCCGGCTGGGGCAGCACCAGCGTGCACTGGATACCTTCAACGACTACATCCAGCGCGCGCCCCTCAAGACCCTGGGCCTGCTCAACCGCGCCAACGTGCTGCACGAACTCGGCGATGACCCAGCGGCCGAGCAGGACCTGCTGCGGGCTGCCCAGCTGGAGCCGGGCAACCTGGACATCCAGCAGCGCCTGGCCCGGCACTACAGTCGCAGCGGGCAGGCCGACAAGGCGCGGCAGCTTTACGCGCAGCTGGTGAAACTGCCCGGCAACCTGTCCCCTGATGCCTTCATCAACTACTCGGCCATGCTGCTGCAGCAGGGCGATACCCGCGAGGCGGCGGTGGTGGCCGGCAACGGCGTGGCGCGTTTCCCCGACGACTACGGCCTGCGCGTCAACCTCGCCAATGCACTGGGCGACAGCGGCCAGCATGCGCAGGCGGTGGAGGCCTACCATGCGGCGATGCGGCTGCAGCCCAAGCGCCTGGATGCGCACTTCAACCTGGGCAACCTCTACCTGCAGGCGCTCAAGCAGCCGCGCAAGGCGGTGCAGGAATACCGCACGGCCCTGCGCCTGCAGGGCGATCCCGAGCTGGACGCGGCCGCGCAGCGCGAACAGCGCATGAGCATCCACCTCAACCTGGCCAGCGCCCTGGCCGACAGCGGTGATGTCCAGGCCGCACGCACGGCGCTACAGGCGGCCATCGACGAAGCCCCGGAGGACTACCGGCCGTGGTTCAACCGCGCCGGGATGGCGCTGTCGGCCGGTGATGCCGCCGCGGCCACGCCGGATTTCCAGAGCGCCTGGACGCGCCTGGACGCACTGCAACGGGCGCGCACGCCCGGTGCGCAGCCCGATCCGGACCAGCTCGAACATGCCGGCTACCTGCTGTTCCACCTCGGTCGCACCGGTGAAGCGGCGCTGCGCATGCAGCAGCTGCTGCAGGCCCAGCCGGACAACACCAACGCGCAACGCAACTACGGCTTCATGCTGTTGGACCTGGGCCGCCCGCAGGATGCCCGGCAGTTGTTCGAGCAGGCCTTCACCCGCGAGCCGGACGAGGTGGACGGCTGGCTGGGGCTGCTGGCCTGCGCCATGCTGGACAGCGATCCGGCACGCCTGGCCCGGCTGAAGCGCCAGTTCGAACAGCGCTTCGACGGCCGCTACCGGTTGAACGACGCACTGCCCACCCAGTTGATGCGCAACGAAGGCTACTGGTACTCGGACCGCTTCCTGTCACTGTGGCGGCAGCTGCTGGCCGCCGCGTGAGTTGATCGCGGGCGGATCTGTTTCCCCGCGCGGGCACGGCGGGGTAGATTGGGAAAGCTCAAAGGGACGTTGCAGCATGTCGATATATGCATTGAAGGGGCGCTTCCAGGATCTGCTGCGCCCGGCGGTCCGCGCGCTGCACCGGACCGGGGTCACCGCCAACGCGGTGACCGTGTTCGCCGCGGTGGTGTCGCTGCTGGTCGCCGCCGCCGTCTGGCTCTGGGCGCCGGCAGCGCCGCTGCTGTACCTGGCGCTGCCGGTGTGGATGCTGCTGCGCATGGCCCTCAACGCCGTGGACGGGATGCTGGCGCGCGAGTTCGGGCAGCAGTCCCGCCTGGGCGCCTACCTCAACGAATTGTGCGACATCGTCGCCGACGCGGCCCTGTACCTGAGCCTGCTCAGCCTGCCCGGCGTGCAGCCGGCGGCCCTGTGGGCGTTGGCGTGGCTGGCCGCGGTTTGCGAGTACGCTGGGGTCCTGGGGGTGATGGTCGGCGCCAGTCGCCGCTATGACGGGCCGATGGGCAAGAGCGACCGCGCATTCGTGCTGGGGGTGATCGGCCTGGCGCTGGCGTTGGGCTGGATCGACGGCGCGGTGGTCAGCGGCGTGGCCTGGGTAGCGGCGGTATTGTGCGTGCCTACCGCCTGGCGGCGGGTACGCAATGGATTGGCTGAACACGGTTGAGCCGGGTTCCAGGATGCACAACGGAGTGAGGCATGCGATCACAGCACCATCTGCATTTTCATAGTTTTGACGGGCAGCCGCTGTTCTATCGGCACTGGACCACCAGCGCCGCGGTGCCGGCGCGGCGTGCGGTGGTGCTGCTGCACCGGGGGCACGAGCACTCCGGGCGGGTGGCGCACCTGGTCGAAGAGCTGGACCTGGCCGACACCGAGGTGTTTGCCTGGGATGCACGCGGCAACGGCCAGTCGCCCGGCGAGCGCGGCGACGCGCCCGGGTTCGACGCGCTGGTGCGTGACCTGGACAGCTTCATCACCCATATCGGCCAGCAGCACGGCATCGCCGTGCAGGACATCGCGATCATCGCCCAGAGCGTCGGCGCGGTGGTCGCGGCCACCTGGGTGCACGACTATGCGCCGCCGCTGCGCGCGCTGGTGCTGGCCTCGCCGGCGTTCAAGGTCAAGCTGTATGTGCCGCTGGCGGTGCCCGGCCTGAAGCTGATGCAGAAGCTGCGCGGCAACTTCTTCGTCAACAGCTACGTCAAACCGCAGTGGCTTACCCACGACTCGGAGCGGGTGGAGAGCTACCGCACCGATCCACTGATCACCCGGCCGATCTCGGTGCGCGTGCTGCTGGGCCTGTACGACGCCGCCGACCGCGTGGTCGGCGATGCGCAGGCCATCACCGTGCCGACCCAGCTGCTGGTGTCCGGATCGGACTTCGTGGTGCACCGTGCGCCGCAGGACCGCTTCTATGAGCGGCTGTCCAGCCCGGTCAAGGAACGCCACCTGCTGCCGGGCTTCTTCCACGACACCCTGGGCGAACGCGACCGCGCCCCGGCGATCGCCGCGATCCGCCGGTTCGTCAGCGAGCGCTTTGCCCAGCCGCTGGTGCGCCCCAGCCTGCGCGATGCGCATCGCCACGGCCCGACCTTCGACGAGGCCGAAATCCTGTCCTGGCCCCCCGAGCGCAACAGCGCCAAGGATGCGTACTGGCGCTTTACCCGGGCCGGGCTGCGGGTGGGCGGCACGCTCTCCGAGGGCATTGCACTGGGGTTGGAGAGCGGCTTCGATTCGGGCAGCACGCTGGACTACATCTACCGCGACCAGGCGCGCGGGCGCGGGCCGCTGGGCCGCATGATCGACCGCAACTACCTCGATGCGATCGGCTGGCGCGGCATCCGCATCCGCCGCACCCACGTGCGCGAGCTGCTGCAGCTGGCGGCCCTGCACCTGCATGGCGAGGGCCGCCCGGTGCGCGTGCTCGACGTGGCCGCCGGGCACGGCCGCTACGTGCTCGATGCGCTGGCCCAGGGCGAACAGCGCGCCGAGGCGATCACCCTGCGCGACTTCAGCGCACGCAACGTCAGCGACGGACGCAGGCTGATCAGCGCCTTCGGTGCCGATGACATCGCCACCTTCGAGCAGGGCGACGCCTTCGATGCGGCCTCGCTGGCCGCGATCCCGGTCGCGCCGACGCTGTCCACGGTCTCGGGCCTGTACGAGCTGTTTGCCGACAACGATGCGGTGATGCGCTCGCTGCAGGGCATCGCCGCGGCCATGCGCGAGGGCGGCTACCTGGTCTATACCGGCCAGCCGTGGCACCCGCAGCTGGAGTTCATCGCGCGCGCACTTACCAGCCACCGCGAAGGCGCGGCCTGGGTGATGCGTCGGCGCAGCCAGCAGGAGATGGACGAACTGGTCCGCCTGGCCGGCTTTGAGAAGGTCACCCAGCGCATCGACCGCTTCGGCATCTTCACCGTATCGCTGGCGCGGCGGGTGGTGCAATGACCGAGGGCACGCGGCCGTGGCGGCGTGCACTGCTGTGGCTGGCATTGCTGGGGCCGTTCTTCTTCCTCAGCTACGGCTTTGCCAACGCGATGGCCGGCCGCCTGTCCTACGTGCCATCGATCGTGTTCGACTGGGAGGCCCGGATTCCGTTCCAGGCCTGGACCATCGTGCCGTACTGGTCCATCGATCTGTTCTACGTGGCCTCGTTCTTCATCTGCACCGCGCGCGCCGAGCTGGACATGCATGCCCGGCGCCTGTTGAGCGCGCAGCTGCTGTCGGTGGCGTGCTTCCTGCTGTGGCCGCTGCGCTTCAGCCTGGAGCGCCCGGAGACCGGCGGCGTGTTTGGCTGGTTGTTCGACGTGCTGCTGGGGTTTGACAAGCCGTTCAACCAGGCGCCTTCGCTGCACATCGTGCTGCTGGTGGTGCTGTGGGTGCGCTTCGAGGCGCACCTGCGCCGCGGGTGGCGCAGCGCGTTGCACGTGTGGTTCGCGCTGATCGGGATTTCGGTGCTGACCACCTGGCAGCACCATTTCGTGGATGTGCCGACCGGCGTGGCGGTGGGCTGGCTGTGCGTGTGGCTGTGGCCGGCGCAGGGGCGCTCGCCGTTGGCGCAGTGGCAGTGGGCCAACGATCCGGCGCGCTGGCGCCTGGCCGCGCTGTACGGGTTGGGCAGCGCGCTGTGCGCCTCGCTGGCGCTCACCTTCGGCGGCTGGGTACTGTGGCTGGGCTGGCCGGCGCTGTCGCTGGCGCTGGTCGCACTCGGCTATGCCGCGCTGGGTACGGCGGTGTTCCAGAAGCAGGAAGACGGCCGGCTGAGCATGGCCGCGCGCTGGTTGCTGGCCCCGTACCTGCTGGCGGCCTGGTGCAATTCGCGCTGGTGGACGCGGCACGCACCGCAGCCGCAGCTGGTGATCGACGGGGTGTGGCTGGGACGCATGCCCGACCCGGGCGCCACGCTGCCAATGCCGACGGTGGTCGATGTCAGCGCCGAGTTGCCGTTCCGCAGCACGGTACGCCACTACCGCAGCGTACCCATGCTGGACCTGGCCACGCCCTCGCCGCAGGCGTTGCGCCGCGCCGCCGAGGCGATCGCGCACGGGCATCGGCGTGGCGAGGTGCTGGTGTGCTGCGCGCTGGGTTACTCGCGCAGTGCCGCGGCGGTGGCCACCTGGCTGTGCCAGAGCGGGCATGCCGACAGCGCCGACGCGGCGATCAAGCTGCTCAGCCTGGACTGCCCCTGGATCGTGTTGCACGAGCGCCATCGCGATGCGATCGCGCAGGCGGTGCAGCTGCCGGTGGCCACCACCGCACCGGGGATTGGCGCGTGAGCACGGCCATGCACGTGCACGCGATGGCCGCGCTGCTGCGCCAGGCACGGGTGCCGGCGGTGGTGTCGACCCTGCTGGCCGCCACCGCGCTGGGCCTGCTGCTGATGCCACCTGCGCTGCCGGCCGCTGCCTGTGCGCTGCTGTCGTTGCTGGCCGGTGCGGGCCAGGCCTGGTTCGCGATGCGGATCGGGTTTGACCGCGCGTTGCTGGAAGGCTTGCTGCAGGCGCACCCAGACGCCGCGCCGGCGCCGATCGATGACGCCCTGCAGGCCCTGGGCCTGCGCCCGGCGGTGCTGACCACGCGCGGTTGGCCGGCGCGCTGGCAGGGCATGCGCCGGCTGCTGCGCGGGCAGGGCGCCTGCGTGCTGCTGCAGGCCGCCACGGTGCTGGCCGCGCTGTGGCTGCGGGCAATGCCATGACTCCGACGATGCACGTCCACAGCAAGAGGGCACGACATGCTGGCTGATCTGGTGGCACGCAGCTGCAGCGGCGCGATCCGCGCGCTGACCGGTGCGCGCGCGCTGTGGCAGGGCTGCGCGCCGTCCAGCGACCACCGCGTGTACTACGGCAACCACGCCAGCCACGGCGATTTCGTGCTGATCTGGTCGGCGTTGCCGATCACCCTGCGCCGCCAGGTACGGCCGGTGGCCGCAGCCGACTACTGGCAGCGCGACGGGCTGCGCCGGTACCTGATCCATGCGGTGTTCAACGGGGTGCTGATCGAGCGCGACCCGGCCCGGCGCCAGCAGGATCCGATCGCCTGCCTGTGCCAGGCGGTGGATGAAGGCAACTCGCTGATCCTGTTCCCCGAGGGCACGCGCAACACCGACGAGGGCGTGCTGCCGTTCAAGAGCGGCATCTACCACCTGGCCCGGCAGCGACCGGAGCTGGAGTTCGTGCCGGTGTGGATCGACAACCTCAAGCGGGTCATGCCCAAGGGCCGCTGGCTGCCGTTGCCGCTGCTGTGCACCACCACCTTCGGCGAGCCGCTGCGGCTGAAGGCCGACGAAGACAAGGACCGCTTCCTGGAGCGCGCACGGATGTCGTTGCTGGCGCTGGATCCGCAGCCACGCAGGCAGCGCGCATGATGCCGCTGCTGTTTTCCACGCTGGCCAGCGATGTGGCGCAGCTGTCCACGCACGCGCAGACGCGCCTGCTGTTTGCCGGCATCGCCGCGGTGCTGGTGGTGGCGACGGTCATCGCCGAAACCCTGCGCTGGCGCGCCCGGCATGCGCCCAGCACGGTGCTGGCCAACCTGGTCTCGCGCATCCGCGCGTGGTGGGTGATGGCCGCCGTGGTGGCCCTGGCGTTCTTCTTCGGGCGTACCGGGGTAGTGCTGCTGTTTGCCGTGGTGTCGCTGTTCGCGCTGCGCGAGTTCATCACCCTCACGCCCACCCGGGCCGGCGACTACTACGCGCTGCTGGCCGCCTTCTACGTGGTGCTGCCATGGCAGTACTGGCTGGTGTGGACCGACTGGTACGGCATGTACACCCTGCTGATCCCGGTCTACGCGTTCCTGTTCCTGCCGATCCTGGCCACCATCGGTGGCGATACCACCGACTACCTGGAGCGGACCTCGAAGGTGCAGTGGGGGCTGATGATCTGCGTGTTCTGCATCTCCCACGTACCGGCCCTGCTCAACCTGCGGCTGGCCGGCGTGGAACCGGCGCGCAACCTGCTGCTGTTCGCCTTCCTGGTGATCGTGGTGCAGTCCTCGGACGTGCTGCAGTACATCTGGGGCAAGCTGATCGGCAAGCGGCTGATCGCACCGAAGCTGTCGCCGTCCAAGACTGTGGAGGGCTTCATCGGCGGGGTGCTGTCGGCCAGTGCGCTGGGCGCGGCGTTGTGGTGGCTGACGCCGTTCACGCCGTGGCAGGCGTTCGGGATGTCGCTGGCCGTGAACCTGATGGGGTTCTGGGGTGGCCTGGTGATGTCGGCGATCAAGCGCGACCGCGGCATCAAGGACTGGGGCCATATGATCGAGGGCCATGGCGGCATGCTCGACCGGCTGGATTCGGTGTGTTTTGCCGCGCCGGTGTTCTTCCATCTGGTGCGGTATTTCTGGAGCGCGTGAGGGGCGCGGGCCCCACGCTGGGGTGCGCCGCACAGGGCCTCACCGACAGGCATCGACCGTGGGTCGATGCGCGGCATCAGGTGGCGATGCCGTATTCCTTCAGCTTCTTGCGCAGCGTGGCGCGGTGGATGCCCAGCATCGCCGCGGCGCGGCTCTGGTTGCCTTCGCAGTGGTTGAGCACTTCCACGAACAGCGGGATTTCCATTTCGCGCAGGACGATCTCGTACACATCGTCGGCATCGCAACCATCCAGGTCCCGCAGGTAGCGCCGGACCGATTGGGCCACGTGTTCGCGCAGCGGTGGCTTCGGCGCGCCACGACTATTGTCAGGACGAGAAAGGACAGCGTTCAAGGAGGTTCCCGGTGCAGATGCCGGGGCGGACAGCAGCCCCGGACGGAGAATTGTAGGGGGCCAGTCTAGCGCGTGCGCGGGCAGGCTGCCACGCTGGCGGCGGCAACCGACCGGCCAAGGCCGGTCACAGGAACTCGAAGGTGAATGCGACGGTGGAGGCGGCGGGCTCGCGCACGCGGAACGCAATCTGCGCGCTTTGCCCCGGTTCCAATACGCTGTTGGCGTCCAGCGAACGGTCCAGGTAGTCGCGCGGCGCAAACACACCGGTACCGATCACCCGGCCATCGGCATCGGAGAGCGACAACCGCAGCGACGGCCAGGCCTGCGCCCAGCGTGCATCGTTGCGGAAGCTGGCCTGCACCTGCAACGCGCCTGGCTGGCCGGGCACCGGGCGCACGTCGCGGCTGATCATGCTGAACGCCGCCGGCTCCTGCCAGGCCGGCAACGTGCAGCGCAGCACGGTGCATACACCGGCGATCCACGGCCGGCTGCCGGCATCGGCGGCCAGCCGCGCGCGGTCGGCCACGGCAATCTGCACCAGCAACACCACCACCAGCGCGGCCAGCACGCCCCACTGCCAACGCGGCGTACGCAGGCGTGCCACCGGCAGGCGCATGAAGCTGGGGGCGCCGGTGCTGCGCGCGGTACCCGGCGCGGTCTGGCCGGCATCGGCCATCGATGCATGCGGTTGCTGGATTCCGGCGGCATCGGCATCGGCATCGGCAAAGGCATCGCGGTCGGGGCCGAGTGCGTCCGCGGTCGCGATCGCGATCGTCTCCGCAGCCGGCACGTCCTCGCGCTGCGCCGGTGCCCGATCCTCGCGCTCGTCTTCGGGCGGATCGAACACGGCGATCGTCTGCGTCCAGTCCTTGCCCACGGTGATCGCCGCCACGGCCGCAGGATCCGGCGGCGTCGCCTGCGCGGGTTCGTGCAGCGGCGCAGGCGCGTCGGCGGGCGGATCGCTGGCAGGCGTGTCGGCATGGCCGGCACGCAGGAACGTAGCCAACGGACGGCGTGGCGGCGGAGTGGGCTCGGTCATCGGGTCGGGGCCGGGCAGCAGGGTCGCGCCCATTCAATCACGTTCACGCCGGCTTACGCGCGGCGCACGCCGGTGATGCGCATCCAGTCATCGTCCTGCGCGGTCTCCAGCTGCTCGAACCACGGCGCGTAGCGCACCAGCAGCTCCTGTTCCTGGCCATGCAGGATGCCCGACAGCGCGATGCGGCCACCGGGGGCCACGCGCGCGGCCAGCACCTCGGCCAGCGCATCCAGCGCCGAAGCCAGGATGTTGGCCACTACCACCGGGTAGGTGGCCTGCGGCTCGTTGGCGGGCAAATACACCTGCACGCGGTCCTGCAGGCCGTTGCGTTCGGCGTTGTCGCCGGTGGCGATGACCGCCTGCGGATCGTTGTCCACGCCCACCGCCGTGGCGGCGCCGAGCTTGAGCGCGGCCAGGGCGAGGATGCCCGAGCCACAGCCGAAGTCGAGCACGGTCTGGTCCTGCAACACCCCCTCGGCGGCCAGGCCATCGAGCCAGCGCAGGCACAGCGCCGTGGTGGGATGGGTGCCCGAACCGAACGCCAGGCCCGGGTCGAGCCGGATCACGGCGGCGTCGTCGGCCTGTGCGGCGTCGGGCAGGTCATGGTTCCAGGGCACGATCCAGGTGCGTTCGCCAAAGGCCATCGGCTGGAACTGGTCCAGCCACGCGCGCTCCCAGTCCTCGTCCTGCACCGCACGGAAGCTGGCCTGGGACCAGTCCAGGCCCGGGTCGAAGGCCTCCAGCGCCGCCAACAGCGCCAGGGCATTGGTCTCGGCCGGGAACAGCGCGGTCAGCACCAGGTCGTTCCACAGCGGGGTCTCGCCCACGCCCGGTTCCAGGATCGCGCGCTCGTTGCTGGTATCGGCATCGGCGTCGAGCAGGGTCACCGCCAGCGCGCCGACATCGTCCAGCGCATTTTCGTAGCGGGGCTGGGTGGATTCGCTGCAGCGGAGGGTGAGTTCCAGGAACGGCATGGGAGGGCTACCTGCGGAAAACGGTGAATGCTAGACCATTGTGGGGCTCCACGGCCCATCCGCGATCTCCCGGGGCGGCGAGACGCCCGCCGCCGGGCGGTTCAGACAGCGCCGCAAGTGCTTGCTAGACTTGGCATTCCGCTGCCTGCCCGGCAGCTTCCGGTCCCGCGCATGGCGCTCGTGCCCACCCTCAAAACCTGGTTGCTGGTCGTCCCGGCCCTGGCGTTGCTGGGGGTGGCGGGCTATCGCGCCGGCGGCCAGGTGCGGCATGACGAACCGGTGCCCGCCACGGCGGACCAGGCGCCCATCGCGATGGCCGCCACGGCCCCGGTGCAGGCGCGGCAGTTGGCACGCCAGCTGCTGGCCAGCGAGCGCGGCAACGCGATCGCCTCGGGCCTGCCGCTGGATATCCGCGCCGACATCGAAGGCGATACCGATCTGTTCGCCTATGCCCAGCGCCTGCAGCTGCAGGCGAGCCAGGGCAACGCCGAAGCCTCCTGGATGGTCAGCCGCGTCTACGACTACTGCGCCATCTACGCAATGGATCCGGGTGGCTACCAATTGGACAATGCGCTGTTGGGCGGCATGGGCATGACCGCCTCGCCGACCATGGTGCAGGCTCGCGAGCGCGTCGCGCGCCGCTGCGGCGGCTTCGTCTCCAGTGACGGCCTGGGCCGCCAGCTGATCCTCGCCCAGCGCCTGCAGGCGGCCAAGGCCGGCAACCTCGCCGCCGAGGCCTCGCTGTTCGCCGAGGGCGAACCGCTGCAGACCACGCCGGCCTACCGGCGCGGGCTGGTGGAGCGGGTGATGGACTCGCGCGACCCGGAAGCCTACATGGCGCTGTCCACCGGCATGGGCCAGCGCGCCAGCGGCGACCGTGCGCTGGACGGGCTGGTGGCCGGTGACCAGTTCAGTGAACTGGCCTGGCGTCTGGCCGCGTGCGAACTGGGCATGGCATGCGGACCGGACAGTGTGTTGATGAACAATTTCTGCGCGAACGGAGGGATCTGTTCGCAGGACGGTGGGCAGGACTTTGCCACTTTCGTGTATGACGCCGCGGTCTCGCGGCAAGGTGCGGGGAAAATGAAGACGTTGGTTGAAAAGCTGGTCAAGCAGAGGAACGGGCGATGAACTACCGTCGATTCCTGCATGGCGCCAAGTTCTGGTTCTGGGTGGCGCTGTTCGTGGCCTACTCGGCCGGGGCGGTGGGCCTGGTGATGATCGATACCTACGAGGACCGCTATCGCAGCCTGTCCAAGGTGCAGCTGACCTCGGTCAAGGCACCGGAAGACGTGCGCCGCGCCGGTGCCAGCCAGGTGGCCGCGGTGTACCGCGCGCAGAGCGGCATGCCGTTTGCCTCGCTGCCGGCCGGCAGCACCTTCCAGGTGGTCTGGCCCGATGGGTCCACCGAGACCATGGTGATCGTCGACCCGACGTCCTCGCTGGGCGTTGCGCCGGTCAAGAACAGCCAGGTCACCGCGGCCGACGTCGCGCGTTGATGCCGCACGCCGAGGCGGGCGTGGTGGCTACCACGCGCCCGCTGCGGCGGGTGCTGCTGCCTGGCCTGGACGCGACCGGCAGCCAGCACGCCGCGTTCTGCGCCGCGATGCGGCGGCTGGGCGTGGAGGTCACGGTGATTGCCTACCCGCTCGACCGCACGCTGATTACGCCGCGCTGGCCCACCCGGTGCGCCAGGCCCTGCGCACCGATGGCGACTCGGTGCTGCCGGGCGAATCGTCCTCGGGGCCGCTGGCGCTCACGATTGCCGCTGCACCGCCACCGCGCCTGCGCGGCCTGATCCGCTCCACCACCTTCGCGCGCTCGCCCCGCGCACCCGGCCGCCGCAGTGAGTGCGGTCTTGCGCAGGATGCGTGCCGCGCGTGACCGGCGTGTTGTGATCCCGTCCACGCGGCCTTCGCTTATGGCTCTCGGGCAATTCACGGCGTGACGCGCAGCCTGCGCGTATTGGCTGCATCCGCAGCGCACGTGCCGGAGAACCTGACGCATGAACACCCGAGGCGACTACGCCGCATCCGAACCCCTTGCCGCCGCGACTGTCGCGGTGGTCACGCCGCCGCCCGTGGTCGCGCCCGCGCACGATGGCGCCGTCTCCTGGGGCGCCATCTTCGCCGGTGCCGCCGCCGCGGCGGCACTCTCGCTGGTCCTGCTGATCCTGGGCGTGGGCCTGGGGCTGTCGTCGGTCTCGCCGTGGTCGTATGAGGGCGTGTCGGCCGAGACGTTCGGCTGGTCGAGCATCGCCTGGCTGACCCTCACCGCGATCGCGGCGTCCGGGCTGGGGGGGTATCTCGCCGGCCGGCTGCGCAACAAGTGGAGCAACCTGCACGGCGATGAGACCTACTTCCGCGACACCGCGCACGGCTTCCTGTCGTGGTCGGTGGCCACCCTGCTGACCGCCGGGCTGCTCACCACCGCCATCGGCGGCGTGCTGGGTGCCGGCGCCAAGGTGGCCGGTGCCACCGCAGGTGCCGCGGCGACCACGGCGGGGGGCCTGGCCGCCGTGGCCGGCCCCGCGGCGACGAGCGACAACGGCGACCTGCAGTACTGGGTGGACGGCCTGTTCCGCGCCAACCCGGGTGCGCCGGTTGCACCGATGGGCGCACCGCCCGCCGATCCGGCCGCAGCGCCGCCGGCACCGCAGGCTGGCGTGATGCCGCCGCCGCGTCCGATGCCGGGCGGTGAACGCGGCCCGGGCCCGGGTCGTGGCGGTGACGTGCGCGCCGAGGTCAACCGGATCGTGGTCAACAGCCTCAAGTCCAACACGATGGATCCGGCCGATACCCAGTACCTGGCACAGCTGGTGGCCACCCAGACCGGGATGAGCCAGGCCGAGGCACAGGCCCGCGTGACCGATATGCAGACCCGTCTGCGCGCCTCGCTGGAGAAGGCCAAGAACGATGCCAAGCAGGCCGCCGACGACGCCCGCAAGGCCACCGCCTACGCCGCGCTGTGGCTGTTCATCACGCTGCTGATCGGCGCCTTCAGCGCCAGTCTGTTCGCCACCTGGGGCGGTCGCCGCCGCGACCTGTAACCCGCACACGTTCAACGAGGAGGATTCACCATGAAGTATCTGCTGCTGTGGTTCCTGGGCATTCCGATCCCGATCCTGCTGCTGATCGCGCTGCTGCGCTGAGGTAGCGCGGATCCGGTAACGGGTATCGACCGACGGTCGTGACCTGCCGGGCACGCACTACTGCCGGGCCGCCATCGTGCGGCCCGGTGTCGTTTCGTGTTGTCTGCGCTCGACTTGCGGCAAGCAGGTAAACGCCAGGCGTTTCCGAGGCTGGCCGGTGGGGCGCCGGAAAGGGCATCGGTGCCCAGCGCCCGATTCGCCGCCCCGCGCAGGAAACACCCGGAGGGTGCTCCGTGCGTGCGCTGCATGTAGGCGACGAAGCAAACAAAAAGGCGGGGATATCCCCCGCCTTTCTGCCGTGCCACTTCCAACGCGCGATCAGGTCAATGCAATCGACTTGTTCTTGCGTTCGGCCAGGCGCTTTTCCAGGTAGTGGATGTTCTGCCCACCGGCCTGGAAGCCCTTGTCGCGCATGATCCGCTGCTGCAGCGCGACGTTGGTCTTGATCCCGTCCACCACCATCTCGCTCAGCGCCACGCGCATGCGCGCGATCGCGGTTTCGCGGTCGGGGCCGTGCACGATCAGCTTGCCGATCATCGAGTCGTAGTTCGGCGGCACGCGGTAGCCACTGTAGATGTGGGTATCCACGCGCACGCCGGGGCCACCCGGCGGATGGAAGGCGGTGATCTGGCCCGGGCTCGGCACGAAGGTTTCGGCGTCTTCGGCGTTGATCCGGCACTCGATCGCGTGGCCGGTGAGCACCACATCGCTCTGCTTGATGCTCAGTTTCTGGCCGGCGGCGATGCGCAGCTGCTCGCAGACCAGGTCGATGCCGGTCACCATCTCCGTCACCGGATGTTCCACCTGCACGCGGGTGTTCATTTCGATGAAGTAGAAGCGGCCGTCTTCGAACAGGAACTCGAAGGTACCCGCGCCGCGGTAGCCGATGCGGATGCAGGCTTCCACGCAGACCTTGCCGATCTGCTCGCGCATTTCGTCGGTGATGCCCGGTGCGGGCGCCTCTTCCACCACCTTCTGGTGGCGGCGCTGCATCGAGCAGTCGCGTTCACCGAGGTGGATGGCATTGCCCTGGCCGTCGGCGAGCACCTGGATTTCCACGTGGCGCGGATTCTCCAGGAACTTCTCCATGTACACCTGGTCGTTGCTGAAGGCAGCCTTGGCTTCGGACTTGGTGGTCTCGATGGCCGCCTTCAACGAGGCTTCGGCATGCACCACGCGCATGCCGCGGCCGCCGCCGCCACCGGACGCCTTGATGATGACCGGGTAACCGATCTCACGGGCGATCTTGGTGTTGGCCACGATGTCGTCGGTGAGCGGGCCGCCCGAGCCGGGCACGCACGGCACGCCGGCGGCCTTCATCGCGCGGATCGCTTCCACCTTGTCGCCCATCAGGCGGATGGTGTCGGCCTTGGGACCGATGAAGATGAAACCGGACTCTTCCACGCGCTCGGCGAAGTCGGCGTTCTCCGACAGGAAGCCGTAACCCGGGTGGATGGCCTGGGCGTCGGTGACTTCCGCCGCGGCGATCAGCGCCGGGATGTTGAGGTAGCTCTCAGACGACGGTGCCGGACCAATGCAGACCGACTCGTCGGCCATGGCCACGTGCTTGAGGTTGCGGTCGACCGTGGAATGCACGGCCACCGTGCGGATGCCCAGGGTGTGGCACGCGCGCAGGATGCGCAGCGCGATCTCCCCTCGGTTGGCAATAACGACTTTGTCGAGCATGGACGAGTCCTTAGCCGATCACGAACAGCGGCTGGTCGAATTCGACCGGCTGGCCGTTTTCGCCCAGGATGGCGACGATGGTGCCGGAGACATCGGCCTCGATCGGGTTGAACATCTTCATCGCTTCGATGATCGCCAGCGTTTCGCCGGCCTTGACCGCCTGGCCGACCGACACGAAGGCCGGCTTGTCCGGCGAGGACGAGGCATAGAACGTGCCGACCATCGGCGCGCGCAGCACGTGGCCGTCCGGCAGGGCATTGCCCGGCTTGGCGGTACCGCCGGTGGAGGCTTCGGTGGGCGACTGCATCGGCATCGCCGGGGCGGCCTGCGGGGCCGGTGCCGGCGCCATCATCATCTGCGGCTGGGCCTGGACCATGCCGTAGCCGGACACCGGGGCGCGCGACAGGCGCACGGACTCTTCGCCTTCCTTGATTTCGATTTCGGCGAGGTTCGACTCTTCCAGCAGGTCGATCAGCTTCTTGATTTTGCGGAGATCCATAGAGGCCTCTTTAGCTCGTGGTGTCAGTGTGGTGGGAAGCGCGTTGCGCTCGGGTCAAAGCAATTCGTAGAAATCGCGCAACTGGCGGATGCGGTCGCGCGTGAGGGTCGTCAGGCAGCGCATCTGCGCGCCATTGCGCGCGGTGCCGTCGGAGTTGAACAGGTACACCGCGTCGCAGTCATGGTCGCGCAGCTGCACCCAGGCACGCTGCGCCAGTACCAGCTGCTGCTCGGCGTTGCGGCACCAGCTGCAGGCGCCGCCGTCGGCCGGGGAGCGCAGCTGCTGGCGTGCCTGCGCATACACGGCATTGAGTTCCACATCGGCAGCGGCAGCCACGTCCGAGGCGCACAGGTCGCTCTCCATCGTGGTGGTCGGCCTGGCGCAGTCGATGCCTTCGTCCTGGCGATCGAACGCCGCGGCGCTGGCGCACAGGCCGGCCGACAACGCCACGCAGGCAAGGGCGCGCAGCAGCGGCATCAGGCGCGCGCGCCCTGCAGACGGGTCAGCGCGGCATCCATCGCATAGCGGTAGCTGTCTGCACCAAAGCCGCAGATCACGCCCACCGCCTTGTCGCTGAAGTAGCTGTGCTGGCGGAACGGTTCGCGTGCGTGCGGGTTGGACAGGTGGATTTCGATGAACGGCACGTCCACCGCGGCCAGCGCATCGCGCAGGGCCACCGAGGTGTGGGTGAACGCCGCCGGGTTGATCAGGATGAAGGCGGTGCCGTCTTCACGGGCGGCCTGCACACGGTCCACCAGGATGTGTTCGGCGTTGGACTGCAGGCTCTCCAGCGCGTGCCCGGCGGCCTGCGCCTGGGCCTGCAGGGCCTGGTCGATCTGCGCCAGCGTGGTGTGCCCATACACCCCCGGCTCGCGTGTGCCGAGCAGGTTGAGGTTGGGGCCATGCAGGACCAGCAGTTTCGCCATGGGGGCCACGAAGCGGGAAAGGGCGAAGTCTGGCGGAAGCGGTTGATCGTGTCCAGTTCGGCGAAGTTACGCGTGTTTCAAGCGTCCGTTTGAATTCTGGCGGCGATCCCTGTGCCAGCACGATGTCGGCAGGTGTGCGGCTCGGCATAGTTGGTGGGAAATCCCACCCACCATGACGCGCGCTCATCATCGTGGGGGATGGCGGGGGCCGCTGGTGGCCGTCAGCGGGCCCTTCCTGCGAAGGCGGCCAGCTCCTCCGCCTGACCCTCGGGGAAGGATTCCTTGAGCAGGTCGAGCAGCGCCGACACCCTTGAGCTGAGCAGCCGTCGCGACGGGTACAGCGCCCATATCTCGATGGGCGGGCCCTTGGCATGTCCCCACGACACCAATGTGCCTTCTCTGAGGTCGTCGGCAACCAACGAGAAGGGCAGCAACGCCGCGCCGGTGCATGCACGTACGGCATCGCGCACCATGGTCAACGCGCCCAGGCGCAGCACCGGATCCACCGCGATACGCATCTCGCCACGCGGCGTCACCAGGTCCCAGCCGGTGGCATCGCTGGACGGCCGGAACACCGCAGGCGCCGTCTCGCCCATCGCAGGCAGCGGCAGGTCCGGGTGCGCCACCGCCACCAGATGGTCCCGAATCAGCACCCGTCCCACCAAGCGCTCATCCGGATCCGGATTGACCCTTATCACCAGGTCATAACCTTCTTCCACCATATCCACGGCACGGTCCTCCGTGGTGACATCGAGGCGCACCTGTGGGTAGCGCTTCACGAACTGGGCTGCAATCTTGCCCAGCGCCATCTGCGAGAACAGCATCGGCGCGCTCACGCGCAGCCGGCCACGCGGCGTGTCGCCGCCAGAGGCAATGGACGTGGCCGCTTCATCCAGTTCGGCAAGCAGCGTTGCCGTGCGCTCGAACAGCGCCCGCCCTTCCTCGGTGAGCTTCAGCGTGTGCGAGCCACGCTCGAACAGCCGCACTCCCATGCTGGCCTCCAGCTCACCCACGCGCCGCGACAGTGTTGCCTTCGGACGGTCCGCCGCGCGCGCGGCACGGCCAAACCCGCCGTGTCGCGCAACCAGAGTGAAGTCGGCCAGCGCCGGCAGGTCCATGTGTTCCACCAGCGAGACAGGTGGTCCAATTATACAGGCTATCGGCCCGTACGTGGATCACCAATCATGGGGCCCTCACCACCCACCCGAGTACCCCATGACCATTCTTGTTACCGGCGCCACTGGCACCATCGGCCGTCAGGTCGTCCAGCACCTCACCCAGCGCGGCGCAAACATCCGCGCACTGGTCCGCACCCCCGCGACCGCCAACCTGCCCGCAACCGTGGAGCTGGTGCAGGGCGACATGCTGGATGTGGATGCGCTCCGCCAGGCTCTCGCGGGCGTCTCCACGCTGTTCCTGCTCAACGCCGTGGTCGCCGACGAATTCACCCAGGCGCTCATCACCCTCAACGTCGCCCGCGAGGCCGGGGTAAAGCGCGTGGTGTACCTGTCGGTGATCCACAGCGACCGCTACGTCAACGTGCCGCACTTCGCCGGCAAGTTCGGGGTGGAGCGCATGATCGAGCAAATGGGCTTCAGCGCCACGATCCTGCGCCCGGCCTATTTCATCGATAACGACCTCACCATCAAGGACGTGGTGCAGGGCTACGGTGTGTACCCCATGCCGATCGGCAGCAAGGGGCTGGCGATGATCGACACCCGCGACATCGCCGAGATCGCCGCCATCGAACTGCTCAACCGCGAACAGGCGCCGGACAACAGCGCGCTGACCCGACTCAACCTGGTGGGCCCGGAAGCACTCACCGGAGAACAGGTGGCTGCAATCTGGAGCGACGTGCTCAAGCGCCCGATCGCCTACGGCGGCGATGACACGGCTGCCCTCGAGCAGAACCTGCGCCAGTTCATGCCGGCCTGGATGGCCTACGACATGAGACAGATGGCCGAGCGTTTCATCAGTGACGGCATGATGCCGGGCGCCGGTGACGTGGAGCGGTTGATGCAGTTGCTGGGTCGGCCGTTGCGTACGTACGGCGCGTTTGCGGCGGAGCATGCGTCAGCGCGCTAAGGGGCGAGTCATGGCAGCGGTTGCACCGCTGCCTCGCACACGCTTCAGCCCTTGCCATCGGGCACATCCAGATGGCAACCAGACGCCGCTTCACGGCTTGGCCCGGCGCTGGGCGTGTGAACGACCGCTTCGGGTCGGAAGCCGACGCTGCCCATCGTTGCGGAGGGCCGGCCGCTCAGTGGCGGCCCGCCCTTCTATGTCGGTCAGCCCTCGGACGTGCGGAGCTGGGCAACGACCGGAGGCACCTGGCCCAGCCACCAGCGCGAGTCGGCGCTTCCATTGCTGACGGTACCGTCCCGCTACACAGAGTGACGTGCATCGCGACCGGCTTCGCTCAACTCACCTGCCAGCACGCGCTCCCGCCATTCCGCGCCATGGCGGAAGATCCCAGCGGCGACGCCACCCGGCGGATGCACCCGTTTTCGTACACGCGCAGCCCGTTCGGCGCGCGGATGCGCAGGCGCTTGCGCAGCGCGCCGACGCCGAGCTATCGGCGGCCACGCACATCCTGGGACAGCTGGGCGCACGCTAAGCCGCCCAGAGGGCTTTACACCGTCGCATCCATATTTATAATCGACCGGATGGTTAAATATGGAGCCAGTCGATGGGTCGCCGCAAGAGCATTGATCCGCAGCACCTCCTTGATGCCGCCGAGCGCGTGGTCGCCCAGGTAGGGGCGGCGCGACTGACCCTGGATGCGGTGGCCGCCGAAGCCGGAGTCAGCAAGGCCTCGGTGGTCTACGACTTCCAGTCCAAGGCCGGTCTCATCCAGGCCGTGGTTGAACGTGCGGTCGCCCGCGACAACGCCTTCAACCGTGAGGCGGCCAAAGGCTTCGACCAGGATGCAGTACTGCGTGGGCGCCTGGCTGCGGCCGACCAACCCTTTCCCGAGGCGTTCCAGCCGGTGGCCTTGGCGCTGTGCGCAGCGATGGCGCAGGACCCCCAGTTGCGCGCGCCCATCCAGCAGAACCAGGCGCAGATCCTGGGCGAGATCCAACAGCAGGCCACGCACCCGCGCAGCGCGATGCTGGCGTACCTGGCGCTGGAAGGCATGAAATTGTTGGAGTCGCTGGACTACGTGCAGTGGCCGCCCAAGCAGCGGCAGCAGCTGCTGCAGGACATCGGCGCGTTGATCGACACGCCGCCGCGCTGAATCCGTTCTCTCCCCCGAGGTAACCCTGATGAGTTCTTCAACCCTCTTCCTGACCGGAGGAAGCGGCTACGTGGGCCGCAATCTGATTCGCCGCCTGCGTGCAGACGGCCACCACGTGCGTGCGCTGGTGCGCAGCCCCCAGGCCGCAGCGGTGGTACAAGCACTGGGCGCCCAGCCGGTGCAAGGCGACCTGATCGACCCGGCCATCGTCACCGCGATGGAAGGCTGTGCCGCGCTGATCCACGCGGCCGCCGACACCGACCACCGCAATGCCTCGCCCAGCCAGTGGCAGACCAACGTGGAAGGCACCCGCAACGTCCTGACTGCTGCCCGTGCTGCGTATGTGCCCGTGGCGATCGTGCTGAGCAGCGAATCGGCGCTGACCACCGGTGCGCCCCTGCATCAGGCGCGCGAAGACCATCCGTACCCGGCGCGCGCAGCAGGCACCTACGGCGCCAGTAAAGCTGAAGCCGAACGGGTGGCGCTGGCGCTGTCCACACCACAGTTCGCGGTGAAGGTGCTGCGGCCGCGCTTTGTCTGGGGTCGTGACAACACCACCGCGATGCCGTACCTGCTGCAGGCCGTACGCAGTGGCCGCTTCGCGTGGATTGATGGCGGGCACTACCTTACCTCGGCCACGCACGTGGACAACGTGGGCGAAGCGGTCAGCTGCGCCCTGACCCGTGGCGCCGGCGCGCGCATTTACCACATCTGCGATGGCGCACCGGTGCCCTTCCGGCGCCTGATCGCTGCCCAGCTGCAGGCCTATGGCGTACAACCGCCAGACAAGCAGGTTCCGCGAGCGTTGCTGCGCGTTTTCATTGGATTGGACGATCTGTTCCGCACGCTGCGGCTGCCACTGCGTGCGCCGATGACCCGCCAGGAGTTTGCCTCCTCTGCCGTGGAAGTAACACTGGATGACCGCCGCGCCCGCACCGAGCTGGGCTATCGGCCGGTGGTCACGCTGGAAGGCGGTATCGCGATGCTGAAGCGCCAAGTGGCCGAGCAAAACCGAGGTTCAACGACCTGCAGGCGGTAACGCATCGCGTGGTGCGTGGCCGAACAGCCGACTGAACTCGCGGCTGAACTGAGACGGGCTCTCGTAGCCCACTGCGAACGCGGTGGCGGAGATGCTGGTGCCGCCCCGCTGCAGCAGGCGGCGTGCCTCGATCAGGCGCAGCTGCTTCTGGTACTGCAGCGGCGACAGACCCGTTGCGGCACGGAAATGTCGATAGAACAGCGCGCTGCCCATGCCTGCGCGGCTGGCCAGCGCCGCCGCATCGAGTGGTTGCCTGAAGCTGCGTTGCAGGTGGCCAATGGCGCTCGCCATGCGGCGTGCCAAGGCGGAAGGCTGGGCCATCGCCCGCAGCGCCGGCCCGGCCTCACCCTGCAACAGACGAAACAGCAGCTCATGCTGCAGGCCGGGCCACAGCAGCCGCTGCGCGTCGGACGTGTCGAGGGCCAACGCCAGTAGACGCTGCAGACAGTTCAGTACCGGCGAATCCAGGCAGACCACACTGAACGGCGCAGGTCGTGCGACCTCGACCGCAGGTGGGTTGCCCAACTGGCCAAGCAACTGCCGCAGGGCGACCGGGTCCAGCTCCACCACCAGCCCCAGGAAAGGCGCGTGGTGGTCGCCGCGGGACACCATCCCGCGAGCGGGAACCGGCTGACGGGTAAGCAATGCGCTGCCGGCGCGATACTCCAGTACCGCATCGTCCACCCATACCTGCTTGGCCCCCTGCAGCACCGCTCCCACCGCAGGGCGGTACAGTGCCGGGGCCGGAACGCGTGTCGACCCGGTACGCGCCAGCCAGGCGCCGGGCAGAAGTTCCAGTAGCGGCGACGCGTCTACGCTCCGTGCGCACAGCACCGCCTGTGCCTGCAGTGCCAATGCACGCAACGTGGCCTGGTGATCTTCGGTGGCAGGGGAATCGGGCAAGGATCGTACGCAATTGGGCACGTGCAGGCGGCACCGTGGGCGCAGCATGTCACGCTCCGGTTCACGAGACAAAGCCACGATGAACAACGTACCTACACCGCGCACGATCGCCCTGGTTACCGGTGGCAGCCGGGGCATTGGCCGCAGCATTGCCCTCCACTTGGCCAGGCAGGGCAGCGACGTGATGATCACCTACCAGCATCAGCAGGTTCAGGCCGCCGAGACCCTGCGCCAGATTGAAGCCTGTGGTGTGCGCGCAGCGATGTTGCCGCTGGATCTGGATGCGACTGGATCGCTGGAGACGTTCGCAGCAGCTGTGCGGGCGCAACTGCAGCGCTGGGATGCATCGCACGTCCACCAGCTGGTGAACAATGCAGGGCTGCACGCACCATCAGCCTTCGGTGAGATCCGGGGCGATGACATTGACCTGCTGTACCGCGTGCATTTCAAGGCGCCACTGCTGCTGACCCAGTTGTTGGGGCCGCAGCTGGCCGATGGCGGTGCCATCATCAACATCTCCACCAGCCTGACCCGACACGTGGCTGCGGGAAGCCTGGCGTACGCGGCAATGAAGAGCGCGCTGGAAACGGCGACCCGCTATCTCGCGCTGGAGTTGGGGCCGAGGCGCATCGCGGTCAACGCCGTCGCCCCTGGCGCCACCGAGACCGATTTCTTCGGTGGCGCCGTGCGCGACGATGCTGCTGTGAACCATTACGTGGCACAGCACACGGCGATGGGGCGCACGGGTCGACCCGACGACATCGGTATGGCCGTTGCACACCTGCTGGCGGGAAGCAATCACTGGATTACCGGCCAGCGCATCGAGGCCTCGGGCGGAATGCTCCTGTAGGCGATGAGGTGACCGGACGATATCCGCTTCTTGCCGGAAGCGGACACAGTGCGGGCAGGCCACTTCCCAGGCTGATGTCCAGCTCCTACCGTGGGCCTGGGGGGGCTGGGTTCTTGCTGCTCTCGTTACGCTGATAGCCCTTCAGAATGCCAAAAAGGTCTTCCATGCGATGGAAGACAACGTGCGCCCCTGCTCTGAGGAGGCTTTCTGACGTACTTCCGTAGACGCCGCCCGCGCTGTAGCCGAACACGACTGCACCCGCCGCGGCGCCGGCCATCGTCCCGGTCTCGGTGTCCTCTATGACAGCGCAGCGCCCAGGCGATGCCCCCAGTGCCGCCGCCGCCGCGAAGTACACATCGGGATAGGGCTTGTTGCGAGGCACGCTCTGCCCGCTGAAGACGTTGTTGGCGAATGGCTCGGCAAGTCCAACCTTCTGCAGTTGCAGGGTCACCTTCTGCAGGTCTGCCCCGGATGCACAGGCAATCTGACCGCCCGTGGCGGCGAAGATGGACGCCACGGCGACCTTGGCGCCCTGGACTTCTACCAGGTCACGCTCCAGTAAGACGTTACGGCGGCGACGGAACTCATCCAGCCATAGCGTGGTGAACGGTCTTCCCGTGTGTGCCTCTATCACGCTCGCCTGCCCAGCGACGGCCTTCCCGATGAAACGCTCGGCCGCCTGCTCTGGCGTCAGGAGCCAGCCTTGCTCGCTCAGCATCTCCGACAGCACGCAGGCGGTCAGAGGCTCGGAATCAACCAGTACGCCATCGCAGTCGAACAGCACGGCATCGAATGGAAACGTTGGCATGAGTCAGTTCCGCGCCTTACGGGATGCAACCTCACGGCTACGCGAAAGCCAGGATCAGGGGCGAGTGGCCTCGGCCACGGCAAAGCTGTTCTCGAGCATCAGGAAGTTGGAAATCTCGCCCCCTGCGACGGTCAGCACGATCACAAAAGGCGACTCGATCACTTTCCCCGTGGCGGCGATGAGCGTAACGAGCTCACCCACGATGACAGCCCGGTCATCGCTGCCCAGAACATCATGCACATCCAGTCGGATGCGCTCCATCAAGGTGCTTGACTCACGCACGAAGCTCTCCACCGCGCCTCGTCCGGATTTTCGACCAATCCAGGGCAGGGCGGCGCTGTCGCCCGGAATGTGCCATTCCAGGTCCGCGCTGAACAGCGACGCGATCTCCTCGGGGGCTGCGCCGGAACCCATTTTCTCAAGGAAACGGTGCGCAATTTTCAGATTGTCCTGCATGGTCATTTCGTCTATCTCAGTGGGGTGGGAGGGCGAACCGCGGGGTGTCCCGCATTGCCATGTCAGATCTGGGTCAGGCCGCCGTCGACCGTCAGCTCCACGCCGGTGATGTAGGACGCATCCGGCGACGCCAGGAATGACATGGCCTTCGCAATCTCATCCGGGGTGCCCGCACGCCCTAATGGGGCCTTCTGCTCTATGTCGGCAAGGTAGGCGTTGATGTCCTGGTCGCTCATGCCCAGCTCGGATTTGTAGGCCGGGGTAACCACAACGCCGGGCGCAACCAGATTCACCCGAATATCCCGACCCTTCAGCTCGGAGGCCCATGTCCTCACGAACGATCGCAGCGCGGCCTTCGACGCCGCATAGACACCGAACGCGGGTACGCCCTGATTGGCCGCAATAGAACCCGTAACGACGATGGCACCGCCAGCGGTCATCAGCGGTAGTGCCTTCTGCACCGTAAACAACGTACCTTTGACATTGATACCGAAGTACTTGTCGAACCCTGCCTCGGTGATGGAGCCAATAGGGGTGAACTCGCCACCGCCTGCGTTGGCAATGAGAAGGTCCAGCCGACCATGTGCTGTGCGGATGGCATCCATGATGGCGTCCAGGTCAGCGGCGATGGAGATGTCACCGCGCACTGCAAGTGCACCATGCCCGATATCGGCTGCGGCGCGGTCAAGCTCGTGCTGGCGCCGCCCGCTGATGACCACCAGCGCTCCCTCGTGCGCAAGGCGCTTGGCGGCGGCCAGGCCGATGCCCGAACTGCCGCCGGTGACCAAAGCGACCTTGCCGGCATGTTTCGCGGTGTGGACGTTGACCAAATCCTGAATGTGCATGACGTTGTCTGCTTGGACGGCTGCTGCCGCGATGGTGCAAGTCTATTGGGTCGCATTTGCCAGATAAACGCGGAAATAATTGATTCTTTATTTCCGTGGGTGAATAATTGCACGCTACCGGGAGCCCCTGATGGACCACATGCAGGCAATACGCGCCTTCGCTCGCGTCGTGGAGACGGGCGGCTTCAATCGCGCGGCTGAGTCACTCCAGATGCCCAATGCCACGTTGAGCAAGTCGATCAGCGCACTGGAGAGGCATCTTGGGGTCAAGCTGCTCGAGCGAAGCACTCGCCGCGTCAGCGTCACCAATGACGGGGCTGCATACTACGAACGCATCCGCCACCTGTTGACGGAGCTGGATGACGTGGAGGCCACGCTGGGGCGTGCCCAAGGCAGCCCCAAGGGCCGGTTGCGCGTGGACACTGGCGGCTCGACCGCCAGTGGTGTGCTGATCCCGGCACTGCCTGAGTTCCGCGCACTGTATCCGGACATACAACTGCACCTGGGCGTTACCGACCGGACGTCGGATGTCATCGGCGAAAACATAGACTGTGCCATCCGCAGCACATCAGACGACGGTGCATTGATCTCCCGCAGGATCGGGAGTCTTGAATGGACCACCTGCGCTAGTCCGGCGTACATCTCACGCTACGGTGTGCCTGCTCACCCTGAAGAACTGCTTCAGTCTCGGTTTCCGGTAGTTGGGTACTTTTCCGCGCACAGCGGCAAGGCACCTCCGCTCCATTTTCTCAGCGAAGGAATGCCGATGGACATCGTCCCCGACTGTGCGGTGATGGTCAATGAAAGCAATGCCCACCTGGCAACGGCATTAGCCGGGCTCGGGCTCATTCATACGCTGGATTTCATGGTGCGACCGGCAATCGATCGGGGCGAGCTGGTAGCTGTGCTCCAGGAATGGCGGCCTGCGCCGCTGGACGTCTTCATCGCCTATGCACCGAGCCGGCAGCTCAGCACAAAAGTTCGCGTCTTTGTCGAATGGGTGAGCGAGATCTATGCCCGGCTTGAACGATCAAACCCAGTAGTCAGTCACTGACGCACGCGAGCGCTAGTCCCCGGTCAGGTGAACGAGAGAGCCGCAGTAAGGTCCTAGGAGGTCTGCTCCTGGCCGGAAGCGGAGTCTGGCGTGTGCATGCAATCCGAGCCAGATATTGGCCAACCCGGCCGGGCGCTACAGGGTGTAGAAATGTCCGGATTACCTGGCAGGTCGCCTTCGGCAACTGTGCCGCCACGCTGATGTGTACGCGCTGGTTGACAAGGTAGAACGATCGTTCTACCTTGGCGCCATGGATAAGACAACGACCGACACCCGACTGAAGATCCTGGACACGGCGGAGGCGCTGATTTACCAGAACGGAATACATGCCACCGGCATGGATCTGCTGGTGAAGACCTCAGGCGTTGCGCGCAAGAGCATTTACCGACACTTTGAAAACAAGGACCAGGTTGCCGCAGCCGCGTTGAGCGCGCGGGACGTGCGCTGGCTCAACTGGTTCAGGCAGGAATGCGACAAGGCCGGCAGCCCGGAAGCACGCATCCTGGGCATGTTCACGGTGCTCAAAGGCTGGTTCACGTCCGAGGGCTATCGCGGCTGTGCCTTCATCAACACGGCAGGCGAGGTCGGCGATTCCCACGACCCGATCCGCAGGATCGCCAAGCACCACAAGCAGAAGTTGCTTGATTACACGCTGGAGCTCACCGGGCAACTGAACGTCGAACAGCCGGCCGTTCTGGCGCGGCAGCTGCTGGTTCTGATGGAAGGCGCCATCACCGTATCGCGCGTGATGGGTGACTACGACGCCGCAGACACCGCAAAGGATGTTGCGCAGTTGTTGTTGAAGCACGCCACGCGCTAACGCCGCAGTAACCGAAATCCCGCCGCAGTACCCCGTTCATCCATTTCCATTGGAGGCCCCACCGTGTCCGCAGAAGCACCCCGTCCGCCCCTTCCCCCGTTCACTCTCGAATCGGCGATCCAGAAGGTTCGCTTGGCAGAAGATGGCTGGAATTCCCGCGATGCCGACAAAGTGGCGCTTGCCTATTCGCTCGACACCCAGTGGCGAAACCGCGCCGAGTTCACCAACGGCCGCGAGGAAGCCCGGCAGTTCCTTGCCCGGAAGTGGAAGAAAGAGCTTGAGTACCGCCTGATCAAGGAGTTGTGGGCATTCACCGGCAACCGCATCGCCGTGCGCTACGCCTATGAATGGCGCGACGACTCTGGAAACTGGTTCCGCTCCTATGGAAACGAGAACTGGGAATTCGGCGCGGATGGCCTGATGGAGCGCCGCTTCTCGTGCATCAACGACATGCCCATCAAGGACAGCGAACGCAAGTTCCACTGGCCACTGGGGCGCCGCCCGGATGATCACCCGGGGCTGTCCGACCTGGGGATGTAAGTTGCGGAGCCAACGTGAGGAAGGCCTGCGGGCGTGACTGCGCCCGCGGGCTTTCCATGTCGGTGCGGGGTGCTCCTTCGGTTCAGGGCTCGGGCTACGACTGCACTTCAGCGCGGAAGGCGATCTCGATCAGCTGTTCGGGGAAGGCGAGCGCGGAAACCCCGATGAGGTTGCTGGCCACCTGCGGTACAGTCTGGCCATAGACGGCGGGCCTGACCTTGCCGCTGGCGGCGAACGCGGCCGGCACATCGATGACGAACAGGGTTTCCTCCACCACATCCGCCAGCGATCCGCCCAGCTCGGCCAACAACACGTTGGCGTTCTCATAGGTGCGCTTCATCTGCGCCTCCATGGTGTCGAAGTTGGCAGGCTTTCCGTCAGCCCCAAGCGCGGCCGGCGCTACCAACTGCCCCTCCGGCGTGTGCGAGAGCTGGCCCGACACGAAGATTGAATTGTTCACGCGCACGGCCTGCACGTAGCCATAAGCCGATTCCCACGGCACGCCGAAGCTGGCCGTCTTGCGATTGGAGGTGCTCATTTCGTTGTCCTTCCCGGGGTAAAGGCGCCAGTCTGCCGGTAGGCTTGGCTGCCCGCCTGCCCCGAAAGGGTAATGCAGGAGCCGCTGCATGGGCCGTGGGCGTCCGCTCCTGGCCGGAAGCGGACATCTAGTCGGCTTTTGGATTGGCGCGCTCTGCCTCTGTGCAGGGATCGAGACTGTCACCAAGTGTTCTCAGCCTGGATCAAACGCAGGAGTGCTCTCAGCGACTCTGGCAGCTGTCGCCGGCTGGGGTAGTAGAGATGAAATGCTGGTCCCATCGAGGTCCATTCGGGCAGCGCCCGTTGAAGACGACCCTCGGCTAGCTGCGTGGTGACTCTGTTCTCCAGGCAGTAGGCAATGCCTCCGCCGGTCTCTGCCAGTTCGATGGCCAGAATCGTCTCGTTGAGTATTGCCGCCCAGTCCACGGAGACCACTTCTGACCGATCACCGGATTCAAGCTCCCAGTGATAGATCTGCTTGTTGCCCATCCGGATACCCAGGCATCGGTGGTTCGCCAGGTCTGCGGGACTTTCCAGAAGAGCGCTTTCCTTCAGATAGCCTGGGGAGGCGACCATGATCCATCTGAGCTGCTGGCCCAACGGGATGGCCACCATGTCCTCCGGTACCAGCCCGCCGTAGCGAATGCCCGTATCAAAACCATCGTTGACGATGTCCACGACCTCGTCCTGCACAACCACTTCCATCTGCACATCGGGAAAGGCTTGGATATAGCGCGCCAGGATGGGGGCCAGGATCAGACGCGCGGCGTCGCTGAGGACATTCACCCGCAGCTGGCCGATCGGGCGGTCTCGGTATCGATTCAAGGTCTCTAGACCCGACTCGATTTCCCCGAACCCTGTGTTGAGGCGTACCAGCAGTTCCTTCCCCGCCGGCGTCAGGGTCACGCTCCTGTTGGTGCGGTTGAACAGGCGCACACCTTGGCGTGTCTCCAGCCCCCGTATGGCGTGGCTGAGCGCCGAGGGCGAGACATCGAGGTGCGCGGCGGCGCCGAGGCTTTTGCTCACCGTGCCGATGCGGCAACGTACGAAGGCGTGCAGGACTTCTGGGACTTCATCGTCTCTCTCAATCGTCGTGTTGATGCCGCCGCCCTGAATGTTGGCATCGCCATCGGCGGCGGCTTCGCTGAACTGGCCCTTGAAGACCATCTGCGCATCATCTCGATCAACGTGAGCGGGCTTGTGCACATCGCACATCGGGTTACCAAGCACATGCTGGAGCAAGGCAAGGGCAAGATCTTGGTCGTCTCATCGATTTCAGCTACGCAGCCGACCCCGTATGAGACGGTCTACGGTCCGAGCAAGGCATTTGGATTCATCTTCGCAGAGGGGCTTCGTGAAGAGTTTCGCGGCACCGGCGTGACGGTCACAGCACTTCTCCCTGGAGAGACCGATACCGAGTTCCACCGCAATGGAGGCATGGCCAACTCGCTGATCGGCCGTGCCACGAAGAATGACAGTAGACTCGTTGCACAGCAGGGCTTCGATGCACTGATGAATGACGTTGACCACGTAGTGGGCGGCGACGCGCAGACTAAGCATACCGCCATCTACAACCGCACCATGTCAGAGGTGGAGAAGGCGGCCAGGCACGCCAAGTTTGTGCGTGTGGACAACAGCTGAGACCCCAATGCCTATTCATACCGTCAAGGAGCCATGCATCATGAAGAGCGGATCTCGAGCCACGTTGTTTCTGCTCGTCGCATGTGGAACGTCACTGTCCGCGTGTGCCTCTCCGACGAACTCTTCTTCACAGCCATCTTCGGGCACCAGCAGTTCCGACACTACGTTTACCGATGCAACATCTACCCATGTTCCTGCCGCGCCTCGGCTCCATGCGTTGGATGCGACCATGCTTGATGTAGATGGAGACGGTGATCTTGACGTGGCGGTGGCGGTGGAGAATGGGCCAAATAGGCTCTACATCAACGATGGAACCGGAAAGCTGACAGAGAAGGCCGGCGTCTTTGCCGCCAGCTCCGGCGACAACGAACACGTCAGAGCGGCCGACTTCGACGGCGATGGGAACCTCGACCTGATCTTCGTCGCAGAAGACACTGAGCAGCACAACCTCTATCTCGGTGATGGCAAGGGCGGCTTCAGGCAAGCCAATGAACGGCTCCCCGCTCGAAGCCAAGCCAATGCCGTTGAAGTCGGCGACGTGAATGGCGATGGACTTATAGACATCGTTGTAGGCAACACCACTGAAGGCAAGAGCGGGCCTGCTCAGACCTACCTGTGGCTCAACGACCCTGCACGTCCTGGCTACTTTAAGGACGCTACCACGACCCATATGCCGCAGCTGGACGTTCAGGCCCAGGGCATAGCTGTGGTGGATGTAGACGGCGATGGTGACCTGGACATGGTGATTGCTGTCCAAGATCCGTTGAATCGACTGTTCCTCAATGACGGTACCGGTCGCTACAGTGATGCCACGGCGAACTTGGGAGAGCAGGTGCCCACCGAGACCCGTGAAGTTAATTCACTGGATGCCACTGGTGATGGCCTGCCGGATCTGATCTTCTTCAATCTGACCAGCAACAACCGTGCGTGGGACAAGGATCCCCAGTCCCGAATTTTCATCAACCTTGGCAATGGAAAGTTCAAGGATGAGACCGACGCGCGCCTACCCAAACACCGCTTCTCGAGCTGGGGCGGGACCGTAGTTGACTTCAACGGGGACGGTTACCAGGACCTGGTTGTGAGCGCGATCGATGTGCCCGGCTTTATGCCCCTACAGGTGCGGGCTTGGCAGAACGATGGAAAGGGCAACTTCACCGATGTGACCGCTGCTGTGATTTCTGCGGAGACGGTAGGTCGAAGCTGGAGCATGGCCCGCGGCGACCTGGACGGCGATGGTAAGCCCGACATCTTCATCGGGGGATGGCAGTCTCAGGCTCGCCTGTTGCTCAGCGGGAAAGTGACAGGCAAGTAAGCATGCTGCACCGCTCACCCACCTGTGTGGTGGGCGAGCTCGATGAATCCCGCTCATCTCGACGTTGACTGCTGATGAGCAGGCCGAGCGATTCGCTCCATTAGCATCGAGCTAGTCCCAACAGCATGAGCATTAGCAGCATGACGACCAGACGAGACTTTCTTGCTGCAGCTTCTGCTGTCCGCTTCTGGCCGGAAGCGGACACCCAGTGAGGCAATTAGTCGTCTTCGACAGACTGGGCGATTCAGTCAGTGCTGCAACCAGTTCGCGCTTGTCGATCAACTGCCATCGATCGTCGAACCGTGAGTGCGGAATCCCCAATCCATACGTCGTGCCACAATCGAGGCGTGTCAGAACTCCTGCAGGCTGTCGTTGCTTACCAGGCTCGTCACTTGTCTCAGCCTGATCATTCCATAGGTTGCCAGGTTGGGGCGCACCCGGCTCAGGTCGTAGGTGCGGAACCTGATTATCTCCACGGCACGCGCTATGTGTTGCTCTTCCCAGTCGTTGCCGCTAAGCAGCTTCACCAGTTCACTCTCTGCCGACATCTCGAGTCACCCAGCGTGATCAACGGAAGACGGGAATCGTCCCGACAGCGGTGCGACGGTCTCCGCTTGCGCTGAGCGTGCGTTCCAGCGCCGCGATGCGGCGCTCGCCTTTCTCCAGAGCCGCTGCGGAGGTATGCACGGAGTAGTGGCCCAGATGCAGGTCATGCGGGTGGGGCACCGCTGACCCCAACACGAACACCGCATCCTGCCCCTCTGCCGCGTGCAGGGCTATCGAGGCCTCGCCGGTCTCGAACACCACCATCTCGCCCTTGTGGATGAGGCCGTCGGCCTGAAGGCCGCCTTTGGCAAGCGCCAACCATCCAACGGTGTGACCGGCGGGCGGCTGGTAGGTCCAGTGCTGGCCCGGCTTGAGAGTCACCAGGAGGTAGTTGACGCCGGCGGGTGCCGGAACAGGACTTTGCACGCCCTGGTACGACCCGACGATGACGTGCGCCGGCCCGGCATGCCGCATCGCGGCCGCTTCGATGTAGCAACTCACTGGCGCTGCGTTCTCCAGCTCGGCAGGCAGGGAAAGCCAAAGCTGGAACCCCTGCATCCAGGGTGCATCACCGGGCGAAATCTCCTTGCCGTGCCAGACGCCGCTCCCTGCACGCATCCACTCCACGCCGCCGTACGTCAGCGTCCCGGAGCCGAGCTCGGGATCACTGTAGCGGGCCTCTCCTTCGGTGAATACGGTCACGGTGGCGATGCCCGAATGCGGGTGCAGCGGCATATCGGCCAGTGCGCTCATCGCTTCGCGGTCAATGGAAAAGGTATCCAGGAACACAAAAGGCTTCAGCCACTGGCCAAGATCCGAGGGACTCATCAGGCGGGTGATTGGACCGTGTCCATGGCCACGGGTCCGGTGGGAGATACGTCGCTGTGGCAGGGAATCGTCCTGTACGAGTGCATTCATCAGTTTTGCTCCGAGGGCGGATGATTCATCGGTCAGGGATCAGGCAGCCAGCTGCTGCGCTTCGGCCAGGGCTGCGGCAAGCGCTGCAGTGCGCGCCTCCGGACCAAACGCCAGGCCTTCAGCGCGGACGAAGGTGATGTCGGTGACGCCGAGGAAACCAAAGAAACCCCGCAGGTAGGTCTCCTGATGGTCCAACGCAGCCATGGGCGTGCCCTCGCCGTACAGTCCACCGCGGGTCGAGGCCACGACAACCCGCTTGCCCGCCGCCAAGCCTTCCACACCATTGGCCGTGTAACGGAACGTCCTGCCAGGCACCGCAAGGCGGTCCAGCCAGGCGCGCAGCTGAGAGGGAAGGGCGAAGTTGTACATCGGCGCGCCGATGACGATGACATCCGCGCTGAGGAAATCATTCAGAATCGCAGCGTTGCGCGTCACTGCCTGTTGGGCGTCGTGGGCGTCCGGCACGACGCCTTGGAAGGCGAAGAACTCCGCTGCGGTGAGGTGTCCCACGGGGTCGGCGACAAGGTCGTAGGTGGTGACGGTCGTCCCGTCACGGCTGTCGCGCAGCCGCTGGACAATGGCCCGGCTGAGCTGCCGGCTGGCGGATTGGTCATCCAGGATGCTGGTGTCGACGTGCAGGAGCTGCATAGCGAGCCTCGGTATATAATTGTGACTGGGGCTAGCAATGTAACCATGGTAAAAACGCGGCACAATACGGCACAAAATGAGAACCCGGTATCATGGATGTGACTGCTGCACCCTTGGAAATACAGAGCTCGGACTGTCAGAAGATCAGTCAGGTGCTGGCACGCGTGGGCGAGAAGTGGAGCATCCTGATCATCATGATGCTGTCCGGTGGCCCCCATCGCTTTACCGAACTCAAGCGATCGATCAACGGCATCTCGCAGCGGATGTTGACGCTCTGCCTGCGCGGACTTGAGCGCGATGGCCTGATCAACCGCACCGTCATCGCGGTCATGCCACCTCACGTCGAATACAGCTTGACGCCGCTCGGGGTATCGCTGACCAAGCCGGTGATCGCACTGGGCAGTTGGGCGAGCGACCATATCGCGGACATAGATGCAGCCAGAGCAGCGTTTGATCAGCAGGAAGTCGAGCACAAGGCGGCAACCGGCTCGCGACGCTAGCGCGCACGTAGCAGTAAATGATGCCCTCGCGGCGTCAAGCCGGCGGGCTATCCCGAACCAGGTTGAACGACCATCCCGGCGATAGCGCCGCGAGCACGTGCTGCTATGAAGAGGTGTGCCTATTCCGGTGCGGGGTGTCTGCTCCTGGCAAAAAGTGGATCCAGAGCGGGCAAGAGTCAGAGCGTGTCGACCAGCAGCTCCGCTTGGCCATCGAAGACGCTGGGTGTCGAGCTGATCCGCTCAAGGCATCTCACTCCAACGCAGGCTCCGCGCAGCGCTCGCTCACCACGGCACCGTCAACAAAGCTGCGGGCAGCCGCGACAAAACAGCGTGGCGCCACCAGTGCCAGCAGATGGGCGCCGCGGTCCACCGTGTGGAACGTGACAGGCCCCGCATTGCGAAGCGTGGCGGCGTGCTCTTCGGCACCGGCGTATGCGGTATTCGGATCCAGCGTCCCCTGCAGTATCAGCGTTCGCGGCAGGGTGCCCGGGCTCTTTCCGAACCATGCATCGCGCGGGTAGCGGGGAACACTGCCACTCACAAGCAGGCCGGGAATGGGGCTGACGAAGAGTGCGTCCTTGGCCTCTTCATTGACAGTGGCCAGGCTGAGCGCCGGGCGGGCGTTGTTCTCCGAGGCGGCAATGAGCATCACCAGCGGCAGGGCCGGTTGATTGTTTCCATCCTGTCCCAGCTGCGCCAGCGCCTTCTTCCAGTCCTTTGTCGTGGCGACCAGCGAGCGGGCATCACCCTCGGAAAGATCCTGCACGATCCTCGGGATGCGATCGCGCAGGGTAGGGAAGCTCAGCAGCGCGGCGAAGTACCGCCGCAGATCGCCGCCGGGCACTTCCTGCTGCCAGGCAGAGTCCTTCACCGCCAACAGCTCTCGGTAGCGCTCCACGCTACGCGCATCCATGCTCTGCCGGCCCACCTGGTCAACAAGCGCAGTGCGTCGGCTGAGGTCCCACGTTTGAGTGGCCTCGGGCGGCACCAATCCATCGAGGATCAGGCCATCCACATGGAGATCATTGACCTGGAGCGCACGCAGCGCCAACTGGGTGCCGTAGGAAACGCCATACAGCAGCACTTGGCCGCGGCCTTCTGCCTCTGACATCAGAATACCGAGATCGCGCGCGCCCTCGGTAATGGAGAACGCCGAGGTACGTTGCAGATCCGCATACATGGTGCCGATGCACGGGCCCCATTCGGCTCCCGCCAGCCCTGTGCCATCCGGGCTGTCCGGTGACTCCTGGATGGGGCAGATCCGCGCTGACCGACCCGTGCCCCGGTGGTCCGGGATCACAAGGTCAAACCCGGGGAATGCACGCTGGTAGGTCTGGATCATGGGATACAGGGATGCCCCTGACTCGCCCGGTCCGCCAGAGAGCAGCCAGACCTCGCCGCGCTTGGGTTGGTCGGCGGGGGCGGGTATGCGCCGCACGAACAACGTTATGTGCTCGCCTGAGGGGTCGGCATGGCGCAGTGGAACATCTACCGTGGCGCACTGCGAGCCGCGTAGCGCGGGTGATTCGTCAGCCGCGCACGCCTGCGTCTTTGTTGCAGAAGCATTGACGATCATTGGAGAGACCAGAAGCAATACCGCCCATAGCGCACTGCGACACATCGGCCATCCCCTGGCTTGATTGAGCACCTACGTTAGCGGGGCTGCGGAAGCAGGACGAATGCCGGAAGTAACACGGGGCGGGCACCGATGTCCGCTTCTGGCCGGGAGCGGTCGTGCGCCGAGCGACCGCCATCATTTGCCCGACAGTCAAGGCGTTTGTTTCTTGTGGTACGTCGGCGTGCTGCCGCTTGCAATCCTCCGGTGCACCGCGCGTCTAGTTGTCCAGGTCCATTGCGCAGGTGATCGCCCGGTTTTCCTCCAGCTCTGCCAGTCGCTCGCACAACGCCGCATGCACGCGCGTGTACGCACTGCTTCCGAGCAACAGCCGCCGCGGCGCCACTGCAGCGTCGGCACACGCGATGATCGCGGTGACCATCTTCTCCACGTCCCCATCGATCGAGAAACCGCCTGCGTTCGCGCCAAACAACGCGCTGCGGATGGCACCGCTGGGGGTATCGGCGTAAGCGGGCAGGGGTTCGGCCTGATCAAGCGCACCGCCAAAGCCCGTAGCCGTCGGGCCCGGCTCGATCAGCGTCATCTGGATGCCAAAGGGCGCCACTTCCTGCGCCACGGCTTCCACGAAACCTTCAATGCCCCACTTGCTGGCGTGGTATACGCCGAAGTTGGGGTAGGCGATCTGACCACCTTCGGAGGATAGCTGCAGAATGCGCCCGCCGCCCTGCGCGCGAAGATGTGGCAACGCCGCCCGGATAACCTGCATCGAGCCAACCAGGTTGGTGTCGATCTGCTTGCGTATCTGGGCATCGCTCACCTCTTCGCCGGCCCCGAACACGCCATAGGCCGCGTTGCTGACCACCACATCGATTCGGCCAAGTTCGCTGAACGCTTCGGTGATCACCCGCGCGACTGCCGCGTTGTCGGTCACATCCAGCGTGTAGATCCTCAAGGCTTGGCCGTGCTGTGCTTTCAGCGCTTGGAGGGACTGTGGATTGCGCACGGTGGCCGCGACGCGGTCGCCGCGTGCGAGAAGTTGCCGGGTCAGGCCAAGCCCGAAGCCGCTGGATGCGCCGGTAATGAACCAGGATGCCATGGGGATTTCCTCTCATGCGCCGACGGAGTTCGACGCTTCCCCGCCAACGTACGCCGCAGACACTGCTGTTACTATGCGATCAATTCCGCATGAATCGGTGAAAATTCGCCATGAGTGGCCGACCCGCGCTTTCAGAGCTGAGTGCCTTTGCGACCGTTGTGCAACATCGCAGCTTCCGCAAGGCAGCTGACGAGCTGGGGCTGGCGCCGTCGACGCTGAGCTACACCATGCGCAGCCTGGAAGCCCGCATGGGCGTGCGCCTGCTGCACCGAACCACGCGCAGCGTGGCACCCACGGAGGCCGGCGAGCGGCTGCTGGCGCGGCTGCATCCGATCCTGCATGCACTGGATGAGGCCTTGGACGAGGTCAACGTGTACCGCGAGGCGCCCTCCGGTGCGCTGCGCATCAACGCGAGCGAGCTGGCAGTGCAGGTGCTGCTGCAGTCGATCGTGCCGACGTTCGTAGCGCGCTATCCGCAGGTAAGCCTGGATCTGGTGACCGAAGGGCGATTGGTGGACATCGTAGCCGAGGGCTTCGATGCCGGGATCCGCCTCGGAGAATCCGTGCCGCAGGATATGGTGGCCGTCGCCATTACCGGTGGCACGCGCTTCGTGACGGTGGCAGCGCCTGCGTACCTTGCGGCCAAGGGCACGCCCGCGTTGCCGCAGGAGCTGGCTGCGCACCAATGCATCCGCCATCGCCTGCCCAGTGGCAAGCCGTACCGCTGGGAGTTCGAGAAAGCCGGGCAGGAGATCCGGATGGAAGTGCAGGGCGTGATAACGCTCGACCACCCCGGCCTGATGGTCCAGGCGGCGTTGGCAGGCCTGGGAATAGCGTATGTGCCACAGGAGGCTGCGCAAGCGGCGTTGACCGCCGGGCAACTGGTGACGGTGCTGGATGACTGGTGCCCGGAGATTCCGGGGCTGTGTGTTTACTACCCGGGGCATCGGCACGTGCCGGCGGGATTAAGGGCGTTCGTGCAGGTGATTCGCGACCAGCAATAAGCTGCAGATCTTCAGGGCTCAAACAGCTTCGGCGCCGCCCAGTTCGGCATCGAGCCGCACGCGCAGCGAGGCCAGCACGCGCTGCATGGCCTGGATATCCTCGACACGGATGCCGGCGGTGAGCTGGGCCATCCACGGCACCTTCAGCGCCATGGCACTGTCGAACGCGGCTCGTCCCTCGTCGGTCAACACCACCAGCCGCGCTCGCCGGTGATGGGGGTTGGGAGCAGTGGCCACGAAGCCCTCCCGCGCCAGGTCATTGACGATGCGCTGGACATTCTGCCGATTGGCCGCCATGTCGCGCGCCAGCCAGGCCACGGGCTGCGGACGGTCTGCAGCAACGATCGTCCCCAATACCTGCCAACGGGAACTGGTCAATCCAAGCTCTGCCACCAGGCGATCGCCCGCGGCCATCAAGCTGCTGGCGGCGTGGAAGAGATCCAGCATGGTGTCACTCATTACATCGGCAGCCATTGCCGCTGCGTTGTTGTTCTTCATAGCTGAATCCTAGCACCCCCAATCAGACAAGTCATATTGACATCATGATGTCATACCGACAACATGCGATCTTCGGTCGCAGGACCATTTCTGAGACATCAGCATGAGCGAAATTTATGATGCGGCCTCCCGCCGCGCGGCGGCCCAACATACCCTTGCCGAACATCTGCGGCTTACTGCCGCCGGACGCCTGGATGAGTGGGCGAATCTGTTTGCTCCCGACGCCGTCCTAGAGTTTCCTTTCGCGCCCGCGGGCATGCCGCGACAGGTGCAAGGCCGGGAGGCCCTGGTCGCCCACATGCGCAACTTCCCCAAGATGTTCGCCGTTGAATTTGTGGATCTGGTCTTTCACGAGACGACCGACCCGAGCCTGGTGATTGCCGAATTCCGTTCGACCGGTACCGCCCTGCCCACTGGCAAGCCCTACGAGCAAACGTGCATCTCTGTTGTCCGGACCAATGGCGATGGGCTGATCACCCATTACCTGGACTACTGGAACCCCTTGGTTGCGATCGAGGCGCTGACCCCCAACGCCGCGCCGTCGCCTTCTGAAATGAGTGTGAACTTCGGTAACTGATCGAAGGGCGTGAACGGTCTGCGGGAGAGGTATGCAATGGGGGGGCGAAGTGGACGAGAACATCCACTCCTGGCCGGGAGCGGACGTCAGGGCTACCTAGGTGACTGGTCCGGTGCTAACGTTCGCTTTCGACCCTAAGCAGACGTTGAAGCGGCTGAACAAATGGCTGGAGGGTCTCCTCCACAACCGGCCTCAGCGAAGCTCTTGCTCGACCTAAAGCCAACCATTATTAGCTCCGTCTGCATCAACTCAGAGCTTACTCAGGCCGCGCTGGCCCAGAGAACAAGGAGCCCCTGTAAAAGACCTCTTCGCAGCGGAACCGGCCTCCGGAATCGGAAAAAACTTCCACCATACTGCGTCGCCTGGAAAGCGGGCTGACGTCGAAGAACATCTGCATTCCAACAAGATACCGCTTTGAAAATTCCTCTAGCGAATAACTTAGGAGATGGATGTTCTCGACATAGCTGCCCTCGTGAATGTTGAAAGAACCAACAAGAATTTCCACGCTGTCGGAGCTAATGCCGCAATAGAATTTGGCGTGAAAGTCGGTTTTAAAGAACGCCTTCTTCTCATCCAGTGTGGCAAGTGTCGGGTTCAATAGCCCCCAGCTCCTAAGGAACTCAACGTCCATCTCCGTATCCTTCGCCGCTTCCTTTAGCAGATTGAAGGTTGCCTTACGAGTGATGAGCAGGGTCTTCGCAGGGTCGGTGAACTTCAGCACCCAGTTCCAGAGGTCGGGCACCTTCTTCTTCGCACCAGGAAAGTTGAAACCAATGAATGGCGCAGCCAGCAAAACCGCGCTGTGGCCGGCCTGCCATCGAAGAAGAAGCTTTTCCAGGATTGCGATGCAGTCGTCGCGTGAGAAAATGCCATCAACATCTAAAGTCCTACCGCCCTCTGAAGACGATGCGGTGGAGGCAATGTCGATGAGCCAGTAGTCCGCTGACCGCTCTGCGAGGGACTCCGAGAAATTTCGATAGAAGCGAGCTTCATGAGCTCGTCCACAAGTGCAAGGAGTTGCGACGCGAGCACTAACGCCTTCTGGAGTTCCTCTGCGGTTGTTAGCCAGGCGCCAGTTCAGGTAGGTTGTGAGTGCAGAGTTGATCGCCTCCAGATGCTCGCTTAGTGCCTCATAGGCTCTCGCGTCTAGTTCCATCCTGCATGCTGTGCATCGATACAACGCTCGAGATTCGAGGTCGTAAAAGTCTTCAGGTTTTCCATGGGTCGCCAAAAGCATTCGTTCCACAGTCTGGCCTGCGTCGGTGATCCCGTGCTTGGCAAGGATATGCGCACGGTTGTCAATTTCGTCGTCCCAACTGTCAATGATTGTTGCGCCAGAAAGAACACTGGAGGCGTCTTCGGGATTTTTTACCCTCAATGGAAAGAGCGAAGCGCACGCACTGCACTTTAATAGCCAACCGCCGGAGTCATTGATTCCGCCGGGCCAGCGCCCGACCTTCAGATTAATGTTCGCCCTACAGTTTGGGCACTTCGCAATCTCGTCTCTATGCACGATGTTCATTGAACTCTCACGATTTTTCATTCTTGCATGTGCAAGTTGAGCGCGAACGTCGCTCCGGCTGCCAATCGCTTCCCTGATGAACGCTTTCAACGGCTGGTTCTGGGCGGTGACACATAGCGGTCTGGCACCTAAAGCGTTGAGCCATAGATTAGGGCGCGTCCACGAGTAAAACTACTATCAACTTCTTCGTCTTCGGATTTCGTGGAACAGCGCATTCACTGCATTGATGTCCTGCAGCAGTTCGGCTGGCTGTGTCACCGCGCGCTGCTGGCCCGCTGCATGGGAATGCGCCCGGACGTTTCGGCAGCACTTGTCGTGCAGGCGCTGAACCTCGCGGTACTCTGCATCTTCCACGATCATCACGCCGTCGAGTCGCCCGACTGAGATGTTGTCGCGGAACCGCACGACGGTCTCATTGAGAATCGTGTCCTCGATTCCGACCTCGATCGTAACCCGAAGGTCGTCATAGGCATTGCGGATCACAATCCGTTCGTCGTCCCCCGGCGGATTGTTGAAGCTGGAGGCGATTCGCTGGTGGTCGGCGCGGTGCTGTGCGATGCGCTCGCGGTGTCGCCGCATGTCGTAAGGCAAACCTGCGTCGACGTATCCGGGCCCCGCTGCACGATAGCTGATCGACTTCACGCTAGGCGCAAGCCCGGCATCCCTGCAAAGCGTGTTCAGCTCCCCGAAGAACACCGCGTCGTGCGTGAAGACAATGACTTGCCGCACAGCGGATTCTTCGACAATCCTTCTCGCCACGGCAGTTCGGTGGCTGTGGTCGAGGCTCGAGACCGGATCGTCGAATACGATTCCGGAAGTGGAGCCCGATTGCTCGAGTTCTGCAAAAAAATAGGCGAGTGCGCACATGCGCTGTTCCGCCTCGCTGAGTACGAGGTGGGGGTCTAGCCGGCTATGGGAAAGGAGAATGCCGAGACGAACCGATCCCGCGTCGCCGGTTGAACTGACCCCGGCACGAACATGGTAGAGATCCAGCTTCCTGAGCTCGTCGTTCATCCTGCCGGTCAGCGTTTCACTGATGTAGCTCTTGGCGAGTTGGCCCGCGAACAGGCTGATCGGGCGCGTGTTGCCAATATCCTCAAGGCACTTCTGAAGCTTTACCTTGTGGCCAAGATTTCCGACAACACGGGCGATGGTGTCGATGTGCTCCGAAAGCAGTCGCCGCGCTTCTAATTCCTTCAGGCGCAGCCGCTTCGCCGCCAAGGCTTCTGCGTCGAGGTTGGCGCGCAAGGCGGTCGCTTCAGCGCGCAAGTTGTCCGCAATCTGGCGGATCGAAGTGGTCGGATTCGCGCCACGGTAAGTCGGCCTCCCCTGCCATTCGCCGTTCGCCACCGCGGTTCTTAGCCACTGAAGGCGGCAGATTAGGTCTTCCTGGAAGATCCGGATATCTTCCGGCAGCGTCTCGATGCGACCGCGCAGGCTGTCGGACATGATCTCGGAGACTGTAAACGCGACCGTCGCCTGTGCAACGTCACGCACGAGCTGTTGCCAGGCGGTGCGCGCAGTCTGGGCGGCTTCTGATGCCGTGTCCCGAACATAGCGATCGAAGCGCTGCAAACGATCCTTCGCCGTCGGCGTCAGTTCCTGCTGGCAAAGAACGCATTGCGCGCCTTCGCCGGTGCTTGGGAAGGCTTGTTCCGGATACGCCGTGTTAGTCGAGTATTCGCGTGCGGCGTTGAAAAGGATTGCCCAAGGGCCTTGACCTGTGCCGGGAAGTAGCGGTGTGGCATCTCCGGTTTGAAGCAGGGCGGATGCGGCTCGCTCGGCCACCTCTGCGTCCAGTAGCGTTTGATACGCCGACTGCACGGCGTCGATCGCATCATCGGACACGAGGCCGCCGGCGGTGGCAATGGCGTTGACCAGTTCGTCGACCTTTGCCGCGGCATTGTCCAGCAGCGCCGCTTTGGTCGTGGGATCCGCCTCACTGATCTCTTGCGGCAAGCGCGCGAGCTCCGCTTGCTCGTCTGCCGTGAGTACGGCAAGGGCGCGGGCTCGCACCAGATCCGTTGTGGCGCTGATCGGATGCACTGCCCGGCCAGTATCGGTATCGGTGGGAATGACGTTGAATGGCGTCACGTCCACCGCGAGCCCGGTGGTCTCTGCCTGAAGCCGCGGACGCAGTGCCTGATTGAGGCCGTTAGCCACTTGCTGAAGATAGCTCAGCGCGATCGGCTGGAAGGTAGCCGCCTGCCGCGCCTGAAGGTAGTGGCGCGCACAGTCGCCATCGAATACGGAGATGCCTCGGAGTTCGGGTCTCGGGACGTGGTCGCGCTGACCGCTCCACAGTGACTGATCCGGGGTTCCGTCCAGTTCGAAAGTGATGGTGGCGCTCGGTGTGAGTTGCGGGAAGTTCGGGTCGTACGCATTGGCATAGACGGTGCCGGGGCTCCTAGCGCGGCACGCTTGCTTCAGCACGCGTGCATAGCCGGACTTGCCACTGCCGTTGCCGCCGTATGCGATGGTGAGCCCTTGTGACTGGAACTCCAGGATCTGGTCGCTCGGGATTCTCCCGACGTTGACCAGCGTGTGCAGGGACGTGAGCACCACGGTAGCGTCCTGATTTGCCTCGGCAGGAAAATGATCCCTAACGAATGGGATCGGTTGCGGCGCAGGGTTTAGCGCGCTCCGCATTCCGTGGTGTTGCTTGGCAAGATCGAGAATCTCGTCCAAATCTGCATCGTCCCATTCTCCTTGAACGCACAGGCGCCGTAGCGCGTCCTGACGCCAGGGCGGCAGCCCCGCCGCCCACGCCAAAACGTCCTCATAAATTGCCATGTCTCCGTCTCCGAATTCCCCGAGGCCAAGCATACGAGCTAGTGCGGCGTTAGTTAACTGTCGCAGTGGCTCGTGAGATGATCGAAAACATGCTTGACGGGAATCTCTTTGGGTAGAGGGGTTCTCGAACCCGCTCTCACGTGCTTAGATTCCGTCACGCTCATTCCTTATGCGACTTTGTACTTCAGATGTCCCGCGATCTTTAGAGACGCCGGATGAGGCAATAGAGCGTTGCCGGAATACCACTGGTAACCAAACTTGAGGGGGAACAAATTGACCGCCTCCCAACATCCACTCCTGGCCGGGAGCGGACATTCGGTGCGGGTCGTCGGCCGCGCCCTGGCCGCCGAGCGCAGCGCCGAGCAGTAACAGGGCATATACTTCGCCTCAACCATGATCCAGCTTGGATGACAGCCTCATGCGTTTCACCGCAGCCGCCGGTTCACTTGTCGTTCTACTGAACATTTCCTCCGTCGGCTCGGTATCTGCGGCGGAAACGGACATATTCGGCATCACGCTGGGGGCGCCACTAACGCTGCCCGTTTGCGAACTATCCACACCCGCTCCAGCTGCCCGCAGGAGCAACATCGGATTGGGGTCCAGGGCGTTCAACAAGCTGACGACCCCGCCGCCGGAGCCGCTCAAGGCCGCGCCACCGGCAACAGGGTTGTGCGCCGCGCCCGGCACGACGAAGATGGCCGTAGGCAATACCGAGTTCGGCCCAGGCGAGTACGGTTACCTGGTCTTCGCCACGGCTGAGGCCCCCGCATGGATTGCGCCCATCGGCATGTCGATCGGCGCGGGCGCAGGTGACGCTTTTTCCCTGGAAGGTGCGGGCGGCCTGGTTTTGCTGCGCAACGGGCGTGTCATCGCCCTGCGCTTCAACACCATGGGGTTCGAGGCGGAGCCGCGGGTGATGGAGCTGCTCAAGCGCAAGTTCGGTTCGCCCGGTTCGCAGAAGGCCGTGACCTGGAACAATGATCTGGGCGGCAGTCGCGATTCGATTTCCGCGCAATGGCGCAAGCCCGATTTCTTCGCGGATTATTCTTCGGTCGTGCAAACGCAGGCCATGCGGGCACAAGGACTGTCGGGCGGGATCGGGTTCCTCAACATCGGCAATGATCTAGGGCGCCAAGTGCTGCAACCGGCTGCCATCAAGGAAGCGGAATTCTAGAGAACTGACGGCCTTGCGGGAGGAAGTCGAAGGCGGACCTTGTGTGGTGGCCATGCGACCACGAGTAGAAGCGGCGCTGACCGCGCCGCCTCCGTCCATCGCCACGATCAACGGTCCAACTCACCCTCGGCCAACGGAAACGCGTTCTGCCTGATGCTCCATTTGCCCGAGCGTCCCTGGGCACGGAAATGATCACGCGCAAACGGTAGTCCTTCGCTGCTCATCACGCCGGGGCCGGTGGTCACCTGGAAGTGCAGATGTGGCCATCGCGCATCGCCAGAGTTGCCGATCCTTGCCAGTGGCTGGCCGCGCCGGCCGCGCTGACCTGCTTTTACCGCGACACGTCCAGGTTGAAGGTGCGCGTAGTGCGCGAACTGACCATCGCCCAAGTCCAGCACCACGGTGTTGGCCGCCAACGAGGCCATGCTCAACGGCACTGCGGGAGCGAACCCGGCGGGGGGTCTGGGGATGTTGTCCGGAACCCCGTCCTTGGTCTGGATGACGGTGGCATCGGCAACGGCGAACACGGGCTGTCCATAGGCGTGATAGCTGCGTACGTCCAACCGGTCCCCGGTCAGAGCTCAGCAACCGGGTCGGTCGCAGGCGTGGTCATCGGCGCAGCAGTTCTCGGTGAGGTAGGCCACCAGCGCGTTCATGGCCTGGAACTCGGCCCGGTAACAGATGGTGCGGCCGCGCTGCTCGGCATTGATCAACCCGGCCGCGCTCAGCTCCTTCAGGTGGAAGGACAGCGTGGCCCCGGGCAGCGCCAGCGCCTGGGCGATGTCGCCGGCGAGCTGGCCGCCGCGGCCGGCCTGCACCAGCAGGCGGAAGATGGAGAGCCGGGTGGGGTGGCCCAGGGCAGCCAGTGCGTGTGTTGCAGTTGTATGTTCCATGATTCTAGAATAATGGAAACATATTCGGCGGACAACCCGATGCACCCCCTCCCCAACATAGTGCCCGGCGCGTTGGATCTTCCCTCGGCCACCCGGCTGGAGCAGGGCGCCGCGCCGCGCCATCGCCCGCGCATTCTCATCCTGTATGGCTCGCTGCGCCCGCAATCGTTCAGCCGCAAGCTGGCGCTGGAAGCGCAGCGGCTGCTGGAGCAGCTTGGAGCGCAGACGCGGTTGTTCGATCCGCATGGCCTGCCGATGCTCGATGCCGAACCGGCCACGCATCCGAAGGTCCAGGAGCTGCGCCAGGCATCGCTCTGGTCCGAAGGCCAGGTGTGGGTCAGCCCGGAGCGGCACGGCACGCTGACGGCGGTGTTCAAGAACCAGATCGACTGGCTGCCGCTGGAGGAAGGCAGCGTGCGCCCCACCCAGGGGCGTACGCTGGCGGTGATGCAGGTCTGCGGTGGCTCGCAATCCTTCAACGTGGTCAACGCCCTGCGGGTGTTGGGCCGTTGGATGCGCATGGTGACCATCCCCAACCAGTCGTCCGTGCCCAAGGCATGGCAGGAGTTCGATGAAACGGGGCGGATGAAGCCATCGGCCTATTACGATCGCGTTGTGGACGTGATGGAGGAACTGGTCAAGTTCACCCTGCTGGTGCGCGGGCGCAGCGACTACCTGGTGGACCGCTACAGCGAACGCAAGGGCGCGGCGGAGGCGGTCGCGCTTGCGGCGGCTGCCGGTGTGCTGGACGCAGCCTTGAACCACGCGGAGGACGCATGAACGCCGTCATTTACCACAACCCGAAGTGCGGCACCTCGCGCAACACGCTGGCGATGCTCCGGCACGTGGGCATCGAGCCGCAGGTCATCGACTACCTGGCCGACCCGCCCAGCTGTGCGCGCCTGGTCGAACTGATTGGAGCGGCGGGGCTGAGCGTTCGCGACGCGATCCGGCAGAAGGGGACGCCCTATGACGCGCTGGGGCTGGGCAACCCTGGGCTCGGCGACGACGCTCTGCTGGACGCGATGTTGGCCCACCCGATCCTGATCAACCGGCCATTCGTGCAGACGGCGCTGGGGACCCGGCTGTGTCGTCCCTCCGAGGTCGTGCTGGACATCCTGCCGCCGATGGATCTTCCTTTCATCAAGGAAGACGGCGAGGGGGTGGTACCGAAGCAGGGGAGCTGACCGATCACGATGCAGCAGACGCCCAAAGGGTTGCCATGACCATCGGGGCTTCCCTGCGCAGCAGCGCTGCACCAGCATCGCCTCCAGGCAAGGCACCCGCCATTGCATGGAGGCAGCATGATCGGACGCATCAGCGGTATGTTTCTTCTTGCGCTGTGCAGCGCCAGTGCACTGGCCGCCGAGCCGTCGTATCAGCCAGCCTTTCACCCGGAGCAGCTGAAGGGCCCGCCTGCGGGCCGGCCCAACCAGGTGCTGGTGCTGGGCTCGCCGCATCTGTCGGGAATGCCGGAGACCTTCGCGCCGGCCCAGCTGGAACCGCTGCTCGCGCGTCTGGCCGCATGGAAGCCGGAGGCGATTGCGGTGGAGGCCGTGTCCGGCCTGCAGTGCGACGCCATGCGCCGCTATCCCTCGCGTTATGCCGACAGCGTGAGCAGCTATTGCGTGGATACCAGCCCGGCGCAGGCCGCCACCGGTCTGGACGTACCGGCCGCCAACGCCGAGGCCGAGCGCCTGCTGGCACAGTGGCCCGCCCACCCAACGGCGGCGCAGCGGCGATGGCTGGCTGCGGTGTGGCTGGCCGCCGGTGAGCGCAACTCGGCGGCGGTGCAGTGGCTGCGCCTGCCCACCGAGCAACGCATTGCCGCCGATGGCCTGAGCGCGGCGCTGGTGGATTTCCTGGACAAGCGCCTGCAGCGGCGCGACGAGTCCGTGCTGGTGGCCGCCACGCTGGCCGCCCGGCTGGGGCTGGAGCGGGTGTGGGCGGTGGATGACCACACCGCCGATGCGCCCACGCCGAAGGAGGTGGAGACGGCCGCCGCTGATGCGATCCGGAAAGCGTGGGACAACCCGCATTCCAACGCCCGCCGCGCCGCGGGCGTTGCGCTGAACGCCCAGCTGACCCGGCCTGACGGCATGCTGACGATCTACCGGGCGTACAACACCCCGGAAAGCGCGATGCAGACCTACCGCAGCGATTTCGGCGCGGCCTTGGTGGAGCCGTCGCCGCAGGCATTTGGCCGCAGCTACGTGGGCTACTGGGAAACCCGCAACCTGCGCATGGTCGCCAATATGCGGGAGGTGCTGGGGCAGGCGCCCGGCATGCGCATGCTCACCCTCGTCGGCGCGTCGCACAAGCACTACTACGAGGCCTACCTCCACCTGATGCACGATGTGCAGCTGGTGGATGCCGAAGACGTGCTGCGCTGACGCCATCCATTCCCTCGGCCGGGGCGCTGGCAGCGTTGGCGGGGGCGTCACCCTGGCAGCTCGCGGACCGAACCGTTCATCACGCCCTGGGTGCGGACCCCTGCCACCACAGGCACGCGGCCGCTGACCGCGTGCGCTGGCGTCCGTGTGGCCAACGCAGGCCGGATCGCGCACCGGATCGTCCACCGCTGCCGGTCTGGCTTATGATCCCCCCACTTGAACTCCCGCACCGGCATCATGGACCGATCCCGTACGCACGTTGCCCGGCCGCAGCCTCTGGTGGCCGCGGTTGCCCTGCTCGCGCTGCTGCTGTGCTGCACAGCGCCTGTGCTGGCGCAGACGGCCCGCAAACCGTCCCCGTACGAGTACCGGCAGGGCAGCGATGCCGCTGCAACGCCCACCGAGGGGCCGGACTATCTGTCGCGCATCGACAGCCGTGCGCAGTTCATGCAGCTGGCCCGGGTCTACAACCCCGGTACCGCGCTGGAGATGCCGCACCTGATCTTCGTGATCGACCGCCAGAACGCGGCGCGCATCTACTACATCAACACGCCGCGCTTCGCGCTGCACGAGCAGTTCGTGCGCCGCCAGCGGCTGGTGCGCAGCCTGGACAAGGCCACGCTCAACGCGCAGTACCGCGATCCGCAGCGGCGCTTCCTGTTCGGCACGCTCAGTTGGCAGCGCGACCTGCCGGGCTATACCTATGAGTTCTGGGAGGGCGACAAACTCAGCGCCGCCCTGCTGCGGCAGACCGATGAGGTGGTGCGCGCCTCGTTCCGCGACCCGATCCGCTTCAAGACCAACTCCACCCAGCATGAGCAGGTAGCCGGCAGCATGGGCCTGGCCCATGTCAGCCAGGAGGCGCTGCTGCGCGAGCAACGCTTCCTGCCACTGAACACTGGCCGCGCCGAGGGGCGGCTGCGCATCGTGCGCTCGGAGGCCCAGCTGCGCACGCTGTCGCCGCGCGACATCCCGGTGCTGGACGAGGTGCCCATCGCGCTGTCGCCGGTGGCCGGCCTGGTGACCCAGCGGCCGTCCACCCTGCTGTCGCACGTGAACCTGCTGGCCAAGGGCTGGGGCATTCCCAACGTGTACCTCCGCGACGCGCAGAATGCGCTGCGCGCGTACGACGGGCGCTGGGTGGCGCTGGAGGTCACCCATAACGACTATCGGGTGACACCGCTGACGCGCCCGGCCAGGACCCCGTCGCCCACGGCCAGTCGCCCGGCAGCGGTCAACCTGCCGCGCCCTGACCTGGGCGTGGTTGCGCTCAAGCCGCTGGCGGCGCTGCGCGCGCGCGACAGCAGCCACTGCGGCGTCAAGGCGGCCAACCTCGGCACCCTCAAGGCCGTGTTGCCCCCGGCCGCACGCGTACCGGACGGGTTCTGCGTGCCGTTCTCGCATTACCAGGCAATGATGCAGCGCCTGCAGGTGCCCGAGCGGCTGCGCGAGCTGCAGCGCAGGCCCGGCTTCGACACCGACCCGAACGTGCGCCGTGACGCACTGGCGGCACTGCGGACCGCGATCGCCACCGCGGTGCCCGATCCGGCCTTCGTGCGCGCGCTGGAGAGCCAATGGCGCGGCCAGCTGCAGGGCGCGGCGGTGTTCGTGCGCAGCTCCTCCAACTCCGAAGACCTGCCCGGCTTCAGCGGTGCCGGCCTGTACACCACCGTACCCAACGTGACCCGCGCCGAGGCCGTGGCCCAGGCCGTGCAGACCGTGTGGGCCTCGGTCTACAACTTCGAGGCCTACGAGGCACGCACGGCGGCCGGATTGCGCCAGGATGCGGTGGCCATGGCGGTGCTGGTGCAGCGGGCCGCGCCCTCGGACAGCTCGGGCGTGATGATCACCCGCGATCCCTTCGATGCCGCGCGCCGCCACATCACCTACATCTCGGCCAAGCGCGGCCTGGGCATCCGCGTGGTGGAGGGCAAGCGCCAGGCCGAGCAGGTGATGTACTCGAACTGGTCCAAGGCCGTGCAGGTGCTGAGCCGCTCGGCCGAAGATACCCAGCTGGTGGCCAGTGCCGGTGGCGGGGTGCGCGAGGTGCCGATCACCGGCTCCCGGCAGGTGCTCACCGATGCGCTCATCGCGCGCCTGGCCAAGGTCGGAGCCACCACCAAGCAGGCGCTGGGCGGCGTGGACCAGGACATCGAGTGGGCCGTGGTCGGCGACGAGGTGCTGATCCTGCAATCGCGGCCGTACGTGGACCGCAGCGCGCGATAGCGGTGTACATGCGCCGGGTGACCGGCGCACGCCTCACCCGTTGGCCAGCACCGCGCGTATCCGCGCGGCCAGCTCGTCCAGCGTGAACGGCTTGCCGATCACCTGCACGCTGGGGTCGAGCACGCCATCGCGCTCCAACGCATTGCGGCTGTAGCCGGTGGCGAACAACACGCGCAGGTCCGGCCGTCGCCGCAGCGCTTCGTCGGCCAGCTCGCGGCCGTTGACCTGCGGCATGACCACGTCGGTGAACAGCAACGAGATCGCAGGATGCGCGTCGAGCAGGGCCAACGCCGTGTCCGCCCCTTCGGCGGCCAGCACCGGATAGCCCATTTCGCTGAGGGCGTCGACGGAGAACTGGCGCACGGCCGGTTCGTCATCCACCACCAGGATCAACTCGCGCCCGCCGCGGGCCGCCGCCGGACTCTCCGGCCCCTGCGCGCCCGTTGCGTCGGCCGTGTCCAGCACCGCCACCGGGCGCGGCAGGTACACCGTCACGGTGGTGCCCTGGCCGACCTGCGAGGCGATCCTGAGGTGGCCGGTGGACTGTTTGACGAACCCATACACCTGCGACAGGCCCAGCCCGGTGCCCTGGCCCACGCCCTTGGTGGTGAAGAACGGATCGAAGGCCTTGGCGACCACCTCGGGCGGCATGCCGTGGCCGGTGTCGGACACGCTGATCAGGATGTAGCGGCCCGGTGGAACCTGGGGATGCGCGTCGTCGCCTGGCGCATCGATGCAGCAGTTGGCCGTGGCGACCTTGAGATCGCCGCCCTCCGGCATGGCATCGCGCGCATTGACGGCCAGGTTGAGGATCACGTTTTCCAGCTGGTTGGCATCGGCGAACGCGGGCGAGAGGTCGGCGGCGAGCACGGTTTGCAGATGGATGCGGCTGCCCAGCGAATGCACCAGCAGGTCCGACATCCCGGCCACCAGCTGGTTCACGTCCAGCTGCACCGGCTGCAGCGGCTGCTGGCGCGAGAAGGCCAGCAGGCGCTGGGTGAGTTGTGCGGCACGACTGGCACCGTCGATGGCCATGTCGATGTAGCGCGTGGCGCGCGCATCGCTGTCGCCCAGGCGCAGGGCCAGCAGGTCCAGTGGGCCGATCACCGTGGCCAGCATGTTGTTGAAGTCATGCGCGATGCCGCCGGTGAGCTGGCCCACTGCTTCCATCTTCTGGCTCTGGCGCAGCGCATCTTCGACGCGGGTGCGCTCGGCCACTTCTTCGGCCACGCGGCTTTCCAGGTGCTCGTTCAATTCCTGCAGGCGCGCATCGGCGGCCTTGCGCGCGCTGATGTCGATGGCCACGCCCACCACGCGCACGCAGCGGTCGCCGTCGAACAGGCCCATGCCCTTGGCGGCCACCCAGCGCACCACGCCATCTTCCTTGCCGATGGTGCGGTACTCCACGTCGTAGCGCGCGCGCCGCGCCGGATCGGCCGCGGCGGCGAACGCGGCGCTGGTCATGGCCAGGTCGTCGGGGTGGATGCCGCCGTAGAAGTCGCGCATGGATACCGGCACATCCGGCGAGATGCCGAACATCGCCTTGGTCCGGGCCGGCCAGATCAACACGTCCTGCACCAGGTCCACGTCCCAGAAGCCCATGTCGCCCGCTTCGGTCGCCAGGCGCAGGCGCTCTTCGCTCTCGGCCAGCGCCGCTTCGGCGGCCTTGCGGCCGGACAGATCCAGCATGGCGCCAATCATCCGTACCGGCGCTCCGGCGGTCCCGCGAAGCACCGCGCCACGGTCGAGCACGGCGGCAAAGCTGCCATCGGCGCGCTGGAACCGGTACTCGGCCGACCAGGTGTCGCCGTCGCCGTCGATGACGGCATGGATGCCGGCATCCACCCGCGCGCGGTCGTCGGGGTGGATGTGGTCCAGCCACCAGCGTGCATCGGTTGCGCTGTGCGCATGGCCGAACAGGGTGGTCAGCGCTTCGTTCCAGATCACGTGGCCGTCTGCGATGCGCCAGTCCCAGATCGCATCGTTGGTGGCACGCGCGGCCAGCCGATAGCGTTCCTCCACTTCCAGGTGGCGCGCTTCGGCCATCTTGCGCTCGGTGATGTCCAGCGAGGTGCCCACCAGCCCGACCACGGTGCCGTCGGCATCGCGCAGCGGCGACTTGGTGGACAGCCAGAACGCACGCCGGCCATCGGGAAAACTCACCTCTTCTTCGAGCTGTTCGCTGCGGCCACTGGCCATGACCCGTTCGTCGGTGGCCATCACCGTGGCGGCCTGGACCGGGTCGCCGAGCAGTTCGGCATCGGTGCGGCCCACGTAGACCTCCGGCGGTTGCCCGAGCAGCTCGGTGGTGCCGCGGTTGCCGATCAGGATCCGGCCTTGCCGGTCCTTGGCGTAGACCACCCCTGGCGCGGCCTCGACGAAGGAGCGCAGCAGGGTCTGCGCCTGGTCTCGCTCGGCTTCCACCCGGCGACGCTCATCGATGTCGATGAGTACGCCGGGAAAACCGACCGGCTTGCCTTCGGCATCGAGGTCGACCCGGCCGATCGCTTCGATCCACCGGTAGTGGCCGTCGGCGCTGCGGGTGCGGTACTGGTGCGCATAGCGGCCGCCACGCCGGACCGCCTCGGCGATCGCCTCGGCCAGGCCGGCACGATCGTCGGGGTGGACGGCGGCCACCACCTGTTCCAGGCGCAACTCGGTACGGGCCAGCGCGGGGTCCAGGCCATGCACGCGGGCCAAGGCATCGTCGACGGTGAGATTGTCCTGGGCCACGTCCCAGAACCAGGTGCCGATGATGGCGCCGGCGGCCAGCGCCATGTTGACCCGCTCGGTATCACGCTCGCTGGCAGGATCGGGGAGATGCGAAGCGCTCACGGGATACTCACGGTCGAAGGAGAGGCCCCAGACGTTCACCCGGTGGATGCAGCAAGGCGAGGTGCGGGGCGGCCTAGATTAGCGCCGCCGGACGCACCTGTGGAGCAGGGCGGCCGCGACCGCGGCGCGCCAGACGCGCCCCGTGCACCACATGAGCTGCGGGAAAGCGTCCTCCGCGGACGCTGGAGTGGATCAGCCGCTGGACTGCTGCGCGCGACGCCGTCGCTCAGGGCTTGGTCTGGCCGGTCCAGGATTTGCTCATGATCTTCCACTGGCCGTCGGTCTTGAGCAGCACTACGTAGTCCACGCCATCCCAGCCGGGGTAGTCCAGCATCACCCGCACCGCGGCAAGATTCTGCGCGACATCCACGATCTGATAGCTGCGCTTGCGCTGTGCCTCGTTGGCGGCCGGCTTGCCGTCGAATCCTTCGGCGAACTGTTCCCCGGTACGCGTGGCCAGGGCCGGGCCACGCGCGGCCGAGTAGCCGATCATCATGCCATCGCCGCGGAACACCTGCCGGGCCAACGTGTTGTCGGCGGTGGTGTAGGCACGCATGAAGGTCTGCATGACCTGGTCCACCGCGTCGCGGTCACTGCGTGGGGCGTTGGCGTTGGCGTGGACGGTGACGGGGAGCAGCAGGAGCAGGGCGCTGGCCAGGGCAAACGGGCGAATCGGTGCGTTCATGGGTGTTTCCTCAAGGGTAGGGACGTGCGGATCTCGCCAGGCATCACCTGGCCAGGGGGGGCTGCGGGGGATCAACGGGGTGGCGCGCCCTGCCCAGGTGCGGCGGCAGGGGAGTGCAGCAGCGCGACCACGGCCCGGGCGACCGCTGCGGCGGAGGCATAGTTCTGCCCGGTGACGATCCGGCCATCGATCTGGACATGCGGCTGCTCGCCGTCCACGGCATGGAACGTGCCGCCGCGTGCCTGGACGGTGCGGCGGATCAGGAACGGGAACTGCTTGAAGTACGCCGCGTCCTGTTGCTCGTGCTCCTCCGGGAACCCGCTGATCCGTTTGCCGGCCACCAGGTACTGGCCATTGGCAAGCCGCAGATCGACGATGCCGGCCGTGCCGTGGCATACCGCCGAGATCACGCCGCCGTCGCGCTCGTAGACCTGCATGGCGATGCGCTGGAGCTGCGGGTGCCCCGCGACGCCGTACATCGCGTTGCTGCCGCCCACGTAATACACGGCGCGGTAGCGGGCGGGGTCGATCTGGGCGGGGGGGGCGGTGTTGCGCAGTCCGCCCATGATCCGGGCATCGTCCAGGCGCGCTGCCACCTCCTTGCCGACGTAGTCGTCCAGGATCGGCACGGCGCCGCCCTCGGGAGAGACGAAGTCCACCGCATAGCCGGCGGCGTGGAAGACGTCCCACGCATGGACCACTTCGCCGAAGCTGACGCTTGCCGGGAGCGTGGAGGTGCCGTGCACCCTGGCGCTGGCGATGATGAACAGAATGCGGTCCTGGCCGCCGCTGGCGGGCTGCCCGGGGATGGCCCTGGCGGCGGCATCGGGACTGCAGGCACCCCCCAGCCATACGCTCAGCATGAGCAGCAGGCAGGCGGCGAAAGAGCGGAACGTGTGCATGGGGCGGGCTCGCTGGAAGGAGCCAGTACCCTAGCCAATCTCTTTCAAATCAATATATTGCAGCGCGTTCCCGGAGTGCTGGAATCGGTTCTAGGAGCCCGGGCAGGCGGCGCGGAATGCTGCCGGGGTGACGCCCTCCCACTTCTTGAAGGCGCTGTGGAAGGTGGACATCGACTGGAAGCCGGCCTGCTCGGCCACCTGCTCCAGCGGCTTGGGCGGGACCTGTTGCAGCAGTGCCTTGGCTTCCACCACGCGCAGTTGTGCCAGGTACTGCTTGAAGGAGGTCTGGTTGTTGTCGTTCAACAACTGCGACAGGCGCGCCTGCGGCATGCCCAACCTCCTGGCCAGCCGTGGCAGGGTCAGGGCCGGATCCAGGTGCAGCCGCTCGGCGGCCATCAGCGCCGCGAGCGCCTGCAACTGGCCGACGGCCTCGGCGTCGGGAATCCGCCGGTCCTGGTAAGGCTCGATCGGCGCCTGGCCATTGCGCAGGCGCAGCCAGGCCACCACGCTCGCCGCCAGCACGAAGGTGAAGGACAGCGCGCCGACGATGTAGGACGTATAGCCGGCGGTGTAGTACGCCAGCCAGATGACCCAGATGCCGGCCAGCGCTCCCAGCAGCAGCGTGGCCGAGGGGCTGCCCCGGAGCCGCGCGCGGTAGGCGAACAACTGGGCCGAGCAGAGCAGCAGGTAGCCGAGCCAGGCGTAGTTGATGCCCGGGGTGATGCGGTGGCGCCACAGCTCAACGTGGGCGGAGTAGGGCAGCAGTACATTCACCGCGATGGCGATGAGCAGCAGCGCGGCGACGTGGCGGCGGTCCGCCTTTCCCGCATCGGGACCGAGGCCCTGGCTGGATCGGATCAGGAAGAACAGACAGGGGCCGATCATGAAGCAGGCGGTCAGGCCGAGCTGGAGGACGATCAGCGGGATGTCCGGCCAGAAGTGGAAGGCCACCGACTTCCCGGTCCGCACGCCGACGACCAGGATCAACAGCGCCAGCCAGCGCTGCGCGGGTTCGCCCTTGGCCCGCCACCACAGCACCGATGCTGCGACGATGCCGTTGAACGCCCCGAGCATGGCGAAGAAGAACAGGAAGTGTTGGCTCAGCATGGGCGCAGTATTGGATAAATCGGGCCTTCGTCAAGGGGCGGTCACTGCGCTCAACCGCGCGCGGCGAAGGTGCCATGGAACCCCAGCGGTACCGCATACGGCAGCCATGCCTGCGCCAGTGGGCCCTCGTCGATGCGCCGGGCGTCGAGCACGGCGATGCCGCTGCGCTGGGTGGCCGAGTCGAGCAGGGTGCCCAGCAACCAGCCATCGTCGGCGCTGCGGCTGCCCGGGCGCGGCACGAACACGTGCTCCTCGGCCAGGATGTCACGGCCGTAGCGGTACACCTCGCGGCGGCCACGATCCACGTCGTAGCTGGCCACCGCGTTGAAGTACGGCGCGCTGGTCTGCCCTTGCATGGCCGGTGCATACAGGCGGGCGCCGCGGTGGCCGGCGCTGCGGGTATCGAACAGCGGGAACTCGATGCCGGTGATGCCGGTGTCTTCCCAGTGCGCCCTGCCGGTGCGCAGGTCCAGGTGCAGCTCGCGCAGCGAAGCATTCGAGTTGGCCGCGTGCGCGGCGTCGCCGGCCATCGCCTCGTGCATCGGCGACCGTGCTTCGTCGATGTCGTCGTGGCGTACGGTGCGCATGACGATGCGGCCATTGCGCTGGTAGGCATCGCCGAAATGGTAGGCGGCGGTGAACGCGGCTTCGAACCACTGCGCGGTGTCCGGCGCGGACTTGGGCACCACGGCGATGCGGCAGGGGCGCGCCGGGGCGAACGCCAGGCGCTCGAAGAACGCGCCGCCGCCCGGCTTGTAGTCGAAGGGCATCAGCATGAAGACCAGGTGCTCGTCGGTCATCGCGAAGGCGTGCAGGTAGCCCATGAACGGGGTATCGACCACGCTGGCCGAGCGCAGCTGGCCGTCCGCGCCGATCTTCCAGACCAGCAGGCCGGTCCCGCCCAGCAGCGACAGCGAGCCGAAATTCCACACGGTGCCGTCGCGGTCCACCAGCGGGTGCGCCGAGAACGGCACGCTGGACAGGTCCGGGCGCCAGGTGACCGGGCCGAGCGTACCCAGCTCGTCGGGGTCCAGCTCGAACGCCGAGCCGGCCTCGCACAGCGCGAACAGGCGGCCGTTGATGCTGATCACCGAGGTGTTGGCGGCGTTGGCATCGTCGTTGTTGCGCACCGGCTGCATGTCCGGCACCACGGTGCCGGCGGCCGGATACAGGAAGCGCCCGGCCTTCTGTTCGCGGGTGAACTTGGGCGTGGCCACCATGCGCGCACGGTGGGTGAGGGTGCCATCGCCGTTGAAGTGCCAGCCGTGCACCATGCCGTCGCCATCGAACCAGTGGTCGTAGCGGAAGCCATTGCGTTCGGTCCAGGCCGGGCCGTTGCGGTACAGCGTGCCGGCCAGGCCCTGCGGCAGGCGGCCCTGCAGGGGCACCGTGGCCGGGCCCAGGGTCTCGGTGGTGACGCTGCGCCAGCCGGTCAGCCACGGGTGCTGCTGGCGGGCGGCGGCGAAGCTCGCCGCATCGCCGGCGAAGGCGGGCAGGCTGCGCAGCGCGGTGGCGCCGAGCATGGCGGTGGTGGTGGCCGAAAGCAGCGAGCGCAGGAAGCGGCGGCGGTCCATGCCTGGCCTCAGCGCAGCGCGATGTTGATCGCCGCGCCGGCGGCGGGCACGTGCACGCGGGCTTCGTCGAAGGTGGGCTTGCGCATCACCTGCGGGTTGTTGCTGAAGCCATAGCCTTCCACCGGGATGCCCACCAGGTTGGTGTCCAGCGTGCCGTTGTCGTTCTCATCGTGGGTGACCAGCACCGCGTAGTCGCCTGCGGGCAGGTTCTTGAACACCACGTGTGCGTCCTCGCCGCTGGCGGCCAGGCTCTGTGCCTGCACCGGGGCGGCCTGGCTGTCCCAACCGGCGGCGCTGTCCACCACGGCCAGGCGCACGGTGCCGGTGTGGGCGCGGATGCCGTGCAGGTCCACCTGCAGGTCACCGGCCGAGGCGGAGGCGGCCAGCAGCAGGCCGGCGAACGGGAGGCAGAACAGGGCGTTGCGGATCATGGCGGTGGCTCGGGTTGGGTATGGGGCCAGTCTGCCCAGCCGGTCCGGCCAGCCCCATGCCCAGTGGTCATCGATCCGCAGTGCCGGAAGTCACTTTCTGCGCCGCACCCATTGCCGGGCAGTGCGCGGCACGGGCAGCATGCAGCCATGCCGACCTTCCTGCGCACCTTCATCAGCCCGCTCAGCCTGGCGGGCCTGCTCACCATTGCGGCGGTAGGCCTGTCGCTGGGCATGCCCGCTGATGCCGGTGGCGCGCTGCGCTGGGGACTGCTGGGTGTGTTCATGGTGCTGTTCCTGGCTTACGACCACCTGCCGGCGCGCTCGCCGCTGCGCCTGGCCAGCGATGTCGTGCAGATGCTGGTTGCGCTGTGGCTGGCCTGGCTGGAGCCGCGGGTGGGCACCATGCCGGTGCTGCTGGTGGTACTGGTGGCGCACCTGGCCGAGCACTGGTCGCCACGCGCGGTGCTGGGCATCGCGGTGGTGCTCAACGTGAGCCTGTACCTGCTGCTGCACCACAGCGGCTTCGCCCGCCCCTTCCTGATCGTGGCGATCTATGCCGGGTTCCAGGCCTTCGCCGCGCTCACCGCGCATTACGCGCGCAGTGCCGAGCAGGCCCGCGATGCACTGGGCCGGGTCAACGCGGACCTGCTGGCCACCCGCGCGCTGCTGGCCGACAGTGCGCGCGATGCCGAACGGCTGCGGCTGGCGCGCGAGCTGCACGACGTGGCCGGGCACAAACTCACCGCGATGCGGTTGAACCTGCGCGCCCTCACCACCGATCCCGGCCTGGCCGACCGCGAGCCGCTGCGGCTGGCCGAGCGCCTGTCGGCCGAACTGCTCGGCGACATCCGCCAGGTGGTGCAGTCCATGCGCGATGATCGCGGACTGGACCTGGCCACCGCGCTGCAGGCCCTGGCCGCACCGTTCCCAAGGCCGGGGCTGCGCCTGCACATTGGCGAGCAGGTACGCATCACCAACCCGCTGGTGGCCGACGCGTTGCTGCGGCTGGCCCAGGAAGCGCTGACCAACGCGGCGCGCCACGGCGACGCCGATACGGTGTGGCTGGACATCGACACCGAAGACCACTGCGTGCGCATCGACATCCGCGATGACGGCCAACGCGCCGAACGCATCCGCGAGGGCAACGGCATCACCGGCATGCGCGAGCGCCTGGCCGCGCTGGACGGCCGCCTGGAGCTGGCGCGCACCGAGCGCGGCGGCATGCACCTCACCGCGCGGGTGCCGGCATGAGCGCCGCGGCGGCGGTGCGCGTTGCGCTGGCCGATGACCAGGCGCTGGTCCGCGCCGGACTGCGTGCGCTGTTGCAGGGGCTGGGCGTGCAGGTGGTACTGGAGGCCGACGACGGACAGGCGCTGCTGGACGGCCTGCTGCTGCACCCGGTGGACGTGGTGCTCAGCGACATCCGCATGCCCGGCGTGGACGGCATCCAGGCGCTGCGGCAGCTGCGGGACCGCGGCGACCGCACCCCGCTGCTGCTGCTCACCACCTTCGACGACAGCGACCTGCTGCTGCGGGCCAGCGAGGCCGGGGCGCAGGGCTTCATGCTCAAGGATGCCGCACCGGAAGATCTGTACGAGGCGATCTGCCGCGTTGCGGCGGGCGATACCTTGCTGCTGCCAGTCAGTACCGATCCGGTGCGCGCGCGCTACCGTTTCCACGACGAGGCGCCGCCCCGCGATACCTTCGGCGAAAAAGAGGTGGCCATCCTGCGGTTGCTGGCCGGTGGCTATTCCAACCGGGAAATCGCCCGCAGCCTGTTCCTGGCCGAAGGCACGGTGAAGAACTACGTCTCCACCATCCTGGACAAGCTGGGTACGCGCGATCGCACGCGCGCGGTGCTGAAGGCGATCACGCTGCGGGTGATCTGACTACAGCCTGCTGCTGTCCACCTGCAGGCGGCCTTCCTGGGTGAGGTCGATATCGCCGTCCTCGGCCTGGGCGGCATAGCCGGCCTTGACCGCCCAGGTGGCGTCGTCGGCGGACACCGGCCGGGTGGCGTTGATGTCCTCCAGGATGCGGCGCTGCGTATCGGTCAGGCTCATGTGGGTGACCGGTCCGCGCCGACCGATGCCACGTCCTGCCTGGCCCGGATGGCGCGACGGTGGTTGACCCACCACACCAGCCCGGGCAGTCCGTAGAGGACGGCCCCGACCAGCAGGAATATCTTGAATGCGGTGTTCATGGCGTGCCGATGCTTCAGGGCGACAGGCCTAGTTCAGCAGAGTGCTCGTGAAGCCCCCGTCCATCCTGCACGGCCGGCACTACTTCATGCCCGGCCCACATTGGATTCGTAGGCTGGTTGGCATTGCCGCTGCTTCCCGGTGGCGCCCGACTGGAGCCACGATGCCCGCCGAGACACGCTCCGATTCCCGCGTTGCCCCCTCCGCCCGGCGGGTGCGCCGTTGGCTGCTCGGCCCGGTCCTGCTGGCCCTTGCCGCGCTGGCCGTGGCCAGCCTGTGGAACAGCCGCTGGGCGCAGGTGCCGCGCACACTGTGGACGCTCTCGCGCATGCCCGCGCCCGCGGCGTTGCCGGTGCCGGTGGAGGGAGTGAAGGCACGCGGTATCGCCGATACCTTTGGCGCGCCGCGCGGTCGCGACCGCACCCATGCCGGGGTGGACATCTTTGCCAGGCGGGGCACGGCCGTGCGCAGTGCCGGCCCGGGGCTGGTGGTGGATATCCGCGAGGGCGGGCTGGGCGGGCGCCAGGTCTGGGTGTTGGGGCCGGCGCGCGAGCGCTATTACTACGCGCATCTGGACGGCTGGCGCGAGGGCCTGGCCCGCGGCGAGGTGGTGCAGGCCGGCACGGTGCTGGGCTACGTAGGCGACAGCGGCAATGCCAAGGGCACGCCGCCGCACCTGCACTGGGGCATCTATGGGCAGGCGGGCGCATATGATCCGCTGCCCCTGCTGCGGGCCTGGCAGGGCCCCGCCAGTGGTCCGTAGCTGTCCACGCGGGTTGCCCCGCCTGCCGCCGCGGACCCGCGCTCAGCGCGGCGGTGGGCCGGCGTGTGGTGCGGGCAGTGCATGCCCGAAGAAGCCCACGGCCTGGTCGATCGCGCTGCGATGGGTGGCCGGCCGCGGCACCGTGGATGCACACAGCGCACCCAGGCGCTGCTCGCCAAGCGCGGTACAGGTGGCGAGGAAGTCGTAGTGGCCTACGCCTGGCAGGGTCTGCAGCCGTGCGCTGGCCACCTCCCTGGCCACCACCTCGCCATTGCTGGCGGGGGGCGCGATGGCATCCCCGTCGCCGAGCACGATGGAGACCGGCATGTCGAGTGCGCGCAGGTCGGCGGGCGTGAACGCCTGCACGATCGCCGGCGCGATCAGGAACACCGCGCGCACGCCGGGAACAGCGTGATCGGCAGCGGCGCGCGCCATGTACGGTGCCAGCGCGGGTGATGCCGCCGCGGCCATGCGCGCGGCCAGGGTGGCCTCGGGCATCTCCGGCTGCGGTTGGCAGACGCCATCGTCGGGGTGCGCACGGCAGAAGGCGAGCAGGTGCTCCAGCGTGACCTGCGCGCCGGCGGCGGCCAGGGCAGTGAAGCCACCGGCCGAGAAGCCGGCCACGCCCAGGCGGCGGGCATCCACGTGCGCACCCAGTACCGGGTCGGCCTGCACTGCGGCCAATGCCGCCTTGAGGTCCTCGGCGCGCTCCCAGCTCAGGAGGCTGCCGGCCAGCGTCATCGGCTCCACCCCGTTGTTGCCGGGGTGGTCCACCGCGATCACCAGGTACCCGGCGCGTGCCAGTTCGATGCCGAACCAGCCCATCATCCGCGCGCTGCCGCCGTTGCCGTGGGACAGCAGCAGGGTCGGGCGCGGGCCGGGTGCGATGGCGGCATCGGCGGCCGCACGGCCGACCACGAACAGCGGCGCATCCGGTGGACCGATGGTGATCGGTTGCTCGACCGCGCCGACCGCGGCCGGGTACCACACCGTGTAGCGCAGTTCATCGCGGTGTGCGGCATCGCGCACGACGGCGCTGGCCACGCGCGTGGTGCCGTGGCGCTCACCAACGGCAGGGGCGTGCGGGGTGGCCATGGCCGGCGCGGTGGCCAGCCACAACAGCAGCCAGCAGCAGGGGTTCATGCGCATGTGTCAGGTCCGGGAGAAGGAGGGGGGTCGGCCAGCGGCAGCCAGATTTCCATGCCGCCGTGGCCGCTGTGCGGGTCAAAGCGCGCGTCGTAGCGCTCCAGTTCCGGTGCATCGGCCAGGCACAGGCCTGCCGCCGGCAGGTAGTGGTTGAGCAGCCAGTACCAGGTCGAGCGGATCGTGGCGATATGGCCGGCATGCCAGGCCACCACGTAGCGCCGGGCGGGAATCTGCACGGCCTGCCATGGGTGCGGCAGCGCTGCGGGGGTGGCCAGTTCGCGTCCGGCGATGTAGTCGAAACCGCCCTCGTCATCGTGGTTGCAGCACACCCCGTAATGGATGTCGGTACGCGCCGGGCCCTGTTGCGCCAGCTGCTGCCATTGCGCGGGAATGGCCGCCACCGAATCACCGCGATGGCGCGCAGCGACCCCGGCCACGCACAGCGCGCCGGCGTCGACCAGACGCGGTGGCTGCGCACACGGCACGGGCGCGTCGTCCAGGCGGATGGCCTGTACCAGGTTGATGCTGTCCAGGCCATGGGTGCGCACATGCTCCGGCGTGCGCCCGAACTGTTCGACGAAGGCACGGGTGAAGGCCGGGTGCGTGGCGTAGCCGGAGGCGAGTGCCACCTGCAGGATGTCGCGCGCGCCGGCGGCCAGCTGGTGCGCAGCCGCGCTCAGCCGTCATCCGCGCAGGTGCCGCACCAGCGAGGTGCCGGTGCTGGCCTGGAACAGCCGTGACAGGTGGAACGGCGACAGCCCGACCACGCGGGCGACATCGGCCAGTGCGATCGCTTCGGCATGATGGCTCTCGATGTACCACAGGGCCCTGCGTGCCGCGCTCATCCGGCATTCCATGTCGGTGGACAGGCACGCAGGGTAGCCCAGTGGCGATACGCCCGCTTGCCCGTTCTTGCTGTGCCGGCCGCGTTACAGCGCCATGCTCAGCGCAACGAAGACGCTGCGACCGGGGGCCGGCGAAAACATCGGCTGGTTGTTGCCGCCCCAGAAGAAGGTGTCATACCACGCATAGGCGTACTGTCGGCCGGTGAAGTTCTTTACCTGCAGTTCCAGCGACACCCGTTCGCTCACCGCATACCCGGCGCTGGCATCGAGCACCGCAAAGCCGCCGTAGCGACCGTGCTGGTTGGTCTCTTCGATGAAGTAATCGCCCTGCATGCGGCCTTGCATGCCCAGCCGCCAGCGCGCGTCGGGGCGGTAGTCGGCGCCGAGGTTGGTGATGTAGCGCGGGGTCGCCATCACGTCGTTGCCCGCCAGCGGACGGCCCTCGGCGGTGAACGCGCTGACCACCTTGGCCTGCTGGAGGGCGTGGGAGGCCCACAGCGACCAGTGCTCGCCCAGGCGGGCAGTGAACTGCAGGTCGATCCCGCGCCGACGGGTCTGGCCCAGGCCCACGGTGGTGCCGGTGGCCGGCATGTTGGCCACCTCGTCGGTGGCGTCCTGCTGCCAGACCGCCAGGCGCGCCTCGGTGCCGGTGGCCGGCGTGTAGCTGATGCCCAGCTCCTTGCCGGTGTTGATCGAGGGCCGGAAGGCAGCCTGCCCGGGGGTCAGGTACGCCGGCGGCGTGGACCCGGTCAGCACCTGGAACGTGCGGCCCCAGTTGGCATGCACGCGCCATGACCTGCCCAATGCGTAGGCCACGCTGAGCTTGGGCTGGTGGATGGTGCCGTAGCGCTGCAGCGGCGCGCTCACCGCGCCGGGCAGGTGGGTATCGCCGGAGAAGCGATCCACGCGCCAGGCCGGCACGATCCTGAGTGCGTCAGTGGGCTGGATCACCGCCTGCAGATAGGCGCCAACGTTGTCCATCGCGTAGCGGTCATCGTTCTGGATGCGGGCCGGCAACGCGTCGAAGTCGGTGGGGATGGCATAGGGGTAACGCAGCCGCCGGTAACGGTTGTCCTGCTGCTCGACGTTGACGCCGCCGGCCACGGTGAGCCAGGCCGCGGCGCGCCAGGTCAGCGTACCGAGCAGACCGGTCTGGGTTTCGTCCCATTGCCGGCGCTGGCGCGGGGCGTTGCCCGGCACGTAGTCGGTAAAGGTGACCCGGCGGTCGTCCTGGTAGCGGTTGTAATACAGCTTGCTGCTGAGCTGCAGCGTGTCGGTGAGGCGTACGTCCAGATGGCTGGCGACGTGCTGCATCGTGCGCACGCTGCCGTCGTTGGCATTCCTGGCCGCCGACCCACGCCGCGCGGTGGCCAGTTCGTCGGCGGTGAGGAAGCCCGGCTCGTCCGCTTCCTGCCGGTAGGCGCGTGCAACCAGGCCGGCCTTGACCACGTCCTCCTCGCCGCCCACGAACCACTTGCCGCCCAGCGTGTACTTGTAGCCGTGGTCGTGGTCGCGATAGCCGTCGCTGGCCTGGGTGCCGACGAAGTAATTCTGCGCCAGGCCGTCGCCATCGCGGCCGACGGCAAGTTGCGCCTCGCGCGTGTTGAAGCTGCCATAGGCAAGGCGCGCATCGGTGTAGGTGCCGCCCTGGCGCGTGCCGAAATTGATGTTGCCGCCGATGTTGTGCAGCCCGTAGCGCGGGTCGTTGGTGCCGCGCACCACTTCGATGTAGTCGATGTCCAGCGGGAAGATCATGTCGATGAAACGCTGGTTGCCGCTGTTGACGTTGCTGGGGATGCCGTCGATCAGGATCTTGATGCCGTTGATGTAGCCCTCGCCATTGAACGCGCGGAAGGTGGCCTTGCCCGATTCGGCGCCCTGGCGTGTTTCGGTGAGCTGGATGCCGGGCATCTGCCCCAGCAGCTCCCAGCTGTTCATCACGTTCTTGTCGGCGATCTGCCCGGCGCCCATCACGTCCACTGAAGTCAGCACCTGCCGCGCGGCGAGCGGACCGCTGGCGCCGCGGCGTGCCTCCACGCGGCCCAGGGTGGGGGCCGGATCGGCCTCGGTAGCGGCGCCGGGGGCGGCGCTGGCATCGGGTGCGAACAAGGCCGCAACCAGGGCGGAGGCAAGGGCGTGGGATTTCATCGGCGGGCAGTCGTACGGAGGGAGGGCGCAGCAGCGCGCCGCCGATGATAATGCAAAGATATAACATTGCAATTGGGATCGCTGGGGTTGCGCGACGGCGCCGCCCCGCCGCGACCACCTCAGGCCCCGCCGCGCAGCCACGCCCCGATCGCCTCACGCAGGCGCGGGTGTGCCGGCGCGGTAATGCCGAAGTCCGCGCTCAGCACCTGCAGCACCTCGTCCACGTCGGCCAGCACACGCCGCTCGCTGGGCTGGCCGCGCCGATGGACCGTGTAGGCACCGGCGCCGATCGTGCGCCGCCAGCCCGGCCCGGCCAGCGCGACCCGCAGTTGCCCCGGGAATGACGAGGCCGGGTGCGTGCACACATACCAGTTGCCCACCACGTGGTCGATCGGCGCCTGCGGCTGCAGGTCGAAGCGGTACAGCGGCCGCCACTGCCCGCCGATCTCCACCTGCAGCAGGTAATCGCCGTCCAGCAGGTCCAGCCGGTAGTGCTCGTGCGGCGTGGCCTGCGCGAAGCGATGGTCCAGCCGCAGCGGTCCGGTCGGGGTGTTGCCGCCAAAGCCCACGTCGGCGATGTAGTCCGTCGCCTCGATCCGCACCAGCACCAGCATGTGCGTGCGTGCCGTGGGGGCATCGTCGGTGCGGTCCATCACCACCCGCGCAGCCAGCGCACGCGCCTGGAAGCCCAGTTGCTGCAACAGCGCCAGGAACAGCCCGTTGAGCTCGTAGCAGTAGCCGCCGCGGCCTTGCTGCAGCAGCTTGTGCTGCACGCTGGGCAGATCGATGGCGACCGCGTCGCGCAGCAGCGTGGTCAGGGTTTCAAACGGGAAGGTGGCGTTGTGCCGCGCCTGCAGCAGGGCCAGCGTCTCCAGCGTAGGCGCCGGCGCGGCGTCCAGGCCGAGCCGGGCCAGGTAGGTACGGAGCATGTGCGGATCCATCGGCAGGCCATCGCAAGGCAGGGGCATGCACTGTCGCAGCTCAACAGCGGTTGAGGTCAAGCGGCGCGGCCCGCCCGCGGCTGAATGCCCCGGGGGGTGTCCGCCAGCGGTCATCTTGCCGTCGCCTGCGCCCGCTACAAGGGGCAGGCCCACCGGACGTCGCCGATACGGCCCTCGCATCGCCCTAAAGTCCCGGCCGTTGATGCCGATACCGATGCGTCATTCCGCCTGGAGTAGTCGATGTCGGTCGTCCCCCACCGCCTCTCGTCCACGTTCGCCCCGCTGGGCCGACGCCTGTCGTTCCGCCCGCTGCTTGCTGCGGCCGCGTCCGTGCGCCGGCTCAGTGTCGCACGCAAGCTCACGGCCGCGCTGGTGGTCTGCGGCAGCGGCCTGCTGGTCGTGGCCCTGGTCTACGCCTGGACCGGACGCAACAGCACACGGGCCGCGGCCACCTATGCCGCCCACCAGCAGGACGCGGCGCTGGCGGCCACGCTCGCCGCCGAAGTGGCCGAGGCGCGCCGCCTGCAGACGCGCTACGCGGTCAGCTTCGAAGACGCCGACCGCACCGCGCTGCACCAGGCCCAGCAGCAGTTGCAGCAGACGTTGGCGCGGCTGCAGCGCATGCCGCACGACGCAAGCAACGCCAGCGCCCTGCGCAACCTGTCCGCGCGTGCCAACGCCTTCGCCGAGGGCATCGCCGCGCTCAACGCCCGCGCCGACGAAATGGGCCGCGGCGATGCCGGCCTGCGCGCGCAGCTGGAGGCCAGTGCTGCCGCGGTGGAGGCACAGCTGGGTGACAACGCACCGCCGGCGCTGGCCGCGTACTGGCAGGGCATGCGGCGACAGGAGGCGCTGTTGCTGCTGAGCGGCGACTCCCGCCACACCGATCGCGCCAGCGAGGCCAAGCTGCCGTTCGAACTGGCGCTCTCGGCATCGACGTTGCCGGCCACCGCCCAGGACGCGCTGCGCGATGGCATGGAGCTCTACCAGGGCGCACTGCTGGCCTACACCGCCGCGCGGATCGGGCTGGACGTGGAGGCACAGGCCCTGGCCGATACCGCCGCGCAGATCGCACCGGCCCTGCACCGCCTGGAGCAGGCCCAGGCCGCTTCGCTGGGCGCCGCGCGCGCACGCCAGCAGCACCAGGCACGGGCCATGACCCTGCTGTTCGGCCTCACCCTGGCGCTGGTGGCCGCGGTGCTGATCGCCAGCCTGGTGCTGGTACTGCGCGCGGTGCGGCGGCCGATCGCCGACACCCTGCGCTTTGCCGAGGACATCGCCGAGGATCGCCTGGACGCGGTCCTGCAGGTGCACAATCCGCACGACGAGATCGGCCAGCTCGCCCAGCGGCTGGTGCACATGCAGCAGCGCCTGCGCGAGCGGATCGAGGCCGAGCGCGCCACCGCACGCGAGAACGCACGGGCACGCCAGGCGTTGGACAGTGCCCAGACCGGGATGATGGTGATCGACCCGGAGGGCCGCATCGGCCTGCTCAACCGGGCCCTGCTGGGCGAGCTGGCAGCGGGCCAGGCCGACTGGCGCGGGCAGCCGGCGCAGGCGCTGCACCCGGTGTTCGCACGCATCGACAGTGCGCGCAGCGGCAACGCGCCGACGCTGCACGAGATCGAGTACGCCGGCACCCGCTTCCAGCTGGTGGTGACCCCCATCATCGACCAGGACCAGTGCCTGGGCGCGGCCGTGGAATGGCGCAGCCGCGCGCTGGAAACCACCGTGGAAACCGAGCTTGCCGCGCTGGTGGATGCCGCCGCGCAGGGCCAGCTGCATGGCCGCATCGGGCTGGAGGGCAAGCAGGGGTTCGTGTTGACCCTGGCGGTGAGCATCAACGGCCTGCTGGAAACCTTCCAGGGCAACCTGTCCGGGCTGCAGGGCGTGCTGTCGGCGCTGGCCCAGGGGGACCTGCGCGTGCGCATGCATGGCCAGTTCGACGGCGTGTTTGCGCGGATGCGCGACGATGCCAACGCCACTGTGCAGCAGCTCACCGACATCGTGGCGCGCATCCAGCATGCCTCGCAGGCGATCAACGGCGCCGCCGGTGAAATCGTGGCCGGCAACCGCGACCTGGCCGGGCGCACCGAGCGCCAGGCCGCACACCTGGAAGAAACCGCCTCGTCGATGGAAGAACTCACCGCCACCGTGCGCCAGAACGCCGACGCCGCCCAGCAGGCCAACCACCTGGCGCTGCAGGCCACCGGCATCGCCCGCCACGGCGGTGCATCGGTGGGGCAGGTGGTGGCCAGCATGCGCGAGATCGCACAGGCCTCCCACCGCATCGCCGAGATCACCAGCGTCATCGATGGGATCGCCTTCCAGACCAACATCCTGGCCTTGAACGCGGCCGTGGAGGCGGCGCGGGCCGGTGAGCAGGGCCGCAGCTTCGCGGTGGTCGCCGGCGAGGTGCGCCTGCTGGCCCAGCGCAGTGCCGATGCCGCGCGCCAGATCAAGGGCCTGATCCAGGCATCGGTGGAGACCGTGGCCACCGGCACGCGCCAGGTCGACCAGGCCGGCGCAACGATGGACCAGATCCTGGGCAGCGTGCAGCAGGTCAGCGCGATCATGGCCGGCATCTCTGCAGCCTCCCGACAGCAGAGCGCCGGCATCGAGCAGGTCGGCCAGACCCTGCTGCAGATGGATGGCAGCACCCAGCAGAACGCGGCACTGGTGGAGGAGGCCTCGGCCTCGGCACATGCGATGGAGCGCCAGGCCGGGCTGCTGTCCGAGGCGGTGGCGGCCTTCGTGCTGGCGTCGCCGGCAGCGCAAGGTGCGCCACGGCGGGTATCGGCGTAGCGCGCGCACACGCGGCGCTCACCTGATTTCACTGGCTGCTTGCGCAGGCGCTCTCTATCCTGCGCGGATGAGTACCCGTCGCAAGCCGCCCAACACCGCCGCCGCCGACGCCTTCGTGCGTGTCCGCGGTGCCCGCGAACACAACCTCAAGAACGTGGACGTGGACATCCCGCGCGATGCGCTGGTGGTGTTCTCGGGCATCTCCGGGTCCGGCAAGTCCTCGCTGGCCTTCGGCACGCTGTACGCCGAGGCGCAGCGGCGCTACCTGGAATCGCTGTCGCCGTATGCGCGGCGCCTGATCGACCAGGTGGGCGTGCCCGACGTGGATACGATCGACGGCCTGCCACCGGCGGTCGCACTGCAGCAGCAGCGCGGTACCGCCAGCGTGCGCTCCAGCGTGGGCAGCGTCACCACCCTGTCCAGCCTGCTGCGCATGTTGTACTCCCGCGCCGGCAGCTATCCGCCGAAGCAGCCGATGTTGTTCGCCGAGGATTTTTCGCCCAACACCCCCCAGGGCGCATGCCCGAACTGCCACGGCCTGGGCCACGTGTATGAAGTCACCGAGCAATCGATGGTGCCCGATCCGTCGCTGAGCATCCGCGAACGCGCCATCGCGGCCTGGCCACCGGCCTGGCACGGGCAGAACCAGCGCGACATCCTGGTCACCCTCGGCTACGACGTGGACATCCCCTGGCGCGACCTGCCCAAAAAGCAGCGCGACTGGATCCTGTTCACCGAAGAACAACCGGTGGTGCCGGTGTATGCCGGCTTCACCCCGGCCGAAACCCGTACGGCGCTGCGCCGCAAGCAGGAGCCCAGTTACATGGGCACCTTCAGTGGGGCGCGCCGCTACGTGCTGCACACGTTTGCCACCACGCAGAGCGCCATGATGAAAAAACGCGTGGCGCGCTACATGGTCGGTACGGCCTGCCCGGTCTGCGAGGGCAAGCGGCTCAAGCGCGAGGCGCTCTCGGTGACCTTCGCCGGGCTGGACATCGGTGCGTTGTCCCAGCTTTCGCTCACTGCGATGGCCGATGCGTTGCGCCCGGCCGCGGAAGGCCGCTTCGAGGCGCCCAGGGCCGGCGGCACGCGCAGCCGCGCGGCCGGGCGCAAGGCCCTGCAGGCGCGCGCCGCGGCCGGTGGCCCGGCGCACGTGGGCGGCAGCGATGTGCGTCGCACCCCGGATCTGTCCGAAGAAAAGCGCATCGCCGCCCAGCGCATCGCCCATGACCTGGTCGAACGCATCGGCACCCTGCAGGCCCTCGGCCTGGGTTACCTGTCGATGGACCGCGCCACGCCCACGCTGTCGCCCGGCGAACTGCAGCGCCTGCGCCTGGCCACCCAGATCCGCTCCAGCCTGTTCGGCGTGGTGTATGTGCTCGACGAACCCACCGCCGGCCTGCACCCGGCCGACGGCGAGGCCTTGTACCGCGCGCTGGACCAGCTCAAGGCCGCCGGCAACACGCTGTTCGTGGTCGAGCACGACCTGGAGATGCTGCGCCGGGCCGATTGGCTGGTGGACGTGGGCCCCGGTGCGGGGCAGCACGGTGGGCAGGTGCTGTACAGCGGTCCGCCCGATGGCCTGCGTGCGATCCAGGCCTCGGTCACCGCGCCTTATCTGTTCGACGACGGCCGCGGGGAGCGGCGCACGCCACGCACGCCCTCGGGCTGGCTGGAACTGCGCGGCATCCACCGCAACAACCTGCACGGTTTGGAGGCGCGCTTCCCGCTCGGCGCGTTCACGGCGGTCACCGGTGTCTCCGGCTCGGGCAAGTCCAGCCTGGTCAGTCAGGCGCTGGTGGAACTGGTGGGCGAGCACCTGGGCCATGAGCCGGTGGTGGAGGAAGTGGACAGCGAACTGCCGGTGCCCACCGCCATCGAACGCACCCGCGGGCGCCTGCATGCCGGTGCTGGCGCGATCACCCGGCTGGTCAACGTGGACCAGAAGCCGATCGGGCGCACCCCGCGCTCCAACCTGGCCACCTATACCGGCCTGTTCGATCATGTGCGCCGCCTGTTCGCCGCCACCCGCACTGCCAAGGCACGTCGCTACAGTGCCGGGCGGTTCTCGTTCAACGTGGCCCAGGGCCGCTGCGATACCTGCGAGGGCGAGGGGTTCGTGCACGTGGAGCTGTTGTTCATGCCCAGCGTGTACGCGCCGTGCCCCACCTGCCACGGCCAGCGCTACAACGCCAAGACCCTGGAAGTGGAATGGAACGGCCGCAACATCGCCCAGGTCCTGGCGATGACCGTGGAGGAGGCGTTGCTGTTCTTCGCCGATGAGGCGCCGGTGCAGCGCCCGCTGCAACTGCTGCGCGATATCGGCCTGGGCTACCTGCGGCTGGGCCAGCCGGCCACCGAGTTGTCCGGGGGCGAGGCGCAACGGATCAAGCTGGCCACCGAGCTGCAGCGCAGCCAGCACGGCAGCAGTCTGTATGTGCTGGATGAGCCGACCACCGGCCTGCACCCGGCCGACGTGGACAAGCTGATGGCCCAGCTGCACGGGCTGGTCGATGCAGGCAACACGGTGGTGGTGGTCGAACACGACCTGCGCGTGGTGGCCGATGCCGATTGGGTGATCGACGTCGGCCCCGGTGCGGGCGAGCAGGGTGGCCGGATCGTTGCCGCAGGCGCGCCGGCGCAGGTCAGCCGGGCCAAGGCCGGCGCCACGGCGCGGTACCTGCGCCGCTGGTTCACCTGATCGGCGCGCGATGGGCCCGGCGCGCGACCGTGCCCGGGTCCCGCCGATACCGCCGCCGCGCGCCCTTCAGCGCGTGGCCCAAACCTCGATTTCGCCCGCGTCGAACGGGCCCAGCTTCTGTTTGACGATGCGCCCCTGCGCATCCACCAGCACGGTGTAGGGCAGCAGTCCCTGGCGGTTGCCCAGCCGCACGCTGGCATCGGCGGGGCCGGGAGTGTCCAGCACGATCGGATAGCCCACCGGCACCCGGGCCAGGAAATCGCGCACGCCTTCCGGGGTGTCCAGCGCCAGTCCCAGCACCTGCACGCCATCGCCGGGCTGGGCGGCGGCAAAGGCGGCCAGCGCCGGCATTTCCTCCACGCAGGGCGCGCACCAGCTGGCCCACACGTTGATCAGCAGCGGACGGCCGCGAAAACCGGCCAGGTCAACGGCCTTGCCGGACGCATCGGGCAGGGTGATGGCGGGCATCGCATCGCCGATCCCGGCAGTGGGCGTGACCGCGCGCGGTGGGGGCGGCGGCGTCGCAGCGGGTCGGTTGAAGAACCACGCCCCGGCCGCCATGCCCAGCACCGCAGCCAGGACGGCCACCACCACCAGCGGGCGGGGTGGCCGCAGGCTCATCGCGCGGTCCGCAGCAGGGCTTCTTCCACGATTGCCTGGGTCAGCACGGTGGGCAGCACCGTCGGCGGCGCGCCCGGGCCGTACACCACGTACAGCGGCACGCCCACGGCCTTGTGCTCATCCAGGAAGGCGGTGATCTGCGGGTCCACGTTGGTGTAGTCGCCACGCATGTACACCGCGTTGGTACGGCGCAGGGTGTCGTGGAAGGCACTGGTGCCCAGCACGGTGCGTTCGTTGGCCTTGCAGGTCACGCACCAGTCGGCGGTCATGTTCACGAACACCACGCGGTTGTCCTGGCGCAGGCGGTCGAGCATCTGCGGCGAGTAGGCCACCACGTTGTCGCTGGCGGCCAGCGCTGCCTTGGCCGGCGGCGCCAGCCGGGTCACGCCCCACACCGGGACCAGCGCGGCGAGCAGCAGCAGGGTGGCCAGCAGGCCGCCCACGCGCTGGCTGCGCCAGCGGCTGCGCTCGAACCACCACAGCGCCAGCGCCAGCACCACCAGCCCACCCAGCACCAGGGTCATCGCATCCACGCCGCGCTGCTTGCCCAGCACCCACAGCAGCCAGATCGCGGTGCCGTACATCGGGAAGGCCAGCACGTGCTTGAGCGTTTCCATCCAGGCACCCGGCCGCGGCAGGCGCTTGGCCAGCGAAGGAATGAAACCGATCAGCAGGAACGGCAGCGCCAGGCCCAGGCCCAGCGTCAGGAACACCAGGATCGCCTGTGCCGGCGGCGCGGTGAACGCGAACGCCAGCGGCAGCCCCATGAACGGCGCCACGCAGGGGCTGGCGACCACGCAGGCCAGCACACCGGTGAAGAAGTCGCCGACCGGTCCGCTGCGCGAGGCCAGCGACTGGCCCACCCCGCCCAGGCTGCCACCCAGGGTGAACACCCCGGACAGGCTCAGGCCCACGGTGAACATCAGGTACACCAGCGCGGCGATGAACCACGGGTGCTGCAGCTGGAAGCCCCAGCCCGCCGCCTGGCCGGCCGCACGCAGCGCCAGCACCAGTGCACCGATCGCGGCAAACGCCACCAGCACCCCGGCGGTGTACCAGAGCGCATGGCTGCGCGCGCGTTGCCGGCTCTCACCGCTCTGCGCCACGCCCAGCACCTTCAGCGACAGGATCGGCAGCACGCACGGCATCAGGTTGAGGATCAGCCCGCCGAGCAGCGCCAGCAGCAGCGCGCCGATCAGCGTGGTTGCGGCCGCGTCGTCACCCGGTGGCCGGGTGCGCTGGGCGTTGTCGGCACTGGCATCGGTGGCCACGCGGGCATCGACGGCCACCGCGGCCGGTTCGTTGGGGCGGATCAGCATCGGCTGCGTGGCGAGGCCGGCCGCGTCGCGCTCGCGCGCCTGTGCGCGCTTGTCCTTGCCCGGCAGCGGCGCGATCACTTCGTTCTTGTGCGCCACTTCATCGGCGCTGGCGTTGATCTTGCCGGCCGGCAGCGACAGCTTCACCCGCCGGGTCATCGGCGGGTAGCAGATGCCATCGGTCTGGCAGCCCTGGAAAGTGATCACCAGGGTGGCTTCGTCGGCCTCGGCGCGGCTGCGGCGCAGCGGCAGCTTCACGTCCACCTGGTCGAAATACACCGCCACATCGCCGAAGTGTTCGTCGCGGTGCGACTTGGCGGCCGGCCACAACGGCTTGTCCGCCCGCAGGCCGGGCGCACCTTCCAGCTTCAGCGAGGTGCGATCGCGGTACAGGTAGTAGCCCGGAGCGGGGCTGAAACGCAGCAGCACGGTGTTGGCGTCGCCGACGATCGCATCAAAGCCGAAGGCGCGCTCGGAGGGCAGCGGCAACGCCTGGGTGTTGGCCGTGCCCGGCAGGCGAAGGCCACCGCCGCCGGCACCGGCCAGCGGCGTGGTGAACGGGCCCGCCGCTGCGCTGGCCGGTGCACTGGTCAGCGCGGCACCGGCGCCGCTGCCGCCGGGCAGCTTCACCTTGACGCTGCGTTTCTGCGGCGGGTAGCACACGCCCGCATCGGCGCAGCCCTGGTAGCGCACTTCCAGCGTCACCGTCTCGGTGCCGTCCTCGGCCTTGCCGGGCAGCACTGCGGTCAGCCGCTCGCGGTAGGTTTCCACCTCGCCGAAGAAGTCGTCCTGGTGCTTCTTGCCGGCCGGCATCTGCAGCGCCTCGGCGGTAAAGCCCGGCTCGGTCTTGACCGTGGTGCGATGGCGGTACAGGTAATACCCCGGCGCGATCTTCCAGCTGATCTCGATGCGATCGCGATCACGCGCCTGCGCAGTCAGCCCGAAGGCCTCGTCCACCGGCAGCAGGTCCTTCTCGCTGACGGCCAGCGCCGGCAGGGACACCACGAACAACGCGCACAGCGCGGCAACACGACCCAACAGCGTCATCAATCAGTTTCCTCTCGGGTCTGCGCCCGAATCCAATCCAGGTACGCCGGCAGGCCAGCGCGGGTTTCGACCGCCAGGCACTCCGGGAGTTCATACGGATGCAGTGCCTGCACGCGCGCGATCGCCGCGTCCAGGCGGCTGCCGGTGGTCTTGATCAGCAGTTGGACCTCGTGGTCCTCGCTGATCTGGCCATGCCAGCGGTAAGTGGAGTGCGCCCCGTCCAGGCGGGTGACACACGCCGCCAGGCGTTCTTCCACCAGCGTCTGTGCCATCCGGGCGGCGGTGGCCGCGTCGGGGCAGGTGGTGAACAGCATGAATACGGGATCGACGGTCGACATGGCCGCCGAGTATAGGACCGTCAGGCCCGGATGGTCCGGCCGGCGCCAGGGCGGCGCCGGCCGGCGGGGCTCAGTTGAGCAGCTGGCAGCTGGTCGGCTTGGCCGAGGTGAACAGGGTCGGGGTGGCCCATTCGGGGTGGTCGATGAACGGGTTGCGGTTGCCCTGGAAGCTGTAGATCACTTCGTTGCGTGCGCGTTCGGCGGCATCCGGCGGATCGGACAGGTGCCATTCGATCAGCGTCGAGAGCAGGCCCATGTACGCCGGCGACGCGGAGGTCTTGACGATTTTGGCCCGATCGTCAGTCAGCTCCAGGTCGGGTTCGGACTGGCCGGTCTTGGCGTCTTTGCCTCCTTCATAGCGGATGGCCATGTACATCACCGCGCGCGCCATGTCGCCCTTGCGGTGGCCCCACACCTCGAACGTGCCGGTGTTGCCGTCCGGGGTGCGCACCCAGTTGGAGTTGCCCGGGTAGCCGCCGCTGCCGCCGCCGACGCCGTTGTTGGACTCGGTCGCGCGCTCGCCGCAGTTGCTGTCGCACTTGCCGAACGGCTTGTTGCCGCGGTCGGCGTTCCACTGCGCGTCGGTCAGGTACAGCATGTGGGTGTCGGTGTAGGGCGCGTACGGCAGGCCCTTGTCGCCGGTGGTGCTGGCAAAGCCGAGCGAGTTGGGCCAGGTGTGTTCGCGGTTGTAGGTCAGCCCGCTGCCGGTGCCTGCGCGGCCGCTCACCTTGGTGTAGCTGCGGTTGCGGTAGGCATCGAGGATCTTGCCGCTGTTGTTGGGATCCTCGTCGGCGATCTCCAGGATGGTCCAGGTGCTGGTGCCCGAGCCGCTGTACGGATAGGCGGTGTGGCCCTTGATGGTTTCGTGCAGGGAGCAGCGCAGCTGACTGGGGCTGCTGGTGTTGACCCGCGAGTAGTACGCGCCGGGGTTGCCGGGGTTGCCGGGATCGGGATTGCCCGGGTCCGGGTTGCCGGTGCCGCTGGCCACGGTGAAGGCGATGCGGGTATCGGCGGCGGGGTGGGCGCCTTGGGCATCGGTGATGCGGGTGGCGCGGATATCCAGGCGGCAGGCTTCCCCAGCCACCAGCGCGGTGTTGGTGGACAGGGTGAAGCGGCTGCCGCTGCTGGCGTGGGTCAGCGGCACCGTGCCGGACTGGCCGCAGCTGAGCACGAAGGCGCCGCCGGCCAGGCTGACGGTCTCGCTGAAGGTGACGCCCAGGTCGGCGGCGGCCGGGAAGGTGCTGGCGCCCTGTTCGGGCGTGGTGGTGCTGACCGAAGGCGGGGTGTTGGGGCCGGTGCCGCCACCGCCGCTGAAGGTCTGCCCGGCGTTGCACGCGCCGAAGGTCTGCGCGGCCGAGGCGGCCCAGGTGAAGTGGGTGTACTGGCTGCCGCTGCCGGTGAGCTGCAGGGAGGTGCCCGGGGCGGTGCCGTTGCTTTCGCTGACCGGGATGTTCTGGCTGGTCAGGCCCGCGGCCGGGCCACCGGAGGCGGTGATGGTGCCTTCGTAGCTGATGAACTGGACCACCTTGCCGCTGCCGTCGACCAGCGCGATGCCGTCATTGGAGCCGTTCTGGATGCCGTTGCTGGGGTAGGTGACCGTGGCGATGCTGGCCTTGCCGCAGCCGGCGGCGCTGCCGGCCGGGACGGGGGTGTTGGCATAGACGGTGGCTGCCGACGGGGTGCTGCCGTTGTACAGGTACAGGCGGTAGCTGCCGAGGTCCTCGCCGCCGGTGGCGACCACTTCGATGGCTTCGCCGACATCGCCGGCCGGCGTGCTGTCGTCGTAATGCAGTTCATTGATGAATACATCCGCCTGGGCGGTGCTGGCGAGGGCCAGCAGGCACCCCAGGGACAGCGGTGTGAGCAACCTCATCTACCTCTCCTTGTGATTGGGTATCGCCGGCCGAATCTAATCAATCCAGATGACACATCTATCGATATGTCGGTATCAGCCGTCCACAGTGGGACGTGCGTCAAGAAAATGGCGCAATCGGGCCGGCGCGCTTGTCCGCGTGGGCGCCACCGGTACGCGCCGCGTCGCCTGGGGGGCCGCCCGGCCACCGGGCCCGCTAAAAAATTCCGACCCGGCCCCTTGAAAGGGGGGCCACCAGCCACATCTCTGGTCTGTACCCGCCTTGCCGGGTTTTTTCGTGAGCGTGGCTGGCAGTCGCCCTGTGCGAGTGCTAACATCGCCAGACTTTCCTAGACCAATCAACAACTTAAAAGGGTCTCACATGAGCATCAAGCCGCTTCATGACCGCGTCGTAGTCAAGCCGATCGAAGCCGACGAAATCTCGTCCGGCGGGATCGTGATCCCGGATTCCGCCAAGGAAAAGTCCACCAAGGGCGAAGTTGTCGCCGTGGGCCCGGGCAAGCCGCTGGACAACGGCAGCGTCCGCGCGCCGTCGCTGAAGGTCGGTGACAAGGTCATCTACGGCCAGTACGCCGGCAGCAGCTACAAGTCCGAAGGCGTCGAGTACAAGGTCCTTCGCGAAGACGACATCCTCGCCATCGTCGGCTGAGTGATGCCGCCGGCCCCGCGCCGGTGCGTCCGCAATCTCCCCATTCCAGCAGCCGGGCATCGCCCGGCTCTACATAAAAGGTAATCGCAATGGCTGCCAAAGATATTCGTTTCGGTGAAGATGCCCGTTCGCGCATGGTGCGCGGCGTCAACGTGCTCGCCAATGCCGTCAAGGCCACCCTGGGTCCGAAGGGCCGCAACGTCGTGCTCGAGAAGAGCTTCGGCGCACCGACCATCACCAAGGACGGCGTGTCCGTCGCCAAGGAAATCGAACTGGCTGACAAGTTCGAGAACATGGGCGCGCAGATGGTGAAGGAAGTCGCTTCGCGCACCAACGACGACGCCGGCGACGGCACCACCACCGCCACCGTGCTGGCCCAGGCCCTGATCCGCGAAGGCGCCAAGGCCGTCGCTGCCGGCATGAACCCGATGGACCTCAAGCGCGGTATCGACAAGGCCGTGATCGCCGCCGTCGCCGAGCTGAAGAACATCTCCAAGCCGACCGCCGACGACAAGGCCATTGCCCAGGTCGGCACGATCTCGGCCAACTCGGACGAGTCGATCGGCAACATCATTGCCGAAGCCATGCGCCGCGTGACCAAGGAAGGCGTGATCACCGTTGAAGAAGGCTCGGGCCTGGACAACGAGCTGGACGTCGTCGAAGGCATGCAGTTCGACCGTGGCTACCTGTCCCCGTACTTCATCAACAACCAGCAGTCGCAGACTGCCGACCTGGACGATCCGTACGTGCTGCTGCACGACAAGAAGATCTCCAACGTGCGTGACCTGCTGCCGGTGCTGGAAGGCGTCGCCAAGGCCGGCAAGCCGCTGCTGATCATCGCCGAAGACATCGAAGGCGAAGCGCTGGCGACCCTGGTGGTCAATACCATCCGTGGCATCGTCAAGGTCGTGGCCGTCAAGGCACCGGGCTTCGGCGACCGTCGCAAGGCGATGCTGGAAGACATGGCCGTGCTGACCGGCGGCACCGTGATCTCCGAAGAAATCGGCCTGTCGCTGGAAAAGGCGACGATCAAGGACCTGGGCCGCGCCAAGAAGGTGCAGGTTTCCAAGGAAAACACCACGATCATCGACGGTGCCGGCGAGAAGGCCAACATCGATGCGCGCGTGACCCAGATCAAGACCCAGATCGAAGACACCTCGTCCGATTACGACCGTGAAAAGCTGCAGGAACGCGTGGCCAAGCTGGCCGGCGGCGTTGCCGTGATCAAGGTCGGCGCCTCGACCGAAATCGAAATGAAGGAAAAGAAGGATCGCGTCGACGACGCCCTGCACGCGACCCGTGCAGCCGTTGAAGAAGGCGTGGTCCCGGGCGGCGGCGTGGCCCTGGTCCGTGCGGTCACCGCCCTGGCCGGCCTGAAGGGTGCCAACGAAGACCAGAACCACGGCATCCAGATCGCCCTGCGCGCGATGGAAGCCCCGCTGCGCGAAATCGTCGCCAACGCCGGCGAAGAGCCGTCGGTCATCGTCAACAAGGTCAAGGAAGGCACCGGTAGCTACGGCTACAACGCGGCCACCGGCGAATTCGGCGACATGCTGGAATTCGGCATCCTGGACCCGACCAAGGTGACCCGTTCGGCGCTGCAGAACGCGGCCTCGATCGCCGGCCTGATGATCACCACCGAAGCGATGGTTGCCGAAGCCCCGAAGAAGGATGACGGCGCTGGCGCAGCGGGCGGCGGCATGGGTGGCATGGGCGGCATGGGCGGCATGGACTTCTGATGTAGAGGCCGGCCATCGGTCGGCATGCATCAGAGCGGTAGGTAGCGACCGTTGGTCGGTACCACCATCCGCCAAGGCAGTAGAAAAAACCCCGCCCGAAGGCGGGGTTTTTTTGTGCGCGGACTACGGGCTCACAACGCGCTGGTCGGCGCCTCGACTTCTTCCTGCAGCCAGCGCAGGAACGACGCGATGGCCGGGTTCTCCTCGGCGCCGGGCAGGGTGACGGCGTAGTACGCAAACCGCGTCGGCCATGGCTGATCCAGTACCACCGCCAGCCGTCCGCTGGCTGATGTTCCATGCCGCCAGCGTGGGCCCGATTCTCGGCCAGCGCGTGCATGTCGAGATGTTCGCCGACGCGCCCTGCGCGCCGGCGATAGAGCGCTATCGGCGCTTGAGCGGGGAGTTCTTCGCCACGCTGGACCAGCGCCTCACCAACCGCCCATGGCTAGCTGGCGAGGAGTACTCGATCGCCGACATCGCCGGCTACGGCTGGAGCCACATCGCACGGCTCATCGGCTTCGATTTCAGCGCGTACCCGCACGTGAGTGCATGGCACCTGCGCATGTCACAGCGACCTGCAGTGCAGCGCGGCGTGCAGCTCCCCGCACCGGCCACTGGCCCCTGATCCAGGCATGACCACGATGACGCTGTTGACCAATATCACCGAGATGCAGGCCCCGCTGACCGGCGCCTCCGCACCTGCGTTCGCCCACCATCCCGGCTACCAGCGCATGTTCCGCGACGGTGCGCTCACCCTGGGCGTGTTCCTGCCGCTGCGCTTCTACCAGGGCGACATGCGGGTACTGGCCGGCCAGGACGACCTGGTGAGCCAGCTCGACCGCGACGGCTTCGCCGCTGCCTGGGTGCGCGACGTGCCGCTGTTCGATCCGTTGTTTGGCGACGCCGGACAGGTGTTCGACCCCTTCACTTACCTGGCCTACCTGGCCGCGCGCACCGAACGATTGGCCCTGGCCACCGGCAGTGCGATCTTCTCGTTGCGGCATCCGATCGACCTGGCCAAATCGGCCGCCAGCATCGACCAGCTCTCCGGTGGTCGCCTGGTGCTGGGCATCGCCTCGGGCGATCGGCCGGTGGAGTTCCCGGCCTATGGCCTGGACCACGCCGCGCGTGGCGGGCGCTTCGCCGCATCGGTGGCGTACGTGCGCCAGCTGATGCAGGCCGGGCCGCTGCAGATCAGCTCGCCACTGGGTGACGTGCAGGGCGTGGAACTGCTGCCCAAGCCGGTGGCCGGTGCGATCCCGCTGCTGGTCACCGGCACCTCGCGGCAGACACTGGACTGGGTGGGACAGCATGCCGACGGCTGGCTGACCTATCCCGAGGCCACCCACGATGCGGCCGGGCCAACACGGCTGGCGGCCAGGATCCAGGCGTGGCGTCGCCTGATTCCCGACGGCGGCTTCCGTCCGCACGTCACCAACGCGTGGCTGGATCTGGTCGATGATCCCAACCACCCGCGTACGCCGATCAACGGCGGCTACACGTTGAAGACCGGCCGCAACGGGCTGATCGATCTGCTTGGGCAGTGGCGGCAGGCCGGGGTCAACCACGCCGCGCTGGGCATCCAGTTCTCGCAACGGCCGGCCGCCGAGGTGCTGCAGGAACTGGCCGAGTACGTGCTGCCGCTGTTTCCGTCGCATGCGGGGCCACCGCCGGCACAGGTGCGCTGGTAAGCCGCCAGGTTGCCTGCGTCACTCTACAAACGCCTTGCCCCCGTACTCCCACGTCCACGGCACGCCGGTGTCGCCCAGCACGAACCGCACCAGCGCCGGGAACGCCGCTTCGGCGCGCACGTCGTTGCCCAGCACCACCACGCAGCGCTGGCGCCGCGCCACGCACACCAGCGTGTTGCCCACCGCATCGTCGTGGCCGCCCTTGTAGAACCCGCGCCCCTGCGGCCCCTGGAACACCACCACGCCCAGCCCGGCGGCGAGGTCGCGGCGGCGTTGCGCGGGTGCCAGCTCGTCCTGCAGGGTCGGGAACTGGCTGGCCGTGGTGATTGGCCACTGCGCGCGGACCAGCTCCGCACGCGCCTTGGCCGACAGTCCCTCGCCACGCATGTAGCCGGCGGCGAAACGGGCCATGTCGGCGATGGTGGTATCCATCGAGCCCGCGGCACGCACCCGGCTGCGTTCGTCGTGCGGTTCGGGGCGGCCGTCCTGGGTCCAGCCGTCGGCCAGGTTGTCGGCGAAGTCAGCACGCCAGGTCATGCTGGTGCGGGTCATGCCGAAGCGGTCGAACACCCGCCGCTGCATCTCCGCGCCCACCGCCAGGCCCAACCCGCGCTCCAGCACGAACTGCAGCAGGATCAGACCTTCGCCGGAGTAGGCATAGCGCGTGCCTGGATCGAAGTGCAGGCGCAGCTTTCCATCCGGCTCCAGGAACGCGAAATTGGCAAATCCGCTGCGATGGCTGAGCAGCATCCGCGCGGTCAGGCGCTGCCAGCGCGGGTCGTCCTTCAGGTCCGGCCAGGGCGCGTACCGCTTCTCTGCCGGGTACTCCGGCAAGGGGCGCTGCAGGTACTCGCCGATCGGCCGGTCCAGGTCCAGTACCCCCTCGTCCACCAGCTGCATCACCATGTAGGCAAAAGCCATCTTGGTCAGCGACGCGCCGTACATCACCGTGTCGGTGGTCAGCGGGTCACCGGCAGCATTGCGTTGTCCAGCCGCATGCACCTGCGCCACCTTGCCCTGGTCGACCACCGCCACGGCCCATCCCTGCGCCCCGGTGGCGCGCATCAGGCGCGCCATTTCCGCCTCCACCGCAGCGGCATCGGCCATCGGCGGCGCGGCAGGGGGCGCCGCAGCGAGGGCGGTCACGGGTGCCACCACGGCGAGCAACACGGCGAACAGGCGCATGCACGGCACTCCAGCGGGAGGTCTGGCGCATGCTACCGCGGCGGCCTCGCCGGCACAGTGCCGGCGGTCATCGTGACCACCGGCCTGGCCCACTCAGCCGCGCCGCAGGCAGATCCAGGCTGCGCCGCTGCCCACCTGCACCTGCGTATCGCCCATCGCATCGGCTCCCAGGATCAACGCCGGCCGCTCCTTCAATCCCAGCGAGGCGAACACCGGCAGTTCGCTGATCCGCACCTCGAGGGCGGGGTGCTGCCAACCGCCCATGCGCAGGCCCGGCAGCGTAGCCAGCCAGGTCTCCATTACGCGCTCGCCCAGCCCGCGGGTGCCTTGTTCGCGTACCCGCACGCGCGCATCGCTGCCATCGGTGCGCAGGCCCAGCGCGCTGGCCGCGGCGCTGTTGAGCACGGTCTGCGCCGCGCCGGTGTCTACCACCGCGATGGCCTCCACCGCCGGCGCGCCCAGCTGGACCGGGATGAAGCCGAACCGCTGCATGCTCGCGTCGCGGACCGGCACGGCATTGGGGACGCAGCCGGGCCCGGCCGGCATCCGGCCCGGCGGCTGCAGCAGCACGCGCTGGCCGGCGATGTCGAAGGTGGTATCGAAGCGGTCGGTGACATCGTTGCCGAGGATGCCGTCGATGCGCCGCCCATCCTTGCCCAACCGACTCAGGTCGGTCTGCATGGTCGCGGCCTCGAACGACAACGTGCCCACCTGCCAACGGGTGCTGCGGGTGCGGCGCAGCACCGCGCTGCTGTCGGTCGCGCCTTCTACCTCGACGCCGGCTGCGTCCGGATCATCCAGCCCCAGTCGTCGCGCCGTGGCCTGGTCCATCACCGTGGCCCCGGCCGCACTGTCGATGACGAAGTGCAGTGGCTCCACCCGGTCACCCAATTGCACCGCCACGGTGGGGTGGCCGCCCTGCATCCACATCGGGATCTCATGGGTGGCAGGCGCAGCATGCGCGGGCAGGGTGGCCAGGCAGGCCAGGCAGGCCAGGGCGAGCAGGGGCGTGATGCGCATGGGCGGTCTCCGTTCGGGAAGGTCAGTACAACCGCTGGCGGTATCGGCATGATGTCGGCGTGGCATGGGTGCCGATACAGTCCCGATACAAACCCGCGCCATAATCGGCGCATGCCTGCAGCAACCGACATCGTGGTGGTGGACGACGACGCCAGTATCCGCGACGCCATCGCCGATTGCCTGCGCCAGCACGGTTACCAGGTGCGGGTCGCCGCCGACGCCGCCCTGCTCGACCGGCTGCTGGCCCAGCAGCGCACCGCCCTCATCGTGCTGGACTGGATGATGCCCGGCGAAGACGGCTTGTCGGTCTGCCGGCGATTGCAGGCCAGCGGCATCCCGATCCTGATGCTCAGCGCGATGGGCAGCACTCCCGACCGCGTGATCGGGTTGGAGATGGGCGCCGACGACTACCTGGCCAAGCCATTCGACCCGCGCGAGCTGCTGGCCCGCGTGCGCGCGCTGCTGCGCCGCGCGCACAAGCGGGAGACGGTCGCGCCTTCCACCACCCTGCATTTCGAGGGCTGGCAGCTGCAGGTGGAGCAGCATCGCCTGCTGACGCCGCAGGCCAATGAGATCGCCCTCACCCGCGGCGAGTTCGCGCTGCTGCGCGTGTTGGCCGAACGCGCCGGCCGCGTGCTCAGCCGCGAGCAGCTGCTGCGGCTCACCCGTGGCGAGGACAGCGAACCGTTCGATCGCGCCATTGACCTGGCGGTCAGCCGCCTGCGCCGCAAGCTCGCCCAGGCCGCCACGGGCGGCGACGCGTTGGTGCAGACCCTGCGCGGGGAGGGCTATCGCTTCGCGGCCCCGGTGACCCGCCGATGAGCCGCCCCTGGCGTACCGCCACCTGGGTGGCCCTGCTGACCCTGGCCACGCTGCTGGTGGCGCAGGCGGTCAGCTTCGCCGTGGTGTGGGCGCTGCCCAGCCCGGCCGCGCCGCAGATGAACCTGCACCAGGCGCTCCAGGTGATGGCTGGCGAGCGCGCGGCCGCCGACCTGGGCCTGCGCCGCTGGCGGCAGGCGCAGCCGCCGGCGGGCAGCGACAACGACTGGATGAGCAGCGTGGTGGCGGCCCGCCTGGGCGTGCCGCGCGCGCGGGTGCGCACGGTCTGGCAGCGCAGCACCGATCCCACTGCCGTGCAGGTACAGGTGATCAAGCAGGGGCAGCTGCTGGCCAGTGGCCCCGAGCAGCGCGCCACGGTGGAAGAGGCATTGCTGTTGCCCGGCCTGTTGTGGCCGGCGTTCGAGCTGGCGGTGCAGCGGCCCGATGGCCAGTGGACCGTGGTCGGCGCCGACTACAGCGCGCTGCTGCAATGGCGACGCCAGGTGCTGCTGGCGCTGTTGGCTGGCGCGGTACTGCTGGCGCCGCTGGCGGCCTGGCTGGCGCTGCGGGTGACCGGACCGCTGCGCCGCCTGGCCGATGCCAGCGCGGACCTGTCGCTGCAGTCCACCGCGCGCCTGCCCGTGGAGGGGCCGCGCGAGGTCCAGGTCATGGCCGAGGCGATGAACGCCGCGCGCGAACGCCTGCGCGACCAGGCCCATGAGGTGACCCGCATGCTGGCCGCGGTCGCCCACGACCTGCGCACGCCCCTTACCGGCCTGCGCCTGCGCGCCGACAGCGCACCGCCGGCCCAGGCCGAGCGCATGGTGGCCGACATCGCGCGCATGACCAGCATGATCGACCAGGTGCTGGACTATGCACGCGGCGAACTGCATGCCGCGCAGCGCCACCCCACCGCGCTGCACCTGCTGCTGGAGGAATGCGCCCAGCATGCGCAGGCACGGGGCGCGGACGTGCGGCTCACGCATGCCGACCCGGTCACCCTGGCCGTCGACGCGCTGCAACTGCGGCGCGCGGTGGACAACCTCATCGACAACGCCCTCCGCTATGCCGGCGCGGCGGAGGTGCGCCTGGACCGGGGCGATGGCGTGGTCCTGCTGGAGGTGACCGACCGCGGCCCCGGCATCGCCGACGTCGATAAAGCGCGCCTGCTGCAGCCATTCCAGCGCCACGAGGGGTCGCGCAATCGCAGCACCGGCGGGATTGGCCTGGGCTTGGCCGTGGCCCAGGGCGCGGCACGCCAGCATGGCGGCGCGCTGCAGTTGCTGGCGCGCGACGGCGGGGGCCTGGTTGCCCGCATTTGTCTGCCACCGCTGCCGCCTGGCTGCGGCGCACCCGCGTAGCGGCGGGGGCCCTCCGCCGCAGGCCGACCCCACCCACACCACGCGCAATCCCGGCTATGATTAGGTGCCTAATCATAGCCGCGGAACCCTCATGCTGGCCCTGAAGCACCAGGCATTCCTGGCCGAGATGCAGCGCCGTGGCCAAGCGCAGCCCGACGGGCTGGCACAGTGTTTCCAGCTGTTGTCGCTGGCCAGCGCGATCGACCAGGACTGCGCGCAGCGGCTGGCCCCGCTCGGCCTGAGCGAGGGCCGATTTGTCCTGCTCTTCCTGCTGCAGGGCGCCGAGGCGCCGTTGTCGCCGCACCAGCTCGCCGAACGCGCCGGGGTTACCCGCGCCACCGTCACCGGCCTGCTGGATGGGCTGGAGCGCGACGGGCTGCTGGAGCGGCATGCTGATCCGGACGACAAGCGCCGCATCAACGTGCGCCTGACCGCGGCCGGTGAAGCCTTGGCACTCTCCCTGTTCGACCAGCACACCCAATGGATACGCGAGCTGTTCGCTGATCTCGATGAGGCAGAGCGCGCCCTGCTCAGTGGCATGCTGTGCCGGATCTGGGCGCGCACCGATGCGGGGAGGGCGGCATGAAGAAACAGGCGCTCTCACGCGAACGCCGCGGCCAGCTCGATGGGGGCGAGGCCGAAGCCACCCACCTGGCCGAGATCCTCGCGGTCGATTTCGCCCGGCTGCTGGCCAGCGTGGCGCCGTCCCTGCCGGCGGCGGCCATCAGCAACATGCGCAAGGCCGCCAACAGCGGCATCACCCTGCGCATGCAGGGCGCCGCCACGCTGCTGCGCGCCCATGCGCTGGGTGACCCGTCGCCCTGGTCGGCGCACGCCAGCGACACGGTGCGCGGCTGGGCCTGCTACCTCATCGGCAGCGACCCGCGGCTCACCCTGGAACACAAACTCGATGCCATGCGTGGGTTGGCCGATGACGCCCATTTCGGCGTGCGCGAATGGGCCTGGCTGGCGCTGCGTCCGCACATTGCCGCCGAGCCATTGCGTGTGCTGGCCCACCTGCACGGATGGACCGCCGACCCCTCGCCCAACGTGCGCCGCTTCGCCTGCGAAGCGCTGCGCCCACGCGGGGTATGGGCCGCGCATATCAGCTTGTTCAAGCAGGAACCCCACCATGCACAGGACCTGCTGGACGCACTGTGCTGCGATGCTTCGCGCTACGTGCAGGATTCGGTAGGCAACTGGCTCAACGACGCCGGCAAAAGCGCGCCCGAGTGGGTCCGAGCGCTGTGCAGCCAATGGCAGCAGCGCCATGCCGATGATCCGGCCAACAGCTACATCCGCAAGCGCGCCCTGCGCTCGCTCTGACCCAAGGAATGCCATGTCGTACATGCTGATCGAGCTCTACACCGCCACCCCCGCCTGGACCGCGTTGGACCCGGTATCGCGGGGGGCGCTCTTCGCCCGCATCGGCGCGGGCATGCAGCATGTCGATCCGGCGCGGATCAAACCGCTGGCCATGGGCCCGCTGGATCCGGACGTGCCGCGCAGCAGCGCAGAGCAGTTCTATGCCGTGTGGCAATGCAGCGACCGCACGGACGCTGATGCGCTGCTGGCCGCCATCGATGGCACCGGCTGGCACACCTACTTCACCACCACCCACATCGCCGGCGCATCGGGTGGGTTGCAGCAGCATCTGGCCGAACTGGCGGCGCTGCCGAAGGCATGAGGCCTCCGCCCACGGTGGCTGAACACCGCCGTCGCAGTTGCGAATGAAACATTTTGCGCCGCACAAAAGCTGTGCTATCAATACTCCCCAATGAACGCACGCCCCGCCAATGCCTACTTTTGGTATTACTTTCCGAAGCCACCGGCGGAGGAAGGCATGCGCTCACCCTGAAGAAACCTTCAGACGCATTCCCGAAAGCCGCCAGCGCACCTGGCGGCTTTTTTGTTGCCGCCGCGCTGGGGACCCCCACTTCCAAGGAGTTTCCCCGCATGCCCCCGCACACCGATGACCTGCGCATCCGCAAGATCGAACCGTTGACCCCGCCGGCCCAGCTGCTGGCCATGCTGCCCTGCGACGATGAAGCCTCCGACACGGTCAGCGCCTCGCGCGCGGCCCTGCACGAGATCCTGCACGGCCGCGATGACCGCCTGGCGGTGGTGATCGGCCCGTGCTCGATCCACGACCCGGTGGCCGCCATCGAATACGCCCAGCGCCTCAAGCCGCTGCGTGATGCCTACGCCGACGAGCTGGAAATCGTCATGCGCGTGTACTTCGAGAAGCCGCGCACCACGGTGGGCTGGAAGGGCCTGATCAACGACCCGGACCTGGACGGCAGCTTCAACATCAACAAGGGCCTGCGCGTGGCGCGCGGCCTGCTGCGCGACATCAACAAGCTTGGCCTGCCGGCCGGCGTGGAATTCCTCGACGTGATCTCGCCGCAGTACATCGCCGACCTGGTGGCCTGGGGCGCGATCGGCGCACGCACCACCGAAAGCCAGGTGCACCGCGAGCTCGCCTCGGGTCTGTCGTGCCCGGTGGGCTTCAAGAACGGCACCGACGGCAACATCAAGATCGCCGCCGATGCGATCGGTGCGGCCTCGAATCCGCATCACTTCCTGTCGGTGACCAAGGAAGGCGGCACTGCCATCGTGGCCACCGCCGGCAACCCGGATTGCCACGTCATCCTGCGCGGCGGCAAGACGCCGAACTACGACGCCACCCATGTGGAAGCGACCAGCCAGACCCTGGCCAAGTCGCACCTGGCCGCCCGCATCATGATCGATGCCAGCCACGCCAACAGCAGCAAGAACCCGGAAAACCAGCCCACGGTCATCGCCGACATCAACGCGCAGCTGGCCAGTGGCGAAGAGCGCATCGTCGGGGTGATGGTGGAAAGCCATCTGGTGGCCGGCCGCCAGGACCTGGTCGACGGGCAGCCGCTGACCTACGGCCAGAGCATCACCGACGGCTGCATCGGCTGGGACAGCTCGCTGGCCGTGCTGGAGAGCCTGGCCCAGGCCGTGCGGGCGCGGCGCGCGGCGCGGATCAGCGAGGCGGCATAAGCGTGCGTTGATCCGGGGTAGAGCCACCCCAGGGGTGGCTGCGTACAGCGCTGCGGCGCTTCATCCAGTTCATGCAGAAGCAGCCACGCATGCCGTGGCTCTACCCCTGGGGTGTCGCGCGTTCGATGATCACGCGGCGCGCCTCAGCTTCGCCAACGCCAGATAGATCGCCGGCGTGGTGTACAGGGTCAGCCACTGGCTGACCAGCAGGCCGCCCACGATCGCGATGCCCAGCGGCTGCCGCATCTCCCAGCCTTCGCCGGTGGCCAGCATCAGTGGCAACGTCCCCAGCAACGCCGCCACGCTGGTCATCAGGATCGGGCGGAAGCGCAGCCGTGCCGCTTCGCTGATGGCGTCATACGGCGACACCCCGCGCTCGCGTTCGGCCGACAGCGCGAAGTCGATCATCAGGATGGTGTTCTTCATCACCACGCCCACCAGCAGGAACAGGCCCAGCAGCGAGATCAGGTTCAATTCGTTGCCGAACGCCATCAGCGCCAGCAGCGCGCCCACACCGGCGGAGGGCAGGGTGGACAGGATCGCCAGCGGCTGCACGAAGCTCTCGTACAGCACGCCCAGCACCAGGTACACCGCGAGCATCGCGCCCACGATCAACCACAGTTGGCGCCCGCGCAGCTTCTCGAAGCCACCGGCCTCGCCACTCAGCCTGGCCTGCACATGGGTGGGCAGCATGATGCCGGCCATCGCGCGGTCCACGGCTTTCACCGCCTGGTCCAGGGTTACGCCGGGTGCGAGGGCGAACTCGATCCAGACCGAGGCAAACTGCTGGCTGTGGTAAATGCGGTCCGGTGCCATGCCGTAGGACCAGCTGGCGATCGAGGACAGCGGCAGGCGCTGACCGTCCTTGCCGATCACGTGGATCTGGTCCAGCGTGGACGGGTCCTGGGTATAGCGCGGGTCCAGTTCCATCACCACGCGGTACTGGTTGAGCGTGTCGTACAGCGTGGCCACCTGGCGCTGGCTGAAGGCGTTGTTGAGCACCGAGGCGATCATGCGCATGTCCACGCCCAGCCGCGCGGCGGCGTCGCGGTCGATGTCCAGCACCACCTGGCGCATGCCTTCGTCGCCCTTGGATTCCACGTCCACCAGTTCGGGCAGGGCGCGCAGTGCGTCGGCCACCTTGGGCGCCCATTGCCGTAGCGGTTCCAGCTCGCCGGACAGCAGCTGGAACTCGTATTGGCCGCTGTCGCCGCTGCCTTCCAGCTTGATGTCCTGGTCCACCCACAGGAACATGCCGCCGCCGGGAATTTTCGGCATGTTGCTGCGCAGGCGGTCGATCACCTGCTGGCTGGACACCTTGCGCTCGGCCAGCGGCTTCATCTTGATCATGATGAAGGCGTTGTTGACCCCGCTGCGCCCGCCGATGTAGCCGATGATGTCGCTGATGGCCGGATCGGCCAGCAGCAACTTGCGATACGCATCGATCTTGGGCTGCATCACCTGGAACGACAGCCCGTCGTCGCCGCGCGCGAAACCCCGCAGCTGGGCGGTGTCCTGCTTGGGCACGATGCCCTTGGGCACCTGCTGGAACAGCCACACGTTCAGCCCGATCACCGCGCCGAACAACAGCAGCGGCACCGCCAGCCAGCGCAGCATCGTCTGCAGGCTGGCCACGTAGCCGCCGCGCAGCCGCTCGAACAACGCCGTGCCGCCCCGCTGCAGCACGTTGCCCGCACCCGGGCGCTCACGCCCGAGCAGGCGCGCGCACAGCATCGGGGTCACGCTCAGCGAGACCAGCAGCGACACGCCCATCGCCGCCACCAGGGTCAGCGAGAACTCGCGGAACAGCTTCTCCACGAAGTCGTCCAGGAACAGGATCGACACGAACACCACCGCCAGCGCGATGTTCATCGACAACAGCGTGGCGCCCACTTCACCGGCCCCGCGCAGGGCCGCATCCATCGGTGAGGCGCCTCCTTCGCGATGGCGGGCGATGTTCTCCAGCACCACGATGGCATCGTCCACCACCAGCACCGCGGCCACGATCAGCGCCATCAGCGACAGCGTGTTGAGCGAGAAACCGAGCAGCGCGATCACCGCCAGCGCACCCAGCAGCGACACCGGAATGGCCAGCGTGGGCACCAGCGCCGCGCGCCAGTGGCCCAGGAAGGCCAGTACCACCAGCACCACCAGGGCAATGGCCAGCAGCAGGGTCAGCTCGGCCTCGTGCAGGGTGGCGCGGATCACCGGCGAGCGGTCCATCACCACCTGCATGTCGATGCTGGCCGGCAGCAGCGCCTGCAGCGTGTCCATCTGCGCGGTGATGGCGTCGACGGTCTCGATGATGTTGGCGTCCGGCTGGCGGCTGACGATCAGCAGCACCGCCGGGCGCTGGTTGTGGAAGCCGCTGGCATAGCGGTCTTCCACGCCCTCGCTGACCTGGGCGACGTCGCGCAGGTGCACCGGGCGGCCCTCGCGCATGGCGATGATCAGGTCGCGGTACTCGGCGGCGCTGCGCAGCTGCAGGCTGGCCTCCAGCTGCCATTGCCGGCTCTGGCTGGCCACGTTGCCCAGCGGCTTGAGCGCGTTGGCGGTGCGGATGGCCGCCGCGACATCATCCAGTGCGATGCGCTGCTGGTTGAGCGCATTGGGGTCCAGCGACACCCGCACCGCCGGCAGCGAGCTGCCGCCCACCTGCACTTCGCCCACCCCGGGAATCTGCGCCAGCTTCTGCGCGATCACCGTGGAGGCCACATCGAAGATCTGCCCGGGCGAGAGGCTGTCCGAACTCAGCGCCAGCGCCAGGATCGGTGCCTGCGAGGGATTGACCTTGTTGTACCGGGGCATGCCCGGCATGCCGCTGGGCAGCTGCGCGCGGGCGGCGTTGATCGCCGCCTGCACGTCGCGCGCGGCGCTGTCCACGTCGCGGCCCAGTTCGAACTGCAGCTCGATCTGGGCGGAGCCCTGGGTGCTGGCCGAGTCGATCCGGCTCAAGCCCGGAATCGTGCCCAGCGCCCGTTCCAGCGGCGTGGCCACGTTGGCCGCCATCGATTCGGGGCTGGCCCCGGGCAGGCTGGCGCTGACGTTGATGGCCGGGTAGTCCACCTGCGGCAGCGGCGCCACCGGCAGCAACCGCAGACCGAGCAGGCCGGCCAGCACCACCGCCACCGACAGCAGCAGGGTGGCCACCGGGTGCTGCACGAACCAGCCGATCGCCCGCGACAGCGGACTCACGCGTGGGCCTCGGCCGCATCGTCGGCAGGTTCGGCCGGGCGCCGGCGGAAGCGGTCGAAGAACAGGTAGATCACCGGCGTGGTGAACAGGGTAAGCACCTGGCTGACGATCAGCCCGCCCACCATCACCACGCCCAGTGGCTGCCGCAGTTCCGCGCCCGAGCCGCTGGCGAACATCAGCGGGATCGCGCCGAACAGCGCGGCCAGCGTGGTCATCAGGATCGGACGGAAGCGCAGCAGCGCGGCCTGGTGAATCGCCTGGCGCGGGGCCAGGCCGAACTCACGCTCGGCCTCCAGCGCGAAGTCGATCATCATGATCGCGTTCTTCTTCACCAGCCCGATCAGCAGCACGATGCCGATCACCGCGATCAGGTCCAGGCTGCGCCCGCTCAGCAGCAGCGCCAGCAGCGCGCCCACCGTGGCCGAGGGCAGGGTGGAGAGGATGGTGATGGGGTGGATGAAACTCTCATACAGCACGCCCAGCACCAGGTACATCACCACCACCGCGGCCAGCACCAGCCACAGCGTGCTCGACAGCGAGGCGCGGAACGCATCGGCCGCGCCCTGCAGGCGCAGCTCCACCCCGGTGGGCAGGCCGATCGCCGCACGTGCGCCGTCGATGGCCTGCACCGCCTCGCCCAGCGACGCGCCGGGTGCCAGGTTGAACGAGAACGTCACCGCCGGGAACTGGCCCACGTGGTTGATCAACAGGTGCGCCGGGCGCTGCTCGATGCGCGCGATGCCATTCAACGGCACCTGTCTGCCATCCGGCCCGGCCACGTGCAGGCGCGCGATGGCGTCCGGGCCGAAGGCTACGTCCGGGCGGGCTTCCAGCACCACGCGGTACTGGTTGGCCTGGGTGAAGATGGTGGAGATCTGGCGCTGGCCGAACGCGTCGTACAGCGCATCGGCCACCGCGTCCACGCTGATGCCCAGGCGTGCGGCGGCCACGCGGTCGATCAGTACGTGTGCCTGCAGGCCCTGGTCCTGCAGGTCGCTGGCCACGTCGGCCAGGGCCGCGGACTGCTGCAGGTGGGCCAGCAATCGGGGCGTCCATTGCGCGAGCTGGTCGCTGTCCGGGCTGGTCAGGGTGAACTGGTACTGGGTGCGGCTGATCCGGTCCTCGATGCCCAGTTCCTGCACCGGCTGCAGGTGCAGCGTGATGCCGGGCACGTGCGCCACGCGCTGCTGCAGGCGCGCGATGATCGCCTGCGCGTCGCTGCTGCGCTGCGCGTGTGGTTTCAGTTCGATCAGCAACCGGCCACTGTTGAGCGTGGCGTTGTTGCCGTCCACACCGATGAACGAGGACAGGCTGGCCACGTCCTCGTCCTCCAGCAGCGCCGTCGCAAGCGCCTGCTGGCGCTGCGCCATGGCCTGGAACGAGATCGACTGCGGCGCTTCGCTGATGCCCTGGATCAGGCCGGCGTCCTGCACCGGGAAGAAGCCCTTGGGCACCCACACATACAGCGCGGCGGTGAGCAGCAGAGTGGCCACGGTGGCGCCCAGCATCAGCGGCTGGCGCTGCAGCACCCAATGCAGCTGGCGGTCGTACAGGGCCACCACGCGGTCGAACGGGTCGCCCTGCTGCGCCGATTCCTGGCCGTCGGCGTCGCGGCGGGTGGCATGCCCGGCCTTGAGCAGGCGTGCGCACATCATCGGGGTCAGTGTCAGCGACACCAGCAGGGAGATACCGATCGCCACCGCCAGGGTGATCGCGAACTCGTGGAACAGCTTGCCCACCACGTCGGCCATGAACAGCAGCGGGATCAGCACGGCGATCAGCGACAGGGTCAGCGAGATCAGGGTGAAGCCAATCTGCCGGGCGCCCTTCAGTGCCGCCTGCATCGGCGTGGCACCGCGCTCCAGGTGGCGGGCGATGTTTTCCAGCATCACGATCGCATCGTCGACCACGAAGCCGGTGGCGATGGTGAGTGCCATCAGGGTGAGGTTGTTGAGCGAGAACCCGGCCAGCAGCATCACCCCGAAGGTGCCCACCAGCGACAGCGGCACCGCGATGCTGGGAATGATCGTGGCCGGAAGGTTGCGCAGGAACACGAAGGTGACCATCACCACCAGCGCGATGGCGATCAGCAGTTCGTGCTGCACGCCGCGGATGGAGGCGCGGATCGACTCGGTGCGGTCGCTCAGCACCGCCACGTCCACGCCCTTGGGCAGCGATGCCTGCAGCTGCGGCAGCAGCGCCCGCACCTGGTCCACCACGGCGATCACGTTGGCACCGGGCTGGCGCTGGATGTTGATCAGTACCGCCGGCGTGGTGCCCGACCACGCGGCCAGCTGGCGGTTTTCCGCACCGTCTTCGATCGTGGCCACGTCGCCCAGGCGCAGCGGCGCGCCGTCCTTGTAGGCCAGGATCAGCGCCTGGTACTCGGCCACCGAGCGCATCTGGTCGTTGGCATCGAGCATGATCGCGCGGGTGGGGCCGTCGAAGCTGCCCTTGGGCAGGTTGACGTTGGCCGCGCCGATCGCGGTGCGGATGCTGGCCATGCTCAGCCCATTGGCGGCCAGCGCCGTCGGGTTCACCTGGATGCGCACCGCCGGGCGCTGCCCGCCAGCCAGGCTGACCAGGCCCACGCCCGGCAGCTGCGACAGGCGCTGGGCCATGCGCGTATCCACCAGATCGTGCACCTGCGGCAGCGACAGCCCCTGCGAGGTCACCGCCAGGGTCAGGATCGGGGTGTCGGCCGGGTTCACCTTGCGGTACACCGGCGGCACCGGCAGGTCGTCGGGCAGGAAGCTGTCGGCAGCGTTGATCGCCGCCTGCACCTCCTGCTCGGCCACGCCCAGGGCCACCTCCAGCGAGAACTGCAGGGTGATTACCGAGGCGCCCCCCGAGCTGGTGGAGGACATCTGTTTCAGCCCGGGAATCTGGCCAAGCTGGCGCTCCAGCGGCGCGGTGACCGCGCTGGTGGTTACCCCCGGGCTGGCACCCGGGTACAGCGTGGTGACCTGGATGATCGGGTAGTCCACCTGCGGCAGCGCCGCCACCGGCAGCAGCCGGTAGGCCAGGATGCCGGACAGCAGCAGCGCCACCATCAGCAGCGTGGTGGCGACCGGGCGCTCGATGAAAGGCCGCGAGAGGTTCATGCGCCGGTCCGCGGCGCGTCCACCTGTGTTGCCGGCGTGGGAACCACCTCCACCGGCGCGCCTTCGCGCAGGCCGTCGATGCCTTCCACCACCACCCGCTCGCCGGCCTGGAGCCCTTCGCGCACCGAGACACGCTCGCCATCGGCCGGGCCCAGCACCACGTTGCGCAGGTGCGAGGTGTTGTCAGGGGCGATCACGTACACATAGCTGCCCTTGCTGCCAAACTGCACGGCGGCGTTGGGAATCACCACCGCATCGGCACTGCTCACCTGCAGGCGGATGTTGACGAACTGGTTGGGGAACAGTGCCTCGTCGGCATTGGCGAACTGCGCGCGCAGCTTCAGCGTGCCGGTGGCGGTGTCGATGCGGTTGTCCAGGCTGGACAGCACGCCGCTGCCGAGCGCCTGGCGCTCTTCGCGATCCCACGCTTCCACCGTGAGGTCGGGCGTGGCGCGCACGGCGGCCACCACGGCCGGCAGGTCCGGTTCGGGCACGGTGAACAGCACGCTGATCGGCGTGGTCTGGGTGATGGTGGCCAGCGGTTCGGTATCGCCGCTGCGCACCAGGTTGCCCACGTCCACGTTGCGCAGCCCCATGCGCCCGGCCACCGGCGCGGTGATACGGGTGTACTGCAGCTGCAGGCGGGCTTCATCCACCGCGGCCTGGTCGGTCTGGCGCCGGCCCTGCAGCTGGCGCACTTTGCTCTGCTGGTCGCTCAGGTCCTGGGCAGAGACGAAGTGCTTGGCCTGCAGTTCGCTGTAGCGGTTGAGCTGGGTCTGCGCGTTGTCCAGTTCGGCCAGGTTCTGCTGCTGGGTGCCCAGCGCACGCGCCAACGCCACCTGGTAGGGGCGCGGGTCGATCTCGGCGATCAGGTCGCCGGCCTTGACGTGTTCGCCCTCGCGGAACGACAGCCGCAGCAGTTCGCCGTCCACGCGGCTGCGCAGGCTCACCGTATGCAACGGCGTGACCGTGCCCAGCGCCTTCAGCCGCACCACCAGGTCTTCGCGCACCACGGTGGCCACGCGCACCGGCGTTGCGGTGCTCGGGGGGGCGGCTTCGGCGGCCGGCGCGGGCGACAACACGCGCCAGGCGATCACGGCGGCGGCCAGCACGGCCACGAGCAACAGCGGTTTGAACAGACGACGGGAACGCGAAGGGAGCGGGGCAGACATGGGGATCCTGCGCGTGCGCCACACGGCGAACGCGTCCATGGTGTACCGGCCCGTGGGGGCAGGCGAGGCGAAGTGGGGTTGTCTGGCGGGGCCGCTGGTCGAAGGCCGCAGCGTGGCTGGATACCGACCCGGGAGGGGCGGGGGCGCCATGGTACCGCGTGCAGGCGGTTGCGCTCACATGACCTTGGTCATGGAGCGGGGACGGTCGGGTACTACCAGCGCATCGAACGGTGCGTTCAATGCACCTCGTCGCGGTAGACGAACTTGGGCATTTCCCATTTGAAGTGGATCGCCAGCAGGCGCAGCAGGAAGCCGCCGCCCAAACACCACAGCGTGGCCGCGTTGATCGACACGCCCAGCTCCAGCAGGCCCAGGTAGGCCGCGCCGGTGAACAGGGTGATCACCGCATACAGTTCCTTCTGGAAGATCAGCGGCACCTCGTTGCACAGCACATCGCGCAGCACGCCGCCGAAGGCACCGGTCAACATGCCCGAGATCAGCACGATCGGCGCGGCGTGGCCGGCATCGCGCGCCACCGCGCAGCCGATCAGGGTGAAGCAAATCAGCCCCAGCCCATCCAGCACCAGGAAGGTGCGGCGGAAGTGGTGCATCCAGCGCGCCACCCAGGTGGCGATCAACGCCGCGCAGATGGTGAAGCCCAGGTACTCGGGGTGCTTGACCCAGCCCAGCGGGTAGTGGCCCAGCACGATGTCGCGCAGCGAGCCACCGCCCAGCGCGGTGACGCAGGCGATGATGACCACGCCGAACAGGTCCATGCGCCGCCGTCCGGCGGACAGCGCGCCGGTCATGGCTTCGGCGGAAATGGCGATGAGGTAGATCAGGGAGAGCAGCATGGGGGAGGCTCCGGGCACGTCAGGCGGGGACGGAAGCACGCACATCGCACGCCAGCGCGGGGCGCTGTCGTGAGGGTGGGATTCCGTTGCCGCTCCCGCTGTCCTTTTGCCTGAGAGTTCGGTGGCCAAGGCCACGTGCCCCTTCGGCGGGTCATTGAAGACCTCTCTCCAGATCGGCGTGCTGGATGCATGGTTGGTGGCGTTCCGAGCCACCGGCCTGAGCGATTATGGGAGCCTGCGCCTTCGGCGGGTGCCAGCGTGGCACCTCTCTCCTGCATCCGGGGCGGATTCTAGCAGCCGCCGGGCGCTCGCCGGTGGATAATCCCGGTATGCCCGTTGAACCCGCCCCTTGGTACGTGTACCTGCTGGAATGCCGCAACGGCAGTTACTACGCCGGCATCAGCAACGACGTGGACGCCCGCTTCCAGGCCCATCTGGCCGGCAAGGGCGCCAAGTACACGCGCGCCCACCCGCCGGTGAAGCTGCTGGCCATGCGCGCCTACCCGGACCGGGCAACCGCCTCCAAGGCCGAATGGCAGCTCAAGCGGCAACCGCGGGCGCGCAAGCTGGCGTGGCTGCAGGCCACCCCGTAGCGCCGGGCTCTGCCCGGCTGCGCGTGGCGCTGGCTCGCCGTCACGGCGTAGGCCACAATCAGCCGACCACCGGGAGGGAACCAGGATGTTCGATCTCCAACGAAAGCCGCTGACAGGAACGCGCATGGCGTGGCTTCTATCGTTCCCCGCGCTGCTGCTGGTCGGCCTGCTGACCGCCGCGCCCGCATCGGCGGCCAGGCCCGCGAACGCACTGCGTCATGGCGACATCGCCCCGGCCGATTCCTTCCGTGCCGCCTACGCCCCCGATGCCATCGCGGCCGCGCGCACGCCGCTCGACCCGGCCAACGTGCCTGCCAGCCTTCGTGGCCTGGTGCCGCTGGCCGAATACTGGGGCATCGGCGATGACGTCCTCCGCCAGATGCTGCAGGAGGCGGAAAGCCCAGCGAAGAAGAAGGCGCTGGCCGATGCGGTCAACCCGCACAATGCGGCGATCACGGCCTGGTTGGACAGTTGGCTGCAGGGCGAGCCAATGAGCGACGAGGCGGCCGCCTTCATGTACATGCAGCAGGGCCTGGACGAGATGGGGCTGTTCCAGACGCGCTGATGCTCCTCTCTCTACCGGATGAACCCCTGCGATGACCCCGCTTGCCCTGCTGCTTGCCCTTGTCGGCGCTACCCCATCGGCCGCCCCCGCCATCGATCCTGCCACGCGTGCCGCGATCGAAGCCACCTGCCTGGACTACGTGGACGGCCAGCTCGAAGGCGACCCGGCCCGCGTGGCGCGTTCGCTGCACCCGGACCTGGCCAAGCGCGCGATCCTGGGTGACACCCCGGACGAGCGCCTCGGCCTGCGCCGGATGTCGAAGGAAGAGCTGGTGGAACTCACCCGGCAGGGCGCGTTGAAAACCCCGAAGGCGCAGTGGAACCGGAGCTGCACGCTGCTCGACGTCACCGGCAACGCGGCCTCGGTGCGGTTGGAAACCCCGTGGTTCGTGGACTACTTCCACATGGGCCGGTTCGGGGAGCGCTGGGTCATCGTCAATGCGCTGTGGTACAGCAAGCCCAAGGCAGCCGCCAGGTGACGACCTCGCACAGCCAGGGCCCGGCCCTGCCGGTGACGGTCGGTGGGTCTGTGTCCTGCCTGACGAACACGCTGCCCGGCAATGCCGTGCGGCTGTCGAACACGGCCGCGCAGCACGGACAGGTGTCGCGGTTGCTCATGGCGCAGGCGGCGGGGTGTCGCTGGGCAGTTTCGGCCTGCGGTCCTCGCGATCATCGCCGAAGATGATCCGCGCGCTGCGCTGGTAGCTCCAGTACGCCACCGCCCAGTTGAGCAGCACCACGATGCGGTTGCGGAAGCCGATCAGGAAGAACACGTGCGCGGCCAGCCAGAACCACCAGGCCAGCACGCCGGACAACTGCAGCTTGCCCAGGTGCACGATCGCGGCCATGCGCCCGATCGTGGCCAGGTTGCCGAAATCCTGGTACTTGAACGGGCCCGGCGCGGGCTTGTTTTCCAGCCGCGCACGGATGATCGCGGCCACGTGCTTGCCCATCTGCTTGGCCGCCGGAGCCACGCCCGGCACCGGCCGGCCGTCGGCCTGGCTGAGCGCGGCCAGGTCGCCGGCGACGAAGATCTCCGGATGGCCTTCAATGGTCAGGTCGGGCTGGACCGGCACGCGACCGGCGCGATCCAGTGGCACCGCCAGCGTGCGTGCCAGCGGCGAGGCGGCCACGCCGGCGGCCCAGACCACGGTGCGCGCCGGGACGAACTGGTTGCCCAGCTGGAAGCCGTCGCCGTTGATGTCGCTGACCGGCGTACCGGTGAGCACTTCCACGCCCAGCTTTTCAAGCTGGCGGCGCGCCTTCAGCGAGAGCACCTCGGGGAAGGTGGACAGTACCCGCGGGCCGGCTTCGACCAGGCGCACTTTGGCACTGGCCGGGTCGATATGGCGGAACTCGTTGCGCAGGGTATGCCGGGCGATCTCGGCCAGGGTGCCGGCCAGTTCCACGCCGGTGGGGCCGCCGCCAACCACGGCAAAGCTCAACCAGGCGGCCTTGCGGGCGGGATCGGGCTCGGCCTCGGCGCGTTCGAAGGCCAGCAGCAGCTTGCGGCGCAGCGCGATGGCATCGTCCAGGGTCTTCAGGCCCGGCGCGTCGGCGGCCCATTCGTCGTGGCCGAAGTAGGCATGCGTGGCGCCGGTGCACAGCATCAGCATGTCGTAGCCGAGGTGGCTGCCATCGGCCAGGGTGATCTGCCGGGTGAGCGTGTCGATCGCGGTCACTTCGCCCAGCCGCACTTCCACATTGCGTTGGTCGCCCAGGATATGCCGTAGCGGCGCGGCGATATCCGGTGCGGACAGGCCGGCGGTGGCCACCTGGTAGAGCAGGGGCTGGAACAGATGGTGGTTGCGGCGATCCACCAGGGTGATGCGCACGTGCGCGCTGGCCAGCGCGCGGGTGGCCCAGAGGCCGGCGAAACCGCCACCGATGATGACCAGGTGGGGCAGGGTGTCGCGGGTCATGCAAGGACTCCTTGGCGGGGGCCGGCCCTCCGGCCCATGGGTTCATGGTCGACGCCGCCTATCCTCGCACGTGAAGCAGGATATTCACGTGGATGACAGATACTGGGTTCAGGGGCCGTCGCGCTTGCCGGCGGCCGTGTCCTTTCGCAGTGGAGGCAGAGATGACCGAACCGGAAAAGCGCATCGCCCTGTTGATCGATGCCGACAACGCGCCCTCGTCCAAGATCGACGTGGTGCTGGCCGAAGTGGCCCGTTACGGGGTCGCGAACGTGCGCCGCGCCTACGGCAACTGGAAGAGCCCGCGACTGAAAGGCTGGGAGTCGGTGCTGCACGAGTACGCGATCCGTCCCATCCAGCAGTTTGCCTACAGCCGTGGCAAGAACGCCTCGGACATGGCGATGGTGATCGATGCGATGGACATGCTGTACGCACGCAACCTGGACGGCTTCGCCATCGTGTCCAGCGATGCCGACTTCACCCCGCTGGTGATGCGCCTGCTCACCGACGGGGTCAAGGTGTACGGGTTTGGCGAGAAGAAGACGCCCGAGCCGTTCGTCAATGCGTGCTCCAAGTTCACCTATCTCGAAGCTCTGGGCCAGGGTCACGCCACCGACCCGGAAGTGGAGCAGGACAACGAGGAGGCGCGACCGCGCAAGAGCGGCCCGGAACTGCGCAACGACACCCGGCTGGTGCAGATGCTGCGTCGGGCGGTGACCTCGGCCGAAGGCGAGGATGGCTGGTCGCACCTGGGGCCGGTGGGCAGCCAGATCGGCAACCAGGCCTCGTTCGACTCGCGCAACTACGGCTACGGCAAGCTCAGTGAACTGCTGGCGGCCACCGGCCTGTTCGAGATGAAGAAGGACGGCAAGTCCACGTATGTGCGCGCACTGCCCAGCAAGGGCGCGGCCCGGTCGGGCAAGTGAGGCCGTCAGCGCGCTGCCGCGCGTTACCGCCACAGAACCCGGACACACGCCATGCGTGGTCCGGTGCCGGCCGGGTTACAGCGTGCGTGCGTCGGCGCGCCGGTAGCCGTCGATGAGCCCATGCCCGAAATCCTGCAGCGTGCCGAAGGACATCAACACCAGCGCGGCGGCCAGCATCAGGTTGCGGTGGTTGCGGCGGTAGCCCACCACCAGCAGGCCGACGCCGATGCACAGCAGGCTGATTTCCACGATCTGCGCGAACATTCCATTTCATCCTTGAGGTGACGGAGATGCCGTCGATCGGCGTATCGTAGCCGCACCGCGCGGCTCGGTGCCACGCCTCTAGCAACAGGGAAACCAACCATGCTGAAGATCTGGGGCCGCCACAATTCGAGCAACGTGCGCAAGGTGCTGTGGTGTGCCGAGGAGATCGGGGTGCCGTACGAGTCGATCCAGGTGGGCGGCGCATTCGGCGGCACGCAGTCGCCGGAGTACCGCGCGATGAATCCCAACGGGCTGGTGCCGGTGATCGAGGACCAGGGCCTGCCGCTGTGGGAGTCCAACACCATCGTGCGTTACCTGGCCGCGCGCTACGCGCTGGGCACGCTGTACCCGGAAGACGTGGTGGCGCGTGCACAGTCGGAGAAGTGGATGGACTGGACCACCTCGACCTTTTCCGGCGTGTTCCGCGACCTGTTCTGGGGCACCCTGCGCACCGCCCCGGCCGACCGCGACGAGGCGCGCATCGCCGCCGCGCTGGTGCGTTCGGGCGAGCTGCTGGCGATGGCCGACGACGCGCTCTCGCGGCAGCCGTGGCTGTCCGGCGAGGCGTTCGCCATGGGCGATATTCCGCTGGGCGCGTTCATCTACGCCTGGTTCGAAATGCCGATCCAGCGCCCGCACCTGCCGCACCTGGCCGCGTGGTACGAACGCCTCAAGCAGCGCCCGGCGTATCAGCGCGGCGTCATGACCGCGTTGACCTGAGGCACCGTGCCGACCCACGGTCGGCCGCTGACTAATACAGGTCCGTCGGGTCCACATCCAGCGACCAGCGCACCTTGCGCGCCTGCGGCAGGCCGTGGATCTGTGGAGTGATCAGATCCAGCAGCGCATGCAGCGGGCGGCGCGACGGCGCCGACAGCAGCAGCTGGGTGCGCTGGTAGCCGGCACGCCGCGGCATCGGCGCGGGCATCGGGCCGTAGCGCTCCACCGCGGCTTGCTCGGGAATCAACCCGCGTACCGCGCTGAGCATCCCGTTGGCATGCTCCACCTGCTGCGCCTCGGCGCGCAGCAGTGCCAGGTGCGCGAACGGCGGGAAGCCGGCGGCTTCGCGCTGCTGCAGTTCGGCCTGGGCGAAGGCGTGGTAGCCGCCATGCACCAGCGTCTCCAGCAGCGGATGCCCGGGGTGGTGGGTCTGCAACCAGACCTCGCCGGGATCGGTGGCGCGGCCGGCGCGCCCGGCTACCTGGATCAACTGCTGGGCCAGCTTCTCGCTGGCGCGGAAATCGGCCGAGAACAGGCCTTCATCGATGCCCACCACCACCACCAGAGTGAGCTTGGGCAGGTCGTGGCCCTTGGCCAGGATCTGCGTGCCGACCAGGATCCCGGCGCGGTCGCCGAGCGCGGCCAGCTGGGTCTCCAATGCATCGCGGCGCGAGGTGGTGCCGCGGTCGATGCGGATCACCGGGTAGTCGGCGAAGGCCTCCACCAGATGCTCCTCCAGCCGCTCGGTACCGATGCCCTGCGGCTGCAGGGCCAGGCTGCCGCAATCCGGGCAGGCCAGCGGCGCGGCCTGGCGTGCGCCGCAGTGATGGCATTGCAGGCGGCGCCCACCGGCGTGCACGGTCATCGGCGCATCGCAGCGCTGGCACGGCGCGGTCCAGCCACAGTCATGGCACAACAGCACCGGCGCGTAGCCGCGGCGGTTCTTGAACACCAGCACCTGGTGGCCGGCCTGCAGGTGCTCGGCGATGCCCTGCAGCACCTCCGGCGACAAGCCATCGCGCAGCGGCCGCTTGCGCACGTCCAGCACGCGCACCCGTGGCGGGCGCGCATCGCCGGCGCGTACTTTCAGGCGCAGGTGGGTGTAGCGGCCGGCCTGCGCGTTGTGCAGCGATTCCAGCGATGGCGTGGCACTGCCCAGCACCACCGGCACATCCAGCGCCTTGGCCCGCACCAGCGCGAAGTCGCGCGCGTGGTAGCGGATGCCATCCTGCTGCTTGTAGCTGCCATCGTGCTCTTCGTCGACCACGATCAGCCCGGCGTTGGGCAGCGGGGTGAAGATCGCCGAACGCGTGCCCACGATCACCTGCGCCTCGCCGCGCGATGCCGCCGCCCACACCCGTGCGCGCTCGTTGTCGTTCAGGCCCGAATGCAGCACATGCACCGGGATGCCCAGGCGGGTGCGGAAGCGCGACAGGGTCTGCGGGGTGAGCCCGATTTCCGGCACCAGCACCAGCGCCTGCCGGCCGCGCGCCAGGCAGTCCACGATCGCCTGCAGGTACACCTCGGTCTTGCCGCTGCCGGTCACGCCATCGAGCAGGTAGGCGCCGAACCCGCGCGCGGTGTTGATCGCGGCAATGGCCGCGGCCTGCTCGGGGTTGGGCACCGGGCCGGGCGCGGCGTGCGCCACCGGCAAGGCGTGCGCCAGTGCGACCCGTTCGACCAGGCCACGCTTGGCCAGCGCACGCGCGGCGCCGCGCCAGTCGTCCATCTGCGCGTCCAGTACATCCTCGTCCACCACCCCGTCGGCCAGCAGGGTGGCCAACCGCAAGGGGCGCGTCCCGGCGCGCAGGCGCGCGCGCTGCTCCTGGCCGGTGGCGGTCAGCTGCCAGCCCCAGCGGTGGGTGTCGGGTACCGCATCGCCGCGCCGCAGCGGCGCCGGCAGCGCGGTGCTCACCACCTCCCCGAGCGGGGCGTGGGTGTAGCGCGCCAGCCACTGCAACGACGCCCAGAGTTCGCCGCCGAGCAGCGGCGCAGGATCGATCCATGCCAGCGCCGCGCGCAGGCTGCCGCCGTCGGCGACCACCCCGATACCGGCCACCACCCCGACCAGCTCACGCGACCCGAACGGCACCCGCACCCGCCGCCCGACCATGTCCGCATCGGGCGCGGGGCCCGGCGGCGCGGCGTAATCAAACCACTGGGGCAGGGGCAGGGGCAGCGCGACCTGGATCGTCGGCGCATTCAGCAGGGGGGCGGGGCCACCTGTCAGCGACAGGGGAGGGGCCGGATCGGAGCTGGGCATCGCGCCAGTGTAGCGGCCCGTCCGCGCCCCGGCTGCGAGCGCGGACACCGGCGCAAGCTGAGCCGACGAACCTAAATAGCGGCTAAATATCTGTCCTGTCGAGAGATTCAGGCTTATCCACATCTTCTGTGGATAAGTCTGTGCGCCACTCTCGATCTCCGGGCCGTGCGTCAGGAAGTTCCGACCTCTCCCTCAACTTGGTCAAAAAATAGCCACGCAAAAATAATCAATAAAAACAACAACATAACTGTGAAACAAAGCTGAAACATGGTACTCGCGGTCCTCACGAGGCTGTCTGCCCGGGTTTTCATTGATGCTGTGCACAACCTGCGTCCGTAATGTCCTGCGCCTGTCCCGTGGGTCTTCACACGTGGCCTACATCGGCACGCCCGAGCGATGACGCAATCGCTATCATTTCGGCACTTGATGGAGTTGCTATGACGGCTGCGACGGCCCCCGTTTCTTCTACCGCAGCCGGCGCGCTGTCGGCATTTCTGCGTGGCGTGGAACGCCGCGCCCTGGTGGTGGCCGAGCTGCAGTGCGGCGATGCGGCCGTGGCCGAGCAGGCCCTGGTGTCGGTGATGCGCGCCTTTGCCGGCATCGCCAGCGACGTGCCGATGGCACAGTGGCCGGACCGCTTCTGGATCCTGCTGGCCCACCGCACCCCGATCCGGATGCCGGCCGAGGGCGGCCAGTGGCCGCCGGGGCTGGCCCACCTGCCGGCCCTGGCACCGCCGGCCCGGCTGGCGCTGTTGCTGCGCATCGGTGGCGGGCTGGACGAGGCCGCCGCCGCGCAGATCCTCGACCTGCCCGTGGCCGACTACCAGCAGGCGCTGGCCGAGGCCTGCCCGCGCGACGCCCAGGGCCACCCCGATGCGGCCGCCTGGCGGACGCTGGCCGAGCAGGTCCAGCAGCGCCTGCGCGACCTGCCCGTGTCGCGCCTGCAGCGGCTGCAACAGCCGGTGGCGGCGCCGGCCCCGCACAACGACGCCGCCTCCTGGCGCACGCCGGACAAAACCGAGGCGCGCCCGGCACGCGCGCGTTCGCGCCGCCCGGGCGCCCGCCGCGTGCCGTGGAAAGGCCTGCTGATCGTGGCGGTCACCGCGGGCGTGCTGCTGGGCGGCGCCGCCTGGTGGAAGCACGCGCGCCACGGCGGCGAGGCGATGCCCAGCGCGCCGGACGGTGCCCTGGCCGATACCGGGCCGGTGACGGTGGAAGCCCTTCCCGCCGAGGACGTGCCGGTGACCGCACCGGCCGACCCGGCCCATGCCGCCAGCGACGCGGCCATGCTCGCCGATCCGGCGCTGGCGGTGGCCCGCGATGCCGACCTGTACGCCTGGTTCGCCGCGGGCGGGCCGGTGCCGGTGGACGAATCGCAACCGCAGCCCAGCCGCCCGGAACCGGCCACCGCCGGCCTGGAGACCAGTACCGATGAGTAAGCCGATCCTGTGCCTGGCTGTTTGCCTGGCCTTGGCCGCCCCGGCCGCTGCCGCGCCCGAAGCGCTGCCGTTGCCCGCGCCCAGCGCCGGCGTACCGGCACCGACCACCGCCCCGGCGATCCCGGCCACGCCCGCGGCACTCGATCCGGCCCAGCTGCGTGAACTGCGCAGCCGCTATGCGGCCTGGCAGGCCCTGCCCGAACCCGAACGCGCACGCGTCGGCGAGGCCGCCCGGCGCATCGCCGCCTTGCCGCCGGCCCAGCAGCAGGCCCTGCGCGAGCGCTTCGCCCAGCAGGACCAGCGGTTCCGCGATGGCTGGCTGCTCGGTCCGCAACTGGGCCAGTGGTTCCCCAAATTGCAGGGCTTGTTCGGCTACCTGCCGGCCGAACAGCGCGAGCCGGCGCTGGCGATCCTGCGCCAGCTCAACGTGGACCAGCTGGCGCAGCTGAGCCTGGTCGCCCAGCGCACGCCGCCGCAGGAGCGCGACCAGGTACGCGCGCAGTTCCTGGCCCTGGCCCCGGCGGCGCGCGATGCGTGGTTGAAGCAGAACGTCGGGCATTGAGGTTGCGTGCAGCCACGCACGGCGTGGCGCTGCCCGGCCACCGCCATCACGCAGGGCGCTGCCGTGTGCGTTCAGGAGGGCGGTCGCTGTCGCAAACCGCATGTTCACCCCCCATCGTGGGTTTTGCGCTGCCGCGCGCGTAAGATGGCCGGCCGCAACCCGGTGCCTGTGCCCTCCGCGCGCTGCCGTAGTTGCCGTCCGTGATCCCCATGTCCATTGCTTCTCCCACGCCGCGCCTCTCCCAGGAAGTGCGCGCCACCGGCCTGCTCGCGCTGCCGTTGGTCCTGGGCCATGTTTCCACCGGCCTGATTTCCTTCGTCGACAACGTCATCGCCGGCCACCACGGCACCCAGACGCTGGCCGCGGTCACCATCGGTACCGCGCTGCTGTGGCTGCCGATGCTGATTCCGATCGGCACCCTGATCTCGCTCACCGCCTCGGTGTCGCAGCTGCATGGCGCTGGCCGTGAGCGCGAGATCGGCCCGCTGTTCCGCCAGGCACTGTGGCTGGCGCTGGGCCTGGGCCTGATCATGTTCACCTTCCTCACGGTGGTGCCGCCGCTGCTGCCGGCCTTCGGCATCGCCGCGGACATCGTGCCCGGCGCCACCGCGTTCCTGCATGCGGTGCGCTGGGGTGGGCCGGCGCTGACCCTGTACTTCTGCATGCGCTATCTCAGCGAGGGCATGCACTGGACGCTGCCGACCATGATCCTCGGGTTTGGTGGCCTGCTGGTGCTGGCCCCGCTGGGGTACATCCTCTGCTACGGCAAGTTCGGTTTCCCGGAACTGGGCGCCGAGGGCCTGGGCATCGCCTCGGCCACCATGATGTGGATCCAGGCGCTGTGCTTTGCCGGCTACCTGTGGAAAACCAGGCGGTTCGCGCACCTGCAGCTGTTCTCGCATTTTGAACCGCCGCGCTGGAGCGCGATCTGGGACCTGCTGCGCACCGGCCTGCCGATCGGCATCACCGTGCTGATGGAGGGCGGCCTGTTCATCGTCACCGCGCTGCTGATCGGCCGCCTGGGCGCCACTGAAGCGGCCTCGCACCAGATCGCGATCAACGTGGCGCAGCTGTGCTTCATGATCCCGATGGGCGTGGCCGAGGCCACCACCGTGCGCGTGGGCCATGCGGTGGGCAGTGGCAACGGGCTGGGCGTGCGCCGCGCGGCGATCGCCGGGCTGGTGATCATCCTGGGCACCCAGACGCTGTCGGCGCTGGTGCTGCTGTTCGGCCACGACGCCATCGTCGGGGTGTACACCGCCGACATGGGCGTGGCCGCGCTGGCCTCCACCCTGCTGCTGTATGCGGCCGCGTTCCAGTTCCCCGATGGCGTGCAGGTGCTGTCGGCCGGTGCGCTGCGCGGCCTCAAGGACACCCGCGTGCCGATGTTCATCGCCATGTTCTCGTACTGGGGCCTGGGCATGCCGCTCGGCGCCGGGCTCGGGCTGGGGCTGGGCATGGGCCCGCAGGGCATGTGGCTGGGCCTGATCCTGGGCCTGACCGCGGCGGCCATCCTGATGGCCTGGCGGTTGCGCGTGAGCAGCCGCCGGGTCGGCCTGGCACTGCCACCGGCCGCCTGACGACCCCCTTACTTGTGTCCGATGCCGGTCTGTCCGGCACCGGCTATGCTGGCACTACGGCAAGAAGCCAATTGGAGTTTTCCCCATGAACCAACCCGTGCGTCGCAACCCCGTCGCCAGCTTCTTCATCGGGCTGTGGGATGTGATGAACTTTACCCGCAGGCTGATCCTCAACCTGATGTTCTTCGGCCTGCTGCTGCTGGTGCTGATCCTGTTCGTCGTCGCGATGGGCAAGGGCGCCAGCGCCGGCAAATCGCTGCAGGACCGCACCACCCTGGTGATCGCGCCGGAAGGCCGGCTGGTCGAGCAGTTCAGCGCCGATCCGGTCAGCCGCGCGCTGTCCAAGGCCGTGGGCGACAACGGGTCGGAGGAAGTGCAGCTGCGGGATCTGATCCGTGCGATCGAAGCGGCGCGCGATGACAAGAAGATCGAGCGGGTGGTGCTGGAGCTGGACAAGCTGCAGCCCAGCGGCTTTGCCTCGATGCGTGAAGTGGCCGCCGCGCTGCAGGACCTGCGCGCCTCGGGCAAGCAGGTGGTCGCCTTCAGCGAAAACATGAGCCAGTGGCAGTATCTGCTCGCCGCGCAGGCCAGCGAGGTCTATCTGGACCCGATGGGCGGCGTGGTGCTGGAAGGCCTCGGCCGTTACCGCCAGTACTTCCGTGCCGGCCTGCAGGACAAGCTGGGCGTGGACGTGCACCTGTTCAAGGTGGGCGAGTACAAGTCGGCCGCCGAACCCTACGTGCTCGACGCCGCCTCGGCGCAGGCCAAGGAAGCCGACCTGTTCTGGATGAACGATGTCTGGCAGCGCTACCTGGGCGACATCGCCAAGGCGCGCAAGCTCGATGCCGCCCAGCTGGGCGCGGGCATCGACACCATGCCCGAAGGCATCGCCGCCGCCGGTGGCGACATGGCCAAGTTCGCCCTGCAGCAGAAGCTGGTGGATGGCCTGAAGACCCGCGAGGAAGTCGAAGACCTGCTCGCCGATCGTGGCGTGGCCGATGAGGATGCCGACGGCGGTTTCCGCAGCGTCAACCTGGATGGCTACCTGTCCGTGCTCGATACCCGTCGCTCGCCAGTGGACTCGCGTCCGCAGGTGGCGGTGATCGTGGCCTCCGGCGAAATCGCCGGTGGCGACCTGCCGGCTGGACGCATCGGTGGCGTGTCGACCTCGGCCCTGCTGCGCGAGGCACGCGACGACAAGGACGTGAAGGCAGTCGTGCTGCGCGTGGATTCACCCGGTGGCGAAGTGTTCGCCTCCGAACAGATCCGTCGCGAAGTGGTGGCGCTGAAGGCCGCCGGCAAGCCGGTGGTGGTGTCGATGGGTGATCTGGCCGCCTCCGGTGGTTACTGGATCAGCATGAACGCCGATCGCATCTATGCCGATCCGTCGACCATCACCGGGTCGATCGGCATCTTCGGCATGATCCCCAACGTGGCCCGCTCGCTGGACAAGATCGGCGTGCACACCGACGGCGTGGGCACCACCCGCTTCGCCGGTGCGTTCGACATCACCCGTCCGATGGACCCGGCCGTGGGCCAGGTGATCCAGTCGGTGATCAACAAGGGCTACGCCGATTTCACCGGCAAGGTCGCCGATGCGCGCAACAAGCCGGTCGAGGCGGTCGATGAAGTCGCCCGCGGTCGCGTGTGGAGCGGTGCGCAGGCCCGGGAACGCGGTCTGGTCGACGAGTTCGGCGGGCTGAAGGTGGCCGTTGCCGACGCCGCCAAGCGTGCCAAGCTGGGCGACGTGGACAAGGTGCGCGTGCGCTACATCGAGAAGGGCGCCACCCCGTTCGCGCAGTTCCTGAGCGGCTTTGCCGGCAGCCACGCCGGTGCCTGGATGCTGGGGGAGTCGGGCATGGCCCGCCTGATGCTGGCGCGTTCGATGCCGGAGCTGGATACCCAGCTGCGCTTCGTCGAAGACGCCGCCCGCGACCCGCGCAGCAGCGGTCCGGTCAAGGCGCTGGCGTACTGCTTCTGCGGCTTCTGACCCGGTAGGCCACGACCGCCGGTCGTGGCCTTTCCTGCAGCGACATGAAAAAGCCCGGCCAATGCCGGGCTTTTTCATGGATGCATCGCCGCGGCGGGCGGTATCTAGCGTTCGGCGTCGACGTCGGCGTCGGCCGTGTCGGCGGCGCGGGTGTCACCCGCCTTCTCCAGGGTTTCGCGCGCGGCCTTGGCCTTGTCCAGCGGCTGCTGCATGGCGTCGCGCAGCGCGCCGGCCTGCGGCTCCGGCGGTTTGTCCGGGGCCGGGGGCACCGGGCGATGGCAGCCGGCAAGGGCCAGCAGCGCGGCCAGCGGCAGGACAGCACGGATGTTCATGACACGCTCCTCGAAGGGCCGGGGAGCGCAGTGTCGCACCGCTGCGCCGCCGGTGCGTGATGGCCCGCGGCACTTACCGCGTGCGGGTGCTGCGTTATCCTGAGCACAGCGCAGGGCACGGTGCCGGGCGCGGGCAACACGGGGCAGGGCCCCGACGCAGGAGAAGCATGTGAGCGCGCAACGTTGGCGACTGGACGGACAGACCGCATTGATCACCGGCGCCAGTGCCGGCATCGGCCTGGCCATTGCGCGGGAACTGCTCGGGTTCGGCGCCGATGTGCTGATCGTCGGGCGCGATGCCGATGCGCTGGAGATCGCCCGCGATGAGCTGGTCGATGCGTTTCCCGACCGTGGCATCCATGGGCTGGCCGCCGATGTTTCCGACGATGACGACCGCCGCGAGATCCTGGACTGGGTCGAAGACCACAGCGATGGCCTGCACCTGCTGATCAACAACGCCGGCGGCAACATCACCAAGCCGGCCACCGAGTACAGCGAAGACGAGTGGCGCGGCATCTTCGAGACCAACCTGTTCTCCGCGTTCGAACTCTCACGCTATGCCCATCCGTTGCTGGCCCGCCACGCGGCGTCGGCGATCGTCAACGTGGGCAGCGTGTCCGGCCTGACCCACGTGCGCAGCGGCGCGGTATATGGCATGACCAAGGCGGCCATGCACCAGATGACCCGCAACCTGGCCGTGGAATGGGCCGAGGACGGCATCCGCGTCAACGCGGTGGCGCCGTGGTACATCCGCACCCGGCGGACGTCCGGCCCGCTGTCGGACCCGGACTACTACGAGGAAGTGATCGACCGCACCCCGATGCGCCGCATCGGCGAGCCCGAGGAAGTGGCCGCGGCGGTGGGCTTCCTGTGCCTGCCGGCATCGAGCTACGTCACCGGCGAATGCATCGCCGTGGATGGTGGCTTCCTGCGTTACGGGTTCTAGCGCTCAGGGGATCGGGCAATCGCTGCTGGCCAGGATCGCCTGCAGCCGCGCGCGCTCGGCGGCCAGGGCCGGCTTGTTCTCCGGTGCGGCAAAACGTTCGCTGCCGCGCGCGTCGCGGAAGCGCTGCTGCCAGCTGTTGCAGCGCTGGGTCTCGACAATCGCCTCGCACGCATCGCGGACCACTTCGCAACCGGCGGCGTTGACCGGCGTGTTGCCGCCCAGCCCGGTAACCCTCATCAGCACGCAGTGCGGCGGCGCCGGTTCACGCTCGTGCAGGTAGCGGTTGCCGTCGCTGCCCTCGCATTGGTAGATCTCCGGGAGCGGCGCCTTGGCGGCGGTCGTGGTGCCGGCCGCCGCCTCGGCGGCCGCGCGCGCCTGCTGGCGTAGCACGTCGCTGTCGAGGATCTCGGTGCCCTCGGCCTCCACCGAGGTCTGCACGCCGCCCTGCAGGACCGGCAGCGGTGCGGGCTGCAGCATCGCACCGCCGGCGGGCGCCGGGGCGCCGGACGAGGCCGCAGGTGGCGCTGGCGGCGGCGCACTGGACGCTGTCACGCCGGGCGCGGGCGCGGCCGGTGTGGCCAGCGGCGCACCCGCTGCGGTCGGCGCGGCAAAGCGCTGGATACGCTGGGAGGTGCCGGCCGGGCAGGGCGCGTTCTGCACGGTCAGCGCGCCGTTGCTGTCGGTGCAGCGAAACAGCACCACCTCCTCGGCGTGGGCGGTCGCGGGCAGCCCGCCGGGCAGCGTGGCCACGGCCAGCGCAACGGCAAGCAGCACGCGATGGAGGGGGCTGGATGGCAGCGACGGAGAGCGCGGTGGGTGCATCGAGGGCGTTCGCAGGAATCTGGCGTGGGAGGGGCGCATTGAAACACGCGCCGGTCGGCAGCGTGGCTAGCGGCAGTCGCGCTGCAGCCGCGCGTCCACGCTGCGCTGTTCGCGGTTGAGCGCATCACGCTCGCCCTGCAACGCGCTGTTGTACTGGCGGACCAGCTCCCAGCGACGGTCCTGCAGGCGCGCGCAGACGTCCTGCTGCGGCAGCGCGTTGCACTGGTCGCGTACCAGCACGTTGCCGGTCGGCACCACGGTGTCGGTGTAGGTGCCCGGATAGGCCTGGCCACCGCCTTCCCAGTGGGTGCTGCCACTGCCGATGCTGATGCTGGCGCCGCCGCGTGAGCCACTGCCCGATACCGACAGCGCGCCGCCACTGGAGCTGATCGTGCCGGCGCCCATCGGCGCGATCGGCGGCAGCGGGCGCGGCGGTGGACGGCCGCCGCCGCCGGGCGGGCGCGGACCGTGGCCGTACGGCAGATAGACACTGGTCCAGACCGGCACCCAGCGCGGATTCCCCTCGCCGCTGTCGCTGGTATAGCGGGTGCCATCGTCGCGCACGCATTCGAACAACGGCTGCGGCGGGTGCACGTACACGTGGCGGACCTCGCGCTCGGCCGCCGCAGGCGCCGGCGTGGCTACCGGATCGGCATTGCTGCGCACCACGCGCGGCGGTGGATCCCGGGGGCGTTGCATATCGCGCACTTCCTGGCGGCCATCGCGGCAGGGCGCATCCTGCAGCGCCACCGCGCCGTTGCTGCCGACGCAGCGATACACGCGGACGTTGCCGCTGTCCTGTGCGGCAAGCGGCAGGCTGGCGGTGAGCAGCAGGGACAGGCCCAGGGCGGTCGATGTGCGCATGGCCACAGTGTGCGGCTTTGCCGGCACCGGCGCAAAAGCCCGCTCAGGTGCGCAGGACCTGCCCACTGAGCGCATCGCGGATCGGGGTGGGTTGGGCCAGCCCGCCGGTGTGCCCGTCGACCAGGCCATCCAGCAGCGGCAGCAGGGCCGGGTCCAGCGCGGCGCGGGTGCGGGCCGGCGGCTGCCCGGCCAGGTTGGCGCTGGTGGACACCAGCGGGCCGCCCCAGGCCCGGCACAGTGCCGCCACCAAGGGGTGGGCGCTGATCCGGACCGCGATGCCGGTGTGCTCACCGGTGATCCAGCGCGGGGCGCGTTCGCCGGCGGGCAGGATCCAGGTGTTGGCGCCTGGCCAGCTGGCCAGCACCGCGTCGCGACGATCCGGGGGCAGGGCGTCCATCCGGACCCAGCCATGCAGCTGGGCAAGGTCGGCGGCGACCAGGATCATGCCTTTCTCGACCGGGCGCTGTTTGAGCTGCAGCAGTTTCATCACTGCCGCTTCGTGGCTGGGATCACAGCCCAGGCCCCAGACCGCTTCGGTCGGATAGGCGATGACCCCGCCGGCGCGCAGCACGGGCAGGGCGTTTTCCACGGTGGATGTGTTCATGGGCGCATTATCCCCCCGCTACGCCGCGGGGGGCCAGAGGCGGCGGGCGCGCCGCACGCCGCACGCCGGCGCCGGGGTCAGGACGCCTTCTTGACCGCCTTCTTGACGGCTTTCTTGGCCGGGGCCTTCTTGGCCGCCTTCTTCACTGCCTTCTTGGCGGCGGTCTTCTTGGTCGCCGCTTTCTTGGTGGCGGCCTTCTTGACCGTCTCGGAAGCGGCCTTCTTCGCCGGGGCCTTTTTGGCCACCACTTTCTTGGCGGCCTTCTTGCCAAAGCCCTTGCGCACCGGCTTGCCGGTCTCTTCCATCAGCTGCTGCACCTCGGCCAGGGTCAGCGACGCCGGCTCGCGATCCTTGGGGATCTTGCCGTTCATCCTGCCATCGCTGATGTACGGGCCGAAACGGCCGTTCAGCACCTGGATGTCGCTGCCCTCGAACTCCTTGATGATCCGGTTGCGCGCGATCTCTTCCTTCTCTTCGATCAGGAACACGGCGCGGGCCAGGTCGATGGTGTACGGGTCGTCTTCCTTCTTCAGCGAGGCATAGGTGCTGCCGCGCTTGGCGAACGGGCCGAAGCGGCCGATGCCCACGCTGACATCCTCCTCCTTGTCCTGGCCGAGCGCGCGCGGCATCAGGAACAGCTCCAGCGCGTCTTCCAGGGAGATGGTGTGCATCGACTGGCCCGGGCGCAGCGAGGCGAATTTGGGCTTGTCCTCGGCATCCTCGGCGGTGCTGCCGATCGCCGCGTACGGCCCGAAGCGGCCCAGCCGCACGCTGACCGGCTTGCCGGTCTTGGGGTCGGTGCCGAGCTCGCGCGCGCCACTGGCCTCGGCGCGGTCCACCGATTCGTTCTTTTCATCGACCAGCTTGTGGAACGGGTCCCAGAAGCGCGCCATCAGCGGGATCCAGTCTTCCTCGCCGCGCGAGACGGCATCGAGCTCGTCTTCCAGCTTGGCGGTGAAGTCGTAATCCACGTACTGGGTGAAGTGGCTGGACAGGAACTTGGAGACCGCCCGGCCCACGTCGGAGGGACGGAAGCTGCGGCCTTCCATTTCCACGTACTTGCGGAACAGCAGGGTCTGGATGATCGAGGCGTAGGTCGAGGGACGACCGATTCCGTACTCTTCCAGCGCCTTGACCAGCGCCGCTTCGGTGAAGCGCGGCGGCGGCTGGGTGAAGTGCTGGTCGGCCACGATGCGCTCGAGCGGCACGCGGTCGCCGGGCTTCATCGCCGGCAACTTGCGGCCTTCGTCGTCGTCCTCGGCGCTCTTGTTGTCCTTGCCTTCCTCGTACACGGCCAGGAAGCCGGGCACCACCACGGTGGTACCGCTGGCGCGGAACACGTGTTCGCTGCCGGCCGACAGGTCCACGCTCACGGTGTTGAGCGTGGCCGGGATCATCTGGCAGGCCACCGCGCGCTTCCAGATCAGCTCGTACAGCTTGCGCTCGTCGTCGGTGAGGAAGCGTGCCACCTGCGCCGGGGTGCGCAGGGCCGAGGTCGGGCGCACCGCTTCATGCGCTTCCTGGGCGTTCTTGGACTTGGTCTGGTAGGTATTGGGCTGGTCCGGCAACGAAGCGATGCCATAGTCGCGCGCGATCACGTCGCGGATTTCGGCCAGCGCATCCTGGGACAGGTTGACCGAGTCGGTACGCATGTAGGAGATCAGGCCGACAGTGCCTTCTTCCTCGCCGATGGCCACGCCTTCGTACAGCTTCTGCGCGACCTGCATGGTCTTGCGCGTGGTGAAGCCGAGCTTGCGCGAGGCTTCCTGCTGCAGCGTGGAGGTGGTGAACGGCGGGGCCGGGCGGCGCTTGCGCTCCTTGCTGGCCACATCGGTGACGTGCAGGGCGCCCTGCGCCGCCTGCTGGATGCGCATGCGTGCCGCTTCGGCGGTGTCGCCATCGGTCACGGTGAACTGTTCGAACTTCTTGCCGTCCAGCTTGGTCAGGCGTGCGGTGAACGGCTGGGAGGGATGCGCGCAGGCGGCATCGATGCTCCAGTACTCACGGGCGATGAAGGCTTCGATCTCTTCCTCGCGCTCGACGATCATGCGCAGTGCCGGGCTCTGCACGCGGCCGGCGGACAGGCCACGCTGCACCTTGCGCCACAGCACCGGGGACAGGTTGAAGCCGACCAGGTAGTCCAGCGCGCGCCGCGCCTGCTGGGCATCGACCAGATCGCTGGCGATGGCGCGTGGCTGGCCCATGGCTTCCTTGATCGCCCGCGGGGTGATCTCGGTGAAGACCACCCGCTGCATCGGCTTGTCCTTGACCAGCCCGCGCTCCTTCAGGATTTCGGCGATATGCCAGCTGATCGCTTCACCCTCGCGATCCGGGTCGGTCGCCAGGAAGATGTCGTCGGCGCCCTTGGCGGCCTTGACGATGGCATCGACGTGCTTTTCGTTCTTCTCGATGAGGTCGTAGCGCATCGCGAAGTTGTTGTCCGGATCGACCGCGCCTTCCTTCGGCACCAGGTCGCGCACATGCCCATACGAGGCCAGGACGGTGAAGTCCTTGCCGAGGTATTTGTTGATCGTCTTGGCCTTGGCGGGCGATTCGACGATGAGCAGGTGCTTGGGCATGTCTGATTATTTCTGTGGGCAGCAGCCCGGGAGAGGGCGCTAGGGTGGAGCAAATGGCCGCATTAGTGAAGGGCAGCGGGCGATATCCATAAACTGAACGCCCGGTTATGCGCCGGGCGTTCAGCTTGAGTGCCTATTAGAGGAATCACGACCGAGCCGTCCGTGTCAAGCGGCCCGGTGTGAGGACGATCGCCGTGGGCCGGCGATCGTCCCGCGCCGCGCGGCCTTGCGCGCGGCGGGAGGGTGCGGCGGGCTCACGCTTGTGAGGCGGCCATCACAACGGTCATCACGATCATCGCGATGTAGGCCAGCACGGCCAGCACGGTCAGGGCGATGACGACCAGGGTGACCGTGCCCAGCTCGCGGCGCTGCTGCTCCGGATGCGCGGTGAAGGCCCACTTGTCCACCACCAGGGTGTCGGCAACCATGTCGTGCAGACCCTGCTTGCGCTGGGTCACGCCGGCCATGATGCCCGAGGCCAGGTAGGCGATACCGCAGCTGATCAGGTAGGAGAAGAACAGCGCGGCCCAGCGGCCCAGGCTGCGCGCGGTGGTCAGGCGCTGGCCATCGCCGCGCACCACCTTGATGCCCACTGCCAGCTTGCCCAGCGTGGCCTGCCGCTCGGAGGCGTGCATCAGGGTGAAGTAAGCGGCCTGGACCAGGATCGGCACCACGTACACGCCCAGGACAATGAACAACGCCATGCCCGGCGAGCTTTCCGGCGAGCTCAGCCCGCCCATGAAGTTGCTCATGCCGCCAAACATCAGCATGCCCACCAGGAACACCAGCAGCAGCACCGCCGACATCACCACGCCGTCGATCGTGGCCGCGGCAAAGCGCTTCCAGAAGCCGGCATACACCACATCGCCGCCGCCCACGACCACGGCCTCGGCATAGCCGCTGGCGGTGGGCGCGGTGTACGGCGAATGGGTGCCACCGCCGGTGCCCGGCAGCGGCGCGGTGCCGTTGTCGATGGCGGTGTAATCCCCGCGCAGGTCGATGCCGCTGCCCAGGTTGTCGGCGGCACTGGCCAGGTTCTGCAGCTGCAGCTCGTCCACCGCCTCGGACAGCGGCTTCCATTGCGGATAGCCCTCACGCCATACCAGCGTGGTCAGGCTGATCTGCGCGCGCTGGAAACGCAGGCGCAGCTCTTCGGCGCTCAACGGGCCCTGTCGATCCTGGCCATCGGCGAAATACCACTCAGTCATTGCTTGGATCCCCTTTTGTGTTCATCCGTGGACATCTGTTGTCCGATATCAGCCGCGGCATTCCAGCGGCAAGTACTTGTCATCCACCTCGGAGGTGCATTCCCACTGCTGCTGCTCCGGGTCGTAATCCAGCCACAACAGCTTGCCGTCCAGCTTGGTCTGGTCGGGCACGGCCAGGGCCGCTTCGATCCCGCAATGGCCGTTGTCGAAACGACCGATATGCACCGCCGCCAGCGCACCGCTTGCATAGCGTTCGGCAGCCTGGAAGCCACCGTCGTCGTTGACCGGGCAACGCCCGTTGGCGCCGCTGAACTCGGCGACCTGCAGTTTGATCGGGGCCAGTTCGGCCACCGCCAGCACGGTCTTGGCGCGCAGCGTGTAGTCCTGGTAAGCCGGCAGGGCGATCGCGGCCAGGATGGCGGCCACCACCAGCAGGACCAGCAGGCAGGCGCCGCCGATCAACGCGGCGATCGCGCAGCCGGACATGCCGGTGCGAGGCGCGGCGGCGGGCGGGAGGCTGGCCGGGGGGGCAGTGCGCATCACCGGGGGCGGCACCGGAATCTGCGGCGGCACGGCCACCGGCGGCACCGGTGCGGTGTCCACGTTGGCGACCGTTTCCAGGGGCGTGTCCGGTGTGCTGGCCGGCGGCGGGGCGATGACCAGGCCGATCTCCCCGGCGATCTCGCGCAGCGGTTGCCACTGCGCCATGCCATCGCGCCAGACCAGCGTATCGGCGGCGATACGGCTGGACTGGTAAAGCGCGATCAGCTCTTCAGACGCCAGCGGCCCGCGCTGCTGGCGATTTCCTTCTGCATAGAACCACTGGCCCACGGCACACTCCTGAATGCGCAAGGCGCCCAGTGTACGGTCAGTGGAGCGGTTCCGGTTCGTCGACGAACATCTGGGTTTCCATCCAGGCGTAGGCCGCCTCGGAGCCGGGCTGGTTGAACAGCACCATCAGCACCACCCACTTAAGGTCGTCCAGGTCCAGTTCGTCCTGGTCCAGGGCCATGGCGCGGTCCAGCACCAGCTCACGCTGGTTGGCGTCCAGGATGCCGTGCTGTTCCAGGAACATCAGGAAGCCGCGGCCTTCCACGTCGAGCTTGTCCAGCTCCGGGCCGTGATAGATGCGCACCGGGCCATCGACGCGGGCCAGGGTGACGGCCGGGCGCTGGTCGGCCAGGGCATCGAGCCAGTCGAACGCCTTCTTGATCTCGGTGGGGCTGAAGCCGGCCTGTATCAGGCTGTTCTGGAGGGTGTCGCGGTCACGGACGAGGTCCGGATCCTCGCTGAAATAATGTTCGAACAGGTACAGCAGGACATCCAGAATGCTCTCTTTCATTGCCCCTCGGCCTGCGTCAACGACGCTGTGGAGGTGAAGAAACTAGGGTTTTCGACAGTAGCGCCCATATGCGGCAACCACCTTTCCATCCAGTTCCATGACCAGCAGCATGGCCGACAGCTGGGCCGTCGTCAATCCGCTGCGCTGGATCAGTGAATCCATACCCGTTGGGTTGTCATCCAGTGCCTGCCACAAGCGCTGGTAGTCGGGGTCGGAATTGGCGGGGGCGCTTGGCGGCGCCGGTCGTGCCTGTTCAGTGGGGGCGCCGAGCCGGCTTCGCAAGGCCTGGCCGAGGCTGCCGGCCAGCGCGGTCAGCCCGCCGATCACCTCCTCGGGGCGTTCCACCAGCTGGGCACCCTCGCGGATCAACCGATGGCAGCCCCGCGCCCGCGGGTTGCGCACCGAGCCGGGCACGGCGAACACCTCGCGACCGGCCTCGCTGGCCAGGCGCGCGGTGATCAAGGCCCCCGAGCGCGCCGCCGCCTCGATCACCAGCGTGCCCAGCGCCAGCCCGGCGATGATCCGGTTGCGGGCCGGGAACTGGTGCGCGGCCGCTCCCAGGCCGGGCGGATACTCGCTCACCACCGCCGCCCGGGCGGCGATCCGTGCCTGCAGCGCGGCGTGGGCCGGCGGGTAGGTCAGGTCCAGGCCGGTGGCCACCACCGCCACCGTCCGGCCGCCGGCCACGGCGAGGGCGGCCTGGTGGGCGCGTGCATCGACCCCGGCGGCCAGCCCGCTGACCACCGACAGCCCGCTGCGCGCCAACGCTGCGGCGAACTCGGCGGCCAACTCGGCCCCGCTCGGTGAGGGCGTGCGGCTGCCGACCACGGCCACGCCGGGGTGCCAGAGCGCGGCCGGATCGCCCTGCACGAACAGCGCCACCGGTGCCTCCGGCTGGTGGCGCAGCAGTACCGGGTAGTCCGGGTCGGTGATGGCCAGCAGGTGGTGGTCCGGCGCCGCCAGCCAGGCCTGCGCGCAGGCCAGCCAGTCCGGCTCGGGCCGGGCCAGGCGGGTGCACTGGGCCGGGGCGCAGCCGGCCGCCCGCCAGGCCGCCGGACCGGCGCGCACGGCCTGGGAGGGATCGCCGTGGTGCTGCAGCAGGCGCCGGCGCGGGGCCACGCTGCCGCCGGCCAGGACCAGGCGCAGCAGCGCGTCGGTGTCATCACTGAGCAAGGGGCACATGGGATCAGGCTAGGCCTGAAACAGCGACGGCGCCCTGGGGCGCCGTCGGAGTGTTGCGTAAGGCTAGTCCGCGTTACTGCGCGTCCGGATGCTTGGCCGCGTAGCCCACCTGGACCGGCTTGACCCCCTGCATGACCAGGGCATAGCTGACCTTGTCGAAGGTGCGGAACACCATCGCATGGGCCGCGTACTCGTCCGGCAGGCTGATGCGGCCGGCGCCGTCGGTCAGCGAGTCGTCCATCCGCGACGAGTTGCCGTACTTCATCCGGTTGGCCACGTGGCGGCCCTGGCGCCACAGCGACACCACGGTGCCGTTGTCGATGCCATTGGCACTGCCGGCCGAGATCGCGATCACGTCACGCGGGCCACCGGCCAGGAACATGTCCGTCACCGCCAGCACGCGGATGTCCAGGCCTTCGCTCTGGGCAGCCGGCACGTGCGGGAAGAACTGCAGGTCGTAGGGGTTGGCCTCGACCGGGACCAGGCGGTCGCCGTTGCGCACTTCGCGGCCGCCGACCTGGGTCTGCAGCGCGATGGTGGTCACATCCACGTCGCCGGCGGCGACCTTGGTGACCGTGCCCACGTTGACCTGGACCAGCTCGTACCCCAGCGTCTGGTTGCGCTTGGTGGGAACGATGAAGTTCTTCCAGAGGTTGCCGCTGCCCGGGGTGACGTCACCGCGGAAGGTGAGGTCCTCGGTCGGCTTGGGCAGGGCGTACTGGACGGTCGGACGGACCACCGCCCAGCGCTGGCCCACTTGGGCCCCGTCCAGCCCGCGCACATAGGCGACCTGGCCGCTGGTGGCGCGCAGGCGGTTGTCTTCCAGGCCGGCCACGAACGGCAGCGACTTGATCTCGTCGACCACGCTGAGCTGCTTCAGGAACGGCTCGACCTGGTCCAGCGGGATGCCGTTGATCGGCGCTTCCTGGCGCGGGCCGGGCTGGGCCACGACGCGGTCCAGGTAGGCCAGGCTCAGGACGTCGCCCGGGTAGATGAGATGCGGGTTCTTGACCTGCGGGTTGGCTTGCCAGATCTCCGGCCACAACCACGGCTTTTTAAGGAAGCGCGCGGAAATGTCCCACAAGGTATCGCCCTTGCGGACGACGTAGGTATCCGGGTGCCCGCCATTCACTTCAACGGCGGTAGCATAGGTGGCGACGGTCAACATCGCCACGGCGACGACCGTACGAGTACGTTCAAACATAGGTGTGGTGCCTGATTCCCCAACAGGTTCGCGCACTATAGTCCAGAAACCGGGGCGCAGGGCAAGCGTTGGCGATAGAATTGCGACGTACGCCGCTTTGACCGGCGCCCCCTACCGGTATTTGCCATGGCTATCCTGCCCATTCTTGAGTTCCCCGATCCGCGCCTGCGCACCAAGGCTGCGTTGATGGAGGCTGCCGAAGTCACCACGCCGGCCTTCCAGGAACTGATCGACAACATGTTCCATACCATGTACGAGGCCCCCGGCATCGGCCTGGCCGCCAGCCAGGTGGACGTCCACAAGCGCTTCATGGTGATCGACGTCAGCGAGGAGAAGGACACCCCGCAGGTGTTCATCAACCCGGAGATCGTCGCCAACGAGGGCGGTCAGGTCTACCAGGAGGGCTGCCTGTCGGTCCCGGGCATCTTTGCCGACGTGACCCGCGCCAACCAGATCACCGTGCGCTACCTGGACCGCCAGGCCCAGCCGCAGGAACTGACCACCGATGGCGTGCTGGCGGTGTGCATCCAGCACGAGATGGACCATCTGGATGGCAAGCTGTTCATCGACTACCTCTCGCCGCTCAAGCGCGAGATGGTCCGCAAAAAGCTGGCCAAGCAGCGCAAGCACGTTGCCTGAGATGGCCACGGGCACGGCCGCGCGGGCTGACCGCGCGCCGCACCCGGTTGTTCGGCGCCGGCCACCGGCGCCGTTTTTCTTTCTGCAAGTGGGGTCGCCATGAAAATCGTCTTTGCCGGTACGCCGGAGTTCGCCGTGTCCTCGCTGCGCGCGGCGGCGCGCCACCATGAAGTGGTGGCCGTCTACACCCAGCCGGACCGCCCGGCCGGACGCGGGCGCGGGCTGATGCCCTCGCCGGTGAAGCTGGAGGCGATCGCGCGCGGCATCCCGGTGTACCAGCCGGAGAACCTCAAGACCCCCGAGGCGCAGCAGCAGCTGCGCGACCTGCAGCCGGACCTGATGGTGGTGGTGGCCTACGGCCTGATCCTGCCCAAGGCGGTGCTGGCCATCCCGACCCACGGCTGCTGGAACGTGCACGCCTCGTTGCTGCCGCGCTGGCGCGGTGCCGCACCGATCCAGCGCGCCATCCAGGCCGGCGACAGCGAAAGCGGCGTGTGCCTGATGCAGATGGAAGCCGGGCTGGATACCGGCCCGGTGCTGCTCAAGCAGCACATCGCCATCGGCGCCAACGACACCGGCGGCCACCTGCACGATCGCCTGGCCGAGCTGGGCGCGCAGGTGCTGTCCGATGGCCTGGGCCTGCTGCGTGCGGGGATCAAGCCGATCGCCCAGCCGCAGCCGGAGGCCGGGGTGACCTACGCACACAAGCTGGACAAGGCCGAAGCGCGGCTGGACTGGGCGCAGGACGCCCAGGCGCTGGAGCGCACCGTGCGTGCCTTCAACCCGTGGCCGATCGCCGAGGCCCAGCTGGCCGGCGAACGCGTGCGGATCCACGGCGCGGTGGCGCTGGCCGACAACCAGGGCAAGGCCCCGGGCACCCTGCTGGCGGCTGCGCGCGAAGGCATCGACATCGCCTGCGGGCAGGGCGCGCTGCGCCTGCGCGTGCTGCAGCGCGAGGGCGGCAAGGCGATCACGGCCGCCGACTACCTCAATGCGCGCCGCGACCTGAGCGTGGGCGCCTGAGATGACCCAGAACCGGCAGGACAGGCAGGCCCCGCAGCGGGCGGCAATGGCACCGGGCGTGCCCACCCGCGTACTGGCGGCCAAGGTGCTGGCCCAGGTGATCGGCCGCGGCCGCTCGCTCAAGGCCGAGCTGGGCAAGGCCCTGCCCGAGCTGGATGACAGCCGGGACCGGGCGCTGCTGGAGGCGCTGTGCTTTGCGGTGCTGCGCCGCCGCGGCGCCTACGACGCGGCCCTGGCGCAGTGGATGCAGCGCCCGCTGAGCGTGCGCGAGGATGAACTGCGCGCCCTGCTGCTGGTCGGCTTTGCCCAGCTGGATGCGCTGGAACTGCCCGCGCATGCGGCGCTCTCGGCCACCGTGGATGCGGCCCGTGCGATGGGCCGCGAGCGCCAGGCCGGCATGGTCAACGCACTGCTGCGCCGCGCCCAGCGCGAAGGCATCCCGCAGCGCCCGGCGCGCGAGGCCTTCCCGGACTGGATGGCCGACAAGATCGAACAGGACTGGCCCGAGCAGGCCGAGGCGGTGTTCAGCGCCAGTCTGGTGGCCGCGCCGCTGTGGCTGCGGGTCAACCGCCAGCACGGCAGCCGCGAGGCGATGCTGGCGCAGCTGGCGGCGGCCGGCATCGCCGCCGAGGGCTCGGCGCTGGGCAGCGATGCGATCCGCCTGCCGGTGCCGGTGGCGGTATCGGCCCTGCCGGGGTTTGCCGCCGGCGCGCTGTCGGTGCAGGACCTGTCGGCCCAGCTGGTCGCCGATGCCCTGGCGCCGCGCCCGGGCGCACGGGTGCTGGACGCCTGCGCCGCGCCGGGGGGCAAGTCGGCCCACCTGCTCGAGCGCGATCCGACCCTGCAGCTGGTGGCCGTGGACATCGATCCGCGCCGGCTCAAGCGCATCAGCGAGACCTTCGCGCGCACCGGCGTGGGCGCGCAGGCGCGGGTGCTGGCCGCCGATGCCGCCGCGCCGGACAGCTGGTGGGATGGGCAACCGTTCGACACCATCCTGCTGGACGCACCGTGCTCGGCCACCGGTATCATCCGCCGCCAGCCGGATGTGCTGCTGCATCGCCGCCCGGCCGACATCGAGGCCCTGATGGCCCTGCAGGCGCGCCTGCTCGATGCCTGCTTCGGGATGCTCGCCCCCGGCGGAACCCTGCTGTATGCGACATGCTCGGTGCTGCGCGAAGAGAACCAGTTCCAGGTCGAAGCCTTCCTCCAGCGCACCCCCCGCGCGGGCTTCCTGCCGTTGGATGAGCGCTTCGGCCATGACTCCTGGGCCGGGCGCCAGCGCCTGCCCGGTGAAGAAGGTGCTGACGGCTTCTTCTACGCGCGTCTGCTAAAAAAGGGCTGATCCAATACGGCCTCACATGCGTCCCATGCTCAATACCCGCGCGTCCCGAGAGTTCTGGTTGCTTGCGTTGATGGCCCTGCTGGTTCTCGGTACCGGCCTGGGCATGCGCGATCCCTGGCCTTCCGACGAGCCACGCTTCGCGCTGGTGGCCAAACAGATGGTGCTCAGCGGGGACTGGCTGTTCCCGCATCGCGGCACCGAGCTGTACTCGGACAAGCCGCCGATGCTGATGTGGGCCCAGGCGGCCTTCTACAGCCTGTTCGGCAACTGGCGGGTGGCCTTCCTGCTGCCCTCGCTGCTGGCCGCACTGGGCACGCTGGCCTGCGTCTACGACCTGGGCCGGCGCCTGTGGACGCGCCAGGTGGGGCTGTATGCGGCCTGGGCGCTGCTGCTGGCGGTGCATTTCACCTTCCAGGCCAAGAAGGCGCAGATCGACCCGCTGGTGGTGTTCTTCATCACCCTGGCCAACTACGGGCTGTTGCGCCACCTGCTGTGCGGGCCGGCGTGGCGCTGGTGGATGCTGGGCTGGTTTGCCGCCGGGCTGGGGGTGATCACCAAGGGCGTGGGGGTGCTGGCGCTGCTGATGCTGGCACCGGCGGCACTGGCCTCGCTGCTGGGCTGGTCGCGGGTGCGCCTGCACCTGCGCGACTGGCGCTTCTGGCTGGGGCCGCTGGCCTTCGTGCTGGCGGTGCTGCTGTGGCTGCTGCCGATGGTGCTGGCTGCCACCGCCAGCGGCTCGGCCGAGTACCGCGCCTACATGGACGACATCCTGTTCCGCCAGACCGCCAAGCGCTACGCGCAGTCCTGGGACCACCACCAGCCGTGGTGGTATTTCCTGGCCACCATGCCATCGATGTGGGTGCCGGCCATCCTGGCCCTGCCGTGGGCGATCCCGGCCTGGTGGCGACGCCTGCGCCGACGCGATGCGCGCTACCTGCTGCTGCTGGGCTGGTGGCTGTTGATCGTGCTGTTCTTCTCGATCCCGCACGGCAAGCGCGATGTCTACATCCTGCCGTCGCTGCCCATGTTCTGCCTGGCATTGGCGCCGCTGCTGCCGGGGCTGCTGCGCAGGCGCGGCGTCCAATGGCTGCTGGGTGGCTTCGTCGCCCTGCTGGCGGTGGGCCTGCTGGGCGCGGGCATCGCCATGCTGACCGGCCAGCCCGGCTTTGAAAGCCGCCTGATCATCGAGCGCGGCATCGATACCACGCTGACCTCGGCGCTGGGCTGGGTGGGCGTGGCGCTGGGCTGCTGGGCGGTGCTCACCCTGTGCGTGGCCGGCGCGCGGCGCTTCCATCTGGCCGTGGTGGCGACCCTGGCCATGTCCTGGGTCGCCTACGGCCTGGTCGGCTACCCGTTGTTCAACGATTCCAGCTCCGCGCGCGGGCTGATGCAGCATATCGGCCAGCGGATCGGGCCGGACGGCGAGCTTGGGCTGGTCGCGTGGAAAGAGCAGAACCTGCTGATGGCCGATCGCCCGGCCCTCACGTTCGGCTTCAACCGGCGTTGGGACCGGCAGCTGCGTGACGGCGTGGCCTGGCAGGCGGCGCAGCCGCAGCGGCGTTGGCTGGTGGTGCAGGAGGACGCCCTGCTGGACTGCGTGGACCGCGGCAGCGCCGAGCTGGCCGGGGTGGCCAACCGCCGCCGTTGGTGGCTGGTAAAGGCCAGCGATATCCATGGGCCCTGCGTGGCCACCGCCGCCCAGGCCGAGCGCGAACGCGCGCTGCACAGGATCGATGGCGATGAGGATTGAGACGCATAATGGCCTGCGCGCGGCAACGCGCGTGCGCAACGCCCGTGGACGCCGGTCGCGTCCGAGCAGTGCAAGGGCTTGCATGCCTGTGTGTGGTCGAGAGTGGCAATGAAACACAACAACGCGCCCGCGCTGGCCGACGTTTCCCTGCCGCCGTTGCAGGGACGGGGCCGGATCGCCCAGCAGATGGCCAACGTGGGCCTGTTCTGCCTGCCGGCGTTGATCCTGACCGTGCCGCAGAACCTGCTGCCCTACGGCATCGTGCTGCTGCTCAGCACGCTGCTGGCACCGGAGCTGCTGTGGCGCGCCCGCCCCCTGGCGGGCCGGCCGGTGGCCGCGCTGACCTGGATGATGGTGGCCGCGATCGCCTTCGCGCTGCTGTCGATGTTCCTGTTCGACCAGGGCCTGCGCGATATCGACAACCGCTCGCGGTTCGCGGTGATCCCGTGGCTGGCGTTGTGGGTGTGCGCGTTCCGGCCGGCGCTGCGCTGGCTGTGGGCCGGTGCGCTGGTGGGCCTGCTCGGGACCATGGCGCTGGCGATCGTGCAGGTGGCCGGCGGCGCGCCACGCGCCGAGCTGAGCACCAATGCGATCGTGCTGGCCGACATCGTGCTGATGCTGATGGTGCTGCTGGTGTTCTGCCGCCCGCACCGGCGCTGGACCTGGGTGATCGTGGGCATGGTGGCCGGCTGCGTGACCATCGTGCTCAGTGGCAGCCGCGGGGTGTGGCTGGCGTTGCTGGCGTTGCTGGCGGTGATGGCCATGAGCCTGCGCTGGCGGACCGGACCGGCCCGCTTCGGGGTGCTGTTGACCCTGCTGGCGATCGCCACCGCGCTGGCCCTGACCATCCCAAGCCTGCGCGAGCAGGTGCGCCTGACCGAACTCAAGCACGATGTGGTGCGCATGGAGCGCGGCGACAGCGACTCCTCCGCCGGTGCGCGCGTGGAGCGCCTGCAGGTGGCCTATGAGACGTTCCTGGACCACCCGCTGACGGGGGTGGGCATCGGTCACTTCGACAGCGCCATGCAGCGCCTGCCGGTGTGCCGCGATGATCCCAACGAGCTGCGTTGCCACCTGGGCCATGCGCACAACGACCTGGCCGAGTGGTCGGCCACCCAGGGCGTGCCCGGGTTGCTGCTGTTGCTGGCCGTGTATGGCGTGCCGCTGTGGGTGTTCGTCGGCCTGCACCGGCGCAGCGGCCAGACCACCTTCCGCGGGCCGGCGGCGGCGGGGATCATGATCGTGGTGGCCTACGTGCTGTGCGGCATCACCCAGTCGATGTTCGCCCACCAGATCACCGCCAGCTTCTACGTCACCATCGTGGCGTTGCTGGCCGGCCTGTCGGTGATCCAGGGCCACCAGCACCGCCTGGCGCTGGCGGCGGGCCGGGCTCAGGCCCCGGGCTGATCGCGCGGCGGGTCGATGACCGGCTGGCCGTGCTGGAGCATCCACAGCATGATGGTCTTCTGGCGCACGTAGTTGGCTCGCACGTAGGCGTAGACCAGCCCGTGCCAGCCATCGCGGAAGCCACCGCGCAGCAGCAGGCCGCGCCAGAACCGCCAGGCCGGGGCCAGCACCAGCTTGGCCAGGGTGGCGCGCTTGCCGCGGGCAAACTCATGCTCGGCCATCATCCGCGCGTAGCGCTGGGTCTTGTTGAGCTGCTGTTCCAGCGAGCGGTAGGGATAGTGGATCAGGTCGCCCACCAGCACCCCGACCCGCCCATCCACGCTGGCCGCCTCGTGGATCTCGCGCTTGCCGCGCCAGCCACCGTGGCGACGGTCGAACAGGCGCAGCACGCGGTCCGGGTAGGCGTTGCCGTGGCGCAGGAACTTGCCGAAGTACGCCGACAGCCGCGCGAAGCGGTAGCCGTGGTGGCCACTGAAACCATCGGCCTGGGCGGCCAGGATCGCCGCGCGCAGTTCCGCGCTGACCCGCTCGTCGGCATCCAGGCACAGCACCCAGTCGGCACTGGCCTGGTCGACGCAGAACGCCTTCTGGCTGCGGAAGCCGTCGAACGGCCGTTGCAGCACCCGTGCCCCGGCGGCGGTGGCGATGGCCACAGTGGCGTCGGTGGAAAAAGAGTCCACGACGATGATCTCGTCGCAGAAGGCCAGCGAGGCCAGACAGTCGCCGATGCGGTCGGCTTCATTGAACGCGATAATGCAGGCCGAGATGCGAGGCCGTTCAGTGGGAGCGGTCGTGGAGGACATGATGGCCGAGTACCTGCTGTTTGCGACGGAGCGTTATGCGCTGCCCATTCTCGCCCCACTGGCCCAGGCGTTGCACGCGTCCGGTCAATCGGTGTCGGCCTGGTTCGCCGATGGCGCGGCCGGGGCGCAGCTGCCGGGCGTGCCCAACGTGGACCTGCGCCAGGCGCTGGCCCTGCGCCCGCGCGCAGTGTTCAGCGCGGCCAACTGGGTGCCGCCGTTCATCGCCGGGGCCAAGGTGCAGGTGTTCCATGGGTTCAACGTACAGAAGCGTGATAGCGCCCGCGGCCACTTCCGGGTGCGCGGCCTGTTCGATCTTTACTGCACCCAGGGCCCGGCCACCACCGAACCGTTCCGCGCGCTGGCCGCGCGCGAAGGCCATTTCGCCGTGGCCCAGACCGGCTGGCCCAAGCTGGACCCGTTGTTCCGCGAGGACGGCGGCGCCAGCGCGGCATTGCGCGCGCCCGCTGCCGGCCGCCCGGTAATCCTGTTCGGCTCCACCTTCACCGAGCGCCTGAGCGCGGCCCCGCACCTGCACGAGCAGATCGCCGCCGACATCGCGCGCGGCGATCGCTACTGGCTGCTCACCCTGCACCCCAAGTGCAGCGAGGCGCTGTTTGCCCGCTACCGTGCCTTGGCGGGCGCCAATGCCGCCTTCGTCGAGCCCGAACAGGTGATGGCCGCCCAGCGCGCCGCCGACGTGCTGGTATCGGACACCTCGTCGATCGTGTCCGAGTTCGTGGTGCAGCACAAACCGGTGGTGACCTTCCGCAACCGCGTGCCGCAGCCGCACATGATCGACTTCGATGATGCGGCGGCGTTGCCGGCGATGCTGGACCGCGCATTGCACCCGGAGCCGGCGCTGGTGGCTGAGATCCAGCGCTATGCCGACACCATCCACCCCTATCGCGATGGCCTGTCCAGCGAGCGCGTGATCGCGGCCACCGAGGACTTCCTGGCCGGGGAGCTGGGCGTGCTCAAACGCAAGCCGTTCGGTGCCTGGACCCGTGGCCTGCAGATCCGCAGGGAGCTGGGGTACTGGGGCCCGGCGCGGCGCTGAAGGATCGCCACGCCGGGCGTGGCCGCTGCCCTACCAGTGCAGGCGGCGCCTGGCCAGGGCATCGCCCAGTCGCGCGTACACCGCCCGGGCCTCGGCGTCGGGCAGGTAGCGCAGGCACAGCGCGATGCTGCCGCTGGCGCCGGCGGTATCCAGCCACACGCTGGCGGTACCCAGCCAGCGGTCCAGCGGTGAGCGGCTCAGGCGCAGGGTCTGCAGTTTGTCCAGCTCGGCAAAGCGCCACCAGCGTTGCCACCAGCCGCCGCGCACGGCCACGTACTGGTCATCCAGGTGGTATCCCATGCGCGCCATCTGGCGGTGTGCGCGGAACGCCGACCACGGCAACCACAGCAGGATCAGCGCGCCCAGCGGAACCTCGTTCCACACCGCGGCAGCGGCCACCACCGGCAGCCACAGCAGTGCCGGCAGGCACAGCCGCCACCAGCCGCGGCGCTGCACCGGCTGCCAGCGCGACGGCGGCCATTGCAGCTGCGGCAACAGGTGCTGGACCAGCGCATCGCACGCCTGCGGCGTGGCCAGCGGAGCCAGCTCGCGCAGGTCGCGGCGCTGGTTGTCCACCGCCGCACCGGCGGCGATGTCGATGCGCAGGTGGCGGCGCCGTGCCCAACGCTGCAGCGGGCCCTCGCGCAGCGTCCAGGCCTGGATGCGGCGCCGCGCGACGCTGCTGCGCAGCCGCGTGAGCAGGCCGCTCACCACCGTCAGGCGGCGCTGCTGCTCGCTCAACTGGAAGCCGTAGTAGCGCAGCAGGGCCAGGGCCACCGACAGCACCCGCAGCAACACCCAGAACGCCAGCACCGCCACCAGCGCCGCCACTGCCCACACCCAGGTCGCCGGATGCAGGTGGCTGGCATAGCCGAAGGCCTGGCGACCGCCCTGTTCGATCGCATCGGAGACCGTGCCACGTGGGAACAACTGCATCGCCGCGCCCAGCGCGGCCAGCACCACCACCCAGCCGCGGTTGGAGAGCAGGCCGATGCGCAGCACGTCCAGCGTGCTCAAGCGCAGCAGCACGGCATCGCCTGGCGTGGCCGGCGCGGTCGCCAGGGGGTCGGCGTTGGCCTGGTCGGCGGCGGGCAGATCCTGGCCCCCGTGCCGGATCAACTGCTCCAGGGCCAGGGCCTGGGACACCTTGAGCACGCGCATCTCGGCCTCGGGGCGGTGGCCGCCGGCCGACTCCAGGCGCAGCTCGGCCACCCCGAACAGCCGGTGCAGCGGATTCTGGTGCACCACCACGTTGTGGATCCGCGCGAACGGGATCTCCCGCCGGTTGCGCGAGACCACCCCGCTGCGCACGCTGATGGCATCACGGCCGATGCGGTAGTGGTAGGTGAGGTACTGCAGGATCGAAACCCCGACCAGCACCGCGATCACGATCACCGCCGCGGCGTAGGACCACATCTCATCGCGGTCGCCACGGTTGCCGAACACCAGCAGCGCCACCAGCGGCAGCAGGAACTGGCGCAGCTGCATCAGCAGCACGAACAGCCACGACCACGGGTGCAGGCGCTGTTCGGGTGCATCGCTGGCCGAGGTGGCCTCGATCGGCGGCGGGCTGCTCACAGGGCGTCGTCGTCCTGGTCCAGCTGATGGGCCAGGGTGTCGCGCAGATGCTCGGCATCTGCCGCGTCCAGGCCGCTGAGGGTGACCGCGCTGAAGCGGCTGCCGGCGGTGTGCACCACCAGCGTGGCCAGCCGCGCGCCGCGTTCGATCGGCCCGCGGCGCAGATCCAGGTGTTGCACGCGCGACAGCGGCACGCGGGTTTCAAGCTGCCACATGAGGTCGCGGCGCATCGCCAGCCCGGCCTCGTCCAGGCGCCAGAACGTGCGCCGCTGGCGACGGAAACCGAACCCGGCACCGCCCAGCCCGCCGAGCACCAGCATGCCGGCCGCGCCATACCAGCGCAGCGGCAGGTCCAGCACGATCCAGGCAGCGGCGCACACGCCACCGAGCAGCAGGGTGCCGCCGATCGCACCACCCACCGCGGCGATGCTGGCCGCGCGCAGCGGCAGCGGCTGCCAGTCAGGCGCAACGCCCGGCGGCGGTGCCGGCGCCGCGGCGGGGGCAGGCGGCAGGGCTGGGGGCAGGGCAGGAGTGTCGATGGCGTCGGGCAAGGCAGGGCGCTCGGCAAGGGGATGCGTGCCGGGCGGCGTGCTGCTGGCAGTGCGCCCGTCGCGCAGACGGTAGCAGGTTGCCGTGCGCTATTGCGCGGCCTGGATCAGGGCGTCCACATCCAGCAGGTGCCCGGCCCGTTCGGCCTTGGTGCGCAGGTACTGCTCGTTCTCGACCGTGATGTCGCCGGTGACCGGCACGCAGTCCACCACTTCAATGCCGGCATTGCGCAGGCGCTGGGCCTTGGTCGGGTTGTTGCTGAGCAGCTGCACGCGTTGTACGCCCAGGCCCTGCAGCATCGCCACCGCGCTGCCGTAGCGGCGCTCGTCGGCGCCGAAGCCCAGCTGCGCATCGGCGTCGATGGTGTCCAGGCCGTCGTGCTGGTAGCCGTAGGCGCGCATCTTGGCGGCGATGCCGGTACCGCGGCCTTCCTGGTCCAGGTACAGCAGCACGCCGCCGCCCAGTTCCTTGAGCTTGCGCAGGCCGCGCCGCAGCTGGTCGCCGCAGTCGCACTTGAGCGAGCCGAACAGATCGCCGGTGAGGCAGGAGGAGTGCACCCGCACCGGCACCACGCCGGACAGGTCCGGGCGGCCGACGATGATCGCCACCTGGTCGCGCTGGGCCACGCCGCCGCGGAACACCGCGAACTCGGTCATGCCCACCTCGCGCAGCGGTACCGGCGAGCGCGCCACCAGCTCATAGGCGTGGGCGGCCTGCTCGGCGCCCTGCTGCAGGTCGCACAGGGAAACCTGTGCGCAGCCGTCGAAGCGGCTATCGGCCGCGTCCAGCAGCACCCCGACCATGGCCGGCAGCAGCAGGCCAAGCCGGGCCACTTCCACCGCGCCGTGATCCAGCGCCTGGCCGGCGCTCCAGCCCGGCGGCATCGCCTCCGGTTCGCGCAGGTAGCTCAGCGAGGGCAGGGCATCGAAATCCACCCCGGCCAGCGGCACCCGCGCGCCGTGTTCGGCCGCCACGCCCAGCACCCGCGCGCGGGTGGCGGTGAGGTACAGGTAGTGGCGCCCTGCGGCGGCCTCGGCAAAGGCGCTGAAGCTGCTGCGGGTGCTGCTGTCCAGGGCGATGAACGCCAGGCGCTGGCCGTGGCTGTCATCGATCACCACCGGGCGGCCGGCACGCAGCTCGGCGACCGCGCGTTCGCAGCGGATCGCGGCCGGATCGCCGAACAGGGAAGAAGCAGCATCAGACATGGCAGGGGCCGTGGGGGACATCGTGGGTTCCACAGTGGGGACGGAGGACACCGATTCCAATCGCACCAACGCGCGACACAGCGTCGCATTCAGTGCGGATGTTCCTCGGTGGCGTAGGGGTCCACTTCACCGCTTTCCGGCGGGCGCAGCGTGTAGCGCTTGTAGGTCCACTGGTACTGGCTGGGGTCGCGCCGGGCGATCCGCTCCAGCCCGGCATTGAGCGCCGTGGCGGCCACGCGGGGGTCCGGGTCGGCCACCGCCGGCGGGGCCGGCTCGATGTGCAGGGCGAACTGCATGTCCGGGCCGATCCGTTCGCACCAGCCGTACAGCACCGTAGCGCCGGTGCGCTCGGCCAGGCGGTTGACCAGGGTCATGGTCAGCGCCTCGATGCCGAAGAACGGCGCGAACACCCCGTCGCCGGCCTTGGGCTGCTGGTCGGGCAGGATGCCGGTGGCGCCCCCGTCCTTGAGCACCTTGAACAGCTGGCGCACCGCCGGACCCTCGGCACGCACCTGGCGGACGTTGTCGCCGCCCCGCACCAGTTGCAGGAATTCATCGCCCACCGCTTCCTCGGGCGCCTTGTAGACGATCGCGATCGGTCCGCGCGAGGCCAGCCACTGGTTGAGCAGTTCCCAGTTGCCGTGATGCGGGGCGGCCACGATCACGCCCTTGCCGGCGGCCAGTGCCGCGTCGTACAAGGCCTCGCCGTGGCGCTCCACCAGGCAGGCCAGGTTGTCCTGGCGCGGACGGGTCCACAGGCGCAGGGTTTCCACCGCCTGCATCGCGGTGGAGCGCAGCACCTGCCGGTGCAGCACGCTGCGCTGGATCGGATCCAGCTCGGGGAAGGCCAGCTCCAGGTTGCGTCGGGTGACTCTGCTCTCACGGGCATTGAGACGGATCCACAGCCCGGCCAGCGCGGTGCCGAAGCCGCGCAGCCAGGACCAGGGCAGGCGGGTGAACAGGGCGGCGGCGCGATAGGCCAGGCGGGCTTTGGTATGCGGTTTCATCACTGTGAAGTCTAGCCGCTGGCAGCGGTCCCCGTCGGTGCCGGCGCGCGTTAAGGTAGGCCGCCCCCCCGCCCCGGAAGCCCGCCCATGCTCGTTCTGATCCAGCGCGTCACCCAGGCCAGCGTCACCGTCGAGGAGACGGTGGTCGGCCGGATCGGCCCGGGATTGCTGGCCCTGGTGGGCATGGAGCCGGGCGACAGCGACGCCCGGATCGCGCGCATGGCCGATCGGCTGCTTGGCTACCGTGTATTTGCCGATGAGGGCGGAAAAATGAACAAGTCGCTGGCCGACACCGGCGGTGGCCTGTTGCTGGTGAGCCAGTTCACCCTGGCCGCCGACACCGCCAGCGGCATGCGACCGGGCTTCAGTACCGCCGCAGCGCCGCCGGAGGCTGAACGCGGATTCAACCGGCTGGTAGAGATCTGCAGGCAAAAGCACGCTTCGGGGGTGGAAACCGGGCAGTTTGGTGCCCATATGGTTGTCAGCCTGGTCAATGACGGTCCTGTGACCTTCCTGCTCAGACCCTGACCCCCGGGACCACCGCCCGGGCGGCGGGGCGCCAGGCTGGTATAATGCTAGGTCCTATTCCTCTCCCTGCCGGTGGCGCGAGCACTACATGGCCAACGAACGTCCTGCCCAGCAAAACGACATCAAGCTTCTGATCAGCAAGGGCCTGGAACAGGGCTACCTGACCTACGCCGAAGTCAATGACCATCTGCCCGACGACATCGTCGACCCGGAGCAGATCGAAGACATCATCGGCATGATCAACGGCATGGGCATTGATGTCCATGAAGTTGCACCCGATGCAGAAACCCTCCTGCTCAACGACGGCAACACCGGCAACCGCGAAGTGGATGACACCGCGGCCGAAGAAGCTGCCGCCGCACTGAGCGCGCTGGACACCGAAGGTGGTCGCACCACCGACCCGGTGCGCATGTACATGCGCGAAATGGGCACCGTCGAGCTGCTGACCCGCGAAGGCGAAATCGCCATCGCCAAGCGCATCGAAGAAGGCCTGGGCCAGGTCCAGGCCGCACTCGGCACCTTCCCGGTGTCGGTCGAGTCGCTGCTGGCCGATTATGACGCCCACAAGGAAGGCAAGAAGCGCCTGGCCGAAGTGATCGTCGGCTTCAACGACCTGGTCGAAGAAGTGCCGGCCCCGGTTGTGGCCGAAGACACCAGCGACGACGCCGACGAAGACGCCGACGAAGACGATGATGGCGACGACGTGGAAGAAGAGGCCGGCCCGACCGGTCCGGACCCGGAAGAAGTCGCACGCCGCATGCAGGCCCTGGGCGAGGCCTATGCCGCGTTCAAGAAGGCCGCTGCCAAGGGCGACCGCAAGCCGCTGGCCAAGCTGCGCGACGACATGGCCGCCGTGTTCGTCACCCTGAAGCTGCCGCTGCCGCTGACCGACGTATTGGTCAAGCAGCTGCGCGACGTGATGGCCGACATCAAGTCCCACGAGCGCCGCGTGCTGAACCTGGCCACCGTGACCGCGCGCATGCCGCGCAAGGACTTCATCCGCTCCTGGGAAGGCAACCAGACCAACCTGGAGTGGGTGGAAGACGCACTGAAGCGCAAGCAGAAGTGGTCCTCGGCCCTGCGTGACGTGAAGGACCAGATCATCGCCGAACAGCAGGCCACGATCGACATCGAAAAGACCACCTGGCTGGAACTGGACGAGCTGAAGGAAATCAGCCGCGCCATGGCCTACGGTGAGGCGCGCGCGCGCAAGGCCAAGAAGGAAATGGTCGAGGCCAACCTGCGCCTGGTGATCTCCATCGCCAAGAAGTACACCAACCGCGGCCTGCAGTTCCTCGACCTGATCCAGGAAGGCAACATCGGCCTGATGAAGGCCGTGGACAAGTTCGAGTACCGCCGTGGTTACAAGTTCTCCACGTACGCCACCTGGTGGATCCGCCAGGCCATCACCCGTTCGATCGCCGATCAGGCGCGCACCATCCGTATCCCGGTGCACATGATCGAAACGATCAACAAGTTGAACCGCATTTCCCGCCAGATGCTCCAGCAGTACGGCCGCGAGGCCACGCCGGAGGAGCTGGCCAAGGAAATGGACATGCCGGAAGACAAGATCCGCAAGGTGATGAAGATCGCCAAGGAGCCGATCTCGATGGAAACCCCGATCGGCGACGACGAGGATTCCCATCTGGGCGACTTCATCGAGGACACCAACGTGGAGTCCCCGATCGAGAACACCACCAACATCAACTTGTCTGAAACCGTGCGCGACGTGCTGGCCGGCCTCACCCCGAGGGAAGCCAAGGTGCTGCGCATGCGCTTCGGCATCGACATGAACACCGACCACACCCTCGAGGAAGTGGGCAAGCAGTTCGACGTCACCCGCGAGCGCATCCGCCAGATCGAAGCCAAGGCGCTGCGCAAGCTGCGTCACCCGAGCCGGTCCGAGCAGCTGCGCAGCTTCCTGGACATCGATTGATCCCAGGCGGCCGGTAAGGCGTTCAAAAAGCCCCGCTTCGGCGGGGCTTTTTTGTGGGCGACCGCAGGGCGGTGTCGTCACACTGCTGCGCGCCGGGTCGACCGTCCCCCCGGTCGTCGGCCTCGCTGCGCGCCTGATCGACCGCCTCCAGTCGTCACCTCCGCTGCGCGCCGGATCGGCCGCCCCAATCGTAGAGCCAGCCCGTGGCTGGCTGCTCCCCGGCCCCATAGAGCTTATTATTTACGTAAATAAATACGTAAAATAATTATTGAGGGAAAAAGCCGCCGCGTCCACAACATCCATTATGAATCAATGGCTTGAAATCATGCTGCATTGCCAATGGCCATCTTTTGGCGTATAGATTCGTAACTTAATTCCCTCGGTCCTCCCCATGGCGCGCCCTCGCACCCTCGAGCCCCAGGATCTGCTCAACAGCCTGCCCGCCGGCGAAGCCGTGCCAGCAGGCGCCTTGGCCGCGCGTCTGCGGATCACCCGGCCTACGCTCGCGCGCCTGGTCGCCGAGGCGGGCGACCGCGTCGTACGTCTCGGCCATACCCGGGCCACCGCCTACGCCGTGCGCCAGCCCACCGCAGCCGGCAGCGAGTGGCCGCTGTTCCGGCTGCGCGCCGATGCCACCCTGGAAGAGCTCGGGACCGTGGTGGCGCTCACCGGCGATACCTTCCACGTGCAACCCGATACCGCGCGCCCCAACCTCACCCGGTCACCAGACACTGGCGTGGAAGGCCACTTCCCCGGCCTGCCGTGGTACCTGGACGACCTGCGCCCGCAGGGCTTCCTTGGCCGCACGTTCGCACACCGTCGTGGCCGTGAGCTGGGTGTTCCCGACGACCTCAACCGCTGGCAGCCCGGCGACACCCTGATGGCCCTGGTGCGAGCCGGGGGCACCGAAACCGGCGACCTGCTGCTCGGGGGCGATGCGGTGGATACGGCGCTGCGCGCGCTGGATGCGCCACCGGATCGGGTGCGGGCCGACGAGCGTGCCGTCCACTACCCGGCGCGTGCCGCCGCTGCGCTGGAGGGCGAAGACGTGGGTTCCTCTCCCGGGGGCGAACAGCCCAAGTTCACCGCCACCGTCGAGCATGCCCACGGCCGCTACGCTGCGCTGGTGAAGTTCGCCCAACCGGCCGCGGGAGACGCTGCAGAGCGCTGGGCCGATCTGCTGGCATGCGAGCACCTGGCCTTGGCGTGCCTGCGCGAGGCGGGGGTGTCTGCTGCTGGGTCGCAGTTGATCCAGACCGACAACCACACCTTCCTCGAAGTAGAGCGCTTCGACCGCACGCCGGACGTGCTGGGGCGACGCGGCTTCGTTTCGCTGCTGGCACTGTCCTCGGCCTTCGTCGGCGAGGCGACCACGACCTGGGCCGCGGCCGCAGAGGCGCTGCTGGCGCAACGCTGGGTGGATCGCGACACCGCCACGGCCATGGCGCGCCTGCACGCGTTCGGCCGGCTGATCGGCAACAGCGACATGCATCAGGGCAATCTCGGCTTCCATCTGGTCGATCGCGGGCCGCTGCCACTGGCACCGGTATACGACATGTTGCCGATGTCGCTGGCCCCCTCACGCACCGGCGTGCTGCGTACGGCACGCCCGCTGGCGCAGGTGGCGCCGGAGCGCAGTGGCGATCTTGCACACCTGCAATGGGCGGCGCCGCTGGCGCTGGATTTCTGGCAGCGGGTTGCCGGTTCGCGGCTGGTGCGCTCGGCGGCGCTTCGGGCGCTTGCGGCCGAGAACGCCGGCAGGGTGCAGGCAATGGGCCAGCGGTTCGGCTGAAAGCGACCGCTGCGACGATTTCGGTGACGTTCGCAGTGGAAAGCAGCCGTTGGCGTCCACTACACTGTGCGGCCGCAAGGGCCTATAGCTCAACGGTTAGAGCAGAGGACTCATAATCCTTTGGTTCCAGGTTCGAATCCTGGTGGGCCCACCATAGAAAACAGGCGCTTAGCCGTCGGCCCGAGTGCCTTATTTATGCGTTTGGGGAAATTGTTGGAAGAATTCAGCGCTTACGCGGTGGTTTCACGAGCGGCAGATCGTGGTCGTAGCGCCCGTTGGTGACCGGCGACTTTTGGCCTGTCACATCCTGGTTGTCGCCCCGGTTGCCGGTGGTGCCGGTGGTGCCGGTGGTGCCCCGATGCTCGAGTCCGTGCAGAGAAAGGCGCTCGTTCTTCTCGATCACTCCCTCGTGCAGCGCCTACAACAACGGCTCCCATGCCGGCTTCATCCTGTACCTGTCCGACGTGAACGACGGCGACGTGGACGCAATGCGCCAGGCGTTGAAGGACTCCGAGGGCGTGGGCAACTTCCGCAACCTGTTTCTTCATTCGCCAGGCGGCCAGAAGGGCGGTATCAAGCTGATCCCGATCAGCGAGGTGGCGGCAAAGAACGAATTCAGCGGTATCAAGAACGTGACCCGCTACGACATGTTGACTGCCCTGCGGGTTCAGCCCCAGCTGCTCGGGATCGTCGCGCAGAACTCCGGCGGCTTTGGCGATGTTGGCAAGGCCGCTCAGGTCTGGGCGGCTATGGAGCTGGCCCCCGCGCAGGCGCGTATGACAGCCATCAACGAATGGCTCGGCATGGAGGTGATCCGCTTCAATCCGTTCACGGTGGAGACGACCAGTGCATGAAGAACCTGCGTTGTGGCGACTGCGCCAAGCTGCGGTGCAAGGCCGGCGGCAGCTATGAAATTCAGATCAAGCCCCCGCTGCGGGGTGCTGAACCACATGAAGGCCGAGAGCCTCCCCTCGGATCGCCGCGAGCGACACCAAGAAGGCTCTACCCATGAAGAACGAACTGATCCACAGCGATGCGCTGGCCGTCCTGCCGACCCTGCCGGCCGCGAGCTTCGACGCCCTCATCACTGATCCGCCGTATGCCAGTGGCGGCGTATGCTTGATGACGTGCTTGAATTTCGGCCGGACTACATCGAGCATCAGCTTGCACATGCGGTAAGGGATCCTTTGCGTCGCGCTTAAAACCGCACGACGCATCTGCCTGAACGTACAAAGATGATGCAGGCATGGTCTGACTACCTGGAAGGACTGAGGCTGAGGCATGGTGAGGTGGCGCCGGATCATAGGGAAGCGGCTTGGCAATCGTCCCCAACCTGCTCAGTTCAAGGCATCTCCGAACGGGAGAGCAGCTTCGGCAACTGTCTTGCGCACAATCGAGCTCGCGTGAAGGTTAGTGGGGCAGGCGTGATTTCGCTGAGTTAAGATCGAGTCGGAGCCAAGCGGGTCCAGAAACTAAGTGCGGTAGGCTGGCGGTCATTGGTGTATCGCTGGCCCGCGCGCTGTACCGCCTTGCAATTAACCTGGCCGACACTGCTTCGATGTGCGGTGTAGGCCTAGCTCGACCTCTCTGGAGAATTTCATGAATGCTGACGATGTGCTTGACATGCTCGGTCAAGAGCCTGATGTATCTGAGGCTCATGTTCTCTGTCGCGAACTCAAGCTCTTTCTAGACGTTGGTGATGACTTATTCCCACCCAGTATTAGGGTGAAGATCTACAAGGCGGTGTTGTCAGGGTCTGAGGTCTACGAGTTTCAAGTAAGTCATCACGTCCATACGCCAGTGCAGGCAGCCCCCTACTACCCTTCAGGTACAATCCAGCGGACAGAGAAGGAGGCGATTCTACGTGCCATCTCAACGACGACGAGCTTCATCAAATCCGCTATCGCTGCTGGTCACGCGCGATCAGATCGATGGCTGATACCGAATACAGACTTTTAGACAAAGTAGACAAGGTTCTCAATTCGCCGCGATTCAATACGGCGCCTGATTGCTACGCTGGATCTGCATCTATATGTTGTCTTCTAGGGGGAGATATGTCGCAGTACGCGTTCTGTCAGATCATTTCGAACATAAATAACCTGATGGCGGCCAAGAACATCGTTGATTTGAAGGGATATACCCTCGCCGAGTGGGATCGCGAGGGTTTTGTTGGTTGGGATAAGGGGCTTGGCACGTACTTTTTGCAGCTGGACATCGGGGACCCGATCGCCTGGTGGATTATTGATCGGGGCGCAATTCCGACGTTCCAGGCGCTTTGTAGTGTGATCAATAAGCTCTTCAATCAGCCTGAGGGCATTTTCCAATTCAATGACATCATTGCCAAGGACTAGGGCTTATTCCAGCGTGCTTGGGTCAGCTGCTTGGTCCGGAAGGTCTCCAAAGAGGCGCTTCAGAAGAGCCTGTCTAAGAAGACGTCGGCGAAGAAGATGCCGGCCAAGAAAGCGGTGAAGATGGTCGCGCGCAAAGTGGCCAGGAAGCCGAAGGCGGACTGACGGCAAAGTGTCCAGCTGACGTCAACCGTTCGCTTGACGCTCATACGACCCTGTCGAGGTAGGAACCTGCGACTAGGGCCATAATCAGCAATGATCATCAGAGGCGTTCAGAATGGAAGCCCCCGGCGCGTGGTCGATCCTTACCTCAGTGGGCTCAGGCGTTGTAGCTTGGCTTGACTTTGTAAAATCAGTCCTGAGCTCCCTGGCTTGACCAGTTACAGTGGTCTCAGCATTACTGCTCTTCCGCCGAGATATAATTGCGCTACTTTCCAAGCTGGCCGCTATTAAGGCTGGAAGTTTCGAAGCTTCTTTCGCGCAACAAGTTCATCGTATGGATCCACTTCCAGCCTCTCCAAGGGAGGAGGATGGAGCGACCTCGCTCCCCCAACCAGCAGAGCCGTCGCCTTCTGATATGCGAGGCGGTGAAGGTCAAGAGCCTGTAGAAGGAAAGAGCGCCTCTTCTATAAATGAGGGCGAGATGAAAGTTAAATTGGACGTTCCGTCTCCATCTGATGACGATGCGCTGCCCAACGATGCCGCGTTCTCTCGAACGATCAGAGACTTTGCTGCTTCTGTCCTGATTAGTCGTTCTGCTAACAAGGACTTTAAAGAAGCTAGGATGATCTCGCCTAACTCCGCGAGCGGCGCCGTTCTGCTGGCTTGGAGAGCGGTGGAGGGGGTTGTCACTCAGTTAGCTCTTTCCGACGCTTCCGGTGTGTCCGCTACGCGCCCGGACCGACGGCGATGGAAGTCGCCCCGATTGGTCGTGGAGCGATTGTTCCGAGAAGAAGTGATAGACAATGAAACCTTCGAGAGATTTCTTGAGCTGCAGAGCCTTCGAAACGCAGTCGCACATGCCAGCAATTTCTCAGCTAATACTGGCGATGTTCTCGAGTACATCGATCGCGCAGAGGAACTGGCTACCACTTTAAGTGCGGTACTCAATCAAATCGAGCACACCATGAGGCCGGTTCCCAACGTTCCGATCTCCTTCTGATGAAGTGGGATTGAAAGCCTGCCGAGCTGGAATACTGTTGTGCGCACGACGTGTTTCGCAGTCATTCGCGCTTCGCGCATCTTCGATTGGCAAGCAGACCCTGCCACGCATCCCCGCTCACGGATACCTGCATGAAGCCAAGAGTCGCCTTGGGAATCACGACATATAAGGACCTCCGCAGCGCCAAGGTTGGCGCGCTGGTTTACGAGGCCCTTGCCGAGGCATCGCCAAAGTTGGCGCCCACCCGCGCAGGCCTGTGGCAACAGCGCCATGTCGTTGGCAACCGCGATGAGTTTGCCGCGCACTGGCACACCGAGCTGGTCCATGAAGTGCGTGAGCATCGCGGTCGAACCGCGCCGGTTCTGGAGCGCGGCACATCCCACGCTGGAGCGCGATGGCGCACGACGGGTGCACTCAACGGTGGGGGAGCGGTGTCCTACCGTCCGGACGCGGACAACACCCGGCCTGACGTACTCCACATTGACCATGCATTCTCACCGCGGGTGGACTGGTACGAACTTCTGCGGCGGCTGGTGGAGATCACGTCGCCTGCGTACGCCATGGTGCATGTCTTCAACGTCCAGGGATCCAGCTGCGATGCCAGCGTGGACCCGGCCGCGTTCTGCGGCGCGCTGACAGGTGAGGATCGTTTCATCAGCTGGAAGACCGCTGCCGGCACCTGGCGCAAGCCGGACAAATGGGAGCGGGCCGAGCGACGACGCTATCGGTTTCTCCCGGACCTGCCATGGGCCAGTTATCTGGGCCCTGAGTTCAGTGGCAGCGTGGACCGGGCGCGGCTGCGAGAAGCCGCGTTCGATAGTTGCGACGTGGAAGAGGGTGTACTTTTCCGCACTTCCTCGCAGTTGCAGGATGTGCTCGCTCCCGACGCCGAGTTTTCCGCGCGGCAGTCGCGGTTGAAGCGTGCATTCGCCGACGGCACCTTCCACACGGCCTAGCGTGGGCAGGCACGCCTGTGGCAGGTGATGGTCGCGCGTGCTCCGACGGTGGCAGGAAGGTTCAGACCGGCGCCCCGGTCGCAGGCGGTTTCTGCTCCCGCCATGCCAGCATCGCATCCAGCGCCGGACACAGTGCCTGGCCCCACGGGGTGAGCCGGTACTCGACCTTGGGCGGCACCTGCGGGTAGACCGTGCGCGCGAGGATGCCCTCGGCTTCCAGCGCCCGCAGTTGCTGGGCAAGCATTTTCTGCGAGATCCCCGGGATGAGGCGCTCCAGGTCGGAATAGCGCTGGGTCTTGCCATCGAACAGGTGGAACAGGATCAACAGTTTCCAGCGGCCTTCCAGCACGCCGAGCGCGGCGGCGACATCCGCAGCGGCCGTTTCAGGGGTGTATGCCTTTCTCATGGCGGCGGTCACTTACTTTTCGGTGCGTTCTTGTGGATCGGCCGGGGTACTTCGAGAATGCCGGCAGACCTTCCAGGAGCGCCTGCGATGACCCTCGACCTGCCCTTGCCGCTGTCCCGCTACTTTGCACTCAGCAATGGTGAACCCGGCGTTCGCGTCGAGGATTGCTTCGCCGCCGAGGCCACGGTGCATGACGAACATCAAGACCATCATGGCGTGCCCGCCATCACTGCCTGGATGGCGCGGGCGCGCGAGGCCTACCAACATCGCACCGAGCCGCTGCAGGTGGAACACCTGGCCGGTCGCCATCGGGTGACCTCGCGGGTAAGTGGCACCTTTCCCGGTAGCCCGGTGGTGCTGACCCATTCCTTCGTGCTGGCCGGTGACCGCATCTGCGCGCTGGAGATCGGGTAGCGCGGGGCGCCGGGCGCAGCGGAGGATGACGCGGCGGCGCGGTCTGGATAGACTCCGCCGCTCTCGTCGTACCTCAAGGAAGATCCGCGTGAAGTCTCTGCTTGCTTTTACCGTGGCTGCAGCCCTGCTGCTGGGCGCGTCCGTCGCGCATGCCGCCGACACGCCCGATGACGAAGAGGCCGACTTCCCGGCGTTGAGCCCGGTGGTCAATGCGCTGATCAATGCCGACGACGCGCAGGAGCTGGTCAAACGCGCCGATGCGATGGAAGACAGCAACGAGCTGCAGGCCCTGGCGCTGTACCTGGCCGCCAGCCGCGAAGATCCGCACCAGCTGCGCGCGCCCTACCAGGTAGCCGCGTTGCTCGCGCGACGCGGCAGCGATGAAACGCTGGCGCTGCGCTACCTGCAGGAGGCCGACGAACGCGGCCTGTGGTTTGGCCCGATGCTGGCCGAGGATGCCGACTTCGCCGAACTGCGGCATACCGCGGTCTACCAGAACGTGCTGGCCAACGCCCAGCAGCGTTACCGCACCGAAGCCGCAGGGCGGGTCGGCGCGATTTCGGTGCTCAATCCATCGCCGGGCGTGGTCAAGGCCGGCACGTGCCTGCCGGTGGTGGTGTGGCTGCATGGCTACGGCATCAACGGCTACCTGGACGACAGCGACCAGCCGCTGGCCGACGCCGGGGCGGTGTTGCTGGGCATCAACGGCACCGAGATGATCGACAGTGTCGACAGCTTCCGCTGGATCGGGCCGGGTTTCGAGGGCACCCACCAGGCGGTGCAGGCCGGGCTCAAGGCGCTGGCGGCCCGGCAGTGCATCGACCGCAAGCGGGTCTATCTGATGGGGTTCTCGCAGGGCTCCCAGCACGCTGGCGCGCTGCTTGCCCAGCACCCGCAGGACTACGCCGGCGCGATGCTGGTGTCACCGGGTGGCAACCAGGCCACGCCGACGCAGAGCAAGGCACGCGGCAAGCGCGTGCTGGTGATCAACGGCACCGGGGAGGGGCCGCGCAACCTGCGGATGAGCGAGGATTTCCGCAGGTTGTTCGGTACCGGCAACGAGGTCCGCTCGCGCACCCATGACGGTGGCCACAGCTATCCCGAAGACTGGCGCACCTCGTTCCCGCAGGCGCTGCGCTGGATGATGGGCGGCGACGGCTGAGCCGGCCGCGTCCGCTCAGGTGGGCGCGAAGCCGCGGGTGGCCTTCTTCTCGTTCTTTTCCGCCTTCTTTTCCTTGGCGGTCTTGGCCGGTTTCTTCTTCTGCTCTTTCTTGCTGTCCATACCCTTGGCCATTGCGGTGTTCTCCGTGGTGATTGCGCGCAGCATGGCACATCCCCGGCCGCCCGGCGGGGCTGGGAGGATGGCCGGCGATTCTTCACTCCGGCGTCTCACCTGAACACGGACGCTGCATCTCGTCGCGCCACCACTTCGCCCGGGACGGGCCACACATCGCAGAGGTTGCACATGGGTTGGATGGACCGGATCAAGGCATCGCTGGGTGCCCGCAAGGACGCCACACCGCAGGCGCTGGACCCTGCGGACATCCTGTACTCGATGCCGACTGTCGCCGGCGACGCGCTCGCCTTCGTTCCGCCCGATCCATCGGCGGCCGAGGACGTGCCTGCGTTCCACGAGGACGACTGGTGCCAGCTGGAGTTCTGGCCGGGCGCGGCGCTGGCGGCGGTGCAGCGTGAGCTCACCGCGTACAAGGCCTTCGAGGAGGCGCACCGGCTGCCGCAGGGCTGGTCGGCGCTGCACGTGCGGCACCTGGTCCGACCGGTGCTGGTGCCGGGGCCGGGCGCGGTGCAGCGGCTGGCCGATCCGTTTGCCACGCTGCCGGGCCCTGCGCCGATCCTGACCACCGCATCGCAGGCGCTGGGGCAGGTGGTGGACGGCTTTACGATCCGCCCGTCCTCGGACGTGCTGCTGCATGGCCTGGCCAACGCGTCCGGGGTGATCGCCCTGGGCGCCATACTGGACGGCGACGACCTGCAGCTGTCCACGGTGTTTGCCGAGCTGCACGCCGCGTTCGGGCTGATGCTGGTGGATTGGCGGCAGCAGTTCGTGCTGGTGGCGGTCGAGCCCGGCGGTGACTTCAGCATCTGGCGGCCCTGAGCGGGGCTCGCCCTGCGGCGGTCGGCGGGCTGGTCGCGCAGCGGCGGCCCGCACGCATGGGGCGCTAGCGCAGCTGCGGCTTGTGGCGTTGCGGCGCCGCCGGCATCACCTCGGCCGGGCCAGGCGCGGCGGCGGGCAGGGCATCTTCGCGCGGGGGAATCAAACCGCGTTGCAGGCGCCGGGCGAAGTCGGAGAAGCGTGCTCCGGAAATGGCCTGGCGGTTGCCGCAGTGGGCGCAGGTGAGGACGGCCGCGCCGTGGGCCACGTTCACCAGCGCGGGTGCCGTGGAGGCATTGAGCAGGGTGTGGCAGAGCAGGCATTCGGCGCGCACGAAGCGCAGCCTGCGCAATGTGTGGGGGTCCTCACTGTCGGCATCGCCGGCGACTTCCAGCAGGTAGAACAATCCTGTGTTGGGCATTGCACGCTCCCTGGCGACTGCACGCCGAGCGTAGTCCCGCAGTCGATCAAGGGGCGGTGAATTAATGCGCCGGTGGTGTGAGGAACGCGCGTGCATCGCGTCGCAGGTTGGCGCCAGCGACGTTCAGCGATGTCGTTGCCCGGCGCGCCGGCCCGGCAGGCGCGCAACCGCCGGGACGGCCCGGCGTCCGGGCCTGCCCCGCAACGTCAACCGCGCATCGCGCGGGCCAGCACCTCGAACACGCGTTTGTCCTGGGCCTGCGCGGCGTTGAAGCGCAGGAAACCGGCGGCTGCCAGTGACGGGCTGAACGCATTGCCCGGCGCCAGCACGACGCCCTCGCCCAGGCAGCGGCGCGCGATGGTTGCCGCATCCATTCCGTCCGGCAGTTGGCACCACAGCAGCATCCCGGCCTGCGGTACGACCCACGGCCGGATGCCCAGCGGCGCCAATCGGGCCAGCGTGCTGTCGCGCGCGCTCGCCAACCGCGTCCGCACCGCTTCCACGTGCCGTCGGTAGCCGCTGTCGGTCAGTGCGGTGAGCAGGATGTCCGCCGCCAGGCGGCCCCCGCCAAAGCTGGTGGCGATCTTCAGGTCGGCCAGCCCCTCGACCCATTCGCGGCGAGCGACGACGAAGCCGCAGCGCACCGAGGCGGACAGGGTCTTGGAGAAGCTGCCGACCTGGATCACCCGCGACAGGCCGTCGAATGCGGCCAGGCGGGGCGCCGGGGTGTGCTCGAAATCGGCGAAGAGGTCGTCTTCGATGATCACCAGGTCCGAGTGCTCGGCCGCGCTCAGCAGCCGGTGCGCGGTGACCGGGGACAGGGTGGCGCCGGTCGGGTTGTGGATGCCCGAATTGGTGATGTACAGCCGCGGCGAATGCGCCTGCAGCGCGGCGCTGAAGGCCTCCACGTCGGGACCGGTGGGCGTGTACGGGATGCCCACCACGTTGACCCGATGCGCCTTCAGCAGTGCCAGGAAGTTGAAGTAGCAGGGATCGTCGACCAGCACGGTATCCCCGGGCGACAGCAGGAAGCGGCAGATCAGGTCCACGGCATGCGAGCCTGATTCGGTGAGCATGATCTGTTCGGGGGCCGCCTCGATGGCGTACCCGGCCATGCGCCGCGCCAGCAGCTGGCGCAGCGCAGGCAGGCCCAGCGGCGTCGCGTAATCGGCCAGTGCGGCGGCACCGGCGCGTGCGGCACTGCGCAGGCCGCGGCGGATCCCTTCGACGTACATCCAGTCCTCGGGCAGCCAGCCGCAGCCAGGCTTGAGCACCCCTGGGTCATGTTCCAGCGATTGCCGCGCCAGCCACAGTGGATCGACCTGGCGGTCGCGCGGTGGATCCATGCCCGCCAGGGCCAGGGGTGCGACCGGACCACTCACGTGGAAGCCCGCACCCGGGCGCGGGCTGATGAGTCCTTCAGCGGTCAGCCGTGCATAGGCCTCCACCACCGTGGACACCGACACCTGCAGGGTGGCGGCCTGGGCACGTACCGAGGGCAGGCGCGTGCCGGGGACGTAGGCGCGCGCCGTGATGCGCGAGCGCACGGCGGCCATGACCATCTCGATCCGGGTGACGCGGTGGGGCGGGGGCATGGGCAATCCGTAGTGCGCAGCGGGGCATAACAGTTCGGTCGAAGTGTACTGGATTGTGTATGGGGCGCCGCAGTCCTGCGTGGTCCACTGGCGGCCAATTCAAGGGAAGCAGGCATGGACGACGCATCGCGGGGCTGGGTCAACGGATTCATCGGCGTACTGATCTTTGCCGGGTCATTGCCGGCCACGCGCGTGGCGGTGGCCGACCTGGACCCCACCTTCCTGACGGCCGCGCGCGCCAGCATCGCCGCGGTGCTGGCGCTGGGAATGCTGGTCGGTCTGCGCCAGCGGCTGCCGTCGCGGGCCCACCTGGTGTCACTGCTGGTGGTGGCGCTGGGGGTGGTGGTCGGGTTCCCGCTGCTGACCGCGCTGGCGCTGCAGCACGTGTCCTCGGCGCACTCGATCGTGTTCCTGGGCCTGCTGCCGCTGAGCACGGCCGTGTTCGGCGTGCTGCGGGGTGGCGAGCGGCTGCGGCCGGCGTTCTGGGTCTTCTCCCTGCTGGGCAGCGCGGTGGTGGCCGGCTATGCGCTGCTGGGTGCAGGCCGCGGGTCGCTGCAGGGCGACCTGCTCATGCTCGCCGCGGTGCTGGTCTGCGGGTTGGGTTATGCCGAGGGCGCGCGGCTCACGCGCACGCTCGGCGGCTGGCAGGTGATCAGTTGGGCGCTGCTGGTGTCGTTGCCGCTGATGCTGCCGCTGCTGTGCCTGCGGTGGCCGGCCGGGCTGGCCAACGTGGGCGCGTCGGCGTGGCTGGGGCTGGCCTATGTCTCGGTGTTCAGCATGCTGGTCGGCTTCATGTTCTGGTACCGCGGATTGGCCCAGGGCGGTATCGCCGCGGTCGGTCAACTGCAGTTGCTGCAACCCTTCTTCGGGCTGGCCCTGGCCGCCGCGCTGCTGCACGAGACGGTGAGCATGACCATGCTGGCGGTCACCGTGTGCGCGGTCGGCTGCGTTGCCGGGGCCCGGCACTTCGCGCGCTGAGGCAGCGCAGGCTCAGATCCCGTACCCGCCTACCGGCGCGGTTTCAAAGCGCTCGCCGAAGCCGGTGATGTGGGGCCGCGCCTGGGCGATGGCGGCCTGCACGGCCGGCAATGCCAGCGAACCGCGATGCGCTTCCTGGCTGTCCCAGACTTCGGTGATCCAGAGGGCGTCGGCGTGGGTGGGGTCGGTGGCCACCACGTAACTGCGGCAACCGGGCATGTCGCGCGTACCGTCCAGCAGGATCGCGAGCACGGCGTCGCGCTGGCCCGGGGCGATCAACATCTTTCCGATCAGACCGTACATGCAGGTCCCTGTGGTGGGAGGAATGAGCCGGCATCGTGCGCGTGCCGCGCCGACCCGGTCAACCGCTGCGTTGAGCAGGACCGGGGGCTGCGCTATCCTGCGCGCCGCCTCCGCCCCCGCCTGGACTGTGATGACCCCGCCCTGATGCCGCGTTGACCACGCACCCGTGCCACTGCCGGGTCCAGGGAGTGTCCTGCCTTCATCACACAACGCACCGTGCGCATCGCCGGTGCGCGGAGTTTGTCCATGTCTGTTTCCTATCCGCTGCGCCAGCAATGGCTCGGCAATATCCGCGGTGACCTGCTGTCCGGCACGGTGGTCGCGCTGGCCCTGATTCCCGAGGCGATCGCCTTCTCGATCATCGCCGGGGTGGACCCGAAGGTGGGGCTGTACGCCTCGTTCTGCATCGCAGTGGTCACCGCGATCGCCGGCGGCCGCCCGGGCATGATCTCGGCGGCGACCGGGGCGATGGCGCTGGTCATGGTCGACCTGGTCAAGGACCACGGCCTGCAGTACCTGCTGGCCGCCACGATCCTGGCCGGGCTGCTGCAGGTGCTCGCCGGCGCCCTGAAGCTGGGCGTGCTGATGCGCTTCGTGTCGCGTTCGGTGATCACCGGGTTCGTCAACGCGCTGGCGATCCTGATCTTCCTGGCGCAGATGCCGGAGTTGATCGGACGTTCCTGGCAGGTGTGGGCGGTGTGCGCGGCCGGGCTGGCCATCATCTACCTGCTGCCGCGGCTGACCCGCGCGGTGCCTTCGCCGCTGGTGGCGATCGTGGTGCTCACCGCGCTGTCGATCGGCCTGCACTGGGAGGTGCGCACCGTGGGCGACATGGGCGCGCTGCCGGACAGCCTGCCGGTGTTCCTGTTCCCCGACGTGCCGCTCACCTGGGACACCCTGCGCCTGCTGCTGCCGGTCTCGGCGACGCTGGCGGTGGTGGGCCTGCTGGAGTCGATGATGACCGCGCAGATCGTGGAAGACATGACCGACACCCCCAGCCAGCGCAACCGCGAATGCGCCGGCCAGGGCCTGGCCAACATCACCGCCGGGCTGTTTGGTGGCATGGGCGGCTGCGCGATGATCGGCCAGTCGGTGATCAACGTGTCCTCCGGCGGGCGCGGGCGGCTGTCCTGCCTGGTGGCCGGGGTGCTGCTGCTGTTGCTGGTGGTGTATGGCGCCGAGTGGGTGCGGCAGATCCCGATGGCGGCGCTGGTGGCGGTGATGGTCATGGTCAGCGTCGGCACCTTCCACTGGCGCTCCTTCCAGGAGCTGCGCCAGCACCCGAAGAGCTCCTCGATGGTGATGATCGCCACGGTGGTGGTCACCGTGGCCACCCACGACCTGGCCAAGGGCGTGCTGACCGGGGTGCTGCTCTCGGCGCTGTTCTTCGCGCGCAAGGTGGGGCGGATGCTGCAGGTGGACGATACGGTGCTGGCCGACGGTACCCGCCAGTACACGGTCAGTGGCCAGGTGTTCTTCGCCTCGGCCGGACAGTTCGCCGCCAGTATCGACCTGCAGCAGGTACCGGGGCAGGTGGTGATCGACCTGACCGGCGCGCACTTCTGGGACCTCAGCGCGGTGGCGGCGCTGGAGCGGGTGGTGGACAAGCTGCGCGCCCACGGGGCCGCGGTGGAGGTGCGCGGGCTCAATGCGGCCAGCCAGACCCTGATCGAGCGGGTGGGGCGTTCGACCGGGCAAGCGGCCGCGCGCCCCGGCGAACACTGAACGGGGTCAGGAAACGGCCCTCAACATCGGCGCGCCAGCGCCGTTATCCAGCTCAATGGCCCGATGTCTGCGATCGGGGCAAGGGCTGGCCGTGAGTTGCACCGCGCCACCCGGACCGCAATGGACTGCGCGAAGCCGTAGTGGCGCCCCTGGGCGACCGCTGATCCGACCTTTTTCCCGGAACCGCCCCCATGCCTGCGTCCCGCCCGACTTCCTCCCCGCGTCCCGGAAGCATCGCCAACCGGCTGATGCTGGGGACCGCACTGATCGCCATGCTCTGCTTCGGCATCACCGCCGCCATCAGCTACCGTGAAGCCAGCCAGGCGCTGATGGATTCCTCGCGCCAGACCATGCAGAGCGAGGCCAATGCCGAATCGCGCCGGGTCGGTGCCGACCTGGCCGCCGCCTTCTCCACCAGCCAGGCCCTGGCCGACAGCCTGGTGGTGCAGCACGCCACCGGCACGCTGACCCGTGCCACCGCCGCCCAGGTGCTGCAGCAGCAGCTGCGCTCGCACCCGGAATGGGTGGGCCTGGGCACGCTGTGGGAACCGCAGGCGTTCGACGGCAAGGACAGCGAGTACGTGGACGCGGAGGCGCACGATGCCACCGGCCGCTTCATGAGCTACTGGTCCTGGCAGGACGGCACGCCGGTGCAGGACGCGCTGAAGGGCTACGACGTCCCCGGTGATGGCGACTGGTACCTGCGCCCGCGTGCGCTCAAGCGCCAGGCCGTGGCCGAACCGTACAACTACGAGATCGCCGGCAAGCAGGTGCTGATGACCACCCTGTCCACGCCGGTACTGGACAAGGACACCTTCCTTGGCGCGGTCACCGTCGACTTCGGCCTGGCCGCGCTGCAGGAACGCCTGGCCGCGCTGCGCCCGATGGGCGAAGGCCATGTCGAGCTGATCTCGCCCGGCGGCATCGTGCTGGCGGCCGCGGACGCCAAGGAGATCGGCAAGCGTCGCGATGATGCGACCACCCGACAGATCCTGGCGGCCGTGGCGGCGGACAAGCCGTTCGAGAATTTCGAGGTGGATGACGCCGGCAACGTGAAGGCGTACGTGCCGCTGCGCATCGGCACCAGCCAGGAGCGTTTCGCCTTGGGCGTGGTGGTGCCGTACGCGCTGATCACCGCGCAGGCGCGTTCGCTGCTGTGGATCATCCTGGCCGTGGGCCTGGGCGCGGCGCTGGTGCTCAGCGCCAGCGTCTACGTGCTGCTGCGCCGCCAGGCGATCCGGCCGCTGGCCGAAGCGGTGCGGTTGTCGGCCGATGTCGCCGAAGGCCGCCTGGATACCGCGCTGCCGCCGACGCGCAACGACGAAGTGGGGCGCCTGCTCGAATCGATGCAGCGCATGCGCAGCCAGGTGCGCGCGGTGATGGCCGCCCAGGGCGAAATGGCGCAGCGGCATGAAGCCGGTGAGCTCAGCTACCGCATGGACGCGCAGTCCTTCCCCGGCGAGTACGGGCAGATGGTGGCCGACACCAACCAGCTGGTCGGCGCGAACATCGCCGTGACCCATCGCCTGGTCGAGGTGATGCAGCGTTACGCGGTCGGCGACCTGTCCCAGGACATGGACCGCCTGCCCGGCGAGCAGGCGCGCTTCACCGAGGCGATGGACACCACCAAGGCCAACCTGCGCGCGATCAACACCCAGATCCGCGACCTGGCCGGTGCGGCCGCGCTCGGCGACTTCAGCCAGCGTGGCGACGTGGTGCGCTTCGACCACGATTTCCGCGGCATGGTCGAAAACCTCAACACCATGATGCAGGTCAGCGATGACAACCTGCAGCAGATCTCCGCGCTGCTGCGCGCGATCGCCGCCGGCGACCTCACCGCGCGCATGCACGGTGAGTTCCATGGCGTGTTCGCGCAGATGCGCGACGATGCCGATACCACCGTGACCCAGCTGACCGATATCGTCGGCCGCATCCAGCAGGCCACCGCCAGCATCAACCTGGCCGCCGGGGAGATCGCCTCGGGCAACAGTGACCTGTCCCGACGCACCGAGCAGCAGGCGGCCAGCCTGGAAGAAACCGCCGCCTCGATGGAAGAGCTGACCTCCACCGTCCGCCAGAACGCCGACCACGCCGTGCAGGCCAACACGCTGGCCGCCAACGCCGCGCAGGTGGCCTCGCAGGGCGGGGAAGTGGTCGGCCGTGTGGTGACCACCATGGCCGGGATCGAAGCCTCGTCCAAGCGCATTGCCGAGATCATCTCGGTGATCGACGGCATCGCCTTCCAGACCAACATCCTGGCCTTGAACGCAGCCGTGGAAGCGGCGCGCGCGGGCGAGCAGGGCCGGGGCTTTGCCGTGGTGGCCTCGGAAGTGCGCGCGCTGGCCCAGCGCTCGGCCGGTGCGGCCAAGGAGATCAAGACCCTGATCGACGACTCGGTCGGCCAGGTCACCGAAGGCTCGGCCCTGGTGCAGACCGCGGGCCGGACCATGGAAGACATCGTCAGCGGCGTGCGCCGGGTCAACGACATCATGGCCGAGATCTCGGCGGCCTCCAAGGAGCAGTCGGCCGGCATCGAGCAGGTCAACCAGACCATCACCCAGATGGACGAAACCACCCAGCAGAACGCGGCACTGGTGGAAGAAGCCACCGCGGCCGCACGCGCGATGGAAGAGCAGGCCCAGCACCTGGGAACGGCCGTGGCGATCTTCCGTACCGACACCGGCACGGCGCCGGCCATCGCGCTGCACGCGCGGGCGGTGGTGCCGGCCCCGCGCGCTGTGGCCGCCGCGCGCAGTGCACCGCGCGAGCCGGCCGTGGCGGGCGGGGACTGGCAGACGTTCTGACGCGCGCGCCGGGTACGCCGGCGCGCTCGGCTAGACTGTGCGGTGGAATCAAGGCAGGCGCTGTACGCCTGCCACGCACAGGGAGTCTGGAGTGAACGCATTGCATGCCCGTCGACGGGTGCTGGCCGCATTGACCGGGGCCGCGCTGCTGCCATGGGTGTCGCGTGTGTTGGCGCATCCGCCGGTGCTGGAATGGGGCGACCCGGTGCGCGGGGATCTGTTCGCGTTGCTGGCCAGCCCGGTGCGTGACGAAGCCGCGCTGGCCGCGGTGGCCCGCGACGTGCTGGTGCCGGCGCTGCAGGCACGCCCCAGCGCACGGGTGTGGAGCCATGCCCCACTGACGCAGCAGTACTGGCTGGAACTGGCGCCGGAACGGCTGCAGCACTATCGCGTCGATGCGCAGACGGTGCTGGCCGCGCTGGGCGTTGCACTGGGCGTGCCGGCCCGCCCGATGCCGGGCCGGCATGCGCTCGCCGCATGGTCGTTCGAAGGCCTGCCCGCAGGCGCGGGGCGAACGCTGCGGGATGTGGATTTCCTGGTCGCACCCGGGCAGACGGTGTCCTTGTCCGACCTGGGCCTGGCCAGGTTCGCCAACGAGCCGCCCGCATGGGCAGGCCAGGCACAGCTGATGATGGCCATCGAACTGGAACCGGAGGCCGACCGCGCGCGCGCACTGGGTCTGTACGGCGACATCGTGCACGGCATCGGCGCGCGCCTGCCCGCCGACGTGCAGGTCCAGGTCGGCCGGACCGGTGCCTTCCTGGCGCCGCTGGATGTGCTGTACGTGCACCTGGGCGATGCCGCCGGCGCATGAGCCGCTTCACCCCGGCCTCACCGCGGACCGCCGCTAATCCTTGCCCGGGCGTCTTCTCCTTGGTGAACCCATGAGTGCTGCATCGGACCGGCTGGGCCTGCCCGCACTGACCGCGCTGGTGGTCGGGTCGATGGTGGGGGCGGGCATCTTCTCTCTGCCGCAGAACATCGCGCGCAGCGCCGGCCCGGGCGCCGCGTTGCTCGGCTGGGCGATCAGCGGGCTGGGCATGCTGATGCTGGCGTTCGTGTTCCAGAACCTGGCCAACCGGCGTCCACAGCTGGACGCGGGCATCTATGCCTATGCCAAGGCAGGGTTCGGCGACTACATCGGCTTCTCCTCGGCGTGGGGCTACTGGGTGTGCTCGCTGCTGGGCAATGTCAGTTTCTTCGTGTTGATCTTCAGTGGCCTGGGCTACTTCGTGCCGGCCTTCGGCGAAGGCAACACCTGGCAGGCCGTGGCCTGTGCCTCGGTACTGCTCTGGGCGATGCACGCGATGGTGCTGCGAGGCATCGGCCAGGCCGCGTTGATCAACGCGGTGGTGACGGTGGCCAAGATCGTGCCGATCGTGGTGTTCCTGGTGATCGCAGCGATCGGTTTCCGGCTGGAGGTGTTCAGCGGCGACTTCTGGGGAACGCTGTCGCTGGGCAGCCTGGGCGAGCAGCTGCGCGGCATGATGCTGATCACCGTGTGGGTGTTCATCGGCATCGAAGGCGCCAGCGTCTACTCGCGGCGCGCGGCCCGGCGCAGCGATGTCGGCCGGGCCACGGTGATCGGGTTCCTGTGCGTGCTGGCGCTGCTGATGCTGGTCAACCTGCTGTCGATGGGGGTACTGGGCCAGCAGGCGCTGGCGCATCTGCACAACCCCTCGATGGCGTTCGTGCTCGAGGCCATCGTGGGCCCATGGGGCGCCCGCCTGATCATCATCGGCATGGTGGTGTCGGTGCTGGGCGCGCTGCTGGCCTGGGTGCTGCTCTGCGCCGAAGTGCTGCACGCCGCCGCTGGCGACGGCACCATGCCGGCTTTCCTGGCCCGGCAGAACGCCAACGAGGTGCCGGCCAACGCGCTATGGCTCACCAACGGGCTGATCCAGGTGTTCCTGCTGATCACGCTGTTCAGCGCCAGCACCTACACCAGCCTGGTGCTGCTGGGCGCGTCGATGGCACTGGTGCCGTACCTGTTTTCGGCCGCCTACGGGGTGCAGGTGGCGTGGCGCGGGGAAGGCTATGCCGACCCGGCCGCGCCGCGCCGCCGCGACCTTGTGGTGGCGTTGCTGGCCACCGCTTACGCGGTCTGGCTGGTATATGCCGGCGGGCTGGCGCAGGTGCTGTTGTCGGCGCTGCTGTACGCGCCGGGCATGCTGCTGTTTGCGCTGGCCAAGCGCCAGCACGGGCAGCCGGTGTTCACCCCGCTGGAGCGGCTGATCGCAGCGGCGGTACTGCTGGTGTCGGCGGGGGCGGTGTGGGGCCTCTGGCAGGGCAGTCTCAGCCTGCGGTGAGCGGCCCACCGCCGCCGCTCACGGGGCAGCGGCCGGTGGCGCGCCGCGCGCCGGTGCGGATCCGGTCGGCCGGAGATGGACGACCAGAAAAAAGGCCCGGTCAAGCGACCGGGCCTTTTGGCGTGCATCAACTACGACAGTCAGCGCTTACCAGCGGATGCCGGCGAAGGGGTTCCAGCTGGTGTCGCCCTGGCGCTTCTCGCGGTAGTAGTTGTAGTTGGTGGTCAGCGCGATCAGCAGCTGCCAGGCAATGCCGACGCCGCGACCGATGGCGTCGGGCAGGAACATCAGCACGATCATCAGCACCACGGTGATGCCGATGATGGTCAGTGCCTTGCGCCACATTCCCAGGATGAAGAGGTAGATGCAGCCGAAGAACAGCGCGAAGAAGTTGAAGTTGACCTTCAGCTTCTGGCCGAACGGCAGCTCCTTGTAAGCGGCCTTGAACGCCGGGGTGTTGGGCGCGCCGTAGGTATCAAAGAAGTTGAAGCGGAACTGCCACTTCGGGCTGAGCGGGGAGGTGTTTGTGGAATCCATATCCGTACAAGTGTGTGTAAACGTTTACATGATAGCCGGTGGCAATTGGCGACCGCCAGTTTTCCGTCGCGGCGGCGCACCTTTTCGACACAACGCAAGACCCGTCACACAATCGCCTTCGATTTGATATAGGGTGCGCATTCCGCGCGGCAGGGAGCCCCGCGGCGAATTGGAATGCAACGAGAAGCCAGACCATGTCCAGTGTTGTGATCACCACTGAGCGTCCGCCGGCCGGCCCGCGGATTGCCCCGTGCCCGCAGGCGACCCAGGCCCAGCATCTGCTGGCGCACCTGCAGTTTTCCCAGATCGGCTCGCGCGCGCTGACCCAGCCGGCGCTCGAGGCGGACATCGCCGTGGCCGCAACGCCGGCCTGAGCCGCCAACGCGCGGGGTACGCCCCGCGCGCGGCGTCGCCGGCGCCTTAGAAGCGCGCGGTCATGCCCAGGAAATAGCTGCGACCGGCCACGAAGTAATCGGTGGCGCCTTCGGCATACAACTTTTTGTCGGCCAGGTTGCTCACGCCCGCGCGCACGGTGAGGGCCTCGTTGACGTGCCAGGCACCGGTCAGGTCATACAGCGTGTAGGCCTTGATGAAGCTGCTGGCCACGCCGGCCTGCTTGCCGGTGTACTGCGCCGAGACCGTGGCCGAGAACGCATCCACCGGGGTCCAGTCCACCGAGGAGTAGCCGGAGAACTCCGGCGTGTCGATCAGGTTCTCGCCGGTGGTGAGGTTCCTGGCTTCCTTCATCCAGGTCGCTGCGGTGCGCCAGCGCCAGTGCTCGCCCAGGCTCAGGTTGAAGTTGCCTTCCATGCCGCTGGTGCGTGCGCGCTCGACGTTGTCCATGCGCGTCCACCAGTAGCCGTTGAAGAAGCCCAGCGGTTCGTACTCGATCTTGTTCTTGAAGTCGGTGTGGAAGTAGGTCAGCCCGGCATCGACGGTGCCGTTGTCGAAGTTGAAGCCGATCTCGCGGTTGGTGCTGGTTTCCGGGTCGAGGTTGGGATTGCCGGCCATGTAGCAGCCGCCGGTGACATAGCCCAGCGGACGCAGCGAGCCGCAGCCCCGGCCGCCGGACTGGGTGGCCGCCGAGGCCGCGTTCTCGGTCAGGCTGGGCGCGCGGAAGCCCTTGGAGATACCGCCGCGCAGGGTCCAGCGTTCGCCCGGGTGGTAGACCAGATAGGCGCGCGGGCTGACATGGCTGCCGAACTGCTCATGGTGGTCCAGGCGTGCGCCCAGGGTCAGGGCCAGCGTGTCGTGCAGCTTCAGCTCGTCCTCCACGAACACCGCCCAGGTGTCCACCTCCAGCGATGAGCCGGCCACCGGGTTGCCGGCGTAGTCCACCGGCGCCTGGCCGATGGTGTCGGTGTTGGTCAGCTGCTGGCGCTTCCACTGTCCGCCCACGCTCAGCTGGTGGTCCACCCACAGGGTGAACGGCGTGCTCAGGCTGCCTTCCAGGATCGTGTCCCTGGCCTGCGAGCGCCCGGTCGGGCCGATGTCGTTCTTGAACTCGGTCCAGTAGCCGGTGACCTTGGACGTGCCGAAGGACCCGTTGCCGGTGTGGCTCAGCGACAGGCTGGTGCGCTTGAGCTCACTGGCGCCCCAGGCGCCATCGCCCTGGTCTTCCAGCGAGGCGCTGGCAAAGGCCTGCTGCACGCCATGGCCGGCTTCGAACTGCAGGCTCTGCGCTTCACTCAGTTTCCAGTCCAGCAGGGCATCGACGTTGCGGTCCTTCTCCCCGCCATAGGCGTTGCCGTACACCCCGCCATTGCTGCGGTCCGAGTCGCGGTGGGTGTAGTTGGCGCCCAGTCGCATGCCGATGTTCTCGGTCAGCGGGCCGGAGAAGGTGCTGCCGAGCTGCTGGGTATCCCCGCGCTTGCCATCCTGCGGCGAGGTGTAGCTGTGGGTGGCGCTGCCGCCCCAGGTGTCGCCGATGCGCCGGGTGATGATGTTGATCACCCCGCCCATCGCATCGGACCCGTACAGCGAGGACATCGGCCCGCGCACCACTTCGATGCGCTCGATCTGGTCCGGGGAAATCCAGTTGAGGTCCTGGCGGCCCAGGTCGGGGCGGTAGTTGGTGGAGGCCGAGCTGCCCACGCGCTTGCCGTCCACCAGGATCAGCGTGTAATTGGACGGCATGCCGCGCAGTTTGATTTTGGACTGTTCGCCGGCGGCGCTGAGCCCGCCGGTGACACCGGGGATGCGGCTGAGCAGGGTGCCGAGGTCGTGCACCGGCTGGCGCTCGATATCCTCGCGCGAGATCACGCTGATGCTGGCCGGCGCATCCTTGATCCACTGCTGGTTGCCCGAGGCGGTGACCACCACGGTATCCAGGTCCTTGGCCGCAGGGGCGGCGGCGGTCTCGGCCAGGGCGATGGCCGGGCTGGCCAGCAGCAGGCACACGGCAACGGCCAGGGGCGCGCGGCGCGGCCGCACGGAGCAGGGGGAGGTAAACAAAGCAGACATGAGGGTCTTCCATGGAGGGGTAGGAACCCCGGCCGGGAAGCAACTGGCGATGTCGGCACGACGAAAGCAGGCAACCCGACCGGTGGGACTGCGCACGGCGGAGCGCCGGCGCGTCTGGGTGGGTAGTGCGGTATCGCATGCCTGCCTGGTTAACGGAATGATAACCGTTTACAAAATGAATGGGCAGAGCCCTGTGCCATAAGGCCTGCGGCGTTGTGTCGCAGGCGTGGGCGGGCGGCGGCCCCCCGCTATTGGCTGAATGGGGAGAAATGCCGCGGCCTGCCTTCGCATCCGGCTTACATTTGGCCCCCTATGCTGGGCCGCATTTTTCGCCTCAGATCCGTTGGAGAGTTCGTGGGTTCCGGTAGTGACAGACAACAGCTGCGTGCCGGCCACGGCCCCGCGCAGGCAGGACGCAGGGGCGCCGCTGGGCGTGCCAGGATCTGGATGACCTTCTTCGAACCGGGGCAACCCGGGATGGCACCACTCACGCAGGATAGCCGCCGATGAGTGTGCAATCAGTCAATGCCGTGCCCGACGCCGGCCAGGCGATCCTTCCGGCCGAAGTGCCGATGGCCATGCCCGAGCAGTCCTTCCGCGACGGCCGCCTGCAGGTGCCGCGCCAGCGCACCGCGCCGCGGTTGATGGCGCTGCGGCGCTTCTACATCCTCGGCGGTACCGCGGCGATGACCATCGCGGCCACGGTGATGATGTGGAAGGTGCTGGCGGTCAGTGGCATCAGCGTGCTGGAGGCCTGCCTGCTGGTGCTGTTCGTGGCGCTGTTCGCCTGGATCGCGCTGTCCTTCGCCGGCGCCGTGGCCGGCTTCCTCACCGCTGTGTTCGATCGCGGCTACAAGCTGGGCATCGACCCGGACCAGCCGCTGCCGCAGGTGCACACCCGCACCGCGCTGCTGATGCCCACCTACAACGAAGACCCGCGCCGGTTGCTGGCCGGCCTGCAGGCGATCTACGAGTCGGTGGCCGAAACCGGCCAGTTGGACAAGTTCGATTTCTTCGTGCTCAGCGATACCCGGCGCGAAGACATCGGTGCGGCCGAAGAACAGGCCTTCGCCGAGCTGTGCACCGCCGTGGACGGACATGCGCGGCTGTTCTACCGCCGCCGCGGCGACAACGGCGGGCGCAAGGCCGGCAACATCGCCGACTGGGTGCGGCGCTGGGGCGGTGGCTACCCGCAGATGCTGATCCTGGACGCGGACAGCCTGATGACCGGTGACACCATCGTGCGCCTGGTCGCGGGCATGGAGCACAACCCCGACGTCGGGCTGATCCAGACCCTGCCGGCGGTGATCGGCGGGCGCACCCTGTTTGCGCGCATGCAGCAGTTCGGCGGGCGTGTGTACGGGCCGGTGATCGGTCGCGGCGTGGCCTGGTGGCATGGCGCGGAAAGCAACTACTGGGGCCACAACGCGATCATCCGCACCGAGGCCTTCGCCGACAACGCCGGCCTGCCGGCGCTGCCGGGCCGGCAGCCGTTCGGCGGGCACGTGCTCAGCCATGATTTTGTCGAGGCCGCGCTGATGCGCCGTGGCGGCTGGGCCACGCACATGGTGCCCTACCTCAAAGGCAGCTACGAAGAAGGCCCGCCGACGCTGACCGACATGCTGGTGCGCGACCGCCGCTGGTGCCAGGGCAACCTGCAGCACGCCAAGGTGGTGGCCTCCAAGGGCCTGCACTGGGTCAGCCGCATGCACATGATGATCGGCATCGGCCATTACTTCACCGCGCCGATGTGGGCCATGCTGATGCTGATCGGCATCGCCATCCCGCTGTTCCAGGGCGGCATCGATTTCAATGAAATGCTGCACCTCTCGCCCAGCCTGTACTGGCGCCACCAGGACGAGGAGAAGGTGATCCGCATGTTCGCCATCACCATGGTGGTGCTGCTCACCCCCAAGGTGCTGGGGTACATCGCGATGCTGCTGGATCCGGTCGAGCGCCGCGGCTGTGGCGGTGGCATCCGCGCGCTGCTGTCGATGCTGCTGGAAACCCTGCTGGCCGCGCTGATGGCGCCGGTGGTGATGTACGTGCAGTCGCGTGGCGTGGCCGAAGTGCTGGCCGGCAAGGATTCGGGCTGGGACGCGCAGCAGCGCGACGATGGCGGCATTTCCTGGCCGGCGCTGATCCGCGGTTACGGCGGCCTGAGCGTGTTCGGGCTGTTCATGGGCCTGCTGGCCTACGCAGTGTCGCCGTCGCTGGCGGCGTGGATGGCCCCGGTGGTGATCGGCATGGTGCTGGCCATCCCGGTGGTGGCGCTCACCTCCGCACGCGGGCCGGGCACGCTCATGCACCGCTTGCGGCTGATGGAGATCCCCGAAGAGACCGCACCGCCCAAGGTGCTGGTGCGCGCGGCGCAACTGCGCCAGGCCGCCGCCGAGCGCAGGGCGCTGGGCTGACCCGACGGCACGGCGGCACTGCATAATGCGGTTCGACTGTCGTGGAGCCGCACATGCTGGATACCGTCATCAATGAAACCGGCACCGACCCGCAATGGGCGGTGCTGTGGCTGCACGGCCTGGGTGCCGACGGCCATGACTTCGCCCCGATCGTGCCCGAACTGCTGCGTCCGCATTGGCCGGCGATCCGCTTCGTGTTCCCGCATGCGCCGGTGCAGCCGATCACCATCAACAACGGCCTGCCGATGCGCGCCTGGTATGACCTGGTCAGCATGGACTTCCGCTCGCGCGCCGACGCGGCCGGCGTGGATGCCTCGGTGCAGGCGCTGGAGGCGCTGATCCAGCAGCAGGTCGACGCCGGCATCCCGGCCGAGCGGATCCTGCTGGCCGGCTTCTCCCAGGGGGGAGCGGTGATCCTCAGCGCGGTGCTGCGCCGGACCGCGCCACTGGCCGGTCTGATCGCCTTGTCCACCTACCTGCCAGACCCGGAGAACGCCGCGGCCCGTGCCGTGCCCGATGGCATCCGGCCGCCGGTGTTCATGGCCCACGGCACGCAGGATCCGGTGATCCCGCAGGCCGTTGCCGCCCATACCGCACAGACCCTGAAGGACCTCGGTTTCCCGCTGCAGTGGCAGTCCTATCCGATGGCCCACCAGGTCTGCACGGAGGAGCTTGAGGCCCTCGGCGACTGGCTCGACGCCCGCTTCGCCGGCTGAGCCATGAACGACCCCCGCCAGCTGCCGTGGTTGCCCGAACTGTGCCGCCTGCCGCGGCTGGCGGCGATGCTCGGCCTGGCCGAGCTGGTGGTGGTGGTGGTCGCGCTGGCGCCGGATGGCAGCCGGCACTGGAGCATCTCCGATTTCTTCTCGGCCAGCGGGTTCGCGCTGTGGCTGGCGCTGGCGGTGACGGTGTGCCTGTGCGCCGCCCGCACCGCGCTGTCGCGCCTGCCCGAGCTGCCCGGCACGCTGCTGGCGGTGGCGATGACCGCGTTGATCGCCGCGCTCTGCGCCGGCGTGGTGCACGGCCTGTATGGCGTGCTCGACAGCGATGGGTTCGCCCACCAGGTCGGGTTCTGGCGCTTCACCCTGGGCAGCGCCACCATGACCGCGCTGATCGTGGCGCTGGCGTTGCGCTACTTCTACGTCAGCGATCGCTGGAGCGCACAGACCGTGGCCAATGCACGGGCCCAGGCCGACGCGCTGCAGGCGCGGATCCGCCCGCACTTCCTGTTCAACAGCATGAACCTGATCGCCAGTCTGGTACGCCGCGATCCGGTGGTGGCCGAGCGTGCGGTGCTGGACCTGTCCGACCTGTTCCGCGCCGCGCTCGGTGCCGGCGAGGGCGATTCCACCCTGCAGGCCGAGTGCGAACTGGCCGAGCGCTACCTGTCCATCGAGTCGCTGCGCCTGGGCGAGCGCCTGCAGGTGCAGTGGCAACGCGAGGAACCGCTGCCCTGGGCACTGCCGATGCCGCGGCTGGTCCTGCAGCCGCTGGTGGAGAACGCCGTGCTGCACGGCATCTCGCGGCTGCCCGGTGGCGGCACCATCGTCATCGCGCTGGCCTGCCAGGGCAGCCAGTTGCATATCCGCGTGCACAACCCGGCCCCGGACCCGCAGGCACGCGCACTGCCGCTGGCGCACGGTGCCGGCCATGCCCAGCGCAGCATCGCCCATCGCCTGGCCTGGCGTTTCGGGCCGGCCGCGCGGATGACGGGGGCATGGAGCGACGGCTACTATGCATGCGACATCACCGTGCCGGTGCCGTGAGGAAACGCCCTTGAAGGTGGTCATTGCCGATGACGAGCCGCTGGCCCGCGAGCGCCTGCGCAGCCTGCTGGCCGAGCTGGCCGGGGTGGAGGTGGTGGCCGAGGCCGAAAACGGCGAGCAGGCGCTGCATGCCTGCGCTGCGCTGCAACCGGACCTGGTCCTGCTCGATATCGCCATGCCCGGCCTGGACGGGCTGGAGGCGGCGCGGCACCTGGCCACCTTCGACCCGCGCCCGGCGGTGGTGTTCTGCACCGCCTACGACGCGCATGCGCTGTCGGCCTTTGAAGCGGCCGCGATCGACTACCTGATGAAGCCGGTGCGTCCGGAGCGCCTGGCGGCGGCGCTGGAGCGGGCGCGGACCTTCCTGGCCGGCCGCAGCGGGCAGCCCAGCGCGGCCAGCCAACAGGCGCGCACGCTGCTGTGCGCGCGGCTGCGTGGCAGCCTGCGGCTGATCCCGATCGAAGACATCCACTACCTGCAGGCCGAAGAGAAATACGTGGTGGTCCACCACGCGCGGGGCGAGGACCTCCTGGAGGAATCGCTGAAGTCGCTGGAAGAGGAATTCGGCAACCGCTTCGTGCGCATCCACCGCAATTGCCTGGTCGCCCGCCATGAGCTGATCGAGCTGCGACGAAATGGCGCAGGCCAGGTCCAGGCCGTGCTGCGCCATGGCAAGGCCCCGCTGGAAGTCAGCCGACGCTGCGTGGCCAGCATCAAGCAGGACCTCAAGCACCTGTAAAATGGGGCCATGAAGACCCTGCGCATCGCCACCCGAAAGAGCCCGCTTGCCCTGTGGCAGAGCGAACACGTCGCCGACCGCCTGCGTCAGGCACACCCGGGGCTGGAGGTGGTGCTGGTGCCGATGAGCACCCGCGGCGATGAAGTGCTGGACCGCTCGCTGGCGGCGATCGGCGGCAAGGGCCTGTTCCTGAAAGAGCTGGAACTGGCGATGCTGCGCGGCGACGCCGACTGCGCCGTGCACTCGCTCAAGGACGTGCCGATGGAGCTGGACGCGCCGTTCGCGCTGCCGGCCATGCTGCCCCGGCACGACCCGGCCGACGGTTTCATCTCCAACCTCTACGCCTCGGTGGACGCGCTGCCGATCGGCGCGCGCGTGGGCACCTCTTCGCTGCGCCGCCAGGCCCAGCTGCGCGCGCTGCGCCCGGACCTGGAGCTGCTGGACCTGCGTGGCAACGTCAACACGCGCCTGGCCAAGCTGGACAACGGCGGCTACGACGCCATCGTGCTGGCCGTGGCCGGGCTGGAACGGCTGGGCCTGGGCAACCGGATCGTGGCGCGGCTGGCCGCCCCGGCATGGTTGCCGGCGCCGGCGCAGGGCGCGGTGACGGTGGAATGCAACGGCGAAGATGCCCAGGTCATGGCGCTGTTTGCCGCGCTCGACGATGCCTCGACCCGCGCCTGCGTGGAGGCCGAGCGCGCCATGAACCGCGCGCTGCATGGCAGCTGCCACGTACCGGTGGCCGGCTACGCGCAATGGGAAGGGCAGGATCTGTTCCTGCAGGGCCTGGTCGGTGGCGTGGCCGATGGCCGCCTGGTGCGGGCCGAGGCGCGTGGCCCGGGCAGCGACCCGGAGGCGCTGGGCAGGCAGGTGGCGGCGGGGCTGCTGGCAGGCGGCGCGGGGGAATTGCTGGGCGTGTAGCCGGGCTGCGGGCGGCAGGGCAATAGGCAGCCGACCCACGGTCGGCTCTACGGGGGTGGCAGCCGACCGACGGCGGGCGCTACTTGAACTTGTAGACCACGTTCATCGTGGTCAGCGTGTCGGTCTTGCGCTTGTCTTCGGCCACGTCGCTGTTGTAACGCGCCTGCCAACCGGCCTTCAGCGCCAGGTGTTCGTTCATGCTCACCGACACGCCGAAGTCGTTCTGGCCGAAGGTGTTGTACGAGCCCGATTCCACCAGCAGGGTGTTGACCAGGTCGGTGTTGGGGGTGAGCGAGTACTTCACGTCGAACAGCCCGCGGCCGATCAGGCCGGTGCGGGTGGAGTCGTCTTCGGTGTTGTGCGTGCGGCGCACACCGGGGCCGATCTGCGCATCCATGTAGAAGCGGTCGCCTTCCACCAGCCGGGTGCCGTAACCCAGACCGAACGAGCTCTGGCGATCGTAGGTGGCGAAATCGTCGCGCTCGTAACGCACCGTGGCCGTCAGCTGGCGGTGCTCGCCCAGCTGCAGCGCGCTGCCGGCGCTGCCGGTGTAGCGGTTGGCGGTGGTGTTGCGGCGCTTGGTGGTGGTGCCGTCGTCGTTGGTTTCCACGTACTCCGAGCGCGAGCGCAGCCCGAACAGGTCCATGCTGTGGACCCAGTCATCGTCGGTGTAGCGCAGGCGCAGCCGGCCGTTGGCGCTCTCGGTGTTGCTGTTGCCGCGGGACGAGGCGAAGCCGAGTTCACCGCCGCTGCCACTCCAGGGCGAGGTCATCGCGGCCGGGTCGGTGGTGTCCTGTGCGAAGGCCACCGGGGCACACAGCAGCAGGGGAACAAGCAACGAGACGCGCAGGGACATCAACGGTTCTCCGGAACGAACAGGGGGAAAATGCAACGGGGGATGATACTGGATGCGTCATGCAGGCAATTCCCGCCCGCGTCGCCGCTTTAGCAGGGGTTCGGGCTACGCGCCTGTTCAGGGTAGCGCGACGCGCACCGTGGGGTCATTGAAGCGCGAGTAGCGCAGCGTGATCCGGTACGTGTGGCCCTGGGTCTGGCCGACGCGCTGGATCTGCGCGGGCAGGCCCTGCGCATTGATCCAGTACAGCATCCCGTCCGGCGCGGCGGTGGCGTGGCGCACGCTGTACTTGTGGGTGGGCTCGCCATCCAGCGATGCCGCGCCCAGGTCGTCCACCTGCAGCTCGGCCGGTGCCAGGTCGGCCAACGGGTTGCGCCATTGGGCCAGCATGCTCTGCGGCACCGGCACCTGGCGTACCTCGCCGGCGCGCTGCAGGAAGAAGGTTCCGCCGATGACCAGCTGCGGGCCATCCGGGGTCTGCAGGCGGTAGCGGTCCGGCGCCTCGAAGTCCAGCGTGGTCTCCACCGTGCGCGGGCCTTCCATGCGCAAGGCCGCATGGAAGCTGCGCAGCTGCCCGAAGCGCGCGCTGGCGGCCAGTACCGCCTGCGCGGGGGAGGCGGCGGGCACTGCGGCCGGCACTGCGGCCGGCACCGCGGCCGGGGCCGCCGGTTCGGGGGCGGCCCCACAGCCGGACAACAACGCGGAGACGAGCAGGGCGGCGGGCAACAGGCGCATGAAGGGGGCGAGGACAGGTATCGGGCGTTCACGATAGCCGAAGATGGGTCCGGGGCCGCCACAATGGCGACGACTCGGACATAATCGGCTCATGGACCGATATGAACGCATCAACGCCCTGCATCGTCTGCTGAAGTCCGCGCGCTATCCGGTGACGGTGGCGACCCTGCAGGAAAAACTGGAGTGTTCCCGCGCCACCGTCTACCGCGACCTGGCCTTCCTGCGCGATGCGCTGATGGCGCCGGTGGAGGGGGACGGGGAAGCCGGCTTCCGCTACCAGGACGAGGAAAGCGACCGCTTCGAGCTGCCCGGGCTGTGGCTCAGCTCGGAGGAGCTGCACGCCTTGCTGGCCTCCCAGCACCTGCTGGCGCGGACCGGTGGCGGCGTGCTGTCCTCGGTGCTGGCACCGTTGCAGCAGCGCATCGAAGGGCTGCTGGCGGCCCAGGCGGGCGTGTCGACCTGGCCGGTGGACCGGGTGCGGGTGATCCCGCACCGCGGCCGCAAGTTCGACGAAGCCAGTTTCCGCGCGGTCGCCTCGGCGGTGCTTGAGCGCAAGCAGCTGGCCTTCGAGTACCGCGCCCGTTCCACCGACGAGGCCACCAAGCGCACCGTCTCGCCGCAGCGCATGACCCACTACCGCGACAACTGGTACCTCGATGCCTGGGATCACGGTCGCGACGGCCTGCGCAGTTTCGCCGTGGACCGCATCTACAAGGCCCGGGTGGTGGATACCGTGGCCCGCGACGTGGACGACAACGAGCTCGACGAGCAGCTCGGCGCCAGCTACGGCATCTTCTCCGGGCCGCCCAAGGGCTGGGCCACGATCGTGTTCAGCGCCAAGGCCGCGCGCTGGGTGGCCGACGAACACTGGCACTCCAAGCAGCAGGGCCGCTTCCTGGCCGATGGCCGCTACGAACTCAAGGTGCCCTACAGCGTCTCGCGCGAGCTGTTGATGGATGTGCTGCATTACGGCTCGGACGCGGAGATCATCGAGCCGGTGATGCTGCGCGAACAGGCCAAGGCGCTGCTGGCGCTGGCACTGAGCAACTACGAGTAAGCGCGGGCTCATGCCCGCCGGTCATATGCCCCGGATACCGCAAGGCCGGGGCGTGCGGTATGTTGGGCGCTGACGCTGCTCCCGGATCCTGCCCCCATGAAGAAGTACCTGCTGCTCCCCTTGCTCGCCGCCTCGCTGGCCCTGTCCGCCTGCGGCAAGTCCGGCTCCGATTCCCAGAAGCTGGTCGTGGCCGCCACGGCCGTGCCGCATGCCGAGATCCTGGCCGTGGTCAAGCCGATCCTGCAGAAGGAGGGCCTCGAGCTGGACGTGCGCGTGTTCAACGACTACGTGCAGCCCAACGACCAGCTGGTGCAGAAGCAGGTCGATGTGAACTACTTCCAGACCGAGCCCTACCTGGACGCCTACAACCGCGACCGCAAGACCGACCTGGTCAAGGTCATCGGCGTGCACATCGAACCGTTCGGCGCCTACTCGCGCCGCTTCAAGACGCTCGACGAGGTGCCGGTCGGCGCCGACGTGGTGATCCCCAACGACCCCAGCAACAACAGCCGCGCGCTGATCCTGCTGCACAAGGCCGGGCTGATCACGCTCAAGGACCCGACCAACGCCCTGGCCACCCAGCGCGACATCATCGCCAACCCCAGGCAGCTCAAGTTCCGCGAACTGGACTCGGCGATGCTCCCGCGCGTGCTCGACCAGGTCGACCTGGCCCTGATCAATACCAACTACGCACTCGACGCCGGGCTCAATCCGACCGAGGACGCGCTGGCGATCGAAAGCAAGGATTCGCCGTACGTGAACTTCCTGGTCGCCCGCCCGGACAACAAGGACGATGCCCGCGTGCAGAAGCTGGCCAAGGCCCTGACCAGCCCGGAAGTGAAGGCCTTCATCGCCGAGAAGTACAAGGGCGCGGTACTCCCGGCGTTCTGATCGCAACAACGATCCAATCCCGCCAGCGAGCCTCGGAACCGACGTGGATCCACGCCATGCGTGGAGCTCTGTTGCGATCGTGGTGAAGGCTGGCTGGCCGACGGCTCCGGTCGTCGGTCAACGTCGCGTCACCCCACCCGGAATCCCATCGTCGCTTCCACCGCCTGCTGCCAGCCGGCATACAGCGCTTCACGGCGGTCGGTCGGCATCTGCGGGGTGAAGCGCCGGTCCACTGCCCACTGCGCGGCGATTTCGGCGCGGCTGGCCCAGAAACCGGTCGCCAGCCCGGCCAGGTAGGCCGCGCCCAGCGCGGTGGTTTCGGCCACCTGCGGGCGCAGCACCGGCACGCCCAGGATGTCGCTCTGGAACTGGGCCATGAAGTCGTTGCCGATGGCGCCGCCGTCGGCGCGCAACTCCTTCAGCTCGATCCCGGCGTCGGCCTGCATCGCCGCCAGCACGTCGCGGGTCTGGTAGGCCATCGACTCCACCGCCGCGCGGATGAAGTGCTCCTTGCCGGTGCCGCGGGTCAGGCCGAACATCGCCCCGCGCACGTCGCTGCGCCAGTAAGGCGCGCCCAGGCCGACAAAGGCCGGTACCAGGTATACCCCGCCGGTGTCGGGCACCCGCTCGGCATAGGCCTGGCAGTCGCTGGACTTGCCGAACATGCGCAGGCCGTCGCGCAGCCATTGCACCACCGAGCCGGCGACGAAGATCGAGCCCTCCAGCGCGTACTCCACCGTGCCGTCGATGCCCCAGGCCAACGTGGTCAGCAGGCCATTGCGCGACGCGACGGCCTTCTGGCCGGTGTTCATCAGCATGAAACAGCCGGTGCCATAGGTGTTCTTGACCATGCCCGGCTCGAAGCAGGCCTGCCCGAACAGGGCGGCCTGCTGGTCCCCGGCGATGCCGGCGATCGGGATGTGCTGGTCGAAGAAGAACTGCGCCCGCGTGTGCGCGTAGACTTCGCTGGAGCTGCATACCTGCGGCAGCATGGCGCGCGGGATGTCCAGCAGCGCCAGCAGCTGGCTGTCCCATTCCAGCGTGTGGATATTGAACAGCAGGGTGCGCGCGGCGTTGCTGTAGTCGGTGACGTGCGCCGCGCCGCCGCTCAGGTTCCACACCAGCCAGCTGTCGATGGTGCCAAACAGCAGTTCGCCGCGTTCGGCACGCGCCTGCGCGCCCTCCACGTGGTCCAGGATCCAGCGGATCTTGGTGGCGGAAAAATAGGCGTCGATCAGCAGGCCGGTGCGCTCGCGGACCAGTGCCTCATGGCCCTCGGCCTGCAATCGCTCGCAGATCGCCTGGCTCTGCCGCGATTGCCAGACGATCGCATTGTGGATCGGCTGGCCGGTTGCCTTGTCCCACACCACCGTGGTCTCGCGCTGGTTGGTGATGCCGATCGCCGCGATCCGGCGCGGATCGACCTGCTCGCGGTTGAGCAGCTCGGTCAGGGTGGTGTAGACGCTGGTCAGGATCTCGCGCGGGTCGTGCTCGACCCAGCCCGGCTGGGGAAACACCTGGGTGAACTCACGCTGGGCGCTGCCCACGACGTGCCCGCTGCGGTCGAACAGGATCGCGCGCGAGCTGGTGGTGCCCTGGTCGATGGCCAGCACGTACTGCTTGTCCATGCCTTGCTCCATGCAACAAACGGGGAGGATGCCGCAGCCTACGCCATCGCCGCCACGCGGTCCTGCAGGTACCGGCCCAGCACCGCGCGTTCGGCCGCGTCCAGGCGCAGGCCCAGCCGCGTGCGGCGCCACAGCAGGTCCTCCAGCGTGCGCACCCACTCCTGCGCGATCAGGTAATCGACCTCGCGCTGATACAGCCCGTGGCCGAAATGCGTGCCCAGCTGCACCGGCGTGGCCGCCGCACCCAGCAGCGCGATGGCGCGCGTACCGTAGCGGCGGGCCAGGCTGGCCAGCAATGCCGGTGGCTGGCGCGGGTACAGCGATTGCAGGCGCGCCTGCACGCGCTGCGCATCGCCGCCCTCGCCACCGGGCAGGGCCGGGCCGCTGCCGGTCCAGGCCGGCTCATGGCGTCCGAGCAGCGGGCCAAGCTGGTCCACCGCTTCCTCGGCGAGGGTGCGGTAGGTGGTGAGCTTGCCGCCCAGCACGCTCAGCAGCGGTGCCTGGCTGGCATCGAGCTGCAGGCGATAGTCGCGGGTGACCTTGGCCGCATCGTTGTGGTGGTCGGCCAGCAGCGGGCGCACCCCGCTGTAGCGCCAGACCACGTCGGCCGGCTGCACCGGCACGCGCAGCCAGCGATTGACCGCCTCGCACAGGTAGGCCACTTCGGCATCGGCGGCCTGCACCTGGGCCGGGTCGCCGTCATAGTCCACATCGGTGGTGCCGATCAGGGTGAAGTCCTGCTCGAAGGGCAGCACGAACACGATCCGCTGGTCCGGTTGCTGCAGCAGGTAGGCGCTGTCGTGTGCGTACAGCCGCGGCACCACGATGTGGCTGCCCTGGACCAGGCGCAGCCCGATCGGCGCATCCATCCCGGCCCGCTCCAGCAGGTTGCCGGCCCAGGGGCCGGTCGCGTTGACCACCGCGCGGGCACGCACCCGCGCGATGTGTCCCTGGGCCGTGCGCAACACCGCCCACCAGTGATCGCGGTGGCGGATCAGCTGCTCGCAGCGGGTCCGCACATGGATGCGCGCGCCGCGCTCGTGGGCATCGAGCACGTTGAGCAGCACCAGGCGCGCATCGTCCACGCGCGCGTCGGCATAGCTGAAGCCGCTGCGGAAACCCGGTTGCAGTACCGCGCCGCGCGGGTCACGGCGCAGGTCCAGGCGTTGCGAGCGCGGGAAGTCCGCGCCGGCATGACCGAGGTGGTCGTACAGCCACAGGCCGGCGTGCAGCATCCAGCCCGGGCGCAGGTGGGCGGCCTGCGGCAGCACGAACGTGGTGGGCACCACCAGGTGCGGCGCCAGCCGCTGCAGCACGCTGCGCTCGCGCAGCGCCTTGCGCACCAGTCCGAACTCGCCGTACTGCAGGTAACGCAGCCCGCCGTGGATCAGTTTGGTGCTGGCGCTGGAGGTATGCGCGGCGAGATCGTCCTGCTCGCACAGGCCGACCGACCAGCCGCGCCCGGCCGCGTCGCGGGCGATCCCGGCGCCGTTGATGCCGCCGCCGATCACCAGTACGTCCAGTGCCTGCCCGCTCTCCGCGTCCTGCATGCCTGTCCCCGGCGTTGCGATGCGGCCAGTATTCAAGCAGGTGGGACAAGGCCGAATGAAATCCGTTGGCGCAAAACGACAACAGGCCCCGAAGGGCCCGTTGCAGGGTGCGTGATGCGGTCGCTTAGAAGCGGGCGCCGATGCCGAAGCCCACGGTCCACGGGTCCAGCTTGGCCTTGTCGCCGGTCTTGTCGCCGTTGACGGTCAGCTCCGGGCGCGAATGCATGTAGCGGGCATCGGCGCGGGCGAACCAGGTGCTGTTGATGTTCATGTCCACGCCCACGGTGCCGATGGCGCCCTTGGCGGTCTTCAGGCCGATGTGGCCGACGTCGCTGGCCAGGTCTTCATTGCTGAAGTTGGACTCGTAGTAGCCGGCGCCCACGAACGGACGGAACACGTTGTCGGCCTGGCCGAAGTGGTACTGACCGCTCAGCGCGATCGGCTGCTGCTCCACCGTACCCAGGCGCGCACCATCGGTGCCGCGCACGCGGTGGTCGAACTTGTCCGCCGCGCCCCACAGTTCAACGGCCCAGTTGTCATTGATGTAGTAGCTGAAGCTCAGGGTCGGGGCCGGGCCACCGTCCACCTTGCGCACGCCGTCGAGCGGGTCGTTCTTGGGCTGCAGCAGCGAGACGCCGCCGACCACGGCAAAATGCTTGCCCGAGGCGGTATCGGTGCTGGAATCCTGCGCGAACGCGGCCGGTGCGAAGGCCAGGGCGGTCAGGGTGGCAAGGGTCAAAGTGCGGATGGAGCGCATGGGGGAATCTCCTCAGAATTTTTTTGTTCTTGGCCCCGTTGTTGCCGGGGCGAGGCAAACGTAGTCCCCACAACATGAATCGAATCCGACGCGCGTTAAAATTTGGTTTGTTCTGTTCAGCGGGCAGCGCGAAACGCCTGCAATGGCGGGACATCATCGGGCCGCCGATGTTCATGCACCTGTGGGAGATGTGATGGAAGCAAGCACGTGTATCGGATTCCCTGCGCAGGTCACCCCCGAGTGCCGCGTGCTGGTGCTCGGTTCCATGCCGGGCGTGGCCTCGCTGCAGGCCGCGCAGTACTACGCGCATCCGCGCAATCGGTTCTGGCCGCTGATGCAGGCGCTGTGCGGCGTGGACGCCGGGTTGCCGTATGCGGCGCGGATCGCCGCGTTGAACGCGGCGGGCGTCGGCGTGTGGGACGTGATCGGGCAGTGCCAGCGCCGCGGCAGCCTGGACGCGGCCATCGTGCGCGGCAGCGAAGTCCCGCATCCGATCCACGCACTGGTCGCCACGCTGCCCCGACTGCGCGCGGTGGCCTGCAACGGTGGCGCCGCCTACCAGGCCTTCATGCGTTTCATCGCGCCGCAGCTGCAGGCCAGCGAGCACCGGCCCGTGGTGTGGTCGCTGCCCTCCACCAGCCCGGCCAACGCGGCCTGGCCGCTGGCCCGGTTGCAGCTGGCCTGGCAGCCGCTGGCCGACGCAGTACGCAGGTGAGCTGCGGTGCGGCCCGGTCGCGCGCCCAACAATACGGTGCCGACTGGAAAATCCTGCTTCGGGCTGTACCAAGCGCAAGCCCGCCAAGGCAGGCCGCTGCAACAGCTTGTCCCGGGACAGGGCGGCAATAATTCGCCCAGCCGGTTGGCGCTGAGGCCTCGTGCCCCCACAATAGGCGATTCCCTACACCAGATTGCCGGAGTTATCCCCATGGCCGAAATCAAGGAAGCACTTGTCCCCGATATCGGTGACTACAGCGATATCCCGGTAATCGAGGTGCTGGTCGCCGTTGGAGACACCGTCAAGAAGGACCAGGGCCTGGTCACGCTGGAATCGGACAAGGCCACGATGGAAGTGCCGTCCTCGGTGGCCGGCGTGGTCAAGGAGATCAAGGTCAAGATCGGCGACAACCTGTCCGAGGGCAAGGTCGTGGCCCTGATCGAAGTCAGCGAGGGCGAGGCCAAGCCGGCCGCCGCCGCCGCCGCCGCCCCGGCCCCGGCCGCCAAGACCGAGACCGCCGAAACCGCGACCAAGGTCGAGCCGGTGGCCGCCCCGGCCCAGCCGGACAAGCTGGCCGCCCGCGAGATCGAACAGGCCGCCGCCAAGCCGACCCAGCCGGCCCCGGCCGCTGCGGCGCCCTCGGCCGGCGCCCCGACCAGCCCGCCGGTCCAGTTCAACGCCGACAGCGTGCTGCCGCAGAAGGTCCCCTATGCCTCCCCGGCGGTGCGCGTGTTCGCCCGCGAGCTGGGCGTGGACCTCAACCAGCTCAGCGGCACCGAGAAGGGTGGCCGCATCACCAAGGGCGACGTGCAGAAGTTCGTCAAGGCCGCACTGACCGGTGGCGTTGCCGCCGGCGGTGGCAGCGTGGCCGCCGGTGGTGGCCTGAACCTGCTGCCGTGGCCGAAGGTGGACTTCAGCAAGTTCGGTGAGGTCGAGGTCCAGCCGCTGTCGCGGATCAAGAAGATCTCCGGTGCCAACCTGGCCCGCAACTGGGCCATGATCCCGCACGTCACCCAGTTCGAGCAGGCCGACATCACCGAGCTGGAAGCCCTGCGCGTGGCCCTCAACAAGGAAAACGAGAAGGCCGGCATCAAGCTGACCATGCTCGCCTTCCTGGTCAAGGCCAGCGCCGCGGCGCTGAAGAAGTTCCCCGAGTTCAACGCCTCGCTCGATGCCAGCGGCGAAAACCTCACCCTGAAGAAGTACTTCAACATCGGCTTCGCCGCCGACACCCCCAGCGGGCTGGTCGTGCCGGTGATCCGCGACGTGGACAAGAAGGGCGTGGTGCAGATCGCGCAGGAATCGGGTGAGCTGGCCAAGAAGGCCCGCGACGGCAAGCTCGGCCCGGCCGACATGAGCGGCGGCTGCTTCTCGATCAGCTCGCTGGGCGGCATCGGTGGCACCGCGTTCACCCCGATCGTCAACGCCCCGGAAGTGGCCATCCTGGGCGTGTCCAAGTCCTCGATCCAGCCGGTCTGGAACGGCAAGGAATTCGCGCCGAAGCTGATGCTGCCGCTGTCGCTGAGCTATGACCACCGCGTCATCGACGGCGCGCTGGCGGCCCGCTTCACCACCTACCTGTCCCAGGTGCTGGCCGACATGCGGCGCGTGCTCCTGTGAGGCATGGCCTGGCATTGGCCCTGATGCTGGCGGTGCTGCCGGCGTCGCAGGCGGTCGCGGCGGAATGCGCGTCCGGCCTGGGACGCGGCTGGCCACCGGCGGTGGGCAACTACGGCCAGGCGGTGGAAACCCTGTTCGAGGGCAAGGCGCAGCCGGCGCTGTCGCTGGTGACCCTGCCCAAGAGCGGGGTCGAGACCGGCGTGGCACTGCTGCCCGGCACCCAGGAACAGGAATGGACGCTGCGCTACAGCCGCGCCGACAAGCGGGTCTACAACTGGAACAACAGCTCCCGGGCCGGTGGCCTGGAGCTGCGCGTGGACCAGACCCCGGACCAGTACCAGGTCAGCATCCCGGCCGCGCTGGCGCAGCGCCTGCTGCGCAGCTGGCAGGCCGCGCTGGATGCGGCGGTGCCGGCCGAACGCAAGGCGACCGTGCTCGAGGGTGAGGTGCTGTCCTTCCAGGTGGACGGCCAGCGCTTCAGCGGCCCGCGCCCGGATTGCGGTGCCGGCAAGCTGATGATGAAACAGGTGGCGCTGCTGATCGAAGCCAGCGACACCAAGGAAAAGAAGCTCGACCGTCGCTGGCAGGATCTGGACGAGTCGCTCGACGAACTGCAGCAACTGCTCGCCGGCAAGGCCGGCTGAGTACCAGGAGAACAACAATGGCCGCAATTGAAATCAAGGTTCCCGACATCGGCGATTACAGCGGTGTGCCGGTGATCGAACTGCTGGTTGCCGTGGGCGACACGGTGAAGAAGGACCAGGGGCTGGTCACGCTGGAGTCGGACAAGGCGACGCTGGAAGTGCCGTCCTCGGCCGCTGGCGTGGTCAAGGAAATCAAGGTCAAGCTCGGCGACAACCTCTCCGAAGGCGACGTGGTGCTGGTGCTGGAAGCCGAGGGCGAGGGCGCTGCCCCGGCCGCCCCGGCCAAGGCCGAGGCCCCGAAGGCCGAAGCCCCGGCCAGCAAGCCGCCGGTGACCCCCTCGCACCGCGCCCCGGCCGAACCGGCCGCGCCGCAGCCGGCGCTGTCCTCGGGCAAGCCGGCCGACATCGAATGCAAGATGGTGGTGCTGGGCGCCGGTCCGGGCGGTTACACCGCCGCGTTCCGCTCCGCCGACCTGGGCGTGGACACCGTGCTGATCGAGCGTTACGCCAGCCTCGGCGGCGTCTGCCTCAACGTGGGCTGCATTCCGTCCAAGGCGCTGCTGCACGCGGCGGCGGTCATCGATGAAGTGGCCCACGCCGGCGATTTCGGCGTGGAGTTCGGCGCGCCGACCATCACCCTGGACAAGCTGCGCGGCTACAAGGAAAAGGTGGTCACCCAGCTGACCAAGGGCCTGGCCGGCATGGCCAAGCAGCGCAAGGTGCGCACGGTGCAGGGCCTGGCTACGTTCGTCTCGGCCAACGAGCTGGAAATCACCGGCGACGACGGCAAGACCCAGCTGCTGCGCTTTGAGCAGTGCATCATCGCCGCCGGTTCGCAGGCGGTGAAGCTGCCCAACTTCCCGTGGGACGACAAGCGCGTGATGGACTCCACCGATGCACTGGAGCTGGCCGACGTGCCGGGTTCGCTGCTGGTGGTGGGCGGCGGCATCATCGGCCTGGAAATGGCCACCGTGTACGCGGCCCTGGGCAGCAAGGTGACCGTGGTCGAGTTCATGGACCAGCTGATGCCGGGCGCCGACAAGGACCTGGTCAAGCCGCTGGCCGACCGCCTGAAGAAGCAGGGCATCGAGGTGCACCTGAAGACCAAGGCTTCCGGCGTCAGCGCCGAGGCCAAGGGCATCACCGTCACCTTCGAGGCGGCCACTGAAGGTCAGGCGCCTGCGCTGGCGCAGGGCACCTTCGACCGCGTGCTGGTCGCCGTGGGCCGCTCGCCGAACGGCAACAAGATCGGTGCCGAGAAGGCCGGCGTGCAGGTCACCGAGCGTGGCTTCATTCCGGTAGACCGGCAGATGCGCACCAACGTGCCGCACATCTTCGCCATCGGCGACATCGTGGGCAACCCGATGCTGGCCCACAAGGCCACGCACGAAGGCAAGCTGGCCGCCGAAGTGGCCTCCGGCGAAAAGAAGGAGTGGGTGGCACGGGTGATTCCGTCGGTGGCCTACACCAACCCGGAAATCGCCTGGGTGGGCGTGACCGAAACCGAGGCCAAGGCCAAGGGCTTGAAGGTCGGCGTGGCCAAGTTCCCGTGGGCGGCCAGTGGCCGTGCCATCGGCATCGGTCGCACCGAGGGCTTCACCAAGCTGATCTTCGATGAAGAAACCCACCGCATCATCGGCGGCGCCATCGTCGGCGTACATGCCGGCGACCTGCTGGCCGAGATCGGGCTGGCCATCGAAATGGGCGCCGAAGCCGAAGACATCGGCCACACCATCCACGCCCACCCGACGCTCAGCGAATCGGTGGCGATGGCGGCGGAAATCTACGACGGCACCATCACCGATCTGTACATGCCGAAGAAAAAGTAAGTCGGCCGCAAGGCCATGACACGCATCAACAAAAAACCCGGCGGACGCCGGGTTTTTTGTGTGCGGTGCTCAAGGCGCGCCAGCCAAGACAGCGGTCACGGCACGTCAGGTCAACGCGGCGGCTCCGGCAGCCCTCGTTGCCCCCCAGCCGCATCCCGATGATCCCACCAGAGGGTATACGGGCTGCCCGGTACCCTCCGGCGACAGCCGCAAGGCGCCAGGCTGTTGCCTTCGCCGTCGCAGTTGCCTCCGCCTTCGCCTTCGCATTCGCTCCCAGCCGTTCAAACCACCAGGAAAAACCAAAAAAAACGCGACAACAGGTCACCCTGCTGCCGCGTTCGGAGAGAGACGGTTGAACCGACTTAGAAGACGAAGCTCACACCGGCCACCGGGCCCTTGAACTCCTGCTTCAGCCCGATCGTGCCATCGCTGCCGCTCTGGTCCACGTCCAGCTTGAACCAGTCGTAGCCGGCGAACAGACCGAAGTTCTTGGTCAGGCGGTAATCCACGATCGCATTGGCGCGGGTCAGGTCGCCGTCGTAATCATCGAAGTTGCCCCACTTGGTGTTCAGGTACTGGCCCTGCACCGTGATCATCCACTTCTCCGACGGGTTGAAGCTCATCCGCGCGCCGACCACCGGTGCCACGCCATCGGCCTTCTCATCCAGGAAACGGCCCTGGTACAGATCGCCCACGTCCGCATAGGCCTTGGTGCTCACCTTCGCGTACTCGGCACCCAGCTGCAGGCCCAGATCGAACGTATCGGTGTCCACCACCGAGTAGTCGTACACCAGGCTGGCAACCTGGTACTTCAGCTCGCCCTTGATGAAGCTGCCCGCCGGCACCGACACATCGCCGAAGCTCACGCCGTCATCCAGCGTCTCGCGGCGGTCCTTGTCGTACTTGAAGTAGTTGAACAGCAGGCGCTGGCGGTCGCTGATGCGGAACATGCCGTCGATACGCGGCTCCCACTCCTTGCCGCCCAGCTTGAAGTCCTCGGAGAAGCCCACGTCCTGGCCAGCGACGGTGGTGTTGCCGCGGATCGTGTTGTCCGAATCGATGTTCATCGCGCCCAGGCGCAGCGCGAAGCGGTCATCGCCCTCGGCGGCACTGGCGGTGTTGGCATGGGTCAGCGCGGCCATGGCCAGCGGCAGGGCGAGCAGGGGGAGCATCAGGCGCATCGGTGTGTGTCCTTGCAGTGGTTCATTGATGTGCCGACACTCTGCCCAGCGCCGCGTCCACCATTCGTGAACGTATGGTGGAGGGTATGTGTACCGTTCATGCACCAGCGTGCGCCGCCGATCACATCGCGTGTCCGTCCAGGGGCCTGGACCGCGTTGTGGGAGGGCGCCGTACCCGGGCCGTGCAGGGGGCTCCGGGAGGCCCCGAAAAAAGTGGCCCCGGAGAGAGCTCGGGGCCACTTGGGGGTGCAGACCTGCCTTCGGGGCGTCGACGAGGATCGAAAAGTGCAGGTCGATGGGTCTGACCTGACGCTGCGACCAAAGTTCAATATGCTGCATCGCAACAGGCGGAGAGCCTGACAGGCCGGGATTGGCCCGCAGGCGGAACGCAAAATCTGTGGCGATGCAGCAACTTGCGGCCTTCCGGGATGAACAGGGAGCGGTTGTCTCGCAAATTGTCCCGTTGCTATAATTTGGCGGCTCGACGGGGCGCTAGCTTGCGACCTCGGCCTTTCTACTCAAGATCATGCAGGACATACGTGTGCTGAACTCCGTTGATTCGGGTCGGCGACTGATGCTGCGCGCAGCGGTTTACCCGCTCGTGGCAGTGGCTGTCCTGGCCCTGGCCTTCCTGCTGCTGGCAGGGCCGATGTACGCCCTGGGGGCGCTGGCATCGGGCGTGGCGGTCTCGGCCGGTGGTTGGGTTGCCGCGCGCATGGCCCTCAGTGGCGGTGTGCAGGCGGCCGGATCGGCGATGACCCGCCTGATCCTGGCAGTCGTGGCAAAGTGGGTGCTCGTTTTCGGCGTCCTGATGGTGGGGTTCCTGGTCTTCAAGCTGCCTGCATTGGCGCTGCTGGCCGGTATCGCCGTCGGGTTGATGTTCCAGGTCCTGGCTCTGGCCAGGCGCTGATCCAATTTATTTAACTCAAGGTTCCGGACACATGGCAGGCGAGGCGCTAACTCCCACCTCCTACATCCAACATCACCTGCACAACCTGACGTTCCATATGCAGGAAGGTGGTTTCTGGGCGATCCACGTCGACACCATCGTGACTTCGGTCCTGATGGGCCTGTTGATGGTGTTCGGCTTCTGGATGGCTACCCGCAAGGCGACCGCCGGCGTCCCGGGCAAGTGGCAGGCCTTCGTCGAGATCTGCCTGGAATTCGTCGACCGCCAGGCCAAGGACACCTATCACGGCACCAGCAAGCTGGTGACCCCGATCGCGATCACGATCTTCTTCTGGATCCTGTTGATGAACCTCATCAAGATGATCCCGGCCGACTTCATCGCGATGCCGCTGGAAGCCCTCGGCGTGCCGTACTGGAAGCCGGTCCCCACCGCCGACGTCAATGCCACCCTGGGCATGTCGATCAGCGTGTTCTTCCTGATGCTGTTCTTCGCGCTGCGTGCCAAGGGCCTGGGTGGCTTCACCAAGGAATTCCTGACCGCACCGTTCGGCAAGTGGATGATGCCGTTCAACCTGATCCTCAACATCGTCGAGTGGCTCAGCAAGCCGATCTCGCTGGCGATGCGACTGTTCGGCAACATGTTCGGCGGCGAAATCGTCTTCCTGCTGATCTGGGTGCTGGGCAGCGCGGGTATTGCCGGCGCCATCGCAGGCGGTGCATTCGGCCTGGGCTGGATGCTGTTCCATCTGCTGGTGATTCCGCTGCAGGCCTTCATCTTCATGATGTTGTCCATCGTGTACCTGAGCCTGTCGGAAGACGCTCACTGAGTTTCCGTTTCACCCTTCATCCGTTTCATTACCCTTAGCAACTTAAGTTCCTGGAGATAACCATGTACTTCGCCGTCCTGACCAACCTCGCCCAAGTCCAGAGCTCCACCGTCCTCGCCGTCGGCATCATGATCGGCCTGGCCGCGCTGGGTGCCGGTCTCGGTCTGGCCATCATGGCCGGTAAGTTCCTGGAATCGGCTGCGCGCCAGCCGGAACTGATTCCGGTCCTGCAGGTCCGCATGTTCATCACCGCCGGCCTGATCGACGCCGCGTTCATCATCTCGGTCGCCGTCGGCCTGCTGCTGGCCTTCGCCAACCCGACCATCGCTGAATTCGTTGCCCGTCTGCCGGCCGTCGCAGGCTGATCCAGCGAAAGCGAAACGATCAGGCGCCGCGTGCGCCTGATCGCGGATGAAGGAACGGCTGCGCCGCCGCGGGCGGCGCAACCACCCCATCACCCCAGATTGAGCGAACCCCATGGAAATCGGTTTTACCCTCGTTGCCCAGGCACTGGCGTTCGCCGGTCTGATCTGGATCATCGCGACCAAGATCTGGCCGCCGCTGATGAATGCCATCGAAGAGCGCCAGCAGAAGATCGCTGACGGCCTCGCCGCTGCCGACCGCAGCCAGAAGGATCTGGTCCAGGCGCAGGAAAAGGTCAACGAAGCACTGAAGGATGCACGCGGCAAGGCCAACGAGATCATCGACCAGGCCCACGCGCGCGCCAATCAGATCGTTGAAGCCGCCAAGAATGAAGCCATCGCCGAAGCGAACCGCCAGAAAGACCTGGCCCACGCTGAAATCGAGGCTGCCGCCAACCGTGCCCGTGAAGACCTGCGCAAGCAGGTGTCCGCCCTGGCCGTGAGCGGTGCCGAAAAGCTGCTCAAGCGCGAAATCGACGCCAACGCCCACAAGGCGCTGCTCGACGAGCTGGCATCGGAGATCTGATCGATGAGCCAGGCCCTCACGCTTGCACGCCCGTATGCCCGCGCCGCGTTCGCGACCGCGCGCGACGAAGGCACGTTCGCGCCGTGGTCGGACGCGCTTGCGTTCTCCGCCCACGTAGCCGCCGACCCGCGCGTGGCGGCCTTGCTGTCGAACCCGGAACTGGAGCGCGGCGATGCCGTCGCGCTGCTGGCCCCGGAATCGTCCAGCGAGACCTTCGGTCGCTTCCTGGCCGTGCTGGCCGAAGCGCACCGACTGCCGCTGCTGCCGGAAATCGCCGGCATGTACGCCCAGCTGCGCGCTGAAGCCGAACACGTGGTCAAGGCCACGGTCACCTCGGCCGCCGAACTGTCCGCATCCGAGCTGGACGCCATCAAGGCCGCGCTGCGCAAGCGCTTCGGCCGCGAGGTGGACGTGACGACCGCGGTCGATGCGTCGCTGATCGGCGGTGCCGTGATCGACGCCGGCGATGTGGTCATCGATGGCTCGCTCAAGGGCAAGCTGTCGCGCCTGCAGACCGCGCTCGCTAACTGAATTCATTTAACGTCCGGCCTGACCGCCGGCACTAGGACTTGACGATGGCAACCACGCTCAACCCCTCCGAAATCAGCGAACTGATCAAGAACCGCATCGAGAAGGTCAAGCTGGCCGCGGAATCGCGCAACGAAGGCACCGTGACCAGCGTGTCCGACGGCATCGTGCGCATCTTCGGTCTGGCCGACGTGATGCAGGGCGAAATGATCGAACTGCCGAACAACACCTTCGCCCTGGCCCTGAACCTGGAGCGCGACTCGGTCGGCGCCGTGGTCCTGGGTGGCTACGAGCACCTGCGCGAAGGCGATGTCGCCAAGACCACCGGCCGCATCCTGGAAGTGCCGGTCGGTCCGGAAATGCTCGGCCGCGTGGTCAACGCGCTGGGTGAGCCGATCGACGGCAAGGGCCCGATCGCCGCCAAGGCCACCGCGCCGGTGGAGCGCGTCGCCCCGGGCGTGATCTGGCGCAAGTCGGTCGACCAGCCGGTGCAGACCGGTTACAAGTCCGTCGACTCGATGATCCCGATCGGCCGCGGCCAGCGCGAGCTGGTCATCGGTGACCGCCAGACCGGCAAGACCGCCCTGGCCATCGATGCGGTGATCAACCAGAAGGACACCGGCATCAAGTGCGTGTACGTCGCGATCGGCCAGAAGGCCTCGACCGTGGCCAACATCGTGCGCAAGCTGGAAGAAAACGGCGCCCTGGCGCACACCGTGGTGGTGGCTGCCACCGCGTCCGAATCTGCCGCGATGCAGTACATCAGCGCCTACTCGGGCTGCACCATGGGCGAGTACTTCATGGACCGCGGCGAAGACGCGCTGATCGTGTACGACGATCTGTCCAAGCAGGCCGTGGCCTACCGCCAGATCTCGCTGCTGCTGAAGCGTCCGCCGGGCCGTGAAGCCTACCCGGGTGACGTGTTCTACCTGCACTCCCGCCTGCTCGAGCGCGCTGCCCGCGTGTCCGAAGAGTACGTGGAGAAGTTCACCAACGGCGAAGTGAAGGGCAAGACCGGTTCGCTGACCGCGCTGCCGATCATCGAAACCCAGGCCGGCGACGTCTCCGCGTTCGTTCCGACCAACGTGATTTCGATCACCGACGGCCAGATCTTCCTGGAAACCGATCTGTTCAACTCGGGCATCCGCCCGGCCGTGAACGCCGGTATCTCGGTGTCGCGCGTCGGTGGTGCGGCCCAGACCAAGATCATCAAGAAGCTGTCCGGCGGCATCCGTATCTCGCTGGCCCAGTACCGCGAGCTGGCTGCGTTCGCGCAGTTCGCCTCGGACCTGGACGAAGCCACCCGCAAGCAGCTCGAGCGCGGCCAGCGCGTCACCGAGCTGATGAAGCAGAAGCAGTACGCCCCGATGTCCATCGCCAACCAGGCGCTGTCGATCTACGCCGTCAACGAGGGTTACCTCGACGACGTGCCGGTCAACAAGCTGCTGGCGTTCGAAGAAGGCCTGCACGCGCACTTCGCCAACACCCAGGGCGAGCTGATCGGCAAGGTCAACGCGACCGGCGGCTGGGACAATGACATCGAAGCGGCCTTCAAGAAGGGCATCTCCGAGTTCAAGACCACCGGCAGCTGGTAATACCGGTCCTGTAGAGCGGAGCATGGCTCCGCTGGGCTGAAAGCAGCGGAGCAACGCTCCGCTCTACGTCAAACGCGGGGCATGTGCCCCGCGCCACGGGAATAAGAGATGGCAAGCGGTCGCGAAATCAAAACCAAGATCAAAAGCGTGCAGAACACCCGCAAGGTGACCCGCGCGCTGGAGATGGTCTCGGCCTCCAAGATCCGCAAGGCGCAGGAGCGGATGAAGACCTCGCGCCCGTACGCGCAGGCGATGAAGCAGGTGATCGGTCACCTGGCCCAGGCCAGCACCGATTACCAGCATCCGTTCCTGGTCCAGCGTGACGAGGTCAAGCGGGTCGGCTACATCGTGATCTCGTCCGACCGCGGCCTGGCCGGCGGCCTGAACAACAACCTGTTCCGCAAGATGCTCGGCGAAGTCCGCGAGTGGCAGGACAAGGGCGCGGGCATCGACGTGGTCACCATCGGCCAGAAGGCATCCACCTTCTTCCGCCGGGTCAAGGTGGACATGGTCGGCAGCGTCACCCACATGGGCGATGTGCCGCACCTGGAACAGCTGATCGGCGTGATCAAGGTGATGCTCGATGCGTTCACCTCGGGCAAGGTCGACCGCGTGTACCTGGTCTACAACCGTTTCATCAACACCATGACCCAGAAGGCCAGCTTCGACCAGCTGCTGCCGTTGCCGGCCGCCGAGAAGCAGGTCGCGCACCACGACTGGGACTACCTGTACGAACCCGATGCCGCGACCGTGCTGGAGCACGTGATGACGCGTTACATCGAATCGCTGGTGTACCAGGCCGTGCTGGAAAACGTGGCTTCCGAGCACGCGGCCCGCATGGTGGCGATGAAGTCGGCCAGCGACAACGCCAACAAGCTGATCGGCACCCTGCAACTCGTCTACAACAAGGCGCGCCAGGCTGCGATCACCCAGGAAATCTCCGAAATCGTCGGCGGCGCGGCAGCAGTCTGACGCGCACAGTCAAAGCACACATTAGAGGATTGCAGCAATGAGTCAGGGCAAGATCGTTCAGATCATCGGCGCCGTCGTCGACGTCGAATTCCCCCGCGAGTCGGTGCCGAAGGTGTACCACGCGCTGAAGGTGGACAACACCGAAATCACGCTGGAAGTGCAGCAGCAGCTGGGTGACGGCGTGGTCCGCTGCATCGCGCTGGGCTCCACCGACGGCCTGAAGCGCAACCTGGTCGCCACCAACACCGAACGCGCCATCTCGGTGCCGGTCGGTGCGGGCACCCTGGGCCGCATCATGGACGTGCTGGGCCGTCCGATCGACGAAGCCGGCCCGGTGGCCGCCAGCGACAGCTGGGAAATCCACCGCGAAGCGCCGTCGTACGAAGACCAGTCCCCGGCCACCGAGCTGCTGGAAACCGGCATCAAGGTCATCGACCTGATGTGCCCGTTCGCCAAGGGCGGCAAGGTCGGCCTGTTCGGCGGCGCCGGCGTCGGCAAGACCGTCAACATGATGGAACTGATCAACAACATCGCCAAGGCGCACAGCGGTCTGTCCGTGTTCGCCGGCGTGGGTGAGCGTACCCGCGAAGGCAACGACTTCTACCACGAGATGAAGGACTCCAACGTCCTGGACAAGGTCGCGATGGTGTACGGCCAGATGAACGAGCCGCCGGGCAACCGTCTGCGCGTGGCCCTGACCGGCCTGACCATGGCCGAGTACTTCCGCGACGAGAAGGACGAGAACGGCAAGGGCAAGGACGTGCTGCTGTTCGTGGACAACATCTACCGCTACACCCTGGCCGGTACCGAAGTGTCGGCACTGCTGGGTCGTATGCCGTCGGCGGTGGGTTACCAGCCGACCCTGGCCGAGGAAATGGGCGTCCTGCAGGAGCGCATCACCTCGACCAAGAATGGCTCGATCACCTCGATCCAGGCCGTCTACGTGCCGGCCGATGACTTGACCGATCCGTCGCCCGCCACCACCTTCGCCCACCTGGACTCGACCGTGACCCTGTCGCGTTCGATCGCCTCGCTGGGTATCTACCCGGCCGTCGATCCGCTGGACTCCACCAGCCGCCAGATGGACCCGCTGGTGATCGGCCACGAGCATTACGACACCGCCCAGCGCGTCCAGCAGACCCTGCAGAAGTACAAGGAACTGAAGGACATCATCGCCATCCTGGGCATGGACGAACTGTCCGAAGAAGACAAGCAGGCCGTGTCGCGCGCCCGCAAGATCGAGCGCTTCTTCAGCCAGCCGTTCCACGTGGCCGAAGTGTTCACCGGCTCGCCGGGCAAGTACGTGTCGCTGAAGGACACCATCCGTGGCTTCAAGGCCATCGTCGATGGCGAGTACGACCACCTGCCGGAGCAGGCGTTCTACATGGTCGGCAGCATCGAAGAAGCGGTCGAGAAGGCCAAGAAGATGGCCGAGAAGGCCTGATGCGGCAGGGACGGGCATGGCCCGTCCCGACCGTGACACGGGGTGGGCCTGCGCCCACCGCTGCGGAATCCCTGCGGTGGGTCCAACCCGCCCCCTAGCGAAGAGAGTTACATGAGCACCATCCGTTGCGACATCGTCAGCGCCGAGCAGGAAATCTTCCGTGGTGAGGCGACCCTGGTCGTGGCCACCGGCGAGCTGGGCGAGCTGGGCATCGCGCCCAAGCATGCCCCGCTGATCACCCGCCTGAAGCCGGGCAAGGTGGTGGTGACCACGCCGAACGGCGAGCAGCTCGACTTCGCCATTTCCGGCGGCATCCTCGAGGTGCAGCCGCAGGTGGTGACCGTGCTGGCCGACACCGCCATCCGCGCACAGGACATCGACGAAGCCTCGGTCCGCAAGGCCAAGGAAGAAGCCGAGCGCATCCTGGCCAACCGCGGTGAGGCGATGGAAGTGGCCGAGGCGCAGCAGAAGCTGGCCGAGGCGGTCGTGCAGCTGCAGGCGCTGGAGCGTCTGCGCAAGACCCTCAAGCACTGAGGCCTGCAGCAGCAGTGACACCCGACAACGCCGGCATCCTGCCGGCGTTGTTGTGTGCGCAGTCGGCAACGGAGCAACGCATGCAACAGCGGCAGGGCGCGGCGGAAACGTGGAGCGGGTGGCGGCGCGGCATGGCCAGCAGCGAAGCCTGCCTGCTGGCGATCTGGGCACTGCTGTGCCTGCCGTGGCTGCTCGGCCTGCGCATCATCCCTTTCGATGCCGCCCAGCAGTTCTTCCCCGCGCTGAGCTTTGTCGCCGAGCAGTGGTTGCACGGCCAGGCCGCGTGGTGGAACCCCTACCTGTACGGTGGCTACCCGCAGGTGGCCGACCCGCAGATGATGAGTTTCCAGCCCAGCATGCTGCTGCCGATGCTGCTGGCGCCGAGCTCGCTGCACTGGTTCACCGTGGTGGTGCTGCTGCACGTGCTGGGCGGCGGCCTTGGCAGCGTGCGCCTGGCCCGCCACTACGGCATGGCGCGCGCGCCACAGTTGGTGTTCGCGCTGGTGATGATGTTCGGCGCGGTCGCCGCCTCGCGCCTGCAGCACACCCCGATGATCGTCAGCTTCAGCTATCTGCCGTGGCTGTGGCTGGGCCTGTCGCGACTGCGCCGGCAGGGGCGCCTGCGCGATGCGCTGCTGGCCGGCGTGAGCGGCGGGCTGTGCGCGCTGCAATTGACCCAGGTCACCTACCTGATCGCGTTGGGCGGCGCGGTGTATGCAGCGGCTGCGCTGCTGCTGGCCCCGGCTGGCCTGCGCGCAGCCGTGCTGCGCGGCGTGGCGGTCACCGCCGCGCTGGCCGCCACGATCAGCGCGCCGCAGTGGCTGGCGACGCTGGCCTGGCTGCCCTGGACCAACCGCAGCGTGATCGACCTGCACACCAGCCTCGGCGGCGGCATCCATTGGACGACCCTGGCCACGTTGCTGTCGGGCAATGTGTTCGAGCAGGGACGCGGCACGTACTGGGGCCCGGGTGACACCACCCAGGACTACCTCTACCTGGGCGCGGTGCCATTGGCCCTGTGGCTGGGCTGGGGCGCGGCGGTGGTGCGCGCGCAGCCGTGGCGGGCACGCATCGCGCTGGCGGTGATCGTGCTCGCCGTGGCCTGGGCGCTGGGTGGGCGCACGCCGCTGTTCCCGTGGTTGTTCGCCTGGCTGCCGGGACTGGACCTGTTCCGGCGGCCGGCCGATGCGCTGTTTGCGGTGGTGCCGGCGGCGGCCTGGCTGGCAGCGCAGGCCATGCAGCAGGCGCGCACCGCGTCCGGGGTGCAGCCGCATTGGCCCGCGCTGCTGGTGGTGGCCGGGCTGGCCGCCTGGACCGTGCACGCGGTGCTGCCGGCGCATCCGGCCGCGCTGGGCTGGCTGCTGTTCAGTGCGCTGTTGATGGCGCTGGCGCTGCTGGCGGCACGGCATCGGCGCGCCGGAGCCGTGCTGGCCGTGCTGGTCCTGGACATGCTGGTGTTCAACGTCGGCACCGACTTCAACACCGGCAGCGCCAGCAAGTCGGTGCTCGATGGCGCCCGCGACGGCCCGGCCCAGCGCGCCTACCGGGTGCTGTCCGCACAGCGGGGCGACGGCATCCCCGAGCGCGCGGCGGTGTTCGGCCTGCGCCCGTTGACCAACGGGGCCAGCGTGCACGGCCTGGCCCTGGTCAACGGCTACAACCCGATCATGGCCGCCGACTACCTGCAGATGGTCGGCATGCCCGGCGAGCCGCCGCTGCGGGTGCAGGACGTGCCGCGCACGCCGTGGGCCCCGGATCTGGATGCACCGCTGTTCGACCTGCTGGGTCTGCGCTGGGTGCTGGCGAGCACCGCGTTCCCCGCTGCCCACGCGCACGGTGACCGGCTGTTCGTGGCCGAACGCAGGTCATCGATGCCGCGCGTGCTGGTCCCGCGCAGCGTGCATCGGCATGGCGGACGCCTGCCGGATGCCGCCGCCTTTGCCACCACCGATTTCCGCGAGGCGGTGTGGCTGCCGGCGACCACGCGCAGTGCCTGCGCAGACACGCAGTCCGGGCGCGCGCGCGTGGGCGCGGTCCACTACCAGCCTGACCGGGTGCGCGTGGACTACCAGGCCGACGCACCGGCCTGGCTGGTGGTCAACGAGGTTCATGCGCCGGGCTGGCAGGGGCAGGTGGACGGGGCGCGTCTGGCGGTGGTCCGTGGCAATGGGTTGTTCCGCGCGGTGTGCGTGCCGGCCGGTACGCATACGCTGACCCTGTCTTACCGTCCGTCGCTGCCCTGGGAGCGGCCGCGGCCGCTGCGGCCCTGATCGGTGCGGCGCGTGCGCGGGCTGTCGCCAGGGCGATAGCTGCAGGCGTTGGTCGCGGGTAAGGCCAGTGATTTTTTCGATGGCCGATGCCTGCTGCGCCAGACTGTGATCCAGCCAACGCCCGGGCGGGGCGGAAGCGGAGAGAATTTCCACTCCCTCCGCGTGGACCTTGCCCGATGACTGCGTTCGGTCGCCTGTTGCCCGCCATCGCCGGCACCCTGTTGCTGCTGGTGTCCGGCACTGCCCTGGCCGGCAACGACGCGGTGCTGCAGCGTTGGGTGGGCTGGGTGGCCGAGCGCAATGCCATCGCCCATGACGTGGCCGCCTCCAAGTACCCGGCCGCGCGGCCCATCGAGGATCCGCAGCGCGAGGCCGAGGTACTGGACGACAAGCGTCGGCGCGCGTTGCGGATGGGGCTGGATCCCGAACCGGTGGTGGCCGCGTACCGCCAGTTCATCGAGGCCAACAAGCTGCTGCAATACGTCGACGTGCAGCGTTACCGGCTCGGCACCACGCCGCCCCCGGCACCGCCGCTGGAGGACATCCGGCGGCGGATCGATGGCGTGGACCAGGCGTTGCTGGGGCAATGGAGCGCATTGGACGCGGTCCGTGCCGATCCGCACTGCGAGCCGATGCTCGCCCAGGCCATCGCGCAGGTTGGCGGTGCGGGCACGACAGCGCCGGGCATCGCGCTGGTGAGGGCGTTGGTGGGCTTCTGCGCGCCACCGCGCTGGTTCAACGGTAGACGAAGCGTCGCAGCAGCAGGAAGGACACGGCGGCCAACCCGCCCTCGACCAGCGGTTTGCCCAACCACGCGTACTCCAGGCCCAGCCGGCCGGCCACGGCACTCACCAGCACCGTGCTGATCGCGGTCAGCAGCACCCACACCAGCAGGAAGCGGCCGAAGCGCGCCCAGCCCAGGCGCGGCTGGCCGGCCTGCGCAAAGGTGTGGCGACCGTTCAACCAGAACCCCAGCAGCATCCCGCACACCCGGCCCAGCAGATTGGCTGGCGGCACCGGCACGCCCAACGCGCTGGCCGCCACGAACACCGCCCAGTCCAGCACCAGCTGCACCACGCCGATGACCAGGTAGCTGCTGCCTTGGCGGATCAGGCTCACGGGAAGGGGGAGGGCCGGTCGGGAAAGGCAGCATGTTAACCGCGTGCGTTCTAGAATCGTGGCTACTACCGACCAGACCCCCGTTGCCCCATGACCCAAGCCCTGCACGTCATCATCCTCGCCGCCGGCGCTGGCAAGCGCATGAAGTCGCTCCTGCCCAAGGTGCTGCAGCCGATCGCCGGCCGACCGATGCTGGCCCACGTGATCGACGCGGCGCGCGAGTTGCAGCCCGATGCGATCCACGTGGTCTACGGGCACGGTGGCGAGGCGGTGCGCGACGCCTTCGCCGACCAGGCCGACCTGGTCTGGGCCGAGCAGGCCGAGCAGCTGGGCACCGGCCATGCGGTGCAGCAGGCCATGCCCAACGTGCCCGATGCGGCCACCGTGCTGGTGCTGTATGGCGACGTGCCGCTGATCCGTGCCGATACGCTGCGCCACCTGCTGTCGCAGCCGGGCCGGCTGGCGGTGCTGGTGGCCGAGGTGGCCAACCCCACCGGGTATGGCCGCATCGTGCGCAACGCCGAGGGCCGGGTTGCCGCGATCGTGGAACAGAAGGATGCCAGCGACGAGCAGCTGGCCATCCGCACCATCAACACCGGCATCATCACCGCCGAGTCCACCGCGCTGCGGACCTGGTTGTCGCAGTTGTCCAACAGCAACGCGCAGGGCGAGTACTACCTCACCGACGTGTTCGCCGCGGCCGCGCACGATTACACCCCGGCCGACATGGCCTTCGTCGAAGACGCCCAGGAAGCCGAGGGCGCCAACGACCCGTGGCAGCTGGCCCAGCTCGAACGGGCCTGGCAGCTGCGCGCGGTGCGCGCAGTGTGCGCGCAGGGGGCACGCGTGCTGGACCCGGCCCGGCTGGATATCCGCGGCACGGTCAGCGTCGGCAGCGACGTGCAGATCGACGTCAACGTGATCCTGGAAGGCCGCGTGGAACTGGGCGATGGGGTCAGCATCGGCGCGTTCACCCGGCTGAAGGATGTCCGCCTCGCCGCGGGCACGGTGGTCAAGCCGCACTGCGACCTGGACGGCGTGGTCAGCGAGGGGGCCGCCGAGATCGGTCCGTTCGCGCGGCTGCGCCCGGGCACGGTGCTGGCCGCCGGCAGCCATGTGGGCAACTTCGTGGAGACCAAGAAGGTCACCCTGGGGCCGGGCAGCAAGGCCAACCACCTCACCTACCTCGGCGATGCGGTGATCGGTGCCAGGGTCAACATCGGCGCGGGCACCATCACCTGCAACTACGACGGGGTGAACAAGTCCCAGACCACCATCGGTGACCACGCCTTCATCGGCTCCAACAGTTCGCTGGTGGCGCCGGTGGTGATCGGGGAGGGCGCGACCATCGCCGCCGGTTCGGTGGTGACGCGCAATGCACCGGACGGCAAGCTGACCGTGGCGCGTGCGCGCCAGGAAACCATCGAGGCCTGGAAGCGGCCGGTGAAGAAGTCCTGATCGGAAGGTGCCGGCCAGCGGCCGGCATCAGCACGCTCAGGCGGGCAGGAAGATCGCTACGCACAGGCCGCCTTCGCGGCGGTTCTGCAGCGAGATGCGGCCACCGTGCGCTTCGATGATTTCGCGGGTCAGCGCAAGCCCGAGTCCGGTGCCGTTGCGCTTGGTGGAATAGAACGGCATCAGCGCGTTCTGCAGCACCGCCTCGTTCATGCCCTTGCCACGGTCGAGCACTTCCAGCCGCAGCCATTGCGGCAGGCGGGTCAGCCGCACTTCCACGTCGTCGTTGGGCGGCTCGGCTTCGCTGCCGGCCTCGTGCGCGTTCTTGAGCAGGTTCAGCAGCGCCTGGCCAAGCTGGGCGATGTCCACCCGGCTGTACAGGTCATCGCTGACCCCCTGCATGCGGAACGGGATCTGGTGCTGCAGGCTGCCCAGGAACTGCAGCCACTGTACGCTCTGCAGTTGCGGCTGCGGCAGCTTGGCAAAGCGCGCATAGCCACGGATGAAGCCCTCCAGGTGGCGCGCGCGGTCCTCGATGGTGGCAAACACCTCTTCCAGCCGCTCGGTCTTGCCACGCCGCACCAGCTCGCCACCGGAGTGCGCCAGCGACGCGATCGGTGCCAGCGAATTGTTGAGCTCGTGGCTGATCACCCGGATCACCTTCTTCCAGGTCTGCACTTCCTGGCGGCGCAGTTCGGCGGTGAGCAGGCGGATCAGCAACAGGTCGTGCGGGCGGCCGTTGAGGTGGAAGTTGCGGCGCGAGAGGTGATAGACCTGCTCGTCCTCTTCATCGTCGCTGTCCTCGGCGCGGACCGCGAACAGGCTGTCGCCGCCGCGCACGATCGCATCGCGCAGTTCCACCGGCATGGTCTCCAGCACGTCCTGCATGCGTTGGCCTTCCAGCTTCCAGCCGTTGTGCAGCAGCCGCCGCGCGGCCAGGTTGGAGAACACCACGCGCTGCACGCCATCGCCGCCGTTGGCCAGCAGCAGCATCGAAACCGGGGTGTTCTGCACCATGGTGTCCAGCAGCAGTTCGCGCTGCACCAGGCCCTGGCGCTGCTCGCGCAGCACGTCGCCGAGCTCGCGGTGGGCCTGCACCAGGTCGCCCAGCTCGTCATTGCCCGGCCAGTACACGCCGAAGTTGTATTCGCCATCGCGGTAGCTGCTGGTGGTGCCCGACAAGGCGCGCAGCAGCGAGCGCACCGGTGCGGTGGCACGCCGCAGGCTCCACCACATCACCGACAGCAGCACCACCGCCGAGACAGCAGTGATCAACCAGCCGTGGTCCAGGAAATAGGCCAGGTACCAGGGAAAGGCCGCAGCCAGCGCCAGCACCGGCAACAGGCGCAGGAACAGGCGGAAGGTGAACGAGCGCCGCCTCATTCGCGCGGGATGCCGTAACGGTCCATGCGCCGGTACAGCGCCTGCCGGCTCAGCCCGAGCTCGGCGGCGGTCTGGGCGATGATGCCGTGGTTGCGCGCCAGCGCCGCCTCGATGTTGTGGCGGTCCGGATCGGCGGTCGGCGTCGCCGGGCGCGGCGCCGTCGCCGCGCGCGGCAGGTTGAGGTCGCTCACGTCGATGCGGTCGCCGCTGGCCAGCAGCTCGGCGCGCTGCAGCACGTTGCGCAGTTCGCGCACGTTGCCGGGCCAGGCGTGCCGCTGCAGCGCACTGGCGGCGGCGGCCGACAGCGGCTTGTCGCCCTGCAGGAAGCGCTCGGCCAGCGGTAGGATGTCACCGGGACGTTCGGCCAGCGGCGGCAGGGCCAGCTCCACGGTGTTGAGCCGGTAGTAGAGATCTTCGCGGAACTGGCCATCGCGGATCATCGCCGGCAGGTCGGCGTTGGTGGCGCTGATCACCCGCACCTTGACCTGGCGCTCGCGGTTGGAGCCCAAGCGTTCGAAGCGCCCGGTCTCCAGTACGCGCAGCAGCTTCATCTGCCCGCCCAGCGACAGGTTGCCGATCTCATCGAGGAACAGGGTGCCGCCATCGGCCGCCTCGAACTTGCCTTCGCGCGCCTTGTTGGCGCCGGTGTAGGCGCCGGCTTCGCTGCCGAACAGCTCGGCCTCGATCAGCTCGGCGGGGATGGCGCCACAGTTGAGCGCGACGAACGCGCCCTTGGCCACCAGCGAGTTGGCCTGGATGATCTCGGCGATCTTCTCCTTGCCCGCGCCGTTGGGACCGGTGATCAGGACCGGCAGCGCCGAGCGAGCCACTTGGCAGGCCAGGTTCACTACGCGCTCGCTGGCCGGGTCGGCCACCACAGCGCCGCGCAGGTCATAGCGGGCCTCCAGCGCCGAGCGGTTGCGCTGCTCGCGCTCGCGGCGGCGATCCAGTTCGCGGCGGGTTTCGGACAGTTCCAGCAGGTTGTTGACCGTCACCAGCAGCTTGCGGTCGTCCCATGGCTTGGCCAGGTAGTCGGCGGCACCGGCGCGGACCAGGTCCACCGCACTGCTCAGGTGTGTCCAGGCGGTCAGCAGGATCACCGGCAGGTCGGGATGGCGCGCGCGGATCTGTTCGAACAGCGCCTCGCCCTCCTCGCCGGAGGTGGTGTCCTCGGTGAAATTCATGTCCTGGATCACCAGGTCCACCGGCTGCTGTTCCAGCAGCGCCAGGCCGGCCTCGGGCGACAGGGCGTGCAGGGTGTCGATGTCGTGCAGCGAAAACAGCACTTCCAGTGCGGTGCCGACGCTGGCGTTGTCATCAATGATCAGGATCGAAGGCATGCGTCGACAGGAGACCGGAAAGTAGGCAGAGAGTACCGGAGCGCGGGGCCAACCGTCAGTTGGCCCCGCGTCGGCCCGGTCAGGCGCGCGGCGGCGGCGGCGGCGGTGCAGGCGGCGCCGGCGGGGCGGGGGGCAGCACCTTGCTCCAGGCCACCGCGTCGATGGTGACGGTCATCTGGCTGCCCTTGCGCAGCAGGATCACCGGCACCCGCGAGCGGCTGTTGCGGGCCAGGAAGGAGGTCACGTCATCGAGGCTGCGCACCGGCTGGCCGTCCATGCGCAGCAGCCGGTCGCCGCTGCGCACGCCGAAGTAGGCCGGATCGGTCTGGGTGACCCGCACGATCCCGTCGCGGGATTCCAGGCCCAGTTGGTGGGCGCCGTCCTGCCACGTCATCGTGGCGGTATCGGTCTGCAGGGGAGCGGCCAGCGCTGGAGCGCTGGCCAGCAGGAGGGACATCACAGCAGCGCAAAGCAGGGTAGTACGCATATCAGGCACTCCGGGTGGCAACGGCGGGAGGAACGGCGGCGGCACGACGGGCCGGGCCGAAGACAGCGATCTGGCCAAGCATCCACAGCAGCACCGCGCCGATCGGCAGGTAACTGATGGGCATGCGCGGCAGCTCGTAGTTGTTCATCAGGTACAGGTTGATCGTGTAGGCCATCAACATGCCGAGCACGATGCCAACGGTGGCCAGCAGGAAGTTCTCGGTCTGGAAGTAGCGCAGGATCTGGCCGCGGGTGGCGCCCAGCGCACGCCGGATGCCGATCTGCTTGGTCCGCTGCTGCACCCAGAAACTGGCCAGGCCGACGATGCCCAGCGCGGTCACCACCAGCAGGGCCACGCAGACGGTGATCAACAGCCCGACCATGGCGCGGTCGTTGGCGAAGAACTTGTTGCGGGTTTCCTCGTAGGTGACCTTGGCGCGCACCAGGCGGCTGGGATCGACCCGCTCCAGCGCGGCCACCGATGCCTTGAGCACCTCATCGCGGCGCGCCGGATCGGTGACGCGGATCAGGTAGAAGCCCATCTCGTAGGTCATCCGCACCGGCAGGATCATCGAGTGATGGCTGTCACCCTCGACCTTGGCGGGCCGACCCAGTTCCTTGACCACGCCGGTCACGCGCAGCGGCATGCGGCCGCTGTAGACCGTCTTGCCCAGCGCGTCGCCGTCGGGATAAAGCTTGTCGGCGGCCGATTTGGTCAGGATCACCGAGCTGCCCTTGGTTTCCGAGGCCGGGTCGTTGATGACCTCCTCGTACTCGCGGTACTCGCCGGGCTGGAAGTCCGAACCGGCGATCAGCTCCACGCCGAGCGTATCCAGCGTGCCTTCGCGGGCGAAGTACTGGGCGGCGTTCAAGGTCGGGCGTTCCTGGTCGGGCACGCGCGAGAGGCTGCTGTTCCAGGAGTTGCGTCGGAACGGCAGCTGGTTGAGCGACACCGCGCTTTTCACCCCGGGCACGCTGCGCAGTGCGGCCAGGTCTTCGCGGGTGCGTGCCTCGACATTGACCTGTTTGCCGATGCCGCCCAGGCGGACTTCGAGCAGCTCGTTCTCGGCGATGCCGCTGGGTTGGTTGATGGTCTCGATGCGCTGCCCGATCAGGAACAGCGCGTTGCAGACGATCGCACAGGTCAGCGCGATCTCCAGCACGATCAGCGCTGCGGCGGTCTTGTGCCGGCGCAGGGTGGTGAGGATGGGACGGATATCCATGATGTGCTCCGGATCCTTACTGCGTTTTGAGTTGGATGGCGGGCGTCACCTGCATCGCGCGCAGCGCCGGCAGGAACCCGGCCAGCAGGCTGGCGACCAGGGTCAGGCCCAGGGTGAGCAGCAGCATCTGGCCGTCCAGGGTGGCCAGCTTTGCGTACTCCACCGGCTGCTGGCGCACCGCGTACAGGCCGATCAGGGCCAGGCCCAGGCCGAGCACGCCGCCGGCCAGGCCGACCGTGCCCGCTTCCACCAGCGACTGCAGGAAGATCTGCCCGCGGCTGGCACCGAGCGCGCGACGCACGCCGATCTCGCCGCTGCGGCGCAGGAACTTGGCCAGCAGCAGGCCCACGGTGTTGATCAGGCAGACCAGCAGGAAGCCCATCGCCAGCCACAGCTGCAGGCGCACGTCGCCGGGCACCACCTGCTTGTAGTCCAGCCATTCCATGACGTTGCGCAGACGGACGTTGGACGGGCGCTGGAAGCGACCGGACGCCTTCTGCTGGGCCGAATAGTTGTCCAGGTAGGCACGGTAATCGGCGGCATCATCGGCAGAGGGCAGCTCGACCCAGTACTGCAGCCAGGTGCAGGGGGCGTTGACCGCGGTTTCATCGCCGTTGGTGTTGCCCCAGCAGTTCATGTTGCCGTTGCGGCCCAGTTTGAGGTCCATCGCGGTGGAGAAGGGCAGGTAGACATCCTCGCTGCTGCCGTAACGACCGGTTTCCAGGTCATAGAAGTGCGGGTTCGGATTCCACTCGTCGAGCACGCCGACCACGGTGAAGGTGGTGCCGTCCATCCGGATCGGCTTGCCCACGCTGTCGGCACCGTCAAACAGCTTCTGGTTGAGCGTGCGCGAGATCACCGCCACCCGGCCCCGGCCCTCGTCATCGGCCACCGGCCAGGCACGGCCATACAGGAACGGCGTATCGAACATCGGGAAGAAGTCGGTGGAGGTGTAGCGCGCGTCGGTGTCGAAGGGCCGCAGCGAGGTCTTGTCCGGTTCGAGGGTGACCCCGCCGCCGGTCATCATCGCCTGGTGCTTGGCCTGGCGTTCGCGCAGCAGGGCCTCGGCATCGAAGCGGGTGACCTGGTCTTCCGGCTCTTCACCGGGCTGGAAGCCGAGCATCGGACGCGGGTCGACCTGCACGTTGAACAGGCGGTCGCTCTTCTGCGGGATGGGATCGCCGGACAGCACATGGAACACGGTGAGGGTGGTCATCGAGGCACCGATGCCCAGGCCGATGGCGACCACCATCAGGGCGGTGAGTATCTTGTTGCGCCGGAAACTGCGCAGCGCCAGTCGAAAGTAGTAGGCGAGCATGGTGGGCCTCAGTCGTTGGCAGTGGCGACGACGGCGCGTGGAGTGGCCAGCACCGGCTCGCGGATCAGATCGGTGGCCTGGCCATCGACGATGTGCACGTTGCGCTGCGCACGGGCGGCCAGTTCCGGGTCGTGGGTAACCATGACGATGGTGGTGCCGGCGGCATTGATCTCCTCGAGCAGTTCCATCACCCCGCGGGCCATCTGGCTGTCCAGGTTGCCGGTCGGTTCGTCGGCCAGCAGCAGGCGCGGGCTGCCGGCCAGGGCGCGGGCGATGGCCGCACGCTGCTGCTGGCCGCCGGACAGTTCAGCCGGGTAATGCTTCATGCGCGAGCCCAGCCCGACCTGGCCCAGGGCCTTCTCGATGCGCTGCTTGCGCTCGGCCGCCGGCATGCCGCGGTAGCGCAGCGGCACATCGACGTTGTCGAACAGGTTCAGGTCCGAGATCAGGTTGAAGCCCTGGAAGATGAAGCCGATCTTCTGGTTGCGCAGGCGGCTGCGCGCGTCATCGCCGAGCGTGCTCACGTCCTGGCCGTCGAGCAGGTAGGTGCCGCTGGTGAAGGTCTCCAGCAGGCCGGCGATGTTGAGGAAGGTGGTCTTGCCCGAACCGGACGGACCGGTCACGGCAACGAACTCGCCCTCGCGCACGTGCAGGTCGAGCGACCGCAGGGCATGGGTTTCCACCTGTTCGGTGCGGAACACTTTGGCGACCGAGCGCATCTCGAGCATGGCTGTTTTCCTTTGCAGTTCGTTGGGAGTATCAGTTGAGGGAGACCTGTTCGGCATCGCCGAACAGATCGCTGCCGGAAACCACGACGCGATCGCCGGGCTGCAGGCCAGAGAGGATTTCCACTTCGCCCAGGCTGCTCACGCCGAGCTTGACCGGGCGGCGCACCGCGCTGCTGCCGTTCATCACGTAGGCCTGGCCGTTGCCCTGTTCGACGAACGGGCCGCGCTCGACCTTGAGCACGTTGCGGCGCGTATCGAGCACCACCCGGGCCTGCATCCGCTGGCTCTGGCGCAGCCCCTGCGGCTGCTTGTCGGAGAAGCGGATGCGGGCGTTGACTTCACCGGCCACCACTTCCGGGGACACCGCGCTGATCTCACCCGGGAACGGCTGGCCGTTGCCGCTGGTCAGCTGCGCCGGGATGCCGATCGCCAGGTCACGGGCGAAGCTCTCCGGCACCTTGATTTCGATTTCGAAGCGCGACAGGTCGACCACGCCCAGGATCGGCGCGTTGGCGATCACGTTGGTGTGCTGGGTGGCCTGGACCTGGCCGACCTGGCCATCGAACGGCGCGCGCAGGGTCAGCGCATCCACCTGGCGCTGCACTTCGGCCACCACCGCCTTCTGGCGCTCGGCCAGCAGGTGCTTGTTGCGCGCATCCAGGTCCGCGCCCTGGCCCTGCAGGCGGGCGTCGGTCTGGGCGTTGGCCAGTTGGATGTCGGCCTTCTTGAGCGAATCGTTGGCCTTGGCCAGGTCGATCTGCGGCACCGCGCCACCGTCGAAGCCGCGCTGGTAGCGCTGCAGATCGCGGTCGGCGGCCTGCCGTTCGATGCTGGCCTGGTCGGTTTCCTTGCGCGCCTTGGCCCGGGCCAGGGTGGCATCGAGGGTGGCGCGGCTGGCTTCCGCTTCCAGGCCGGCCAGGGTGGCCTGTTCCTGGGCCAGCTTGCTGCGCAGTTCGGGGCTGTCGATCACCGCCAGTTCCTGGCCCTTCTTGACCACGTCGCCGGCCACCACCTTCAGGTCCACCGTGCCGGCCGAGATCGCATACAGGATCGGGCTGTTGGCGGCGATCACGCGGCCGTCGGCGGCGATGTCACGGACCAGGTCGCCGCGCTTGACCTCGGCGATGCGCACCCGGCTGCTGTCGAAGGATCGGCTTGCGCCCAGCCAGGCCCGGGCGGCGAAGCCGATCGCCAGCAGCACCACCAGCGCGGCCAGGCCCGGCCACAGCCAACGCTTCCACGGGGCTGCCGTGCCGGCAACGGAGAGGGTCTGGTCCTGGGCGGAAGTGTCGCGGATCATCGGGCTCGTTCGCGGTTGGGTTGCCCTCTATCAAGCACGCGCCGTGCCAACTTTTGCCGTAGTGAAATCAACGGGTTGCGAGCGCGATCCGGATGTCCGGGTGTCCGCGGACAGTACGCCGGACACTTTTGTTAAGCCGGCGGCGGCGTCCCGGACACAGGCGCCACGCTAGAATGCGAGGCTCGATACCTCGGATCAGAATCTATGTGCGGCATTGTGGGAGCAATCGCGAATCGCGATGTGGTACCGGTCCTCATCGAAGGACTGAAGCGACTGGAATATCGCGGTTACGATTCCTCCGGCATCGCCGTGCTCGACCAGCGCCAGGCCCAGCCGGACGTGCGCCGGGTGCGGCGTACCGGCCGCGTGGCCGAGATGGAGAAGGCCGCCGCCAGTGAAGGGTTCGATGCGCTGCTCGGGATCGGCCACACCCGCTGGGCCACCCACGGCGGGGTGACCGAGGCCAACGCCCACCCGCACATCAGCCACGGCGTGGCCCTGGTCCACAACGGCATCATCGAGAACCACGAAGAACAGCGCGAGAAGCTGCGTGCGCTGGGCTACGTGTTCGAGTCGCAGACCGATACCGAGGTCATCGCGCACCTGATGCACCACCACCTCAAGGGCGGCGACAGCCTGCTCT
>RCUH01000060.1_pt1 | contig 196729 bp, 166 predicted proteins | sample 2166191 | NCBI WGS metagenome assembly RCUH01 (sample SAMN09932848, study PRJNA488358) | compost metagenome | feature: garden; material: soil; isolation source: compost soil in an enriched community after 214 h of incubation | place: Germany: Experimental Botanical Garden Goettingen | collected...
AATTTGATGCTGTCTGCGAAGTTTGACCACCCGTCCACGAATAAGTATATGGGGCAACACCAACAGGATTCGCTATTGCAGACCCGGTAGATGTTCCGCCGCAAAGTACATTGGTCGGAGTAGCTGTTACACTACAACACACCCCACCTGCACCAATGGTAAATGTACCTGTACGGGTACAACCGTTTGCTCCCGTAACAATGAAATTGTAGTTTCCGTCCGGAAGGTTATTAAATGTAGCAGTGGCTGTCGCTGTGTTTGCTTCAACAACCGATCCCGTAGTTGGACCCGAGATACTTACCGTATATGGACCTAATCCAACCGGGTTATTGATCACTACCGAACCATTATTGTAATTCGCGCACGTTTCTGCAGTTGGAGTTACGGTTGGAGCACTCAAAGCACCGTTTGTAACTACTACCTCGTCAGTTACCACATTGGCACACTGATCTGTTGCAGTTACCGTGTAAGTTGTTGTAGCAGCAGGCGCAACGTTCACCGGAGTTCCCGTACCGGCGCCATTATTCCATGTATACGTCACTGTTCCCGTACCTCCGGTTGAAGTGGCAGAAAGCGACGTTCCTCCTCCCGGGGTACAAATAAGCACATCCGGACTGGCCGTGACGGTCAGTGGATTCGCATCTACAATGGTTACTGTAGCAGTTCCCGTGGTACAGATCGTAGCCGGATACGTACAAATCAATGTTTCATTCCCTTCAATGATTCCATCCAGGATCACGTTTACGTTTATAGTTACCGAAGTTTGTCCTGCAGGAATCGTAATGGTTGTTGGTAAAGCTGAATAATCCGCCCCGGAAGTTGCAGTTCCCGACCAGCTTACGTTAAATGAATATGGTGCAGCAAGTGCATTCGGAATGGTAAATGTCATCGTATTGTTGGAACAACCTTCGGGGAAAATCCCTGGCCCTGCCCCACTGGAAGTAACAGATGAAACCGGCGGATTTCCTACGGCAAACAATCCGTTTTCCTGGATAAATACCCAGGAATCGTAAATCTGGTCACCTCCATCTGCAAGCATCAAACGAATATGATATGTTTGACATGCAGTAACTGCTCTTGAAGCGGTTAACTGAACCGTATAGCCATCCATTACATTCGCATTCGTCAAAACCGTATTGTTGCGATAAGAACCTGCATTTACACCGTTATTGATGTTGTCAATTGTTACCGGAACAGCTCCAATAACAGCAATATTTGTTGGAACGGCAATCCCCGGACCGCTGATAAAAAAGGCAAATGCATCGTTGTACCCCGAGTTAACGAACTCATTGTACTCTTCCGAACCGAAAACGTAATTTACATTGATATTATTCGTAATCGGGATAAAATCGAATTCCAAGATAATACCGTCATTTGTATCGTCCCCCGCAATTGCGTTTAACTCCGGAATAGGACCGCCATTGTTATTATCGGATCTAAAAACAGTATTGGGATTCCCCTGCAAGTGATTGGCATTATTAACAAATCCGGTGCTCATTACAACCCCGGTATTCATCGTAGCACCGATCCCTGCGGATGTTCCCCCGATAAAATTCGCAATCGCGCGCGCATCCCCTGTTAAAACGACATTGGAGAATGTAATTCCCGGGCCGCATATCCGCGCTACATAATCATTCGCCAAGGCAGATTGATTCAAGGTCATTTGTCCGGAAGACGAAAAATGCTGAAATACGAACAATAACAGAAATGCCGCACTGGTGCAGACTGATTTGAAAGCAGTAGTTTTTTTCATAGTCATAGCGTTCTAGTTCAGTTTATAAGTAAGTGTCAAAAAATAATTGTATTGAATATTAATCTTTTAAATAATTTAAGATCCAAACCTTTAGTTTTTTCTTCGTCTTGTAATCAGTGAAGGTTTGTGTGGCAAGTTCCTGATCCAAGGTGTATAAAATCACTACATAAAAATAATTATTGGCTTCATTTATGACCAAATAAGATCCCGGGTATTCACCCAAATTCTTATTCAGCATGAAATCTGCATTCTGCCTGTTCGAGAAAACTCCGGTAATCACATAGAACCCATCCGGAGACTGTGTTTTATCCAGGCTTACAAACCGGTATCCTTTTGCTACCGGGATCACTTCCGGTTGCGGTTTTTCCGTATCAACAGGTGCTGGAGTCACTTTTGCAAGGTTTGCCAAAGAATCTTTTTCCTTTAGCAATTTATCTTTTTGTGCACGTTCTTCCAACAGGCGTTTCAATTGATTTTCCAGGTCATCTTTGAGTTTCTGAACGGAATCACGCTGTCTTGCGGCCAAATCATCCGTTACTTTCACTTCTTTCTCTACCACCTGTATTTCTTTTTCACCTCTTCCTTTAAACGAAAAGCCTAAGAAAATCTCGTGATTTGTTCCGGTATTGTATGCTTTCATGGAACCGGTCAATAGTTCGTAGCTGTATCCTACACGCAGAAAGTCCAAAACTCGGACTCCGGCATTGAACTGAACTGCATAATCTGATTTGTATGTTGCCGATGCCCAGAGCATGTTGTTGTAAATCGCCATAACGGTTGCATCATATTGAACCGGGTTATTGGGCATATATCTCAAAAGGGCATTCGGGCGGATGATTAGTTTCTCTCCTGCATGAATATCGTATTCCAGTGATAGCATGTAATGTCTTTCCAATTGGTAATATCCTCTGCTATTCTCTCTTGCGTATTTCGCTTTTCCCCCAATAATCTGCGGAACTGAAATCCCAAGTCGTAAATCTTTCCAGTTGTACAATAAACCGACGTTCATGTCGAAAACAGGTGCTGTAGGACGTAACCCGGTTAAATAGGGATCATTGATGTCTTCCGCATTGAGTTGCGCGTAATCGATACGGTTATCTAAAACTCCGGCCGAAACTCCGAAACGGATGTTATGGTCTTCGTTAATCGTCAGTTTGTAGCTGTAATTGAGGCTCGACATCAACTGCTGCTGAATGCCCTGGCTTTGATGAGCAACTACCAATCCCAATCCCATTTTGCCTTTTGCTATCGGTCCGTCCACGGTCAGGTAATTATTTACCGCAGTAGATCCAAATGAGGAAAAGCGCTGATTCCGGACAAAACTGGCATTCACGTAATCACTTGCTCCTGTAGAAGCCGGATTATAAATGAACGGATTGATCAAATAATGATTGTAAAAAGGAACTTGTTGTCCAAACAGACTCCCCCAACACAAACAAACACCAAAAAACAGTAGTAGTCTTTTATTCATTTCCCAACAGTGTAATTGTTCCTTTATATTCTTCTTCTGTTCCTCCTTTTATAACAACGTAATAATATGTTCCGTTAGGCAATCTTGCGCCTTTGTATTCTCCATTCCATTCGTTCTGATAATCCTGGTTCTCATAAAGCAGTTTTCCATACTGATTGAAGACTTTCACATCCGTCATCGGGAAAAATTCTACTCCGGTAATGTTCCAGGTATCATTGACATGGTCATTGTTCATGGTAATTACGTTCCGGATATTGAACTGGATCGGGTCCATTACTGTAATCAATACCGTATCTCCGCCGATACACCCGTTTACATCTATCACATAATAAATATAACTGGTTGTAGCCCCAGGGGTTGCCACCGGATTGGTGATCGTAGAATCCGAAAGTGAAACTCCCGGCATCCAGATCCCTGTTATTCCGCCCGAACCGTTCAGAGTTACGCTTTCTCCCAGATAAATTGCAGTGTCTGCTCCCGCATTAGAAACCGGCGAAGGAAGCATCGTAATGGAAACAGCATTGGATATTGCAGGCGGACAAACACCGTTCAGTGTCACTACCTGGAATTGAACATTCTCCACGATACCGAAAGTGGTATAATCAACCGTATCTGAATTCGGGATCGTTTGCCAGGTCACTCCATTATCGGAAGAATATTGCCAAAACAGCGAATCTGCTACAGATCCCACCAAGTGTAATTCTTCTGACTGGAATTCACACACACTGCCGCTTTGACCTAAAATCCCTGCAACCGGTGCCGTATCCAGCTTGATAATTGCCGTATCGGAATAGTAATCCGGACAAAACTCTCCGTCGAGATACGCTCTGTAAATCGTTGTCACACTTTGTCCGCTGTAATCGTGCGATGTCGTGTTATTGTTTATATTCATCCAGGTATTTCCGCCATTTGTTGACGATTCCCAATTCAAAACATCTGTAATGGCTCCGGTTAGATTCAAAATTCCTGTAACGGCTGTTGCACACAAGGTATCTGAAACTCCAATTGAAGGTTGAGCCGATAAAGGCTGGATGTAAACAATGGCCGTATCGGAAATAACATCCGGACATTGTCCGCCTTCCGTCATCATGCGGTACATCGTTGTGGGTGCTAAATTCAGGTAAGCCTGAGTGGGTGTGTTATTGGTTATTGAGTTCCAGATCCCACCGCCATTTATGGAATATTCCCAGTTCAAAACAGGACCAAAAGATCCCGTTGCACTAACAAAACCTGAAACGTTCGTAATACATAAAGAATCACTTCCTGTTAAAATCGTTTGAGGATAAACCGGATCAACATAGATCAATGCCGTATCGGAATAAACATCTGTGCACATTCCACCGTCTACAAACGCCCGATAAATGGTTGGCATGGTAAGTCCGACATAATTATAGGTAGTAGTTGGTGTGCTTGGAAGGGTATTCCATATTACTCCATTGTCGGTTGAAGACTCCCAGTGGAGTACCGGCTGAGTATTTCCGGATAAGGTCAGTACACCTGTAGCCATATTTTCACAAAGGGAATCCGCTCCGGAAATTGTTCCTGCTATAGGCGGAGCCTGAGCCGTGATGGTAGCAAATCCGGAAGTCGCATCCGCACAGTAACCTCCGTCTATCAATACGTGATACCGTGTATTCTGCATCACATTCGCGTAAGCATAAGAAGGCAAAGTGGTACTGGGAATCGGAGTCCAGCTCATTCCTCCGTCCGTAGATGATTCCCAAGTTGTAATCGTTCCGTGAGTCCAGCCTGAAAGTGATAATGTTCCCGCGTTTGCTCCCTGGCAAACCGTAATATCTGAAGTTACCGTTCCGGGAACGATCGGGCAATCATTTTGCACCGTCCACTGGATCGTATCATTCAAATGGTTCAGATCTCCTGGTCTTGACACCCAAACTTTCACGATATGACTCCCACAGGCAGCTAAATTTGCTTTTACGGAGAAACTGAAATTCCAGGAAGCTCCGGCTGTCAAATTGGATGATAAAGGCTGATTGGTTAAACTTCCTCCATCAATCGTATAATATACCTGAATGGTATTCGAAGGCATGACTGCTCCGGAGTTATTGTTGATCAACACCGTTACTGTTTCCACATTGGTAAGCGCGCAACCGGAACTGGGAGAAAAGTGATTTTGTAACCAAACATCCTGCGCTCTTGTTATAGAAGAAAATGCGGTAAGTAAAATCAACAGGAATAAGTATCGGAGATGCATAGAGTATTAAGTGTTGATAAGCTATAGTATTTGAGTTTATAACATGATCTAAGCATCGAAATTAACAGTTTTTTGCAACTAATCCAAATGCACAATCGGTACATTTACGACAGAATGAGTGATTAGGTTTCTGAAAGGTGAATATTATTTCTTATTCGCTCATTTTTAGTACAAATCAGATTTTTGACCTTCGATGATATCTATTAAATATTTCACAAAGCAAATTACATACTTGTCTTTCTTAACAATCTCGTTTTTTACCGACGCGCAGAAAATTGATTTGACAGCACCTGTTTTTAAAGACTCTATTCAGGCAAATCAGGTGCAGCTTTTGGATGTCCGAACAGCCGATGAATACAGCCAGGGACATATTGTCGGCGCATTCCAGGCAGATTGGAATAACCCGGAGCAATTCAAAGAACGCACGGCTTCTCTCGACAAAGAAAAAACACTCTACATCTATTGTTTGGCCGGATCACGAAGTGCTGCTGCTCAAAAATGGCTGCTTCAGTCAGGCTTTAAAAAGGTGGTCAATTTACGCGGCGGAATCAATGCGTGGAACCTGGAAGATTTTCCATTGGAAGGTAAAATCGCTGTTCCTCAGATTGCTCCTACCGATTTTTTGAACTCGCTGCCAAAGGACAAAATGGTCTTGGTGGATATCGGTGCTGACTGGTGCCCGCCGTGTAAGAAAATGCTTCCGGTTATTGCAGAATTAGAGCAGGAAGGATACACGGTCATCCGGATTGATGGTGGTTCTCAAACGGAACTGGTAAAAGCACTTCATGCGGAAGTTTTTCCAACATTTATCAGTTTTAAGAATGGAAAGGAAGCGAAGCGAATCAGTGGTCTAACTTCGAAAGAAGAACTGAAAGAATTACTGGATTAACGAGAAACCAAATACGGATTAAGGCCAAAATGCAAATTCGCAATATCACGAATCCGTGTGCTTTTGGTAACGATTTTGAATCGTTCTACAAAATCACTGACTCAGTAAAGCGATCGCCTCTTCCCTATCCTTCCAGATTTCCTCCAGGGTCATTTCAAAAGCCGGGTTACGGTTTAGCCAGCGCTGCAAATAATCTTTGTGGATCACGATTTTCCAATCACTTACCTGGCTGGGATCGATGCGTTGCTCACGAACCAGTTTCGGACTGATGAGTTCCATTGTATCGGAAGTATCTGTAAAATCAAAACGTTCGCCTTTTACGCGAAGATAGCAATGGCATTCGGGAATGTTCGGATAGTTCTTGCCCGAAAAAAAATCAGTCAATTTCGGGTGTGTTTCGTCACTCATCAGGAAAATCCCGGCAATCAGTTCCACTTCCGGATGTGCATTTTCCAAAGCCAATTCGGCCAGCAGAGCATGTTTGGAAGAGCAGGTTCCTTTTCCTTCGGAAAGTACCAGACCAAAATCTTCCCGGTTAGCGTTTCTGCCGTAAGGAAGTTTTGCTACGAAATCACAGGCAGCCTTGAAAGAAGAAATTCCGGCTTCATGAAAACGTGCAGAATACTTTTCATTGGGTGTCAGTTCGAAGTCCATCATATAATTCCGAATTCCTAATTACGAGGTCCGAATGAACTTTAAATTCGTAATTCGGCATTCACAATTCATAATTACATCCCCGGCATTCCGCCACGCATTCCCTTCATCTGCTTCATCATTCCCATCATGTTCTTCGGATTACTCATCATTTTCATCATTTTCTTCGTATCCTCGAACTGCTTCAGTAATTTGTTTACTTCCTGGATGTTGGTCCCTGAACCGTTTGCAATGCGCGTTTTACGCTGCCCGTTCATCAAAGATGGATTTGCACGTTCTTTCGGAGTCATGGAATAGATAATCGCCTCAATGTGCTTGAATGCATCGTCCTGGATATCCACGTCTTTCACTGCTTTCCCCATTCCCGGGATCATTCCCATCAAATCTTTGACGTTACCCATCTTTTTGATCTGTTGGATCTGACCTAAGAAATCGTTGAAATCAAACTGATCTTTCTGAATGCGTTTCTGAAGTTTGCGGGCTTCTTCCTCGTTGAATTGTTCCTGGGCACGCTCCACTAAGGAAACCACGTCACCCATTCCCAAAATACGGTCAGCCATCCGTTTCGGATAGAATACATCCAGTGCATCCATCTTCTCACCCGTACCTACAAACTTGATCGGTTTATCTACGATTGTCTTGATAGACAAAGCCGCTCCACCGCGTGTATCACCATCCAATTTCGTCAGAACAACCCCGTCGAAATTGATGCGGTCATTAAATGCTTTTGCTGTATTCACGGCATCCTGACCCGTCATGGAATCCACTACGAACAACGTTTCAGTTGGGTTGATTGCTTTCTTAACACGTGCAATCTCGTCCATCATCGCTTCGTCCACAGCCAAACGACCTGCGGTATCGACGATCACGACATTGAATCCTTTGCTTTTTGCAAAATTGATTGCTTCCGTTGCGATCTTAACCGGATCTTTTTCTTCTTTATTGGAAAAAACCTCGATTCCCAGCTGTTCTCCAAGAACATGCAACTGATCAATCGCCGCCGGACGGTAAACGTCACAGGCAACCAATAAAGGCTTTTTGTTTTTCTTCGTTTTTAAGTAATTCGCCAGTTTCCCGGAGAAAGTCGTTTTACCCGATCCCTGAAGACCGGACATTAAAACGATTCCCGGATTTCCCTGGATCTGGATCTCACTTTCGTTTCCACCCATCAATTCCACCAACTCTTCGTGGCAGATTTTGATCATTAACTGGCTTGGAGAAATCGCAGTCAGTACGTTTGCACCCATCGCCTTGTCCTTTACACGAACGGTAAAATCCTTGGCTGTTTTAAAGTTCACATCGGCATCCAGCAAGGCTCTTCGAACCTCCTTCAATGTTTCAGCTACGTTAATTTCAGTAATTTGACCTTGTCCTTTCAGAACTTTAAAGGCGCGTTCAAACTTATCGGTAAGATTATCAAACATACTATTGTGCGATTTTTTTGGAATACAAAGATAAGAGGAATTGAAAATTTAAAAGGGAAAATTAAAAAGGAATTGTAAATTCTCTTAAAAACAGGAAAATACAGCACAGGATTAAAATTCAAAAGTAAAACAGGGAAGATTCCTGGAGAATTGTTTTTGTCCCGTTTTCATCCTGCTGCAATTCGCAAACAAAATCGCTAAAAGACCTATTTTCGCAGACCAAATTGTTTTATTCTATGTATTTCCGGGCATTTTTCCTCCTGTTCAGTCTGTTCATTTTCTCATCATCACTTGCAGCCAATGATGCATTCATTATCCGCACGAAGAAAACAATCCCGGTTTACATTGAAAATCCACAGGCGGAAGATCTGACAAATGCTTCAAAGCTTTTAAAAGATTACGTGTTTCAAATCGTTCAATCCAGGCTGGAAATCACGAACAACAATCCAAAAAAGGCGATCATTCAGCTGAAACAAAATCCACAACTTCACCCGGACGGCTTTGTCATTTCGATTCAAAAGAACCGGCTGACCATTGAAGGCGGAACCCGCAAAGGAACAACCTATGCCGTCATTCACCTGCTTGAAAGCCTGGGATGCCGGTTCCTGAGCCCGGATTTTAAAATTGTACCGAAACAAAACCAGATCACATTTCCCTGCCAAACTATTGAAGACAAACCGGTAAATGATGTGCGGATCATTAACCTGTATTTCGGCGAAAACCCCGAATACCGCGATTGGCTGCGCTTAAACACCATTGAAGAAGTATACCCGGAAGGATATTTCGTACACACGTTTCACCGGCTGGTTCCCTGGGAAGCCTATTTCACCGCTTACCCGGAATATTTTGCTTTGGTAAACGGCAAAAGAAGTATCGACCAGATCTGCCCGAGCAACCCGGAATTGAGAAACATCATCGCGCAAAACCTGGAGAAAGAGATGAAACTGCAACCGGGAAAGCAAAAATGGTCTGTCAGTCAGAACGACAATTTCTCTTATTGCCAATGTGATCAATGCAAACACATCATAGCCGAAGAAGGAAGTCCTGCGGGACCAGTCATTCACCTGGTCAACGACATGGCTGCACGCTTCCCCGACAAGATCATCTCTACCCTTGCTTACCAGTACAGCAGGAAAGCTCCTTTCAAAGTGAAACCGCTGAAAAATGTGGAAGTGATGCTTTGCACCATTGAACTGCACCGGCACGAATCAATCGAAACCAACCCGGAATGTGCGGATTTCAAAAAAGACATGGAAGATTGGGGAAAAATCAGCTCCAACATTTTTCTTTGGGACTACACGATCAATTTCAACCACAGCATTTCCCCTTTCCCGAATCTGCATATTTTGCAGCCGAACATCCGTTTTTTCACTAAAAACCATGTCAACGCATTGTTTGAGCAATCGAACAGCACTACCGGCTATGAATTTTCCGAACTGAAAGCTTACTTGCTTTCCAAACTCATGTGGAACCCGGAACTGGACCTGGAACAGGAAAAACAGCAATTCCTTCAAAACTATTACGGATCAGCTTCACAACACGTTGCGGATTACATTCATGCCCTGGAAACGGCTCTGAAGGAAACCAAAAGCAAGCTATGGATCTATGAGCATCCGGTGGTGCATCAAAACGGGCTTTTTTCCGAAAACCGGGTGAAAAACTACAAAGCAATCTTTGATCGGGCGGAAGAAGCCGTAAAAGACAATCCAGTATTTTTGAATCACGTACAATTGGCGCGTCTACCCATCCAATATGCAGAAATGGAGATCGCGGCAAATAACATGTTCTCCAAACGCGGATGGTATGAAATTACAAACGGAAAAGCCATTCCGAATGAGGAACTGAAACGAACCCTGGATGCATTTGAAAAAACATGCATTCGAAACAAAGTTCCCACCGTAAATGAAGCGGAATTGAGTCCTGAAAATTACATCCGTTCGCTGCGCCGCATGATCGATGTGAATATGGAAGGAAATGAGGCATTCGGCAAAAAGGTCAGCGCCTCCGTTTTACCCGACAAAAAATACCAGGAAGGTGATTTGGCCTACCTCACAAACGGGGTAAACGGTGCCAGCGATTACAACATTCACTGGCTCGGCTGGTTCGGAACGGATACCGAATTGATCCTGGATCTGGAAAGCCTGACAAGCGCTAAAAACATCTCGATCAATTCGCTTTGGAACGGTAAAAGCTGGATCCTGCATCCCGCCGAAGTTGCATGCAGCGTTTCCAGTGACGGAAAGAATTACTTTCCTGTTGGGAAAATCCAGGTTGCAGGAGAGCAGCAAAAAGAAGACCCGATCCGGAATTACCTTTTCCAGGTTGAAAACAAGTCATACCGGTATGTGAAGATTGCTGTGAAAGGAACTAAAAAACTGTTCAACTGGCATCCTTCGGCAGGTGAACCTTCGTGGTTTTTCCTGGACGAAATCAGCGTTCACTAATTGCGAATTTTTAGAACCTGAAAAGCTTTAACCGAGTTCCCATTAAACCAAACTTTTAAACGGCAGGTGGCTGAGCGGAGCCGAAGTCACCTTTGAACTATTGAACCGTTTGATCCCGATAGTTATCGGGATTTTGAACTTATTAAACCTTCGCAGCACTCGCACCCAATTTCGAATGCTTCCGGCTGTAAATGAAATAAATCACCAAACCAACTCCTAACCAGATTGTAAATGCGATCCAGTTCTTTAGTTCAATCTGGCTCATCATGTACAAACAGGAAAGCAAGCCCAAAAGCGGGATCAGGGAAAGATTTTTACGAATAGTAACAACTGTTATGAACAAAGTAAACAGGATGAAGATCCAGGTCGGGATTTTATGTACAAAGTGAGTAAATCCGCTATTGTACAACCGTTTCCCGGAAATGCCCATTGTTTTCAATGCATCATCGATCTCTATTTTGGGTCCCTGGCCATAATACTTCTCCGGGTCAGAATTCATCAATTTAAATCCTCTTTCATCATACCCTTCAAGGAAATAGATCAGACGAGTCTTTGTTTTCACATCCAGTTGATCAACTGTTTCTGCTTTGGACGAACTTTTGATTCCTTTCAATGAGTGTTTCAAATCGATCTTTGGACCTTGCTCGAAATAAGCCAGTAAGTCTGACCCCATCAATACCAACCCTTCTTTATCAACTTCACGAATGATCGCTGTCAATTGGGCAGATTCGGATTCCGACAGATCAATGATCAAATCTTTGGTTTCTTTCAATTCCGATTTATTTTTCAGGAAGTTCATCAACGGTTCCTTGTACCCAATGAAACCATAAATCAGTCCTCCGATCACCAAGAACGGTAAGACATATTTCCCGTTCACGTAGGGCGTTCTGAATTTCCCTCTTGGAATATCGGTTCTGTTCTGCAAGACCAAAACTCCACCGCAAACCAATACAAACGCAAACAAAGTCCCGATACTGCATAAGTCAGTCACCATGGTCAGGTTCATGAATAATGCCGGAACCGCAACCACAAAACCAACCACTACCGTAGCAAAAGAAGGTGTTTTGTATTTCGGGTGCACTTTGGAAAATTTCTTCGGCAGCAATCCATCGCGGCTCATGGACATCCAGATGCGCGGCTGTCCCATTTGGAATACCAATAAAACGGAAGCCATTGCAATTACTGCAGAAACGGCTATAATTCCTGACATCCATTTCAAATCTACTTCTCTAAATACAAAAGCCAGAGGATCACCCACATTCAGGACACTGTACTGAACCATTCCGGTGAGGATCAGGGAAATAATGATGTACAAAATGGTACAAATGATAATCGCCCACATCATCCCGCGCGGAAGATCGCGCTGCGGATTTTCACATTCCTCGGCAGTTGTGGAAATGGCATCAAAACCAATGTAAGCAAAGAAAACAGCCGAAACTCCTTTCAAAATTCCACCAACACCATTGGGTGCAAACGGACTCCAGTTTTCGGTATCCACGTAAAAAATGCCCACTGCAATAACCAGTAAAATAATCGCCAATTTGATCACTACCATGACGTTACTTGCATTCCGGCTTTCTTTCATTCCACGGTAAACCAGCCAGGTAATCAGCACAATGATAAACAGCGCTGGAAGATCAAAGATCAGGTGAAAATTGAAAATAGTCGGTGCCGTTTCCCATGCCGTATGTGCCATTTGCAGGCTTGTATCCAGGTTTTCAAAAGACTTTCCGCCCTGCATCAGCGCCATTGCTTCGTCGTAGCCGTTATGTGCTGTCAGGTAATCCATCTGGATCCATTGTGGAAGATGAATATTGAGCCCTTCCAGCATGCCGGTAAAATAATCACTCCAGCTGATGGCGACGGTAATATTCCCGATGGCATATTCCATGATGAGCGCCCATCCGATAACCCAGGCAATGATTTCCCCGAAAGCCACGTAAGAATAAGTATAAGCAGATCCGGCCACCGGAACCATGGAAGCGAATTCAGCATAAGCAAAAGCTGCAAATCCGCAGGCAACAGCGGTAAAAATGAACAAAAAGATCACCGCCGGACCTCCGTTGGAGCTTGCCTCCCCTATCGTAGAGAAGATCCCGGCACCGATAATGGCAGCAATTCCAAAAGCAGCAAGATCCCTGACTTTCAAATGCTTTCCAAGAGCATCATGACCATCAGTTGCGCCTTGTTGCGCAGAGGCAAGAATGTCCTGGACAGTTTTTTTTCGGAAGAGTGAATTTTGTTTCATAGTATTTCGCAAGGGAAGCAAAATTAAAAAAAAGCGCCAGTTATTAACACTGACAAGCGGAAGTGCCGTTATTATTTGCAAATTAAGCAGCTAAATTCCCCTCTAAGGTCTCAATTTGCATCCTTTTAAGTTGCAGTGAGCTTAAGTCTACTGTGATTCAATTTTATAATTCTTCTCTTTCGGACCTGAAATCTGAACGGATTCTATTACTTTTATCCCCGATTACCTAAAAAACCGGTTATGCTAAAGAAAACTTTCATTCTAACCCTCCTACTGATCCCAACTGTTCTGAACGGACTGCTTGCCCAGGTAAATACGGACTTTAACCATTACAGGACTTTGACTTCAATCGGATCTATCCCGGAAGATTTCAGCCTGTCGACCTACGAAAAAATTGAGCGGGACATCAAAGTGAACCGTCCGGAACTACCGGTTTCCATGCGCAGAAAATTCTATACCGGGATTCACACTAGTATCGATGATATTCTTCACTCCGAAGTATGTGTATTCGGCGATCCGCTTTCTATTTACGTCAGAGACATTGCAAACAACCTGCTGAAGGATGATCCCGAATTATTCCGGCAATTGCGTTTTTACACGTTAAAATCCAATGAGACCAATGCTTTTTCAACCGACCAGGGAATTATTTTTGTAACAACCGGACTAATTTCCCAGGTGAGTACCGAAGCACAGATCGCTTATGTACTGGCACATGAAATCTCGCATTACAAGCGAAAACACGTATTGGAGCGCTACAAGCAAAAGACTGTTCTGAAAAACTCTAACTATTACGAATTAAGCACTTACAGCAAAGAACGCGAACTGGAAGCAGATTCGGATGCGATTGAACTTTACAAAAAGGCCGGCTACGATGAAGCTTTGATCGAACCTACTTTTGATGTGTTGATGTATGCTTACCTTCCTTTCGACGAAGTGAAAATTCCTGAAAACTTCTTCAATTCCAAAGAGTTTTATGTGCCGCCGTTTAAATTCCCGAAAGATGAATTTACCATTACTGCAGAAGAAAATTACAATGACAGCAAGAGCTCTCACCCCAATATTTCCAAGCGAAAGAAACAAGTCATCGAGATCCTGGAAAAAGGCAAAGGCTGGAACGGAAGTCCAAATGTTTTGGGAGCAGAACGCTTCACAGAAATCAGGAATATTGCCCGTTTTGAATCTGTCCGGAACAGTATACTGGCACTTGATTTGACCAATGCGCTTTATTCCATCTATGTTTTGGAGCGCGAATTTCCAACTTCTGAGTACCTGACGATCATGAAGGCTAAAACCTGGCTGGCACTGGCACAGACAAAATCAGCTTCCATGTCGAAACCTTTCGAATCCAAGATGCACAAAGAAGGGGAAATTGCAACCTTGCATGCGATCCTGAAGAAAATGGAGAAAACGGAATTGGCAGTCATCGCTTTGAGACAGATTTACGATATCCGGGAAAAAAATCCGAACAACGCAGAGATCGGGGCAATTTATAACCGGATGGTTGAAACAGCTGCTAATACGAAACAATTCTCACTCGAATCGTTTTCGAAATACAACTACCAGCAGGCTTTGCAACGCAATAAAACTTATAACGATTCGATCTCCAAAATCCCGGCCGACAGTTTAGCAAAAACAGATGCCGGAAAATCATCGGAAAGCAAATACGATAAGATCAAGAAGAAACGTTCGGCCGACGGAAACGTGGATGCACAGGTTTTCGATTCCGCTTCCTATTATTTGTACGGAATGGCGGATATACTTTCTGACAGCAGCTTTGTGAAAGCATTCAAAACGGCACAAGCCAACTCGCTTGCGTCCAAAGATAAGAGCAAGAATTCGGGCTTACTTCCTGCAATTCCGGATCTAAAAAACAAAAACATTGCATTGGTGGAACCGGATGTGGAAATTCTCGAATCTTCAAAGAAAACGCTTCGCACGATGGAACTGATCAAAGAGAATTCCACTGCCCTGATCCTCGAGGAAGCAGAAAACAATGGGTTTAAGTTAAATACGGACAATGCTCCGAATGACATTACGATTGAAGGAATCAATACGTTCATGTACATCAAATCAGCACTCAGACAAAGCGACGCGTACTCCAAAGTAGATTTCTTCCCGGTTGATTATACAGTATTACAGGAACTATCCAAAAAATACAGTTCCGATGTCATTATGATCCCACTGATCTTTTATGTCGACATGAAAAAAAGCTACCCGATGGAAGTTGCCAGACCAGTGCTTGCAACCTGGTATGTTCCACCCATGGCATTGATCCTCGTTACAGGTAAATTACTTGAATCCCCTAAAACACAAATCAACTTTGTGGGAATTGATCTCAGCAACGGACACGCTGACTTTTCGAAAGATTACACTATCAGCGGAAGACCTTCCAAAATATTGTTAGGGTCAAAATATTACGAAATTTTCAAATCAACTAACTAACCGGGTATGTTAAGAGTATTTTTATTTTCACTTGCAGTTTTGTTGTTCAGTACTGCAAATGTATACGGTCAAACAGGCACAGTTTCAAAGCCTTCAAAGAAAAACCACGCTGTGGGATTTTATGGAAAACGCTTCTTCATGCAGTTTGGTGGTGGCATGCATCACAATACCCTTCTGAAGATAGCAAGTAACAAGGAGAAAAATTTACGGGACAACTATTTTTACTCTAAATACAGGTCACAGATCAAAAAGGACCAATTCAACTACAGTGTGTATGGGAGTATGGGAGTTGTTCTGAAAGAGCGTTTTGCACTCGCAGTAGATGTGAACTATTATTACGGGGATATTTTCCTTACGGGTATCGGAAGGAAAGAATACTACGATCAATTTGGATACCTTATTTACACTGCTGGATACGATGCCCGCGTGAAATACAATACACTGCGCATTATGCCGCGGATCGAAATCGGTTCCAGTCATTCCAATATGCCCGCTGGACTTGTCAATGTATTGGGAATGGGAATTGAACTTTCCAGGTTGAAATCGGGAACTTATAAATCCATCGCAAGTAATAGCAGTCAATACAGTACAGACTCTCTCTCAGTAATCAGTGATCGCCCGCTCTCTTTTAAAGATGAAGCTGCATTTAACCTGACAATGATGTATGGTTTGGAGTACCGTTTGCCCCTTTCCAAAAACATTGCATGGAATTTCGGAGGATATGTACACGTAAACATCCCGATCCAGGAGTTGATTGACGAAGACATTTTTGGCTTTTCATCCGGTTATAATTACAATGATTACGAGGATCAGTACAAACGCCAGATGTCAAGATACCGGCTTCAAAACCTGTTTAGTGTCAGAACAGGAATCGTGATCATGCTGTAAGGAAGAAAACAATTTCATTTTCCAACCTTTTTGTTAAATAAGCATTCAATAAGCAAACAAACGTTACCGCTCAAATAAAAATTGAAAGGGTAATCCTGTAAAATTGTAATTTAGAAAAAAAAATAACTATGAAATTAAATTTACTCTTAGCTACAAGCTTAATCACCGGGGCTGCATTCGGGCAGTTTACACAAGCAAACGAACCAAATATCGGTGATACAAAAACGATGTACGTAGTTGATTCAAACTTTACAAATTATGCTACTGTAATCGGAAGCGGTGCTACCTGGGATTATGCATCCATCGGTATTTATGCTACACCGGTTACCAAGCAAATTGAAGTAATCACCCCTGCAAGTCCATTTGGAAGTGCTGATTTTGGAATTGAAATTCCTGGTTTCCTTTCGGGATATTACACATCCACTGCTTCCTCAAGAAACTGTGTTGGTTTCACTTTCCAGGAGCCTTCTCTTGGAGCGATTGATGTGGTTTTATCAACAGATAATGAACTGGTAATGAATTACCCGTTTGCTTTGAACGGTACATTGACTGATGCATTTTCAGGAAATGCAGTTACCATGTTCGGAAATATTCCTGTAACAGGAAACGTAAATGCAATGGTTGATGGATCCGGAACACTTCTTTTGGAAGGTACTACAATCACCAACGTATTGCGTTACAAGATCATCGAAACTGCAACTGCAAATTCACCACTTGGAAACATCCAAATGGACCGTATCCAGTACGAATACTATGATTTGGCCAATTCAGGATTGCCGGTATTCATTCACAGCTCTTTGACACTTACTTCTGCAGGAAACCCATCTTCTACTCAGCACCTGGTATTGAGTAGCGTATTGCCTTCCGGAACAGTTGGAATTGAAGGAAACAGCATCGCAGACTTCGGAATGTACCCTAACCCGGCTAACGAGTTAATTACATTCTCCGGATTGAGCGGAAACGAGACAGTTTCGATTGTAGACATGGCTGGAAAAACAGTATTGGCTGCTCAAAACCTGTCAGGATCTCAAACGTTGAACATCTCAGATATCGAATCCGGAATTTACAACGTAGTTGTGATCGCTAACGGAAACAAAACAGTTAAAAAACTGACAATCAACTAAGAAACAGTTCTTTTAAAATAGTGAAAAGAGCTCCGGATTTCCGGGGCTCTTTTTTTATGCACCAAACTTTCTTTTTTGCTTTTAATTCCATACATTAGCCTACCAAATTTTGGTGAAAACTATTACTACGAATAAGGTATTAAAAGATTCAACCGGTTTTGATCCTTGATGCCGACTACACTGCAAAATAATGAAGTCCACTCTCCTTCTTCTCACTACTTATTTCCTGCTGCATACCCTATCGTATGCCCAATGCAATGCAAACGCAGGTCCCGATGCAACCATATGTACAGGCGCTTCCATCCAATTAGGCGCAACTCCGGCCGGAACAGGTCCCGGAACACTTTCTTACTCCTGGTCGCCGGCAACAGGCCTTTCCTGCACAGATTGTCCAAACCCTACACTGACAGCTGCAAATACCCAAACTTACACGCTTACTGTGAGTTCTTCTGACGGATGCAGCGATGACAACTCGGTAACGGTTACCGTTGTGCCACCGCCCACGGCTTCGTTCACCATTACCGGAAATAATAACTGTTCCAATCTTCCCGTTCAATTCAACAACACCTCATCGGGTGGCGGACTGAGCTATTCCTGGAATTTCGGAGATCCGGGTTCGGGTGGACAAAACACCAGCACGCTTCCCAATCCTTCACACCAGTTCAATGCGGTAGGAGCAGGAACGCAAAGCTACAACGTGACATTAACCGTCACCAATCCAACCGGATGCACTTCTACGATCAGTCAGACGGTTACCATCAACGCGCTTCCAAACCCGGCACTGATCGATCCGATAGCAGAAATGCGGAATTGCGACGGTTCAAATTTTGCCATGACTGTTTATGACGCTTCAGGCACAACAGCTATTTCGAATTATACTATCCAGTGGGGAGACGGTTCTCCTGATTTCAATTCGGCCACTTTCCCCGGAGGAGGTGTGTCCCATACCTACACTACTGCGGAAATTTTTGCGCTGAATTATACCATAACCGGAACCAACGGATGTGTTCAAACAGCTTCCTACAACATTGCAAACATTACCAATCCGGCTATCGGGGCGGCAAACCCCGGGGCAACCACCGGATGTGGGCCCATTACCCTGTGTTTTCCATTGAGTAATTACTCATCTAATCACAATACGACGTTTTACGTAGTCGATTTTGGAGACGGATCACCAAGAGATACCTTGTCTCACCCACCCCCAGCAACGATCTGCCATACATACACTACATCATCCTGCGGACAGGCGGGAAACCAATTCGTGTTCCGGATCAAAGCCATCAACCTTTGTGACAGCAGTGAAGCTTCCATCTCGCCTATTCGTGTTTATACCGGTCCTACTGCAAACTTTAATGTTGCATCTACCAATAACTGCGTAGGCGCTGCGGTCGTGTTTCAGAATACCACACAAGCCGGGTTCAACAGCGCCTGTAGCTCCAGCACCTTGTTTCAATGGAATTTTGGTGACGGACAAACGTTAACTACAGCTACTGCAACAAGCCCCTCTCACGTTTACACCGCTCCGGGAACTTATACGGTTACGCTGACAACAACCAATAATTGCAGCGTCAACGTACTGACGCGTACCGTTTGCATCGAAAGTCCGCCAACACCGTCATTCACGGTGAATCCCGGCACTGCATGTATTCCATTCACCACACAGGTTACCGATGCTTCAAACCTTGCAAATACCTGTAATGTCACCAGAAACTGGACTGTTTTGTTCAATGGCAGTCCCTGTCTTCCTTCTTCCGGAGCTTTTTCATTTACAGGCGGAACGAATGCTTCATCCGTTAATCCCCAGATCCTGTTTACACAGCCGGGAAATTATACCATTCGATTGACTTTAACCAATTCCTGCGGTTCGTTCGTTGCCAACCAGGCAATTGTAGCACAAAAAACACCACAAATAAGTATTAATGCCGTTCCAAGTGTTTGTGCAGGATTGAGCGTCAGCCCAACGGCTGTTGTGAATGATTGTCTCGAACCTTCCGACACCTATGCCTGGTCATTTACAGGAGGTGCTCCAGCGAGTGCTTCGACACTTGTTCCGGGAGCTGTTTCTTATCCGGCATCGGGGACTTTCCCGATTTCACTTTCAGTAACTAATGCCTGCGGTACAACTACTGCCAATACTTCTGTAGTGATCCGCCCTATTCCTCCGGCACTGAATCCGCAGGTAAACAGCCCGGTTTGTGTTGGCGGCACAGCCAATTTCACTTCGGATGCTTCGCCATCGACCACTTATTCCTGGTCCGGACCCAATTCTTTTACCAGCAATCAGCAAAACTTCAACTTAACGAATGTCACAGCTGCGCAAGCCGGAACTTATACCGTATTCGGTACATTGGCGGGTTGTGCGGGTCCAAGTTCTTCTGTTACTTTAGTTGTGAACCCCATCCCTGTCATTACAGTTACACCGCCAAATGCCACCATCTGTAACGGTCAGTCGGTTTCTTTGACAGCTTCCGGTGCAACGAGTTATACCTGGAGTCCGGCAACCGGATTATCTGCAACGAACACTGCTACGGTAACGGCAAGCCCAACTGCAACACAAACTTATACTGTTACGGGTTCTGATGGAACATGTTCAGGAACAAGGACGGTTGTTGTGACCGTTAATCCATTACCGGTTGTAAACGCAGGTCCGAACGTAAATCTTTGTAATCAGCCGATTCCGTTTACTCTAACTCCAACTCCTGCAGGCGGAACCTGGACAGGAAGTCATGTCACTTCAACCGGAATTTTCACTCCCAACGGAACAGGAAGTTTCCCATTGATCTATTCATTCACGAACGCAAACGGGTGCACGAACACCGACACCTTGATCGTCACGGTTGTTGACCCTACTCCAGCTTCAGCCGGACCGGATTCTTCCCGGTGTTTCGGAGCAGGAGCTATTACTTTGACCGGAACTCCTACCGGGGGAACGTGGAGTGGAACAAGCATTACAGCAGCCGGGGTTTTCACCCCAAATGTAGTAGGAACCCATGCGTTGGTATACACATTTGGAACGGGAACTTGTTTATCAAGAGATACGATGCACATGACTGTCAATCCTTTACCTGTTGTGGATGCGGGACCAAATTTCGCTGTTTGTATTGATGCAGGAATCCAGACATTAAACGGAACTCCTCCGGGCGGAACCTGGTCAGGAACGGGAATTACGAATCCGGCAGGTGAATTCAATCCGCTAACCGCAGGGGCAGGAAACAGAACATTGACTTATTCATTTACGGATGGAAACGGCTGTTCTGCAACAGACAACCTGGTAATTACCGTAAATCCGCTACCGGTTGTCAATGCAGGACCGAATGCAACGCTTTGTAATCAACCGATCCCTTTTACACTAACTCCCACTCCAGCGGGTGGAACCTGGACAGGAATAAACGTTACTTCCGGCGGTATTTTCACTCCGAACGGAACAGGAAGCTTCAACCTGGTGTACTCTTTTACGAATGCAAACGGATGTATCAATACAGATACCGTAGCCATTACGGTGGTTGATCCTACTCCTGCATCCGCAGGTCCGGACTCTTCCAGATGTTTCGGAGCCGGAGCAATTACCTTGGTTGGAACACCTGCCGGGGGAACCTGGAGCGGAACGGGAATCACCGCCGCCGGGGTATTTACTCCGGGTACGGTTGGGACACGCCCCTTGGTTTATACTTTCGGAAGCGGAACCTGTCTTTCCAGGGATACCATGCTCATGACTGTCAACCCACTTCCGGTTGTTGATGCGGGGCCCAATATTACAGTTTGTATTAACGACGGAATCCAAATTCTAAACGGAACTCCGCCAGGTGGAAACTGGACCGGAACAGGAATCACAAATCCTTCCGGGGAATTTACTCCATCCGTTGCTGGAGCAGGAACCCGTACACTCACCTATTCATTTATTGATGGAAACGGATGTTCTGCTACAGATAACTTAGCGATCACGGTTAACCCGGTACCGATTGTGAATGCTGGCCCGGACTCAACTGCCTGTGATCAGCCTACTCCATTCCAATTAAGCTCATCTCCGGCAGGCGGAACATGGACCGGGACAAACGTTAGTACTACCGGATTGTTCACTCCAAACGGAACTGGAACTTTTACGTTGACTTATACCTTTACGAATGCAAACGGGTGTACGGCAAGTGACACGCGTATACTCACGATCATCAGCCCAACTCAACCCGATGCCGGACCGGGTTTCGCTGTTTGTATCGACGCACCGAATGTAACTTTATCTCCAACTCCGGCAGGAGGAACCTGGACGGGATCATTCACAACTCCGGCAGGAATTTTTGATCCTACCACCGCAGGAAGCTTTGAGTTAGTCTATACGATAGGTTCAGGAGCCTGTTTATTGAGAGATACGCTGACTGCTGTGGTTAATCCACTGCCAATAGTCAATGCCGGTGCCGATTTCAGTAGTTGTATCAATGCAGGAATTCAAACTCTGAGTGGAACTCCTGCGAATGGAACCTGGTCTGGAACCGGAATTTCGAATGCGGCCGGTGAATTCGATCCGGCAATTGCAGGAGCAGGTGTTCACACTTTAACTTATTCGTTTACGGATGCCAACAGCTGTTCGAATTCAGATGTACTTTCCATCACTGTTAATCCGCTTACTCCGGTAAACGCCGGAATCGATACGACCTTATGTAATCAGCCTTTTGCAGTTCAGTTCACTGCTAATCCGGCGGGCGGAACCTGGTCAGGAACGGGAATAACTCCTTCGGGAGCTTTCACACCGGGAAGTGTGGGAACATATACACTGACTTACACTTTTACGAATAGCTTCGGGTGCACCAATTCCGACACGCGAGTTGTAACCGTTGTGAATCCTGATTTTTCAGATGCAGGACCGGACCTGGAGGCATGTATTGATGCTCCGGACGTACAAATCAATGGAAATCCGGCTTCAGGGACCTGGACAGGAGATTACGTGAATACAAGCGGTTTGTTCAACCCGACTATTGCGGGAACATTTCCACTCGTTATTTCAAACGGTGCCGGAAATTGCCTAACACGTGACACACTGCTTTTCACCGTTCATCCATTGCCGATAGTAAGTGCCGGAACAGACCGGGAATTTTGTCCGAGCGATGCCCCAGTGAATTTTACAGGAACTCCGGCTAATGGAGTTTGGACCGGAACAGGAATTACAAATCCAGCAACTGGAACATTTGATCCGGGAGTACCACCTGTGGGCACACATACGATCGTTTACACTTTTACTCATCCGGTAACAGGATGCATCAACAGCGATTCACTGGTCGTCACTATTCACCCAATGCCAACAGCAAGTTTCACCTACAACCCGATCACTTGTATCGGTACGAATGAAACATTCACGAATACCAGTTCTTTAGCAAATCAAAACAACTGGAATTTCGGGGACGGGAATACGGCTTCCTCAACAAATCCGGGACATGCATACACTGCTGCAGGTTTCTATGACGTGGAATTAATTGTAACAACCACATTCGGATGCCTGGATTCCGTTACACAACAAATTGAAGTGCGGATTCCACCCGTAGCGGATTTCAGCCTGGCACCGGATTCTGCGTGCGGACCAATGCTTGTGTCTTTCACCGATCTTTCGCTGGGGCAAAGCTTGAGTTACAACTGGAACTACGGAAACGGTCAGACAAGTACCGGGCCCAATGCTGTTTCACAAACTTATCCGGCAAGCAATTACGCAGATACCAGTTATACGATCACACTGAATTTAACGAACTTCTGCGGTACTAGCAGTCATTCCGAATCCGTTACCGTCATGCCTTCGCCAACCGCCGTATTCGGAACATTGGTAGGCGTTGGCTGTACACCACTCGACCTGGACATGGTCAATAACAGTTACGGACTTCCTGACAACTATGAATGGGATTTCGGGGACGGCTCCACCTCTACTACCTCTGCAGCAACGCTTCAGCATACGTTTTATACCGGAACCGAGGACACAACTTATACGATCCGATTGATTGTGACCAATGAGTGTGGATCGGACACAGTAACACATCAAATTACAGTGCTTCCACCTCAGGTCAATGCTTTTTTCAATATTGACAATCCAGCCGGGTGTGTGCCGCATACCATTAACCTGACCCAATTCTCACAGGGAGCCAGTTTTTCTTCCTGGGATTTCGGTGACGGGAACCTTTCCGGCGATTACAATACTTCCCATACGTTTACAGCACCCGGAACCTATACGGTTTCTCTTTTCGCAGCGGGTTGCGGATTCGATACAACAACAACGGTCGTAACGGTCCACCCGATGCCGCAAATTGATTTCAGTTCGGCAGATTCCGTTTGTTTGCATGCAGGGCTGGCCTTTACCAATCTCAGTACGGGAATTTCTTCTATCAGCTGGAATTTCGGGGACGGAACGTCTTCTTCCCTGACCAATCCGACACATCATTATTCCACTCCCGGATTTTACACCGTGACTTTATCCGGGCTCAGTCAAACTTATGGCTGTACGACCCAAACTTCGAAGGTCATTGAAGTAAACCAGGGACCAACATCCCAATTCACACTCGGACCAAATGCAGGCTGTGTTGACCTAACGATTCAAATGGCCAATACGAGTACAGGAATTGTGAGCCAGGTATGGCATTTCGGAGATGGAAATTCTTCCATTCAAAACAACCCGACTCATACTTTTACAAGCGCGGGTTCTTATGCAGTTCAATTGGTTGTGATAGACAACATAGGCTGTCCGGATACAGCAACGCAGGTGGTAACCGTTCATCCACTGCCAACCGTTGACTTTACTCCTACTCCTGTTGATCCATGTGTTCAACCCACAGTTATCAATTTCACCAATAACAGCACCGATGCAGCTGCTTATGCCTGGAATTTCGGGAATGGGTTGACTTCGACGCTGACACACCCCAGTTCAACTTACCAGCAAGTCGGGGATTACAGTGTTTCCCTGGTTGCAACTTCGGTTCACGGATGTGTGGACAGTATCCGGAAAACAGTTTCGTCTTTCCGAATGCCTGTTGCTTCTTTCCTGCTTCCAACCGATTCTATTTGCATCGGAAAAACGGTACAGTTCAATGCTGCATTCCAATTCGCAGACTCACTGGTGTGGTATTTGGGTGATGGAACAGTTCTAAACGGCAATCCTGTTGAATATTCGTTCTCAAGCAGCGGAAATTATCCGGTAACGCTGATCGCTTATGGTGACGGCGGTTGTAATGATACGGTGAGTTCCAATGGATTCATTACTGTTCTGCAACAACCTACGGCCAATTTCAGCTATGAAAACATCACCGGAAGCGAACCTGCCAGCGGAATCGTGCAGTTTACCAATTTGAGTACCCTGGCCGATTATTATTCCTGGGATTTGGGGAACGGAACGCATACTTCGGAAGAAAACCCGGTTGAACACTACGATCAGGACGGCGACTTCCAGGTCACACTGATCGCAACAACGCTTTATGGCTGCGCAGATACCGTTGTTCAAACCATTACGGTTGATTTCTTCTTCGGATTGTTCATCCCGAATGCGATGAGTCCGGGACACAATGACTTCCAGGTGGCAAATTTCATCCCGAAAGGTGTTGGAATGAAGGAATTCGAGCTACTGATCTATGACGATTGGGGCAACCTGATCTGGTCAACAAATGCTTTGGATTCAGACGGAAGACCGACGGAATATTGGGACGGAACTTACCGGGGAGAACCCGTCCAACAAGACGCTTATGTCTGGAAAGCCAGCGCCATTTTTGAAAATTCAAATGTTTGGGAAGGAAAAGAATATCCGAAAGGAAGAGTGAAAAGATCCGGAACTGTAACAGTAATACGATAAGCTATGAGAGTTGTCCTTTTATTTACATTATTGGTTGCTGCTGTAACACATTCTTACGGGCAGGACCCGAATTTCTCCCAATTCTACAATAACCCGATTTACTACAATCCGTCCATGACTGCGGTGAACAATGGAATCGCACTGCGTTTGAATGCGCGCTCGCTGTGGGGACCGATCCCCGGAAGGTTCAATACCTTTTCATTCTCTGCCGAAGCACAGACGATGTACAAAATGGGGCTCGGAATTATGGCTTATTCGGATGTGGGCGGCGAAGCACTTTTGAGAACTGCCGGCGGATATGTCAATTATTCCTACCGCCCGGTCGATACGAAGAATTTCATTCTCCAGGCCGGAGTAAGCGGTGGATTTGTGACGAAAAACATTGACTGGAGTAAACTGACATTTTCCGATCAACTGGATGAAACGATGGGAAAATACAAGGAAAGCAGTTTTAACAGACCGAATTACAACAGCGTTTCTTATGCAGATTTCAGTGCCGGTTTGGTGGCCCGTTTTAATGGATCAGCACGCAGGCAACGCAACGCTTTCAAACGGTTTAATGCAACACTTGGCGGTGCGATCCATCATTTATCTCAGCCTAAGGATGCTTTCCTGGCAGATAGCGAGAAACTGCCGTTCAAATTGGTATTCCATGGTTCATCCAATCTATTGTTCAATGAATTTGTTGTTTCTCCTGGAGCTGTTTTCGAAATACAGAATGAGTTCCGGACTTTTAGCGTGGGAAGTAATTTCATCAGTCAGCCGTTTATCATCGGGCTTTGGTTCCGGAACCGAACTGCTGCAATGAACCTCAAACAATACGATTCGTTTATTTTCACCCTGGGATTAAATATCCGGTCGAAATACGAAACATTGTGGCGTGTTACCTATAATTTCGACATGACGATTTCCCGCTTGAAAACGAGCAGTTACGGAAGTCATGAACTTTCACTGTTGTTTGAGATCCCGAATAAGGTCTTGTTTTCCAAGAACGTGAACAGCAAGAATGCCCGCAGACGTTACCAGTGCCCGAAAGAGTTTAGCGGTTTTTAGTTGACGAATTGTGAGTTTATCGTCGTTCTTACATGCTGATTGCTGGCGAATTAGAAATCGAAAAGTACAGAAGAGACAGTTACAAATGTATGAGCAGATAAAAACGAATATTTGGGAGTCAATTTGCCAGTTTGCCAAATGGAAAACCGTGAAATAATCCTATGCCTTGTTTAGAGATTATTCTAATTAGGAATTCGACATTTGTAATTGGCTAAACCCATTTCTTCTGCATCGCAAGGCGAACGGCTTCGACTTTGGAGTTTACGTGCAATTTTTCGTAAATGTTGGTCATGTGTTTACGCACCGTGTGCGGACTGATGAAGAGTTCTTCGGCAATGGTGGTGTAGCTTTTCCCTAGAGCCAGGCAGTTCAGGATGTCCATTTCGCGCGAACTTAATGGTGTTGTCTCCTGCCGGGATGTTTCAACACTTTGATTCTGGATGAAATTGTAGGCTTTTTTCGCGATGGCAGGTGCCAATGGTGCAGCTCCGTATTCCAGTACATTGTCAATGGCTTGGTGCAGGTTTGCAATGCTTTCGTCCTTTAGCAAATACCCGCTTGCCCCGGCCTGGATAGCTGAAAAGATCCGTTCTTCATCATCAAAAACAGTGATCATGATAAAGTGGATCTGCGGGAATAGTATCTTGGCTTGTTTTACGGCTTCAATTCCATCCATCAGCGGCATATCGATGTCCATGAAGACAATTTCGGGAAGCGGTGTTAATGTTGGAAGTACGTGTAGAAATGCCTGTCCATTGAAAGCAGACATCGTAATTTTCACTCCTGACTTCGCTTCTAATTTCTCAGTCAGGATTTGTACATTGTACACTTTATCATCAACTATTCCAACCGGACAAATTCCCATAGAGCAAATGTGAGGAATTATTCAGGGATATCCAATTACGCAATTGTGCTATTTTTCTTCCATCTCAGGAAGAGAATCATCCCACTGTGACCGGAACTCTTTTTCAGGCTGTAATCCGCACCGATCTTTTCAGCACGTTGCTCAATACTTTTCAATCCGTAATGAAAATCGGGCTTCATTTCCGGGTCAAAACCAATTCCGAAATCTTCTATGACAAGCTGCAGGTAATCCCCCTCTTCTTTTAGTGTAATGTTTACTTTCCCGGTTTTGGAATGTTTGTAGATATTGCTGATCCCTTCCTGGAAAATGCGCATCACATGCAGCGAAACACCTGAATCCAAGTCACTGTCTTCCACCTGTCCCGTAAATTTCACGTTGATCGCATTGTCTTCCAGCCATTTTTTCGCTACGTTCTTCATCCGGTTCAGCAATACTTTCGATGACATGCTTTCTGAGTGCAACGCCCAAACGGTATCCCGCAGAGAATTCATTGCTTCCTGGCTCATCAGGAAGGTACGGTTGATGCGTTCATTTTGCTTATCGGTATGCGAAAGCAATTCGAGGTTGTTGACAACGAAACTTAACTGCGACCCGACTAAATCGTGCAAATCATACGAAATCCGTTTCCGTTCTTCGTTCGTGGCCTGGAAAACCAGCTGCTGCGAAATCAATTCTTTCTTCAGCGCACGGCGGATAAAATAGAATACCAGTGATATAACGGTCAGAAGTAAAAGGGCAACTACTACGATCCAATAAGTATTTTCTACTTTCCGTTTCAATTGCTGCTCCAGCAACTCGGCATCTTTCTTTTTCCGGTACAATTCAGAACGCTGCTTCTCCGATTTGATATCGTAAACGGCATTCGTTTGGGCAATGGTTTGGTCTCTGAGCTCCTGGTAATACCTCCGGTGGTATAATTCATATTTTTCCCAGAATGCTTTGACTTTTTGAGATTCTCCCCGGTCCAGGTAGATCAGCCCAAGTGCTTTCGAAATTTTATAAAGCTGTTCATTAGCTTGTAGTTTTTCTGCAATCGGCAGCACTTCAAGCAGGAGCTCTTCTTCCCGCTGCTGGTTTTTCTGATCTTTGTAAATCCGCGCCCAGTTGATCAAAGTACTCAGGTACAGGTATTCATTCGCAATCTCTTTGGCTAAAACCGCGCTTTCAGTATAGCATTCTTCCGACTGTTTGTATTTTTTGTAATCAGCTAATACCATGGCTTTGTTACACAGCACGATTGCCAATCCGTATTTATTGGATGTCCGCCGGTATCCTTTGATCGCTAGTTCGGAATAATACATGCTGGAATCTTTTTGATCCATCGAATTGAAAACCGTTCCCATATTGGAATACGCATCCAGAACCTGGTCTTTTTCGTTTGCCCGGTGATAGGATGCTATACTTTTCCGGTACCAGAACAGAGCTGTTTTTCGCAAATCGAGTTCTTCGTACAGTAATCCGAGGTTATTCTGAGTAGCACCTACATTCACATAATCGTCCATTTTCTCGAAAAACAATTTTGCTTTGTGAAACGACTGAATGGCGCGTTTCAGGTTGTTTTTACGCCAATAGATCAAGCCCAGGTTGTTTTCACAGGAGGCTATTCCTTTGAGGTAGCCGTGCTTTTCCGAAACTGCCAGTGCTTTTTCGTAGCTGGCAATGGACAATTCGGTTTTTGAAAGTACATCGTAACAAATCCCGATCCGGATGTGTGCCCTTACTTCTCCCGGAATATACCCGCATTTCTGCGACCGCACAATGACTTTTTCACATTCTTTCAGTGCCTGTTCGGGGTTTTCATAACACAAGCCCAGGATCCGGTCGTTCTCTTTATTGATCTCATTGGTATCGCATTGTGCGAAACCGCTCCCAGAAAGGATGATTCCGATCAAAAGCAGTAGTAAGGAACGTTTCATACGTTAGTTGTTTAATTCCAGTTTCTTCAGGCGTTTTCTTCGTTTCAGGTAAAGCAAACCGAAGAAACCAACCAGGATTCCCGCGATAAACCAAATAAATGTTTCTTCGTACCAGGAAGCTTTCACCTTAAAAGTAGTGATTTCCGGTTCGGAATAACGCCCGGTACCCGGATCGAAAAGCCGCAATTGCAAACTGTAAGATCCGGAACTCAAATGCTCAAAGGTCAGCTTGGTCAAAAGCAGCGAAGCATTTGACCAATGGGTCTGGTCCTGGTCATCGTTCCTCACCAAGCGGTATTGCAGCTGGTACGGGTGATTCCCCATCAATTCCACCAATTCGTATGGAATATTCACCTCTGTGTTGTCCGAATCAAAAACACCGGCTCTTTTCTGATGATTTCCTGTCGGAGCACCTAAAATGAATGACGGAAAAATGGTTTTTACTTTTTCCCATTTAAATTCGAAGAGACCAAATTGGGTTGCCACAAAAATCTTGTCCTTAAAGACAACAAAATCTCTCAAAAACAGGTCGTTTAGTGCCGACAGTTCTTCCAAACGCTCCAGGTTCCCGTTCAGGTTGGAAGTTTTGTAAAGCGTTTTATCCGAAAGAATATAGAAACGGTCGTCGTATATTTTGAGTTTCGAAACCAACATGTTATTCCCGTTCTCACGGAAATTCACCTCATGTTCCACTCTTCCGTTTTGAATGGTAAAGATTTTATTGGTGGAACTCAACACATACCATTTTTGGTTGTGAAAAAGGATTTGTGACGGATCGATGGTTTCATTGAAATAACTGATCGAACGGTATTTCAGCGTGTTCAGGTCGAGTGTAAACAACCCTTCCGAATTGGAGAAAAGCACTTCATTCGTATCGGACTCTTCAAAGATTTTTACCGGGCTTTCCAAAATCGCATTTCTGCCGGTTCCCTTTGCCAGCTTGTTACGCAGGTCTTTAATCGTTTTTGCTTCGATACTGAAAAGCCCTTTGGAAGATATCACCAGGTAATTTCCGGCTTGAAGCGGAAGAATTTCTTTTACGAATTCATCAGCCAGTATGAGCGGCATTTGAATGGAAGTGCGGTCTTTTCGCTCCGGTCCGAGTTGTGCTTCTTTCTGAAGCGTGCTTCGTAGTTTCTTCCCGAATTGGTTCAAAACCATCATTTCTCCCGCATTCGTGCGTGCAAGGATTTCATGGTTGTAAACCTCCAGGAAGTTGAATTCCGTTGAATTCACCAATTTGTAAGTTCCTGCCGGCATACAGTACAACCCTTTCGACTTCGTTCCCAGCCAGATATTCTGGTGTTTGTCTTCAAAAACGGAAGTCACGTGCAGCCCCACAATAATGGACTTAACACGCATATCTCCTGCTTTCACAACGATCATCCCGGTTTCCGAAAGCATGTACACTTTTTCATCGATGCGCACCACTTTCTGGATCGAGTGATTGAACGCCCCGATAAGTTTATTCATGTTCTTGAAACGCTTATTGGCATATTTCAGTGAAATATTGGAATTCGGCCTGGAAGGAAAGATCAGCAAATCGTGTTTTTCCCCGATCAGCCAGCGGCCGGTCATTCCGGGCAACGTTCTTGCCGCCTGTTCATCTATATCTACTAATTCATTCCCTGATAACAGGGCAAAACGTCCTTTTTCGGTTTCGCTGTAATCGATCAGTTCGGATTTTCCTTTCTCGTAGAATGGGATTTCGCTTTTGGAAAGCAGTTTGAACTTACGGGAATCGAACTCATAAATCACGTCGGAGCAAAGTACTCTCAGGTTTTGGTCCTGGGTAACATCCAAACGAATGATCACGCTCTTCACATCCGGTAGCGGAACCAACACCAGACCGTTCTCATGGTATTTGAAAACCTGTCCGGATTTGTTTAGTCCAAGAATTTGATCTTTCAGCTTCATCAGCTGCACAATGTCTTTGGAATATAATTTGGCCGCAGGAATTTGTTTCGACTGAAATCCATTGAATGTAAAAACACCTTTATCGGTCCCAAGGATCAGCCTTCCGAATGCATCCTGCTCAATGGCGGTAATGTGGTGGTCTCCCAGGCTTGTTTCAACGGGATAATAGTACGATTTTGTCTGGGCAAAAAGAAAAGAAGTGAATAGAAGGAAAAACGGGATTAATTTCATTTTTTTGACTTTTGCATTTCTACTTCAAACCATTGCCACAGCTTATCGTTTGGTACCGGGGCAACTATTTTTACTGTTTCTTTGGAAGTTGGGTGTTCAAACTCCAATTCCCTGGAATGCAAATATATAGAACCATCCGGATTTGACCGCTTAGCTCCGTATTTCAAATCGCCTTTAATGATGCAGCCAATTGCTGACAACTGTGCCCGGATTTGGTGATGGCGACCGGTTTCGAGCTCCACTTCCAGTAAAGTATAATTATCCGAACTGATCAACTGGCGGTATTTCAGTCTTGCTTCTTTGGTATTTTTCCGTGCTTCGTGGAAGGCGTAGGTTTTATTTTGCTTTTCGTTCCGTTCCAAATGATGAATCAAAGCACCGGCTTTTTCTTTCGGGGCTTTTTCAACCACCGCCCAATAAATTTTTCGCGGATGTTTCTCTGCGAAAAGCTTATTCATACGGGTCAATGCTTTGCTGGTACGGGCAAACACAATGCCACCGGAAACAGGCCGGTCCAGGCGATGGATCAATCCGCAAAAAACGTTCCCCGGTTTTTCAAATTTATGCCGGATGTATTCGCGTACTTTTTCCACCAGGGGAAAATCACCGGAAATATCTCCCTGCACATTTTCGCCTGCATGTTTGTTTACAACTACCAGGTGATTGTCTTCATACAATACATCTTCCGGACGGATTTGCTCCATGTACTAGTATTGTTCGTTTTGGTTCGGGAAATCGCCGCTGCGAACATCGTCAATGTAATTTTCGACTGCTTCCTTCATGATATCGTACAGGTTTGCATATTTACGCAGGAACCGCGGAGAGAATTCGTTGTTGATTCCCAACATGTCGTGAACCACCAGAACCTGTCCGTCTACCCCGTTTCCTGCCCCGATCCCTATAATCGGAATGGAAACTGATTTGGCTACTTTTTCTGCCAAAGCTGCCGGAATCTTTTCCAAAACAATGGCAAAACAACCCGCTTCTTCCAATGCTTTTGCATCTTCGATCAGGCGCTGTGCCTCTGCTTCTTCCTTAGCACGAACAACATATGTTCCGAATTTATAAATGGATTGCGGTGTAAGGCCCAAATGCCCCATTACCGGAATTCCGGCTGTCAGAATGCGTTTGATGGATTCGATGATCTCAATTCCACCTTCCAGTTTCACTGCATGTCCACCCGATTCTTTCATGATACGGATCGCATTCGAAAGCGCTTCTTTCGAGTTTCCCTGGTAGGAACCGAAAGGCATGTCAACCACTACGAGCGCACGCTCCACTCCTCTCACAACTGATGCCGCATGATAGATCATTTGGTCCAGCGTGATCGGAAGGGTTGTTTCATGTCCTGCCATCACATTGGAAGCAGAATCACCTACTAAAATGATATCAATTCCTGCCGAATCAATGACCCTGGCCATGGAAAAATCGTAACCGGTAAGCATCGAGATCTTTGCTCCCGAGTTTTTCATTTCTTGTAACACATTCGTAGTGACGCGCTTTACATTTTTATGTACAGACATGAGCGATAATTTTGTCTAACAAATTTAGTTAATTCCGAATTATGAATGCCGAATTACGAATGAATTCAAAATGCAAAATTCAAAATGCAAAAATGGAGGAGCAACTGTTGTAAGTGAAACACAGGATCTTCATTCACAATTAAGCTTGTTAGATATAGCAGGACAATAGGTAGATTGGGGCTAAAAGAGCCGCTTCCTGCTAAACTTGCAAATTTGCCTGTTTGCCAAATGGCAAACCGTGAAACACGTTCTTATTCCGGAGTAAATGTAAGCCGAATTGAAAACAAGTTGCCTGTGACGATAGCGTAAAAAACCGATTCAATCAATTCGGAATTCATCATTATTCGAACCAAACGTCGTGGATGATTTTCTTTCCGGCAGTTTGATTGACGCGTTCGATAATGATTTGTTTGCCGTGCAGCAATTCATCGCGCATAACAGATGAATTCAGTGCAACGATCAACACTCCGGAACGGATCTGGATATTGGTTGTTCGGACTGCAACTGCTTTTCCCATCATTTCTTCCCACTTGCTCAAAACTTCCATTTCGGTCATTTTTCCCTGCAATTGGTAAGCGGTCATCAGCTTATCCACCAATTCTTTCATTGGTTGCGCATTTCCGGATCTTTTACGTTCGTCCCACTCATTCATACCAATTCAGAATTAAAAATGATCATTTTAGGTTTTACCCGGATGGTTTCAAAAATAGCCGTAACCCGAGTTTCATCGGTATCCGTTACCAAAACCTGGCCAAAGGTGTTTTTTGAAACAAGTTCCATCAATTGTGCCACACGCAGGTTATCCAGTTTATCGAAAATATCGTCCAGCAATAAGATCGGGATTTGTTTTAAGCGTTCTTTCAACCAGTCGAATTGCGCCAGGCGCAGCGCTATCAAAAAGCTCTTCTGCTGTCCCTGTGAACCGAATCGCTTGATGGGCAAACCTTCCAGGAGAAAAGTAATGTCGTCTTTGTGGATTCCCACCGATGTGTAATGAACCCGCATGTCTTTCGGATAAGCCTGCTGGATCAAGGTCCTGAAATCCATTTCGGATAATTTGGATTCATAGTTCAAAGAAACGGATTCCTGCTCCTGCGAGATCCATTTGTAATAATGCTGGAACAAGGGAATAAAGGCTTCGATAAAAGAAACGCGCTTGTTGTGGATCGCAGTTCCGTAGCGGATCAGTTGTTCGTCCCAGATCTCAATGGATTCCCGCTCAAAAAAACCGTTCTCGAACTGTAATTTCAGGAGTGCATTCCGCTGATCGAGTACTTTGTTGTAGCGCTGTAAATCGTTCAGGTATTCGTGGTCGAACTGTGAAATAATCCCATCCATCCACTTTCTGCGTACTTCGCTTCCTTCGGAGATCAAGTCCGTATCGTAAGGCGAGATCATCACTACCGGGAAATGCCCGATGTGATCAGCCAGCCGTTCGTATTCCTTTTTATTTTTCTTAAAAACCTTTTTAGAACCGGATTTTACGCCGCAATACAGGTTAAAGGGCTGTTCGTCTTTCATCCAGCAACCCTGGATCACAAAAAACTGTTCGTTGAAGCGGATATTCTGCCGGTCCATCGGATTCAGGTAGGAACGGCACATACTCAGGTAATGCACCGCATCCAGTACATTCGTTTTCCCCGACCCATTTTTCCCCACAATGCAATTCACACCGCTTTCGAACTGGAATTCAGCCTCGGAATGGTTTCTGAAATTGACTAAAGAGAGGGATTCGACGAACATCCTGCAAAATTAGTGAATTGCCAATTATGAATTGCGAATTAAACAAGGTAAAAGTTGAATCTGCAACAGACTTAACAATCACAACGAATTAAAAATGCGCCTTCGACTCCGCTCAGCCAGCTTTTTAATTCGTATTTTAGAGGTAAAACAGAAAATTCATATGATCAAATACCTCATCGTTCTCCTATTATTTACCATCTCGGGGCTTTCATCCGCACAAGCTGATCAAAATTCCAAATTATACAAAACCATTTTATCGAAAGACAGTTTGCTTTTTAGCGTGGGCTTTAACACCTGCAATATTGCTCAATTCGAAGCATTATTAAGTACACAATTTGAGTTTTTCCACGATAAATCGGGAATTTCCGACCGCAAAAAATTTCTTAGCGACCTGAAAAAAGGATTGTGTGCATCTCCTGACAGCTATCAATCCAGAAGGGAATTGATCCCGGAAAGTTCCCAAGTTTTCCCGCTTTATGAAAACGGAGAATTGTACGGAGCAATCCAATACGGAGAACACCGGTTTTATGAAAAGATGAACGGAGAAACCGAACGATTTGCAAGCACAGCCAAATTCACACATGTCTGGATTGTAGAAAACGGGAAATGGAAACTGAGCAAGGGCTTGAGTTATGATCATCAAACGCAATAATTCCGAATTAAAATCTCCTATTCGAAGATCAATTCTGATAAATTCCGCTTCATTGAACGTGTGGGAATATCTAACGGTTCCGGAACGAATGAAAAGTTGGATGGGCGATGAAGAAATGGAAATCGAAGTCATCGGCGATTGGAAAGTTGGTGGAGTGATCACTATCAAAGGCTATCATCACGTGCATTTCGAAAACAAGGGAAAGATCCTACAACTGGAAGCCGGAAAGATCTTTCAATACGAGTACCTGAGTTCCATGTCGAACCTGGAAGACCAGCCGGAAAATTATACGACAATCACTTTTACTTTAACTCAGAAAGCGGAACAAACGGAATTGACGGTGCAAGCAATAAACTTCCCGACGTTTGAAATCTACAAGCATTTGGAGTTTTACTGGAATGGAACGTTACAAATTATTAAAAGGAAAATTGAAAGGGTAAAAGGGGGAAGTTAAAATGGAAGACCTGATCAAATATACTTGCAGTGTATGTGGGAAAGAGCACGAGGAATGGCCGGCTTTGGCTTACAATGCTCCGCAAGCCTATTTAAGCTTAAGCGAACGAGAAAAAGAAGAGATCGCAGACCTCACCGATGATTTTTGTGTGATCAGGTATGAAGATCAAACAGACCGTTTTATCCGGTGTACACTGACACAAAAAGTGACCGATCATTGTGAAGACCTGGAATACGGCTTTTGGGTCTCACTGAGTGAAAAAAGCTTCAACGATTACGATGAGAACTATCACAATGAAAATCACGAAACGGTTTACTTCGGATGGATGAGTAACTTTCTGCCGGAATACAAATACGCCGAAAGCATTCCGACGAATGTTTATACGAGATCAGGAAATCAGCGGCCTGAAATTGTACCTCATGAAGATTCTGATCATCCGTTTGTGAAAGATTACTACCAGGGAATTACGAAAGCGGAAGCTGAACGTCGGATCAATTACATGCTGAATCCGGATGGAACTAAAAACCAACAGAAAGACAAAACCAAATCGTGGTGGAAACGTTGGTAATCAACGAAATCGTTACTTTATTGAAAATATCAGAACACATTATGAGCATGAACCATACAAACACCCCATCATCAATCGACAAATTACAGGATGCCTGGCAATTGGCCACCGTACTTCACAGCGGACAAACCTATGGAACACCGCATAAAGACAAGCGGATCGAGTATATCAATCACATTGGCAGCGTGGTTTTCGAGGTGAGCAATGCGTTCAGTCACGAAAACTCTCGGAACGAAGAACTGGGAAAACTTTGTGCTGTGCTTCACGACACCATTGAAGATACCGAAGCAACTTTTGAACTGATCCGCGACCGTTTCGGGAAAGAAGTAGCCGAAGGAGTGCTTGCACTAACCAAAAATATGGAATTGGAAAGCAAAGAACAGCAAATGATCGACAGCCTGGAACGCATCAAACTGCAACCTAAAGAGGTTTGGGCTGTGAAACTGGCCGACAGGATCTGTAATTTACATGCTCCGCCATTCTACTGGACGAATGAGAAAAAAAAGGCTTATATCGTGGAAGCCCGGCTGATCCATTCAGAACTCAAAGACGGAAACCAGTATCTGGCAGAACGTTTGTTAGAGAGAATTGAACGGTATAAAGGATTTATCACCCCATAATCCCTTACCTGTGAATTTGAATCAACTGAAAAATTGGTTTAGGTATCAGTCATTCGCAATTCGCAATTCGCAATTCGCAATTCGCAATTCGCAATTCGCAATTAAAAAACTATCTTCGTTTAAAAATCCGGATCATGAAAAGTTTATTTGCGCTTCTTTCTTTGTTATTGGTTGCTACAGCTTGTAACACCACCAAACCTGCTGCTTCAGCGGATGTGATCATCAGCGTGATGCACGGAACGCATTTCGGGCATTGCAGAGGTTACTGTAGAAAAGACGTGATTTTTTCAGAAAAACAGGTAAGCTACATTGAATCGAGCGTGGATACAAAAAGTAACCCGGACAAGAAGGAAAACTTTGATCTTTCTGCCGGAAAATGGAAAAATATTACGGATAAAATAGACTGGAATAAATTCCAAAAACTGGAAGAGCGCTACGGGTGCCCGGATTGTGCGGACGGCGGTTCGGAATACATTGAGATCACAACAGCCAGCGGAACCAAGCGCGTAACAATCGAATTCAATAAAGAATCTCCCGAATTGGAACCTTTGCTGAAAGAACTTCGCAAACAACGCAAAGAACTGTTGAAAGCAGAAGGAGAATAAACCACATAGGAACATAGGGCACATAGCTCATTTGGTATTCCCGATGTTTTTATCTTTGATCAAGTCAAGTCCAATTCATTCAGTTATTGAAAAGGTTGTAATTAACAATACAGTATACAATAGGTTAAGTGATAGATTTTTAGTATATTAAATATACAATCATTATTCTTATTACTATGACCAAATCTTATTTAGATCAACTGACTTATGATATCATTGGTGCTGCTATAGAAGTTCATAACCAATTAGGCCCCGGATTACTGGAAAGTATCTATCACGAATGCATGAAAATTGAATTGATGAATCGAAATATTTCGTTCAGAACCGAGATGTCAGTTCCTGTATTTTATGACGCAAAACAACTGACGACAGTATTGCGATGTGATTTATATGTTGCTGATTCCATAGTAGTTGAATTAAAGGCTGCAAAAGCAATTGAACCGATATTTGAGGCTCAGCTTTTAACGTATATGAAACTTCTGCATGCTCCAAAAGGTGTTTTGATAAACTTCAATTGCATGAATATTTTCCGGGAGGGTCAAAAGACGCTAGTTAATAGTTTGTATCGAAAACTACAAGAATAGGAAGCTATGTGCCATATGTACAAATGTGCTTCAAATTGACACTCAAAATCCTCTTAGTATCCTAGTCTTTCCCAGATTAGGACCAATTTAAAAAAGGGCTCGCCAAAGAAGGCACTTAAATAAAACTATGTGCCCTATCTACCTATGTGGTTCAAAACTTTGTATACCTTTATCTCTCCAAGAATCCCCGAATGGTTGAATTTGAAACTGACATAAAAGCCCTGGATTATTTAAACTACTGGTTCGTGGAAATCACTCCCGAGATCCTGGCTCAATTACCGGGCAGGAAAGAAAAAGGAGATTTCAATCAGCGGCTAATCATCACACTGGACCACGAGGTTCGTTGGCAGGCGGGCATTCTTGCTTTGGGAGAAGGAAGCGGCTTCATTACGGTTCAAAAAGACCGTTTGAAAAAGGTCGGGAAAACGCTTGGGGATACCGTCACCATTCAATTGGAAAAAGACGAGTCGGAATTCGGAGTTCCCGTAGTAGCAGAAATCGAAGAATACTGGGTCCAGGTCCCTGAATCGAAAGACCGCTTTGATGCACTGACCCCCGCTATGAAACGCTATATTTTAAACCATGTTTCAACAGCGAAATCCACGGAAAAAAGATTGGAACGGACTCACCTGCTGCTCTCCAACCTGCTTTTAGCTCCCCAAGGAAAAGAAACATTTCGCTTTCTTCTTGGCAAGGATTAGTTCATTTCTTCCTTTGAATCTATTAACTTTGTAATTAAATTAATAAAGTCGATGCGAGTATATTTAGACAATGCTGCAACTACCCCTCTTGCAAAAGAAGTTGCAGAAGCTATGATTCCTGTTTTACAGAATGAATTCGGAAATCCTTCTTCCACGCATTTCTATGGACGGCAAACCAAAGCATTGATCGAAACTTCCCGCAGGGCAATTGCCAAACAACTGAACTGCTCACCGAATGAACTGATTTTTACTTCCGGAGGAACGGAAGCGGATAACATTGCATTGAACACCGCTGTTTTTCAATTGGGAGTAAAACGCATCATTTCAACTACGATTGAGCATCATGCAGTCTGTCACACGATTGAGCACCTGGCAGCAAGAGAAAATATCGAAGCAGTTTGGCTGACAATCGATAACAAAGGAAACATCGACCTGAACGAACTGGAAAACTACCTGAAGGATGAAAAACCAACCTTGGTTTCCCTAATGCATGCAAACAATGAGATCGGAACGCTGACACCGATTGAAAAAGTGAGCGCACTTTGTAAAAAATACAACGCATATTTTCATACAGATACCGTTCAGACCATGGGGCATTATGCCTTTGACCTGGAAAAATTAGGAATTGATTTCATTACCTGTGCCGCACACAAATTTCACGGACCAAAAGGAATCGGATTTTTATATGCGAACAAACGCATTAAAACGGATGTACTGATTCACGGAGGAGCCCAGGAAAGAGGCTTGCGTGGCGGAACGGAAAACGTATACGGAATTGTTGGATTGGCAAAAGCAGTAGAACTGGCGTACAGTCACCTGGAAGAACACCAGGCGCACGTTCAGGGATTGAAAACATACATGATCGAACGTTTGAGATCAGCCCTTCCCGAAGTAACTTTCCACGGTGAAACAGATCCTGGAAAAAGTTTGTACACGGTATTGAATGTTTGTTTACCTGCAACCGAAAAATCCGGAATGTTGTTGTTCACTTTGGATTTAAAAGGCGTAGCCTGTTCCGGTGGTTCTGCCTGCTCTTCCGGCGCCACAAAAGGTTCACACGTACTGGAAGGGATCCAGGCGGACAATTCCCGTCCGAATGCACGTTTCTCTTTTTCACGTTATACAACCAAAGAAGAAATCGACTTTGCAGTAGAACAACTTGAAGCGATCTACGAAAAAGTTTTAGTCTAATTCAAAGGGAATCCGGGCTTTTGCGTTCATTAGTTATCAATTTATTGATTTCTGAACTAAACCTTTAACTCTTTTAAGCGTCTTAAGACAGAACTACATAATAAGCTACTCCATGAAACATGTATTAACCGTTCTAACTCTTTTGATGCTTGGTTTTTCAGGCTTAAAAGCTCAAACCTATTTTCCACCACTTGTTGGGAATACCTGGTCAACGACTAATCCCACAGAACTGGGCTGGTGTCCCGATTCTATCCAAAGGATGTATAATTGGCTGGAAGCAAGTAATTCGAAAGCCTTTATTGTACTGAAAGACGGGAAAATTGTTTTGGAAAAGTATTTCGGGACTTTCACCGCAGACAGTTTCTATGTCTGGAATTCAGCAGGAAAAACACTTACTGCGTATGCTGTTGGGATTGCCCAGCACGAAAATCTCCTAGACATCAACGATCCCACGAGCGATTACCTCGGCACCGGATGGACCAGTTTAACTCCCACACAGGAAGCCGCAATTACGATCAAACATCAATTGTGCATGACAACAGGTCTGGATGACGGCGTTCCGGACATTCACTGTACCGATCCGGCCTGTTTAACCTATAAAGCAGCACCTGGAACCCGTTGGGCATATCACAATGGCCCGTACACCCTGCTTGATTCGGTGATTGAATCTGCTACCGGGATGAGTTTAAATTCCTGGGTAAATCAGAAGATCGGAACAAAAATAGGTCTGGCAGGATTATACCTTCAGTTGGGCTACAACAATGTATTTGTATCCAAAGCAAGAGGAATGGCCCGTTTCGGATTACTGCTTTCACAGGACGGTTACTGGAACGGCAATGCAGTACTCCCCGACCTCACGTTCCTGAATGAAATGCGCAGCAGCAGTCAAACCCTGAACAGATCCTACGGATACCTGACCTGGTTAAACGGACAATCTTCATTCATGCTGCCACAAACACAGTTTGTTTTTCCCAGAGCATTATGTCCGAACGCTCCTGCCGATATGTATGCGGCAGAAGGAAAAAACGGCCAGATCATCAATGTGTGTCCGTCAGACGGATTGGTTCTTATCCGCATGGGAAGCACCATGGGAAACAGCCTGGTGGGTACGCAATACAATGACACCATCTGGCAATACATGAACCGCCTGGGTTGTGTTGCCGGGATCAACGACCAAGCACTCGACCTCATCCGCATCGCACCCAATCCTTCAAACGACCTGATCCATATTTCGAACCTCACCGGGACGGAAGCGTTTGAACTAAAAAACCAACAAGGTCAAGCCATTCCTTTTCAACAAATTGGAAACCAAATTTCGTTCAAAAATTTACAGGCAGGAGTGTATTTCCTCACAATTCGTAAAGAAAACAGTACAAAAACTTTCCGTGTAATGCGTAATTAGTGAAAAATCCACTAAATTTATCGAATGCCCGGCACGAAAAGACATATTCTCATTATGAGTTCGTGGTTTCCTACACGCATAGATCCTTATGCCGGAAATTTTGTTGAGCGTTTCGCACACTTGCTTGCGGAGAACTATGAGGTGACTGTTCTGCATACAATGGGTGACAAAAATTGCAATTCCATTGAGGTAGACGATCAGCAAATCGACAATTTACGCATCATCCGCATTTACCATCATATTTCCAAGAATCGTTTTGTTCATTGGTGGCTGCAGCGTAAAGCGCTGAGAAGAGGATTGCTCATGCTGGATCACATCGATTTGATCTTTGCACATGTTTTTCTGCCACGGGCTCTGCAGTTCGCGAAAGTGCAGCGCTATTTCCACGTGCCGCTCATTGTAATGGAACACGGATCTTATTACCGGAATAAATTGCTGAAAAGCTTTATTTCCCTGCATCAGCGACTTATTAAGCGCGGAAGCCGGCATACCAGTGAAATTGTTGCTGTATCCAATGTTTTGCGAACGGATATGAAACCGCTCTTCCCTACTACGAAAATCCAGGTGATCCCGAATTTCGTAGACGAAGAAATTTTCACTTTGCGGGATACCAATCCGACTGAAAGGAAAAAGTTCATTCACATTTCAACACTCGATAAAAATACCAAGAACCCGGATTTCCTTTTCGATGGCTTTTTAAATGCTTATTTGGAATCCGGAAAGAAAATCTCTCTGACCGTTGTTTCGGACCAGAATACAGATGAATGGGAAAGGTGGGCGAAACTGAATAAGTGCAGCGATGCCATTGCATTTACAGGTCCTTGCGAATGGGAAGAAGTGAGTCAGTTGCTGAAAGAACACGATGCACTCATATTGACTTCCGAATACGAAACTTTCAGTATTGTACTCGCCGAAGCCTGGCTAACCGGAACGCCGGTCATTTCAACCTCGGTTGGAATTGCAGCAAACATGGCGAGTTCACTCGGTATCCAGATCGAGCACAACAACATTGCGGATCTGAAACATGCGATCCTGGATATGATGAACGGAAAACAGCAATTTGATCCTCAGTTCCTGCGCTCTTTCGGAATGCAGTTCTCAAAAGAAAGCGTCAAAAAACAATTGATCGAATTGTTTAATAAGCATTTTATCATCTATGAATAAAAAAGAACTCTTTGAACACATTTCCGGGACTATCGTTGAAAAAATAAACAGGCTTCAGGCGGATATTGCAGATCTTCAGAAAGACATGGCCGAAGACAGTAAAAGTTCCGCAGGAGATAAGTTCGAGACTTCGCGGGAAATGGCACAGCAGGAATTGCTAAAACTGAATACGCAACTAAACGAACAGCAGCGCCTGAAAAACCTGGTTGAAAGTCAGGCAGCGGAAAATCACATACAAGCTCAATCGGGTGCGGTTGTTTTCACGAACAAAGGAGCTTTCCTACTTGGAATTCCTGTAGGGAAAATTTCATTCCGTGACCGGGATATCGTCGGGATCGGTTTAGGAGCTCCTCTTGGTCAAAATCTCCTGCATAAAAAGAAAAGTGATCAAATCTCATTCAATGGACAACAATTTATCATTGAAGAAATTTATTAAAACCTGTAACCAAAAACCAGGCAAGTACTTATAGACTCACTATCTAAATACTTATCATTATGAAAAAATCAATCTTATCGCTTAACTTCCTGCTATTCATCACATCTTCCATAAGTTTCTCCCAAAACATTTATGACAATGGGCTTTTCACCGGAGATTATGCTTCGACCTATATAAACGGAAATAAAAAAGCGGTCGGTCGCCTGGAGCAAAATCAACGTGTTGGAAAATGGGAATTTTACGGGGATGACGGAAAGCTTGTCGCAAAGATTGATTACCACTCCAATACCGAATTCAAAACCCTTGAAACGCAGAACAACGAATCCAATGCGCTGAACATTCCTCTAAAAGGATATGACCGCTTATTCCAGCTTCCTTTGGAAGAGAAGGATATCATCTGGACCAAACGTTTATACCGGGATATTCCTGCTTCTGAGTTTAACTTATCTCAGGAATTCGATTTCTTCGGGCGGGTAAACGCTATCCAAACAGATAAAATCCTTTATTTCGTAGACAATGAATTCCGGGAGAAACTCCAAAATCCGGACGGGATTCCTCATTCGAAGGAAATCATTACCGGGTACCGCATCAAACTGGATTACTTCTTCCGCACGGATTTCAACTTCATGGATTTCAGAATTGTAGGAATTGCACCACTTTACCAAACCAGCGAAGGAAATACGAAAGAGATCTGCTGGCTCTATTACCATGGCTTGAAGGATGTCGTATTTGAAAAAATTGTGAACAAAGAGGGCAAATCGATGGAAGATATTCTCCAAACAAAGAATTATCACTCGATCATTTACAAAGAAACCAACGTTGCTGACAAGACCATTGAAGAGATTTCAAAAAATGAACAGGAGCAGAAAGCTTTCTATCTGGAAATCGATCATTCCATTATAGATACGGAAAACGAGTACATCATAAAAGCCTATCTTTAGGCTTAAAACAAAATCCTTTTAGTAAATATTAATTTAATGTTAATTGGCTTCACAATTTGTTTACACAAGACTCACAATCCAATAATTTTGCACTTAATTTAGAATAACGTTATAGCAGTTCCTTTGTGGCAAATTTTAAGCTATGAAGATAATTCTATCCGTTGTTTCATTATTGATCGTGAGTTTTGCGTTTTCGCAGGATAAAGGCACCGGAGTAATTCAAGGGAAAGTGATCGATTCCGAAACAGGTGAAGGACTTCCTTCCGCTCAGGTTGAATTGATTGAACAAAGCAAACGTATCCTGTCAGATATCGAAGGTATTTACAATTTCAATAAACTGGAAAAGGGAACTTATTCGATTAAAATCGTATATGCCGGAATTCCAACTCAAATTGTAAATGGCATCCAGGTAAAATCCGGAGAGGTTACAACCATTGATGTGGTGATGTCTCCTCCGTCCGAAGACAGTACTTCTATCGGTGAAGTGGTCATTACAGCAAAGAAAATAACTGATACGGACCAGGGAGTTGTCTTGGCGCAAAAGAATGCCGTGAGCGTTGGTGACGTAGTTTCCAGCCAATCCATTCAGCGATCTACTGCCAGCAATACCAGTGATGTATTGAAAATGGTCAGCGGAGCAAGTATCCAGGACAACAAATTTGCAGTGATCCGTGGTTTGAACGACCGATACAATGCTGCATTCCTGAATGGCTCTCCCCTTCCAAGTTCGGAAAGTGACCGGAAAGCATTTTCTTTTGACATGTTCCCGTCCAACATGCTGGACAACCTGACGATTACCAAATCAGCTACTCCGGACCAACCGGCAGAATTTGCAGGTGGATTGATCCAGATCAATACGAAAAGTATTCCTGAAAAGAACTTTGTCTCTTTCCAGGTGGGAACCGGGTACAATACCATTACAACATTCAAAGACCGCACTTCCTACAATGGAGGAAAAATGGACTGGCTGGGAATTGATGACGGAACAAGAAAAATCCCTACAACGATCCCTGAATTCGGGAAATTTCCGTTAAACATTCACGACCAGGCAAAAGTAGCTCAACAGACATCTACAAGCTGGGGAACAACTGATCGCAACTTCCTACCAAACATGAGCCTCCAGGCTTCCGCAGGCTTCAGTAAAAAGTTCAACAAGAGAGAATTTGGAGTAATCGCTGCATTGACATACAGTAGAAGTTTCAGTTATAATGAGACAAAGCGAAACAGTTATTTGAACAGTACGGACCCGAATTCTCTTCAAACAACTCAAATGGAGAACGATTACCTGGACAAGAACAACGTTACTAACTTGTTGGCAGGTGCATTGGTAAATTTCGCTTTCAAGTTCAATGAACGCAATACGATCAACTTCAAGAACATTTACAGTATCAATTCTTCCGATAAAGTAATTGCCAGAACAGGAGCTACCAATGCTTCGGAAATCAATCCGGTACTCATCCGTTCCAATGCCCGCTGGTTTACATCAGATCGGGTTTATTCCGGACAGCTGGAAGGACAACACGGATTGCGTGCAAAAGGGTTTAAAGTAAACTGGTTAGCAGGATACAGCAATGTAAACCGCACCATTCCTAATTTGAGCCGCTCGGTATATTCCCGAAACACCTATTTGATTGATCCGTCAAACCCGGACGCAAGAGATACAACTTACGAAGCAAACATTAACATATCGAACGTTGGTCCTGCATATGGAGGTGGAATGTTCTTCTCTGAAAACAAGGAAAGTTCTGTTAACGGTCGTTTGGATCTCGCTTATTCTGTTGATTTATTCAAAAAGATCAAGAGCGAATTCAAGGTTGGAGTTTACAACCAGGTTCGTACCCGTAAATTCGCTGCACGCCAGTTAGGATACACTCAATATGGTATCAATGGTGGAAATATCCAATTTGACCAGAGTTTATTATACCTTCCGGAAGATCAGATCTTTGCTCCTGAAAATATGGGATTAATCGAAGAAGGTACAGGCGGTAACCCGTCGAAAGGTGGTTTCAAACTGACTGATGGTACCAAACCATCCGATCAGTACGATGCGCAATCTATCTTGAACGCTGCATATATTCAATTGGACAACCGTTTCGGAAAACGATTCCGTTTCATTTACGGGGTTCGTGCAGAGCATTTCCAGCAGGAATTATCTGCTTTGAGAGACAACTTGTCAGAAATAAAGATCAATTCGAAAAAACTGGACATTCTTCCTTCACTCAATGCGATCTTTGAAGCAAACAGACGAACAAATGTTCGTTTGAGTTATTCTCAAACCCTGAACAGACCGGAATACCGGGAACTCGCTCCGTTTGCTTTCTATGACTTCACAACCAACTTCGTGGTTTCAGGAAACGACAGCTTACAACGTGCATTGATCCACAACCTGGATTTACGTTACGAAACATTCCCCGGAAGAGGACAGTTGTTATCCGCAACGATCTTCTACAAAAACTTCATCAACCCGATCGAACAAAAATCACGTCCGGACGTAGTGGGTGAAATTTCCTTCCAGAACGTTCCTTCCGCAACGAACTACGGTTTGGAATTGGAAGCAAGAACATTGGTATCTACCATTTTCGGAATGGATACGGCTTCTTTCTTTGACGATTTCACAGTATACTCGAATTTGTCGGTAATCCGTTCACAGGTTGATGTATCCGGTGTTGTGGGAAGTGTAGCGGATTCAAGACCACTTCAGGGACAATCTCCTTATGTATTCAATGCAGGAATCCGTTACGATAACACACGCAGACAATGGGGAGCATCCCTGAATGTCAACCGGGTAGGACAACGCATTTACATCGTAGGAAACGTCAATGAGCCGGATCTTTGGGAAATGGCCAGAACCTTCCTCGACTTTCAGATCACCAAAACATTCATGCAGGGACGCGCTCAGTTCAAACTGAACATCCAGAACATTCTTGCCCAGGATCAGATCTTCTACCAGAACAATACAACCGCACGATCTAAAGCAAGCGGAGCTAACGGATTGTTTAACACTGTTTTCGTTGGGGATAAGAACAACCAAAATGGTTTTGATAAAAACATTGATCAGCAAATCTGGAAAACAAACTTCGGAAGAACATTCAGTGCTTCTTTGAGTTTCAGATTCTAAGAGATCAGAACAACGCCTGAGAGGCCACCCGTGATGCGGGTGGCTTTTTTTGTTTCAGTCAGAAAAGTTCAACGGGTTCAAAAAAGGTTCGGTGAGTTTAAAAAATTCTGGTGGAACATCTGAACATTTCATTGAAGATAAATCAGTTTAGTAAATCGAAATACTAAATCAATTTACTAATGTTAAATTAATGCTAAACCACTTAAAACGTACTTAACATTTATTTACTTGAATCGTAACTTAAAGAAAAGGATTGAACAAGGTATTAAAGTCAATTTTGTACCAAGAAAAAAAAAGAAAAATGAGAAAAATTTACTTAAGTGCATTGTTCGCAGGTTTAGGAACTTTCGCAGCATTCGGACAGCTGTTCGAAGAAACAACTTATCGTGGTGCTTTTGCTCCGGCTCCAACACCAATGTGGACAGACGGATGGGCAAACTGGGATCCTCAAAACACTAACTACGGGACACCAAACCAAACAATCTCAACAAACATTACAACAAACACCACTTGGACTGCTGGAAATGTTTACTTGTTACAAGGTCAGATTTTCGTTAAAAACAACGCAACGTTGACTATCGAGCCGGGAACAATCATCATGGGTGATAAATCAATCCAGGGATCAGGTTTGTTCATTACAAAAGGAGCTAAATTGATGGCTAAGGGTGAAAGAAACGCACCTATCGTATTTACATCAAACCAACCTGCAGGTTCTCGTTCATTAGGTGACTGGGGAGGATTGATCATTCTTGGAAAAGCTACTAACAACCAGGCAAACGGTGTTGCAAATATCGAAGGATTGGCTCCTTCAGCTGATACTGAATTCGGTGGTGGAACAACTCCTAATGATGCTGATAACTCAGGTGTTTTGGCTTTCGTACGAGTTGAATTCCCTGGTTATGCATACCAAACAGATAAAGAAATCAACGGAATTACATTTGGTTCAGTTGGTTCTGCAACAGAAGTAAACTACGTACAGGTTTCTTTCTGTAATGACGATGGATTTGAGTGGTTCGGTGGAACAGTAAATGCTAAGCACCTGGTGTCTTACAGAAACTTAGATGACGATTTCGATACAGATTACGGTTTCTCAGGAAATATTCAATACGGTTTGGTAGTTCGTGACCCGAACATTGCTGATAACCCGGCTATCTCTACTTCTGAGGCTTTTGAATCTGACAACGACGCTACAGGTTCTACAGCAACTCCTCAAACAAACGCTACATTCTCTAACATCACGGCAGTTGGGCCATACAGAGGAAGTACAGCAAACACAATCGCTAGCGGTTACCGTCGTGGAGCACGTATCCGTCGTAACTCTGCAATCGATATCCGTAACTCTATCTTCATGGATTTCCAAAGAGGAATTCACATTGACGGTGTAGCTTGTGAAGCAAATGCTACAAGCAACCTGATCAAGTACCAAAACAACATCGTTGCAGGAAACGTAACAGGTAGAGTAACTGAAGTTACTCCAATCACAGGACATACAAACTTCAACATCCAGGCTTGGTTCGCATCTCATGACAACGATTCAATTGCTTCAACTGCAGGTATCCTGACGACTCCATACAACTACCTTCAGCCGGATTACCGTCCAGCAACTAACTCTCCGCTTTTGTCAGGATCTGATTTCACAGGAATTTTGGGAGTAAAAGAAGTTTCAGCTATCTCTGGTGTTTCTTTGTACCCTAACCCAACAAATTCAGATGCATTTTTATTCGTTGATGTAGCTCAAAACAGCGAAATCGAAGTAGTAGTAATGAATGCAAACGGACAAGTTATGCAAACTGTTGCAACAAAATACGCTGAAGTTGGAACACACCAATTCACTATCAACGCTGCAACTTTCGCTCAAGGATTGTACTACGCAGTTGTTAAATCCGGTGAAGCGGTTAAAACAATCAAATTAAGCGTTACAAAATAATAGATAGCTCAGCTATCAAAGACAATCAGCGCAAGCATTCGTGTAAACGCTGAGAGAATGAGTTTCTCTGTTAGTTTAGTTTTATAGCAAGGAAAAGGGGTCGCTTCGGCGGGCCCTTTTTTCGTTCAAAAAGTTCAAACGGTTCCAGGAGTTCAATAATTAACTTTTAAGCAGTTGAACTTTTAAACTTTTTTGAACTTTAGAACTGCCAAATATGGCTATCTTCGTATTAAAACTCACCGGTCCTGCACGTGTAGGAAAGGTTCTAAAGAAAGTCACATGAAAATATTAGCATTCGGAGCAAGCACCAGTAAAAGTTCGATCAACCAGCAATTTGCACATTTTGCCGCTCACCAGTTCAAAGGTGAAGTAAACATGATTGATTTGAATGATTTCGAAATGCCGGTATTTTCTGTCGACAAAGAAAAAGAAGAAGGTCATCCGGTGGAAGGTCATGAATTACTTGAAGTCATTGAAAATTCTGATTTCTTAGTCATTTCAATGTCTGAGCACAACGGAAGTTACACCGCAGCATTCAAAAATACGCTGGATTGGTGTTCACGGATAAATAACGCTGTATTTGCAGGAAAACCTGTGCTGCTGATCTCCACTTCACCGGGAAAACTGGGTGCAAAATTCTCTTTGGAAGCTGCATTGAGCCGTTTCCCGCGTCACAGTGCGAATGTTATCGGGCATTTCAGTTTACCAAGTTTCGGTGAGAACTTCCAGGACGGAAAAATTGTCAACGAAGAACTGGCAAAAGAATTCAACGACCTGTTACAACATGTAAAGGCAACTTTAACGGAGCTGAAATAAGGAATCTACTCCCAACGTACGTTCAACAGTATATCCTTCAGCATAACGCACCCCAATGCTTCTACCGAACTCTGCCATACGTCCGCGAAGGAATTCAAAAAACTCTTCTCCGGAAATCGGTGTTTTCGGTTCAGAGGAATCCGGATCCCAGAATTGGGTTTTGTATGCTTTGATAGAATCGAACTTTTGCTCTACAAATTCGGATACATCGATCACAAAATCCGGTTTCAGGTAACGGTCCTGGATGTAATGGTATACTGCTTTCGGCCTGTGGGCTTCCTGTGGTTCGCCATTCCATGTTGTTTCAATTCTGCGCAATCCTGCCAAAAAACAAGCTTCTGAGGCCAGTTTACTTCCTTTTCCATGATCCGGATGCCGGTCGGAAACTGCGTTTAACAAAACAATCTGGGGTTTAAACCGGCGGATCTGTTCAATAATCAATCTTAAGTTCTCTTCCGAATGTTCGAAAAAGCCGTCAGCCATTTTCAGGTTCACACGATCTGATAATCCCAGGATTTCAGAAGCATCTGCCGCCTCTTCGTAACGCGTTTCTTTCGTTCCCCGGGAACCCAATTCTCCCTGGGTCAGGTCAATGATCCCGGTAGTATATCCCAATGCGCGGTGCTTCAATAGGGTTCCGGCTGCGGAAAGTTCCACATCATCCGGGTGCGCACCGATCGCTATAACATCAATTTGATTCATGATTTCTTAATCCAATCCACTAATTGTTCGTCAGCAGGTTCTGTTTGTGGCGAATGAAAACCGGCTACTTCCCCATTTTCATCGATCAGGAACTTTTGAAAATTCCAGCTTACCTCCGCTCCCGTTTCCTTCAGCAACCAGTTGTAGATAGGGTGAATTTCCTGTCCAACCGTGTGTACTTTTTCCGAAAGCGGGAAACTTACTCCGTAATTCGTTGAACAAAACGTTGCAATCTCTTCAGCTGTTCCGGGTTCCTGTCCGGCAAAATCATTGCAGGGAACTCCCAAAACAGTAAAAGTATCTCCACCGAATGTTTCCTGCAATTCCTGCAACTGAGTATATTGAGGAGTTAATCCGCATTGGGAAGCAACATTCACCAAAAGGACCTTTTTACCTTTGAATGCATTCCAGTCGATGGACTTTCCATCCAGGTAATTCAGTGAAAAATCATACAGTCTCATAGCAATTCTCTTTGAGCTTTAAGGTACTTCTTATTTTGAATTCCTGCAATAATCGTGATAACCAGGAACAATGCAATGGTAAGCCAAACATATCCGGGAAGATTCACAGAACCGTCTCCGTTTGCGTATGAGTGCAGACCAACCAGGATAAAATTCACCCCGAAGAACGTAAACAAAATCGCTGCGTATCCCCACATACTTGCTACGTTGAAGGCAAATTTCCCTTTCAATCCCGGAATGTAGCGGAAATGCAGAACTATGGCATAAACCAGCACGGAAACCAGTGCCCATGTTTCTTTCGGGTCCCAGCCCCAGTATCTTCCCCAGGATTCGTTTGCCCAAATCCCGCCAAGGAATGTTCCAATGGTCAGCATAAACAAACCAACTGTCATGGTCATTTCCGAAACATAGGTCAATTCGTTGATATTCTTAGTAGTTCTCTTCGCGTTTTCCGGGTTTCTGAATACGTAAAGTACCATATTGAAAATTCCCAAAATACAAGCCAGTCCAAGGAAACCGTAACTACCGGTAATGATCGCTACGTGGATCATTAACCAATAACTCTTCAATACCGGCGGTAATTGAGTGATCTCAGGGTCCAGCAAGTTCATTTCAGTTACGAAGATCATAAACGCAGCCAATAATGCTGCTCCGGCAAGGATTCCCGGGTTGGTTCTGGCAAAAATGAATCCTGCCAACATCGTAACCCAACCGATAAATACAACTGCTTCGTACCCATCACTCCATGGAACGTGACCGGAAACATACCAACGCAATCCCAAACCGGTTCCGTGATATAAAAAGACAATTGCCAACAGGAATACAAATACCTTTCGGATAATGGAATAGCGCTTTTCCGATTTGTCAGAAGGATTGAACAATACGCGGATAAAGAATACGATCATCAGACCCAATCCCAAAACCAGGTAAGAATATTCCGAATTCTTGAAGATCTGCATTTTGTTGTACGACACCTCGATCTTAGCATGTGTTTCTGAAGGAACGGTGGATGCCGGGGCAATGTCACGCTGTGCTTTTTTCAGTTCGTTCAATAATTTGGTTGATTTGGAAAAATCATTGTTCGATTTCGCCGCATCATTCAGGGAACTGATGTACGTCAATGCCAACCTGCTCGTAACGGTATCTCTCATCATTACTTCCTGACTGAAAGGCATGTACCAATTATTGGCTTTATCTCCTTTCAAAGGAATGATCTTCATGTACTCCCATCTTACTACGGAAGCAAAAACCTGGTATTTTTCACCCAGTTTGATCAGTTTTTTCTCCACTTCCGACTGGCGGGATTCTGCCTTTCTTAAAGCAACATTGTAATCATTGACCCATTTGAAGTTTCCTGTCTCATCACTCAATTCTCTGAATGAGGCATATTCTCCCAGGGAGTATGTTTCTCTCACAGCTTTCGGAACCTGGATCACTTTTTGGTTCATCCAGTAATCCGGGTACATGTGCATGCTGATAATCGTCTGAACCGCATTTCGGCCTTCGTATTTGTTTGCGCGGTACAATTTTCTCAATAACTGATCGCAAACCGTGTGGATCGGAACGATGCGGTTCTTAAAATCCTTCACCAATAAAGTAGCCAATTCATCACTTTGATCCCCGGAAATGAAATACACTACCGGGTTCTCAGGTACCGCAGGCATTTGCTCGTTCGCGTGATCGTGGTTGTGATCATGATCATGCGTGTGATCATGGTCGTGATCGTGGTCATGTTCGTGATCGTGTAGATGGGTTTCCTCCTGCTTGTGAGTGTGTGTTTCTATGTTTTGCCCGAATGCGGAAAAACTGCTCAATGCGAAAACAACTGTTGCAATTTTCTTTGCGTTTGAATCTTTCAGATTACGCATCAATTCTCTGAAACGGGAATTTGGAGCAAACAAACTGAAGATCATCCCGATAAACATCATTAAATAACCCAGATAAGTGACATTTGTTCCCCAAAAATCGTGGTTGACACTTAAAACGGTTCCTTTCTCGTCTGCATCGTATGATGACTGAAAGAAGCGGTAACCGCCGTAATCCAGTACGTGGTTCATGAATACGTGTTTCGTACCAAATTGATTATTTGCTGTATCCAATACCTGCAGGTCACTCGCGTAAGATGACGGCATATCGGATCCGGGATAACGTTCCAGCATAAAGTCGTTGCATTTCATGTAAAAAGGAATTTCAATTCTTCTCATTCCGTATTCCATGCGGTAATTTAAGCCGTTGAACTCAAAATAAGCAGGTTCCCCGATCATTTTTTCACCTCCTTTCAAACGAACCGTTTTTGTTTTTGCGCCATCGGTAATCTTCACCGTCAGGTAATCAGATCCCACATCTTTCTTCCCGGAAGGAACCAATACTTTTCCTACGTTCGGGATTTCCTGTTTGAACACGAACTGCTGTCCGGCAATCTGGTACAAAGTAGTTGTAGCAAAAACAATCTCTTCTCCCGGAGCTACTTTTACAAAAACAGAATCCGGTGGTGCAATGCCGCTCTGACGTGCTTTTTGCATTTCCTTCATCGGGATGTACTGCAAAGGCATATTCGGTCGTAAACGCAGCGTATCGTTCTTGCGGTAAATATTCACCCCGTTGACCAGGTTTTTCGAGAATGCAAGCGGAACGCCGTTTACAGAGAAAATTTCGTTGTCGATCACATAGTTGGATTTCATTCCGTCCGTAACAATATCCAGTGCACTCGTTTTGTATTTTTGATCGATTTGAATGGTGTCGATCTGCTTTGCTTTAAAATCGATGTATTCCATCTTCACCGTTGTTTTACGGTTCGGGAATTCGATATCCAATGCACCATTGAAAAGCCCCTTGTTGAAAGGAAAACTTTCCGCCATGTAAACTTTGTCGTAATCCGTCAGCTGGTAGGTTGTTCCGTCGTTCACGTTCACCCATAAATACGGATCTGACGTGTAAACGATATTGGAAGCAGCACCTTCACGGATCATCATCATTCCCTCGTAGCTGATATATCGTGTAATCCACGCCCCGATAATGATCACGAAGAATGAAATATGGAACAGGAATACCGCTATTTTTTCACGTCTCCACATTTCGTAACGGAAAATATTTGCCACCAGATTCACACATAGAAAAGCCAGCAATAACTCAAACCATTTTGCGTTGTAAACCCAAAGCTTTGCAGCCTGTGTGGTTTCATATGATTCAATAAAGGTAGCGATTGCAATTGCGGCAAGGAATACAAATAAGCCCATTGCCATCGCGCGCATCGAGAAAAGCGCTTTTGCTAGTTTTTCCATATAAAAACGGATTGATAATTTTCAGTTGCAAAAATAACCATTCGTTTGGGTTTTCAACCTAAATAATCAGAAAATAGCATGTGCTGCAATCTCCCGAAAATCCCGAAAATTTCGCAGAATAAAAGGTTTATTTAGCTATGTAACTGGCAAATATTATTAACGGCATCCCCTTTTGACACAGGAAGGTTTTACACAAAAATTGTTAATATCCGTAAAACCGGAATAAAAACACTCTTAAGCTCTTTACTCATCCGGAAATTTGGACGACTTGCGCAATCCGCGGGAATAAAAAAAGGGCCTGCCTTCGCAAACCCTTTACAACACTTTGTGTTTATTTTCTTATTCGGCGTCTACTACTTCTGCAGGAACCAAAATTCTTCCGCAATGTTCGCAAACAATTACTTTTCTACGTGTATCGATATCCAACTGACGCTGAGGCGGGATTTTGTTGAAACAACCTCCGCAAGAGTCACGGTCAACTCCTACCACAGCCAATCCGTTCTTTGCATTGGAACGCAAACGTTCGTATGCCATGATCAAACGGGAATCGATCAATGATTTTGCCTTTTCAGACTGAGCAACTAATCCTTCTTCTTCTTTTTGTGTTTCACCAACGATCTCGTTCAACTCATCCTGTTTCACTTTCAAATCGCCTTTGCGTAAATCCAACCGCTCTTTTGCTTCGTCCAACACCTCTTTTTTAGAAGAAATCTTGATCTTAGCTTCTTTCATGCGCTTATCATGTAATTTAATCTCCAACTCCTGGTATTCGATCTCTTTTGACAATGATTCAAACTCACGATTATTTCGCACGTTGTTTTGTTGATCCTTGAACTTTACAATCGCAGCCTCAGCATCTTTCATTGCCATTTTGCGGTCAGCAACTTCCGTATCTAATTCTTTCGCTTCGTCTTGCAGGTTCTTGATTCTAGTCTCTAACCCTTCGATCTCATCCTCCAAATCCTGAACCTCCAAAGGCAATTCACCACGGACAGTTCTAATTTTATCGATTTGAGAATCAATCTTTTGCAACGCATATAATGCGTCCAACTTTTCAGCAACCGTTGTTTCTTTTGTACTTGCTTTTGCAGCCATACTTTAGAGATAATTTATCGGATTCGTATTTACACTCGTTAAACGAACCGCAAAATTAGTAAATTTTTTCTTCAATTGTGCTACTAACCACTCAGAAGTATATTGTTCTGATTCAAAATGACCGATATCCGCGATCATTAAATGGTTCTCAGCATCAAAAAATTCGTGGTATTTAAAGTCTCCCGTGATAAAAACGTCTGCTTTTGCACGGATTGCATCTTTCAATAAAAAACTTCCTGCTCCACCGCAAACTGCAATAGTTTTAACAGTTGATTTAACCGGATGCGTATACCGGATCGCACCACAATGGAACGTTTTCTTAACGAAATGCAGGAATTCCATCGCTTCCATCCCTTTTTCCAGCGTTCCGATCATCCCGCTCCCGATGTACTCATTGGTATTCGACAAGCCAATCAGGTCGTAGGCAATTTCTTCATACGGATGCGTGGCTTTCATTGCATGTAAAACCGACGAAACAGCATGTTCTGAAACAATCACTTCAATTTTCACTTCATTGACCACTTCCAGTTCGCCGGCTTTTCCAAGAAAAGGAGTTGCATCGGCATCCGGCCTAAACCTTCCTTCGCCACTTGAAGTGAAGCTACACGAATCATAAGACCCGATGTATCCGGCACCGGCTTTCGCCATGGCTTCGCGCAACAGATCGGCATGTGTCTGAGGTGCAAAAACCGCCAGTTTAAAATTGGTAGCAGCTTTCGGACTCAATATTTTCAGGTTTGTCAGTCCCAGTTTTTCGGAAATGATGTGATTTACTCCAAAATGTACGTTGTCGAGGTTCGTATGAATAGCAATGAGGTTAATATCGTTCTTGATGGCTTTTAAAACCGTCCGTTCCACGTAATTTGCACCGGTAATCCGCTTCAGTCCTTTAAAAACGATCGGGTGATGCGTCAAAACTACGTTTGCTCCGTGCAGGATCGCTTCATCCACAATGGACTCAATGCAATCCAGCGCCACCAAAACGCCAGTGATTTCTGCATTCGGATCACCAACCAGCAATCCGGAATTATCATACGATTCCTGATACGTAAACGGAGCCAATTGGTTTAAAAAGGATACGAGTTCTTTTACCTGCATATTGATTGAATTGTATCATTCAAAATTACGAATTCCGTCCCGATAATTATCGGGATACGAATGCCAAATTAAATTTACCTGAATGAATGTATATCACTTCCATTAGAGATTGAAAAAAGTGACTTCTGAAATTACTGATTGATACCATTTTCTCAACTCCGACTCTGCAATCAACGTACTATTTAAGATTTGTGCCCGATCTGATGCGGGAATTTCATGAATTCCCAGAATAGTATGCCCCAAAACACCTTTCGGGAATTTCTCCGGTTCATGGGAAATCCAAACAAACGGAATGTTGTTGTCAAGCAGGATTTTCGCTGTCAGGCGTCCCTTCTGCCCTGTTCCATTCACCATCAATTGCTGTTTTGAATCCAAATCCAATTGAATAAACCGGTTGATTTTCAAAGCGAAGAATGCCTTTTGATGGTAATGGTCGCTTGTTTTGGAAGTACGCAAATCGTGATCACGCCACTGATGTGTCACCAGATCCAATCCTTCCATTTTGTATCCTGCCTCGTACCAACGGAACAGCAAATCGTAATCTTCCGGGTAGTTTAAATCTTTGAATCCACCACACTCCGCTAAATCCGATCTCCGCATCAGCCAATTCCCGGAAGCAAGCGAACACTCCCTGTAAATGTGCTCATAGAAATCCTGTCGATCAATGCGGTCATTCAGCCAATGTTCGTATGCAAGGTATCCGGAAGAAATCATTCCCGCTTGTGAAAAATAGCGCACTTTCCCGGTCACAATTTGACTTTTTCCATCCCTAAGACATCGCAGCATTTGTTCCAACTTAAAATCCGGCATCCGGTCATCTGCATCCATGCGGGTAACAAATTCCCCGTTTGCATGCGCAAATGCAGTACAAAGTGCATCCACAATTCCTTTGCCTTCATTAGTCAATAAGTGAATCCGCGGATCATTGACCAAATCACCTAGTACTTCCAATTCATTTCCGGAACTGTGATCGTTCACTAAAATCCATTCCCAATCGGTATGCGTTTGGCCCAAAATAGACCAAGCAGTTTCCAGGATGTATTTTTCCGCATTGCGGTAGGGTGTGAGAATGGATATGAGTGACACAGCATAAAATTACGAATTCCGAATCTGAAAAACACAAAGAAGCTACCGAACAGACGAAACCATCATTCTGCATTCGTAATTCATAATTCGGAATTCATTAATTTTACCTCCATGGACAAATTCCGCTTGCTTCTTTTGCCCTTTTCCTGGCTCTACGGATTGATCGTCAGTTTCCGGAACTGGTTCTACAACATCGGAATTTTTAAATCCAGGCCAATTCCCGGAGCTTCCATCTGCATTGGCAACATTACAGTTGGCGGAACAGGAAAATCGCCTTTAACAGCTTACCTGGCTGATCTCTTCAAAGCGGAAAAACCGGTCATTCTATCACGCGGTTACGGAAGAAAAACACAGGGATTACTTGTGGCGGATCAAACAAGTACAGCAAGTGAGATCGGCGATGAACCGATGATGTACTGGACGAACTTCGACCAGCAAATTCCGGTTGTTGTGGCTGAAAAACGACAAATCGGTGTGGATTGGATCCGCGAAAACAAGCCGGATTCATTGATTTTACTCGATGACGCTTTCCAACACCGGGCAGTAAAAGCCGGACTGAATATTTTATTGATGACTTATGACCGCCCGGTATTCAGTGATTTTGTTTTTCCGGCCGGAAATCTCAGAGAACCCAGAGCAGGAATGAAACGCGCGGATCTTGCACTGGTCACCAAATGCCCGAAAGAACTTACGGAAAACAACCAATTGCGTTTCCGGGAAAAAATCCCGCTCGATCCAGGGAAAATTTTCTTCAGCGAAGTAATTTACGGTGATTTAAAAGGCCTTTTCGGGGCAATTTGGAAACCGGTCGATCAACTAATTTTGGTTACGGGAATTGCACAACCCGAACCACTATATCGTTTTTTAGCTGAGAACCATCGTATTGAAGCGATTAAATTCCCGGATCATCACTCTTTTACGCAAGCAGATATTCAATTAATTCAGCAAAAAGTTGCTACTTTTGCCAACCAAAGTTGTGCAGTTGTTACAACTGAAAAAGATGCGGTGCGTTTTGCAGAATGGAAAGATGCAATTTTAGAAAGCGGAATTCCCTTTTTTGTTCAAAGCATTTCGTTAAAAATAGATAGAGAAGAAGATTTTAAAGATTTACTCAAAAATTATGTTGTTAGAGCAAATGAAAGAAGCTGCTGATTATATCAACAGCAAAACACAGGTTAAACCAAGTATCGGGATTATTTTAGGAACCGGATTGGGCGGATTGGTAAAAGAAATCGAAGTGATCGATGAGATCTCTTACGAACAAATCCCTCATTTCCCTGTTTCAACAGTGGAAAGTCACTCCGGGAAACTGATCTTCGGAAACCTGGGCGGAAAACAAGTAGTTGCCATGCAGGGACGTTTTCACTATTACGAAGGTTACAACATGCAGCAGGTAACATTCCCTGTCAGAGTAATGAAATTATTGGGAATCGAACGTTTATTCGTAAGTAACGCATCAGGTGGTGTAAACCCGGATTTTGAAGTCGGAGAAATCATGATTCTTGACGATCACATCAACTTGTTCCCCGCTCACCCGCTGATCGGGAAAAACATCGATGAATTGGGACCTCGTTTCCCGGATATGAGCGAACCATATGATCACACAATGGTTGCATTGGCAAAAGACATCGCTGCGGAGAACAACATCAAAGTTTCTGTGGGAACTTACGCTGCGTTGACAGGACCAACATTGGAAACTCCGGCAGAATACGGATACGTTCGTGCAATCGGTGCGGATGCGGTAGGAATGTCTACCATTCCGGAAGTGATCGTTGCACGCCACATGGAAATTCCGTGTTTCGCTATCTCTATCATCACAGATTTGGGAGTACCAGGAAAAATCCAGAAAGTAAGTTTGCAGGACGTTATTGACGTTGCAAGCAGACAAGAACCGAAAATGACCTTGATTATGAGCCAGTTGATTGCTCGTTTGTAATCATTTAGAACATACTTTTGAAAGCCCTGGCAATGAAAATGTCAGGGCTTTTTTGTTCCTTCCAAATCTGTTCTTTTTGTAATTGAATGAATATCAATTGAGATTCTTCGTTACATTAGTAAAAAAAACAGCTATGAACCTCAAAGACTTTTTAGAGGATTGTAAACAGGAAAACATCATCGATCAGGCCACTACAGACCGCATCTATGAACATTTTCTGAAGCGAAGCGAACAGCAATCAATCAAAACACAGGATCAATTCCAGGCCAGCCAGGCTAAAAAAAACAACGGGCTGATCATTACTGTCAGCATCATCGGGGTTGTACTGATCGGGTTTGGGATTATTTACCTGTTTGCCCACAATTGGGACCAGCTTTCTCGTTCAACGAAAACCATTCTTGGACTAACGCCGGTTTTTCTTTCCATCCTGGCAAATGTATTTACGCTGACTAAAAGACAAGACAGCGTGATCTGGCAGGAATCAACTGCTATTTCGAGTTTTTTAGCCGTTGGAAGTATGCTGGCACTGATCCTGCAGATCTACCAGCTTCCGGGAATTGAGAATTATTTTTACACCTGCTGGTGTATTCTCTGTTTACCGTTGATCTATTTGCTCAAATCCCACAGCGCCGTTTTTTGTTCAATGATACTCATCTTGCTGAATCTCACGAGCAACCCGATGGATCAGAGCACACTCTACCGGATTCCCTGGTTTGGCAGTTTAGTACTGTTTACGGCTTTAATTCCTTATTTCAGGCGTTTGTTCACCCTCCGAAAACCGGATTCCCTGTATATTACTCATCAAATCGTTGTGCCGCTGGTGCTTTGTTTGAGCGCCATCACCAGCATTCACGGACACCATTCATCCATCTGGCTGATCCTGTTCCTGGTCCTGGCTAATTTTCACCTATTCGGGACAAGCCGTTTTTTGCGGGAAGAAAACCTGAAACCCAACATCCTGAGTATTCTCAGCTACATTGGAGTGAGTTTGAGCTTAACGTATCTTTTATTCAATGCAGATTGGGAATTCAGAGAAATCCTCCAGGTCGAAACACACGATTACCGGCTTATTTTCATCCCGATTTTGTTCGTGCTGGGCCTTGTTCAGCTCTTCTTTTATTTTTCCAAAGAGAAAATAAGAAGCCACAACCTGTATAAATGGGTCATGCTGCTTCCCGTTCCATTCATAGTAATGGATTATTTCGGGATGGATGCTTTTCACCTGTATCAATTCACCTTGTTAATCCTGGGAATCCTGGTGATCCATTTTGCACAGGAAAGAAAAGACGAATGGCAGATCTACCCTACTTTGGGAATCATTACCATGCTTATTTTCAGCCTTTCATACCAGGTTGACAGCGCTATGAGCTTTTTCCTGATCGCACTCATTCCAAGCCTATACTACCTGGTTCCGGCTTCATTGATTGAAGAAAAAAACAAAAACAAACTGAGTTCCGATCAGATCCTGGTGCTGACTTTTCAAATTTTATTGTTGCTTATAGCTAGTTTCGGCAGTTTTTGGGTCGGAATCAAATGGAATCATCCACCAATGATGCTGTCTGAATTAAGCCTGATCGGTTTGATCTGTATTGGAATCATCGCAAGCACCATCAAACTCCGGAAACAATTAGTGAGTCATGTGAACGGATTCCTGACACTCTTCAGTCTCCTCGTACCGTTCCTGATCTGGATTGCCTGCATTTCACCTGTCGGGATCCAGCACCTGTACTCTGTTTTCCTTTTAGTAATGGGAGTCCTGGTATTGGTTATCAGCGCAAAAAAATCAAACCTCACAGTAGCCAATCTTGCCCTGGGATTAATCGGTGTGGTGATGCTGTGCCGCTTTTTCGACCTCAAAATGTCTTTAACGGTTAAAGGAATTTTATTCATTTTGATCGGAAGCAGTTTTTTCGTAGCGAATTACCTTATTCTTAAAAACAAAAAGCATGAAATCAGTAAATAAAGGACTTATCGGGTTAATTGCCGTATCGGTGATCCAACTGGCTTTTCCGCTTTTTTTCATTGTTGCCAAAGAACAAGTGATCGAAACCGGGAAAGAATACCTTTTCAGCATTCAACCGGTTGACCCGTATAATTTTTTCCAGGGACGGTATGTCAGTTTAAACGTGCGTCCGGTGACCTATTCCGGAGCCGATTTAAGCAATTTCAAGCGAAACGATATTGTATATGCGGAATTTGAACAAGACAGTACGGGAGTAAAAGTGACCCGGGTTTCGCATCAAAAAACGGAACATTCCCTAAAGTTGAAATTGTATAGTGAACCAGGGAAATCACTGAAACTGCGGCTTCCTTTTAAACGCTTCTTCCTGGAAGAAACCAAAGCGCAATCCATTGAGAACCTACTGGCACAAAACTCCAAACACGAGAATTTTGTTCACGTGAAAATCCTGGATGGCGACTTTGTTATGACTGACATAAGTTCCAATGGAAAATCACTGATTACGGGGAAACCGGTTCGTATACCGTTTTTAAATCACTAATTCCTACCTGATTAAAGAAATTTATTATTTTTGGCTGAATAAAATCAGTCTATCATTTATGAAAACTAGTCTCTACCTTGTCTTAGCTGCATTTCTTGTTTTAAGTGCCTGTAAAAAGAAAAACACTTCCCCGATCGAAGAAACCCAAACACCGGTTAACGAGTGTGGCACTCCTAAAAATGTAAGTGTATTCACAATCGGGCCTGAAGTAACTCTTCGTTGGGAAATTCCCAATGGATCTTCTCCCAGCTATTACCAATACGAATATGGTCCTACAGGATTTGCTCATGGTTCGGGAACAGTTGGTTCAACATCCGCTACATTCACCAATAATGTATCCATGGCTGCAGGAAATGCATACCAGTTCTATGTGCGTGGTTACTGCGATGCTACCGGCGGATTCAGCGATTGGGCAGGACCCTTCAGTTATTTTACCAATACCAATCACAACATGTGCTTAGTACCGAGCAATGTTCAGTTTACAATTGAGACGAACGCATTCAGCGAGCCGGTTGGAGCACACATGACCTGGAGCCACAACGGTGAAACAAATTTTGAATGTGTGATGGTTGGGAATAATGCTACACCCGAAAGCGGGAACATTCAAAGTTTTTCAGTCCTCGATGGCACCCCGATGTATATGCTGACGCAAAATACCGAATACGATTTTTATGTACGTGCAGTTTGCCTGGATGGAAACAAAACAAGCTGGGTGGGGCCGAAAAATGTGAATATCGGCGGATAAATTCAGTATTCTCCGGTCTTTTTTAATTTTTTCGTGCGATTTCAGGAAGTTCATTGAATTTAAATGGACGGGATTGAGATTAATTTACTTTTTGAGGTCGATATTCGGTGAAAAAACTCGAAATTTGTGACTCAGATAAAATCAGCATGTCTATAAAAGATAAATACGAAGTGGTTATCGGATTGGAAGTCCATGCGCAGTTGTTGACAAAAACAAAGGCCTATTCTTCCGATATCAACGAATACGGGGCACACCCGAACACGAATGTGAGTGTCATTACTTTGGGTCATCCGGGAACTTTGCCTGTAATGAACAAAAAAACAATCGAATTTGCGGTTAAACTAGGTTTGGCTTGCGGTTGTACGATTGCTGAACACCAGCATTTTGCACGAAAAAACTACTTCTATCCCGATCTTCCGAAAGGATACCAGATCACTCAGGATACAACCCCCATTTGTATCGGTGGATCAATTGTCATCAAGGGAGAAGACAACGAGGATAAAATCATCGGTTTAACGCGGATCCACATGGAAGAAGATGCGGGTAAATCCATTCACGATGTGGATCTATACGATACATTGGTGGATTTGAACCGTGCCGGGACACCGCTTTTGGAAATCGTTTCCGAGCCGGAAATGCGTTCCAGTCAGGAGGCTTACAACTATTTGACAGAAGTTCGCCGATTGGTACGCTACCTTGATATCTGTGACGGAAACATGGAAGAAGGTTCACTTCGCTGTGATGCCAACGTTTCTGTTCGCTTGAAAGGAGCTGCTGAATTCGGGACGAAAGTCGAGGTGAAAAACATGAACTCGATCCGCAATGTGCAGCGTGCCATTGAATTTGAAGTGGAACGCCAGATCGCTGCGGTTGAGAACGGGGAGAAAATTTCCCAGGAAACACGCAGTTTCGATGCCCTAAAGGGAATCACGATCTCCATGCGAAGCAAAGAAGCTGCAAACGATTACCGTTACTTCCCGGAACCGGATTTGCAGCCCATTGTGGTAGATGCAACCTACGTGAACCAGGTAAAAGCAAAAATGCCAGCACTTCCTAGAGAATTGTACGCAAAATATACACAGGACTTAAAGCTTTCCGATTACGATGCCGGTATTTTGACCGACTCCAAATCAATTGCTTTGTTCTTTGAAGAAGTGATCTCAAATACGAAAAACTTCAAGTCAGCTGCAAACTGGGTCATGGGTGAAGTGAAATCTTATTTGAACCAAAACGGGTTAGAAATCGAAGATTTACCTGTTTCAGCGAAACAAATTGCCGGAATTATCAACCTGATCGAAAATGGGAAGGTTTCCAATTCGGCAGCTGCACAGAAGCTTTTCCCTGCATTGACCCAAAATCCGGGTGCAGATATCGATGAATTAGCTGTTTCCCTGAATATCATTCAGGAATCCAATGCTGACTCGTTAAAAGAAGTTATTTTAGGAGTTTTCGGGCAACACCCGGACGAAGTTTCCCGTTTTAAAGCAGGAGAAAACCAGCTGACCGGATTTTTCATGGGACAAATCATGAAAGCTTCCGGGGGAAAAGCTGACCCGAAAACAACCAATGCATTATTGCGCGAATTAATACAAACCGTTTGATGAATCGTTTTTCTTTTTTACCTGTCCTTTTTTCAGGAATGTTTTTATTCTCCTCTTGTGGAGACAATTCGGTCGATGAAAAAAGCGGATTGGAAAACAATTTCCACATCGAAGGCCAGATTAAGGGTGCTGCCAACCAAAAACTGAAAGTTGAGGCACAATCTGAACAGGGAGCTATTGAAGTGGCACAAACCACGACTGATGCTTCCGGGAATTTCGAACTGGATGGGAATATCCCGGGAATGGGAATTTACTCGGTTACTCTGGGCGAAAGCGGTAAAAATGCAGTGGTGATCCCCATGGAAGTAAATGACCAGGTAGTTCTGAACGCAAGCAAAGAAACCTTTGCCATCACTCCTACTTTTTCAGGTACCAAATGGGCTAAACCTTTGACGCGTTACATGGAACTGTTCAGTGAATTTGCCAAAAAGCAAATGGAGCAACTCCCGAATATCAAGGACCAGGAAGAACAATTGGAAGTATTCACCCGATTGAAGAAGCCATTGGTTCAGTATGCTCAAAAACAGATCCGGAAAGATCCGTCAAACCCGGTAAATATCATCCTGATGAGTTTGATCATGCCTTCACAGGAAACAGGTTTCAGTGATTGGGACCCGCAGAACCTGGAAGACCTGAGAAAGATTGAAACAGCATTTCAGCGAAATCATGCAGATTCACCGATCACCGGAATGATCTCCCAGCAAATTGCCGCAATTGACGGACAATACCAGGGCTATCAGCAATACAATTCCGGAACAATGGCTGCTCCTGAGATCGCTTTAAAGAATCCGAACGGAACGGAAATGCGTTTATCGGCTTTGAAAGGAAAGATCGTGTTGATCGATTTCTGGGCTTCGTGGTGCGGACCTTGCCGGAAGGAAAACCCAAACGTGGTGAAACTCTACAAAAAATACAAAAGCCAGGGCTTCGAAATTTTCTCTGTTTCCTTAGACCAGGACCAAACTGCCTGGAAAGGTGCAATTGAGAAAGACGGATTGATCTGGCCAAATCACGTTTCCGACCTGATGGGATGGCAAACACCGCTTGTTCAGTCTTACGGAATCCAGGGAATTCCTCACACCGTTTTATTGAACAGGGAAGGAAATATTGTGGGAGTTGGGTTACGAGGTGCACAATTGGAACAAAAATTGATAGAACAACTTGCAAAAAAATAAGAGAAAGCGAAGCTTTTGATTCGTAACAGACAAGCGTCAGCGCAGTCTTAAAACAAAAATCGCTTTTAGTACACACACCTTGTTGCAGTTTAAAAAATGAACCGCAATAACAAGTTAAATTGAATAGAATATGAAACAATTGATCCTTTGTTTAACCCTGCTATCCGGTATCGCATTTGGCCAGCAAAAACCAGCAAAAGTTGAAGTAAGCGGAAACATCTTCAACACCAATGGAGACAGCATTAAGGTTTCACAGTTTTACGGTTCTCATTATGTCGACTACATCAAGGGAAAACTGGATAAAAAAGGAAATTACAGCTTAAAAGGAACTGTTCCTGTTGCCGATTATTATGTTTTGCGATTAGGTCAGCAGCACATCAATATCATCCTGAAAGAAGGTTCTTCGATCCGTTTGAATGCAGATGGAAGCAATATCAATGCATTCCACACGATCAGCGGTTCGGACGAAAGCATTGCTTTGAATGAATTTGTGGGCCAGATGCAGTATTTCAACCATAAGAAAGATTCTGCCGTAACTGCCATGAAAACAACTCCTGAAAACCAGGAAGAAATTAACCGTTATTACCAAACAGAGTTTTATAAGTTTTCTGCCTACAAGCAAAAATTCATTTCGGAACACGCAAATTCTCCTGCGCTTTTACCGGTATTAAGCACGCTGGATACAGACAAGGAACTGACAACTTACGAAGCGATCGTAAATCAATTGTTAGGCGCTTTTCCTACGTCACCAAGTGTTCAGAACGCTAAAACGAACTTCGATCAGCTAAAAGCACAAAAAGACAAGCAAAACTTCCTGTCTTCCGGGAAACCTGCACCTGCTTTTACGCAGGATGACGTGAACGGAAAACCGGTTTCATTGTCGGATTTGAAAGGAAAAGTAGTTTTATTGGATTTCTGGGCTTCCTGGTGCGGGCCTTGTCGCAAAGAAAACCCGAATGTTGTGGCGTTGTACAACAAGTACAAGGACGCAGGATTTACCGTAATGAGTGTTTCCCTGGATAAAGACAAAGCTGCCTGGCTTGCCGCTATCGAAAAAGATAAGCTGAGTTGGCCGTACCATGTTTCCGACCTGAAATACTGGTCGAATGAGGTAGCAAAAACATACCAGGTTTCTTCTATTCCTTTTACCGTATTGATCGACAAGGAAGGAAATATCATTGATACCAAATTGCGCGGAGTTGAATTGGAACAGGCACTGAAATCAATCTTTGGATTCTAGTATGGAAGTTCCAACGGGAAAGAATATCTATTTTGCTTCTGATTTTCACTTAGGTGTACCGGCTGGGAAATCAAGCCTGGAGCGCGAAAAGCGGATCATTGACTGGTTAAACCATATTCAAAAAGACGCTTTTGAGATTTACCTTGTTGGAGACATCTTCGATTTTTGGTTTGAGTACAAGCACGCCATTCCAAAAGGATTTGTACGGATCCAGGGAAAAATAGCCGAATTGGTTGACTCGGGAATCCCGGTTTATTTCTTTACAGGAAACCACGACATGTGGATGTTTGACTATTTTGAGCAGGAACTGGGAGTAAAAATCTTCCGTGAGCCTGTTTACAGAGTCTATAACGGCAAAAAAATCGTAATCGGACATGGAGATGGTTTAGGCCCCGGAGATCGCGGATACAAGTTTATTAAGAAAGTTTTCGCAGCAAAATGGTCACAATGGCTATTTGCCCGCATCCATCCCAACTTCGGAATTGGCCTGGCAAACTATTTTTCCCGGAAAAGCAGGGTCGCAACCGGTGATTCTGACAGCAAATTCTTAGGCGAGGACCAGGAATGGCTGGTACAATTCTGCAAAGAGCACGAAAAAACAGATCCGCAGGATTACTATATTTTCGGGCATCGCCACCTTCCGATGACTATCAAGATCAACGAGCGCGCAACTTACATCAATCTCGGAGAATGGCTCAATTACAATACGTATGCGGTATTTGACGGTACGGAAACCACGTTACAGGAATGGACTAATTAATTACGAATACCGAATTCCTAATTAAACAATAAAAAAAGATCGCGACACAGCGCGATCCTTCTCAGTTTTCAATTCTCAATTCGTTACTTATTCCGCAGGTTCTGTTTCCTCTTTCGGTTTCGGTTCTTTCTTCTTTTTCTCTTTTTTCTTCTTTTCAGCAGGGCTCTTAGGCATTGCATCGTCTTCTTTACCGGAAGAAGCTGTACCTCCAAATGTACGGATCTCTCTTCCCTGCTCATCGAATACGTGTTCTTCTACCAGCACATCTTTTTTGTAAAGTGCGCGGCTCTTCACTCTTTCATCCGGGAAACGTTCTTCGAACCAGCCTTCCTTCAGGCCTTTTTTATAGATCTCAACGCTTTGCAGTTTCTGATTGTAGTATAAGGTTTTGAATTCCCCGTTCCGGACATCCATTAACCAATTTTCCGTTCTGAGAAGCACCCCATCGTCATAGTAATAACGGAACACCCCGTTCTTTTTTCCCTGCTTGAAAGTTAACTCTTCAATGATCTTTCCCTGGCGGTTATAAACCAGGAACGGTCCGTCAAGCAAGCCTTTTACGTAATTGACCTGTTTGCTTCTGACTCCTTTCGAATCGTAAGTAATTTTGGGACCATTCAAAACGCCATTGACATAATTCTCCAGTTTGATGGTATCTCCTTTGGCGTTGTAAGTCACCTGCGGACCTTCGAGCTGCCCCATGTTGTAGGTCTTTTCCCACGCCGGAACCTGGGTTGAATCGTTGTAATACGTCCAGTGTCCGCTTTCTACTCCCTGGATGTGTGAACGGATTACCATAATGCACCCGGATTTGTAATAGGTCGTATCAATTCCGTTTGCAAATCCGTCTACGAAAGTAACACGGCGCTCCAGGATCCCGTTCATGTGACAGGTTTCGCACATCCCGGAATAAGGCATTTTCTGCGAACTGGTAACGACTCTTTTTCCATCCTGCGACATTTCCAGTTTCTGGTTGCAATCCACTATTCCGGCAATTTTACCGCATTCCCATTCCGTATATCTGGATTTGGAACGGTCAGCAGCTTTCTGGTAACAGGGAACAGCTTCTTTCCGTGTAACTCCAAAATTCGGCTGGGCAGAAACGGCCAGCGAAAACAAACAAAAAACAGCAATGAGGATTTTCATATTATTTAGACTTAAGGCTTCAGACAAAAGACCCGAGACCTGTCTATCGTCTCTTGTCCTGCGTCTGAAGTCTGTGTTAATCAATTATTGTTCCAACTTCAGGGAAAGTTTGCTCAAAGCATCTTTCATTCTTTTCGGGATGGGAATAGCGCTTTTTTCTACGCTGTTATAGCACACCAAAACCGAACTTCCTGTTGTTCTTACTTCATTCAATACCTTTACTTCGTAAGATAAAGTAAAGCTTTTTTCCCCGATATGTTTCAGGTAAACGAAAATTTCTACCGGTTCATGAAGAAAAACGGGTTTCAGGTATTCCAGTTCATTTTTGCGGAGGATCACCCCGTTTTTTTTCCAATCCCAATCTGTTCCAATCATTTGCTGGAAATAATGGATTCTCGCTTCTTCAAAATAATTCAGGTAAACCGCATTATTCACGTGCTGCATCATATCGCAATCAGAGAAACGGACCTGTAATCTATACGAATCTAACATGATCTATTTTTTATCTAACACACTGTATTCCGAATTGTTGGAAACAAATTCCGGAACAACTTCTTTCATAATCCGAACCAGTGAAAGGTTATCTGATTTCCCGACAACTTCCAAAAGCGTGTCGATGGCTTGATATACCTTCTGGTCTTCGATTGTTCTTTCTGCTGCAATGAGGATTTTTGGATGATGTGTCTCGTGAACATTTTCTGCATCATTCAGTAATTCCTCGTATAGCTTTTCTCCCGGTCTTAAGCCTGAAAATGTAATCTCGATGTCTTTTCCAAGTTCAAGTCCCGACAACTGGATCATTTTTTTCGCCAGATCCACGATCCGGACAGATTGCCCCATGTCGAAAACATAGATCTCTCCGCCGCTGCCCATTACCCCTGCTTCCAGTACCAGCTGACAAGCTTCCGAAATCGTCATGAAATAACGTGTAATGCGCTCATCCGTAACAGTAATCGGTCCCCCCTGCTCAATTTGTCTTTTAAACAATGGAATAACCGAGCCATTTGAACCCAACACGTTTCCAAAACGCGTGGTAATAAACTGTGTTTGTCCCTTATTTGCTGCCTGGGCAATGATCTCCGCAATGCGTTTACTTGCTCCCATAACATTTGTTGGGTTGACCGCTTTATCCGTGGAGATCATGACGAATTTATGTACCTGCTTCTGATTGGACAGGTCTACCAGGATTTTTGTTCCTTTGATATTGTTTCTCACCGCTTCGGAAGGATTCAATTCCATCATCGGGACATGCTTGTATGCCGCAGCATGGAAAACCCAGGAAGGCCTGAAGGTTTCAAACAAAAGTTCCATTCGTTCCCCGTTGCAAACATCACCGATAACGATCTCAAACGGCGGAATATCTTTTAATTGCTTCAGTTCAAACTCCAGGTCGTACAGTGCAGACTCTGCCTGATCAAGCAATACAACCAATTTGGGACGGTACTCCAAAACCTGACGCACAATCCCTGAACCGATGGAACCCGCTGCTCCTGTCACCAAAATAACCTGGTCTTTCAGTCCGTCTACCAATTTGTCCTGGTTCAGCACAATCGGTGTACGTCCCAGTAAATCTTCGATATTGACCTGTGCGATCTGATTGGCAGAGAAAGCTCCGTTTATCCAACTTTTCGGACTTGGTACTTTTTTCACTTCTACACCTGCACTAATGCACGTTTCAACGATACAATTCCTTCTTTCCGGGTCCGGATTCTGAATGGCAATAATGACCTGGTGAATGGTGTGTTTTTGTAAAATCTCTTCCAGTTTGGAAGTATGGAACACTTCTACACCTTCAATCCTGTTTCCTGAAATCCGGCTGTTGTCATCTACAAATCCGTACACTTTCAGGTTGATCCGTACATCTTTTTCAATGATTCGCTTGGCAATTAACCCCGAAACACCTGCCCCGTAGATCAAAACCAACTTTTGCTCACTGTCAGATTTAACTGATTCCAGGTACAGGAGTTTTACCACGAACCGGGAAACTGCCAGGAGAAAGAAACAGAAAACATATTCAATGACCACGATGGAAATCGGGAACAGGTAATAATGATCTATCCAGTAATAACGCGCCAATCCGATCAGGATAAATAAGACGGAAGTGGTGGTTGTGGCCAAAAACAGGCGCTTGAAATCGGAAGTGGAAGTATACCGGACAATTCCTTTCTGAATCCCGAAGGATAAGAATACAATGAGGCGTACAAGGAAGAAAACAATGATCGAATACTTAACGATATCCAATTCGACTTCCCATTCTGAGTCATCAGCTTTGATATCGAAACGGATCAGGTAGGCTACAACCAGAGAAAACGCTGAAATGAATAAATCAATCAGAATTATTATCCATCTGGGTATGTTTTTTTTAGGGAACATGTTGATCCGTTAATTCATTTCGTTCAATACAAATTTAAGCGAATTAATCAGGTAAACAACCCGCCATTCAAAGAAATGGTCTGGCCTGTGATATAATCAGACTCTTCTTTCAGCAGCCAATCGATGGTTGCCAGGATGGTTTCAACTCCACCCAACCGGTTCTTGGGGATTTGTGCAATGATCTGTTGCTGCATTTCACCGGAAACCTCCGAGATCATTCCCTGGTCAAAGTACCCCAAAGCCAAAGCATTACAGGTAATCGAATGATTTGCAACTTCTTTTGCAATGGTTTTCGTCATTCCTAAAACTCCTGCTTTACTGGCTGCATACGCCACTGTTCCTGGAACTCCGGTTTGGGCAACAACGGATGAAATAGTAATAATCCGCCCGAAATTGTGGGTCCGCATGGAAGGAATCAGGCCATGGCACAATAGAAACGGAGCAGTGAGGTTTACGGCGATCACTTCGTTGAAATCCCGGGGAGCCAGTTTCCAGCTCATCCCGTTTTTCGAAATTCCGGCATTGTTGATTAGAACATCTACTCTTCCGAAGTTCACAATGACACTCGCAATTAAATTTTGAACCTGGTTTTCATCCCTCAAATCAGCTTTAAACCAGGCATGTTCACACGCCACATCAAAAGGTTCCTGCTGAAAAGTATGCAAAACCAATCTTACATCCTGCTTCTCAAAATGCTTCACCATGGCAGAACCCAATCCACCCGTGGCGCCAGTAATCATAATTACTCTTTTGTCCATTTATCCCTTATCTTTTTTACCAGTTTCCACCACAACGGTGCATTATTCCAGCTCAATTGCGAATATACAACATCTTCTGCGCCGAAATTTAAATTAAATCTCCTGACTGACTCCACATTGGACCCTCCGAAATCAAGTGTTTTTTGCCCGGCATGTGCATATTCAATGGCTGTGAATATCAGTTTATACATCCCACCCGATTTTTTCGCCTCTTCTGTTGTTGTTCCCTTCAGGTATAGCACGGTGGAATCCGTTTCCAAAATCCAGATACCGCCCAGCCATTGATTCGACTCATACAGGTTGAATTGTCCCAGGCGGGAATTTTGGTATTTCGAAACCAGTTTTTCTAAAACCGGAAGTGTTGTTTCATTGATTCCATGAATCCTGTTTGCCAATTCGCCTTTTAACAAATCCATCATTTCCGGAATATTCACTTCGCTTGTAACCGTGTAACCGGAAGCTTTATTCAAAGATCGTTTCGCCTGCTGGTTCAACTTCAGTTTCCCGGTTTCCAGGCGCTGGTAAATCCGCTGACTTCCTGTAAATCCTTTCCCAGCCTGCAAATCCGATACCGGAAATTCGCTTTTCAAAACACGAATAATTTCTTCTTCCGGAGCCGGTTTACCGACCCATTCCACAAAGCGATTGAAAAACGGGGTGACCAAAACCTTCACTCCCCCTTTTACCACATACGGACAAGCCATTCCCGATTGAAAATCAGCGGTGTAAAGTATCATCCAGTGTTCGCTGGTTGCATCCAAATAGATCGATTCCGAAAATACAGAAGCGCCATGCAGAGAAACCAAAGTATCCCATTGCCTCTTTTTTTCCTTAGAATCTGCCGTTACGAATTGCATGATCCATAATTAACGAATTCATATTCCTTTTTAGTCTGTGCAACGAACAATTCCAATGCTTTCAACGAAAAATTGGTCATTCCTTTCGGGTGTCCGATTACCACAAAAGTACTTACATGCTTTGACTGATAGTATTTTGCCTGTTTTTTCAGCTGCGATGCATAATACCCGTCTGAACTGACGTGGTTCCAGGTTTTATTTAGTAAAACTGATTTTTTTCTTCCCGGCTGTGCCAAAAAAGAACCATCTCCTATCATTTTGTGATCTGCCGGATTCAATCTTCCCAAAGCATATAATTTCCAGTAAAATAAAGGCGAAAACTCCCAGGATGCGATCGGGACTTCCAGGAAATATCCTTCCGGTTCCGCTTTGGTAACATCGGATTGAAAACGGTAAGGGTTTGCGAATGGAGCAACAGCTGTAAAATCAAAGTGATAATGTTCCGATTCAAATTTTCCTCCAGGGAAAACCGTTGAATCCATTGAAATCTCCAATTCGTTAAATACTTTTTCAACCTGGCTGAAAGGCTGAATGCACCAACCTCCGGCCCGATAGGCCGTTATCTTTTTGGAAGTGAGATTACTTAAAAAACGGTGGTATTTTCTCACAATGGCTTCTGCCTCGTCATCCGGAAAATCCGACAACTTGTAGCAACCATCTGTATTCACCACCCATTTCTGACCATCGTAATACGATTTTTCCCAATGCGGATGAATGTGCAGCTGAACTTCACAGTTCAATTCCTGCATGCGCTTTAACTGAGATTTAATCTGATCAAAATCCGTATTCAGATCGGGAAACTGCTCTTTGTATTCATCGAGTTTGATCAAGAAACCGACATCTACAAAAAACACCAACGGAACACGGTGTTTAGCAGCAATCTCCAGCAAGCGACCGGTTGGTTCGATCATGCATTTCTGAACGCTTCCTGTTGCCGTCCCGAAGAACAATTCGTAATCAAATGTCAGAATTACCTGCATATTGCGAAGATAATATAATCCGTTAGTTTCTTCCCTCCGCAGTTCATTTTTCAAAATCTATCGTACTTTAGTCGACATTAGACTATAGACAAAAGACGCAAGACTGAAATTAATCGGGTCTTAAGTCTACAGTCTTTGGTCTTAAGTCTAAAAAAATGAAAGAAATCGAGCGAAAATACCTGGTAAAAGATGAAATCCTGGAAGTAGTCAAATACCTGCAGTCAAAAAAGATCAAACAGGGATACATTTCGGACAATGACGGAAAAACGGTGCGTGTCCGTACGAAAGGCGAAAAAGGTTATTTAACCATCAAAGGGAAAAGTGAAGGGATTTCCAGGGATGAATTCGAATACGAAATCCCGCATGAAGATGCTTTGCAGCTATTGACCAATTTCTGCCCGAAATTCCTCGAAAAAGAGCGTTTCGAACTGATCGTGGGAGAAAAAAAGTGGGAAATTGACCTGTTCCATGGAAAACTGGAAGGATTGATCGTTGCGGAAATCGAACTGGAATCGGAAGAAGAAACGTTTGAACTTCCGGCATGGATCGACCGCGAGGTTAGCGATGATGTGCAGTATTACAATTCAAAACTGATCGAAAAGGCTTAAACCAGGTGGGAGCGAAAAATTTTCCGCCCCTACCTGATGGTATTCTACATTACAATTTTTCGCTATCCAAATCCATCTTTTGCGTGTCGAAAACACTGGATCCGATACGCAACGTAAACCATTCAAGGAACAATTCCAAAGTTGGTTTCGGGTACTCATCTTCCGAATCCACTACTGCCAGGCACTCATTCTTCATGATCTTTTTGAAGTGAGATTCAATCAATGGTTCGTACTCGAAAAAATCTTCTTCGATCAAATACAGGTTTCCCTCCAGGTCATCCGATTCGTCAAAATCAAAATCCGGGTCGTGTTGTTTTGCCCAATCACAAAAGGCTTGTTTCGGTTCTACGTAAATGTATCCTCTGTTTACTACTTTCATATTCTTTTTATTAGACCAAAGACAATAGACTTGAGACTAAAGACCTGAAGCAGTATTTTGTCTTTCTTCTTTAGTCTTGGGTCTGTAGTTTAGTTATTTCGTTTATTTCTCCTTCGCGGATGGTGGTCCAGCGTGTTTTTTTTCTTCCGGGAATTTCCAGCACATAGATCCAGTTTTGATCTTTCTTTTCTTCATTCAGAATACCAACCAGTTTTTCTGCCGCTATCGGTGCTGCGGATTCCATGTAAATCAGATGCTTCTCCCCCACTAAAAACAAAGAACTCCTGTTTTGTTTTTTGAATTGGGAACCAACCTGGTACGAAGCACATTTCGGGCCGTAGCAGTCGATCCAGTTAAAGAAGGCATTTTTGGTACGCAAACTGTCTTTGAATTCATAATGAAGCGCAACGATGCTGTCTTTCTTATTCAGTAAATACCATTTCTCCAATTTGGATGGTCCGAAGCGGTCCGGAAATAGCAAACTATCGAGTTTATGCCACGAAGCATCTTGGTAGATCGAATCAAAAGCCGTCAGGAAATAAGCTGTCTTCGGTTTTTCATCTTTCACTTTCACCACTTCCTTTTGATCGTCAATGTCATTGAACTTATCAGATGTGTGGGAAATATCTTCCAGGGAAATGGTTTCACTTTCCGTATCCGAACAGGAAGAAAGCAGTATGAAACCAGCTGTCAGAATGAAAAAGGTGAATAGCTTCATAGTTTTTTCAATTGTTCAATAGTAAATTCTACTTCATCCGGGGAAACATCCAAATGTGTTACCAAACGGATCATTCCCGGACCAAATGCAGAAACTTTCACTCCCAACTCGGCCAATTTCTGAATGGTTGAGTCACGGGCTGTTTCGTCTTTCAAAATTACAACTAAAATGTTTGTCTCAACATTTAAACTAGTGGCCACCCAATCGCATTTCAAAAAAGCAGTTTCCAGTTGCTTTGCTTTTGCATGATCTTCCTTAAGCCGTTCCACATTATTCTTCAATGCATACAGTCCGGCAGCGGCTAAAAATCCAGCCTGGCGCATTCCTCCGCCCATTACTTTTCGCACTCTTTTTGCCTGGTGAATAAATTCCTTCGTTCCGATCAGTAACGAACCAACGGGTGCGCCCAAACCTTTGGAAAGGCAAATAGAAATCGAATCAAATTGAGAAGCGTAGTTTTTAATCGCTGTTCCGTTTACTGCCAAAGCATTGAAAACGCGTGCTCCATCGAGGTGAAGTGGAATTTTTTTAGCTTTTGCCAAACGGGAAATTGCTTCGATCTCTTTAAAATCATAAACAGCTCCACCACCCCGGTTTGCAGTATCTTCCAGCGATATGAGCTGCGTTACTGGAAAATGCACATCATCCGGCATGATCCATTTTTCAATTTCACTGGCTGTCAAACGACCACGATTTCCCTGCAACAATCTTACAGAAGCCCCGGAATTCTTTGCAATTCCACCACCTTCGTATTTGTAGATATGGCTTTCTTCGTGACAGATCACTTCTCCGCCCGGCTTCACGTGAATGTTGATCGCAATCTGGTTGGTCTGTGTTCCGCTTGCACAAAACAGTGCTGCTTCCATTCCGAAAAGCTGTGCTGCGTATTCCTGCAATTCATTCACAGTAGGGTCTTCTCCATAAACATCGTCACCAACTGCGGCATGGAACATGGCATCCAACATCTCTGCCGATGGTTTGGTTACTGTATCTGAGCGAAAATCGACAAACTTCATATTCATATAAATAGAATCAGCAAACTTAGGTCATTTATAGTGATAATTGACATGAAAACTGGTCATTTTTCATCCCCGGTTTACTCCGTTATTCCATACTTTTATAGGTATATCCCATTCCATTAATCCCAACAAACTCCTCTACTGCCGCCTGGTAAAGCTTATCGTCATTGACTAAATTATTTTCAAGTATGCATACTACTATTCCTTTAATATTGTGTGGTTTAATACTAATATCGCACTGTTCCGTATTTGGAAAAAAGGTCACTAAAAAATACTCCGTACATGTATTATGCTTGGAATTCACAGGAGTTGTTTCACAAAAAATCTTTGAATGCCATTTCATTAGTATTTTTCCGGATAACGATTTGACTCTATAAACCCGGGAGTAATCTTCTTTCCCTTTTTCAACAATTAAAAAAGACGTTCCATCCACTTTGATCGTATCTCCTTCAACCGTAATTTTTTTCTTCTGTGAAAAAGAAACCGTTGAAACGAAAAGCACCAAAATCAGTACTACTAGATTTTTCATGTTCATTGATTTAACGGTTATTGTTGATAATAACCGTTGTTCCATTTCCCGAAGAGCGTTTCTGCTCGCTGAATTTCATTCCATTGATCAGTACAAAGTTATTTTCTGCTTCCTGGTCAATCGCGTCGTCTTTGATCAGGTCATTTTCAACGATACATTTTGCAATTCCTTTATATGTGGCCATATTCGGATTGATCTCGCATTGCTGTTTATCGTGATAGAATGTTACCTGGAAATAGGTTACACGACCATTCTTATTTGAGTTATTTACTTCACGCGAATCATTAAAATCCTGAAATTGCCAGTTCATCAGCGGTTTACCGGCCAGGGACCTGATGGTATAAACAGGTGTTGCGGGAGTTTTTCTCTCAATAAGGGCATAAGACGCTCCGTCTACTTTGATCGTATCTCCGTCGACTGTGACTTTCTTTTTCTGTGAAAAGGCGGCATTTGAAACGAAAAGCACCAAAGCCAGCAGGAATAAATTTTTCATTGTTGATTAATTTGGGCTAAAATTACAAAAAAGCTACATCAACAAATATACCTGACACTATTTAGCAAATTTCAGGCACAAAAAAACCATCTCCCCGTAAAAACGAAAAGATGGTACATATCTTTAAATAAAGTTTACAGGCTATTAACGCTTGTGGAAACCTTCGTCAGAAACTGTTAACTTCTTACGTCCTTTACGACGACGTGCAGCTAATACTTTACGTCCGTTCTTAGTTGCCATACGGCTACGGAATCCGTGCTTGTTTCTTCTCTTTCTTACAGACGGTTGAAACGTTCTTTTCATGATCTATCTCTTTATTCGAATGTTCTTAATGCTTTCTAATCCCTTGAAATGTCAGACATTTGTCAGAATGGGGTGCAAAGATAGCTAGATTTTCTAATTTTTCAAGTTTTAATCGAAAATAATCGAAAAAAAAGTTTGTCAAAGCCAATCACCGATTACTTTTGTGTTACAAAAATAGGAAAAGATGTTGCGACCGAAGCAAGTTAAAAAAGAAAAGATCCAATTAACCCGAGATAGTTATAAAAAGGCCCGCAAACTTTTCCATTACCTGAAGCCTTATCGTTTTGAATACGGGATCGGCTGGATTTTCCTGGTACTTTCCACTTCCGTAGGATTGATCTTCCCTATTCTACTCGGACAATTACTCGGATTGAGTACCGGATCCCAAACCAGCATGGCAGAAGCTATCAAAGCAATCGATTTGTCGAATATTACTACCGTTGCGGTTGCGTTGTTTGCTTTATTCGGTGGACAGGCCGTTTTCAGTTATTTCCGGGTGGTTTTATTTACGAACGTAACCGAAAAAGCATTGCGTGACCTGCGCTACGATGTTTTTCAGCGCATGCTTCACCTGCCCATGGATTTCTTCAACCGGAACACTGTTGGGGAATTAACCAGCCGCATTTCTGCCGACATTACTCAAATCCAGGAAACCCTTCGTACGACAGTTGCTGAATTTTTCCGGCAAATTGTCATGATCGTCGGTGGAATTGCTTACCTGACATTTGTTTCCTGGAAGCTTTCATTGATCATGCTTTCAGTGGTTCCGGTCATTATGATCGTAACGGTTTTCTTTGGCAGGTTCATTAAACGCCTGTCTAAAGAAGCACAAGACCAAACTGCTGCATCCAACGCCATTGCGGAAGAATCTTTGACGGGCATCGGAAACATCAAAGCATTCACAAATGAGAATTACCTGATTAAAAAGTTCAAAAATTCCATTGAAGAAATTCGTCGTCTGAATATTAAAAGCGGGGTCTGGAGAGGTTTATTTATCTCCTTCATGGTATTCTGTATGTTCGGGTCGATTGTTTTCGTTGTTTGGCAGGGATTGTTAATGACCCAAGGGACTAATCCGGAACTAAGCGGTGGAGATTTGTATTCTTTCTTAATGGTTACGCTCCTGATGGCTGCCAGCATTGGTTCTTTACCTGATTTTTACTCCGGGATCCAAAAAACGATCGGTGGTACCGAAAAATTGATCGATATCATCAACGAGCTCAGTGAGCCTGAAATCTTCAAAGGGACAGACCAGCCTGTAATCGATGGATCCATTCGTTTTGAGAATGTACATTTTGCTTATCCGCAGCGATCGGAAGCTGAAGTTTTGAAGGGAATTTCCTTTGAACTGAACCGCAACGAGACCTTGGCATTGGTTGGTACTTCCGGCGGAGGAAAAACGACGATCTCTTCCCTGGTTTTAAATTACTACCAGGTCAACAAAGGAGCCATTTATTTCGGAGATGCAAATGCAGATTCCATTGATATCAACTATTTAAGAAAGCACATCGCAATCGTTCCACAGGATGTATTGCTGTTTGCAGGTACGATCTTAGAGAATATCGCTTTCGGGAAACCGGATGCAAGCGAAGAAGAAATCATCAGTGCAGCGAAACAAGCCAACGCCTACGATTTCATTACGGGATTCCCGGACGGATTCTCAACCCAGGTCGGAGACCGCGGAATTCAGCTTTCGGGCGGACAAAAACAACGCATTGCCATTGCCCGTGCCATTTTGAAAAATCCAACGATCCTGATCCTCGATGAAGCAACTTCAGCTTTAGATTCGGAATCAGAACGCGTGGTCCAGGATGCTTTGGAAAAATTGATGCAGGGAAGAACCTGTATTGTGATTGCTCACCGTTTGAGCACGATCCGCAATGCCGATAAGATTTTGGTATTGCAGCACGGAAAGATCGTTGAAAGCGGAAATCATAGTGATTTGATGGCAAACAGCGGTGCTTATTCCGATTTGGTGAAGATTCAGGTGAATTTGGGATAAATTGATTCCGAACTTTCAACAGACAATAATTCAGGACGCGAATTCTAAAATTCGCTTGTTCGCTAATTCGCGAACAGATTTCAACACAAATAGCTGTAAAACAATAAATTAACACTTTGAAACCGGATACTTTTTTTCCTAATTTTAATTGATGAATCGTTTTGTCTTCCTTGTCCTGGTAACATGCTCTTGTTTTTCAACGCAGTCCTGCCAACGAAAAGCTATTCATAAAAAGTACCCGGATTTCATTGGTCACTGGCATCATCAAAAAACAAACGGTGAAATCTGGTACCTCGACATGGGAGATAAGAGCTGGGGAACTATTTCAGTTTATAATGCAGATGGCTCTTATTCAACGAATAACAAATACGGTGAAAATCCGCGAAGATGGAGATATAACCCAAAGCGGCAGGAACTCACCAATGGAATTATCAGCGAACGGTTTAAAGTAAATCAATTGCCTGATATTGCCGAAACGATTATTATCAGTGGATTTGACACCATCCATGCAGGAGAAAGCTATTTCATCATGAATAATGATTACTATGTCAAATCAAATTAATTCCGGTAAATCTATTTCCGGTAAACATCCATTGCCAGTTTCGGGCTTACCAGAGAACGCGATTTATCTTCTTTTAAAGTCAATTGACCGAATTCCGTTAACCAATAGGCATTTTCTCCCAACCAGGTACCTTTCCCTTCAAACAATAAAAACTGCTGGTTTTTAATCAGTTCTTCATTCTCGTAATTCCAGACCATTGTAAGTGCATAACTAGCAGAGTCCATATAAACAATGAGATTCTTTTCTTCTGCATTTCGAATAAGCACGTAAGGAGAATAAAGCAGTTGTTTTTCACTGACTAACGCAAACAGGCGCAATTCATAATCCAATTCATTCTTTCGCTTCGCTTCTTTGAAGTCCTGTTCGTAAGAAGCACGGATCTTTTCAGCAAGCGCGTGATCCAATCCATAAGCGCTGTAATTATTCAGCAGGGGAAAATTTACTTCACCGGTAAGAAAATAGATTTCCTGGGCTTGGGCAAATGAAAAACACGCCACAAAGAAAATTAAAGCACACACTTTCATTAGCATACCCATTCAGATTAAGATGACAGACTCGTATAAACTTAAACAATTCACCTGAGTTAAATACAACTTCATAATCATTTGGTAACATTGCACATTTGAAAGATTCACATATTTAGCCGTATCTTTGCGCCGTAAAATTGAATTTGTAATCCTTGAAGCACCGTATTTGTTGCTGAAACCAGGTTCAATTAAAGTTTTTTTCACTTAAACAATGCGTTCTCTTCGCGTACTTGCAAGCTTAATAGTATTTATTTCTTTCCAGTCCTATTCTCAACAGTTGATTATCAATGAAGTTTCCCAGGGTAGCGGAAACGGAGAGTATGTTGAGTTACTGGTTATCGGAACCCCAAGCTGTCAGACACCTGTTCCATGCATCAATTTACGCGGATACGTTATTGATGATAACAACGGGTATTTTGCTGCAGGAAACGGAACAGGGATTGCACCTGGAGCGCTGCGTTTTGCAGATATCCCTTTTTGGAACTGTATTCCGCAGGGAACCATGATCGTTGTTTACAACGACGCTGACCGAAACGGAGCTATTCCACCGGATGATGAAAGCATGAGTGATGGAAACTGCCGTTTGATCCTGCCTGCAAGTTCTGTTTTACTGGAAGGACAAACTACCAGTCCAACAGCTGGAAACAACTCTTACCCTGCCGCAAACGGAAGCTGGTTTTTGGGTGGCGGAAACTGGAGCAGTGTGAGTATGAATAATTCAAACGATTCATTTTTGATCACTCCCGGAGTTGGTACAACAACACCTGCGCACGCTGTGAGCTGGGGAAATAACACTACAAACAATATTATTTATTTTGCCGGTGCTGCAGGAGGAAAAGTATTCTCCATGACCAACAACACCAATAACAATCCTGCGCTTCAGGCAAACTGGACTTCGGGAGACGTAGGAGTGAATGAAACTCCGGGCGCTGCAAACAATACTTCAAACAGTGCATGGATTGGCTCTATGAATCCACAGTGTGGAGTAGCAACAGGAATGCAGGTTACGGCAACTCCAACTTCAACCCCATGTGGTGGCGGATGCACGGGAGCTATAAACACTACGGTTACAGGCGGAACTGCTCCATACACCTATTCCTGGCTGGGTGGAGAAACGACAGCCAATCTGAGTGGATTGTGCGCAGGAACCTATACTGTAACTGTAACAGATGCCGGAGGATGCACTATGACTGCACAGGCTACTGTTACAAACTCAGGAAGCAGCTTGTCTGTGCAGGCAACGTCATCGGATGAAACATGCGCAAATGAATGCGACGGAACAGCAGCAGCTATTGTTACCGGGGGAACAGCACCTTTTACCTTTTCATGGTCGAACGGACCTACAACTGCCAACATTTCGAACTTATGCCCTGCCACATACACGGTTCAGGTAACTGACCAAAACGGTTGTACAGGTTCTGCACAGGCTACTATTGATGCCGGAACAGTTATTTCGGTGACAACCACTTTGTCAAATGAAACATGTGCAAATGCTTGTGACGGAGGTGTAACAGGAAGTGCTTCCGGCGGAACAGGACCTTACTCCTATTTGTGGGATGACAACAGTACTTTTGCAAATATCTCAAACAAATGTCCGGGAACTTATTCCGTGACTGTTACCGACCAAAACGGTTGTACAGGAACGGCTTCAGGAACTATTTTACCGGGTGTAGCAAACGCAGATGCGACTATTCAGACAACAGGTCCGTTCTCAACTTCTGATGCTCCGATTCAGTTTACAGCTGTTACTCCGGGAGGAACCTGGACAGCAGACTGCGGAACATGTATCACTACTTCCGGAGTATTCACTCCTCAATCTGCAGGAGCCGGAACTTATGAAATTTGCTATTCTGTGGGAGCGGGAGCATGTGCAGACCAGGATTGTCAAACAATCGTTGTAACGGGATGTACCGTTCAAACAACCAACGAGTCACAAAGTATTTGTCCGGGACAAACTTTCACTTTCAATGGCCAGGCTTATTCTGATGCCGGATCTTATCCGTTCACAACTACAGGTCAGAATGGCTGCGACAGTACGCATACATTAAATCTATCCGTATTCGATGTGTTTCCTACCACACAAAATTATACACGCTGTATCGGAGATTCGCTCGTAGTTGATGGGACCTGGTATTTTAATTCGGATACGCTTGTTTCAAATACCGTTGATCCGAACGGATGTCCGACTACCCATACGGATTTAATCCGATTTGAAGACTGCAGCGTTGAGGATTACGAAGTCTTCATTCCGAACATCTTCACTCCGAACAATGATAATGTCAATGATTTCTTTTCAATCAATATCATAGGCGGTTACCTTTCGGAAGGTTTTATTCTGAATCGCTGGGGAAATACCATTAAGGAATTCCATGCAGATGATTTGATCTGGGACGGGAAAACAACGGAAGGATCTTTGGTTCAGGATGGGGTTTATACGTATATTTTGATTGTATCAAATAACCAGGGAGCAAAAACGAAGTACCAAGGTTTCGTGACAATGATCCGATAAACACAAACGAATTTTCAATAATTGAGAACCGCGGATATTCATTGTTCGCGGTTTTTTATTTATACTGCCAACGGTTTCAAAGATCAAAAAGTTCAAATTATAGACTTCGTAATCCGATTCAATTTGAACGCTTGAACCAGTTAAACTATTGAACAATCCTACCTTTTCACCTTAATACCGATCACATTCGGCAGGCGCCAGAAAGTCTCATTCGTATCTTTTGCATACGTTCCGGAAACATAGCTTCCAACCTTTTGCAGGCAAAATTCACCGATACTGACATACAAACTGGTTTCAGGACCTCCCTCCATGTAAATCGCACTGTGTAAAGGCGTTGGAAATTGTTTCATGAAAGAGATGAGTTGGTTCTGGGAAAACGGTGACCGATTGAATAGGATAATCAGGTTATCCTTGTCATCGTGAGCACATACCAGCATGCTGCAGGATTGGTTCCGTTTCCAGAGCATCGGGTTTCCGGAGCAGTCGAGCATGCGGATTCCCTGTGCAAAACTTGCATATTGATTACGGACCTGTTCGTAAGTGGTGCACTGCATGTCGTAAACCACCGCATCCATGGTATTTGCCGAATCAAGCGGATTCAAAGCAAATAGCACATTCCATCCGTCTTTGAAATTCAACTGGTTTGTGTGTGATCCGTTGAGAAGTAATCCTCTGCTGATTAACGGTTTTCCCAGGTCATACATCCCGGCATTGAAAACAATATCCAGGTTCATGGTATCTGCCCAAACATTTACCGGACGGGAAAGACTATCCATTCCGGATGCAGTGAACAGGTCGAATTCCACCTGTTTCGGGTCAATCTTCAGCATTGTCAGTTTGGAATCTCCGATAATCGATTTTACCGGGGCATCTGTTTCGCAAAAATAGACGCCTTTCCCAATGCGTTTCCAGGAAATCACCAGGTCCATGGTGTCTTTCGGACGTTTGTAGACAGTATCTGTCCCATCCTGGGCAAAGTTTGCGGCAGAACAGAGTAAGTGAATTATGAAAAGTAAAGTACTAAGCTTTCTCGTTCCAGTCGAACTTCTTTTTCTCGAACGGGAACAGGTCAAACAATTCACCGGAATAGTAAAACTGGTATGCGATTGCTCCAAAAGAATACGGTTTTTCATAAATCTTGATCGTTGAACCACCCACTCTCGGGTTGGGCTTTGGTTTCGACTGTGGATACCCCACATTAAACAAGGTAGCCAAAATTTCCGGACGTTTATCAATCGGGTAACCTTCTTTTTCCCACTGTACTTTCACCTGCTTCAAAAACAAAGCTGCGTACATGTAGGAATAATAGTGATTGTGAAAGTCTGTCAGGCGGTCAATACGCTCTTTATTGATAGTAGCTGTATCTTGTCCTCTGAAATCCAGTAATCCTTCGTACTGCGCTCCCAGGTAATAGATGCTTTTCGGATCTTTGAGGTGGTGCTCAATATTCATTGCCGTATGTTCCTTGATCCCGGTAACACCGAATGAAAACTGCGATTCAACGGAAAGGACTTTCAACGGACCGATCCATTTTTTATATGCTTCACGCGAAGAATTAAACAAGCGGATCTGCTCACCAACCAGGCAGGACACGATTAGTCTTCCTTCCACACCGGTTTGTTTCGCAACAGAATCGATCAGTTTTTTATCTTTTGCCACCGCTTCCTTAAACGTCTTCCATTCAGCAATATTCATCCATTCAAAAGCACTCAAATTGGTGATTTCCCTAGACTTTTCCGCATCGAATTTGATCTTAGAAAGTGCTTTTTGGTATTGCTTATTCTCTTTCAATTGCAGATCCACAGCATCCAGCATGCGTAATACTTCGTATTCATCGCCGCCTTTTTGAAGTACCGAAAGAATGTATTGGGCATTTTGAGGATAATATTCGTTCAGCACAATGATGCGTTCCATTGCTTCGTAGCGTTTCTGGACCATCGTCACACTGTCTACTTTGAAATCCTGGTTGTACTTATCCTGCATTTCCTGGAAGTAACGATTGTTCGAGTCAACAATGCCACCTTCTTTCGTCCATCCCATTTGGATAGCCATGTAAGAAACCGTCAAAAAGAATCCAATTGCTGCAAAGGCAAAGGTTAAGGTGTAGAATGGAATTTTAAACCATTTACTTTTAAAGAATCGTTTCACTGAACTTCTAATTTTCTGCAAAAGTACGTTGTATTCGAGTAAGTTGATTCGAATGAGCGAATAAAAATCAATTAGTTAGGATGTTATTCCTTCAAACGGACGAAATGACAATAATCCGGCATGTGAAAAGGTTGAATTCCGTAACCTTCGGTGCTGGGATAAGATGAGTGAAGCCACAATACTTTGTTCTCCACGTCAATCCGGGCTACAATGCCGCAATGTCCCCACGAATTCGGATACCAGAGCTGAACAAAATCTCCCGGCAGCACCCTGTTTCGATCTGTAATTTCGATTCCCTTGCCGTTTTCGGTCAGTGCGTGTACCACTCCTTTCGGATAAGGCGATCCGTTTTGGATCTGCTGATAGACTTCCTTCAAATTCGCTCGTGGCTGATCAATACGGATATTCACGGTATCTGCCGGTGTGAGTTCCATGAAATGCCCCAGCACTCCGATCACAAACTCGGTGCATACTGCACTTTCATAACTTGGGGAAATGAGCCTTCCATAAGTAATTGCCGTGTCCAGCACCTGCTGATTCAGCCGGGGAAGCTGTCCGAGCGAATCTTCCTGGGATCTTCCCAAAAAGTAGATTGTGAGGAGCATAAAAACAAAAAAGCTTTTCATCCGGCGGAGTTTGGTTTAACACGTAAAATTAGCTTGATCCTCTAAATTTAATAACTTTGCCTTATGGATAACAATTATGTCTTTTACAAACTCCGCAAAATTTACCAGTGGGACGAAGAAAAAATCGGAAATCTCTTCAAATCGGTGGAATTCATTGTTTCCCCGCTGGATATTTTTGCCTGGATGAAACAAGAACAGTACGAGGGGTTCAAAGAGATGCCGGACCAGGCCCTGGCTGCACTTCTAAACGGTTTTATTGTGGAACGGAGAGGTTTGAAAGACGGAAAAATTCCGGAAGCTGAAGAAAAACTGACGAATAATATCATTTTCAGAAAGCTGCGCATCGCTTTGAATTTCAAGGATGACGATATTGTTGAAACGCTTAAAAAAGCAGATATCCGCATTGGGAAACCGGAGTTGAATGCTTTTTTCAGAGATCCGAAACATGCACATTACCGTGTTTGCGGGGATCAGTTCCTACGGAATTTTCTGCGCGGACTGCAATTGGAGAACTACAAGAACCAAAAGTAAGCATCCATCAGCCGAACTCATACCTCAATATGAGATTGAAATTGATTCCCTGCTCGGGAAGGTTCAACATCCGGTAGCGGCTCATATTGTTGAGGTATTTGGTATTGGTCATGTTGCGGACCTGGATACCGAGTCCTAGTTTATTCTTATTCAATATCCAGGTACTTCCGGCTGAAAAATGAAGTAAAAAGTAACCGTTCGTTGACGGCTCATTAATATCCGTGCGGTTTTGAGCCGCAAAATAATGACCTATCAATGTAAAATAGGTATTCTGGAATGATTTTACGTTAAATACAGGAGTGAATTCCACTTCTTCCCGCACAGAAAAAGGCGGAGTAAAAGGCAAAGGCATGACCAAATCCAGGTTCTGATTATACACATATTCCATTCCCAGGTCACTTGAAAGCCACTTGCTCATTTTCCATCGGGTACTGAACTCTGCACCGGCAAACAAAGCTTTTCCTTCTGTATACTGATAAATCTGTCCGGCATCCGGCAAAGGTGAGAATTTAGCAGACGGACGCAGGTAAATGTAGTTTTCAAAGTAATTGACAAAGGGAGAAAAAGCTACCGTTACTTTCTTGCTTCTGTAATGATAATTAAGATTCAGCATATATCCACGCTCAGAACGCAGGGAAGAAACTCCCATTTCATGACGAAATGTTCCGTGATGGACTCCGTTTGAAGTTAATTCAACCATGGTTGGAACTCGAAAAGCAGAACCAATGTCCAGTTTCAGATCGGATTTTTCGCTTACCGCAAAACAGGTTCCCACCGATCCGCTTACATTGGAATAAGTTTCATGGATATCCGGGCTTCGTTGTTGTTTTCCGATCATTTCACCGGATTCATTATACAAAGATATAAACGAGCGCCGGGCTTCCTGATAAGCCGCATCAAAACGGATTCCGGATGAAAACACCCAACGGTTAGACGGAGTGTATGCTGCATACGCATGGATTCCACCGGAAAAAGTCAGGAAATCCGGGATCAAAAATTCATATCCTCCCCGTTTGTTTTGTTGGAACTGAGCATTCAACCCTGATAAAATTTTCCATTTTTCCGAAGACAGCAAAGGAGTACGAATAGTTGCACTAAGCGTTTGAAGTTCCAGTTTCAATGCCAAATTTCCCTCGGGAACAGGACCGTAACCATGTGCATGCGGAAGAGACAATTCCTGCCTGTTGTTATTTTGGTATCCCAAATCCAGTTCGATGAACCCGTTTTTTGTTTTCAGCTGTGTATTGGAAACTAGTTTGAAATGATTGATAACCTGTTTCGGCAGGTCGATGGAGCGGTTATCGCCGTCATCGGTCAGCAAATAAGCTTTCGGAGCTCCAAAAGCCCCGATAAAAAAACCTGCGTGCTGGTGAACATTCGATATGTAAATACTCGTCTTCCCCCAATTTCTTTTCATTCCGATCAATCCTGACATATTCAGGTCATTTCCTGCCGTATTCTTAAGCCTGCCGCTGTAAATGGGTAAAATGTAACTGTTGTAAGTAAATGTTTCTGCCGGAACTTTATAATCGGCAAATTCCTGGTAGGTGATCCGGAAATCGGTAAAAACATTCTTCCTGTTAGCCCGCATGGCAACACTGGTTCCAAACAAGTCGTTGTTGGATTTGTAGTTCAGAATTACTTCGGCTTTCATGGTATTAACCGGAAGTATGGGAGCAGGAAGAATATTGATAACTCCTCCTATTCCATCCGAACCATACAGTAACGATACCGGGCCTTTGATAATTTCCAGCTGATGCACGTTGTACTGATCGATTTCCAATCCATGGTCCAACCCCCATTGCTGCCCTTCCTGCTTGATTCCGTATTCATTGACTATGATCCTGTTCAAAGACAAGCCCCTGATGACTGGTTTCGCGATCCCTGTTCCTGTATTAATGGAACTCAACCCCGGAATACGTTCCAGTGATCCAGCCAGTGTATTTCCCTGGTATTTCAACAGTTCTTCTCCACTCAGATGAATATAATCAAGTGTTTTCAGTACCGGGATAAATTTCCGCGATGCAATCACACTGATCTCCTCTATATAATGGGTTGAGTCATTATCCTGGGCAAAAACACTTCCGGAAATACAACACCAAACCAATAGAAATAAGGATCGTTTTTTCATTGTTATTCAATGATTACCGGAATGACTTTCAGAGAAAAATTATTAGCCTGGTCGTATGCTTTAATGGTAAAATATCCTGCGCCGGGCGCTATAAACGGACCGATGGTATACGAAGTATCAATGGTATAAACCGTAGTTGTTCCCTGGGAGTAAAAAACCTCGTATAAATTGTAAGTCTGGCCGCCTGCATCTGTGAATTTCAATTCGTACCTGCTGCTTTCCAATGAAAGATTATCTGTAATTGTTCCCTGAAAATGCACTGCATCCCCCTGGTGATAAATTCCATTTTCAGCCGGAGAAATGAGTGTAACCGCAGGACTTTCTTCATCTTCGGAATTGTGGATGATGACGTTGAATTCTTTCACTTCAGCTTCGTAGCCATACACATCCAGCAAACGGATCATCAAATGGTAATTTCCTGCCGATGCATTTTCCGGTATGATCAACTCTTCCTCAACCGTTGCTTCCATCCCTGTCAGATCAGCCACTTTCAGTACAGACCAATTCATACTTTTACCATGTGCATGGCAATCAAAATTATTATGTGCATCAATTTTATACTGCGCTAACTGGTTTTCTGCCCGGAAAAAGAACGTTAAACGAAGCGTATCTCCCGTTCCGACTTTTAAAACATTGTCAAACAAAGCATCACACAAATATTCAGATACCGTTGGTGTGGATTGACTTACAATGGTGATTACCGGCTTTTCACTCTCTAACGGGTGTTTTTTACTGTCTTTACAAGACACAGCCAGTAAACCGATCAATAAAAATAAAATAGATTGTTTCATCGCGATGAATCTTTAAGAATAAAGCCTGCCCTGAATCCTGTTCAGGACAGACTTTATCAACTGTACGTATAACAAAACTTACATTTTGCTGATCTTTGTTGCCAAAGAGCCTTTGGTTGTTTTTACAACAACAATATATTGTCCGCTTGTCAGGGAAGACAAATCCAGTATCTGCTCATGAGTTCCCGGAGCAAGTCTACCCGGATTCATGGAAATCAATTCTTTTCCTGTTAAATCACTAACAGACAAGGATACCTCAGAACTTTCCGTTAACTGGAACGGAACGGCCATATTCCCTGAAGCAGGATTCGGGTATGGCGATGAAAAGGATAAAATACCATTGGAGACAACCTCATTTATTCCCAAGTGTCCGTGTTCAAATTCAACAATCGGATAAATAGCAAAATGTGTTGCAACCGGAGTATTGTTTCCGGTATAAAAATCAGACCAGACAGCTGCCCCGTGACTGTGCTCCTGGATGATGTTGCGGTATAACGTACTCAAATCCGATGCTTGCCTGGAACCATCCGGAGCATACAAAACACCGATCGTATCCCCTTCATAACCTCCATGGGCATAGTCACCGATATCAAAGGTGGCAAAAAATCCATCATGCACATGAGCATGTCCATCCAGCATCACAACGGTTGCACTTCCGTCCAGGTTCAGATCATGAAAATGAACATGGCCGTGTTGTATTTCTGTTCCCGGTTTTCCGTTTCCAGCCACATTAAAAACACGTACATGTGCTTCATTTTCGTCATTGGTAACTGTTCCCGTTACATGAACAATCACGCCGATAACGTCCCCGTGTTCGGAAATATCATAACGCTCCCCGAATTGCTGCTGTGCTTTGTGATTCATTCCGGCATAATATCCCCATTGGTTTGTTCCCGTATACGTGCTTGCTGTAAGCGGAAGCCCGTTGACATGATTAGAGAGTGTGTCCGTTTCCTGTGCGGATGCTGTAATGCCTAGCAAGGAAGCTATGGTATAAGTAACTAACTGTTTCATTTTACTGTAATTTTTTGTGAACTAATATCATTATTGCAATAATGTTGCAATAGTAGTGTTTCTATTTTAAAACGCAACTTAGTTGCAATAATTTTTATTAATGGTAAAATCCGTTCTTGCCAAATCTTTAAATTGAAAAAGGCCGCCTCAAGAGTTGAGACAGCCTCCAATTTATTCAGAATCAAAAAATTTGGCACCCGAAAATTTACCCGAACAGGAAACTATCCGGATGAATTCAACTTTGCAATTATTCTATGGGATTGTTTTGTAAAACTGAATTTTCAATATTTCAATTCGGTAATGCGGAAATCCATCAAATCTACAATATGGAATACGTTCACTTTTAACGGAAGTTCCAGGATTGCCTTTAGCGCTTCATTTGCCATCAAAGTTCCGATTATTCCCGGAACAACACCCAAAACACCGTTGTCGGAGCAATTGGGAACGTCTTCCGCATTGGGTGGCTCAGGAAAAATATGCCGGAGGTTCTTGCTTCCTTTGTGATTAAACACAGCTACTTGTCCCTGGAAACCTAAAATACTTCCATACACCAACGTTTTTGATAACCTTACGCACATGTCGTTGACCGTATAGCGTGTCAGGAAGTTGTCACAACCATCAATTACCAGATCGTATGGAGCAATCAGTTCTTCCGCATTTTCATCGGTGAGCGCTGTATCATGAACCACTATTTCCACATCCGGATTTTGTTCAACTGCCCTGATCTTGGCTACTTCCGCTTTCTTTTGACCTATATTTTCCGGGGTGTACAAGATCTGACGGTGCAGGTTGGATAATTCCACCACATCGAAATCCACAATTCCGATTGTTCCTACACCACAACTTGCCAGGTACTGGATCAGCGGACATCCCAAACCTCCCGCACCGATCACCAGCACACGTGCATTTTTGAGTTTCACCTGTCCCAGCAAACCGACCTCATCCAGGATGGTTTGTTTGGAATACCGTTTGGATTCGTTGGAATTAAACATGACCGCTGTTCACCTGGTTAGAAATTACCGGGTCAGGAGTCAAATCATCTATCCTCCCACTCTTTCCCCCTCCAAAGGAGGATGTAAAACTACGGTCCCAGTCTTTCCACACGGCTTCGTATCCTTTGGATTTAATCAGCGAAGCAATGACTTCCACCGGTCGCTCATCCGAGATCTCGAATTGTTCCAGTGACTCCGGTTCTACCACATAACCTCCCGGGTTCGTTTTCGACTCGGCACTCATTGTTGTTACTCCCAAAGGAATCACATGATTTCTGAAATGCTCGGATTCACGTGTAGAAAGCGATAATTCCACGTCTTCATTGAATAAACGATATGCACAGATCAACTGCACCAATTCCTTATCGCCCACGATAACGTTGGGTTCGATAATTCCTTCCGCAGGACGCATTCTGGGAAAAGAAATGGAGTATTTGGACTGCCAGTATGTTTTTTGCAGGTAATCGAGGTGTAGTGCACAGAAAAACGAATCTGTACGCCAGTCTTCCAAACCGAGTAACACTCCCAAGCCGATCTTGTGTACTCCTGCCCTTCCGATTCTGTCTGGCGTGTCGAGACGGTAATTGAAATTGGATTTCTTTCCTTTCGGATGGTATTGTTTGTAGACGTCCTGGTGATATGTTTCCTGGTAGACCAGAACGGCATACACTCCGGCTTCACCCAATTCTCGGTATTCCGGTTCGTCCAGTGGCTGCACTTCAATAGAAATATTCGCGAACTGACTCCGGATCAATTCCATTGCGTGCTTGAAATAAGGCACGTGAACCGTATGATTCGCTTCTCCGGTAACCAATAAAATATGATTAAATCCTTTCTCCTTCAAATACGCAACTTCTTCCAGGATCTCTTTATCCGAAAGGGTTTTCCTGCGGATTTTATTGTCCAGGCTAAAACCGCAATAGGTACAAATGTTGTTGCATTCATTGCTCAGGTACATCGGGGCAAAAAGCTGAATGGTCTTCCCGAAGCGTTTTTGGGTCAATTGATGACTCAGCTGTGCCATTTGCTCCAAATACGGTTCAGCCGCAGGTGAAATTAATGCCTTAAAATCTTCCAGGTTCCTTTTGGAAGTATTCAACGCACGCTCCACATCTGTTGCCGTTTTGGCGTAGATAGAAGACTTTATTTCGTCCCAGTTTGTATTTTGGAATAATTCTTTGAAATCCATAATCTTTTTCATACAATTTTGTAGGGCAAGCGAAGCTTCGCTTGCCCTACAAATTCAAAAATCCTGTCAGCGGACTGGACGCACTTGCAGATTTTGAAACTGCTCCCAAACCTGCTTCGTATGCCATTCTTCCTGCTTCCACCGCCATTTTAAATGCCAAAGCCATTTCTGCAGGGTTCTTTGCCACTGCAATTGCCGTGTTCACCAGAACAGCATCTGCTCCTAATTCCATCGCGTGCGCTGCATGAGACGGAGAACCGATTCCCGCATCCACGATGACCGGAACGCGGCTTTGTTCGATGATGATCTCCAGGAAATCAAGTGTTTTCAATCCTTTATTTGTTCCGATCGGCGCTCCCAAAGGCATCACGGCAGCGGTTCCTGCATCTTCCAGGCGTTTACACAGAACCGGATCTGCATGAATGTATGGCAGGATCACAAATCCCAGTTTTGCCAATTCTTCCGTTGCCTTCAGCGTTTCTATCGGGTCCGGAAGCAAGTATTTCGGATCGGGATGAATTTCGAGTTTCAGCCAGTTCGTTTCCATTGCCTCACGCGCCAATTGTGCGGCGAATACAGCTTCTTTGGCATTTCTTGCACCGGATGTATTCGGTAACAAATGAATGTGTTTGTGTTTCAAATGCGCCAGTAAATCGTCTGTTTCCGTTTCAAGATCTACACGCTTCAAAGCCACGGTAACCAATTCGGAACCGGAAGCCAGAACTGCTTCTTCCATTTGCTTCGATGAACCGAATTTGCCTGTTCCCAGGAACAAACGCGACTTTAATTCTCTATCACCTATTTGTAACATAATTTCCTGATTTTTGATGCAATGCATCTACTATTTCTTTTTTATCGGGCGCAGTGGTTATGATTCCCGAAACTGCGATCCCGTAAATCCCTGTTTTCATTAATTCCTCTACGTCGCCAAGGGTTATTCCCCCGATTGCGTAAACCGGAATAGATACATGTCTATCCGTCAATTCGGTGAGGATCGACCGGTATCCGTCAATTCCAAGGATAGGACTCAACTTTTCCTTAGTCGTCGTAAAACGGAATGGCCCAAGTCCCACATAATCGCATTTTTCATCGATCCGCTGCAATACATCTTCCAGCGTATTTGCCGTTCCTCCGATGATTGCATCCGGACCTAAAATTGCGCGGGCTTCCTCAATCCGCGTATCAGTCAATCCCAAATGAACACCATCCGCCTGTAATTGCTTTGCCAGGTGAACGTAATCGTTTACGATGAATATAGCATTGAACTCTGTGCACCATTCCCGGGCCTGTTTTCCAACTTCCAGGAAACTTGCTTCATCTACATTTTTAAAACGAAGCTGAATTAATTTGCATCCGCCTTCCAATGCTCCGCGGATGGAGGTCAGTTGTTCCGCTATCGTGGAACCTTGTGATATGTAATGAATGCTATCTAACATGATATGCTAATAAATTCGGGTTACTTGCCAATCTTTCTTCAATGTAGTTTTTGGAATTTTTGCAGGCAGTAGGCAAATCATTTCCCAGTGCAAGATTGGCTGTTATTGCGGCCGACAAAATGCATCCGGAGCCATGTTTGGGTGAACAGTCTGCAGTTTCCAGCTGAACTGGAAGTTCCACAGGAATTCCGCCTTCAAATAATAAATCAACTCCTAAACGCTCCGAATGATGTCCGCCTTTTAACAAGACGTGAGCAAACTTTGCGAGTTCAAGTGATCCAGCAATCTCGTCGTCCAGTTCCGTGAGCTTTTTCACTTCGCTGAGATTCGGAGTGACCAGGTATACCAACTCCAAGATGCGTTGCAGTGTTTCCCGATTCCAGCTTGCATGCAATTCGAATCCCGAAGAAGCCGTCAATACCGGATCCCAAACAACCGGAATTTGAGGAAAAGAAGCTTTCAACAAGGCTAAAATAGCAGCCAATGTGTCCAGGTTTTCAACAATTCCGATCTTTACTGCCGCCACTTCATAGTTTTTCAGAATGGGCAATAACTGAGCGATTAGGGAGTCCTTTCCGAACCAACTCACTGCAAGAAATTCCGATTCCGTTTGGTTCGTATTTCCAGTCAAAACAGCCATTCCCAGGCAACCGTGCTGTTCAAATGTTTTCACATCCGCCAACACACCGGCTCCGCCCGTCGGGTCAAATCCGGCAATACTCAGCACTATGGGACGATTGTATTTCATTGTTTTTTTGTAGAAATATTGTCTGTCAAAAGTCCTCCCCCTTTGTCCCCCTCCGAAGGGGAAATGAGAAAGATCCATTTTCTATTTTTGATAAAATATTTTCGAATGAGTGAACCGGATCTTCAAAATTCCATATTGCCCCCAGCAATGCTGCACCGTCAAATCCCATGTCGATTGCCTGCTGTACATTATCTGCCTGAATTCCTCCCAAACCGATCAGTTTCACCGAAGTATCTGTTCTTTTTGAAAGATCGAAGGAAACAGCTTGGTAACCTGGTTTCGATATGCTGTCAAAAACCGGGCTTAGAAAAGCATATGAGAAATGAGAGGGCAACGCATGGTATCCTTCCAGGCTGTGAACAGAAGTGGAATAACTGTACCCGGAATTCAACCCGGACCAATTTCTTTTTTTCCAGTCTGTTCTGTCCTTTTCAGAATAATGAAAACGCTTCAATCCCAGTTTTTGTCCCAATGCATGGTGATGGTTCAAAACCAGTTTTTTTCGGTATTCCGGATCAATTGCTTCGATCAAATCCGACAGTACTTTCTCATCTGCTCCATACTTTCGTATGTGGAACAAATCCAGACCGGAGCGAAACAGCTGATTGATAACAGCTCCTTCGTCCGGTTTAAAATCACTATCGGAAATAACGATCAGCATTTATGAATAAATTTGACTTCCTTTTGATTTGAATTCTTCTGATTTCTCAAACATTCCTGATTCTGCTGCATCACGGATATCCTGTGTGATCTTCATCGAACAGAATTTCGGTCCGCACATAGAACAGAAGTGTGCTACTTTTGCTCCTTCGGCAGGCAATGTTTCATCGTGGAATTCGCGTGCAGTATCCGGGTCCAAAGACAAGTTGAACTGATCTTCCCAACGGAATTCGAAACGCGCTTTACTCAACGCATTATCGCGGTATTGAGCTCCAGGATGTCCTTTTGCCAAATCTGCAGCGTGAGCCGCCAGTTTGTAGGTAATCACACCATCTTTTACGTCCTTTCGGTTCGGTAAACCAAGGTGTTCTTTCGGAGTTACGTAACAAAGCATTGCTGTTCCGAACCAACCGATCATGGCTGCCCCGATAGCGGAAGTAATGTGGTCGTATCCCGGTGCAATATCTGTTGTCAATGGCCCGAGTGTGTAGAAAGGTGCTTCATGACATTCTTTCAACTGCTTGTCCATATTTTCTTTGATCATGTGCATCGGAACGTGTCCAGGACCTTCGATCATTACCTGAACATCGTGTTTCCAGGCAATTTTGGTCAATTCTCCCAATGTTTCCAATTCTCCGAACTGTGCCGCATCGTTTGCATCTGCCAGTGATCCCGGACGTAATCCGTCACCCAGTGAGAACGCAACATCGTATGCTTTCATAATCTCACAAATTTCTTCGAAATGCGTATACAGGAAGTTTTCCTTGTGATGTGATAAACACCATTTTGCCATGATGGAACCTCCACGGGATACAATTCCGGTTACGCGTTTAGCTGTCAATGGGATGTAACGCAGTAAAACTCCGGCGTGGATCGTAAAATAGGAAACTCCCTGTTCTGCCTGTTCAATCAGTGTGTCGCGGAAAATTTCCCAGGTCAGGTCTTCTGCAACTCCGTTTACTTTTTCCAAAGCCTGGTAAATCGGAACGGTACCGATCGGAACCGGGGAATTGCGGATGATCCATTCGCGGGTTTCGTGAATGTTCTTACCTGTAGAAAGGTCCATAATCGTGTCTGCTCCCCAACGGCATGCCCAAACAGCTTTTTCCACTTCTTCTTCAATGGAAGATGTGACTGCCGAGTTACCGATGTTTGCATTGATCTTCACCAGGAAATTACGACCGATGATCATCGGCTCTGATTCCGGGTGATTGATATTATTAGGGATAATGGCACGTCCTGCAGCGATTTCGTCACGAACGAATTCCGGAGTAATAAATCCTTTCGGTGTATTTGCCCCGAAGCTTTCTCCTTCATGCTGAGCTGTCATGGTCTCGTACTGACCGTTCAACTGGTGTTTCAACTCATCAAAGCGCTGATTTTCACGGATTGCGATGTATTCCATTTCCGGAGTGACGATTCCTTGTTTTGCATAATACAACTGCGAAACATTCATCCCTGCTTTCGCACGAAGTGGCTTACTGATGTGCTCAAAACGCAATTCATCCAACTTTTCGTCATTCTTGCGCTCTTTCCCGTAATCCGAACTCACATCTGCCAATTCTTCTACATCTCCGCGATCTAAAATCCATTGTTCACGCAAACGCGGCAATCCTTTTCGTACATCGATCACTACACTGTCATCGGTGTAAGCACCACCTGTATCATATACTGTAACCGGAGCATTTTCTTCCAGTTTCCCGTTTGCATGTTTGGTTGGTGTCAATGTAATTTCACGCATGGCTACTTTGATATCGTGGATTTTTCCCGATACATAAACCTTTTTTGATCCGGAAATCGCTCCGGTCGTGATGCTTCCTTCCTGAGGTGTCTTGTCTGCTTTTTTCATTTCTTTATTTAGTTTTATCTGATTTCAATTCTCATTTCCTCTCCCCTAGTACCCCTCGGTGGAAACCAAAACAGTAACTGAACGGAGTTGAAGTGCCGCTGTCAGCCTCCCTGAGTCGCTTTAATGATTAATACTTCATCGTTTTCTTTCACTTCGGTTTCTGCCCAAAGATCTTTCGGGATTACCTGGCCATTAACAGCCACAGCTATTCCTTTCGTGTTTTCGCCGGTATGGTGAAATACGATTTGCTGCAATGCTTCATTGCCTGCTACTTCGAGTGTTTTGTTATTGATTGTTATTGTCATTCCAAACTGTAATTTACGCACTTTAGGAATGACTACAAAGAAAGTATTCATTTCACTTTTCCCTACGTCGGTACAAACCGAATCCCGGCATTCATCGTCGGGATGCTGATTGGTTAAAAATCAGCGTCAGGTTCAAAGGGTATTTCTCAGTCAACCTTGGTCGACACCCCTAAAGTATTGTAAAGATACAAGAGTTAAATGAGAAATAAAAAAAAGGAAAGTTAAAAAGAAGCTGTTCTACCGAAATAACGTTCGATTTTCGTAACTTGTCCATTCAACCAATACGTAATATCATGAAAAACAGACTACTAATTTTACTGGCTTTTTCGTTTTTGTTCCTTGTATCCTGCAAGAAAAAAGAAAATCCAACCAAAAGCAATAATCCTGCAAATACGTCTTCGAACAGTTTCAAACTAAAGAAAGAAGGAGTTCCATATTCAGCTACACATGTATCTGTTTCCCTGATAGATGATGATGTACTTGGCTTTGAAGCCTGGGCTGTGCTTAACCAGGTCCATAACAACACGTATGCCGGATTTATTCGCAGATCAATTCAACCGGGAACTTATGCATTAGAGACTGGTGAATCGGGATACTTTTCACTTTTTCATATCCAGGATGAGCATACGATGTTCGGCTGGTCGCACGGGTCACTGACTGTCCTTTCCAATGATACTGTCTCAAAAGTGATGCACTGTAATTTTGAAATTCACCTGTACAATGATGAAATTGATCAGTACCCGCATGTTACAGATGGTGAAATGACGCTGCATTATTAAAAATGAAACCGATCTTTTGAGAAATTCACAACTGATTTAAGACCGGCATTCATTATAAACTTATTTTTACCTGCAATTAAAAAATCAAGCTATGAAAATCTTTCACCTAAGCATGTTGGTATTTCTTGCCGTTGCTATTTCAAGCTGTAAAAAAGAAAACAAGAAACCATCCGATCCAAATCTCGATGCTAATTCGTTTTTCCTAATGCAGAACAACAGTGCCTTCATCGCAAAAAAAATGATCGTTTCGGGCGGGACAAATGAACATTTTCAGATTAGTGCCCGATCAATCCCCAATAAACCTTACGACAAAGTGTTTGAGATGGATATCAAAAAGAATTTGCAACCGGGAGAATATGCACACAATCAGTCTTCCACCAGTATTTTTGGCTTGAACTATTTTGCTCCAGCCAATTCATTTTTATTAAACCATGGAACAATCATTATTTTATCCAATGACTCTATGGCAAGAAGAATGAAGTTCACTTTTGAGGCCGAACTGGTTAACATCATGAGTAGCGAAAGCATGCAGATTACCAGTGGAAAATGTACAGTTAATTATTAATCATTTTCGGGTAGTTGGTGTTTCATGACGAGGGATTAACCACTCTTCTTACCTGCAATCTTTCAAGTAATTCAACTCCACCGGGTATCCCAGCTGATTCGCCAGTTTGAAATCCTCACAAGCTTTTATTCCCAACTGACGGTTTACGTACGCCCGCAAGTAGACTGCAAAATAATCCGAAGGATTTAATCTAAGGGCTGCCGCAATGTGTTCCAGGGCCTGGTCAAAATAGCCGGATCCTTTGGTAATCTTATAAGGCAAAGTCCAGTGCAGATCTTCCAGGTCCAGTAAATTCCTGATCTGAAGCTTGTTTCTTGTCAGCGGAGCAGGTTTTACCTGTGCAATCAGTGAAAGCGCGAGGTAGTCTTTGCAAACTGACCAGTCCGGAGCTAGTTCGGATGCTTCGGTAAACGTTTTCCTGGCTTCTTCGTATTGATTCTTATCCAACAGCAAAATTCCTTTCATAAAGAGTGCATCCACCGCACTGTATTCTTTCAAATCCGGTTTGTGGAGAATGGATTGATTGATGCAATACAAAGCTGAATCCGTTTGTTCCAGGTTGAAATAACAGAACGCCAAAGAGAGGTATGTGGATGATTTGAATGCTTTAGTTGCTAATTCCAGCGAATCTTTTGATTGAACAGAGGAATAACTAGCACTCTTTGCTATTTCTGATGTAACCTGGTCTATGTGTTCCAGGCTGTTTTGATAATCAGCAATTGCTTCCCGGTTATTCAGCAAATGCAACTGCGCATTCCCGCGAAACGAATAGATCATGTATTCATTTGGAAATTTAGCAATCCCCCGGTTGTAAAATTCAATTGCTTCTTTGGATTTATCCAGGTTAAACTGCGCAATTCCTCTTTGATAATAAAAACTGGACTGAGTACTGTCACAAATATCTTTTTGACGCGTGATCACGTAATTGTGAAATTCAGAATCCGTTCCCTGTTTTTCAATTAAACGCAGGGATCTCGTAATTTCTATACAGAAATCGTCCATCTTTTCCTGCTTGTAATAAGTTTCTGCGAGGTAGTAATAGCCATGATAGTTTTCCGGATCCAAAGCGATCACCCGTTTGTAATCTTCGATAGCAAGGTCATAATCTTGTTTCATGGCGTATACCTCTCCCCTTGTTAGTATGGAATTGATATCCGTAGCATCCAGTTCAATTGCCTTGTTCACTGAAGCAATGGCATTCGTAAAATCATTTTCATAGGTATAAACCTGCGCCAGTAAATTGTATACCTGTAAATTCTTCGGATCTGTTTTTTGGCCTTTCAGCAAATCATTTTTAGCGGAGAAATAATTTCCTTTTCGAATGTAATATTGTGCGCGTTCCATGTAAAAAATCGCATTGGGATCAACCGAAATGGCTTTTCCAAGGTCATTCAGCCCACCGATCTCATTTCCCTGGTGCATTTTAAGTTTTCCCCGAAGTAAATACAAATCCCCGTTGTTAGGATCGAGTGCGATTCCTTTTTCAATGGACTGGTAAGCTTCGTCCCATTTATCCTCATTGGCAAATGCCTGTGCCAGGAAGAAATAGCATTTTGCGCAAGACGGATTCAAAGCCAGTGCTTTATTGTAGTAAGTGCGGGTTTCCGAATAATTGCCCAATTGCAGGTTCAAAGCACCGATCGAACGCAAAATCAATTCATTCTTCGGGTATTTTTTAAGTTCCGACTCGAAATAACGAATGCCTTCTTGCTGTTGAGCATTCCTGGAAACAGAATCAAAGACCCGGTTGTAATGGGTTTCATCCTGGGCAAAAACGCTTCCGAATGAAAAGATCAAAAATGCGAGCAGACATATCTTCATGCTTTAAAGTTAATCTTTCATTTCAATTGCTTCTGCCGCAAAAACCGAAATGTGAAATACATCATGGTCAGGAATAATCCCATGAAAATTGTCACACCCCAGGTTCTGGTGTGATCAAACGGATTCAGGATGCGGTCTCCGATATCTCCCATTAATCTCGTCGGGTGATGTAAAATATCCCAGCTGTTCCAGCGCAGGTAACGCCCGATATAAATCCCGAAGCTGCTCGCAAAAAGAAGCAAAACAGAAAGTAAAGTGATCATTCTTTTGGACAGAAACCGCTCCATCAACTCTTCGAGGTTCCACAGGCTTAAAAATCCGTAGAGTAACCCGGTCCAGGCGAAAGACAGGATCAATACCAGGTCGAACCAGATCGGCATGGAAGAATGGTGGCTCAAATGGAAGAGATCGGTCAGGATATACGATGCATTCGGGAAAAACAACAGCCAGATTCCAAGCATTCCGAAAACAACCAAACGACTTTTCTGTAGGTTCGGGCTCATCATTAAAATAACAGTGAATAACCACGGAACGAATGCCAGGAATAAATTCCAGTTCAGGAACAGAAAATGACGGGTTCCCGAATATTCCATCCTGAAAAGGGATAATGCAAAGCATAAAACGGATAAAATTCCCATGAAAACGGAAATTTGAAATTGGTTGGTTTTGATCAGTTGTTTGTACATCAGAAATTCAATTTAGGTAAGAAAATAATAATCCCGGTTATCAACGCAGAAATAGCACTCAACAAGACGGCCGCCGCTGCCAGGTCTTTCACTTTTTTAATCTGCGGGTGTTTTCCGGGTGAAGCAAAATCCGCCAAAGCTTCCAGTGCAGTATTGAACAGTTCACAAACAAAAACCAATCCCATCACAATGACCAGTGCGATCCATTCGTTTAGCGAGATCTTTAGAACGAAACCCAGAACAATTGCAATTACTGCTGCAATGACATGAACCCGCGCATTGTGTTCTTCAATGAAGAGTGTTTTGAGTCCGGCGAAGGCATAGTTGAAGCTCCTGATCCGTTCGGACAGGGAAAAGCGTTTGGAAGATGACATCTTTTGCGTATTAACTGTTAGAGAAACGCAAAGAATCGGAAATATTGTGGAATTGGGATTTTTTGGGAATTAAACCACATAGGGACATAGGTTTTATGTAAGTGCATTCTTTGGCGAACCCTTTTTTAATGGATTCTAACCTGAAAAGGAAAGACCAGAATACTAAGAGGATTTTGAGTGTTAATTTGAACCACATAGAAACCATAGGGCACATGGGTTTTATCGGATTGTCAGAAAAGGATTTCCTCATTTTTTTGTGCCTTTTTTGATTTCCTGCATTATAGAGAAAAAGTTGTTTACCTAATTCGATTCAAGACACCCACTAAAAACCAATATATGAAATCAATTTTCCTTTTCGCCCTTACAGCTTGCTCCACGCAGTTAGTCGCTCAACTCGACAACCGGAACTACAACGACAACCGGAATTCGTCTATCAATGGATACGAAATGAATATCAGCGGAGATGCTCACAACATGACTATTTCCACCGAAGTAATCTACAATGCCATTCCGGATGGATATCAACTGGCCTACACCACTTCTTTCATTGCCAACTCAGTGGAGAAGACGGAAGAATTGCTGTCCCGGAAATCAGATTCATTGGTAAAAGCAGTAGCAGAAATCGGTTTAACCAGAAAAGAAGTTGTTTTCGATGTGATTGCCCTGGATCCCATTTTCGACTTTAAACGAACAGACTCTGTTTCTCCGATCGGTTACAAAGTGACGGAGAACATTGTTTTCAATGTAACCGACTTTTCAAAGATCCCCCGCCTGGCTGAAATCTGCCTGAAACACGGAATCTACGACCTGATCAATGCGCAGGCTTACCTGAACGATTCCAAGCCCATTTATGAGAAAATGAACGACAAATTGGTCGAATTGGTGAACCAGAAGAAGAAATTGTGTAAAGATCTCGGAGCAAATATTGACAATGCTAAGGTGAAAATTGCCCGGCATTCGGATACGTATTATCCATCGGAACGCTATCTGAAAGCGGTGATTCAGAATCCAAGTTTCTACAAACATCATTTATCGCAGAATTCCACACTTTCCCTCAACCGGGCTGTGGACGTAGACAATTACTTCGATTACAACCTCAAGCAGGTTGATTATGTCTTCTACCCGAACAATACGCAACCGGTAATCCAGTTTTATTATAAGCTGGTGACGGAATATGTTACACCGGACACAGAAGCTGAAATCCGTAAGAAAGTGGAAGAGGAATTAAAGAACAAAGAGAAATCCAAAACCAAATCGATTTATACGGTTGATGAGAACGGGAATCTGAAGAAAGTGGAGCTGTGAACCATATAGGCACATAGGACATATAGTTTGACTGGATATTCCTTATGTTTTTTTTATGTTCCGATGTGGTTAAAACCAAAAATCCCCAATCTCGCACATACGGGATCAGGGATTTTTAGTTTATATGAGTTTCAATTACTCAGCTTTTGGAGCTTCAGCAGCTTTCTCTGGTCTTGGCAATAAAACTTTACGAGACAATTTCCATTTTTTCGTTTTCGGGTCTTTACCGACAACTTTGAACTTCAATACGTCTCCTTCTTTTACTACGTCTTCCATTTTCGCTACTTTCTCCCAGGAGAATTCTGAAATGTGGATCAATCCGTCTGTTCCCGGAAGGATTTCAACGAATACACCGAAGTCTTTGATCGCTTTCACTTTTCCTTCATACTCTGCTCCTTCATCAACAGTTGGAGGGAATGCGATTGAACGGATACGTGAATTTGCAGCATTCATGTCTTCTGCATTGTTCGACATAATCTGAACACGTCCTTCACCAGTTTCCAATTCTTCAATTGTAATGGTTGTATTCGTGTCTTTCTGGATTCCCTGGATGATTTTTCCTCCAGGTCCGATGATCGCTCCGATCATATCGTTAGGCACGTTGAATGCTTCGATACGAGGAGTTTGCGGTTTGAAATCCGGGTTCGGAGCCGCGATTGTTTCGATGATCTTGTTCAGGATATGTAAACGTCCTGCACGAGCCTGCTCCAATGCCTGGATCAATACTTCGTACGGCAATCCGTCTACTTTGATGTCCATCTGACAAGCTGTGATTCCTTTGGAAGTTCCTGTTACTTTAAAGTCCATATCCCCCAGGTGATCTTCATCTCCTAAGATATCAGACAATACAGCAAATTTACCTTCGTCAGCAACCAATCCCATTGCGATACCGGAAACCGGTGCTTTGATTTGAACACCACCGTCCATCAATGCCAATGTACCTGCACAAACTGTTGCCATAGAAGACGAACCGTTTGATTCAAGGATATCAGACACCAAACGAATCGTGTATGCGTTATCTTCAGGAAGAACCGGCTTCAATGCACGTAGTGCAAGGTTTCCGTGTCCGATCTCACGACGGGAAGTTCCACGTAATGGTTTCGCTTCACCAGTTGAGAATGGAGGGAAGTTATAATGCAACAAGAATTTCTCTGTTCCGTGGAAAGTAACTCCGTCGATCAATTGCTCATCCATTTTACCACCAAGGGTCAATGTTGTCAATGATTGAGTTTCCCCACGTGTAAATACAGATGATCCGTGAACCATTGGTAAGTAATCTACCTCAGCCCAAATCGGACGAATCTCATCAAATTTACGACCGTCAAGGCGTTTTTGCTCGTTCAACATCACCCAACGAACTGCTTTCTTTTTCACTTCAGAGAAGTAAGTAGAAATAAAACCGCTTACTTCAGCCAACTCTTCTTCAGAGAACGCTGCTTTTACTTCGGTTTTAATTGCGTCGAACAATTCTGTACGTTTTGCTTTATTAGCAAGACCTTGGCGAGCAACTTCTTTACATTTATCCATTGCCAATTCGTACACTTTCGCCTTCACATCCTCGTTATGAGTTTCGTGAGAGTAAACGCGTTTCGGATTCGCAGTTGGGATCAATGCTCCAAGATCTAACTGGAACTGACATTGCTCTTTAATTGCAGCATGTGCAATTTTAATCGCTTCAACCATTTCCAATTCGGAGATTTCCTTGAATTCTCCTTCGATCATATTGACATCTTTCATCGTACCGGCAACCATCATATCGATATCTGCCGATTTCATTTCTTCCATCGTAGGGTTTACGATCCACTCACCGTTTACACGACCAACACGTACTTCAGACATTGGTCCGTTGAATGGAATATCAGAAACTGCAATTGCTGCAGAAGCTGCCAAACCACATAATGCATCCGGGTTGTTTACACCATCGTAAGACAACAATTGAATCATCAACTGAACTTCAGCGTGGTAATCATCCGGGAATAATGGACGCAATGCGCGATCCACTAAACGCATAATTAAGATTTCTGCCTCAGACGGACGTGCTTCTCTGCGGAAAAATCCTCCCGGAAAACGACCTGCTGCTGCATATTTTTCACGGTAATCTACCGTTAAAGGAAGGAAATCTACTCCTTCTTTTGCCTCTGGTGCCGCAACTACTGTTGCCAATAACACCGTGTTGCCCATTTGTAACACTACTGACCCGTCGGCTTGTTTAGCCAATTTTCCGGTCTCGATGGAAATTTCTTTCCCGCCAGTAACGATGGACTTTTTGATTCCTATATTCATATTTATACTTTACATTTTAATGTACGGACGCAATGCATTGCGTTCCGTGTTTTCTCGTGTTTCTCTAAACACCTCTTTTAAAAAATCTGTTACGCAATGCATCGCGTAACAACAAAAAAGGGGACAGCGGAATAATCCGACAAGCCCCCCTTTTAATATTTTGTCACGATAGGGTTGAAAGATTTTTCACCCCTATCGTGAAATTTCGAATTAACGACGTAAACCTAATTCTTTAATCAACGCACGGTATTTCTCGATATCCTTTTTCTTAAGGTAATCTAACATACTACGACGTTTACCAACCAACAACTGCAAAGATCTCTGTGTTCCGTAATCTTTACGGTTCTTTTTCAAATGCTCCGTTAAGTGAGCGATACGAAATGTAAACAAAGCAACTTGTGCTTCTGTTGAACCTGTGTTTGTTTCTGAACCTCCGTGTTTAGCGAAGATTTCTTTCTTTTTTGCTGAATCTAAATACATGCCAATATTACTTGAATGATTATTATGTAGAATCCCAACTCTTGGAATTTCGTTGCAAAGATACGAACTAATTCCGAATTACGAATGCTGAATGATGAATAATTCATTCCGACCGTGGAAAAGCTTACTTCTCATGATATACATCCAATACCTTCTGATACTTTACAAGTCGCTTCGGGAAATGAACGGATGCACAGTAGCTGGACCAAACCGTTATCTTTTCCTTAGACGGTGTATCATGTGTAGACATGGTGGGGGTTTCAAAAAGCACAAAAACTTCCGGGTTTTTCGAAGAAGAATAACGAATTGCTTCTTTTTTACCGTGACCTGTTTCGATGCTTCCTTTTGTAACCGTGTCCAGCACCAGGTCCAATTTTAGGGAATCGGACACCTTCCAATCTGTTAAAATCGTCAGCTCAACATGAATTTCGTGGTTTGATGAGTCTTTCGGAGTAACCTGCATATCGGAAACAATGCGTTTTCCGTTCAAATCCCCCACACTCACATACACTGCATGATAACTCCCGTTACGGAACAACTGTTCAACAGCTTGAGAATAAGTAAATGATGTAAAAGCAACAACTAAGGAAAGGACCAAAATCATTCGCATACCGATAGCTGTCGGGGCGAAATTATTCACTGAATGTTTACAGTCCTCCGTCTGAAACGTACAATCCATCTTTGAAGATACGTACTTTCAGTAAGACTCCATCCCGGTCATACACGAAGACTTTTCCGTCTTTCAGCTGACCGTTTCTGAATAAACCATCAATCCAGATCTCATCGGAAACGGTGTACAGTTTATTGAATCCGTTTGCCTGGAAAACAGCACCTTTAGCAACACGCGGAGCATGCACGAACGGAGCGTTCATGATTGCATTGCGGTTGTGTGTATTGGAGTTTGAATCCTGGATTTTCTCGATCTTGCTTACCACATTCTGAATTTCAGGATTTTCCACATTCACTCTGCGTGTTGTGCGAACATTGAGGTAAGTCGAATACAATTGCGGGTAGTTTTGGGATAACCAGGCAAAATTCACATGTGCGTTCTCTGACTGGTTCTGATGCATGGATTCTTCCACCCAGAATTGGTAAGAATATGGCACACTGAATACGCGGTTTGAAAAGAAAACCTGTCCTGCAACCATTTCGCGGTTGTGGAACATCATTCTGCAATCAAACAGGCTGTTGTGTGCTTCCAGTGTCTGGGATTGGGTAATTTTTCTCGGAACGGTACTTGCCTGAAGCAACTCTCCTTTTTTATCGAAACGGAAGTACGCTCCTCCAGGTCTGTTATCCAGATATTCGCCGATCAATCGCGGAGTTTCACCGTCAGGATAATAACAAATCCAGGCACCGAATTTTCGTCCTTTAATGTATCGTCCTTCTTTTCTTTTTGATTTACTATCCGGCGAAGTGGCATCATTTTCCTCGTCTACAACCCAATATCCCGTTCTTTTGCCGTGAGCATCCAGTTTATTCAACGTATCTGCTTCGCGAACCTTTGCACCCCATCCTGTAGTGGAAAGCAAAAGTAAAAAAGTGAATATGCTAATTAATTTGTTCAAGGTAATTGTTTCTTTAGTTCTGCATTAGTTTTCAGTAGAACGAATATATACTTTTCGACTATATGTCATCCCCCCTGATGAAAATATTTTCTAAACAAATGAATATTCATACTATTTCAACGAATAATGAATTTGAAGTAAAATTGATCTTAAATCTGTGTTTCGATACACCTCCGAAAGGGATTATCCGGCAGGATTGATCTCTATAAAAATCAGGCGGGAGCCCGGTAAACAGGTAATTTCCGACGCTTGATGCGCTGTATTCAAAAGGATTACGGGAAATTTGATCGTTTCATTATTCCAGCGAACCGCACCCTGCAGTACTACCACAACAGATACTGTTTCTTCGATCTTCAATGCAGTTTCTTCCCCGAAGCTGGAAATATGGATTTTGGGATTATAAATGGATTTGAAGATCAGGTTAAAATCAGTCAACTTACCTTTTCCTTTCGTGGGCCAGGAACCGCTGAAACGTGCCAGTTCGAATTCACCGACCTTTTGCCGGATCGATCCGTTGGGAGTCTGATGCTCCATTTCGAGCGTCCCTTCCAACGGGATCAATATGCGTTCGTAACCTTCAAACAGGGTAAAATCAGATTCTTCCGTTTCGACTTGTGCGGAACTGATCCGCCAATCAAAATTGCGTTCCTGTAACGAAGCATTTTCCGGGGAAATAACCCATTGCGTGGTAGTACCTCCGCTCCACTTCGAACTTGAAAAATCTGCCTGCCTGATTACCTTCATATCAAAAAAATTCCCCTCAGCCAGGCCAAGGGGAAATATGTTCATTATGATCTGAAAAGCTTGAGGGAATGTCCGAGCTTCTCTTTTAATTCTGTTCGATTTACGATATAATCCAGGAATCCATGTTCCAAAACGAATTCGGATGTCTGGAAACCGTCCGGAAGATCGCGTCCGATTGTTTCTTTCACTACACGCGGCCCTGCAAACCCGATCAATGCTTCCGGTTCTGCAATGTTGATATCTCCCAGCATCGCGAACGAAGCGGTAACACCTCCGGTTGTAGGATCTGTTAAGTAAGAAATATACGGTAATTTATGGCTTGAAAGCTGACCTAATTTCCCGGAAACTTTCGCCATCTGCATTAAGGAGAAACCTGCCTCCATCATACGTGCACCACCTGATTTGGAGATAATCATGAACGGAGCTTTCAATTCGATCGCTTTATCGATTGCACGGGCAATTTTCTCTCCCATCACGGATCCCATAGATCCACCGACAAACGCAAAGTCCATTGCAGCAACTACGAACGGATGTCCGTCCAAATCTCCGTAAGCTGTGCGGATCGCGTCTTTCAACCCGGTTGATTTCTGCGTTGCTTTGATACGGTCTGTGTATTTCTTAGTATCCACGAATTCCAACGGGTCACCCGAAGTTACTTTCTCATTCAACTCCACGTACTTTCCTTCGTCAAATAGAATCTGGAAATACTGCTCAGACCCGATACGCTCGTGGTTCGAACAGCGGTCACATACATAATTATTCTTCACCAAATCATCGTGGGTGAACAACGTTTTACAACGCGAACACTTATTCCACAATCCTTCCGGAGTTTCTTTCTTATCTTTTGTTGAGGTAGTAATACCTTCTTTGGAACGTTTAAACCAACTCATATTTTTCTTATTTATTCAAAGTATTTACGTTATTCAAATCCGCAAAGGACTGTTCTAAACGCGTAACAAATGTCAATTCACCTTCGCGTAGCCATTTGCGCGGATCGTAGTATTTCTTGTTCGGGGAATCTTCTCCTTCCGGGTTACCGATCTGCGTTTTCAAATAATCGATCTTCGAAGAAACGTAATCACGCACACCTTCCGTAAATGCAAACTGCAAATCCGTATCGATATTCATTTTGATTACTCCGTAACCGATTGCTTCGCGAATTTCCTCTACCGTTGAACCGGAACCTCCGTGGAATACGAAATCCACCGGGTTGTGTCCCGTATTGAATTTTTTCTGAACGAAATCCTGGGAATTCAACAAGATCTTCGGGGTCAATTTCACATTTCCCGGTTTGTAAACTCCGTGTACATTCCCGAATGCAGCAGCAATTGTGAAGCGCGGGCTTACTTTCATCAGTTCTTCATAGGCGTATGCAACTTCTTCCGGTTGGGTATACAATTTGGAAGAATCCACATCGCTGTTGTCTACTCCGTCTTCTTCTCCACCGGTAATTCCCAATTCGATTTCCAGGGTCATACCGATTTTGCTCATCCGAGCCAAATATTCCTTACAGATCTCGATATTCTCTTCGATCGGCTCTTCAGATAAATCCAGCATGTGAGAAGAATACAACGGTTTCCCTGTTTCTTTGAAAAATGCTTCTCCTGCATCCAGTAAACCATCAATCCATGGCAACAGGTTTTTCGCGCAGTGGTCTGTATGTAAAATAACTGTCACACCATATGCTTCAGCCAATGCATGTACATGTTTCGCACCTGAAATACCTCCTAAAATAGCCGCTTTCTCGTCTTTGTTCGACAAGGCTTTCCCGGCAAAGAAATGTGCTCCTCCGTTTGAGAACTGGATGATCACCGGAGCGTTCAATTTTGCAGCCGTTTCCATAACCGCATTCACTGTTGAAGTACTTGTAACATTTACTGCAGGAAGCGCAAACCCTTTCTCTTTGGCATAGCGGAAAATTTCCTGAACCTCATCTCCGGAGGCAACTCCGGGTTTAATCGAATAAGCCATTCTAGTCATTATTTGGGGTGTAAAAGTAATGAAAAGCGCCGAATAACGTCCCTTCAATTCAAGAATATTGTCTGACCGCTTCCGGAAGCTTTAAATCTGAGTATTGAATCCACAGTAATAACGGGTTATTGCAAGAATTCGAAAAAAAAACAACAAGTATCAGAATGGATAACCGATCCCGAAGTTGAGACGCATCGGATACAGGAAATTCGGTAGTTTATCCCGGTACTCCGGTCCGTAGACAGTTTCTGCCTGCTCATAGAACTTCGGTTTTTTGCTGAAAATCCAGCGTTCTCCCTCAGGGAATCCAGGGTTGTGGACCGGAATTCCCAAATCGAAACGAAGAATGAAGTACTTGAAGTCGAAACGGATACCGTACCCTGCGGAAACGGCCAATTCTTTCATGAAGTTGGCAGAGATCTGTCCGCCCGGCCTGTTGATATCTTCTTTCCGTGTCCAGATATTCCCCGCATCTACGAAGAACGCGTGATTTAACAATCCCCCCACTCCAAAGCGGTATTCGAGAGACGCATTGAATCGTAAATCCCCGATCTGTGTTAAAATCGAATTCGGATCTAACAACGTTTGGTATGACCCCGGACCTAAACTCCGCGCAAGCCATCCCCTGTTATCGTTCGATCCTCCGGCGAAGAAGGAATAATCATAAGGAAGTGAAGTCGGTGAATTTTTCATTGGGAAACCGATACCCGCCATGGTTCTGAAAGCAAGTGTGCTGTTCTTACCGGTTTTGTAGTAAGAAACCACTTTGTTGTCCAACACCGAGAACTGCGAATACGGGATTCCAAGGAATAATTTATGTCCCATATCGTCATACTCCGGGTTGATCGATGTAATTGCATTCAGCAAATTCCCGGCAATGGAGAAAGATCCGGAATAGGTAAAGCGAATTTTGGGATACCTTCTGCGGGTTTTCAGCAAGTTATCGAAGTCAAAAGTAACTTTGAAATCTTCCCAGATAAACTGATCGCGGTAAGCATTTCTCAGGAACAGGTCATTCAACTGATTGATCTTTGCCGCAAATTCAGGCTGTGGGTCAAGGGATACGAACTTAATGACAGACGCAAACGGAAGACCGAAAGAAACGGATTGTGTTTTCCCGTCACCCACCAGGAATTTATAGAGGTAGTTGAACTGGAGAACACTTCTGGAAAAATCCGGCCTGTTCTGGTAATTGTATGCCGCAGAAAGTTCCGTTCGCGGACGCTGTCTTTTTCCCAGAATCGTTACCCCGAATGGGAAAAGCCCCGGAATATCAAGTTTCGCTGAAGGTCCGAACTCAAATGTGTTAAAGCTTCTTCCCTGTGTTTTGATCGTATTTCCCTTGTCATCAGTGGAGAACACGCTGGGGTTGGATTCAAAACCACCGGAAATGGAGAAAATAAAGTTCGTACCGGTACGGAAGATGTTCTTATTGGTATAATTCAGCGAGGCACTTAATCCTAAGAATCCGTTGGAGTTCTTGGCACGCGGTTCAAAACTAAAACTTTGTTTGGTAGCAGGAACAATGTAGTAACGCACATGCACCAATCCGCTTCCCGGGTAAGTTTCCACGATATCCGGCTTAATAACAGAGAATAAATTCAGCTGTACCAAACGCGTAAACGAGCGCTCCAGGTAATATTCCTTGTAGTAATCATCGTTTTCCAGGTAGTTCTGTGCTTCAATAAGCTGCGGACTGACAAATGGCTTGGTATTGTAGTGGAACATGGCGATCCTGCCGGGATCGTAATCAATACTGTCTTTGTACTTACCAAAAATAGTACGGTCAACCCGGCTTTTCAGGATCACTTTTTTCTTCAGTCCCAATTTGGCTTTTTCAGGATCTTCCACCGGTCTCCTGATCGCTTTGTACAAATACTCATCCAGGGTAATGAGGAAACCGTTTTCTTTCAGATCGAGTCCTTTTTCAGCAACATCCGCTTTAAAATTCCCTTTGTACTCACTGGTATCGGAGAAATGAAAAGAAACATCCTGGACTTTTGTCATCACGTGAGGAACATACTTCACATCATCCGGATTGTTCTTATCCTGGATTACCCGGTCGCCAAAAACGATCGTCAGCTTCATTTTCAGCTCTTTCTGGTTCGAATTCGTAACACGTGCCGTATCCGCTTTGTAGGTAATATTTGATTCTACAAACCCGAAATAGGTCTGATCTCTCATATACCGGGCAACTTCTCCGCGGTAACTGCTGAATTTATCCGCATCAAACGGAAGGTGAATGGTTTTCTTATCAATGAGACTTGCCTTGAAATACGGGTTCAATCCTTCTTTATCGGATTGTTTCTTCAGGTAAGTCATGAAATCATTTTCAACCGAAGAATTCTTGCAGATCACTTTCACCGTATCAATGTAGTAGCGAATCCCCGTTTTGATATGGTAATAGGCTATTACTTTCTTTTTTGTCTTGTTTTTATTGAACGTCCGGTGAATGGTATCGAAACGACTGCTTACATCGGCATAAAAATAACCTTTGGAGTGCATGTATGCATTTACCTGCGTGAGTGAACGCGACATCAAACCGGTATCTGCAATCACTGGTGCTTCACCGAATTTGTATTTGATCAACTGCCGTAAAGTTAAATTCGGGTCCAGCGTATCTCTCAGTTTAATTGTCTTGTAAATATAGTCCGGTTCACCTTTCCGGATAGCGCGTTCTCTTCTCCGTTTATTGATCCGGATCTCCCGTTTTCCTTTATGGATATTCCGGTTGTTGAGACGTTCTAATTTCCGGAGTCTTCCCCTTTCCGTCCGGGCACTGTCAATCGAATTATACAATTTGAGGCGAAAAGGAATCCCGATCAGGCGAAGATTTGGCTGCTGCTTCAATACATCTTCCACTTCGGAAGTATTGATCTTATCACCTTCCACTTTGAAGCGGTTCTTTTTGAGCAAATGTTTATTCTCAGGAACCAATTTGGTCGGGGAAACAAAACACCCCTGAACAGCAAATACGGCCGTAAGAATTACGAAAATATGAATCCATTTAAGCTTCTTCAACTTACTCAGCATAAGACAAAAATAAGATAACGAAAACAAAAATTCATTTTAAACGAGACGAATTTGGTAAGTTTGACAAAAAAAAGTGGAAGCTCTTTCTAAAGCTAAGCAAAAATGGATCCGGTCTCTTCATCTGAAAAAAAACAGGGATGAGGCCTCACTGTTCGTTGTAGAAGGCGAAAAATCAGTACTTGAAGGACTTTCAGTCTTCTCCGCTCATTTAGAAATATTGGTTTCACTTGAGTCATTTATCCAGCAAATCCCGGACCAATTTCTTTCGAAAACATTTACCGTACCAACTAAAGATTTAGAACAGATTTCCGAATTAAAAACGCCAAACAAATGTATTGCAGTGTTCAAACGCCCGGAAGTTACTTTACTGAGCGGTGAACTAACGGTCGTGCTCGATGGAATCCAGGACCCGGGAAATATGGGAACTATTCTCCGGCTTGCTGACTGGTTTGGAGTAAAACAAGTGGTTTGTTCCAAAGACACGGTAGATTGCTATAATTCGAAAGTCATTCAATCCTCCATGGGTGCAATTTACCGCATCGCTGTTCATTATACAGACCTGGCAAGCTATTTGTCGGGAACTACACAACCGAAATACGGAGCAATGCTGAACGGAACCAATTATAAAGCAATCGAATACCCCAAAGATGCCATTCTGATTATGGGCAACGAAGGAAAAGGCGTACGTCCGGAAATTGAAAGACTGATCGATTTCCCGGTCACCATTCCGCGTTTCGGGGAAGCAGAATCCTTAAATGTAGCCACGGCAACAGCCATTTTATTGGCAGAAATCGTTCAGTAAAGATGAAGTTTTTAAATACCTTATTTTTCGTTTTTCTTTCGTTCGTTTTGTTTTCCCAATTCGGAGAAGCAAAAATTGACACCAGTAAATATGCTTCTTACCGTTTATCCATTCGCATTGCGAATAACCGGATCGCGGCAGACGAACGCAATGCCGAAGCGTATCTCCAGCGCGGATATTACCGGAACCTGCTCCTGGATTACGAGGGTGCGCTGCAAGACATCGACAAGTACATTTCCCTGAAACCGAATGAAGCATCGGTTTACAAATCCCGGGCTAAGGTGAACTTTGAAAAAGGAGATTTGCAGCAGGCAGTCAAAGACATTTCAAAAGCCATCGAACTGGATCCGAATTTTTACGATGCAATACGGGACAGGTCCACTATTTATTACCAGTTGAAAGATTATAAATCGTGTAAAAAGGACTTGCAGCGGTTAATCGAAAAGAATCCGGCTGATTTGTCAACCGTCATTTCATTAGGCTACTGTGAAACAAAAGAGAAGAACTACCCGGAAGCGATCCGCATTTTTGAAGGAGTGATTGCCAAAGATTCCCTTCACAAAGAAGCTTACACCAACCTGGGATTTTGCCATTTCAGTTTGGGAGATCACACAAAGGCATTGAAATACATCAACAAAGCGCTTCAAATTGATCCGAGATATCCGGAAGCATATGACAAGCGGGCACAGATCCGGATGAAAGACGGTGATTACAAAAGTGCGCTTGAGGATCTGAACAAAGCACTTTCCTACAATCCGTTTATGCCTGCTTCGCTGAATAATCGTGCATTAGTTTTCATCGAGTTAAACAGGCACACCGATGCGCTGGGCGATCTGAACCTGCTTTTGGACCTCATAGAACCTACCGCAGAACTGCTTCGAACGCGTGCAAAAGTTTGGGGGAAACTTGGAAACAACGAACTAATGGAACGAGACCTGAAGTTTGCAGCAGAAATTGAAAAATAATTATCAATTAGCAATGTGTTAATGATCAAAGAAGGAAGATCCTTTTAATCATTGATCATTATTCTTCGTAATACGATTTGACTGCATCCACGCACTTCATTCCATCTATTGCCGCTGAGATAATTCCACCTGCATAACCGGCACCTTCTCCGCATGGAAATAAACCTTTGGTACTGACACTCATACAGGTTTCCGGATCTCTTGGAACGGATACCGGGCTGGATGTACGTGATTCCGGTGCATGCAACACAGCATCATTGGTCAAAAAACCACGCATCTTACGGTCGAAATCCACAAATGCCTGCCTCAGTCTTTTGGCAATGAAATCAGGTAATACGGTGTTCAAATCAACAGACACGATTCCTGGCTGATAGGAAGTTCTGGGAAAATCTTTGGATTTTTTTCCTTCTACGAAGTCCTTCAGTCTTTGTGCAGGAACAGCTTGCGTACTTCCGGCTGCTTTCCAGCAGGTTTGTTCTACCTGTTGCTGGAATTCGAGGCTCACCAAGGGATTTTCCGGGGAATAATTCGGCAATTCTTCCGGTTCTACACTCACTACGATCCCGGAATTGGATGTCGGATTGTTGCGCTTAGAGGGCGACCAGCCGTTGGTAACCACTTCTCCATTCTCTGTGGCACAGGGCGCAATGATCCCACCCGGACACATGCAGAAGGAATAGACTCCTTTATCCTGAACCTGTGTTACGAGTGAATAGGAAGCCGGTGGAAGAAATTCGTCGTTGTGTCTTCCATGGTATTGAATTTCGTCGATTATGGTCTGGGTGTGTTCTACCCGAACTCCCAGTGCAAATGCTTTTGCCTGGATTTTCACCTGTTTATCTTTCAGCAAATAAAAGATATCCCGCGCCGAATGTCCGGTTGCCAAAACCAATGCTTTACACGGAATTTTCTCACCGCCATTGATCTCAATGGCCTGTACTTCGCCTTTTGCGATCTCGAGATCCGTCAGTTTCGATTCAAAACGCACTTCACCGCCAAACTCACGGATACAATCACGCATGGCCACAATTATCTGCGGCAGCTTGTTCGTCCCGATATGCGGATGTGCATCTACAATAATATCTTCATGCGCCCCAAAATGAACAAACCATTTCAAAGCTCTCATCACGTCTCCCCGCTTCTTGGAACGGGTATATAACTTTCCGTCGGAATAAGTTCCTGCTCCTCCTTCGCCGAAACAATAGTTGGATTCAGAATTTACGATGTGTTCTTTATTCAGCTGTGCCAAATCGCGGCGGCGGGAACGAACATCTTTTCCTCTTTCGAAAACAACGGGCTTTAATCCAAGTTCCAAAGCTCTCAGTCCGGCATACAAACCTGCAGGGCCAGCCCCGATAATGTGTACTATTTTCGATTCCGCGGTAACTTTCTTCGGATGAAATTCAGCATCAAAAGCCGGCAGATTTCCGTCGAGAAACACTTCAAAGCTTGCATTGATCTTAATATCCCTTTTACGGGCATCAATGGAACGCTTGTGCCATTTGTAGGTAAACGGATGATCTTTCGGAAGTTTTAGTTCACGCGAGATTGCTTTCCGGATGAATACCTCATCTTGCGCTTCTTCGGGAGAAAATTGGAATTGTACCTGCATTAAAAAACGGATTCTGGTGTGCAAAGATAAAGTTTTCTTTTGACCAAAGAGGACGCGGAGAGCGCAGAGTTTTTATAGCTATTGTTGTTGGATAATACGCTAAGATACAAAGAGCGCACGATGGAATAATCTCCTCTCTTCTGAAAAAAACCTAAATACAGAATCTGACTTTGCGTCCTTATTTTCTCTGCGTTTCTAAATTATCCTTCGAAGATGAGGGAAATCCAGAGTACTTTATTGTAAAGTCGGTCAATTGGTTTTGAAACCGGTGAATAATCCTGGATTAATGAATTGGAAAAGCTTTGTGAGAATTTCACTTCGAGACCAAATTTGAAGTAAGGAGCAAACCACTCCAGACCGCCTCCAACCTGCCCCTGGAAGTCATGCGCTTTGATCTTAACAAAGGGATCAATGAAGTTCTGCGAAGCTTCTTCCTGTGATTGCAAATCGTAAGAATATTGACCACCAACAAGCACATATGCCGCAAAATTATTGATCCGCAAGGTACGGAACTGAAGCATTAACGGGAAATCAAGGTTCGTGGAGTTTACGCGCTCTTCGCTAAAAATATCCTTTTTAGTAGGATCTGGATCTTTGTGATAATACTGAACTGCCCGCTCCTGGAAAGACAAGGTCGGGATAAAACGCAGTCGCACAACCGGATGCCCCAGTTTCAATGTGGTTACGATTCCCACTTGTCCACCTGGCTGCCGCTTAGTCTCCAGGGATGTCAGTCCGTAGCTTTCATAAGCATCGGTTACCGGAACAGCTCTGAAATTAGCGGTATTTGCACCGAGCATGAACCCGAAATGGATCCAGCGTTCGTCAAAACGTTTGTAATTTTTGGGTTTTTCAGGTTGCGCAAAAAGAACACCGGACAATAAAATCCAGCAAATTGTTATTCCACACTTCATCTTCATACCTTTCAAACGCACGTTATTCTTTTTTATTTTGTGGCTTCGACTCTGTTCAGCCACCACTATTTAAAGTAGACTGAGCGGAGTGGAAGTCTATTTTACTCCCGAATAGATCGTTGCAATTCCACCGGAAACCAATCTTGCAGCTACTTTTTTGTAGCCCAGTTTCTCCAGGATGTCTGTGAATGCTTTTCCCTCCGGGAATGCTGCCACAGATTCCGGCAGGTATGCATAAGCTTTATCATCCTTTGAAATACGCTTTCCGAAGAACGGAATGATGTATTTCGAATGGAAGGAATAATATTGTTTCACAGGGAATTTTTTCGGTTTGGAAAACTCCAGGATGATCAATTTTCCGCCCGGACGAACTACACGAAGCATTTCGGACAATCCTCTTTCCAGGTCTTCGTAATTGCGCACCCCGAAACCAACGGTCAATGCATCGAAGTAATTGTCTTCAAACGGCAGGTTCTCGGAATCTCCCAACTGCATGGAAATCTTCTTATCGAAACCTCGCTTCTTCATCTTTTCACGCCCCACTTCCAGCATACCTTCCGAAATATCCATTCCAACTACCTGGTCCGGGTTGAGTTTCAGCAATTGAATCGCAAAATCACCTGTTCCCGTTGCCAGGTCCAGGATGCGCTTCGGCTGGATCTCTTTCAGCATGTTCACTGCTTTTCTTCTCCAGATGCGGTCAATTCCAACGGATAAAAAATGATTCAGGAAATCGTAGCGCTTCGAGATCTTGTTGAACATCTCTGCAACTTCTTCCTTTTTTGATTTATCGTCTTTACCGTATGGTTTTACAACTTTTCTTTCCACCTTTTTAATTGATAATGAAAATTTGAAATTTGAAAAGAATGAAACGGGACTTCGACTACGCTGCGCCTTTGCTGTAGCTTTAGTGCAAGCATTCAGTCACCTTTTTCAATGGAACTTTTCAATTCTCAATTTTCAATTTTACATTCTAGTTATATTGTTTTCCTTCACACTCCTGTACCAGCTGATCGGGTTCGATGCTGACTACTCCGCTCTTTTCACAAACCAATCCGCCAGCCAGGTTTGACAACTCTGCAATGCTTTGAATGGAAAGTTCTGCCGTCAGGCATAAAGTTGCTACCGAAATAACGGTATCACCTGCTCCGCTTACATCTGCAATATTTCTGAAATGTGCCGGAGTATGGTATTCCATTTCATTTTTCTTAATGAAAACGCCGTGTTCGGAAAGTGTTACGAATGTGATCTCGTTAGTTAGCTCTTTTTCCAATTGAGCTACCGCCTGATCGAATAAATCCCGCTTTTGGAATGAACAATCGATCCCGATCCCTTCTTTTAGTTCCTTTAGATTCGGCTTGAATAAAGTCACTCCCCTGTAAGCCAGGAAATTGTCTTTTTTCGGGTCAACAGTGGTTGGAATTTGCTTTTCCGAAGCCCATTTGATCACTTCACCGATCACTTTCGGAGTAAGCACTCCTTTGTTGTAATCTTCAAAAATGATCGCGTCAATGGTTTCAGTATCTAATACAGACCGGATCTTCTCCAGGAAATCGCTTTCTTCCTTTGCAGACAACGCGTGTGTATCTTCCGCATCAATTCGAAGCAAATGCTGATTGTTCCCGATTACCCGTGTTTTAACCGTTGTAACGCGTTCAGGGCTTTTTAAAATTCCGTTGGCTGACATGTCCAGGCTACCAAGCAAATCTGTCAGATCGTCTCCTTTTTTATCTTTTCCGACAACCGAACAAATGATCGGAATTGCCCCGAGCGACTGAAGATTCAAAGCCACATTCGCTGCTCCGCCCAGGCGTTGCTCTTCTTTTCCCAAACTGATAATGGGAACCGGGGCCTCAGGGCTGATGCGGTGTACTTTTCCTAACATGTATGCATCAATCATGACGTCCCCGATCACTAAGATGCGTTTGGTCCTGAATGCTGCAAGTATTTCGTGTATCGTCATTTAGTTCAATTCTGCTAATGCGTTTGCTACGCGTTTCATCGCCTCGGTTAATGTCTGCTCAGAAGCGGCATAAGAGATCCGCATACAATTTGCGTCACCGAATGCTTCTCCTGAAACCAGTGCTACTCCTTTATCAAGTAAGTACATGCATAAATCTTCTGCTGTACTGATCGTTTTTTCAGCATGTTTTTTCCCGAAGAAGCTGGAAATATCCGGGAACACATAGAATGCTCCACCCGGTTTATTCGTCTTCACGCCCGGCATTTTGTCGAGTGCATCCAATACCAAAGCACGTCTGTTCTCGAATGCTTTCACCATGTCTTTCAAAACCGCAGGATCGGCATTTACCGCTGCAATCGTTGCACGCTGTGCAATGGAACACGTTCCGGAAGTAAATTGTCCCTGGATCTTATTGCATGCATCTGCAATTTCTTTCGGTGCACCGATATAACCAACTCTCCATCCGGTCATTGCCCAGGCCTTGGAAACTCCGTTCACGGTAACCACCTGTTCACGAACATCTTCAAACTGCGCCATGGAATGATTGTGTCCCACGAAGTTAATGTGTTCGTAGATCTCATCTGACATGACAATGATATTCGGATTTGCTTTCACCACATCTGCCAATGCGCGTAATTCTTCTTTGGTATAAACCGTACCTGTTGGGTTACACGGCGAAGAAAACATCATCATTTTTGTTTTCGGGGAAATCGCATTTCTGAACTGATCGGGAGTGAATTTGAAATCGCTCTCAATGGTTGTGGGAACTACTACCGGAACACCTCCTGCCACTTTCACGATTTCTGCATAGGAAACCCAATATGGTGCAGGAATGATCACTTCATCACCCGGATTGATCGCCGCCATTACCAGGTTTGCAATGGATTGCTTTGCCCCGGTTGAAACAACGATGTTCTCACGCTTGTACGGAATTCCGTTATCGCGGTTAAATTTATTAGCAATTGCATCTCTTAGGTCATCGTATCCCGGAACAGGAGTGTAGGTCGTGAAGTTCTGCTCCATCGCTTCTGCTGCAGCTTCTTTAATGAAATCCGGAGTATGAAAATCGGGCTCACCCAAACTTAAGGAAATAATGTCTTTTCCCTGAGCACGCAGTTCCCTGCTTTTTCGGGACATGGCCAAAGTAGCCGACTCTTCCATTTCCAATACGCGATCTGATAATTGAATCATAAAATTGCTTCGTTAATAAGTTTCAAATTTACTGAATATTCAGAATAACGGTGCAATAAATCGGGAATAAAGCATCCCTGCTGTTCCTCACGCGGATTTCGCAGGCGCTCTGTTTATGTTTCCCCCAGATGAACGCAGAAGGACGCAGATTTTCAGTTCAAAACACGACATCATGCAAGTGGATATAGCGGTAATCTTCCTGACTTAAAAGGCACTTTCCGTGTTTGTTTTGATTCGTTTACATTAATTTACATTGGTTTAATAGATATCGGATCCACTCCGTTTATCTTTCCGGAAAAGAGCAATTATGAAACTATTCTTTATCGGGATTACTGTGATCACATGTCTTTATAGTGCCCAAACGCTTAAAATCAAGGAACAGCACAAAGTGCTTCCATTTGTATCTTCCATTTCTGATGATACAATTGTTTACGGTCCGCAACTGCCGGATTATTACCCCAACAAGATCAGTCAGTATGTGCGTCGTATTTTACAGGACAGTAAAGGAAGACTTTGGTTCGGAACTAATTCGGACGGTGTAGCGCTCTATGACGGAAAAGGACTTTCTTACCTTTCTCTCAGGGAAGGCTTGAGCGGCACGCAGGTTACGGGAATCCTGGAAGATAAAGAAGGGAATGTCTGGCTTTCAACAACTGATGGAATCAGCAGGTACACTGATCGGCACACAATCCGGAATTTCACTGAAAAAGACGGATTGACAGACGCAAATACCTGGAGTATTTTCATCGACAGCAAGGGAATTCTCTGGGCAGGAACGAGACTTGGACTATGCCGTTTCAACGGAGAACGTTTTGAAGCTTTTCCGGTACAAGGTACAGAAGAAAGCTGGATCCGTGCCATCACCGAAGACCGGAAAGGGAATCTGTGGGTTGCTACCGCTGACAAAGGTGCTTTTAAGATCCATGGAAATCATGTCCAACAACTGTCAAAAGCGGATGGCTTGTGTTCAAACGAGCTAACTTGTATCCTGGAAGACAAAAACGGCAATATGTGGTTCGGGTCAATGGACGGCGGACTTAGCATATACGATGGAAAAAGCTTCCGGCATCTTAACACCGAAAACGGAATCGGCAATAACGAGGTTTGGAACATCTATGAAGACCAAAGCGGGATCATCTGGTTTGCTTCCGAAGGATATGGCATTTACCGCTACGACAAAGGAAAGCTTACCGTATTCGGTGAAAAGGAAGGTTTCCCGATGAAAGCGGTTCAGTCTGTTTACCAAGATAAACAAGAACGGATCTGGCTCGGCGGAGGAAGCGGCTTGTACCTGTATTTCGGAGGACAATTTACACCTGTAACAAGAAACGGTCCCTGGGGAGAAGGATGCTGAAAAACAGAATGAGAATGAATCCGCACGGCAGATTAATACGGATTAAAGAAGAGTTTAATTTGTTTTGATTACCGGTAGGAAACGGTTTTCGATCCGAATGAAATAGGTTCCCTCTTGTAAATCTTTGATTCCAACGGGTGATGAAGAATCGGTTTTACCGCTTAAAACGAGTTGTCCGAGATTATTGACCAGCGAATACTCCGTTTCTACATCCAAGCCATCGATAAAGAAGTGATCGTTTACCGGATTAGGACGGATATTCAGGTGAGAATCCCCAAGTTCATCTATTCCCAGCGTGCAATTTGTTGTATTTCCGAATAAATAATGCGCCGGAATATTGGGTCTTATTTCTGCACCTAGCGGAAAAGCGGCATTTCCCAGGGAAATATTGGACGGATCCCACCCACAGGCTGCGCCGGAATTATTCGCGCAGACAATTTGAGCATCGATAAAATTGGCTTCCGACTGGTAAATGATAATGCGTTTGGAAGGAGCTAAAAACAAGCCGGAATTGGGCGCAAGCGTTGCTATATAGAATTCAGTCGACAAAACATTGGGCTGATTCAGATCGTATTGATAGAGATTTTCACCTGAAATCACGTACATCTTGGAACCATCGGGTGAAAAGGCTATTTTGGAATACTGCGGAAATTCTTCCCGGAACTCAACGGTTCCCAACACGGGGTCCAAACGGTACAGTTTTGTTCCCACAGATAGGTGATTCCGATCCGGAGAAACAAGCAGCGCACCTTCTCCCGGCACCAATTTTTGGAAGTGATCAAAGCCGTTGACTCCGAAATGCAGGTGATACAACGAATCGCCGGTATATGAAAACAACCAGTAACCTTCTCCTCCCGATTTCAGTTCACCGTCCGAATCCAGAACTGCAGTCACCGGTTCGTAAGCCGTTTTATGGCTTGAAAGCACATGGTACGGAACGAGTTGATTGTATTTGGAAATCACCGCACCTGCTCCATTGGAAGCGTTCATATCGATGATGGAATAAGTTAACCCGGAATTATACTGAATGGTCGAAAACGAACTTTCCACGCAATCTTTGGTGAATAAGTAATATTTCCTGTTGGTCGGTGTGATTCCGATAGGATCCGGTAAGATCATCGCTCCCATGAAACTGCTCAAACAGCCTCCCGAATCTACCATTTGTCCATTTTGCATGAAACTATGGTCCGGTTTAAAAACTCCACCCGGCCAGGGAGCGGTTGGAGAAACTCCTCCATTGCTGTAAAAAAGCAGGTTTCCATCGGCATCGCATATCGAAGCAGCACATTCCCGGGAATCTTTTGCCTGTGCAGAAAGCACAACGGGTGGATCGTAGCGAAAATCCAGGAGCATTTTACCGATATAAATGGTACTCGCTTCGTTTTGGGCCACAACTCCAAACGCACTATTCAGTAAAGCTATGAGAATGAATGGTTTCATGATTTAAGAATTGATTGAACGAAAGATACTATTTAATTGCTAATTCCAAATTACGAATACCGGATTGAAGATATTTTGACTAATGAAGACAAATGATAAGGAGCGTTTGATTAAATTTAGCATGCAGGCGTTTGCAACTGGCTAATTCGCTTTAAAATTAACAACTTATGGAAATCAGATTTTCAGAATTCGACATCCGGGATTTACTCAGTAAAACAACCGTTTTCGAGCCCACCATCGGGAATTACCAGTTTTTCACTGTCAATGAACAGTTCTTATACGTTGTGAAACTAAGTAACGGAACTATTTATTTTACCACGGATGAATTGCTTGCAAACAAGGAGCAACGCATTTCCAGGGAACAATTGATCCTGGCAGCCGGCCGTTTCACAAAAACAGCTTCACAAAGCGGTCCACAAAGAAGACGGGAATCGGTTATCCCGGATGAATATGCCGATGCACTGGGAACCTCCGTACCTAAAAAGAACCAATCAAAAATGGTGATTTTGGGAGCAGCAGTTGTCCTGGCTCTCGGGATGGTTGGTGCAATGGTGTTTTTAATGAGCGCTCCCGAAACGGAAACTCCTACCTACATCGAAAAAGTTCCGAATCCGGCAGACACAAGCGGGCAAGCAGGCAGAGACTGAGAAAGATCTAGAACTGCCCAATCGAAAAGGTTAGTATTCGTAAAATAGATTTCCTGCGGAAAACCACATTTCAAAAATGTGGTAAATACTGAAAATGAAAGTCGAAAGATCAACTAATACCGTGTTTGATTAGATTCGCAGAATAGCGTTTAAAAATGAAACTCAATTTCTTTGCATAAAGCTCAAAAACCAGCAAAATATTGTTGTCAGTTGAACCAGTTTGAACAATTTCAAGTTTCATAAAATACTACCATGCATGCTTAACCAAGCTATAATTCCAGAAAATTTATTGAAATGGACTAATGAACCTGAATCTTCTCATATATTAATTGGTAAGAATGGTGCAGGAAAAAGTCTATTATTAAATCGGCTCGCAAACACCTTCTTAGATGAAGGGAGAAAAGTAATAGCAATATCAAATACTATTTACGACAAATTTCCTAGTAAAAGTCAAAGTAATTATTTTATGATGAGGGACAGAGCCGGGAGAAAAAAAGCCACAATGGCAATCAAGAAAGTTCTAAACAGTTTCGATCAAGCAGATGAGGATCAGCTATATATAGCTGCTAAAAGTCTAATTTATGTTGGATTTGAACCTAAAATCGGAATTCGTATCAGGTTTGAAACGAACATTGATCATCACAATCATTTAATTGGTGAACTATTTTCTGACAGAGATGAATTACATTTTCTAGAAGATGTATTAGGAAAAGCATTAATCAACAGGGATACAATTTTCTGGATAGACTTAAAAGATCATTCTTTTGAAAGCTTAAATTCAACTAAACTAATTTGGTTAGTCCAAACAGAGACCGAGCTAAAAAATAGAGGTCTCATAAAGGGACTCGAATTCTTCTTTTCCAGAAATGGCGTTGAATTACCTTTACTTGAAGCCAGTTCAGGTGAGTTAGGATTAGTATCCACAATGTTTTTTTTGGGTATGGTGATTCAACCTGATATTGTCATTTTAATTGATGAACCAGAAAACAGTTTACATCCTGAATGGCAAAAACAATACATTAGCACAATCTTGGATAATTTTTATTTGTTCACCCCAAAAATCATCATTGCTACTCATTCACCACTTGTATTAAATGGAGAGCGTTTGAAGATTGAATTGACACATATTTACAAATCAATTGATGGACGTTTTTTAGAATACTCAAATCAGACAAAGAATATTGAGGCTGCCTATGCTGATTATTTTGATGTCATTACCCCTTCTAACAGAATGTTGTCGAAACGACTTATTAAGCTATTAAATCAATTGCAATTAAAACAATTACCCATGGAGGATTTTAAGAGAGAAATAGAAAATTTTAAAGAAAACATTTTTGATGATCAAGATAGTAAGCAGACAACACTTCTTAGTGGAGTACTTGAAATAGCAGAACAGTTGTAAGATGAATTTAAAGATAATTCTTAATGATAGTGATATTCTGTTAATAGAACAAATCATAGGTGATGATGGAAAAAATTGGAGCGATAAAAGACTACAACCAATTAAAGATAAAATTAAAGCATATCTGAAAGACAAAGATTGCTCATGTTGCTATTGTCGTAGAAGCTTTCATGGAGAGTTCAATTATGTAATTGACATTGAACATATATTACCTAAAAGTATTTTTCCAATTTATGAATTCTATCCAAAAAATTTAAATATTGCATGTAAACGATGCAATATGGAAATTAAAAAAGCACGTATTGATTTCTTGAATAATTCGAAAATTGAGCTCAACGATTTACACGATCCTTTAAACTACAAATTTCCACATCCGAATTTTGAAATTTATGAGGACCATTTAAAGTTAATATCAAATATTAACGGTAATGCCAAACTTACATATTATCAAATAAACACATCAGGTAGTAAGGGAACTTTCACTAAAGAGTATTTCAAACTTGAAGAACTTGAAGAAAACTCTTTGAATGAAGCTCAAGGAATCAATGACGATGTGGAAATTCAGTTAATGTCTGATGCCCATGCTCAACGATTAATTAATCTCCTAAAAAACAATACTTAAAATTAAATAAACAGTTTAGGACTCCCCCTCATACAACTCCCGCCCCCACTCATCTTCGCTTCGGTGATTGTAGTAATCGTTGTGAAGCAATTCCTCGAATTCTGCTTTCAATTCATGAATCGCAACGGGATCGGTGATCCGGATCCGGGTTTCGTGGTTGAAGAGCTGCCCCGACCGGGTGAAATTGACAGAACCCAGGTAGGCAATCCGGTCGTCGATGATGTAGAGCTTGCTGTGCAGACTGAATGCTCTTGAACGGTCGGTATTTTTCCGGGAGAAATAGGAATAAAAAATCTTGATCGGGAAAAGCGACGAATAGGAATAATAAAGGAACTGTATTCGTTTGGCTTGCTTCCAGAGGTATTCCCCGAAAAGTGCAAGTATGGCAAATACGGTAAACTGGATGTAATCCGAAGACTTTGCAGATTCTGAAAACAAATGCGGAAGATTCATGAGTGCTATGAATCCGAACAGGAACATCAAACCGATTCCGATCCAATGGAAGAATTCCTTCCGGTTTTTCAGCTGTTCGTCTACATGCTTGTGCTGACGGATAATCTTGTAACAGTTTTTGTCGTCGGTGTGCTTGTGGTCTTCGATCTCATCAGAAGTAACCAGTTCAATGGAAATTCCCAGTTTGAAGCGGTCAAGCAGCACGTCTACCAATTTTGCAGATAAATAAGGCGACATCACCCGGATCGATTTCTTTGCGGCGCGTATGTCTTCCATGATCATCTTCCCGGATCCTTTCCCGATGTAAATATCTCCCGTTACGTTGTTGATTGTTCTGCTCATAGCAAGTGGTTTGTTTCAGTTGGTATTTCTTCTACTCTTCATAAGTAGGAATCATGAGATTCGGTACAGGCTTTTCGGATCTTTTTATAATTTAGTGGGAGCGGAATTAAAACCAGTTCCTTTCAACCTCCAATGGCAATCTCTAAAAAAGGAAAACGAAAAATCATCGTTGACGGAAAAACCTATTTCTGGTGGGTTTATGATGAGGTGGACCAAACTTCTTTCGACGGAGAGCAGATCAAACTGGTTGCGGAAGATCAATCGCACTTCTTACTTTATGGCTTACAGCAGCAAGATGGAAACCGGATGGTAGTCATTTGCCCGGGAAAAGATGGTGCAGGCATTGCCATGGAATGTCCGAAATTTGAGAACGAATACGGAATCATTACTCCTGCCGGAATCCGGAAATTAATAGATTGGTGTAAAGCAGAACCCGGTGAAACCAATATCCGGCGAATATATGAGAACGGTGAACTAAAATCTTATTTAATGCTGCAATCGCAAACACACCTGCTTCGTGTTCGGATCACTGAGCTCATGAACTAATTTAACAGGTCAAAACCGGCGCTTTCTTAAGAAATTTTAACCCATTTTCTTTTGTAAAAGAGGGAAACATTCAGTAACTTACCCTTATTATACTATTCATTGGTAAATTTTAAGTTTATGTATCGATCAGCCAAATATCGAAACACACTTAACTTGCTCCCTCCAATCCTTTTAGGAGTTTTAATTCTTTGCGTAAATTATCAGATTATTGCATGGGGAATCAGAAGAGAATTTCTGAGTTTCGGTTACTTTATCTGGTTACTCATCGGGTTCCTGATCTTTATCGGTTACCTGGAAATCATTTATTTTATGTTCTCGGTGATGGAAATTACATCCACAGAGATCATTTTTTCCAAACCCCTGAGGCGTTTCGGACTGTTCCGCAGACGAAAGAACCGTTGGGTCATCCGGCATTCGGAATGGACGGAACTGCATGCCTTCATTTTCAAGTCGAATACCACACTGTATTTCAGGAAAGAACGTGATTCCGTGTTTTTTGGGACCATTGAAGGCGGAAACCTGTTTGTGAGGAAAATAAAAAAGCACTTCCGGGAAAAACTGATTTACTCGACTTCGAACAATCAATTTCCGAGAAAGCTCCACAAAAAAATGGACGAGGAATTCCCGGAACGGGTCATGCGATACTGAGGAATCTACCAGCGGATCTCACAGATTTCATTGTTACAGTTTACTCCATGTCAGTATTCTGCAAACATGAATACTGACATGAAACTAAAAAAGACCACAAAGAGTCGGACTCTGTGGTCTTTTTGCGCCGGATTTAAACTTATAAAATTCTCCAGCTATCATTCAAATCCAGAAGGACATCCACTGTTGTTATTCCCGGAGGAAATTCTATCAGCTGTTTGTCGTACATATCGTCTATTTCAAAAAAATCGCCGGCACCGGGTTCGTAATTTCCGAACCCGATCCAGTATTTTGGAGAAACAGGTGCTGAATCCTCCAAAAAATGAATGTTCTCTATTCTCAGAGTCCAGGATAGAATGCACTTAGTAACAGGGAATACGTACATAGATGCAACATCTGATATTCCCCCGTTCTGAACTTGCTGAAAAATCATTACGGTACCGGTTTTCCTGGAATTATTCTGAAAATGAACCTGATATTGCACTGTTTTCGCTTCTGATTCCTTTTTATCTATCATGAATATTCGGTTAGGATGACAAAATTACTGATTGCAAAAAAACACCGTACCGGGACTTCTCCCGTAAAAGGGATGTGAGAAAAACAAGTATTCAGGTGGGAAAAGAGCATACCTTCAACAAGGTAGAGCCATTCGAATTTGATTAGATTTGTCCGTAACCTCATTATTAATGCTTGTTGTGGAACAGTTCCGCAGCAACCTAAAACAACACTATTCATGAGCAAGTATCTTTTTAAGGACAAGCCCGCTTTACTTCAGCGCGACCTGTCGAACCTCAAGGCTGACCAAGCCGCTGTGAATGCCATGGTACAGGCAGCAGTCAATGTCGAACTGTTTACCATCCCGCTTTACATGACCTCACTGTACTCCGTTCACGGAATGCACCAGATCAACGGATCCGGAAACAACTATTACCAGGGGCGTTTGTGGCCAGGATTGTCAACTACCCGGAAAACCGACACTCCTTTAACGACCAACCAGGATGTATTCAACAAGGTTTTCAGTGTATTCATTGCTGAAATGCTACACCTGCAATTGGCTTCAAACATCTGTACGGCTGTGGGCTACACTCCGAGCTTTACAAGTCCTTTACTCCAAAACGAGGATCACAGCTGGATTTGTTACGGAGAGAACAACACCGTTATTCCACATGTACTTGACCTGAAGGATGTCAACCAAGACAGTGAATTCTATGGATTAAAAGTCAAACTGGATTCCATGAACGCCACGCAGGTCAAATTGTTCCTGGCCATTGAGGAAACGGAGTACAATGCCGAACAAAATGTAGACCCGGAAATCTGGAAGAGCAAATATTCTCCGACAGTTCCATATCCAGGCTGGACAGCATCAAATACAGAAAAAGACTTACCACTTTTCGGAACGATTGGTCAAATGTATATGTGCCTATGGGAATACCTGTCGATCCAATATACTGACGGGCAGACTTTGTGGGATAAAATGTACGATAAGAATGCCATTCAGCAGGATATTTTCAATACCGCCGCGCCACAATACCCAAACATGAGTGTTCAGATCGATACAAGTTCTCCTGTACCTCCTCAATTACAGGTTTTGAACATGATCAACGGAATCACGGACCAGGGAGAAGGAAGCGGTGTAGTAGACGATATCATCAAACGCCTGCGTGTTCAAATGCCTCTAAAAGTAGTAGAAAATCAATACCAGCCGGACGAAGCAAACATTGCAAAAAATTATCCAAGTTATACGGATACGGGTATAGCACTCCCTACTTCTGCTGATGCTACGGCACGCGGAGGTGTAAACGGGGGAATGGACCATTTTGAGATCTTCCAGGCCGTTCAGCAACTGATCCAAAAACCGGATTTCCTGACCTGGGATCAATGGCATCAAACCAATAAAACCTGGCAAGCAAGCGACTTGATCAAAGACCAGGCGGATTATGAAACAAACCTGAAAAACTATCCGCAATTGCCTACCGCAGATCAAATTGTGACTGCGATGAACAACCTCACACCGGCGGATCAGACTGTTTGGAACAAAAATTACGAATTATTCAGCCAGATCGCTACAGGTTCTATTACAGGAATGACAACTGTCCTGGACAAATACTGGATGAGTGCAGATGCCAAATTCCCAATGCCGGCAATGAGCGGAACCGCAGACAGAATGTCTATTTGCTGGGCTTTATTCGGAAAAGCACCGGATTTATCCATCGCTCCTCCGGTTAAAAAGGACAATGTGTTGTACCATGCCTGCCAGGGAATGGCTTTAGACAAGAACACACCTTCACAAGACTGGGGTTGTGCTTCTCCTGCAATTTACCATACCTGTATCGGATCAAACGGTTGCAGATCCGAAGGCGGCTGCGGATTTGTTCAGGCAACAACTGGCGGCGGATCCTGCGGCGGATCAGGGTGCGGACAGAAAACACTCCGTTCGCAGTCAAACGTTCTGTGCGGTCAAAAAGTATACAGCGCTCCGGCAGATAATAAATGTGGCGCTTTAGGGGGCTGTGCCGTTCCGATCTCGGCTTCACAAATGTATCCGACTCCAAAAGGACCAATGGAGTTTTTCAACTTTACACAAAACCCGGATGGAACCTGGAATAACGTTCCGTTACCGGAGCAATATCCTTACAAAGAAGGGCAATTGGTTCACGATGTAGCCTGGGACGCATATACCGCAGTTTTGAAAGCAAGACAGCAACCTGTTCCGGATAAGCCGACTCCGAATGATATTCGCTTGGCATTTCCGCCTTCGACCTAGGTTTCGACTTCGCTACGCTTATGCTGAAGCTTTAGCGTAAGTATTCAACCTACTCTTAGTTGGGAAGTTGAGTTCAATTTATTCCTACAAGGTGACTTCGACTTCGCTCAGTCACCTTGTTTACCTCATTTAAACTATTTATGGAGCAGCAAAAACCACTTCCACGCATGGGGTTCCCGAACTTAGGTTTGGGCGTCGGGTTGCGAAGCCAGCATTACGATTATATTCTTCAGAACGATCCGCAGGTGGATTGGTTCGAGATCATTACGGAAAATTACCTGGACAATTACGGACTGGGGCGCCACATGCTGGAACACATCCGGAAACAAAAACCGGTGGTGATGCATGGCGTTTCGATGTCGATCGGAAGCACTGACCCGATTGATACCGTTTACCTGGAAAAGCTTTCGGAACTGGCCGATTTCCTGGAACCTTCCTGGATTTCCGATCACCTTTGCTGGACGGGTGTTGCCCACACCAATACACACGATCTGCTTCCACTTCCTCTAACAGAAGAAAGCCTGAAACATGTTTCGGAACGTGTATTGCAGGTCCAGGATTTCCTGAAACGGCCTTTGATCCTTGAAAATCCTTCGACTTACCTGGAATTCACGCATTCTACCATTTCCGAATGGGAATTCCTGGCAGAACTCACCAAACGCACAGACTGCGGGCTGCTTCTGGATGTCAACAACGTATTTGTATCAGCAACGAATCATGGATTTAATCCGGAAACTTACATCCGCCATATTCCGGCAGACCGTATTGTACAAATTCACCTGGCAGGACCAACTGATTGCGGTTTCTATCTCGTAGATACGCATGACAATCCTGTTCCCTCGAAAGTATGGGAATTGTATCAGCTGGCTCACCAGTTAACCGGCGGTGTTTCGACCTTGCTGGAATGGGATGCAAATATTCCTTCCTTCCCAGATTTGGTGAAAGAATTGCATTTGGCAAAAGAGGTCATCCAGGGAAAAATTCCCAATACCCCTTTATTTCAATCGAAGCAGGAACTCGTTTCCAACCCGGTTTCCCATCAATTGGTACAAAACTATGAGTGAGGCATCCATTTCAAACGTTCAGAACTGGCTCAAAACCATTTTGGTCAGTCCGGGACATGTTCCTGAAAAAATTTCAAGGGCCGAAGATTCCTGGAAATTGAAAGCACAGGAACTCGTAAAAGGCGATGAAAACGTTTCCCGGGAAACACGGATCGGGATTTATGCTATGGGCTACATGCTTCGTTTACTGGAATGCATGCAGGCAGATCTTCCTTCACTTTATGCTTTTTGGGGACCTTCCCTATTCGATCTCTTCGGGAAGGCTTATATTTTGCAGCATCCTTCCCAATCTTACTCCCTTTATGACCTCACCGCAGGTTTTGCAGATTTCCTGGACCGTACACGTCCGCCGGATGAATTAATTGACCGGGAAAACAGTGTTCAATATGCTATTCCGGCAGAACTGGTACGCATGGAACGCGCACGGCTGGCTGCAATTCTCAGCAAGGGAACAGAAGGAATTGAAACGGTTTCCTCTTTGGGTTTCTTTTCATTTTTTTCCGGTGAACAAACCAGTTTTCAGGCTCATCCTGCATTGCAATTGCTGGTTCAGAAAATGCCGCTGGTTGATTTGTACCGACAACTGATGCAGGACGAAGAACCAACAATCCCTGATTTCCAAACAACTTATATTGCTGTTACACGCCTCCATTTCCGGATCCGGTTCCATGAAATCAGCGAACAACAGTTCCATTTCCTGAGTTACCTTCAATCGCGTGATCAACCTACCGATTTACAGGAAGCCATTCATTATACAGCGCTTCAAACTTCGCAGGATAAAGCAGATTTACTGAGTACGATCTGTTTGTGGCTTCCCAATGCTATTGACATGGGATTGCTTGTTGAAGCAGGATTACTTTCCCCTACTTAGTCTTTCGACAATAAACTTTTAGTATCTTCGCTCACGAAAAATAAGAACTCACTTCATGAAAAACGTAGCAGTTATTGGAGCAGGAACAATGGGTAACGGAATTGCCCATACGTTTGCACAATTTGGATATAAAGTATCGCTGATCGATGTTGCACAGGCTTCCCTGGATAAAGGATTGGCAACAATCACTAAAAACCTGGACCGTCAGGTAGCGAAAGAAGCGATCACGGAAGCAGATAAAGCAGCAACTTTGGCAAACATCACCACTTTTACTTCCATGGAAGAAGGTGTGAAAGGTGTTGAACTGGTTGTGGAAGCAGCAACTGAAAATGTGGATTTGAAATTGAACATTTTCAAACAATTGGATGCATTGACTCCTGAAAATGTGATTTTGGCTTCCAATACTTCTTCGATTTCCATTACGAAAATTGCTTCTGTAACAAACCGCCCGGAAAAAGTGATCGGAATGCACTTCATGAACCCGGTTCCGGTCATGAAACTGGTTGAGATCATTCGCGGGTATTCCACCACAGATGAGGTAACAAACCTGATCATGGAAACTTCTAAAAAACTGAACAAAGTTCCGGTAGAAGTAAACGATTACCCGGGGTTTGTGGCAAACAGAATCTTGATGCCGATGATCAACGAAGCCATTTATACTTTGTATGAAGGAGTTGCCGGTGTGGAAGAAATCGATACGGTAATGAAATTAGGAATGGCTCATCCGATGGGGCCGCTTCAATTGGCTGACTTCATTGGTTTGGACGTTTGTCTTGCTATCCTTGAAGTACTACACACTGGTTTCGGAAATCCGAAATATGCGCCTTGTCCGTTATTGGTTAACATGGTTACTGCCGGAAAAAAAGGAGTAAAAACAGGAGAAGGTTTCTATTCCTGGAATCACGGAACGAAGGATTTGATCGTAGCTCCGAACTTTGCAAAAAAATAATTTCACGAAATAAAACGAAGCGGTATTCTAAACAAGGATACCGCTTTTTTGTTGTAATAGATTCCTGAGACATCCTTCGGAAGTGATCAAAGCGCTCCAAAAACGGAAAAAGCTATTAGAAAAAGAGCTGAAAACAAAGTAAAAGCATTAAATCCCCGGCTGGCAGAACTCCTCTGCCACACCAACATGGTAAATTTGCCAATTTGCCTGTTTGCCAAATGGCAAACCGAGTCTGTTTTCGAAGTTTTCTCCTAACTTAGTATTCTCAAAGCAATTCCGTGAGATCATTTTTCGCACTTCCCATTTTTAAAGATATCCGGTTCTGGATCATCCTGTTCTTCCTGGTTCGGATCTACGGGATTACCAATCCTCCGTTGGAAGTTGCGCATAATTGGCGGCAAACCACCGGAACGATGGTGACCCGTAATTTCTACGAAGAATCTGCCAATATCCTGTATCCGCGTATCGATTTTGCCGGAGAAAAAACCGGGATCACCGGCATGGAATTCCCGCTTTTGAATTATGCTGACTACTTGGTTTCAGAAGTATTTGGATACCAGCATTGGTACGGCCGGCTCGTCAACCTCATCGTGAGTAGTTTGGGGATTTGGTTCTTTTTCCTCGTTCTAAAACGGTATTTCAGCCGGGAAACCGCATTCAACGCAGCGTTCATTTTACTGGTTTCGATTTGGTTTGCTTATAGCCGCAAGATCATGCCCGACACTTTTGCTTGTTCGCTCGTAATCATGGGTTTTTACTATGCCTGCAGGTATTTTGAAGAAGACCGGAGAAAATGGCTTCACATCACTTTGTATGCACTTTTCACGCTACTCGGTATATTAGCCAAATTACCTACCGGATTTTTGCTCATCCTCTATGCATTTTTCATCTTCAATAGACACATATCTATCCATCTTAAAATCGTCTTTTTCATTCTCAGCGGAATCATTTTAGCGCCCATTGCCTGGTGGTACTTCAGCTGGGTCCCCTATTTGGTTGAAAAGTACGAATTCTGGCATTTCTTCATGGGAAAACCGATCAGTATCGGGGCAAAAGAACTGGCAGAAAACCTGGGAGATGGCCTGAAACATTTCTACGATGCGGCATTAAAATTCGTCGGATTCGGTGTATTCCTGGTGGGGTTGTTTTTTGCGATCAAACAAAGAAACAAACTGCTGCTTTGGATTTTAGGTCTCAGTTTTTGTTCGTTTGCGATCATTGCGCTGAAAGCAGGATTTACGTTTACGCATCATTCCTATTACATCATTCCATTTGTTCCGGTCATGGCACTGACAGCCGGCTATGGAATTTCAGGTTTCCGGAATAAAACAGTGCAGATTGTTTTCTTAAGCATCATTGCATTGGAAGGAACTTTGAACCAACTGCACGATTTCCGTTTGAAGGAACACGAACTGGCATTTGTGAAACTGGAATCCGACCTGGATCAATTTGCTTCCAAATCGGACCTGATTGCTGTGAATACGATTGATAATCCCACCGCTATTTATTTTGCGCACCGGAAAGGCTGGGTTGCAAGCAACGAAGAGTTATCAGACGAAGCATTCCGGAAAGACATCCGGCAAAAAGGCTGCAAATACATTGTTGTGCTGAAGCGTTATTTGGGTGGAGATCTTTATTTGCAGCTTCCGGTAGTCCTAACCAATGAAAACTGGACCGTCTACAGACTTTGAGTTCAGACAGAAAAGCCTATCTTTGAGCCACTTTAAATTGACCTATGAAACAAACCTTCACGCTTTTCGCACTGATTTTGCTGCACTGCGTAGCATCCGGACAAATTGTAAGTCCTCATGCAAAATCAAAGCCAGTCAGAACGAGGCCCAATAGAATTTCAACAAATGATACAAACCGGATTTACGTCGTCAGGCATGCGCCTGAAAATATGCGGATTGTTCAATTCGGAATGGAATTGGGTACCGTTTTCATTGCCGATTCGGCTCACCGGTCTTACCTTCCCAAAAAACAGGTAATTCATTACGGAGCCAATTTACGGATTGGTGATATCTATAAAAACCGTGTATATGGAATTATGGGAGTTGAACTATACGCTCAGAAAAGCAAACCTGTAACGGGTTCCGGCATCAGCGTAGGCTCAACTTACAAAAAGAATATTTTTAACCTCATGGGATACATGGGCTGCCAGGTTCCCTTCCACCTTTCCGAATTGACTTCTATCAACCTGTCATCTGCCTTCATTTATGGATTTTCGAGCACTCCCAACCCAGAGGACGAGGTAAATTACTTTGGAGTGAGACTCGGGGCAAACATAGAAAGAAGGCTGGGAACGTTACCTATTATCGGGGTTTTCGGAATTAACTACGACAATAATTTTATCGTACGGGATGATCGTTCACCTGCAACACGGAACCCGAATCTCCTGAAAATGTACTTTGGAATACGCATTTAGATCTTTCCTGGACAAAATAAACTTTTTCAGAGTAATTTAGCGCTCAAATGGCAAAGCGAAGACAACCCCGTAAAAAAGCTGCTCCCAAGCGCAAATCCAAATCGAGCAAGAAGAAAAGCAGGTTCCTTTTCTGGATTGTTGTGCCAATAGGTGTTATAGCATTTTTCTTCTTCTGGTACCAATCAGAAGGAATGGTGCAGACTTCCACACATTTCCATGAAATCATTCCTCCCGGCTATAAAAGTGTGGGACTCGATGTTTCCCATCACCAGGGAGAAATCAATTGGGACTTGCTACTGAATGAAAAAGGATTTGACACGATCATTGATTTTGTGTACTGCAAAGTAACGGAAGGAAGCGATCACTGTGACACCCAGTGGCAGCGGAACCGCGAGTACCTGAATAAGCACGGAATTTCCAACGGGGCATATCACTATTTCAACCCGAAATCACTCCCAAGACCGCAGGCGGCGCATTTTCTTTCGTTGTATAAGATCCGGAGTATCGACCTTCCGCCTGTTCTGGATGTGGAAGACGAAGGTTTTTCGGATGAGGATCTGCGGGCAAAAGTGCTGATCTGGTGCGAGGAAGTGAAAAAAGCAACCGGGGTAAAACCGATCATTTACACCTCATTGAACTTTTACGAGACCAAATTCCGTGGGAAAATGGAAGGATACAACTTCTGGATTGCTGCATACAGTAGAGAACCGCAATACATGACTGACAAAGAAGTGCTTCACTGGCAATTTTCTGAAACGGGCAAACTTCCCGGAATTTCAGGAATGGTGGATCTGAATGTGAGCAAACAAGACCTTTATTAATTACTAATGCTTAATTCCGAATTAAGTATATTTTCTCACAAGTGTAACATCTGTTCAAATCTTGTTGAAACAGAGATTAAAATTACAATCGTAAAAGCTTTAGAAAATGTAATTCGTATCCCGATAGCTATCAGGACGTAAAATTCTATATCAATTATTCCAATACTGCCCTTCTCCCCCTTTCATTTGGTGGTAAGCACGCGTCAAATAAGCCAGCAGGATTCGCATTGCATCAAAGGCTTCTTCCGTTTCCTGGCTGATCTCTTTTTTCTGCAATTTCAGTAAGAGTTTCATATAAAGCGCATGAAAACACACTTCCAGGTGGTTCATTCCCTTGAGATTCGAATGCTCAATAAAATCCTCGATGAAAGGAAGTGCGGCAGAATAAAGTGTCCGGTATTTCTCGTCGTTTACAACTGTCAGCAGGGAATTGTGCAGGTAAGACAATTCTACCAGTACATCCTGCAATTCCAGGCGGTGCCCCACTTCAATGATCCGTTCTGATTTCATATCGTGGATCAAACCGGCATACCACGCCTTATAGCGCTCCAGGTAAGCACGGTCCGGAAGATTCGGTTCCACCACTTCTTTGACGATACGGTCGAGATCAAACTGGTATGCACGGATCAAATCTTCGATCTGGTACATGTACAGAATGTATTCGGCAACGTTCTCGTTTAGTTTTTGTTGAGCTATCAGCATGTTTTATTTTCCCAGCTCTTTATCCATAATTTCCTGTTCGTGATTCAGGAAATCGATGAACGATTGAGTTACATTCATTTTATCGTTGATGAAATTGATCTGCCCCCCTTGTCCGTGGATCAGTAGAATATCAATTCCGTATTTTGCGCAGTATTTCTTCCCTGCTACTTCAATCTTTTTAGAAAGTACCGTCAAAGCCTCACTGGTTTCTTTTTCCAATTGTGCTCCGCGCGTTTGTTGCTGCGTCATTAATTGTTCACGCAAACGCATGATCTCATTCTCCAGGTTTTGCAATTGCTCACCCGTTGCAGTTCCTTCACGCATGTACTTTTCGTAATTCTGGGCTTTTTGTTCCATTGAACGCTGCTTTGCAATCATTTCATTCTGGAAAGCTTCTCCTTTTTTGGTGATGCGCGCATCTTCATTTTTGTAATACGTAAACCCGTTTTTCAAACTATCTGAATAGTAAAACGCGATTTTCAAGCCTTTTGAATCAACCGTTGGTACAGCAGGAGCTGCCTCTTCTTTCGTTGTTACCTCTTCTTTTTTATCCGAACAAGCAAAAGTGGTTAATCCAAGAATTAATCCTGTTGCAATAACGTGTCCTAATTTCATATTTCTCTGTTTTTAAATGCTTCTTCCCAATCTGTTCTCATCGAAAGAAACCGATCCAGGGAGTTACGTAATAATTGATCTGTTATCATGCGCTTCAGCTCTTCCAGTCCGTTCACGTCGGATTCTGCAATTTTGAATATTTGCTCAAACTGGCCCAATTCGATTTTCACCAGGTATTTCGCATTGTAGGAAAAAACCTGGATCTTATAACGGGCATGTGGAATGTCTGCTATTACACGCATAGTCTGACAAAAATAATGAATTTGAAAAAAGAGCGGCTTTTTCTGACCGATAAATAGAAAATAATTGATAGCCGAAAATGGAAAACAAACGGTTACCGCCTTTTCTCCTTTTCAATTTTAACTTTTAAATTTTCAATTTAAGATTATGCGACTACCAGATCGTTATCCGTATATTCACGGAAATCGAATGGAACATGCACCATGAAAGCGTAGTCCTGGCCTACTTCATACATGTCTTCGTCAGATTGTCTGTAGTACCATTCTACTTTCGCTTTTTTTCCGGAATCCACCAGTTCGTTCAGCTTATAAAGCAAAAACAAAATGCGCTTGGAGGAAGTAATATTGAAATACTCCAAATCAATTCTAACAAGCGTCTCGTCATTCGGATTCGCCATGTAGTTATCAAACCATGTTAGTACCACACCCCAAAAAGCCTCCGGATCATCCGGAATCGAACGACCTCTAATTTCCATGATCCCTGATACAGGATCTAAATTTACTAAGGGTGTTTGAGCAGTTGCCTGAATTAATAATGTGTCCATTTCTCACTTTCGCTCCTGCAAGTTGTAAATTATTTTTTAAACAACAAGGTACTTTTCTACGAAAGATTTAATATTTTCGACTAAGCACCTCTGTATCAACAGCCAAAAACTTAACATTCGCTTAATATTCACTCATTTTGTGGAAACCGGTCAAATCCTCCAAAGGGCTTGCAATGGCCTTTTCAACGGTAATCCGATAGCGTTCAAATACTTCTGAAAAAATATCCCGCTGCTCATAACCGTATGAACCGATGAATGAAATTTGCTCCAGTCCGGGAACGGAAATACAATGTGTTTCTACGAACAATTCGGCATTTTGCCGGTGTAGAAACGCGAAGTCAAATCCCGCAACTTCCTTTCCTAAGCCAGAGATCCATTGCTGTGCATCCGCTCCTGCCAATTTGGAAAGCAGGGATTCTTTCGATTGGAAAAGCTGAGTCCATGCTGTTTCCCACTCTTCCTTTTGAAGCAAATACCGGACAAGCAATTTACCGAAGTAAAATCCGCTTCCTTCATCGCCGACAAGCGAACCGTAGCCCCCGATCCGTTGTGTGATCTTTACCCCGTCATAATACACCAAAACGGAACCGGTTCCCAAAATGGCCAGCCAGCCCGAACGCAATCCGTAAAGCGCACGGCATGCCGCCAGGGTATCCGGGTAAACATGTACTTCAGAAAATCCGAACGGCTCCAGGAATGCGGTCATTTTCCCCTGTACCGTTTCACTCGAACAGCCCGCACCATAAAAATAGAGCGGAACTCCATACGCACCGAATTGTTCTTTGAGATTTGAAAATGCGTGCTCTTTCGAAAACACATATTTCGGATGCAGGCTTTCCGTTTGAAGAAATACCACTTCATTAGTGGTAAGAACAATCGCCCAATTGGTCGAAGAACCACCGGAATCGGCTATGATATACTTGGCTTCCATGACCCAAAAATACCGTTTTTCGGGTATTGTTAAACGCTTGTGTCCCATCTAATTTTGCGATTTGAATCCTGTAAAATGCACCCTATCCGCATGGCATCGGTATTCGGATAAAATCTAATATTTATGAAGATAAAAGCTTTTTGTGCTATCGTCCTTACTCTTTTGGTTTTTACCCAGTGTAAAAAGAAGAAAGAAGAAAATGCTGAATTCAACAGGGGGCCTATCATGGTCAATTTAGCTGATAATTACATTATCCCGGGATACAACGCGCTGAAAAGCAATATCGATGTACTGGAAAGCAAATGGAATGCATTCCTGGCAGATAAAACACCCGAAAACCTGGCCGAAGTAAAATTGGTCTGGGGTCAGGCAAATAGTTCTTTCCAACATGTAAAAGCGTTTGATTTCGGGCCGGCAATGACTGCAAACCTGGTTTTTACATTCGGAACATTTCCGTGTGATACGGCACAGATTCACAGCAATATCACCAACGGTGGATATAACCTGAATAACACTCAAAATTTCGACGCAACCGGTTTTGATGCACTGGATTACTTATTGTTCCGGCAAGATGCGCTGCTGAAATTCCAAACCGTCAATGCAAATTGCACCTATGTTTCGGATGTGATCTCCAAAATGAAAACAGATATTACTGGTGTTGTTTCCGGATGGGCAACATACAGAAGTACGTTTGTGAACGGAACCAGCAACGAATCCACCGGTGCTTTTGCACTCCTGGTCAATAATTTCTGTAAGGATTTCGAATTGTGCAAGACTACCAAATTGGGCTTCCCACTTGGAAATCACACGCTGGGAATCCAGCAGCCGAATTACCTGGAAGCACGCCGTTCCGGGATCGGTAAAGAATTATTGATCGAAAATATCCGTGCATCCCGCGCGATCTTCAACGGAGAAAGTATTTCGGGAACTAACGGAGTGGGATTTGATGATTATTTGAGTGCGCTCGGATCGGATAAAGCTTCGCTTGCCGCTACCATCCAATCCCGATTCAACTACATGGTAGATGTTCCCGGTTCATGGTCCGGAACCCTGGAAGAGCTAATGACTTCTTCCCCTATTACCCTGAAAGATTTCTACGATTATCAGCAGGCTTCCGTGATCAACCTGAAAACGGATATGGCTTCTGCTTTTGGTGTCTTGATAACTTATCAGGATACGGATGGAGATTAGAAAACGCTGGGCTGATTTTCTTTTCAGACCAACTTCCGCTACTCCACTCACTGCATTCCGGATCGTAATTGGAACCCTGTTCCTGTTCAGTACGCTCCGGTTTGTTTCCAACGGCTGGGTAAAGCAACTTTACATGGATCCTCCTTTCCATTTCAGTTACCTGGGTTTCGATTGGATTCAGCCCTTGCACGGAAACTGGATGTATCTGCCATTCATTGCGATGATCGTTGCCAGTATAGGAATCATTTTCGGGGCATTTTACCGATTTTCTGCGGCGTTGTTCTTCCTGGGATTTACGTATGTCGAATTGCTCGACAAAAGTTATTACCTCAATCATTATTACTTCGTAAGCCTCGTTTCTTTCCTGCTCATCTGGATGCCTGCACAGGTGCAGTTCAGTGTGGATGCAAAGAGAAATCCGGCGATCCGGCGAAATACCATTCCTCAATGGCCGGTATTTTTGCTGCGCTTTCAATTGGGAATCGTTTACTGTTTTGCCGGGATTGCCAAGATCAATTCCGACTGGCTTTTGGAAGCCCAACCGCTCAGAATGTGGCTGCAGGCATTCAGGGATTTACCCCTGGTGGGAGATTTACTCGCAACTTCCTGGGTGGCTTTCGTATTTTCCTGGTTTTCCTGCTTCTACGACCTCACCATTCCTTTTTTCCTTTCCAGCCCGAAAACGCGGAATAGCGCTTACTTTTTTGTGATCGTATTTCATTTACTTACCTGGATGCTCTTCCCCATCGGTGTTTTTCCGTGGGTGATGATCTTCAGCACGCTGATTTTCTTCCCGGCAGGTTTCCACGAAAAATGGATCAAATGGCTGAAAAAAGCAGTTCGCTGGACAAACTTCACTTCAACAGCCGTTCCCACTCGCCGGTCACCGGTTTTACTGATCTGTATTTCCGTTTTCCTGCTTGCTCAACTGATGATTCCGTTCCGTTACCTGCTTTACCCCGATAATTTGTTCTGGCACGAAGAAGGGTTCCGTTTTTCCTGGCGCGTCATGCTGATTGAAAAAAAGGGCTACGCCACTTTCTATGTGGAAGACCGGAAAACAAGCGGTTCCATTGAAATAAACAATTCGGACTACCTGAGTCCGCAGCAGATAGACCAAATGTCGAGGCAACCCGATATGATCCTGCAATTTGCACACTTCCTGGGAAAAAAGTACGGAGATACACTGCTGCACTTCGGAAATGAATCGGTGCATTTGATAAACCCCAAAGTTGGTGCGGATGTTTATGTGACCCTGAACGGAAGGCCCAATCAGCAATTCGTAAGCCGCAAAACAGACCTGATGCAGCAAACCTATAATTTGAAACACAGAACATGGATCATCCCGCTCGAAAACTAATTCTTTCCCTCTTGTGTTCTGTTCTCGTTCCATTTGCCTGGTCACAGGTTTTTGAAGGAACAATCGTCGACCAGGGAAACACTCCGCAATTCGGGATTTTTGTGCAATGCGGAGAGAAAACCGTCATGACGGACGAACAGGGAAAATTCCAGGTTCCATGCAATGAAGGTCCTTTGATCATTTACGGAGATGAGATCGACACACTGATGTATGTTCTGAACGGAATTATAGCACCGAATCACGTCATCAAAGTACAAACTTCACAAGCAGTGGAAGAAGTGGAAATCCGCAGCAAGCGCCTGCATTACTTCGACATCGGTTTCATTCCACCGATCAAAGGCGTTCAAATTGCCACCGGGACCAACACACTGATTGAGACAGAACGCCAGGGCGGTGCAAAATCAAGTGCCAATCCAAGGGAATTGTTCGCAAAAGTTCCCGGACTGAACATTTGGGAAAGCGACGGTGCCGGAATTCAAATGGGTGTTGGCGGAAGAGGATTAAGTCCCAACCGGGCTGCCAATTTCAATACGCGGCAAAACGGGTACGATATTTCGGCAGATGCTTTGGGTTATCCCGAAAGTTACTACACTCCCCCACTTGAAGCATTACAGGCCATCGAAATTATCCGTGGATCTGCAAGCCTGCAATACGGAACACAATTCGGTGGTTTGATGAATTTCATGATCAAAGATCCGGTCCAAACAAGCCCGTTTCAGTTCACCACCCGGAATACCGTTGGGAATTATGGCTATTTCGGAACATTTAACCGCATTTCGGGAAGTAGCGGCCGTTTAGAGTACCAGGCCTATTACCAGTTGAAAACCGGGAATGGTTACCGGCCCAATTCGGATTTTACCCAACAACAGGGTTTTGCCCAGATCGGTTTTCATATTAACGAAAACAACCACATCCGGCTGGAATATACCCGCATGAGTTACCTGGCAAAACAACCCGGAGGCTTAACGGACAAGCAATTCGAAGAAGATCCGAAACAAAGCATCCGCGACCGGAACTGGTTTAAAGTAGACTGGAATATCCTTGCCCTGCATTTCGATTCGAAACTTTCCAGGAAAACGCATTTGAATATCCGTGCCTTCGGAATGATCTCCGACCGGTATTCTTTGGGTTATCTCGGGAAAATAAATACCGCAGATCCAAACGGAAAACGCGACCTGATTGCCGGAGATTTCAAAAATACCGGAGTGGAAGCACGTGTTTTGCAGCGCTACAAAGTGACCAAAAAACAAAAGCACGAGAGCGCATTTCTGGTTGGCGCAAGGTATTACAGGGGGCAAACAACCAACGTCCAGGGATTGGCAAGTGACGGAGACCGCACAGACTTCAAATTCAATAATCCGGCAGAAATTGAAAACTCGGATTACCGCTTCCCGTCTGAAAACCTGGCGGCTTTTACAGACAACATCTGGTTTCTTGGAAATCGCTGGACAATTAATGCTGGCTTGCGTTTTGAATACATCAAAAGTGCTGCATCCGGGTATTACAAACAATACAACATTCACCCGCTGACTTTAGACACTTTGAGCGCTTACACGGTTGAAAGCTCGAATACCATCAGCCGTTCTATTCCGCTTTTGGGTGCAGGAACTTCTTTTAAAACCGGGAAATATTCCAATGCTTACCTCAACTTTTGCCAAAACTACCGGGCTGTAAATTTCTCCGATATTCGTGTTGCCAACCCCAACATTGTAGTGGATTCATTGATCAAAGATGAATATGGAAATACAGCCGAACTTGGATGGCGCGGATTTATCGGGAAGTATTTCTATACCGACCTGGCTGTTTTCAGTCTTTTTTACGGAGACAAGATCGGTTTGGCCCCGCAACCCAACTCAACGAGAAAAATCCGCACCAACATCGGGAATGCATTCAATACCGGCGTGGAATGTTTCATGGAGTTTGATTTTATCAAAGCGTTTGCTGACAGCGCGAAGATCGGATCTTCCATTTTTGTCAATTTTTCATACATCCACGCCACCTATATTTCTTCCCGCGAAACAAGTTACGTCGGTAAACAAGTCGAATATGTCAGCCCGGTCATGTTTAAAACGGGGTTAAAAGTCCGCGCTAACAACTGGCAGGTGCAAGTACAGGGTTCATACAATTCGGCCCAGTACAGCGATGCCACCAACTCGAAGGAAGGAAGCGGTGATGCGGTAATCGGGGAGATTCCTGCTTATTTTGTCATGGACCTGAGCGCGCGTTACAGTTTCAAAAAACAGTTCCAATTGGAAGCAGGCGTAAATAACTTATTGAATGCGTCTTATTACACAAGGAGAGCAACTGCTTATCCCGGACCGGGAATTCTTCCTTCCGATGGAATCACAATTTATGGTACATTGCAGTTTACTATAGAAGTGAAGCGATGAACCCGGCAGAAAAATACCGAATCCTGGAGCAAATTGGCGGAAACAGAAAACGAAAATTTGCACATATCTTTTTAACGGAAGACAAGATTTCCGGCGTAAAATCCATTCTTAAAACGCTTCAAAAGACCGAAGATAACCTGGTTGTACAAGATCGGCTCCGCAAAGAAGCCGGATTTTCCTTCATTGTAGACGGACTGCCTGAAACACTTGATTTTTTTGAAAGTGAATCGGAAATTTTCCTCTTTAAGTCTTTTCAACCGGGTATTACGCTGAATGATTACCTCGAACAATTCCGTTCCGGGGAAAAAGCCCAGAAATTATTTGAGGTACTGGAACTTTTGGAACCAATCCTGGAACACCTGCACCGAAATAAGATCTATCACCTGGATGTCAAACCCGGCAACCTCATCGTTGATTCTTCAAAAGGAGTCCGGGTATCACTTATCGACTTCGGATTAGCACTGAACAAAAACGAACCTGATCTACGCAAAACACTTTTCCCCTTAGGTTTTGCAGCTCCGGAATTACTCTTAAACCAATTGGACCTGGTGGATGACCGAACCGATTATTTTGCACTTGGAGTGACCTGCTGGACGTGTCTACAGGGAAGAATGCCGCTCATTGATCCGAATCCCAGTATAACGACCAATCTCCAATTGACGTATCCCCTGCCCAACCTGGATTCCAAATACAAAGTATTCAGCAGTGTATTGCAAAAAATGGCTGCGAAGCATCAATTCACGGTTCCCCCGAATAAATTGAGTTTGGAAGAACAGAAAATCGCACTGGTCAAAGGAATGAACAAGCGCTACGAATCCTATCCCGGGTTTATTTCCGATTTTGGAAAACAGCTGAGTCAGCAGAAGAAAGGCTGGTGGCCCTTTTGACTTCGGCTTTCATTAACGCTTCGGCTAACAAATTACGAATAAGCTTCAACTAAAAAAGGTGATCGATTACTCAATCACCTTACTAATATTTCCAAGGTGACTGAGCGGAGTCGAAGTCACCGTTTAATTTTCACTTAATAAAACAAGTCTTTTCTAAAGCCCAGTGTGAAGCCGAAATTCAGTGCAGAAACCTGTGAATTTGCATTCCCGGTAAGTTTCGAAGAACCTGCCGCAACGATTGCATAAGATAAAGAAAGGTCACTGAATAGCGTTCCGAATGCGAATTGCTTCTTTACTCCACCCTGAAGGCCAAAGCTCAAAAGAAAGACACTTCCGCTGTTGGATGCCATCAAACGGTATGCATTTACATCGATCGGGGTAATTACTTTACTCGATAATTTGTAGAATGAAAAGTCAAACAAGGTTCCTCCGTACAGACCAAAACCGTAATCAAAGTTTGACCCAATGAAGTATCTTCTGGTACCACCCTGGATCCCGAATTGAGTAACTCCATTCTTTACATCTACCATCATTGCAGATGGGCTTGTACCTAATTCAATTGCTTCGGCATAGGTAGAATCCCTTACACTGTTTTTTAAGCTGGCATATCCGCGAATAATAATGGATGCGTTTTCATCTCTTGGAATCTCCACTCCCAGGTGCAGAGTCTTAAACAACTGGCCTGATCCAAAACCGTAATTTAACCCCGGTCCAATTGTCAAACCAACCTGAGCTTTTCCGGAAAATGCAATAACGATTGCAATAACGGGAAGTAAAATTTTTGCTTTCATGACTCTATTTCTTTAATTCGTTATATCTAAAACAATTGGAGTGGTGTGCTCCGGGAAGATAACCTGTGCTCATCAAAAATTCGTTCACAATCTCCCCTCCGACAAATTTAAAGTTCTTTTTAAATAACTTCACCCACTCTTCCTTTGATTTCCCTGTGTGGCTATCCAGCCATTGCTTAAAGCTACCAAATTCTTTTTGGATTAACAATACCTGTTTCGCATTGTAAATCACTGCGTTAATCTTCAGTTTATTCCTGATTATTCCGGCATTCTGAAGTAATTCATTTACTTTTTCGTCCTTGTAATCAGCAATCTTTTCAATACTATAAACGTCAAAAGCTTCAGAAAAGTTTGTCTGCTTCTTTAAAATTATATCCCAAGACAAACCTGCCTGGTTAATCTCAAGAATTAACCGCCCAAAAAGCTCATTGTCGTCATCAATTGGTGTGCCATAATGAAAATCATGATATATACGGTGCAGATCGTCTTTTGGTTTGGTTAAAACATAGTCACAATAACTCATTTTGCCGGTTTGATTTCATATTTTTACCAAAAATAGGTATTCATGGCGGTATATTCATTCAATGGTTTTATTCCTGTTGTTAAAAAATCCAGTTTTATTCATCCTCAGGCTGCTGTTACGGGTAATGTGATCATCGGTGAGAACGTATACATCGGTCCGGGAGCTGCTATCCGCGGCGATTGGGGACAGATCATTATCGAGGACGGATGTAATGTACAGGAAAATTGTACGATCCACATGTTCCCGGGAACGACCGTTACTTTGAAAAAAGGTGCGCATATCGGGCATGGAGCTATTGTACACGGCGGAACCATCGGTGAAAACTGCCTGATCGGAATGAATTCCGTGATCATGGACGATGTGGTGATCGAAGACGAATGCATTATTGGTGCTTTGTGTTTTGTTCCTGCAAACACTACTATTCCGCGAAGAAGCCTTGTGGTGGGAAATCCGGCGAAGATCATCAAGGAAGTTTCCGATGAAATGATCACCTGGAAAACAAAAGGAACAGCTTTGTACCAGGCCTTGCCGAAAGAATGTTACGAAACGCTCATTCCGTGCGAACCATTGGAAGAACCAGAAGCTAACCGACCAAGCCAGGAAAAAATGTACCGGACCTGGGAAACGATCAAGAATAAATAACCGGCTCATCCCCCCAAGTTCTCGTCAATTACGCAGATTTACGAGAATGCGATAGAAAATTTAAGCGCCGACTTCCTCAGAGCTTGTGACGATAGGTAAAAATCGCTTGATGCACTTCGATCAATAACTGATCTTATTAATGAAGAAGATGCTGCGTTTCTTTGATACTTTATCGTCTTCCTTGTTTTTGATCGTTTGAGTTCCGTGTACCAGGTAATTTCTGCCATACCAATAGGTACATCTCGTAAATCCTGTTGAACGAACTTTGTCACCTTCATTCTCTGTCATGATTTGCCCCATATCCGATTCGGTCATTTCTCTTTCCGGAGTAATCACAGTCGCTTTCAAGCTGCTTCCTGTAGAGAAAATCATGCGGGAGCTTCCGTCTTTGTCTTCGGTAACACGCAGGTTTTTAACCGGTGTGAAGGGTTTGTAAAAAAGGTAGATCGAGAAACAAAAATCTTTGATCTTCTGCCCACTCTCATCCAGGTCAAGCACTGCTGCGTGTGTGTACTGAAATCCGTCAAACACCTGGCGTGTATTCGTAACTGCTCTTCCATTCACGAAAGTCGTATAACTTTCCGTGCGGTAGGTCGGATAGTAAACTTCCCCGATGATACGGTAGGTATCTCCGCTAAAATGAACCGGGTGAATCTGAACCAGGTTTTGAAGAATATCCGTTGCTCCTCTTGCTTTCTTACGGTCTACTTTTTTCTCTACTTTCTTTTGAGTTCTCGCCGGGAGATAGTTCAAATAAGTTTCAAATTCCGTGAAGGAATGATACGTAATGAAATCCTGCTTCTCATCGGTCCACTTTGAAAAGTAGTAACCGGCAGCGTATTTTCCGCGTCCCGTACCATAAGTCCCGGCAATTAAAAAGGTCTTTTCATTTTCCCAGGTCACAATTCCGCCAATGATTGAAAAGTTCGGATCTTTATCCAGCTCCATGCTTGTGGAAATGTCTCCGTTAGACTCCAAAAGCAGCAAATGCATGGTGCTTTTCTTCATGTCTTTTCCGTCTCTCATGAAAATAACGATCCTTTCGCCGGTGTTGTCCAGTCCAAAGGATTCGACTGTTCTTTTGGGGCTGATTCCCGGGATCAATACGAACTGCTGATCTCCATTGGTCAGATCCAGCATCATCACCGTTGGTTTTCTTCTTTGAAACCCGTTCATAACGATTCGTCCGTCAAGCATCTCGTAATTCCATGGCTGATACCCCGCATCTGCTTTTTCAAAGTTCTTTTCATGCAATGTCTGAGCTTCGATATCGTATGTTTTCAAAATCCACTCTTTCCGGTTCGAGAACAGGAAAATGATCTGGGTGCTGTCTGCCGAAACAAAAGTTGCATGCGTAGCAATCCGTGATTCGCGCTCAAAATCTACCGAATTCTCTTTTACAAGGTCAGTGGAATACTTTGAAATGTGAAAAATATCATTCGCTCCTTTTACATTTTCCAGGCCAAGTGTCACAAATCCTTTCGCCCCGATCGGAACAATACGGTCGATACGCTCATCATTCTTCAGGTCAAATTCAATCCGCTTCTCATGGGTGATCTGTGCAAATGAAACCGATACAAGTAGTAAGCAGGCGGAAATAAGCAAATATTTCATTGGAGATTGTCTTTTAAAATACAAATAACGCAATTCCACCGGAAAAAAACGCAAAACCGCGCTATTCTTCGCAAGTCACTCTATTAAACAAGTATACAGCCGGCTTATAGCTATAATAGTCTTTAGATTCCGCCCCCTCCAACAGGACTTCCTCCATGCTGTAAGCCAGGAATACCTTGTCGTACCAGTGAAAACAACGAACTGTTTTCGGAGCACGGCCTTCTGCATAAAAATTCGTCCCGAATTCACCTATCTGTTTCATTTCAGCTTTTCCGCCTGTAATCCGGACTTGTGTCATTTTGTTGGATCCAGGATACACCACCTTCGTATTGCCTTGCGGGTCATTCAGCACCTGGATAATCTGACGATGGTGTTCCGGTTTGTAATCGAGTGTCATCGGTAAGCAATAATCGTTTAGCTTTTGTCCGTTCCAATCCACATCCAAAACCGCCATATGTGTGTAATTAGATCCATCCGATACTTTAACCGAACTGGTACCTCCCGACTTTCCGTTTACATCCTTTCCATAATACCCCGTTTTTTCAAATCGGTAAGTATAGCAATAAGATTCAGCAACCAGCTGAAATCCATCCTTTGTCACATAAGCCCCATGATAATCGACCATGGATTCACTCGGAATAGTGGTTCCTTTTTTTAGATTCCGGTATTCTTCATGGGTTGTTAAAAAGCCTGCAAATTGATTGATTTCACTGAAAGAATGGTAAGTAACGAACTGCTGTTCATTGTTCTCCCATTTAGAACTATAGAAACCAACTGCTTTATCTTTTTTAGCATCCCCATAAGTTCCTGTCAATAAAAAACCAGTTGCACTTAACCTCGTAACTCTCCCGCAAAGGTATTGGAAGCCCGGTTTTTCATTTAAAACACATGCTTTCGAGAACATTCCATCTTTATTTAGAGTGATCACACTGATGGTCTTCTTCTTCTTTTCATGGAATAAAATAAGCGCAGATTCGGTTGTATGATCTATACTAATGGAACTAATTTCTATTGATGAGCTTGCCCCCGGGATTGTAAAGGATTTCTGCTCACCGGTTTCCATATCCAGGATGATGATGCGATTTTCCTGATCGGAAGCAGTCATTACAATCTTGTTTTTCATCCGGTTCAAACGGATCGCACCAAAATTGCCTGTTTTCTTGAGTACTTTCTCAGTAAATAATCCGGTGTTTACATTCAGTGTCTTCAAATACCATTCTGTTTTGTAATCATGGATAAATGTAAACTCACTTGAATCCTCATTCACGATGAATTTAAAATAGGGAAGCTTGGTTTCAAATTCAAGCGAATTCCGTTTTTCCAGCGTGGTTGAATACCAGTTTATACGGTAACGGTCTTTTGAGTTCCTCAAACCGGAGAATGTCAAAAGTCCCTGTTTTCCGATTGGGTATAGTTGCCGGATGATTTCATTGTCCTTCTCCCCCGCTTCCACGGTAGTTTCTATTTTTACCTGGCCGAAAGCAAACAAACAAAGGAATAAGATCGAGGTTGTTAGTGTGATTTTCATTTTTTTTCCCTGAAAATACAAAAAAAATGAAATACGTGATTCATCCACCTTCAATCGCTGCTCGATAAAACCGGTTCTATATTCAACGAAAACCTTCGTTTGTTCTTTTTCCCGGAAAAAAGGGTTTACCATTTCAATATTTCCACATCTGTTACTGTTAATCCGTTAAATCAACGTCGTATGAAACAGTTAATCACCGGTATTGTCCTGATCCTTGGAAATTACCTCCATGCACAATGTAAAATTTGCTACTCGCTGGAAGATGCGTCCAAATCTCCGCGCGAGGTAGAAGAACTTCATTTAAGCAACGCTGCTTTTGCGGTCATTGATACTTCTTTCAACCAATTCACTTCGCTTCATGTCCTGAACCTGGCTTTCAGTCCGGTGATGGAAGTGGCGGACAAAACAAGCATTCCTTCCCTGAAAAAATTAAACTTGTCCAATTGTTCCTACAACCCGTGGAAGATCGGAGCCATCGGAAAGGCTTTTCCAAACCTGGAAGAACTGGATCTCAGCAGCAACAACCTTTGCTTCATCTGGTCGGGGCTTCAGAGCCTGTACCAGTTGATCCGCTTAGACGTTTCGAATAACCAACTAATCAATATCCCGGTAGAAATGATGTATCTGTCGAAACTGAAAGAACTGAATTTATCGCAGAATGATATCAAACTACAGGCAAATGAACTGGGCGCTTTGTGGGCACTGGAACGTTTGGATATCACTTCCAACCCGGGATTGAGCACCAACAACCTGGTTTTGAGCATTGCTGAGAACAAACAGTTAAAAGATCTTTCCCTGGATGGAGACCTGCTGACCTCAAGCAGCATTCAGCAACTTTCGCAAATGAAACTGGACCGTTTGGAAATGGCGCGTGTCAACGAACCGAGCAAAGTAGATTTTACCCGCTTTCCAACTACCCGGAACCTTTCCATGATCCGTTCTTCCGACTGGCTTTCTGCTGAAAATTCCAGTCAATTCGACCAAATCTCCAAACTGGAACTCACCAACTCACCTGTTCCGGCAGCACTTCCGAAGCTTAAATCACTGAATACACTGGTATTGAACCAAATCGAAGAATCCCAGATTCCATTACTTTATCCCTTGAAAAAATTGGGTATACTCGACATTTCCAATACCGATTTTACCAAAAGCCAGATTGCACAATTGAAGCGGGAACTACCGGACACCAAAATCCTTTGCAGCACCCCGGATGTAACAGAAAACATGCGTTCCAATAATGTTTCGCCGCTCATTGAGATCCCCGCAAAAAAGGTAAGTATCCAATCCGGAGAACTGAGTGTCGTCAACGAAAAAAACGTTTCACTCACGATCCCTAAAAATGCGTTCCTGGATAAAAACGGGACACTTTACAACGGAAAAGTAAACGTGGAACTGACTGTTTATGACGATGCGATCCAGACTGCTTTGGCCGGAATCCCGATGACCTTTAATGAGAATGGCCAGGAAGAGATATTTGCATCCAACGGAATGCTTCGTTTTGAAGCAAAAGGAGAAAACGGGGAAGAATTGCAGCCGAATCCTTCCAATGTGATCCAGGCTTCTTTGGGGAACCTGCAACCTCAAAATCCCGGTGGACTTTACGCTTTCAATGCTACAACGGCTCAATGGACTACCATTTCCGACACCGTGAGTACCAGTAATCTGAATGCGCGAATCTTACGCGCTACGGACTCGATCAACCAATTGGATCTGAAGAACCTGGTGCCGCGTGTTTACAACGACCGGCTCTTCTCCATCCTACCCCATTTTTCGCGATTGGACAGAACAGAAATCACGCTGTACTCCAAATTCATTCCTTCCCAGGAAAACAAAAATGTGGTAACTCACAACCGAAGTAACGCATCGGGAAGAGCTATGACACAGCAAACCTGGGTGATCGATACGATTGTGAGCCCGGAAATGAAAAAGCAGCTGAAAGTCATGAAAAAAGAAACCCGTGCATGGCACAACAAAAAATTCAAAGACAATACTGCCCGCAGGTTCATTCCGCGCTTGATGAACCGACTGGATATCGCAGCCGATCCTTCACGTGATAATTACCGTCTGACATTTTATTACCGCGATTCACTGGTAAGTCTGCCAGTTGCTTTAAGCGGAATCTCCAACAAACAGATCCAGAAAAACACCCTGAAATTCCAGGCTGCTATTAAACAAGCTGCATTGAAAGACCGGAAAGAACGGCTGGCTTATGAAAAATCTGTTGAGGAGCAGTTAAAAACAGCAGAAAAGAATATTCGTGAGAATCTCATTATCATAACAATTGCACGCTTACAGCAACCACAAACAGGTTTTTGGGGAGCACCCAACCAGCTGAACTTCGGGTTAACGACTTTCGGGCTGGTAAACTGTGATTTCTTTATGCGCCGCACACCGGAATATGTGGTAAATGTCAGCAATACACTGAAAGATCAACATGGAGAGGAATATCCATTACCGAACTCCATCATCTCAGTGGATCCTTTGCAGAACTACTACATGGAAACCTCGTCAAACTTCCCGGTAAGCTGTTTCCGCTCCACGTACCTGGTCTTTGACTTGGGAAAGAAAAAGCTTGGAATTTCCAGGCCGCAGGAAGGACAGGCCAAAGTAAAAGAAATCACAGTGATTGATATCACGGACAAAAAACCGGAGGAAATCTCCAAAGCAATCCTTTCGATCTGATGAAGTATCCTGTTCTCATATTGGTTGTGTTTTTAACCCGGATGATCTTTGCCCAAAGCGAGTTTATCCGGGAAGCACGTTATCATTTACCGCGAAAAGATTCTTTGTACGGGTTCGATACCGGTTTTTCAGCAGGCGGAAAGTATGATTATTACCGGGATTCAACTTCAAATCTGAACTTAATGATGAACAGCCTGGTCCAAAAAGGTAATAAGAACCGTACTGACACTTTAAAACAAAGTTTGGTGCTTACACAGCTGTCTACACTTTGTGTCAAGCGCATTCATTCCATTATGCCGGTAAAGACCAAACGCAAAAACAGCCTGGAAAAACGCATTCGCCGCATCTTTTTCGGTTCCAGCTGCAATTTCGGGTTGATTGAGACTGTTGCATTTGAAATTCCGCTGGTAAAAAAAACCACGAAGCATTTCCATTACAATAAAAAAGGTGCAGCTGGTGGTTTTAACCTGTACGAAGGAAAATCCAAACCCCTAAAAACAAAAGAGAATCCGGAACCGGAAGAAACTCCGCTGGAATTTTACACTTATGACGAAATTCAGCAGCTGATCAAAAAACAGTTTACCCGGAAAAAAGTATACCGGCATTTAGCTGAAAAACAGGTTTCTGCTTTCGGTTACTACATTGAACTGGACAAAACAACTGTTTACCGAAACAAGATCCCAAAACTGAAAGTGCTGATTATTTTGGGGGAGAAACGTTTTTCTTACAAGCAGCGAAGAAAGTTCGCTTCGACTCCGCTCAGTGACCTTTCAAAATAGGTAAACTATTCATGTTTTTTTACTCAGACCAACCTACCTGGCGCCGGAATATCAAATAAAAAAAACCTCACCTGTTATGCCAAGTGAGGTTTCATAAAAGAAAATATCTATATAGTTATGCGTGCTTCACGTTAACAGCCATCAATCCTTTTCTTCCTTCTTCCAAGTCAAATGTAACGGCATCGTTTTCATTTACTTTGTCAACCAACCCTGAAACGTGTACAAAGTATTCTTTGTTAGTTTCTTCTTCTTTAACAAAACCAAATCCTTTCGTTTCGTTAAAGAACTTAATCGTTCCTTTATTCATATTCTCGTTTATTTGATAAACAAAGATGTAATAATAAATTGAATACGAGTTATTTATTTAAAAAAAAACGCAGAAAATAAAAACGGCCACCCAAATGGGCAGCCGTTCCGATAATATATCACTATCTAAACCAGCATCATAACCGGGTTTTCCATGTACTGTTTGAACGTCTGCAGGAACGCTGCACCCGTTGCTCCGTCAACCACACGGTGATCACAGGAAAGGGTCACTTTCATGATATTTCCAGGAACAACTTGTCCGTTTTTCACTACCGGTTCCTGCGAAATTCCACCGATTGCCATAATACAGCTATCAGGTGAATTAATGATTGCAGTGAACTGTTCGATTCCGAACATTCCCAGGTTTGAAACGGTGAAGGTATTTCCTTCCCATTCTGCCGGCTGCAATTTTTTATCTTTCGCTTTTTGTGCCAATACTTTCACTTCGTCACCGATTTGCGTCAGGCCTTTGCTGTCTGCAAAACGAATGACAGGAACTAACAAACCTTCTTCCACTGCAACAGCAACTCCGATGTGTACGTGTTCGTTTCTGCGGATCACGTCACCTAACCACGCTGAATTGATTGCAGGATGTTTGCGCAATGCCATTGCAACTGCTTTGATTACCATGTCATTGAATGAAACTTTCACTCCTTCGTGGCTGTTCATTGCTTTACGTGCAGCGATTGCGTTGTCCATATCCAGGGAAATGGTCAAATAGAAATGCGGTGCTGTAAACTTGGATTCACCCAAACGGCGTGCAATTGTTTTGCGCATTTGAGAAACCGGCTCATCTGTAAAAGATTCGCTCAATGCAGTTCCTCCTGAAGCGCCCGCAGGTCTTGCCGGTGCATCGTAAGGAACGTAATGATCTACGTCTCTTTTCGTGATTCTACCTCCTTCACCTGTTCCGGTAATGAAGCCCAAATCAACGCCTTTTTCTTCAGCTAGTTTTTTGGCTAGCGGAGAAGCTAAAATACGTCCTCCTGAATTGTTTACAACTGCAGGAGCAGCTTTAGTCTCAGCCTTTTTAGTATCAGCAGGCTTTTTGTCCTCTGCTTTTGATTCCGTTTTTTCGGTGTCGTTTTCGGCAGGTTCGGGTTCTATGTTCTTCTCAGCTACTTTTTCTTTCTTTTCATCTTTATCCGATGAAGCCTCTGTCTTGGATTGCTTTGTATCTTCACCTCCCGAAGCCAGTAATCCTGAGATATCTTCACCTTTTTCGCCGATGATCGCTAACAAAGAGTTTACCGGAGCCGTTTTTCCTTTTTCGATTCCGATATGTAATAAAACCCCGTCAAAAAACGATTCGAATTCCAAAGTTGCCTTATCTGTTTCAATTTCGGCAAGTAATTCACCTGACTTTACAGTATCTCCAACTTTTTTATGCCATTCTGCAACAACACCTTCAGTCATGGTGTCACTCAATTTGGGCATGTTAATGATTTCAGCCATCTGCGATCTATTATAATGTCTAATTAATATTCAATAATGTAAGGGTAATTCGGTTCCTGGTAGATGTCTTCGTACAATTCATCTGCATCCGGATAAGGAGATTCTTCTGCGAATTTTACAGATTCCTCTACTTCATTTTTCACCCACGCATCGATTTCTTCGATTTGTTTTGCCGTCAGCCACTTGTTTTCTTTAATCATATTCAAACAGTGCTCGATCGGGTCCTGTTCCATCCATTCCGCAACTTCTTCTTTGGTACGGTATTTTTGTGGATCTGACATAGAGTGACCTTTATAACGGTAAGTTCGGATATCCAATAAAGTTGGCCCGTCACCTCTTCTTGCTCTTGCAACTGCTTCTTCAACCGCTTCGTGAACTGCTTCCGGAGACATTCCGTTTACAGACTTGGAAGGCATTTCGTATGAATCACCGATTTTAGAAAGGTCCGTTACGTTCGTTGTACGCTCCACGGAAGTTCCCATTGCATAATTGTTGTTCTCAATGATGTAGATCACCGGTAATTTCCAGTTCATCGCCATATTGAACGTTTCGTGCAAAGCTCCCTGGCGAACTGCTCCGTCCCCCATTGAAACGAATACCACGTTATCTGTTCCGTTGTATTGCTCTGCGAAAGCAACACCTGTTCCCATCGGGATCTGAGCTCCAACGATTCCGTGTCCTCCCATAAAGTTCTTTTCTTTATCGAAGAAGTGCATGGATCCTCCTTTTCCTTTGGAACAACCTGTGGAACGACCATATAATTCAGCCATTAAGACACGTACATCTGTTCCCAACCCGATCGGATGCGCGTGGTCACGGTATGCAGTCATATGCGAATCCGTTGGTTTGGATGCGCTGACAGTTCCGGCAACGATTGCTTCCTGACCAATATATAAGTGACAAAACCCTCCAAACTTCTGTTGGATGTATAATTGTCCTGCTTTTTCCTCAAAACGACGCATCAAAAGCATGTCCTTATACCATTTGATGTAAGTTTCCTTTGAAAATTTAGATGTGCTTTTTACTGCACTCTTATTTGTTGTTTTTGATGGTTTTGAAGCTGTTTTCGTAGCCATGCTTACCAATTTTTGTTTGTTTAACGGACAAATATAAAAAGAACTGCGTAGATAGAAGCCAAAGCTTCAATTGAAAATGGAGAATTTTAAAATTGAAAAGGCAATTCCTGATTGTGAATACCGAATAACGAATGAGATGAAGGATCTGCTCTTTCTCATTTTCCATATTCAATTTCACAAAATGTGTAGTTTTGTGTGAATTCTAATCCTCGAAATGGTCAAAATCGGTTTATTGTCTGACACTCATAGCTTTCTTCCCGAACGCGTTTTTGAATTATTCAAAGATGTGGATGAAATCTGGCACGCAGGTGACATCGGGAGTCTTGAAGTGACCGACCGACTGAAAGCTTTCAAACCGTTGAGGGCCGTTTTCGGCAATATTGATGATCAGCAGATCCGCTCGGAATTTCCGGAAGATCTGACTTTTCAGGTCGAAGATGTGGTTGTTTCGATGACTCATATTGCAGGAAGACCGGGAAGATACAGCAAACACGCACTGGATTTTATTAAAGAAAGTAAACCGGCTATCTTCGTGTGCGGGCATTCACATGTGCTTCTTGTGCAGCACGACAAGAGTAAAAATCTATTGTGGCTGAATCCGGGAGCTTGCGGAAACAAAGGTTTTCATTCCGTTCAGACAGCGCTCAGATTTCAGATCAACGGTTCCAAAGTGGAACAAATGGAAGTGATCGAATTCGGAAAAAGATCAAGTTTGAACAATGAAGACAAAAATTAAACGTTATTGCCACATATGAAAAACAAACTGAGACTCATATTACTATTTCTTCTTCCATTCGCTTCTTTTGCACAGACAGGAGGAATTCATGCCTTTCAGAATCTAAACAGCCAATACAATGCCCGAACAATGGGTTTGGGCGGAGATGCCATCACCATTTATGACAATGACCAGAATTTAGGACTGAATAACCCTGCAATCATGAATTATCAGATGCACGGGAGATTCGGGTTCAACCAATCGATTATGACAAGCGGTGTGAATACCGGTGCTTTAACATATGCACGAAAAATCCGGAAAACGATGGGAATGGTTCATTTCCGCTATGCTTCATACGGTAAAATGCAGCGCACAGATATTGACGGTGCAAACTTAGGAACTTTCAGCCCGGGCGATTTTATTCTCGGAGCAAGTGCTCAGCACAAATTCAACGAACGCATGTCGGTTGGAGCTACTCTTAATATTTTATACTCTCAATTAGATTCCTACACGGCTTTCGGAACTAGTCTGGATATTGCCGGACTTTACCGCGACAGTGCCCGGAATCTGAACATTGTCGGTGTTATCAAAAATCTGGGAGTTCAATGGAAAGGTTATACGGATTTTAAAAATCCTTTGCCGCTTGAGGTTCAATTTGGAATTTCACATAAGCTGAAACACGCACCTTTCAGAATCAGTTTGGTTGCACAGCATTTGCAGAAGTGGAATTTGTCTTATGTCGATCCGAATGCAAAGCCGAGAGTAGATCCCTTGACCGGTGATACTGTTCAGGTAAAAAAGGCCGGCTTTTTCGATAATTTAGCGCGCCATGCTAAAATTCAGGTCGAAGTATTGATCGGAAAAAAACTACAAATCCGCACTGCATTTGATTATCAGAGAAGAAAAGAATTGGCAATTATAGGCCGCGGCGGTTTGGCCGGATTCAGTTTTGGAGCAGGAATGTCATTCAAACGTTTCAGCATCGATTACGGATGGTATATCTATTCAGTTGCAGGCGGACAGCATGGTTTAACATTGAACTTTTTGCTCTCCAAAAAATAGGCAACAACTATCTGATTACAAAGCGATAACCCTTACACTCACCGATTTCTCGAGTTATCCACCAAAACCTGTTAACATTTTTTTGTAACCTGAATCCATTTAATACGTAAATTTGCCCAAACCAATAATAATTTATAACATGAAAAAGTTAAGTTTACTTTTAGGTGGAGTTGTTTTATCAACTATGGTAATGGCACAAAAACCAACAGAAGGAGCTCCATTGTCTCTTGAAGGACAACTTGGATTGAACTCTTTGGGTGGTGGTACTGAATTGAAGTTTAACGCTCCTGCATTGCGTCTACGTTACTTCGTAACTGACAACATCGCTGTTCGTTTGACAGTAGGTTTGAATAACTCTAAAGAGACTTTCAACGCATACGAAAATGCTGATGGTACTGGTGCTACAGGAACATACGAAATGAAAGAATCTATGAACACGTTCGCAATCGGTGGAGAATACCACTTCGCAGGTACTGAGCGTTTGTCTCCATACGCTGGTTTGGATATCAGATTCGGAATGGGAGGTCTTAAAGAAAGCGGTGCTGAAGCGTCTTTCAACGGTACAGATGCAGTTTACGCATTGGATTACACAGAAGAATTTACTGCTAAAACAAGCATGTTCGGTGTAAACTTGGTAGCTGGTACTGATTACTACTTCGCTCAGAACTTCTACATCGGTTTAGAATTAGGTCTTGGATTCCAAGCTGTAACTTCTAAAGAAGCTACACGTGAGATCACTGTTGGTGGTATCACTGCAACTGGAGTTACACCTGAGTACAAAACAGGATTCTTCGGAAACAACTTCATCGGAAACTTCCGTTTGGGTTGGAGATTCTAAGATTAGGATAATCTAAAGATAATGAAAAGGGTTCGTCATTGACGAGCCCTTTTTTCATGAAATGAATTGCCGATCCGTCCATTTAAACTAAATTTGCGCCATGCATTCAAAGCAACACATTACAATCGCAATCGACGGATTCTCTTCCTGCGGGAAAAGTACACTTGCCAAGGCATTAGCAAAGAAATTGAACTACACATTCATCGATTCCGGAGCTATGTACCGCAGCATTGCTTTATATGCTTTGAAAAACGGTTGCGCACCGTCAGCACACAAGATCAACATCAGCTGTATCGTTAACAGCCTGCCGCAGATTAGCATTCAATTCGGCGAACCGGACTCAAAAGGAAACCGTCCGGTACTGCTCAACGGAGAAGACGTTTCCGATACGATCAGGCAACTGGAAGTGGCAAATATCGTAAGTGAAGTAGCAGCCATTAAAGAAGTGCGTGAATTCCTGGTAAAACAACAGCAGGCATTGGGCCAAAACGGAGGTGTTGTAATGGACGGAAGAGACATCGGAACAGTTGTTTTCCCGGATGCGGAATTAAAGCTTTTCGTGACCGCCAAACCCGAAATCCGTGCGCAAAGACGTTTCCTGGAATTACAGGCCAAAGGTGAAGCAAACAGCCTGGATGAAATACTTGAAAACCTGAAACACCGCGACCGGCTTGACAGTACACGTGCAATCAGCCCGCTGACAAAAGCAAGCGATGCCCTGGAGGTTGATAATTCAGAAATGAGTGAAACAGAACAGCTGGAATATGTTTTAGATCTTGTTAAAAATAAAACCAACGCTTAATCTCAGCCGAACCGAAGCATTTCTAACTTAACCGCTTCATAATCTTACTCAAACAGAATATTCATCAAACATTAAGATTTCTTCGTTGAAATGGAGAGTTTATTCATTCTGTATAAAATCTAACAGTTTTATCGCCTTTTCCACATCCTTTTGTGTAAATTTGCACACCTATTAATTCAAACCAAATTATGTTATCAATTGGAAAAATAACAGAAGAGATCATTGGTAGAAGTCCATTCTTGCGTGAGGCCATGACAGATGATCTGATCAACATTTCTTCGCTAGCCCGAAAAATCAAACCTGAAATAGAAGAAGCTCTCGGAAAAGAAGTAAAAGAAGGTGCTATTGTGATGGCGATCAAACGTATGTCGCCAGGTCTTTATCACCGCTTAAACATCAAAATCACCAATATTATCGGTGAACTAGGTGATTTTTTAGTTCGTTCAAACCTGGAAGACTTTACATTTGAGAATACTGAATCTTTACGTTTAAAGCAGGCTGACCTGGTTCAATTAGTGAATTCCGAGTCGGATATTTTCTACACTATTTGCCGCGGAGTTACGGAAACAACCGTTATTTGCTCTCAAAGCATTTCACCGAGAGTAGAGAATTTGTTAATTAATGAACGCTTAAAATCACACACACGGGATTTAGCATCTATCACAGTGAAACTTCCTGCAGTGAATTCTGAAGTATACGGAATCTATTACTACATCCTGAAGCATTTGGCATGGGAAGGTCTGAATATCGTTGAAATCGTTTCCACAGCAAATGAGTTTACGATCATTGTGAAACAAGATCACGTAGATAAAGCATTCAAAGTATTGATGCAATTGAAAAGAGGAAAATAATACCAGAAACGATTATAAACAAGAAGGGACGCGATGCGTCCCTTCTTGTTTATACTATAATGACCTCACCTGCCCCGTTCCGTTCAGCAGCACATCAATTCCAGAAGGTGTTCCTTTGTATAAAATGTTCCCGGATTCAGTGATATAACCCCGAAGAATTACATTATCCGCATTGACTTTGATGTCCCCTACTGTTTCACAGGCAACATAGAGTGAATCCGACACCTGTAAACCACTTACATCGCAATAGCTGTTACTTTTGGCACAAATGCGTGCGAATTGTGTTTTACCCGTAAAGGTGAAATTGCACCAGCCGTGATTCGCTTCCGCATTCATCTCGATCGCCTCCACATCCAGGACAACATCTCCTGCCCCATCCCGGCTGTAAAACGTAAAGTAATCGGAGTAAATGGTTCCTTTACTTTTTAGTGATTCAGTTCCTGTAAACCGGATATTGATCAAATCCGTGAAATGGATCTCAGCCACAACCACTTTCTTCGCATTTCTCAAAAAACCGCAGCGGTTTTTGTTTTCAATCGTCAGCAAACCATCAGCAGAATTCACTTCAATGAGGTTCAATAAATTCTTTCCTCCTTTCAGCACGACTTTGTCCAGGGAATCCTGGATCAGTACGTATTCCACATGTTCTCTCAAATCCAGGCGGTCAAACGAAGTAAGCGAAATTTCTTTACTTGTTTCGGGTCCCAAAAACTTAAAACAGGTTCTGTTTTCCGGCTTTTTACAGGAAACAACCAGCAATACAGCTATTAAAAACAACCAACTATTTCGCATGATATCTTTCTTTATAGTTAAATGTATACCCGATTCCATATTCGATGTAATCCGCTTTAGCCCAATGTGATTTCAGGATCAGGTTGAACAACAATCCGTTCTGGCACTGGTAACGCATTCCAACGCGGTGATAGAAAAGTGCATCCGGGTTGTAACGGTCTTTGACGTACCCACCCATCCCGATCACAAAACGGAATTTATCCAGGGGAATATTGTAACCGACAAAAGCTCCGACCTGCAGGATATCCCACTGTGATTTTGCAATGTAATCGCGGTAACGAAGGATGGATTGTTTGGAAATCACATCCAATGCAATCTCCATCCCGACTTTCGGTTTGAACTGCTTGTAAAGCATTCCGCTCAAGGCAAAAACAGGGTAGCGTTTTCCTCCTGTCGGAAAGATTTCTTTATCCGAGATGATCCCAACAATTGATGCATTCCAGCTGTTGAAAAAAGGAACACGTTCAAAAGTCTTTATTTTAACGCCCGGAGCTTCTTTCTTTTTGAAAGTGTATTCATACCCCAACCCGATGAAAGGCATATTTACCCCCAGGTTGGGAACTTTACTTGATCCATTTGAAAAATGCGTCATATCCAGGCTGTAAACCAAAGCATGTTCCGGTTTGATATACCAGCGCCCCTGGATTCCCAGGCAAATAACCGCATTGAGGTAAGTACTCATCGGTACGTTCTTCGGGTTTTTAGCTACATCATAGACTTTTGTCACAATTCCCACACCGGCTCCGAGTTTTGAGGTAAAAACGTGTTTTTCGCTTCTTGTCCAGGGAAATTCAATAAATCCATACATTCCGACCCCGTAGCCCAGGATTTCCTTATTCCCCAGATTGGAGCCATAAAGCGTAACTCCTGCATAAGGATTGCGGTATTCTTCGCTCCAGTCTTTCGACCGGATACGTTTACTAAAGGATAATTCTCCTGCAAAAAGACGGTCTTTAGCCAAATGGCCCATAGTACCGCGGTGCGCAGCCAGGAATCCTGATTTCCCTCTCAGCGAAAGGTTCCAATCATCGATTTTAGGTTCCTGAGAATAACAAAAAGCAGGCAATAAAAAAAACAGCAGGGCAATTCTCATAATTCAAAATTACAAATTTTGTTCTATGTACATTTGCAGTATGGAATCAGCTAATAATAATTTAAAACAAGATCCCCGGCTGGAAGCTTTCAGCCGCTTGCTGAATGTGATGGATGACCTGCGTGAAAAATGTCCGTGGGATAAAAAACAAACCATTCAATCGTTAAGACACCTCACGATCGAAGAAACCTATGAATTGGCGGATGCGATCCAGTCAAACGATCTGAACGGGATCCAGGGCGAACTGGGCGATTTGTTTTTGCACCTGGTTTTCTACTCGAAGATCGGTTCGGAATTGGGCGCTTTTGATGTGACGAGTGTGCTGAACGGGATCTGTGATAAATTAATTCACCGTCATCCGCATATTTACGGAGATGTGAAGGCTGATTCGGAAGAGGAAGTAAAAGCCAATTGGGAGAAGATCAAATTAAAGGAAGGCAAGAAATCGGTTTTGGAAGGCGTTCCGAATACACTTCCGGCATTGATCAAAGCCATGCGCATCCAGGAAAAAGTAAAAGGCATCGGGTTTGAATGGTCGGAGATCGAAGATGTTAAAAATAAAGTGATCGAAGAATTTACGGAACTTCACGAGGCACAGCAAACGAAAGACCCGGAGAAAATTACCGACGAATTCGGTGACGTATTGTTCTCACTGGTGAATTATGCCCGTTTCATCAACGTTAACCCGGAAGATGCTTTGGAATCGACGAACCGGAAGTTCAAAGCCCGTTTTCAGAAGATGGAAGAACTGATCGCTGAGAATAGCCAGAACATGTCTGAAATGACACTGGAAGAAATGGATGTTTATTGGGAAAAGGCCAAACAGTTGCTTCGCACCAAGTAAATAGCTGTCAGGCAAATAGACACTAGTTTATGCTCATCCATTACTATGGACTAAAAGCAGTTTAATCAATAATCTGCCCGTTTAATCATTTTTCAGATTTTGCGCTCGTTAATTAGTGTTAATTATGTAATTTCGGAACTTCTATAAATTCATGGTAAAACATATGAAACACATTCTCTCCTTAGTTGCATTTTTAACCATTTCCATCTACTCGTTTTCACAGGACCACAACATTCGCGGATTCCTTTTCAACAATGAAAACGGAGAGGTTGTACCGTTTGAAAAAGTGATATTGGTGCCTACAGAGAAAACGCAGTCCATCCTGGGTGCGGCTGCAGACGTTAACGGTTTCTTTTCCATTGCGAAAGTTCCTATGGGAACCTATCTTTTGAAAGTTCAGACAACGGACTTCAAAGAATACCAAAAGGAGATTAAAGTTACCAGCAAAGCCGGGATTACCGAATTGAGAATTGACCTGCTTGAAGAAGACGCAACGGACATCGGTGAAGTTGAAATTTCAGCAGAAACAAAAGCAAAAACAACAGAAGTTTTGATGTCGGTCATCAAACTGGATAAAAAAGGCCTGGAGCGAATTCCTTCGGTTGGTGCTGAAAACGACATTACCGCTGCTTTCTCCGTTACCCCGGGAGTTGTCACAACCGGTGACCAGGGAGGTCAGCTGTATGTGCGCGGAGGTACTCCGATCCAAAACAAGATCTTACTGGATGGTATGACCATCTACAATCCATTCCACTCCATCGGTTTCTTCTCTATTTTCGAAACAGAACTGGTTAAAAACGTAGATATCTACACGGGTGGATTTGATTCCAAATACGGTGGAAGAATTTCTTCTGTCATGGACATTACTTACCGTGACGGAAATAAAAAGAATTTCGGAGGAAAAGTATCCGTTTCTCCTTTCCTTGCAAAATTGGTTGTTGAAGGACCAATGTACCGAGCGAAAGAAGGAAGACCGGGAGCAGGTTCATTTATCTTTTCCGCAAAACACTCCTTACTTGATTATACTGCAAAAGACCTGTACCGTGGAGTAAACAACGGAAACGGTCTTCCGTACAATTTCACTGATTTCTACGGTAAACTGACATTTGCAACAGGACAGGGATCCAAAGTTTCCGTTTTCGGATTCAGCAACACTGACAAAGTGAATTACAACGAATCGGCAGCTCTTGATTTCCAGCAAGCCGGCGGTGGATTGTCCTGGATCCTTTTACCGGGAGGAGGAAAAACATTCATCAAAGGACATTTAACAGCATCCAACTATAAAACAAATTTCGAGGAAGTAGGTTCACAGCCGCGTACCAGTTCTATTTTCGGAACGGACCTTGGATTTGATTTCTCTTATTTCTTAAAGAAGGAAAGTCAGGTGGATTACGGTATCGGAATTAATATTTTCCAAACGGACTACATCACGTTCAACGAGGCTGCATCTAAAATCCAGGACCAGAACAACACGGTAGAGATCGGGGCTTACGTAAACTACAAGTTTGTTTCCAAGCGTTTTGTTGTTCAACCCGGACTTCGTGCGCAGGCGTATGCAAGTATGAGTACGATCTCACTGGAGCCGAGATTGGGAGTTAAATACAATGCAAGCGAGTTTTTCCGTTTGAAATTATCCGGAGGACGTTATTCACAAAACTTTACATCTGCTTCTTCAGACAGGGACATTGTCAACTTGTTTAACGGGTTGTTGAGTGCTCCAACCAACGTACAGCAAACGTTCATCACACCGAATGGTACGGAGAAAAATCCTAAAAACGGTATCCAGTATGCCTGGCATGCTATTTTGGGAGCTGAATTTGACTTGACCAGAAACCTGTCATTGAACATCGAAGGATACTACAAGTACTTCCCTCAATTGAGTAACATCAATATCAACAAACTATACGAGGATGTATCGGAGTTTTCAGAAGAGAATGATGTTGACAAGAAAGACTTCCTGATTGAAAGCGGAGTATCTTATGGTGTGGATGTTTTGTTAAAATACACCCTGAACAGAATCTTCTTCTGGGGAGTTTACTCTTACGGGAAATCCGACAGATGGGATGGTTTCAATAATTATTCACCGGTGTTTGACAGAAGACACAACGTGAATTTGGTTGGTTCTTATGCCTTCGGTAAGAAAAAAGACCTGGAACTGAACATCCGCTGGAACTTCGGTTCAGGACTTCCGTTCACTCCAACTGCAGGTTATTACCAGTCGGAACCAATGAACCAGGGAGTTACAACAGACTATACTTCCTCCAATAATTCCAATGTAGATATTCTTTTAGGTACATTTAACTCCAAAAGACTTCCTACTTACCACCGATTGGATATTACGGTTAAAAAACAGTTCCGATTCAAGAATAAAACCGAATTAGAAATTGTAGCTGCTGTAACAAATGCATACAACAGAAAGAATATCTTCTACGTGAACCGCGTAACAAATGAAAAGATTTACCAGTTCCCTTTCTTACCGAGTTTAGGGGTCAGCTATAAATTCTAACTTTATTTCTTAAAAGCGTGTTAACAATAACACGCTTTTTTTAATTAACAATTAAGGCAACCGTCATCTAAAAGTTTCGTTTTATATTAGGACCCGAAACTAATTAAGATGTACTACTACTGCAAAACAAAGCTAATCCGCTGTGTTTTTACCGGTTCGTTTATAGTTTTATCAACTATAAGCTTCGGTCAGACGCAATCAGAGGTTGATTCTCTCAACCATGTCCGTTCCCAATTGATTTCTGCTAATCAGTCTACCAAAGACATTGATTTGTTGCTTCATCAGTCAGGACACAATCCCACTTGCGTTATCCGGCAACTGGATAATTTCACCTTTACTTTCATTCCATATCAACCCCTGGGAGATGAGCAGCGGGAACAAAGAGTAAACCTTCGTTTAAAATCCCATTATGCGTATTTAAACGTCATTGATTTCAGTGATGACTTTACTTCTGTGCGCATCAATTGCAACCAGGCGCTCACACCTGCTATTATCAACGAATTAATTTCACATTTTGGATACAACGGTTATGAAGTACATTAATTTAACATTCATCACTCTCCTCTTCTTCTTCACACTTTCCATTTCAAAACAAAATACCGCATCGGCGCAGTGTAATACCAACACTTCCATTTGTGCTCCCGGAACTGCCGGCCCTTTTACATTTGTAAGTCCCGGACCTGTAGTGAGTTCCTGCCTCGATTTCTGGGGGCCTAATATGGGCTATATTGTTTTACATATTACCTCTTCCGGGCCATTAAACATGCTGATCAACGGGAATTCCAGTTTCGGGTTCCTGGATGTGGCGGTGTTTAATATTCCAAACGGTCAATCGCCATGTACTGCCATTCAGAACATTTCCAACCAAATCGGGTGTAATTATGCAACCGGTTCGGGAGGCTGTAATCAATTCGGGACATCTTTCCCCTGTTCATCTTCCGTACCGGCACCCATGGTAACCGCCGGGCAGGAAATCATGATCTTAGTTGAAAACTGGAGCGGTTCTTCCAGCAATTTCACATTGCAGCTTAGCCCAACCGGTGCTCAAAGCGGATCTCCAAATGCTACTATCAATTCTGCAGGACCGTTTTGTGTTACTTCCGGATCAACCCAATTAACAGCGGCAGACATGGGCGGAACCTGGTCAGGACCGGGTGTTTCTCCAACAGGAATGTTCAATCCTGCAACAGCCGGGCTTGGTACTCACACAATCAATTATTCCATCGGAGTTGCTCCGTGTAATGCATCTGCATCAACTACTGTTACTGTAAATAATGCTACGGTTACACCTCCGGCAGCTCAAACGATTTGCGTAGGCGGAAGTACATTACTCACAGCAAGTGGTGCAGGTAGCTACACCTGGTCGCCCGCTACCGGATTATCTTCGACAACGGGAGCTTCCGTAACTGCGAGTCCGGCCACCACCACCACTTATACCGTAACCGGAACAACAGCGGGCTGCACGAGTACCGGAACTGTTACCGTCACGGTGGCACCGCTCACAGTCAATGTCTCACCGAACACCAGTATTTGTTCCGGAGCATCCACAACTTTAACTGCTACGGGCGCTACCAATTACACGTGGTCTCCCACTACCGGACTCTCCGCGACTACCGGAGCTACGGTTACAGCAAGTCCAGCAACAACGACTACTTATACCGTTACCGGAACAACCGGTTCGTGTTCTGCAACAGCCAATGTGACGGTCACCGTCACCCCGGTGAATGTTAGCGTTTCTCCAAACACCAGTGTTTGCAGCGGAGCTTCCACAACCTTAACGGCAAGCGGAGCTACCAGCTATTCCTGGTCACCTTCAACGGGTTTGTCCGCTTCTACCGGGGCAAGTGTCAGCGCTAATCCTTCTGCAACGACCACTTATACGGTTACCGGGACTACCGGGGCTTGTTCATCGACAGCTACGGTAACTGTTACCGTAACACCTCTTGCACTTACCGTATCTCCGAATACCGGAATTTGTAACGGGGCATCGACTATATTAACTGCCGGCGGAGCAACCAATTATTCCTGGTCCCCGTCAACAGGCTTGTCTTCCACATCCGGATCATCTGTTACTGCAAATCCAACAACAACGACCACTTATACTGTTTCTGGAACAACGGGCTCGTGCTCTTCTTCGCAGTCAGTTACGGTCACTGTGACACCTGTTATCGTTAATTTATCTCCTAACACGAGTATTTGTAACGGAGCTTCGACTACATTAACAGCAAGCGGAGGAGCAACCAATTATTCCTGGAGCCCGGCAACCGGTTTGTCTTCCACATCCGGGTCATCCGTTACTGCCAACCCAACAACAACTACAACTTACACCGTTACCGGAACTGTAGGTTCCTGTTCGAACACGGCTACAATGACACTTACTGTGAACCCGATTCCAACTGTCACGGCAAATAACACCGGGCCTTATTGTGAAGGAAGCACCATACAGCTTCAGTCTGGCAGTTTGCCGGGAACAACTTATAGCTGGTCCGGTCCGAACGGATATTCCGCTTCGACACAAAATGCTTCGGTACCTGCTACTGTTGCGGCAGGCGGAATGTACACCGTTATTACTTCCCTAAACGGATGCAGCTCAACTGCAACTACAGATGTTTTCGTGAATTCAACACAAATTCCTGCAATAACTCAAGCAGGGCCATTCTGTACGAATGTTCCGAATACGGTCCTTTCCGCTGACATTACCGGTGGAGTATGGTCGGGAACAGGAATCGTTAATGAAGCTACAGGTGAATTCTCTGCTCTTGTTGCCGGTCCTGGATCGCACCAGGTTACTTATACCATAACAGGTGGTTGCTCCTCTCCGGGAACAAGAATCATAGTAGTTAATCCTATGCCGGTTGTGCAGATCACCACTCCTGAATCTACCGGTTGTGTGCCATTTGTTGCCAACCTGTTTGATGGAAGTACACCATCTGACGGTACAATTCTCTGGAATTTTGGGGACGGAAGTACCCATTCGAGTCAGCCAGATAGCGTTACTCATTTATTCACTGCGGCAGGATGTTATGACATAACAGTTACTTCGACCAGTGCTGCAGGATGTGCTACAACGACTTCTTTTCCAAGTTTCATTTGCACTTTGCCCCGGGCAGTTGCCGCATTTTATGTAAATGATCCTGTTCACGGGCTGATGGATCCTGAATTCAAGACATTCAATACCTCATCGAATGCTTCAAGCTATTCCTGGGACTTCGGAGATGGAAACACAAGCAATTTATTCAGCCCGACCCATACATACATGGAGAATCCGGGGAATTATATCATTACCCTGATCGCAAATAATTCGTCTAATTGTCCGGATAGCGCCAAACTGACGGTTACACTCCAGGAAGAACTGGTATTCTACATTCCGAATACATTCACTCCCGACGGGGACGAATTCAACAATACTTTCCTTCCCGTATTTACATCCGGTTTCGATCCTTTCAATTATTCACTAACGATCTATAATCGCTGGGGAGAAACTTTGTTCGAGTCACTGGACCCATCGCAAGGCTGGGATGGAACTTACAACGGCGAACTTTGTAAAGGTGATATTTACAACTGGGCGATCCGCTTCAAATCATCTTCATCAGATAAAAAGATTACTAAAACAGGACACATCCAGATATTGGAATAAAAAAAGGAGGCGCTAGCCTCCTTTTTTTATTCTTGTTTAAAGGGTTTAAACTTCGAACTCGTTATTATTTATTCGATTGAATGTAATCCCACTTTTCCTGGGTTGTTTTTTTCGTCTTGATTTCTTTATTCATCGTTTTCAAAACGTTCTTATCTTTTTTAGCTACATCGTACATCGTTTGTAAATCCTTTTCCAATTCATGGATAGATGCAATGAATTTATCTGCATTCTCAGGAGACCTTTGAGCTTCAACAGCTTTTACTTTCGAATCCCAAACGTCTGAGAAACCGTCTGCTAATGCCATATACATAGGAGTTGCTACAACGGGCGCAAGGTACTGATTGATATTTTCCAATACATTTCTTCTGAACGTCGAATTCAAATTATCAATGCTTCTGGAAGCCTGATTATACTCCTCCAGCTTTTGTTTCTCATTGAAATCGTCTATTTGTTTTTTATTGTAGATGGTATTCAACTCAATATAACCAAGTAATTCTCCATCGGAATACTTGTTTCTGAACTGGTAAGTGTCTTTTGCATCAAAGTATCCTTCTTCACCTGTAATGTAACTACCATATACAGCAACTTTGCGCGAAACCGGTTTAGTACCTTCGTATTCGATCAAATCTTTGGCAAGTGCCCTGTAGTCGGTTTCTTTGAATTTTTTGTTGTCGAATGCGTAAATCGGGATAATTCCTTTTCCACCATATTTTTTTGTGTTCAGGACTGATTCGAACTCGTGAATGTATGAGTAAGTAACCTGGTCATTACGCAGGTAAGCAATCATTACCACATCGTACTTGTGAGCCTTTCTAAATGCGGCGATATCCAGGTCAACTACGAAGTTTTGCTCTACATTTCCTGTTGGACTGAGACGTAAATCAACTTTATCACCCGACTTTACTGCTGTTTTAACACCGTCAGCTACATTGACTTTTGAAAATTTGAACTGTGCATTTACTGCATTTGAGAAAATTAAAACAGCACCCATCAGCACCATTTTAAACCGTTTTTGACTGATCATTTTGTAAATTTTTCGCCAAAACTAATCAATCTTTATCAGTTATTATCTGTAGAATTGATATTCGTCAGCCCCCAATTGATAAGCGTTTTAACATGGATAAATTCACCAATTGTAGCCCATTGTTATCTAGCGTATTACGCTTTCCAGTACTCAAATGTTTTTTTCTGTGCGTTATTCGGATTTTCAATGATCTTCACACCGTATTCCAGGTAAAAGCTGCGCTGTACTTCCGGCAAAGGAAGTTCCAGGATTTTTCCCTGGCGGATTATCGTTAGACGCTTATTCTGATCATCGAGGTAATTCAGCCAATTATCCAGATCTCCGTTCAATTTGAATTCGTTTACACCGATTACTTCATCGTTGAGCATCAAACCTGCCATATCTGCAGGTGATCCCGGATAAATTGCCACAACCTGGAAACTCGCTCCCAGCTGTAGGGCTTTAAATCCAACTCTCCCGGCGGAATATTTCGGGTTCGGTTTATGGGTCAGTTCCAGTCCGATGGTTCCCAATGCTTCCGTCAGAATTGCTTCAAATGGCCTTGTTCCGTAAAAATAATCGGTAATTAATTCTTCGGTACCTTCGCCTGCCAGTTCTTTCAGTAATCCTAAGTAATCTGCTTCGCTTACTCCCTTTCCGTTTAATGCGAAATTGAAGTAAAGGCGCTTCATCAATTCATCCAATCCGTGCTTATTTCCCGAATGCTCACGGATTCTCACATCACAGACGAAAGCAAGCAAACAGCCTTCGGTATAAATGGAAACTTTTCTTCCGGGAGCTCCCGGAATGTATCCATCCAGCCAGGTATCATAAGATGAATCCGCAACCGAGTAATGGAACCTTCCGAAATTGTCAAAATGCTTCTGCAACTGTCCCGTAAACTCATGCAGGTACTGCGCCAGGTCAAAAACACCGGATTTGTATAGCATCAGATCTCCCATGTATGTCGTAACACCTTCACACAAGTATCCCAATTTGGATAGGTTTTCTTTTTGATAATCGTAAGGAAACATTTCTACCGGGCGAATTGCTTTCACATTCCAGGTATGGTATAATTCATGGGATGAAACACCCAGTAATTCTGTATAAAGCGCTCCGAACACATCGTAAGTTGGTCCGAGAGCAATGACCGTAGATTTCTGATGCTCTACTCCATGATAAGCTTTGTAGGGCAAGATGTGGAACAAGAAATGGTAATGCGGAACAGGAAATTCCATGAACTTCTCAATCTGCTTTTCCGTGAATGCTTTGAAATCTTTGATCAACCGTGGCCACTCCACGATACAGTCACCCTGGAACCACAAGTGGAAGATCGTTCCGTGGGATTCGTACTGATTGTACTGCAATGAAGCCGAACAAATGAAAGGTGAATCAGCTAGTTCATCAAAATCGACAGCCTTCAGTACGTTTCCCTCCCGTTCCATGGAGCAGGCAATGTTCCAATCGGAAGGAATAGCTAAATGCACTTCACAAGGCTCGTCCTTCTTCCCTTCCTGGTAAATAAAACAGTTTACCGGGTTGGAATAGAGCATTTCCTTGCTCAAATAAGTCGATCCGGCATTCAGTTCAGCTGCGTAGTAACTGTACTCCACACGAATAGTTGTTGGTTCGGAAACTAGAATCTCCCAGGAAGAAAGATCTGTTTTCCGGAAATCAACTGCTTTACCTTCTGCATTGAAGACTTTGAACCCTCTTACATTTTTAGCAAAGTTGCCCAATTCGTACCTTCCCGGTCTCCACTTCGGTAAATGGATAATGGTGTTCGGTGTTACGTTTTCAAAGATTACTTTGAATTGGATGTATTGCTGGTTTGCCTGTTCGACAGCTAAATGATACTGGGCCATTTTGTCAATTTTTGCTCAAAATTAGGAATTCCACCCTGATTAGGAGTATTATTCCCCAACCATTTTACCACAATACCACCACCTAGTGTTTTCTATTTTGCCGCTGATGCACAGATAAAATGAGTCGACTACCGGTGGGAATTATGTATTTAGCGCTGGTAATCTCTAAATCTTTACGCTCTTTGTTTCTCTGCGGTTTATAAACAGAGTGGTATTTTAACCGCAAAGAGTGGAAAAACGCAAAGGTTTGACCCAAAAGTTACCACTTGAATTTTTGCAAAACATAGCTTGAAGATATCTATTTTTTTGAAGCTACCTATTTTAAGTATATACCCCCCCCTACCGGTCGACTCTTTCGCTTTTATAACCTGGTCGAAATTGTTTCAGCTATGTAAAAGGGTAGATACTAAGCCAACGATTTGTGCATTTGCAGTGAAAAAAGAGGAAATCCCATTTGGAATAAAAACTCCATCCTGATAGGGAGATTATTCCCGAACCATTTTACCACAATACCACCACCTAGTGTTTTCTATTTTGCCGTTGATGCACAGATAAAATGAGTCGACTACCGGTGGGAATTATGTATTTAGCGCTGGTAATCTCTAAATCTTTACGCTCTTTGTTTCTCTGCGGTTTATAAACAGAGTGGTATTTTAACCGCAAAGAGTGGAAAAACGCAAAGGTTTGACCCAAAAGTTACCACTTGAATTTTTGCAAAACATAGCTTGAAGATATCTATTTTTTTGAAGCTACCTATTTTAAGTATATACCCCCCCCTACCGGTCGACTCTTTCGCTTTTATAACCTGGTCGAAATTGTTTCAGCTATGTAAAAGGGTAGATACTAAGCCAACGATTTGTGCATTTGCAGTGAAAAAAGAGGGAATCCAAATTGGAATTACAATCTAATTCCTGAGAATTGATTAATTTCGTGCCATTACCATTTTATTGAAAAGAAAAATGAATTACGATATCATAGTTATTGGAAGTGGTCCGGGCGGATATGTTACCGCTATTCGCGCATCACAATTGGGTTTGAAAACTGCAGTTGTTGAGCGTGATTCATTAGGTGGAATCTGTTTGAACTGGGGATGTATTCCAACAAAGGCATTATTGAAAAGTGCCAATGTGTTTGAATACATTCAACATGCATCTGATTACGGAATTACCGTTAAGGATTCAAAAGCAGATTTCGGAGGAATGGTTGATCGTTCCAGAGGTGTTGCCAACGGAATGAGCCAGGGAATCCAGTTCCTGATGAAGAAAAACAAGATCGATGTGATCAAGGGAACAGGTGTTTTGAAAGCAGGAAAAAAAGTTGCAGTTACCGGTGAAGACGGAAAAGTAACGGAATATACTGCTGACAAAGGAGTGATCATTGCAACAGGAGCACGCTCCCGCCAATTGCCGAACCTTCCGCAGGACGGATCTAAGATCATCGGGTACCGCGAAGCTATGAGCATGAAAACACAGCCTAAGAAAATGGTGGTTGTAGGTTCAGGAGCTATCGGTGTTGAATTTGCTTATTTCTATAATGCAATCGGTACAGAAGTAACGGTTGTTGAATATTTACCGAACGTTGTTCCTATCGAAGACGAAGATGTATCCAAGCAATTGGAGAAATCCTTCAAGAAAGCAGGGATCAACATCATGACCAATGCTTCGGTTGAAGCGGTTGACACTTCCGGGAAAGGATGTGTTGTAACGGTTAAAACAGCAAAAGGAGAAGAAAAGATCGAATGCGATGTTGTTCTTTCCGCTGTTGGAATCCAGGCAAACATTGAAAACATCGGGTTGGAAGAATTAGGAATCGTTGTTGACAAAGGAAGAATCATCGTAAACGATTACTACCAGACAAATATCCCGGGTTACTATGCAATCGGAGATGTTATTCCAACTGCTGCACTGGCTCACGTAGCTTCCGCAGAAGGAATTATCTGTGTAGAAAAAATCGCTGGTCACCACCCGGAGCCATTGGATTACGGAAACATCCCTGGATGTACTTACTGTTCTCCTGAAGTTGCATCTGTTGGTATGACTGAAAAAGCAGCGAAAGAAGCTGGTTTGGATATCAAAATCGGGAAATTTCCGTTCTCTGCATCTGGCAAGGCATCTGCTGCCGGAGCAAAAGACGGTTTCGTGAAATTGATCTTCGATGCGAAATACGGTGAATTACTAGGTGCACACATGATCGGTGCAAATGTTACTGAAATGATTGCTGAGATCGTTGCGATCCGTAAGTTGGAAGTAACAGGTGAAGAACTGATCAAAACAGTTCACCCTCACCCTACCATGTCTGAAGCGGTAATGGAAGCTGCTGCTGCTGCATACGGAGAAGTGATCCATTTGTAAGAAATAATTTATTCCAAAAATACAGAGCCGTTCCAATTGGAACGGCTTTTTTGGTTTCAATACTTTCACTATTCACTATCAATTGTTTGTAAAAAACACAGATTATTTTGCAAGACCAATTAAAAAACCTAATTTTAGTTTAACATTTATTTAACTATATAATTTATGAAACAAACGTTACTTTTTTTAATTGCAGGTTTTTTCAGCCTGAATGTATCTGCACAATCTCTTCAGGATCCATCATTCGAAACCGGTGACGGTTTGGGAAGCCCATGGACGTCAACTTCTACAGCTTTCGGAACTTCATTGTGTGATGCCGGATGTGGAACCTGCGGTGGACCATGTGTTCCTAATACGGGAAGCTGGTATGTATGGTTCGGTGGTACACCCAATGCTGAAATAGGAACAGTTTCTCAAACATTTAACGCAACAGGTACCGGAGCAGGTACTTTGACTTATTCCTGGAAAGTTCCATTGAAAGGTGCTGCGGGAGATACGCTTTCTGTTTTATTAGATGGTGTTGCTATCAATAAAGTAAATACAGTTGACTCAATCGGTGCTTATCAGCAGGTTACTTTGAATGTAGGACAAGTTACAGCAGGATCACACAACCTTACTATTCGATTCCAAAAATTGGCTGGTACGAATGTTGTTAACGTATTGGTTGATGATGTTCAGTTGAACATTGCAGGAACAGTAGGTGTAGAAGAAATTGATTTCAGCAACGGAATCCAGGTTTCAAGTAACATCGAAACAGGTCACATCATGGTTGCATACAACTTTAACAAGGTTCAAAATGTTCGCTTAACTGCAACAGACATTACCGGTAAAGTGGTTTATGTTGAAAACCATGACAACCAAACTACAAACCAGTACGAAATCAATTCAAAAGATTGGGCTAAAGGAATCTACAATGTTACTTTGTCAACAGATAAAGGATTGACTAAAACTACGAAAGTAGTGGTTCAATAAGATCCGAAAACCTATAAATTTCAGGGAGGAACAGTTTGTTCCTCCTTTTTTATTTTGGCTGATTTTTGAGTATTTGATCCCTGAAAAATATTCAGTCGAATATACCGTTTGCTCATTTAAATAAAACTAGCAAATACGTTGATAAAACAGCATCTGCCTGAATGCGCGCCAACTATCTTCCAGGTTGATTTGTGTGCATGTTTTTTAATTCAAACCGGCCTGTTAATTTTTATTGAAATTTTGAAACGAATGTACTATCTTGGATCGATTATTCTTCAAAAACAGGACCGGTTCTCTCATCTCCCCAATTAGTCCAACCGGTTTTGAAGTTGAAAAAATGTGATTTGTAAATAAACTAAACACAACTATTTACTCATGGCCTCTCTCAATCCGATTACAGGTGCTTTGGGCGCTCAGCGAGCTGCACATTTGCTTCGTCGCGCAACCTTGGGTCCAAGATTGCAGGATATTTCCACTTTTTCAGGAATGACTGCTCAGGCAGCACTAACTGCTCTGACACAAGTTCAGCCGGACCCACCGTTCCCTATTGATCCTCTCAGCAACACCGATTGGGTTTCCCCGAATACGGCAAACACCAACCAGAATGCGGAAACCTTATCCGCATACACCCGCAGCTGGTGGATGGAAAACATGCGTTCTGCCGGGACAAACCTCACCGAACGGATGATTTGGTTCTATCATACGCATTTTCCGATGATCATGAGCCGGATTGAAGGAAATCCGCAATTTGCAATTGATTACACGCGTTTGCTGCGGTACTATGCTCTGGGAAATTACAAAGCTCTGGCAAAAGCGATCTGCATCGACAATGCCATGCTTGTTCACCTGGACGGAAACCTGAACATCAAAGGTGTACCGCAGGAAAATTTTGCACGCGAATTCCTGGAATTGTTCACTGTTGGAAAAGGAGAAGAAGTCAGTTTGGGAAATTATACCAATTTCACTGAACAAGACGTACAGGCACTCACGAAAGCATTGACCGGTTGGGGAATCGACACAACTTTCCAGACCATAGATCCGGTAACCAATATTCCTACCGGGAAAGTGAAAGGAAGCGCTACTGTTTCTTCTCAACACGATGTAAGTTCCAAGCAATTCTCCGGAGCCTTTAATAATGAAGTGATCCAAACCGGAAGCGTAACAGGCTCCAATGCCGCCGTAACTGCTGTTTATACGGAACTGGATGATGTGCTAAACATGATATTTGATTCGCCGCATACAGCAAAACATATTTGTAGAAGGATTTACCGCCAGTTTGTTTATTACGATATAACAGCGGAAATAGAAGCAGACATTATCGAACCGCTTGCAAATACGCTGGTAAGCAGCAATTACGACATTTTTCCGGTATTGGAGATTCTACTCTGCAGTGAACATTTCTACGATTTGGACACCCCGATCACGGAAGACAATAACATCGGTGCGATTATCAAATCACCAATGGATTTGGTGGTGGGCACCATGCGTTTGTTTAACCTGACTGTTCCGGATAAGACAACACAATTGGCGGCGCATTACGATCTTTACGATCAGCTCATCGGGCAACTGGACCTGCAGGGACTTCAATTCTTTGAGCCTTATGATGTGGCCGGGTATGAACCTTATTACCAGTTACCGGGTTATCACAGGTACTGGATCTCATCGAATTACCTGGCAAACCGTTATAAATTTTCGGAACTACTGATCAGCGGATTTACAGGAATGAACGGCAACCTGCTCAAACTGGATGTCGTGGAATTTGTTGACACAAATTGTTCCAACCCGGGGAACGCCACCATTCTTGTACAGGAATTAGTGGACTGGCTCTTCCCTATCACGCTGGATGCAGCACGATTTAATTATTTCAGGGACAACGTATTATTAGATCAGCTTTCAGCAGCAAACTGGACGGCAGAATGGAACAATTATGTGAATACGAGCAGTGATGTCAACGTTCGTTTGCAGCTTGAATCGCTCTTTATGGCTATGATGCAGACACCGGAATACCAATTATTTTAAAACGACACCGGATGGATAGAAGAGACTTTGTACGCATTTCCTCTTTAATGGGAACGGGAATGCTCTTAAAATTAAATGGTATTCCACTACACGCCGCTCAACCGGATGGGATGCTGGAATATATGGCCAAATCGAGCCTGAATGACAAAATCCTGGTGCTGATCCAGCTTCATGGCGGTAATGACGGATTGAACATGGTCATTCCGATCAACCAATACGGTCATTATTACAACCTCAGGCCAAATATTGCCATTCCACAAAGCGGAACACGGCATTACATCACACTCGATCCGAATTTACCGGCAAATAAACAGGTTGGACTTCACCCGGATATGGTGGGCTCAAAAGCCATGTACGATGCCGGGAATATGGCGATCATACAGAATGTTTCCTATGAGAATATGAACGGTTCGCATTTCCGCAGCCGGGATGTCTGGTACATGGGCGGGAATTACGACGATTATTTCAATTCGGGATGGATGGGAAGGTATTTCGAACATTACCATCCCAATTACCCGACCGGTTATCCGAACACCAATGTTCCGGACCCGCTTGCACTGGAAATCGGGAACGGAGTTTCACTTGCATTTCATCGCAACCAGGGAATTCCTGCCGGGCTTTCGATCCAGAACCCGGATGCATTCTACAACCTGATCAACAGTGTGGGTGCAGAAGAGCCGGTGAATTTCCCACCTACACATGCGGGAGATGAAATTGAGTACATCATGCAGATCGAACGGCAATCGAACAATTATGCAGAACGATTAAGGGATGTTTACAACGCCGGAACGAATTCAGGAACGGTTTACCCGGACCTGTATCCGTATATTGCCCCGAGCGGTGCATTACACAATCCATTAGCTCCGCAGTTAAAGATCGTTTCGCGTTTGATCAGCGGCGGAATCGGGACCAAGATCTTCCTGTGCAGGATCGGTGGATTTGACACGCATGCAAACCAGGTGGTCAATACCAACACAACCATGGGATCACACGCGGCTTTGCTTTATCATATTTCTGCTGCCGTGAAAGCATTTTACGATGACTTGGCCAATTTAGGCCTTGCAGACCGTGTACTGACAATGACTTTCTCCGAATTCGGACGCCGTGCAGCATCCAATGCCAGCTACGGTACGGATCACGGAAATGCCGCTCCGATGCTGGTTTACGGAACTTGTTTGAACCCGGGAGTTTATGGCGACAACCCGGATCTGCAAAACCTACAGAACGGGAACATTCCTTTGCAGCACGATTACCGGCAGGTTTTCACTTCAGTGGTCAAAGACTGGTTCGGCGCACCGGATGACGCTGTTGAGCATATTCAATTTGAAAATTTCGTTGCGAACCGCGTGGATTATGTACGCTGCAAAGAACTGAGCGTTACGGAACTGTTCAAAGAGAATTTGTGGCTCAAATGCTATCCTAATCCGGCTTCTTCTACGATCAATATCAGTTACATCCTTCAAAAAGAAACGAAGGTGTATATTGAAGTGAAAGACATTTCAGGGCGAACGATCGGAACGATTACCGATGCTCCGACTATTCCCGGAGAACACACGCTTGATTTTAACCTTTCCCGTTATGCTAACGGAACTTATTTTGTCACATTAGTCGCTAATGACAGTGTGGTACTTACCGAAAAAGTTATCCTTTCCAAATGATGATGCGAAACAGATTTTTCCTTCTTTTAATCGTCTTCCTATCCGTTTACACCGGGCAGGCACAAACAAAATACACCGTACACCGCAAGAACAAAGCTTATATCGGGTTATTCGGCGGGATGAATTTCAGCCGCACTCCTGTTGTGCAGAATTATAGTTTACTGGTTCATACTCCGCAATCCAACGGCGGGGAAAAAGAAAAAGAGTACGAACCCCTCTTCCGGAACAAAGGTTCACAATTCGGATTGTACTTTTCCTACAACGTTACCAAGAAACTGTCCATCGTTTTTGAACCTTCTTACCAAAACAGCAGTTTCAACTACCTGACGTCCTATTCCTGGGCAGATTCGGTGAACAGTTCCAATTTTGCGATGGAAATGCTGCACCAGCAAGAAATGTCAGGTGTGAATCTTCCGGTACTTGCACGCTACGATTTTACCGTTTCCCAATTTTCACCTTATGTCCAGGCAGGTATTTTTGCCAATTTCCGGCATCATGCCCGTAAAACGATCTTTTACGATTATTCGATTGACGAAGATGTGGATAAAAAGACGAGTGACCGCTCCGGAGAAACGGACCTTACCCAACATATTAACAAAGGGAATTTCGGGTTGATTGCCGGTGCAGGAGTTACCTACTTTGCCAATTATTTTGCCATCAGCCTGGAAAGTAATTTCAGCTACGGTTTCCGGTCTTTTGTAAGTGATAAGAACCGGTATGCGGACCACACCGGGTTGAGCACCGAATACCTTGATGTATTGGACCAGCTGAAATTCATGAATCTCAATTTCCAGCTGAGCATTATCTTCCCGATCGACAATTCCATCACATTGGGAATCCTTCGAAAAAGCAGACATTAATACAGAAGAAAAATTGTGAGCATGAAGCTAGTTATTTATTGCATTATTTTATTGGGACTGACCGGGATTACAGGATGTAAAAAGGATTCCAAACCGGAAGATTCTTTTATCCGGATCTATGACGACCAAAACGGGAATAAACATTTTCACCCATTGAGTATCAGTACTTCTTCGGACGGAAGCGGCTACCTGGTACTAAGCGCATACGACGGCTGGCGCATTCACCTGATGAAAATTGACAAGGAAGGTGCTTTCGAATGGAATTGTGAACTACCGTCTAACTACGTGAATGCAGTTCCGAACCTGCTTCGCGTGAACGGAGAAAATTTCCTGGTCTGCATGGATGCAGTGGGATTGTTTACTTACGTGCTGAAAATCGATGAGTCTGCTCATGGCACTACGGAAGTATCCAGTTTTCCCAATGTACTATATCCGACCTACGCTTCCATTTCGGGACAAGATATTTACATCCAGAATTATGACCGATTGAGCCTGGAGACCGGAATCCATCGCTTAAGCAATGATTTGGCGAGCATTACACAATCCGGAAGCGTCAATATCTTTACAGACGTAGAAGAACGCATTGTGAACCACATAACATACAGCGGAAAACGCATTCCTTTCTTCATCAGTTCGGCACCCGGGCAAAATTACGTTGTCATGAACGGGTTTTACAATTACAGTTTCTCCCTGATCTTCCTGGACCAAAACTTAAATTTTACAGGAGTTTACAATGGTGCAGGATTTAACGGTGGTTTAGCTGCTTTATCTCCTTCGGGGAACTCTCAATTTTCCCTGGCACGTTTTTCTTATGACAATCTTTACTACAATGCCAACGTAACGCTTACTCCTACGACTATTGACATTGTGGAATCCATTCCTGCACAAGGCCAATCGGAACTGGATGCTCAAAAACCGGTACTCATTAAAGACCTTTCCTTTGGCGGGGTTAATTACAAAGCTTTCCTGTCTTCTACCCGGAGTAACCAATTGTTGCTGAGCATTTATCACTTAAACGGATCTTTGGCAGGAAAAAAATACCTTGGGAAGAATATCCCGGTGACTGCATGTGATTTCATCCAAACCGAAGATGAAGGGTTGAATATCCTGATCCAGGCGAAGATCATGGGAAGTTACGACCGGATCGGGATCATGAAATTATCCGGGGAACAACTGGAAGCTGTTGTCGATTGATTTTCAGTACATACTGGTTTTCAAGCACTGAATTTACCCTGTAAAAAACATCAAACCCTGATAAATACTAGGGAAACAGGCGATATTTTAAACAAATTGCTATTGATTTAGACTTGTGATCGTTACTTTTGCGGATAACATTTATAAACTTTCACAATGAGATCTAAATTACACCTGAAAAGGAATTTGACCTTAGCTGCATCACTTTTCGTTGGGTTTCTGGCCCAAAGTCAGGTAGCAACTACCTACAATTTTAGCCAAACGGCCGGAACATACACTCCAATTACCGGAGGAACTGTTCTTGCGGACTCCGTTACAAATATTATGGATGACGAAGTATACCCCGTGTCTATTCCTGCTTTCATGTTCGACGGAACTCCTTATTCAACTGTTTATGTCAGCACCAACGGATTCATTTCTTTCGGAGCACCGATGGAATATTATGATTTTTATCCTGTCTCGGAAAATTTCACGGTGTACAACGGTGCAATCTCTGCTTTCGGAACGGATTTGAATGAAGCAGAGGAAGGTCCGGGTACACGTAACATCTCAACGGCACAAGTAGGTAACGAATTTGTGATCCAGTGGCAGAATGTAAGACGTTATGGTATTGACGGGGAAAGACTGAGTTTCCAGATCCGTTTAAATACGGTTACCAATGCTATTTCTATCGTTTATGACGCATTAGTTCCGGGGGACTCCCAGGATTACCCGGAGATCGGTTTAAGAGGCCCTGACAATGATTTTGCAACCAATGTGAACAACCGCGAGGTAATTTCAACTACCGGAGCATGGCTTAATTCAACAGCTGGTACTTCTGAAACAAGTACTTGTTTTTTGGATTCCAATGACCCTGCAACTGTTCCTGCTGCGGGTACTACTTTTACCTGGACATCGTTACCGGATGTTCAATTGCAAAACATTGTATTTTCTTCTGCCAATCAGTGTTACGGAGATACCGAAACCATTTCCATGATTGTAAAGAATTCAGGTGGAACGACTATTGATTTCAGCGTAACTCCATTGACTTTGGATTTAGCTGTGAGCGGTACCAACCCAACAACGTTTACTCCGGTTACTGTTAACACAGGAACACTTGCTGCTGGTTCTACTCAAACGATCCAGGTTACGGCTTCTTACAATATGTCATTGGCGGGAGCTACTTACGATTTCGAAGGTTCCATTTCCATGACAGGAGATTCCAGAACAGGTAATAATGAGTTGGAAAGATCATTCTTTAATTACAAACCTACTGCTGTTTATGCAGATGCAACTGCTTGTTTCGGAGAGGATGTTACACTTACAGGAACAACAGAAGCCTTTGAAGTGGTATTCTCAAATAATGACTTGTTACCGATCCCTGACGGTGGAGCTGCTGTTTACTCAAATATCGTTGTTTCAAACACGGGTGTTGCAACTGCATCTTCTGTAGTTGTTACCATCGGAAGTTTAACACATACTTACACCAGTGACCTGACAATTACCCTGATCGCGCCTGACGGATCTGAGGTGGACCTTTCATCTGAAAGAGGTACTGATGCGGATTTCACCGGAACTGTATTCTCTGACGCTGCAACTACTGCAATTAGTGCAGGTGACAATCCTTTTACAGGAAACTTCCAGCCGGATTCTCCTTTATCAGGATTAACAGGATCGGCTAACGGAACATGGCAATTACGTATCCTTGATGGTTATAGTATTGATGCGGGAACTTTGAACAACTGGTCGATTTCTTTCCCGGGCGCAAACGGAATTACTACTTACAGCTGGACACCTGCAACAAGCCTTTCTTCTGCTACTATTGCAAACCCGGTTGCAACTCCTGCTTCAACGGAAACGTATACTTTGACTATCACGGACAACAGAGGATGTACTAATTCAACGGATGTGGAAGTAGTAATCAAGGATCTTCCAACTGTTACTGCAATTTCTAACGCAGCAGGAAATACGATCTGTGAAGGAGAATCTGTCATCTTAACAGGAGGTGGAACAGCAACAGTTTATACATGGAACAACGGTGTTACAAACGGAACGGCTTTCGTACCAACTGCAACCAACACTTACACCGTTACGGGAACAGGAGTAAACAATTGTACCGATACTGCAACGATCACTATTACTGTAGACGAGTGTCTTGGACTAAACGAAGCAGCTCAGGCTGTAATTGAAGTATATCCTAACCCAGGTAAAGGAGTCTTCACTATTTCTGCAACTGACGCGGATCAATTAGCGAATATGCAGATTATGGATGCACAAGGAAAAAGCGTTGCATTTGACCGAAATACAAACGGAACAAATTTCGTGATCGATTTAAGTCAGGTTGAAAACGGAATTTACTTCCTTACCGGAACTTTGAACGGTACTCAATTTGTGAGCCGATTGGTAAAACAATAAATAACAGACCATAAAAAAGCCGGGATTAAATTTAATCCCGGCTTTTTTGTTTTATAGCGTTCGCATCAAGCGATGTCCTGATCTAACAGTTGATTGGTAGACGCGATGGTTACTTTACCTGAATCCTGGCACAATTCAATATCGATGCGCCCCAGCTTCAAGCCTGCGTATCCAACCTGGTTCACAAAAACAGCTTTCCCTTCTTTGTTTTTGAACTCCTGCAACTCTTCCAGGAAAGTGTGTGTATGTCCACCGATAATCACATCAATTCCTGTGGTTGAAGCGGCAAGCACTTTATCCGAAACCTGGTTTGTTTTGTATTCGTATCCGAGATGAGAAAGGCAGATCACGATATCGCATCCTGCTTTCCTTAGCGTGTCTGCTTGTTTCTGAGCAGCCTGAACCGGATCCTGGTAAGTCATTCCTTTCCAGTTTTCAGCCGGAACTAATCCACGTAAATTGATACCTAATCCGAATACCCCGATCTTGAAACCGGCTTTTTTAATGATCGTATACGGTTTTACCACTTCTGAAAGTGGTGTTGAGCTCAATTCATAGTTTGCATTCACTACCTGGAACGAAGCATGCGACAAGGCGTTTTTATAGGCCTCCATCCCGATATCAAAATCGTGGTTTCCCAACGTCACAATGTCGTAATTCATTGCAGCCATGGTTTTCATTTCCAAAACACCTTTAAACTTATTAAAGTAAGGTGTTCCCTGGAAAATATCTCCTGCATCCAGCAAAAGTACATGGTCTTCCTGGTCGCGAATGGACCGGATCAAACCTGCTCTGCGGGAAACTCCCCCCATATTGGGAAATTTCGGATGATTTGCTGGAAATGGGTCAATATTCGAATGCGTATCGTTGGTATGTAAGATCACTAACCGGCTTTGATTTTTCTTCGCACTCATCAGTGAAGGCGCTACCATGGCGGCACCGGCAATTACACCTGTTTGCTGTAAAAATAGTCTTCGTTCCATATTACCAATTTATTCTTTCCTGCGGAGAAAAAGTAATTTTTTTCTCTTTTTTAACAGCTTCAATAATCAGGTCTCTGAATAGCAGATTGGTATCAAAACGCTCTAACGGTTTGCTAAAGAAGAACATGTTATCTCCCCCGTCTGCAAGAAAATCGGATGTTACAACCCAAAAATAGTTTTTGCTTTTTGCCAGTGAATCCGGGAATTGCAGTGATCCGTTCACCAATCTGAATCCCCCGATGGGTTCTCCGCCCTTTTCTTTCAGGTAAGCTTCCATTTCCGGGATCTTATCCAGCGACAATTTGAGGTAAACCACCCGGTTATCGAAAGGCATGACCTTATAGACATCGCCGACTGTAATGTTACCTGCCGGGATATCTGCCCGCAGGCCCCCGATATTGATAAAAGCAACGAGCGGTTCATTCCTGAAAAAAGAACTGTCCTTCGCCTTTGCGATCAACTGATCACAGATCCAGAAGCCCAGGGATGAATTCGGACGGCCTGTTACCAGGTCAGTGGTTGTTTCACCGATTACCTGCCCGAATTCTTTCTTCATTTCCCTTTGATAAGGTGCTATCAAAGAATCCATTTCTACAGACGAAGGAATCGTCCCATCAACGTTTTGTTTGGATCCCTTTACCTGTAAATGATAAGAGCAGGCCGAAAGACCTGCTCCTATTAGAAAAAAAAGAAAAATAATTTTCTTCATGTTACTCAACAATAAATGTTTGATTTGCTTTTCCGTATGGAGTTTCTACTTCAATCAAGTATGTTCCTGCTTTGAAATCGCTTGTGTTCAATTTCAAAACATCCAACGTTAAGTTCGCATTTTTTTCAATCACCTGACCTGATAAAGAAACAATTTTGTAACTCAAAACCTGAGTTCCGTTTACCTGTACATATAAATCTGTTGTAGCAGGAACCGGGAAAAGTACCAGGTTACGCTGTAATAACTGTTCGTTAACTCCCAAGTCACCACACCCTGTAGCAATGTAGCTCATGTTTGAGAAACTTACATAACATGCAAACTGAACGCTATCTACGTATGGGTTTCTGTTACCCTGTTGAGAGAAAATGTATTCGTTACGAGCAATTTCGTAATTGTCCGGCTGATCTGCAAGGTGCCAGATTTTCAGGATTTCCTGGTCCTGACCTGTAGGCAAGCTCCATGTTTGTCCTGCAATTCCGTTATAAGCTGTTGCCATGTAGAACATTGCACGAGCTGCATTTCCTTTTTGTTCGTTTCTTGGTTCGTAAACGATTTGAGAACCGTTATATCCAGTTTTTCCACCTTGGTAAGAGTGAAGTACCGTTCCTGTAACAATCCCCATCGGGTGGTTACTTCTTGGTGAATTCGCCTGGTTTTGGTTTACAGGGTACAAGTTATGCTGATCAGAATATTCCGGCTTAGCAGGAGTTCCGTCTGCAGGGTATGAAGGCATCCAAGAGTGAGAGAATGTGTGCTCACGAGAGTAACCTACAGTTGTCCAGTCAAATGGCTCATCAAATACTTTTTTCTCACCTGTGTAAGAACAAACAACAAATGATTTTCCTTGTGTTGTATCTCTGATTTCAAACTGTGCCATGACAGTTGATTTGTAGTTTGCATAAGTAATCACTGTGTGCGGATTGATCAAAGCACTCAAAGATGTTAAGAAAGAGGTATTTGAGCTATTGATCGAGTTGTAATAGTTTCCGATCTGTTGTCCCTGAGAAGTAACATTACCTGTCAATGGAGCAGTTGTTTTGTAGTTCTCGAATGTTGCAGGTCCGTTGAAAGAGAATACTGCAATGTGGTAATTTTGGTTTGCAATGATGTGGCGCGGTGTGAAGTTCACAGCTGAACCAACGTACAATACCTGTCCGTTACCTACTACATCTCCTTTTTGGTATGTTGTTCCGTCAACAGGAGCCCCTGAAACCGGTGCACCATTCTTAGTGTAAACCACCAGGTATTTTTCAGTATTTGCACTTGCAGTAAAAGATCCGTTGAAAGCATATGCTTTTACATTCGAGAAATTCAGGTTTGTTGGACTTGCAGCAGGCTCAGTTGCCAGGTTGTTTGTTCCGATACCGTAAAGGTTAATTACGTAAGAACTCTCATCTGCATCATCAGAAGCGATAGTCAATGCTGCCAAACGGGATCCAGGTCCAACCGGAGCAAAGTTCAATGTCAATGTGCTTGTAGCTCCACCTGCAATAACTGCATTGGTGAATGGAGTTGTAAATTCTGCAGCGTTTGCACCTGAGAAAGACGCACCGGAAACTGTTAAGTTACCAGAACCTGTGTTTTCAATCGTGATAGCAGTTGAAGCAGTTGTTCCTACAGCATACTGAGATCCTGTAAGGTAAGTGTTTCCACCGATCTTCACGTTGATCTCTCTTGCAGGCGGAACGTATGCCGTGATATCAGCCAATGCTCTTGGTACCAACTGGTAGTTTGCATTGAACTGACCAACTAGTGCAACGATCGAAACCGGTCCTGTAGGAATCGCAGTTCCGTCAATATTTGTTGTACCGTTAATACGAACATCCAATGTAGTTGTTCCGTCAGTGATTTGTACCGTACTGTTTCCTGATGCAAAAGAACCTGTAGTTGTAAATGTTACGTTGTCTACACGTACCAAACGTGATTCAAGTGATTCAGTAATTGCAGAAAGCGGAACCTGCATAGGAGCAGGCATCGTTACAGGACCATGATTTGTAAAGCTGGTTACAGGAGAAATCTCCAACAAACCGTTGAAATCCAACAATTCACCTGTTATAGTAACTGAATCTCCACGAACGACACCGTTCAGGTTTGATCCGTATCCGGGAAGAGCCCCTGTTGCATCCTGTACATAACGGATAGGCCCTAATTCACTTCCATTTGTTACAACTCCTTTAATTGTAACTGTTTGTCCGATCGCAAAAGTACGTGCATCTGCGATTGTCGCCTGAGCTTTCACCGATAGTGAAGCCAAACATAGACAAGCTAACATCCAAAATTTATTCATCGTTGTTGTTGTTTTTCTGTTTAAAAATTAACTCCCAAAGTCAGGTTGAATCTCAATCCCTGTCCGAATACGACAGATGCAGACTGAGCATCCGAATTGTTTGGAGCATAATAACTATCTGTAGCATCAGCCATGAATTTCGAGTTCAGAATATTCGAAACCATTGCATTGAAGAATACATTTACTTTTTTAACATTCACAGAGTAACCTGCAAATCCGTTCAACAAACCGTAAGAAGGCAATTTCCATGCTTCTCTTCTGGCATTTGCACCTTGCAAAAAGAACGGGTTAAAGGATGCATAATATCTGTCGAACCACTGGTATTGAACTTTAAAGTACAATTTTTTAACCGGTTCGTATCTCAAACTGAAATTCATCATTGTTTGTGCAGCATCACCAACGTGTACTCCTTTTGCATCAAATGTAAATGAATAATCAAGTTCAGGAACATAGAAAGTCTCTGATGAATTCCACACCCAGTCTCCAAGTGAGAACATGGCTTCAGCCTGTAGCTTTCTGTTGATTTTGTAAGCTACATCCAATTCCCCACCGTAGTGGATCGCATCCATTCCGTTAATGTTCAGGTAAATGGTTGCCAACGGGTCATTCGGGTCAGGAATTGCCACCCCGTATGGGAATGGTTTGTTCTTCCAGTTGGTGAAATATCCGTTCAGGTTCACTGCGAAATGTTTATTCGAAATACTGTATCCCAACTCTACGGCCTGGATGATTTCGTTTTTGATTTCGCGGAAGAATGCATTGGTATTGTTATCGATTACGTTACTGAACTGAGGTGTACGTGATAAGTAACCAAGGTTCATATAGATCTTTGAATCTTCTGTCAGGCTGTAGCTCACACCTCCTTTTATTGTCCCTCCGGGAACCGATTTCCACGCTGTAGCGAAGTCTTCTAAACCTGGAGAAGAAGCAGTGTATGTATTTCCGTTGTACTGGATCGTATCATTTGCACCGATTCTAAGAACAGTATCTCCCAAATCCAATACTCTTCTCTTGAAGTAATCCACCCCTTTGTATGTATTCACTACTCCTGAAAGGTTTAAGAATGCTGTCCATCTGTTACCGGTATACTCAACAGATCCGAACACCCCACCCCACTGAACAAAACCATCGCGGTCTGCATTATAGGTATTCAATGAAATCTTATCTCCTTTGCGTTTCATCGGGTTAGGATCATTGAAATTGGATGTATTGATGTAGTAATCACCTCCAAGAAGGTCTGTGATTTCCTGGTAGTGGCTTCCTTTGTAGTAACGGTAGTCAATACCTCCAGAAACAGTCCACTGCGGATTGAATTCATATTGGAACTGACCTAAATATCCAATCCAGAAATGGTTGTTTACCGATGCAAGCTGCACCTGGGATGATTTCAATTCGGTTGGTGAATATGCCAAATCGACATTCGGACCTCCGAATAACTGATCTACCTGGTTTGCTTTCACGATTGCATCCCAATCCACGTTTCCTTGCGGTGTGTAAAGGATTCCTCCGGAATTTGCCAAACGCGTTCCTCCACCACGACCGATAGAAATATACCCGATATTGGAGATAGACAATTTTTTATTGACCTGCCAAAAGTCTTTTAGTGTAATCTGCGGTTTGTGGTAGTAATTCAGACGCTCATTCTTAACTTCTTTCTTTCCATCTGCATTGGTAATATATCCCCAGTGCTGATTGAAACGGATACCACGGTCAATGATTGCATTTTGATCCAAAGGAACACCCAGATCCGATGCTGTTTTTGAATCCCAGTATTGGATTGGCTGGAAGAATGAACGCTGTCCGTGTCTTTGAGGAGCTCCGAACGCAGACAAACTGATCAGGTGTTTCTTAATCAATTTCTGAACTTTTCCGTAATAGAAAGCTCCCTGTGTATTGGTTCCTTCTACCCATCCGTCTCCTTGTTTATAAGATCCGGAGAAGTTGAATCCCCATCCTTTTTTCGTTCTTCCCGAGTTATAGGAAAGAGAAGTACGGAAGAAATTCCCGGTTCCGTATTCCTGTTTGAATGTAATTCCTTTTCGGTTTTGCATTCCCTGGGTGATGATATTCATAGATCCACCTACAGAAGGCATGGATAATTTGGTTGCACCCAAACCACGCTGTACCTGAACCTGGCTGGTAATCGCGTCCAAACCAAACCAGTTAGACCAATATACTGCACCATTTTCCATATCATTTACAGGAACCCCGTCAATAAGTACCCCAATATTTCGCTGATCAAATCCACGAATTGTAATACGTGCATCTCCGTCACCTCCACCGGTTTGAGTTGCATACACCCCTGGTGTGGCGTTCAATAACATCGGAAGGTCACGTGATCCCAATTCTTCAGCAATTTGTTCGGCTGAGATTCTTGTGATGGCGATAGGTGTTTTTCGATCTACCAGGTTTGCAATAACCCGGATCTCTTCGATCTCTGTACTTCCTCCCAATTCAGGGTTGATGACAGTTTCTTTACTTTTAATTGTTACATTTAACTGCAGCGTATCGAAATCAAATGCACCAACGGTCATTTTATACGTTCCGTATGGCACTTCTTTGAACTCAAAGTTTCCATTATCATCAGATACAGCTTTGAATGTTCCGATGCTTACGAAAGCTCCCGGAATATACTCTGCAGCCACTTTATCTCTTACAGTTCCTCTTACTACCGATGTTTGGGCAAAGCAAATTATCGGCAATAGGAACACCAATGTTGTAATAAATCGCAACATACTTTTTCAAATAAAGAAGGCCGGATAAAAATCCGACCTTATTAAAAAATACTATTATTTAAGAACTACCCTCTTTGTTGATACTGAACCGTTATCCTGGATAATGCGAAGTAAATAAACTCCTTTATCAGTTCCTAAACGAACAGACATAACCGGTGATGCATTGTTTGCGAAACGATTTACATGCTGACCTAGTGCGTTTACTACTACTACTTCTTTTACACCTTGTGTATTTTTCATGTAAACAACTCCGTCCGTTGTAGGGTTTGGATAAATTGCAACATCTTCGATCTTCTTGTCACCAACTGATAATGGGTTACAGTCACAGTCGTGAGTTCCTAAAGAGAACCAGTTACCGAATCTGATTGGTCCGTTAGCACCGGAGATAGGGTTACCGTTTTGATCGTATACTAAAGTTACAGGAGGAATTGAATCCCACTCTCCAAGCGGATTGAAGAAAGAAACCGGTGCAGCAACACCTTTCTTGATACCTGGCTTACGGATCAATGAATGATCACTTGTCAACTGAACTCCAAGTCCTGTATTGTGAGGATAACCTGAAGACCATGCTCCGTCGCTACCTACAACACCGTTCTCATTTGCAGGGTTCTCACCGATCTTACCGAAGATATCGATCACTGCGAAACCTACTGCAGTATTCACGTTAGAACCAGGTGCACCTGTTAAAGTTCCTTTTGCCAACAAGATCGCGTCATTCCCGTTCCAGTAAAATGAATTACTTGTATTGTATACCGCGCAGTAGAAACCATCTGCACGAACACGTAAAGAATCCCAGATTGGTGCTTCCTGACCTGTTCCGTTCGGATCTCTTTTATCCAATACCGCTACATATACATCGTGAGGAGCAACTGTTCCGGTCAACTGAACCGCATTTGCGTTTGTTGCAGATGTAGAACCATTGGAATAACGAGCAACAAAATACTCGCTCAAATTTACCGGCTGATTGGTTGGATTGTAAATTTCCAACGCTTTGTTGTTAGACCATCCCTCAACATACTCCGAGATGAAGATTTTAGAACAATCCTGTGCGTACGCAACAGAAGACAACATACCTAAGAAAAGTAATGCTTTTTTCATAACTTACTGATTATTTGAATTATAGATAAAGTGCTGAATAAAGGTATAACAAATCCACTCAGCAAACAAGCTGAAAAATAACACCAAATACTTCGGGAGAAGCCTTTGTTATTATGGACGAGTTTCATTCTATTTCATTATACCAATTGTTTTATTTTCAGATGGTTTCAGTCTGTATAAACAACAGCGTCAAGGAGAACACCCAAAAATTTACGACGCAAAGTTACACCAAATAATCAATTCCAACATTACATAATTGTTAACAATCAACTAAGGTTATGCACTACAACTCCCCTTGCCTGAATCCATATTAAACAAGCTGTTAACTATTTTACACCACTCATCAATAATTCACTCAAATGGGAACAGTTTTTGGTTATTTTTGCCCAAAACACAATTTATGAAATTTAGATTATTCCTTTCCTTTATCTGCATCCTGTCTTTTAGTTATGCTCAAAACCTGACTGTTGAAAGCATCTGGAGATCCGGTGAATTTTATCCTAAACGCATAGAAGGTTTTACGGCCTTAAGTGACGGGCAGTCTTTTACCAAGATTGTTGAAGAAGATGGAAAACACCTGCTGAAGAAGTATAAATTCAAGGATTACTCAGGAGCAGGAACGCTTTTAATCAACCTGTCCGACATCCAGTTTGAAGGAAAAAAACTGGAATTTGATGATGTAAAACTGAGTAAAAGCGGAAAATGGCTGTTGATCCAGACCGGTACAGAGTCTATTTACAGACACAGCTATTCCACTACTTATTATATATGTAATGTTCTAACCAAGGAAACGTTCAAGATCCACGACCAGGATGTTCCGCAAACACTGGGAACATTTTCCCCGGACGAAAACAAATTGGGATATGTTTCCGGGAACAACCTGTTCGTATACGACATTGTTAATAAAAAACGCAAGCAGATCACTTCTGACGGAAAGCAAAACAGCATTATCAACGGTACCACTGATTGGGTTTACGAAGAAGAATTTGCGATCACGCAAGGATTCGAATGGTCGCCGGATTCAAAGTACCTGGCTTTTATGCGTTTTGATGAAACGGATGTGAAGCAATTCCAAATGGCGATGTACGGGCATTTATACCCGGACCAATACACTTATAAATACCCGAAAGCAGGGGAAGACAATTCCAAAGTTACTTTTCACATTGCAAACACCGAAACAGCAAGCGTAAAAGCCGTTAATCTCGGAGAATACGAATATTTACCGCGTTTCCAGTGGTCACCTATCAAAAACGAAGTATTCGTTTCTACACTGAACCGCCATCAGAGCCACGTGAAATACCATTTGGTAAGTAACCCGGAAGCTCCGGCAGACCGCATTTTCTACGAAGAAAAATCAGATACTTACCTGGACGCAGACAATGTAATTTTGTTAAAAGACGGAAATGCCATGCTTCGCACTTCTGAAAAAGACGGCTACAATCACATCTATCATTTAACTTTCACCGGAACACTGACACAAGTTACTTCCGGAAAATGGGACGTGATGGATCTTTACGGAATTGATGAAAAGAAAGGCACGGTCTTCTACTCTTCTTCCGAAAACGAAGCAATCAACAAAACGCTTTATTCCATTCACTGGAAAGGAACGGACAAAAAAATGCTTTCAGCTGCCGCAGGATTCCACGATGCTGAATTCGCGCCGGGCTTCAACTATTTTATCCGCACAAGTTCCACGGCAAACACACTGCCTACTTACAGCCTGTGTGACCGAACCGGGAAAGAACTGCAGTTGCTGGAATCAAACAAAGAACTGCAGGCTAAAATGGACGGCATGCGTTTGAGCAAAAAAGAATTTATGCAGGTTGACGGTGCTGCCGGAAAACTGAACGCTTGGATGATCAAACCTGCCAATTTCGACCCGAACAAAAAATACCCGGTTTACTTCAACGTATACTGTGGCCCAGGAAGCAACATGGTTACCAATGACTGGGACGGACCAAATTACATGTACCACCAGTTACTGGCTCAAAAAGGATACATCGTATTTTGTATCGACACGAGAGGAACCCAGTTCCAGGGAGCTCAATTCAAGAAATCGACATACCTGCAATTGGGGAAACTTGAGACGGAAGATTTGATCGCGGTTGCTAAAAACCTTCAGAAAGAATCCTACGTGGATCCTGCAAGAATTGGTATTATGGGATGGAGTTACGGCGGATTCATGGCTTCACTGGCAATGACCAAGGGGGCGGATGTTTTCAAAATGGGAATTGCAGTTGCCCCTGTTACCAACTGGAGAAACTACGACAACATTTACACGGAGCGTTTCATGAGAACACCGCAGGAAAATGCAGACGGATATGACGACAATTCCCCGGTAAACCATGCAGACAAGCTGAAAGGAAAGTTCTTACTGATCCACGGTTCTGCAGACGACAATGTACATTATCAGAATTCAATGGAATTCATCACAGCACTGGTAAAAGCCAACAAACAATTTGATTTATTCATTTACCCGAATAAAAACCATGGTATTTACGGTGGGAATACAAGAAACCACCTGTTCACGATGATGCTGGATTACACCATCAAGAACCTGTAGGAGCAAACCATTTGTTTTCTAAATACTTATCGAAAGGCTTGCGGATTCATTTCTGCAAGCCTTTTTAGCTATACTTTTTTAGCAAAAAAAGTTTCCCTTTCGCTGCCGATCATATTCAATTGTTTATTAATTTAGTGCGGCTAATAAAATTGTTAGATAATACTCTTATAGATCATCATGAGCAAAGTTGCGAAAATCGAATTAGACGGGAAAGTATACGAATTCCCGGTTGTACAAGGTACGGAAAATGAATTGGCGATTGATATTTCAAAGCTTCGCCAGGAAACAGGATATGTAACTTTGGACACAGGTTACAAGAACACAGGTGCTACTATGAGCGCCATTACTTTTTTGGATGGTGAAGAGGGAATTCTTCGTTACCGCGGTTATCCGATCGAGCAACTTGCTGAAAAAGCGAGCTTCATCGAAGTAGCCTATTTGTTGATCTATGGTAATTTACCGACTCAGGAGCAGTTGGATGAGTTTATCTCCAGTATTACAAAACACACCTTGGTGCACGAGGACATGAAACAGTTTTTCGAAGCATATCCTGCTCAGGCGCACCCAATGGGAGTATTATCTGCAATGGTGTGTTCACTTTCCACTTTCTACCCGGAGTCTTTGGACCCGAACAGAAGTGCTGAGAAAAAGAACAGAACGATCTTACGTTTGTTAGCGAAATTGCCGACATTGGCTGCATGGTCTTACAAAAACTCCATGCGTCATCCGTTCATGTACCCTAAGAACGAATACGATTACGTAAAGAATTTCTTATACATGATGTTTGCAATGCCAACAGAGGAATACAAAGTAGACCCGGTTGTTGTTGACGCATTGAATAAATTATTAATCCTTCATGCTGATCACGAGCAGAACTGTTCTACATCTACCGTGCGTATCGTAGGATCTTCACAGGCAAATCTATATGCATCTATTTCCGCAGGTATTTCTGCACTTTGGGGACCACTTCACGGTGGAGCTAACCAGGCTGTTATCGAAATGCTGGAGAAAATCCACAACGACGGTGGCGATGTTGACAAATGGGTATTGAAAGCAAAAGACAAGGATGATCCGTTCCGTTTGATGGGATTCGGTCACCGCGTTTACAAAAACTTCGATCCGCGTGCAACCATCATTAAGAAAGCTGCTGACGATGTATTGGAGAAATTGAAAATCAATGACCCATTATTGGATATCGCTAAGAAATTGGAGAAATATGCATTGGAAGACGAGTACTTCAAATCAAGAAGCTTGTACCCGAACGTAGATTTCTATTCCGGAATCATTTACAAAGCTCTTGGAATTCCATCCGAAATGTTTACAGTTATGTTTGCATTAGGACGTTTACCGGGATGGATCGCACAGTGGAAAGAAATGTCAGAAGGTGGAGAACCAATCGGTCGTCCAAGACAAATCTACACAGGTGAAGTAACCAGAGATTACGTTTCTATCGATAAAAGAGGATAATAAAATCTAAGACCATAAAAGAAGGGATGCGGTTTACTGCATCCCTTCTTTGTTTTTATAAAATTGTCTAGTCCTGAAATAGCGATACATAAAAAGAATCGTTATGAAAAAGGAAGAA